>Ga0116161_1000027_pt1 | contig 163650 bp, 75 predicted proteins | sample AD_JPNAS3_MetaG_FD_89877 | JGI IMG/M metagenome (GOLD analysis project Ga0116161, IMG submission 89877) | Active sludge microbial communities of municipal wastewater-treating anaerobic digesters from Japan - AD_JPNAS3_MetaG | ecosystem: Engineered > Bioreactor > Anaerobic > Digestate | place... | reverse complement strand
CGCAGTCTGGCGAGCGCCTAGGTGCGCTGCAAGCGGGTTGCCGGCATGCCGACTTGGCCGCGACCCGGCGTTTCACCCTCACCCCGGCCCTCTCCCTGAGGGAGAGGGAAAAGCTGTCGCCCAGCCAGCCTCACTTGCGAACGCGGCGAACCTGTCCCCTCTCCCCCGCAGGGGAGAGGGAAAAGCTGTCGCCCAACCAGCCTCACGAGCGAGCAGGCGAACTTGTCCCCTCTCCCCCGCAGGGGAGAGGGCTAGGGTGAGGGCACTCCCTACGCCGGTGCGGGCGCCTGCTCCCTCACCCCGGCCACCTCCACCCAGGCGCTCCGGCGGTGGCTCTCGAGGATCGCGTCGACCAGCCGGTTCTCCACCAGGCCATCGTAGAAGGTGGGAAAGGTCGGCGCCTCGCGCACGGGGTTCTTGCCGGCGCGGACAAAGTCATAGATCTCGGCCATGAGGTTGCGCAGCGCATCGGCCCAGCCCTCGGCGTGCCCGGCCGGCAGGTCCGAGAAGCGGCCCACCCCCGGTGCGAAGAGGTTGGGGTCGCGCGGCACAAGCTCGTTGGGCCGGCCGCGGCGCCCGATCCACAGCTCTTCAGGGCGATCGTGATCCCAGGCCATGGCGCCGTCCGAGCCGTCGACCTGGATCCACAGCCGGTTCTTGCGCCCGGCTGAGACCTGCGACAGCATCAGTGACCCCATAGCACCGCCATCCATATCGAACAGCACCGAGGCATAGTCCTCGGTGTGCACCTGCACCTCCTCGCGCTGGCCCTCAGCCGCCTGGGCAAAGGTCTGCACGCGCTCGGCCGGCCGGTAGCGCACCGGCAGCATCGTGCCCAGCCTGCCGATGACGCGGCTGATGCGCTGGCCGGTGACCCATTGGGCCAGATCGCACCAGTGCGAGCCGATATCGGCCACGGCGCGCGATTCGCCGCCCACCTCGGGCAGGATGCGCCAGTTGAAATCCGTCGGATACAGCAGCCAATCTTGCATGTAAAAGCCGTGCACCGCCCATACCCGGCCGATGTCGCCGCGGCCGATCATGGCCCGCATCTGTTGCACCAAGGGGTAGCCCCGGTAGTTATAGTCGATGGCGTTGACAAGCTCCGTCTCGCGCGCCATGTGCACCAACCGGCGGCCCTCCTCCACCGTCAGCGACAGCGGCTTTTCCGACACGACGTGCTTGCCTGCCTGCAGCGCATCGCGGTTGATGGCAAAGTGCAGTTGGTTCGGGGTAGCGTTGTGGATCACCGTCACCCGTGGGCTGGCCAGCAACTGACGATAATCGCCACAGGCCTCGGGGATGCCCAGTTCGTCGGCCTTTTCGCGCGCGCGCCGGGCGTTCGAGCCGGCCAGGGCCAGCACCTCCACGTATCCCAGGCGCCGCAAGGCCTCCACATGGGCCGGGCCCACAAACCCCGCACCGATCAGCCCCACGCGTATCATATTCATCCTACACCCACCACGGCTGCGCCGGCGTTTCGGCCAGCACGCTTTCTCGCAGCATCGCGACCGCCTTGCTGAACCCCTCGCCCACCGAGGCCAGCGCATCCTCATGCTCGATGCTGAGCACATAGTCATAGCCCACCAATCGCAGCGCCGAAACGATGCGCCGCCACTCGATGAGCGAGTGCCCATAGCCCACGGTGCGGAAGACCCACGAGCGATGGATGATGTCGCGGTATGGCTTGGTATCGAGCACGCCATTGACGGCCACATTCTGCACGTCGATGGCCGTGTCTTTGGCGTGGACGTGGTAGATCGAGTGCTCCAGGCTCTTGATCGCCGCCACGGGGTCGATGCCCTGCCAGAAGAGATGGCTGGGGTCGAAATTGGCGCCCACCACCGTGCCCACGGCGCCGCGCAGGCGCGTCAGCGTCTCGGGGTTGTAGACGACAAAGCCGGGGTGCATCTCGAAGGCCAGCCTGACGCCATGCTGCTGGGCAAAGGCGCCTGCCTCCTGCCAGTAGGGGATCACAACCTCCTGCCACTGCCAGTTGAGGGTGTTGCTGAACTCTGGCGGCCAGGGGCAGGTGACCCAGTTGGGCTGGCGGTCCTCAGGCCCCCCGCCCGGGCAGCCGGAGAATACGCAGACTATGGGGATGCCCATCTCGTGGGCCAGGCGCACCGTTTTGCGATAGGCCTCGTCGTGCCGCTCGGCCATGTCGCGGTTGGGGTGGATGGGGTTGCCGTGGACGGAAAAGGCGCTGATGATGAGGCCACGGCTGGTGAACTCGGCCAGATAGGCGTCGCGCGCCTGCTTGTCGGCGAGGAGCGCATCCACATCGATATGGCTGGCGCCAGGATAGTTGCCGGTGCCGATCTCCACCGCATCCAGGCCCGCATCCACCAGGAGCTCGAGCATATCCTCCAGGGGCAGTTGGCTGAACAGGGAGTCAAAGACGCCGATCTTCATCCTGCATGCCTCCTTGGGCTACATGGCAGCCGCTACGATGCAGAGTGTAGCACCAAGGAGGAGGCATGGCAACCTGAATCGAGGGAGCCGGTTCACCGCAAAGGCGCAAAGACGCCAAGGGCGCGCGAAGTCATGATGAACACTCTTCGCACGCCCTCAGATCCCTTTGCGTTCTCTTGGCGTCTTTGCGGTGAACCGTTCCTAACGCAGGCGGCGCTCGCTCCAGGGCAGAGCGCCGCTGCGGGGGATGGCGCCGACGACAGCCAAGCCATGGGCTTCGAGGTCCTCGGGGCCGTGCACCGAATCGTCCAGATACTCCACAAAAAAGGCCAGAGCCACGCCGGCCACGAGTGCCAGCAGCAGGCGCAACGGCACTTCGACCTTGCTGCGCAGGCTGATGCCGGCGGGCACGATGCTGGGCGGGTCGATGGGGTGCATGACGATCGGCGTGCCCGCGCTGCGGAACTGCTCAAAGTAGGCCGTCTGCCCCTGCGAGAGGACGGTGGTCAACGCGTTGGCCAGCACGCGCAGTTGGTCGCGGTCGGGCCAGTTCAGCGTCACGGTCAGGATGCGGTGCTGCTTGCCGGCGCCCGATGAACCCTGGATGGCCTCCGGCGCGACGTCCACCTCGAGGCCCTGGCGCGCTGCCTCGGCCCTGACCGCCTCGGCGACCTCGCGACTGCGCACGATCTGCGACAGATCGTCGGCCAGGTACTCGGCGGTGAGCCAACTGTAGTAGCGGTCGTAGGTATAATAGTCGGGCGCGGGGGCCGCCTCCACGGGCATCACGCCCACGCTGAAGCGCATATTGGCCACATAGCCCGGCTGTGGCTGGGCCGCCGGGCGCAGCAGCCCCAAGGCGAGCACCAGCGCCGGCAGAGCCAGCACCAGCCAGGCACGGCGCCAGAGGACGTCGATCAGTCTGCGAATCTCCACGCTCAGCGAACCTCCGATCTCCAAGGGACGGGCACGAAAGGGCACGAAATGCCGCGAAAGCACGCGAAAAGGAGCGCCGCCTGCAGGCCCAGCAACTCAATCGAGCGTGCGAAAGACGTATCCCCCTTTCGCGCCTACCCCCAGTTCTTCTTGCTCAGCATGCCAAGCAGCCGCTGCCACAGCGGCGGCCCGAAGAGCAGCAGGCCGACGGCCACGGCGCCCAGCGCAGCGACGAGCACCGCGCCTGCCGCGACGTCCTTGGTCTGGCGGGCCAGGGGATGGTAGCCGGGTGACACCAGGTCGGTGAGCGCCTCGAGGGCCGAGTTGAAGAGCTCGGCGGCGATCACCATGGTGTAGGTCAGCACAAGGATAGCCCACTGCACCGCGCCCAGGCGCAGGAAGGCGGCGAGGCCGCTCACGGCCAGGGCGATGAGCACGTGGATGCGCAGGTTCTGCTGGCAGCGCCAGGCCTCAGCCAAGCCGTGGAAGGCACAGCGAAAGCTGGCCACCAGCCGCGGCCAGCCTTTGGCGCACCTGATGTCGTGCAGCTCGTGCGCCACGGCGGCTACTTCTCCTCTTCAGGGTACTGGATGCGCGGATGGAAGATGCTCTTGAGCACGCCACCAAAGGCCTCGCGGATATTGTCCAGATCGCGCAAGGTCAGGTTGCAGTGGTCCAGTTGGCCGCCGATCAGCTTTTCTTCCACGAACTGGCGGATGAGGTCTTCCATCGCCGCCGGCGTTTCGGGGTGCACTGAGCGCACGACTGCCTCGACATCGGCCAGCATGACGATGGCGGCTTCCTTCGTATCGGGCAGGGGGCCGGGGTAGCTAAAGTCGCTCTCGTTGACCGTCACCCCGGCGCCCTCCTTGGCCTCCTTGCAGGCCATACGGTAGAAAAAGGTCGCCTTGGTGGTGCCGTGGTGCTGCGCGATGATATCCTGCACCCGTTCAGGCAGGCCGTGCTGGCGGGCCAGCGCCACGCCATCGGAGGTGTGGCTGATGATGATCTGCGCACTGGTCTTGGGGTCCAGACGGTCGTGGGGGTTCGACCCCTCGGCCTGGTTCTCGATAAAGAAATAGGGGCGCTGGGCCTTGCCGATATCGTGATAGTAGGCGCCCACGCGCGCCAGCAGCGGGTCGGCGCCGACGGCTTCGGCGGCGCGCTCGGCCATGTTGGCCACGATGATGCTGTGATGGTAGGTGCCCGGCGCCTTGAGCAAGAGCTGGCGGAAGAGCGGATGCGTCGGCCGGGCGAGCTCGAGGAGCTGCAGCGACGTCGTGATGCCAAAAACCCGCCCCACAAAGGCGTAGGCGGCCAGGGTGAGGCTGGCCGAGAGCGCGCCACTGCCCATCGTGGCCACCAAGAGCTGCAGCAGCCCGGCGGTATCAAAATCCTGCCGGAAGAGGCGAAAGGCGGCCACGGTCAAGATATTGGCCAGGGCCACCAGCGCGCCTGCCTGAGCGAAGGAGTTGAGTTGCTGCATCTGGCTCAGGGCCAGCGAGCCCACCAATGAGCCCATCAGGGTATAGGCCACCAGCTCCAGCGAGCCTCCGGAAACAAAGCCCACCAGGAGGCTGAGCAAGACGCCAAAAAAGATGCCCAGGCGCACTTCAATCAACACGCTGGCGAGCATGGCCAGCGCAGCGGCCGGGAAGAGGTAGGGCAAGAGCGTATGCTCCGGCACCATCAGCCGCGCTGCGGCGGCCGCGGCGATGAGGCTGAGGGCCAGGAGCAGCACGCGCCGTGGCCGCTGCCAGAGCTCGGGCTGCAGCAGGTGGATATAGGCCACCAGCACCGCCGTCAGCAGCGCCACAAAGAGGACAGTACCGGCCGTCTGCCCCCAGCCGCCCGCTTCCTGATGCAGGCCGAGGGTCTCCAGCTCTTCCATCTGCAGCGGCGTCACCAGCTCGCCCTCGCGGACCACAGCTTCGCCCTGCTTGATATCCAGGCTGACGGGCAGCACCTTTTCGCGCGCCTGCAGGCGCAGTTGCTCGGTCGTCGCCTCATCGTAAAAGCTGTTGGGCACGAGCAGGGCCTGCACCAGCGCCTCGGCGGCCTCACGGCCCGAGGCCGAGAGCGAGCTGCCGACCAGGGCCGGCACGCGCCGGCGGGCGTCGGCCAGTTCGTCCTTGCGGATCTCGCTGCGCATGGCCTGCTCGAGCACCGTGATCACGTCGGCGCGCACCGCGTTCCATGAGGCATTGTCGAGGCTGAGGATCGCGTTGATGGCCGCAGGCGAGAGCTTGAGCGTGTCGATCGCCGCGACAGCCTGCTGGCGGCCCTCGGGCGTCGCATAGACATCGGAGCGCACGGCATCGAGATAGTCGGTAATGTCGCGGGCCAGCGCCAACTGCTTGCGCACCACTTGGGCATCGATCGGCGCATAGACAGGCGCGACCTGCGCGGCTGCCTTGTTGCGCTGCTCTTCGGTGAGGTAGTGGCTGACGTAGCTGACCGACTGGGGAGCCAGGATGGTGCGCGGGGCCGGCTCGCCCACGCGCAGGTCGGTGTTGTCGGGCAGGAGGCGCACGAGCAGGACGCCGCTGACCGACACGGTGAGAAAGAGAGCGAGGAGGATGACGCCAATCCGTGTTCGCCAGCGCGCCGAAGACGGCAGATGGGCTGAGATTCGTTCGCGGGCTCGAACTTGGCTTAGCCTCGCAATGTTCATGACTCTCTCAGAAGGCACGGACGGCCTTTCGGGTGCCCGTGCATGCGGCGCGCCTTGGCGTCCGAGTGACGGTGACTCGGCCTGCACGAGACACGCTGCGGCCAGCGCCATGGGAGGCTGCGCGGGCATGGCCGCGATTACTGGGCCGACAGGAGCTCCTTGACCACCTGGCTTACCAGCGAGCCCTCTGCCTTGCCCTTGAGACGGGGCATGAGATCGCGCATCACCGCGCCCATGCCGGCGGGCCCGGCGGCGCCGGTGCGCGCAATCGACTCGCGGGCCGCCTGCTCGATCTCTTCGCGCGACATTTGCTGCGGCAAGTAATCCTGCAGCACGCGCAGTTGGGCCTCCTCCTGCGCCACCAGGTCCTCGCGGCCGCCTGCACGGAAGGCCTCGATGGAATCGCGGCGCTGCTTGGCCTGCCGGGCGGCGACAGCCATGACCTCGGCATCGTCGAGGCGGTGGCCCTTCTCGACCTCTTCGTTGACGATACCGGCCCGAAGCAGGCGAAGCGCGATCTTGCGGTTCTCATCGCGCTCGCGCATCGCCTGCTTCAGGTCGTCAGCCAGCTTGTCTTGCAGAGACATGGAAGTCACACTCCAGAGCCCCCCCCGCCAGGGGGTGCGCGCCCAGGGTACGGGCGTAGCCGGCTCCTATTCCTTCATGCTCTTGCGTGTCTGCTTGCGGCTCTTGCGTCGCTTGGCCGCCTTCTTCTTCTTGCGCAGCACGCTCGGCTTCTCAAAGAAGCGGCGGCGGCGAACCTCGGAGAGCACCCGGTCCTGCTGCACCTTCTTGTTGAAGCGCTTGAGGGCACTCTCGAAGGACTCGTTCCGCTCGACGATGACCTGCGTCACATATCTCCCCCCCCTCGTGCCGGCCGACTCCGCCGTTGGTTGAAATGTGCCATGACTGGCCCATTATTATAGCACGAAGGGCACGCTGTCACAAATCCCTGGCGTGGCAACGCGCCAGAGAGTATGCTCTGGCGCGTTGCCGCCTCTGCCAATGCCGTGCGACTCGGGTCCGTTCGATCAGGGCCGTGAGGGCGGATACGGCTGATAGGGGCTCGTCTGAGTGCCCTGCTGGTAGCCCGCCTCTGCTGCGTGATAGCCGCGCTCCACGGTCTCGCGCGCCTGCTCGACGCCACGCCGCGCGGCCTCGCTCACCTGCCCCGCCTGCCGGCCGATCTGGCGCATCGCTTCGCTTGGCTGGTACTGCTGCATGGCCGGTGGCGGCGTCTGGTAGCCGCCCGAGATGAAGCGGGCGGTCAACCAGGCCAGGTCCAGCCCAGCCAGGCCGACGACGATATAGGTGAGGCGCTCGAGGATGGAGCCGCGGCCAAAGATGCGTCGCACCACGTTAAAGTTGGCCGCGCCGCTCAGCCCCCAGTTGATGGCGCCGATACTGGCCAGCGTGAGGGCCGCGATATCCAGGGCGGTGAGGACCCTCCGGTTTCTCATCATTGACCTCCTGTCGTGTTCGCTACTGCCCGAGTAGCTGCGGCCCTGCGAGCAAGAACTGTGCCCGTCGTTACGGCATGGCTCTTGCTAGCTGGGAAACCTGACGGGTCTCCGAAGACCTGTCAGGTTTTCCAGCCAGTACCCGCCCAAGGTAGGTGCCTGGGATGGTGATGAGCAGCCTGGAACAGGTGGCCGAGGACGCGCCGGCGGTGCGCCCCGAGGGCAGTTGGCAGCGGGCAGAGCAGGCGCTGCGTACTTTCCTGGCGGCCGTGCCGCGCGATGCGCGCCACGTCCTCCTCTGCCACAGCGATGCTGACGGCCTGGCCGCTGGGGTCCTCTTCTACCGGGCGTTGGAGCGCGCGGGGCGGCCCGACGTCAGGCTCCTCGCGGCAGGCAAAGGGGAGACCGCCTGGAGCCTGAGCATGCTCGAGCGCGTGGCACCCTTGCGGCCCGCGGCGCTGTTTGTCCTCGACCTGGGCAGCCGCTCCAAGCCAATCTTCCCGGGCGTGCCCACGCTGCTCATCGACCACCATACGCCGCTGGGGGTGCCCCCGGGCGGGCGGTTGATCTCCAGCTTTGAGTGGCACCCGGCCTCGTGTTCGTCCGTCATGGCCTACTGGCTGGGGATGACCCTGGCCGGCATCGAGGACCTGGCCTGGATCGCCGCCATCGGCATCATCGGCGACCAGGGCGGGCATGCCACGGTCAGGCCGCTGCCGCAGGTGCGAGAGCAGTACGGCAGCCATACGCTGCACGAGGCGAGGGTGCTGGTCAGCGCGGCGCGCCGCAGCAGCAGCGGCGATGCCGCCGTAGCCCTCGACGCCCTCCTGGCAGCCCACGAGCCCGCCGACATCGCCGCATGCCGGCTGCCGCAGGCCCGCGAGCTCGCCGAGATGCGCCGGGCGTTCGACGAGGCGCTGTGCCGGGTCAGAGGCGTGGCGCCGGCCATCAGCGGCCGGGTCGCCCTTATCCGCGTGCACAGCCCCTACCTGGTGCACCCCGCGCTGGCGCAGTTGTGGCGCAGCCGGCTGCCCGAGCGCATCGTGCTCGTAGCCAACGAGGGCTACCTGCCCGGCCAGGTGGCCTTCAGCCTGCGCACCTGCCTCGACGTCAACCTGCTCGACTATATCCAGGCCTTCCGGCAGAGCGTCAACGCCACCGAACTGGGCTACGGCCACGACAAAGCCACCGGCGGCATGCTGCCTGCAGCCGAATTCAAGCGTTTCCTGGCCACCCTGGGCTTCCGCTAGAGACAGGCACCTGGCAACAGGGCACGCACGTTGGCGAGCGCCTCCTCGTAGTAGGGCTCGTAGCGCGGCGCCACCTCGGCGAGCACCCAGCCGCTGTATCCCGCCTCTGTCAGCGCCTCGAGCACCTGGCGCAGCGGGATGCGGCCCCAGCCGGCAGGCATGTGGTTATCGGCCTGGCCAAAGATCAGCCGTTCGTGCATGCTGGCGGCGATATCGTCGAGGCGGCCGAAATTGTCGTGCAGGTGCAGGTGGCGCACCCAGGGTGCCGCAGCGCGCACCGCCGCCAGATAGTCGGGCTCCGGCCAGTAGGGCGCGGCCAGAAAGGCGTGGCCCACGTCGAGGCAGAGGCCCACGCTGGGCGAGGCGACCTGGGCCATCTGCGCGCACAGCAGGTCGAGGCGCATCCCCTGGTGATAGCGCACCAGGTCCGTCGCTGGCCGGCCATAGCGCGCCAGCGCCGCCACCTCCCACAGGTGCGGGTCACGGTTCTCCACGGCGATGAGCACGCCCAGCGCCTCGGCGCGCCGCGCCATGCGCTGCAAGGCCTCCGTCTCGCGCGGCCACAGGTCGGCCAGCGCCTGCTCATCGGGCAGCGGCGCCAGGCCCATCCAGGCATCGTGCAGCGCAATCTGCCCGCTGTGGTAGACGAGCACCTCCGCGCCCAGCCCCGCCGCCAGTTGCAGGCAACTCTCCAGCACCTCAGCCGCCGGCTCCGGGTCGCGGGCCAGGTTGAGGCTGTCGGGTCCGTGCAGCGTGTAGCGCAAGGGGTAGCGGGCGAGGAGCGCCCGCGCCCGCTCCACCTCCGAGGACACGAGCCGCCTGCCGCGCACGGCGTTGCAGCAGCCGGCCGAAATCTCCACGCCGTCGAACCCCACCGCAGCGGCGCGATCCAGCAGACGCGCCAGCGCGTTGAAATCGCCGTCGATGGCGTTGTCGTCGGCGTTGATAGCGATACCCTGGAACACAGCTTCCTCCCTCAGATCCGGTTTGTGTGCCTATTGTACTCCCATTCCGCGGCCGGTCCACACTATGAGCCTATCGGAAAAGCCGTAGCATAGCCCCTTGTGGGCGTTCCTGAGGGGCACAAGGCCCTAGGCTACGTGACTTTTCGGATAGGCCATATGGAGTGCGCGTTGGGCCTGTTCGTAGTGAGGGAGAGAGGGGGCCGGTGCAGCACCCAGCGGGGTGCTGCACCGGCCCCCTCTCTCCCTCACTACCAGCACTTTGACGAGCACGGCCATAGCGCCTATTCTGCAACATGTTGAGGAATGCAAAAGATGGAGGTGAGGCACCATGGCCTGGGCGTTCCATTCCCATCGCTCTGTCGTCATGGCCAACCGTGGCATGGTGGCCACGAGCCAGCCGTTGGCGGCGCAGGCGGGGCTGCGGGTGCTGCAGGAGGGCGGCAACGCCATCGATGCGGCGGTGACGGCGGCGGCGGTGCTGGGCGTCGTCGAGCCCATGTCGACCGGCGTGGGTGGCGACGCCTTTGCCCTGCTGTACCTGGCCAAGGAGGGCCGGGTGCGCGCGCTCAACGCCTCGGGCCGCGCGCCCCTGGCAGCCACGGCCGAGCGCATGGCCGCCCTCTGCCGCCGCGGGCGCATCCCCTCGAGCGGGCCGCTCACGGTGACGGTGCCCGGCGCGGTGAGCGCCTGGGAGGCCCTGCTGCAGGCGCACGGCACGCGCTCGCTGGCCGAGGCGCTGGCGCCGGCGATCGGCTACGCCCGCGAGGGCTATCCCGTGAGCGAGGTGATCGGCCGACAGTGGGCACAGCTCTCGGGCAAGCTGCGCCAGGATAACGGCGCGGCGGCCACCTACCTGGTGCAGGGCAAGGCGCCGCGCATCGGCCAGGTCTTCCGCCAGCCCGACCTGGCGCGCACCCTCGAGCAGCTTGCCGCCGAGGGCAGCGCCGCCCTCTACCGGGGCGAGCTGGCGCAGCGCATCACCGCCTACGTGCAGGCCAAAGGCGGGCTGCTCACAGCCGAGGACCTGACGGCCCATACCCCCACCTGGGAGACGCCTATCGAGGTCACCTACCGCGGCCACCGCCTGCTCGAGTGCCCGCCCAACGGCCAGGGAATCGCCGCGCTGCAGGCGCTGGGCATCCTCGAAGGCTCTGATCTCGGCAGCATGAGGTGGGGCTTTGCCGATACCCTGCATCTGCAGATCGAAGCCATCAAGCTGGCCTTTGCCGATGCCCTGCGCTATGTAGCCGACCCCTGCCATGCTGCCGTGCCGGCCGACGGCCTGCTCGAACCGGGCTACCTCGCCCGCCGCCGCGCGCTGCTCGACCCGCGCCAGGCGAACCCGAGCTACGCGCCCGGCCTGCCCGGCGCGCACGCCGACACGGTGTACCTGACAGTGGTCGACGAGGCGCGCAACGCCGTCTCGTTCATCAGCAGCCTCTACGAGGGCTTTGGCTCGGGGCTGGTGGTGCCGGGGACGGGCATCGCCCTGCAGAACCGCGGCGCCCTCTTTGCGCTCGACCCGGCGCACCCCAATTGCGTTGCCCCGGGCAAGCGCCCCTACCACACCATCATCCCGGCGCTGCTCTTGGCGGGCCAGCAGCTCGTGCTCAGCTTTGGCGTCATGGGCGGCTACATGCAGCCGCAGGGGCAGGTGCAGGTGCTCGGCAACCTGCTCGACTGGGGCATGGACGTGCAGCAGGCGCTCGATGCCCCGCGTTTCCGCTGGGTCGAGGGCAACGAGGTGGCCTTTGAGGCCGGGCTGAGCCATATGGCCCGCCTCGGCCTGGAAAAGCTCGGCCACAGCGTCACCACCAACGCGGCGCCCGCCACCATGGGCGGCGGCCAGATCATCCGCATCGACCCCGAGTCCGGCGTCCTGCAGGGCGGCTCGGACCCGCGCAAAGACGGCTGCGCCGTGGGGTTCTGAATCTTGAGGAAGATGCTATGAAGGTACAGACACCGGCTCTTCGATGAACAGCTCGCCAGTGGCATCGTCGAAGGCAAAGAGCTCGGCAAAGCGCGCCCAGCTGATGGCCGTGTCGAGCTGCTCGTCGGCATACTCGCCGAAATCGGCGGCCAGGCGCTGCAGAAAACGGTCGTAGGGCAGGCGGTGATCCTCGTCGCCCTGCAGCAGCTCATAGATCCAGCGGATGGTGGGCAGGCGCAGGGCGCGCGCGGCGACGATCTCCTTGCGCGCCAGGATCGAGGCCCTGGCAAAGGTCTCGCCCAGGGGGGTGATGACGAGATCACCGCGCTCGGTGCGCCCAAAGCTGAGCATTTCCATAGCATCCACCACCGGCAGCAGGTCGTCGAGCTCGAAGCTCAGCGCATCGGCCAAGCGAAACAGCTCGGCGCGCCCGCCTTCCTCCAGCACCTCCTCGGTCAGGCCCGCCACAGCGTTGAGATCGGCACGGGGTAGCGGCACCTTGGGCCCGGGCTGCCCGGGCGCAGTGCCCAGCACGGCCGCGGGCGGGGGCGTCTCGCCGGTGATGAGGGCATAGATGCGGTCGACCTGCGCCTGGAAGGCGGCCGCCTTGCGGTGGCGCGGGTGTTTCAGGCCGACGCGCTCCTCACCGATGATGCGCCCGGGGCCCGTATCCATGACGACGATGCGGTCGGCCATGAAGACAGCCTCTTCGATATTGTGCGTCACCATCAGGATGGCCTGGGTGGGGATGTGCCGGCCGAGCCAGAGCTCGAGGAGCTCGCCGCGCAGCGCCTCGGCCGACAGCACGTCGAGGGCGCTAAAGGGCTCGTCGAGGCAGAGCAGCTCGGGCTCTACGGCCATGGCGCGCGCAAAACCAACCTTCTGGCGCATGCCGCCCGAGAGCTCGCGCGGATAGGCGCTCTCAAAGCCGTCGAGGCCCACCAGGTCGATCAGCTGCAGGGCGCGCGGCCGGCGCTCGGCCTCGGGCATGCCGCGGGCACGCAGGGCCACCTCCACGTTCTGCAGCACCGTCAGCCAGGGAAAGAGGGCAAAGGTCTGAAAGACGATGGTGGCATGGGGATTGACGCCCACCAACGGCTCGCCGCGGTAGCGCACCTCACCCGAGCTGGGCGGCGTCAGGCCGGCGATGATGCGCAGCAGAGTCGACTTGCCCGAGCCCGACGGCCCGAGCAGGCCTACGAAATCGCCCTCGCGGATCGTCAGGTTCACCCCTTCGAGGGCGACAAAGCGCCTGGGCTCGCGCCCAAAGACCTTGCTGACGTCGCGGACCTCGACCAAGGTATCACGCGCGCTCACACGGTTCAGCGCCCCCTTCAGTCGGACAAGATCAGCCTAGCCGGCAACCGGCTTTGACGCTGCGCACAAGCCCGGTTCCGAACCGTAAGGTGGGGTTTGGGCGGGTTGGTTGGCCCTGCCGGCTGCCCCTGGCGCGCCAGGGGCAGCCGGCAGGGCCAACCAACCCGCCCAAACCCCCTCCTGGCCCAGGGCCGGGTGTCAGCGGAGCAGAGCACCCGGCTGTTACCAAGACGCCCAGGGCGATGAGTTGGCCCTCCGACGGCCTGCTAGTCGAAGCGAAAACGCTCTGATGCCCGCGCGTAGAGCCGGCGCCAGAGCAGGCGGTTGATGGCGACGACGACGACAATCAGCACCACGGTGGCGGCAAAGAGCACGGCATAGTCGCCGCGCTCGGTGGCCGACGCAATGACGGCGCCAATGCCCAGCACCTGGTACGTCTGCCCGCCTACGACCACATACTCGGCCACAATGCTCGCGTTCCACGCCCCGCCGCTGGCGGTAATCAACCCTGTGACGAGGTAGGGATAGAGCGCAGGCAGGATCAGCGTCGTCCAGCGCAAGCGGGTGTCAAGGCCCAGCATCTCGGAGGTATCGTACAGGTCGCGCGGGATCGACGAGGCCCCGGCCAGGACGTTGAAGAGCACGTACCACTGCGTGCCCAAGAGCATCAGCAGCACGGCGGCGATGTTCAGCCCCCCGGCGACGCTGAGCAACCCCACCACAAACACCGGAAAAAGCGCCGTGGCCGGGATCGAGGCCACTACCTGGGCCGCGGGCTGAGCGATCCTGGAGATGCGTGGGTTGGTGCCCATGGCCACGCCGGCGGGCACCGTCCAGAGCCCGGCGACGACGATGGCGATGGTCACACGCGCCGCCGTGGCCGCCGCGGCCAGGCCGATGGTGCCCCACTCGGCCAGCGGCACCTGCGCCAAAAAGCCCACGGCCTGGATGGTGCCGTAGCCCAGGCCGGCAATGACCAGGCCGGCCACCGCCCAGCCGAAGCGGCGGCGCGCCGGCGAGGCCCGCTGCGGCCCGCGCTCGGGCTGCAGACGCGCCAGGGCGGCGTCGAAAGCATCGCCCAGCGGCCCCCAGAAGCGGGTCAGCGCCCACTCGACCACCCAGGCGCGCGAAACGACATCGTAGAGCCAGGAGCGCGTCACATCCTCAGCCTCGACCAGCTCGATGCGAAAGCGTTCGGCCCAGGCCAGCGCCGGCCGCCAGAGGAGTTGGTCGAGGCCCACGACGGTCACCACCAGAGCCGCCAGTCCCCAGGCCACCGCCGAGCTATCGCCGGCGTGCGCCGCCGCCTGCAGGTACGAGCCCAGGCCCGGCAGGCGAAAATCGCGCTGCGCCACCGAAAAGGTCTCGGCAGCCATGAGGAAGAACCAGCCGCCGGCCCAGCTCAGCATGCTGTTCCACACCAGTGAGCGCATGGCGAAGGGCAGGTCGACCAACCGGAAGCGCAGCCAGGGGTGAAGCTGGAAAATGGCCGAGGCCTCGGTCAGGTCCTTGGGCACGGTGGAAAACGACTGGTAGGCGCTGAAGGCCAGGTTCCAGGCCATGCTGGTGAAGATGAGAAAGATCGACGCCAGTTCCACGGCAACGCTCTCGGGGAGGATAGCGCTCAGGCTGAGCAGGGCCACGGGCAGGAAGGAGAGGATGGGCACGCTCTGCAACACATCAAGCAGCGGGATCAGCCCGCGCTCGGCCATACGGTAGCGGGCCGCCGCATAGCCATAGGCCAGAGCGAAAAAGAGCGACAGCAGATAGGCGGCGAACATGCGCCCCACCGAGAGCGCGGTATAGTAGGGCAGGGCCTGGGGCGCCAGGTCGATGGCCGGGCCGCGGATGGCGGCTGGCGCCCCAAAAGCCAGGCGCAACGCCCCAAAGATCAGCACCAAGACGCCAACCAGGATGATCAGGTCGCCCAGCCCCCAGCCAGGGTGCTGATCGGGCGAGCCTACGTACCCCTTGAGCGTCACGCGCACTCTCCGCGCCGGCCGGCGATGTACATACCACCCGGCGTGGCCATATTAGCCTGCCAGTCACACCCGGTCAAGCCTAGAACAGCAACCGGCTGTGGCGCTTCGCATCCCCCCTGCCGGGGAGACACCTGACAGGTCTCCGGAGACCTGTCAGGTGTCTCCCCGGCGCTGAGCCCAGGGCGTTGCACTCCGACAGGTTGCTGGACCCAGCCATCAGCCTGAGACCACGACCCGGCGCAGACATTTCGCCGGCCACTGAGGCCGGGGTATAATCACGGCATGGAAAAACGCTGGGATGTGTTGGGCTTTGGCGTGGTTTCGGTCGACGAGCTGCTGTACGTCGAGCAGTATCCGCCGTATGGCGGCAAAGTGGAGGTCGTGCTGCGCCGGCGCCAGGGCGGCGGGCTAACTGGCACGGCGTTGGTAGCGGCGGCGCGCAGCGGCGCCCGCGCGGCCTACTGCGGCGTCCTCGGGCGCGACGAGCTCTCACGCTCTGCGCTCGACGAGCTCGAACGGGAGGGTGTCGACTGCGCACCGGTGCTCTTCCAACCCGGCGCACGGCCCACCCAGTCGGTGGTGCTCGTCGAGCGTGCCACCGCCCAGCGCACCATCTTCTTCTCGCGGGCGGGCGTGGCCGAGCGGCTACCCGAAGCGATGACCGACGAGCTCATCGGCGCCGCGCGCGTGCTCTTTGTCGATCACACCAATGCGGCCGGGGGCCTGCGTGCCGCCGAGCTGGCGCACCGGCACGGCATCCCGGTGGTGAGTGATATCGAAGATGAGCGGGCACCTGGCGCGGCTGCACTCCTCGCCCGGGTGGACCACCTGGTGGCCAGCATCGAGTTCGGCCGCCGGCTGACCGGCGAGAGCGACCCCATGGCCGTGGTGCGTGCCCTGGCCCATTCGGGGCGCGCCTGCTGCGCCATCACCGCCGGCGAGCAAGGGGTGTGGTACGCCGAGCGTGGCGGCGAGGTGCGCCATCAGCCTGCCTTCCGGGTCGCCGTGGTCGATACCACCGGCTGCGGCGATGTCTTCCATGGCGCCTACGCGGCCTGCATCGCGCTGGGCGAGGGCGTCGAGCGAGCGATCAGCGTAGCCGCGGCCACAGCGGCGCTCAAGGCCACCCAACCCGGCGGCCGGGCCGGCATCCCCACGCGGCAGGAAGTGGAGCGCTTTCTCGCCACGCACTGCCGTTGAGACACCTGACACACCGATTTCCATGGCAGGAAGGCGATTGGCAAAGACCCCGGCAGAGGCCTGCCCATGCCGCGGCGCGAGCTGGACCGAGTTCTTGCCAGAAAGCAGGCGCTGGCCACCCGCCAGGGGAATCGGTGTGTCAGGTGTCTCAACAGCATTGACATCTGCGCAAGCCCCGTGCTATAATCCCGCCGCCTACACCCATCCTCTCTCCGATTGCGCCCATAGCACTGTATGTGTCGACTCTGAGCCTACCCGCCAGCGCGCAGTACGCTGCCCTGGCGTCGCCCCGCGTGGGGCCGGCTCTGAATGAGGGAATCACATGACACGCGAGCTTCTGATTCTGATTGTCGAGGACGATGCCGTCACGGCCGAATGCCTGAGCGACCTGCTCTCGGCCGCAGGCTACAGCACGCGCGTGCTCGCTGCGCCGCGTACGATCGCGGCCGTACGCCAGACGCGGCCCGACCTGGTGCTGTTGGATCTGGTCTTTCCTGAGGTGCGAGGCGAAGAGCTTTTGCAGGCACTGCGCAGCGATGCCGAGCTGGCTGGGTTGCCAGTGGTCCTCATCTCGGCCGTGCCTCACCTGGCCAAGGTCGCTGCCGGGTTGCCCGTCCAGGGCTATGTGGCCAAGCCTTTCGATCTGGATACACTGCTGCAGACTGTCGGTGACCTGGTGTGCCGCACAGGAACATGCCACGCGCAGACACACGTCCAATGGGCCCAAGCATAGCCGAACGCCGCCTGCATACCAGAGAAGAGCGGTGGAAGTGATCCCTTCCACCGCTCTTCACGTCTCAGAGCTCTGATATGCTCGCTGTAGCCAGGCGCACAGCACGCCAGTGGTTCGCCGCACTGGTTCTGATGGGCCCCGACGCCCACAAGGGGCTACACCCATCCCAATCAGTGCGCTCGACCACCACTAGAGATGACGGACTTTTTCCTTGCCCTGCAGATAGCGCAACTCTGCCTGCTTTTGCATGATCTTGGCGCGGAGCTTGGCATCGCCAAGCCGGCTGACGGCCTGTCCGCGCAGGTCTTCCAACTCGCGCTCGGCCTGCATGGCCAGGTCCGACGGCCGTGCCTTGCCGCTGGAGATGGCGCGGTTCACCCTCGTGCGCCACTCCGCCGACACGCCGGCACCGCCGACGTTCTCAGCCAGCATCTCGCGGATCTCGCTGCCCTTGCGCGGCGCAAAAAGCAGCCCGAGAACACTGCCCACAGCAGCGCCAAAAGCAAAGGCCGAAAGCCACCAGCCGGGCCGGAAGCGGCGCTCGGTGACAATCTCTGTGGCCGTGTAGCGCGGGCCAACTGGCGTGGTCATCGGGCCAGGGCCCGTCATGCCTGGCTGGGGATACGGACCCATGCCCATTCCCGCACGCTCCTGTGACCTCTCCACTTTTACTTCACCTCTCCTCATTGTCGGTTAGGGGCGAAGACCCGCTCCTCTTCCCCTGATTGCATTCAAGATCCAGAGCAGAACGACCGATCCTGTGACGGCCACCAGCAGGCTCCATACGTTCAGGCCTGTCACGCCGACGCCTCCGAGCGCGTGCAAGATCAGCCCACCCACGAACGCGCCCAGGATGCCGACGACGATATCGAGCAGGACCCCGTAGCGGGCACGGGTGCCGGTAATCAGGCTGGCAATCCAGCCGGCGAGACCTCCCAAGATAATCCAGCCCACGATGCCGAAACGCATGGCAGGCCCCTCCTTTCCGGATATCGCCGGCGGCGCCGTCACCAGCAGGACCAGCAAGAAGCGTGCCAGTTGGCTAATCGGCCAGCGCGGCGAACACGGGCTCCGCGCCATAGGCCTCGAACCAACCCTGTCGCACGGGAAGCACTGGCCGGTATGGGCGCGCCTGGGCGTCGGCGATGGCGACGAGCTCCTGCAGGCGCGCAACGGCGACGGTGGCGGCGAATTCGTCCCACTCCTGGCGCCGCAGCCGCGTAATCTCCTGCCAGATGGCGCGCCCGGCCAGGAAGCCGGAAGCGCCGCCGCGGCAGGCAATCTCGACCTGGCGGCGGAACAAGTCATAGTCGGCCGCAGCCGAGAGCAGCACCCAGGGCACGTTGATGGCGCCGGTCAGCCGCCGGCAGTGATCCAGCGCCTGCTCGGGCGTCTCGTACTCCAAGTCGGAGGGGAACTCGGCCTTGAGCACGTCAACCCCCAAAGGCACCAGCCGCAGGGCGCTATCGTGCACGATGGCAGGACGCCGCCGGGCAAAGGCAGCCGAGCCTTTGGGCGCTGCCGGGTCCAGAGCGTACGACATGGGCTCGAGAAGGAAAGGGATATCGTGGGCGCTGCAGGCATGGGCCACGTGGCGAGTCAGCTCCTCCTGCACCGGCGCCGTGGCCGCTGCCGGATGGTAATAGAGCAGCAGTTTGGCCGCCGCGGCACCCATGCGTTTGACCTTGGCCACATCCCAGCCGGGCAGCAGTGCCGTGCGCCGCTCGGGCCCGTCGCCCTCGTAGCCCGAGGCCTCCAGGCTCACGATCAGCCCCACATCGCCGGGCAGCGCCCCCTGGCCGATGGCCTGCGCCGCCCCATAGACGGGGTCGAGCAGCAGGGCGCTGGCGTGCGGCGCCAGCGCACGGACAAGGAGCACCTTGAGGTCGACCAGCGCCTCGTAAGGCACCTGGCCCGGCGCCTGCGGGTTGAGCGCCGCCTGCAGCGAGCCCCGGTGATCGAGCGCCACCATGGCAAAGACGCCACGGTCGTTGGCCAACTGCTGCAAGCCGCGCAGTTTCCCGATTGTCAACTCACCCATACTGGTCTCCCTCCCTCTGTAGTAGCGGCTTTAGCCGCGCGGCCTTGGCCGTTCGCACTGAGCCGGGCCGCGGCCGCGCCGGTTCGCGACCTGCGCCGACAGCTCGACCCCGAGCTGGATCATAAAGCCGACCAGGTAGAACCAGGCCAGCAGGCCTATGATAGCCGCGAGCGAGCCGTACACCACCGTATAGCGAGTAAAGCGCGACAGATACCAGCCATAGAGCTCGCGCGCCGCCTCCCAGACCACCGCCGTCGCCACCGCAGCCGGCCAGGCATCGGCAAAGCGCACGCGGGTGGCCGGGAGCTGCCAGAACAGCACCAGGAAGAGCCCGCCGATGATGAACACCGAGCCCACCACAGAGACGCCTCTATTCACGGCCGCCGCCGCCTCGCCCGTCAGGCCCGTGAAGCTCAGCGCCTCAAAGGCCGTGGTGGCCAGGCTGACCAGGAAGACGACGACGGCAAAACCGAAAACAAGGCCAATGGCCAGCAGCCGCTGAACGTAGGAGGGCCGCACCCCTACGCAGGCCCAGATGCGGTTGATCACCGTCAGCAGCAGGCCAAAGAGCCCCGAGGCGCCATAGACGAAGCTCAGCGTCGCCAGGATACCGATCGCCCCGGCCTGGGTCACAACCTGGTCGATGACGCCGACGATGATCTCGGGCGCGACGGGGATCACCCGCACAAGAACAGCAGTGACCTGCATCTTGGCCTGCTCGGCCTGGAGAAACAGGCTGCCGATGGCGATCAGCGCCAGGGCCAATGGGAAGAGCGTGAAGAAGAAATAGTACGCTATGGCTGCCGAAACCAGGGTGCCGTCGTGCGCGTTGTAGCTGTCGAAGGTATCTTTCAGCAGTGCCGGGATGCCGCCAAGGCGCCGGTTGATGCCGGCCGCGGCATGGCCGGCCCGTCGGACCAGGTCACCAAGACGCTGGCGTAACCGCTGCATGGCCCCGGCCCACGCTCCATACAAGCTGCCTCACCCGCCACAGTCGCTTGCCCCCAGCAATTGCCATGCCATGGCGCGCCGCCCCGAATGGCACAGAACTTGCTGCCCTCAGATAGCCTGTCGGAGCGGCCCTGCCCGGTAACCGGGCTTCACGCTCCGCACTTGCCCGGTTCGGACCCATCAGGGCGGGGTTTTGGCGGTCCGTCCGGCGCCGTCGGCCTCGCGAGGCCGACGGCGCCGGACGGACCGCCAAAACCCCCTTCCCGGCTCAGAGCCAGACGGCAGCGGGGCGAAACAGCGCCAGCCATGGGAGGGTAGGCATGGGCTATCAAATCGTCGGCATCGACATGGAACTGACGGAGCGCGTCAAGCAAGAGGTCGCGGAAAAGATTGGCAAACTGGACAAGTTCCTGACCGGCATCCCCGAAGAGACCATCTTGATCCGCGTGGCCTTGAGCAAGAATCAGCGCAATCACCGCTGGACCGACGCCCTGGTCGACCTGGCAATGCCAGGCGATCAGATGCTGGCCAGGGGAGAGGCTTCGACCCCCGAGCATGCCGTGCACTTGGCGGTGATCGAGCTCGAACGCCAGCTCAACGAGCATAAGCAGCGCGCCAAGCCCTACGTCTGACAGGAGGAGGCTCACGGTGAGCAGTGTGCGGGGCTCAAGGCCCACGATGATGCGTGAGACGCCCGGCGCCGACCTGGTGATCGACGATGTGCAGGCCGGCGGCCTGACAGAGTCCGTCGTCATCACCAACCGCGGTGAGCTCGACCAGCCATTGACGGGCTGGGCCCTGGTCAGCCTGCATGGCGAGGAGGTATTCCAGTTCCCCGACGGGACGACTGTGCCGCCAGGCGGGCAGGTGCGCGTCTTGAGCGGCGAGCAGGCCCAACCAGCCTCGGATCGTGACCTGGTCTGGACGCAGCAGCACGTCTGGAGCAACCGCAGCGATACAGCCCTCCTCTTCGATCATAAGGGCCACGAGGTCAACCGCTTCACCTACCCACGGGCCACCATCCGCGCGAACCGTCGGCCCAAGCTCAAGATCCTCGACCAGGACCGGGAGGGCTTTTACCTGCGCGATTGGGATGAGACTCTGCCGCAGGATAGAGACTAGGGGAGGTGCAGTGCACGATGGGCGAAATCCCGCTCAACCGTGGTGAGCGCGTGCAGAACGTCGAGATCACCGAAGTGGGCAGCGAGCCAATGCCGCTGATCCCACTGAGCAAGACGGATCACCAACTGGAGGAACCGGGCCTCGACGTGCGCGGCTACCTCATGCTCGGCAGCGACGGCCAGCCAATGGGGCGCGTCGAGGAGATCCTCCTCGATGCTGACCGCCGCGCCATCGATCGCGGCCTGCCGCTCTTCCACGTCGAGTTTGCCGCCGTGCGCTACACCGACAACGCGGGCCTGCAGCAGTGGGTGCTGGTGCCCATGGCCGTGGTCAAGCAGATCGACCATGAGCAGCGCCAGGTCACCGTGCGGCTGCCGGCCAAGCTCGCCTGCCAGCAGGCCTACGGGTTCCGCGCACCCGATGAGATCTCGCTCGAAGGCGAGCAAGAGGTCTATGCCTTCTGGGAGGTCGAGCCCCGCTGGGCGCGCTCGGGCCGCGGCCCACGCGAGTTGGTCGAGAAGCGGCGATGATTCTGGAGCACGAAGGACACTAGTGCGCCCCTTCGCGTCCTTCGCGCTCCCGCGTTCTCGTTTCCTCCACTGCTTCCAGAATGTGGTATAATAGTCATAACGACTCCAGATGGAAGCAGGCGGCAATGGCGGAGAGACACCTGGCGCCGGGACGCCCGGCGTTGGACCTCAAACTGCAGACTCTGCCCACCAAGCCGGGCGTCTACATCATGAAAGACGTCACGGGCAAGATCATCTATGTGGGCAAGGCGATCAACCTGCGCAACCGCGTGCGCTCCTACTTTCACACGCCTCACGCGCACGAGCCCAAGGTGCAGCGCCTGGTCGCCGAGATTGCCGACCTCGAGTACATCATCGCCGGCTCGGAGCTCGAGGCGCTGATCCTCGAATGCAACCTGATCAAGAAGCACCGGCCGCGCTACAACGTGCGCCTGAAGGACGACAAGCGCTACCCCTATATCAAGATCAGCATGCAGGAGGACTATCCGCGCCTCACCGTCACCCGGCGCATGCTCGCCGATGGCGCGCGCTACTTTGGCCCCTTTACCAATGCGAAAGCGGTGCGCACGACGCTGGAGCTGGTGCGCCATATCTTTCCCTACATCCTCTGCAAACGCGAGATCACCGGCAGCGACAAGCGCGCCTGCCTCTACTACCACATCGGCCGCTGCCCCGCCCCTTGCACCGGCGCGATCAGCCGCGAGCAGTACCGCGAGCTGATGGCACAGATCGCCCTCTTCCTGGAGGGCCGGCAGGGCCAGATCCTCGAGAGCCTGAGGAAACGCATGGCGGCGGCGGCCGAGGCGCTCGATTTCGAGCAGGCCGCGGCACTGCGCGACCAGGTAGCCGCCGTGGAGGCGGTGATCGAGCGGCAGCGCGTCGTCTCGGCGAGCCTGAGCGACCAGGACGTCATCGCCTTTGCCCGCGAAGACGGCCAGGCCTGCGTGCAGATCTTTTTCGTGCGCGGCGGCAAACTCATCGGGCGCGACTATTTCGTCCTCTCGGGCACGCACGACGAGGCCGACGCCGAGATCATGGCATCCTTCGTCAAACAGTTCTACGCTGAGGCGGCCTATGTGCCGCCCGAGATTGTGCTGCCGCGGCGCATCGACGAGTGGCTCGTGATCGAGGAGTGGCTGCACACCAAACGGGGCACCAAGGTAACCCTGCGGGTGCCGCGCAGCGGGCCCAAGCGCGAGCTGGTGCAGATGGCCGCCGAGAACGCCACCGAGACGCTGGCCAACCTGCGCGCCCAGTGGGAGCGCGAGGAGACGCGCTACTCCGCCGCCCTGGCCGAGCTGCAGCTCGCACTGGGCCTCAGCGAGCCGCCGGCACGCATCGAGTGCTACGATATCTCCAATATCCAGGGCGTGTCGGCCACGGGGTCGATGGTCGTCTTTGCCAAGGGGCTGCCGCGCAAGGGCGACTATCGCCACTTTCGCATCAAGGCCGTGCCCGGGCCCGACGATTTCAGCATGATGCGCGAGGTGCTGCGCCGCCGCTTCCGTCGCGCCCAGCCGGCCAGCGCGGGCACCAAGGCCGATAGCTGGAGCGTGCTGCCCAGCCTGGTCATCGTCGACGGCGGCCTGGGCCAGCTCAACGTGGCCCGCGAGGTGCTGGCCGAGGCGGGGCTGGGGCACATCGCCGTGGCCGGCCTGGCCAAGAAGGAAGAAGAGCTCTACCTGCCCAGCCGCGAGGAGCCCCTGCGCCTGCCGCGCGACTCCGAAGCCCTCTTCCTCCTGCAGCGCATCCGCGACGAGGCGCACCGCTTCGCCGTACGTCTGCACCACAAGGTACACGAGGCCAAAAGCATGGCCTCGCAGCTCGAGGAAATCCCCGGCATCGGCCCCAAGCGGCGCAAAGCGCTGCTCGCCAGGTTCGGCTCGCTCGACGCCATCCGCGCGGCAACGGTTGAGGAATTGGCTGCCGTGCCGGGGATGGGCATGGCGGCGGCGAAAAAGCTGAGAGAGCTACTGTGATACTGCCGTTCGTAGTACCGGAGAGCGGGCGGCTGGCGGACACCTGACAGGTCTCGGGAGACCTGTCAGGTGTCCGCCAGCCGCCCGCTCTCCGGTACTACCAGCATGTGACCAGGCGCACCGGCAACTCGACTGCAGATAGGCGCAGATGGCCTGGATCAGAAAGTCCATGTCGCTGCCGATCTCACCGCGCATCGGCGAGGGCTCGTAGACCCAGGCGCCGTCGGCTGCGCGGCGCTGGAAATGATGTGGATACCCAGGCAGTGCTTCGATCTCGGTGATGCCTTCGTGAGGATAGTCGTCCCAGCCAAGAAGCCGCTTGTCGCCCGGCCATGGGAGCCGCAGATCGATCAGTGCATACGAGTAGCTGCCCGTGGTGGGATCATAGGGAACGTCGACAAAGCAGGCTGGATCCAGCGTGGCGCGCACTTTGGCGCCATGCACGCAGACGTCGCGGAATAGCCCGCTGTCTCGCAGTCTGTCGCCGGCGATGCGGTGCCAGATCATAGGGCACGCAGCAGGCGCATCAGTTCCGAGGTCTCGTGGCCGATCGCACGCCATTGAAGGAGATCGTCATACAATGCGTGGTCGTCGGGCGGCACGCCCTCGGCCTTGATCCTCTCCTCGAGCCTGGCAATAGAACCATACTTCCCGGCAAACTGGCCATCGGCTCTCTTCAATTCGAGGAGGCGCTCCGTCAGGGCCGAGGCCACGCCCTTGTACAAAGGATCCTCACGGCTGAAGGGGAGGATTGCCGTCACCTGGGCGAGCAACTCTTGGCTGATCGCCGACATCTCACTGCCTCCTACTGCCGATGTGATGGCAGCCTCTACCCAGATGATAGCATCCAAACGAGGCCGGGGCAACTGCCGTTCGTATCGGGGAGACACCTGACAGGTCTCCGAAGACCTGTCAGGTGTCTCCCCGATACCACCCTGCGATACACCCCGGCCTGCTACTTGACCCACCCCAGCACCCGGCTGGTCGGGTCGAGCGGCAGCAGGCGCGCACTGCCACCGTCGATATCGCAGGCATAGTAGGCGCCGGCGCCGGCTGCGTCGACCTGGCGGCAAATGACGTGGCGGCCGTCGGGCGTCCAGATGACGGGGCCGGCCCCGGCGTCCTCCGCGTCGGCCAGCTTGGCGGCCTCCCCCGTCTCCAGGTCCCACACCCAGATGCCCAGGCCGCGGCCCGGCCCTACGGTGGGCGAGCTCCCCTCGCGCAAGAGATAGCTCAGACGCCGCCCATCGGGCGACCAGGTCAGCCCGGCGGCGCAGCTCCCAGCGGGCAATGGCAACTGCGCGCGCAGCGGTGCCGCATCGAGCGTCAGGTCGTAGACCAGGATGCTCGTCAGCCCCGTGCCGGTATCGAAGAGGGTAGTGGCGGCGAGCCGGCCGCCGGCGGAGGGTGCGATCTCGCCCTGACCGGCGATGGGCAGGGCGGCGATCAGGCTGCCGCTGGCCAGGTCGTAGCGCAGAACCTTGGTGAAGGCCGGCTCGAGTCCCCAGGCCACCACGAACAGCGGCCCGCGGGCGCGCTCGGCGCGCAGGATGGTCGCGCCCGAGCAATCGGCCAGCGTGATGCCGGGGCGCCAGGTGCCGTCGGCCAGAGTGACGACACCGATGTCGATGTTGCGGCCGGTCGCGGCGGCCGCCGCATCCTCGCGGTCGGCCACCGTCAGCAGGGCCTCGCCATCCTCAGTCCACACCAGGTCGGGCCCCAGCAGAAAGGCCGGCGGCGCATCCGACAGCCGCTGCGGCACAGCCCCGCGCAGATCGGCCAGCAGCACGCTGCGCCCCACGACATAAGCCAGTCGGCCGTCGCGCAAGGCCACGCTGCTCGCCGACCCCAGCGACAGCACCTGCTGCGCCCCGGCGCCCCAGCCATCGCCAAGGAGCACGACATCCTCACGCAGCGCAGCCAGCGATTCGCCCCCCGGCAATGGCGTGGGTGCAGCGCTCGCCGGGGTGGGCGCCACCGCCTGCGTGGGGAGCGGGGTCGGGCTCGGCGGTAGCGCGAGCGACGGGGTGGCGGTTGCGAGTGGCGGTACGGCAGTCGTGGGTGCCGGGGCGGCAGTGCAGCCGGCGAGCAGCGCGGCCAGCGCCAAAGCGGCCAGCAGCACACAACTGCGATGCTTGAGGTTCATGGGTGTCCCCCTTCTTCAGCGATGCCTGGCATGTATGTGTACACTCTGCGAGCCCGGCGCCTTCGCCGCGCGCCCCCAGTATGCGACGGGTGGCGCCGCGGGTCAAAGAGCGCGGGCCACCCACTCACTACGAGCCAGGGCGGCGTACCCGACACGCCCTCCCTCACTACAAACGCAGGGTATCAGCAAATTGACCCTCAGAAGTGTTTGTATTAGAATGCCTGCATGGAGAACTCTACCTCGGACCAGGGCGCCGCAGATCTGGCAATCGTCATTGTCAACTATAACACCCGGGACCTCTTGCGTGACTGTCTGGCGAGCATCCAGGCCAGCCGCATCGAGGGCCGCTGTGCCGTGTACGTGGTCGACAACCACTCGAGCGACGGCAGCGCTGCCATGGTGCGCGCCGAGTTCCCCAACGTCCTCGTGACGGAGCAGGCCACGAACTCGGGCTACGCCACGGCGAACAATGTGGGGCTGCGGGCAGCCGGTTTTGCCGGAGGCGTGGCGCCGCGCTATGCGCTGCTCTTGAACCCCGATACGCTGCTCGAGCCCGAGGCCCTGGCGCAGATGCTGGCCTTCATGGAGGCCTACCCCGAGGCCGGCGCGGCCGGGCCCAAGTTGGTGCGGCAAGATGGCAGCCTCGACCGGGCCTGCCGGCGCTCGTTCCCATCGCCCGAGAGCGCCTTCTACCGGCTGTCAGGCCTGTCGCGCCTCTTTCCACGCCACCCGCGCTTTGGGCGCTACAACCTGGGCTACCTGGACCCTGGCCAACTGGCCGAGGTCGATAGCCTGGTAGGCGCGTTCATGCTGATGCGCGGGGCCGTGCTCGAGGAGGTGGGCCTCCTCGACGAGCGCTTTTTCATGTATGGCGAAGATATCGACCTCTGTTACCGCATCAAAGAGCGCGGCTACAAGGTCTACTACAACCCGGCGGTGACCGTGCTGCATTACAAGGGCGCCGCCAGCCGGCAGCGGAGCGCCGCGTCTATCGTCCATTTCTACGAGGCCATGGCCCTGTTCCACAACAAGCACTATCGCGCCCGCACCTTCTTTCTGGTGAACTGGCTCATCTACCTCGGTATCGTCACCCTGGGGACGCTCGCCCTGTTGCGCAACGCACTGCGCCCGGTTGGGCGGCGGCGAGTGGCCTCGGCGTAGAGGGGCACATGCACCATGCGCACTAAGCACAATCCGTGGTTCCCCCTGATCACGGCCGTGGTCGACGCCGCCATGGTCCTGTTGGCGTTCATCGCTGCCTATGAGCTGCGCAAGGTCACCAACTACCCACCGGCCCCCAATATGGCCCCCCAGCTCTCGGGCTATAGCAGCATGATGGTGATCCAGGTCATCAGCATGCTGTGCACCTTTGTGTTCTACCGCCTCTATCACCAACCCCGCGGCGTATCGCGCATCGACCAGTTCTACACCATCCTGGCGGCGGTCTCGATCGGCACCATGGTAGCCACGGCGTTCACCTCGCTCCTCTACAAAGAGCTCGACTATCCGCGCCTGATGGTCTTCTACTTTGCCGCCTTTGCCGTCATTACCATCACCATCGGCCGCCTGTTCACCGGCGCCTGGCAGGCCTGGGCGCGCGCGCGCCATCCCGATCGGGTGCTCGTCGTCGGCGCCGGCGATGTGGGCCGCATGATCGCCGAGCGCATCCGGCAGACGCCCCGCCTCGGCTACGAGGTGGTGGGCTTTGCCGATGACACGCCGGGGCGGCGCAGCGCCGCCGGGCTGCCGGTGTTGGGCCCCAAGGCGGCCCTGAAGCAGCTCATCCGCAGCGAAAAGGTCGACGAGGTCGTGATCGCCCTGCCCGAGGCCTCGCACGAGGAGATGCTCAATCTGATCTACGAGTGCGAGCATGAGCGGGTGCTGGTCCGGGTCTTCCCCGACGTGTTCCAGATCATCGCCAGCGAGCTGAGCATCAGCGACCTGAACGGCCTGCCCATGCTCACCGTGCGCGATGTGGCGCTGCGCGGCTGGCGCCTGGCGCTCAAACGCGGCATGGACGTGGTCGGCAGCACCATCATGCTCATCGTCCTCTCGCCGCTGTTCATGTTCATCGCGCTGCTGATCAAGATGGACTCGCCGGGCCCCGTCTTCTATAGCCAGGTGCGCATGGGCCTCGACGCCCGGCCCTTCCCTGTGCTGAAATTCCGCTCGATGCGCGTGGGCGCCGAGGACCAGACGGGGGCCGTCTGGGCTACCCGCGATGACCCGCGCAAGACCCGCCTGGGCAACTTGCTGCGGCGCAGCTCCATCGACGAGCTGCCGCAGCTCATCAACGTGCTGCTGGGCGATATGAGCCTGGTGGGGCCACGGCCCGAGCGGCCGGTCTTCGTCGAGCAGTTCCGCCAGGTGGTGCCGGGCTACATGGACCGCCACCGGGCCAAGGCCGGGCTCACCGGCTGGGCCCAGGTCAACGGCTTGCGCGGCGATACTTCCATCGTCGAGCGGACCAAGTACGACCTCTACTATGTCGAGAACTGGTCGCTGCTCCTCGATATCAAGATCCTGATACGCACGCTGTTTGCTGTCCTGCACGACCGCAATGCCTATTGAGGTAAGCATGGCCGGCCAAACGAGGCGCCCATCAAGGCGCACGTGGGGCACAGGCGACAGGCGAGCGCCTGCCTTGCGGCGGCTCCAGGCTATCAACGAGGCGCTCGCGGCGAGCCGTGCCGACGCGGCGATCGACCTCATCCTGCGCGAGGCAACTCGCGTGGCATGCGCGCCCCTGCCGGCCAGCCTCTATCGCGCCGCGCTGGGCGGCTCCTTTGCGCTGGCACAGCCCTCGGCCGGCACGTCACTCCCCCACGTGCTGCCCGGGGCGCACGTCGAAGCCCTGCGCCAGGCCCTGGCCCGCGGCCGGCGCCACGCCTGCATCCCCGCGGCGCCACTCCTCACCGGCAGCGCTCCGCTGGCCCTCTGGCCGGTGCACGCCGCGGGCGGCCTCTCAGCCATCCTGCTCGTGCCCCTCTCCAGGCCCCGCCTGACCCCCGTGCAGCGCGACGCGCTCGGCCTGCTGGCCGGGCTGCTCGGCCTGGCCCTGGGCCGGCCGGTTGATGACGATCAGGCGCTCAAGCGCGTCGTCGCCGGGGTGGCCCACGAGCTGAACAACCCCCTGGCCATTATCTCGGGCTATGCGCAGATACTGCTGGCCGCCGCGCCCGACGAACTGCAGCCCGACCTGGAGCGCATCGATCGCGCGGCGCGGCGCTCGGCCCAGGTCGTGCGCGACCTGTTGGCCTTTGCCCGCGAGCAGCCCATGGCGCCGACGCGCATCGCCATCGAGAGCCTCGTGCACGACGCCCTGGCGACCGAGGGCGCGGCGCTGGCGCAGAGCGGCATCGCGCCCTCCGTACAAGTCGCAGCGGGGCTGCCCCCGGTGCGCGGCGACCGGCTGCAACTGACACAGGTGCTGGTGAACCTGATCGCGCAGGCACGCCGGGCCATCGTCGGCCACCCAGGGGCGAGCAAGCTCGGCATCCACGCCGCCGCTGGGGCAGGCGTGCGCCTCAGCGTCAGCGACGATGGCCCCGGCATCCCGCCCGACCTGCTCGACGGCATCTTTGAGCCCTTCCTGGTCGCCAAGGAGGGTGGGCTGGTGCTCTCGGTGTGCCGCAGCATCGTGCGCGCGCACGGCGGCCGCATCTGGGCCACCAACAACCCCGCCGGCGGCGCCACCTTCCACATCGAGCTCCCTGCCGCGGAGTAGGGCACGAAGGGCTTCAGCCGCTCGCCACGCGCATGCGGCTTGACCATCTCCTCCCCCGCACCTACAATCCTCTGGCATAGTACCCCAGAAGGGGTTTGGAGAGGGATTGTCTGGCGGGGCAGCGTGGGCCGCTTGTGGGCGGCCCACGCTGCCCCGCCAGACAATCCCTCTCCAAACCCTCGGACCCAGGCCGGGCGGCAGCCCGTTGGCAGAACTTTTGTGTGGAGGGCGTGGCATGAGGATTCTCGTCACGGGGGGCGCGGGCTTTATCGGCTCGCACGTGGTCGACGCCTACCTGGCCGCGGGGCACGAGGTGGCGGTGGTCGATAACCTTAGCCTGGTGGGCGGCGGGCGACGCGAGCACGTGCCCCCACAGGCACACCTCTACGAGCTCGACATCCGCGGCGAGGCCCTGGGCGAGGTCTTTGCCGCTTTCCGGCCACAGGTGGTCAACCACCATGCCGCCCAGGCCTCGGTCAAGATCTCGATGGACGACCCCACCCTCGATGCCCAGGTCAACGTGCTGGGCCTGATCAACGTGCTGCGCCACTGCTCACAGTCGCAGGTGCAGCACTGTATCTACATCTCTTCGGCGGCGACCTACGGCACCCCCCAGGACTTGCCGCTCGACGAGCGCTCGCCGCAAAACCCCGAGTCGGCCTACGGCATCACCAAGCTGGCCGGTGAGTTCTACACGCGCGTGTGGCACGACTCCTTCGGCCTCGATTATACCATCCTGCGCTACGCCAACGTCTACGGCCCGCGGCAGGACCCCATGGGCGAGGCGGGGGTGGTGGCCATCTTTACCCACCGCATGCTGGTGGGCGAGCCGGTGCGCATCGATTGGGACGGCGAGCAGCGCAAGGATTACGTCTACGTCGGCGACATTGCGCGCGCCAACGTGCTGGCGCTGGAGCGGGAGAAGAATCAGGTCTACTGCCTGGGCAGCGGCCAGCCCACGTCGGTCAACGAGCTCTACGAGCGCCTGACGGAGATCGTGGGCGTGCGCGTGCCGATCACACGCGCGCCCAAGCGCCCCGGCGACGTGCGCCTGCACTACTTCAACCCGGCCAAGGCGCGCGAGATGCTGGGCTGGCAGGCCGAGATGGGCCTGGAGCGCGGCCTCGAAGAGACCGTGGCCTACTTTGGGCAGGTCGTCCAGACGACTCGCACCTGAGGCGTGCCATCCGGGCGCTACGCTTCGCACAGACCCGGAAAGGATCCCTTTATTGGGGGGTTTGATGGACCGGCGAGGTCTGGCTGCCGACCCGCGGGTCGGCAGCCAGACCTCGCCGGTCCATCAAACCCCCTTCCCGGTGAGCGCCAGGCGGCAGCGGAGCAGGTGATGGCCTTCACCGGGATTGCCCGCACGCGTGGGATATGCCCACCGGCGGCCGGCAGTTGTGAGGCAGTGGCCGCCTATGGTATAATGCCACGGTCAAGCGCTCTCATTGTCCACGGTTCCGGCGGCGTGGGAGCCGCCGCTGCCATTATCTGGATGGGCACAAGCCTCGGAGGGAAACATGAGAATCGTCCTCGACGCGATGGGCGGCGATTACGCGCCGGCGGCGGTGGTGGATGGCGGCGTGCAGGCGGCCCGCGAGTTTGGCGTGGAGGTGGTCCTGGCCGGCCGGCGCGAGGCGATCGAGCCCGAGCTGGCCAAGCACGACACGGCGGGTCTGCAGTTGCCTATCGTGCACGCCAGCCAGGTGATCGAGATGGATGAGCACCCGGCGCTGGTGGCCAAGGCCAAGCGCGACTCTTCGATGGTCGTGGGCATGCAACTGGTGCGGCAGGGCGAGGCCGATGCCTTTGTGACCATGGGCAACTCGGGCGGCGCCCTGGCCGTGGCCCTCTTCCACCTGGGCCGCCTCAAAGGCATCAAGCGCCCGGCGCTCTCCAGCGTCTTCCCGACGGTCAAGGGGCCGGCCTTTCTCATCGACCTGGGCGCCAATGCCGACTGCAAGCCCGAGTACCTGCTGCAGTTTGCCGTCATGGGCAGCGTCTATGCCGAGCGCGTGCTGGGCATCGCCAACCCGCGTGTGGGCCTCGTCTCCAACGGCGAGGAGGAGGGCAAGGGCAATAGCCTGGTGCAAGAGACCACGCCCCTGCTCAAGGCGAGCGGGCTGAACTTTGTCGGCAACGTGGAGGGCAAGGACGTGCCCGCTGGCCTGGCCGACGTGATCGTGACCGACGGCTTTACGGGCAACGTCATCGTCAAAATCTCCGAAGGCGTGGCGGCGATGATCCTCGAAGTGCTGGAGCGCGAGATCAAGGCGCGCCCCGTGGCGATGGCGGGCGCGCTGTTGGCCAAGCCGGCCTTCCGCGCGGTCAAGCGCGCGCTCGACTATAGCGAGTACGGCGGCGCCGCCTTGCTGGGCGTCAACGGCATCGTCATTGTGGGCCACGGCCGCTCCAACGCCAAGGCCGTCAAGAGCGCACTGCGCGTGGCCAAGGTCGCCATCGAGAGCAAGGTGCTCGACGCCATCCGCAGCGGCGTGCAGGCAGCCGGCGGCGCAGCGGAAGAAGAAGGGAACTGAAGGAACTGGAGGCGCAGCGGGCACGAAATCCACGAAAGGGCACGAAAGGACACGAAAAAGAGGCGCTGCCTTTCGTGCCCTTTCGTGGATTTCGTGCCCCACGCAGCCCGTCAGTTCCCTGCTCACAGCGAAAGTAGGTCTGAATCATGCGCGTGGTCCGTAACGACGAACTGATCAAGAAGCGAGTCAAATTCACCCAGCGGGGGAGCCTCGTGGGCATGGGGCTGTTGGTCGTCTCGCTCCTGCTCTCGACCCGCAACGACCCGGTGTTGACGCTGGTCTCCTGGGGGCTCCTGCTGGTGGGCTTTGTCGTGGCCATGGTCTCGGTGCAGATGGGCAACCGCTACGTCAAGCCGCCCCGCCCCGACATGGTGCTCGACAAGCTACTCAAGGGCCTCGATAGCCGCTACGTGGCCTATCACTACTTTTACCCTGCCGAACACCTGCTGCTGACGCCCAGCGGCCTCATCGCCATCCAAGCGCAGGATCAGCAGGGCTGGGTGGCGGTGCGCGGCAGGCACTGGCGGCACGGGCCGCTCTGGCAGCGGCTGCGTGTGCTCTTTGGCAATACGCCACTCGGCAACCCAGCGGCTAACCTGCGGCGCAGCATGGCGGCGACGGCGCAGGCCGTGGCCAAGCTGGGCGACGAAGTGGCGGCCCTGCCCATCGAGGGGCTCGTCGTCTTTCACTCGGGCAGGGTCAAGCTTACGGCCGAGGACCCCGAGTTCCCAGCCCTGCTGGCCGACGAGCTAAAGGCCAAAGTGCGCGAAATGGCGGAGGCGCGGCCGGCGTTGTCGAGCCGCAGCCACAAGGCGCTCGCCGCGGCGCTGGCGGGGCGAGAGATTGTCGAAGAGGCGCCCGAGCCGGCCGAGGAAGCGCAGCCCGCCAAGGCCCCGCGGCAAAAGCGCTCGCACAAAGCTCGGCGCTAGATAGGGCAGAACAAACGGCCCGCGCAGCGGCGCTCACGTGAGCGCCGCTGCGCGGGCCGTTTGTTCTGCCCTATCTAGCGCCCGGCCCAGCGCACGACAAAGAGGTCGAGGGCGAGGGGGCCGGCGGCCCGGCCGGTTTTGATGCCGACGTCGATGTCGAGGAGTTGGGCCATGATGGTGCGCAGCTCGGCGGGGCGAAAGCTCAGTGCCTGCTGCAGGCACTTTTTGGCCACAAACGGGGGCACTTGCATGTGCCGAGCCATGTCGGCCGCGGGCACGCCCTGGGCGTCGAGCTCGCGCGCCTGCAAGAGCAGGCGAAACTGGCGCGTGATCATCGTCAGCAGGTAGAGCGGGGCCGCGTCTTCGTCGAGCAAACGGCGCAGCAGTTGCAGCGCGCGGCGCCCATCGCGGCTGCCCAGGGCGTCGACCATGTGAAAGATATTCGCCTCCTGCACCGAGCTGACCAGGCGCTCCACGTCGTCGCGGCTGATGGTGCCGCTGCCGCCCAGGTAGGCGGCAAGCTTTTCCAGCTCCTGGTCGAGCAGACGCAGGTTCGAGCCGATGTAGGTGGCGAGCAGGGTCAACGCCGAGGGCGCGATGGCGACGCCCTTGGCCTCGGCGCGGCGGCGTACCCACTGCTCGAGCCCGGCGCCCACCGGCACGGCAAAGGCGCGCACGTGGCCGCCGTGCTCGCGGCCCAGGCCCAGCAGCCGATGGGTCTCGGGCAGGGTCTGCGCCTCGCTGAGCACCAGGCGCGTGCTCTCGGGGAGCTGCGGCAGGTAGGCGCCCAGGTCGCGCCACAGATCATCGTTGGCGGCGGGTTCGGCGCGCTTGCGCCGCGCCGGCTTGCCGGGGATCCGCGACGAGGCCAGATCGCTCACAATCACCAGGCGCACCCGGCTCATGAACGGCACCGCATCGCAGGCGGCGCGCAGCTCGCCCAGCGCCAGGCCACGCCCGTCGAGGGTCGTCGTGTTCAGCTCGCCCACCACGGGGTCCATCTTGTGCTTCAGTTGCAGGATGGCCTCCGAACGCGAGAGCTCATCCTCTCCGTGAAAGACGTACCACATACACAGGCCTCCGGCGGCAAGCGATCCGTCGATCTGCAAACCGGCATCTCGGTGACAGGCGCACCTGCCCGAAAAGGGGTAGTATCCGGGTGTCGCGCTCCGCGCAAGGCCGGAACGGAACCTTTTTGAGGGGGTGTGTTTGGTGGGCCGGCTGAGCCCTGGCCGCCCGCAGGCGGCCAGGGCTCAGCCGGCCCACCAAACACACCCCCTCCGGGCGGGGGCCGGGTGGACACGGAATATCGTAGCCGGCAGTTGCCCGGAGCGTCTGCAGTTGCCGGCAGCCTGAAGCGCCAAGCACCGTGGCAGAACTACTTGGTGTGTTCGATTTCCACCCGGTGCACCTGGCGCATGCCCCGCCCCGTCGCCGTGATCGGGCCGATGGCCACGCCGGCCATGTCGGGGTCGGTGGTCATGCGCCGCTGCACTTCGGGACCCAGCGGGCGGGCCAGGGTCAGCGCGCCGGCCAGGGCCGCAAGCGTCACCGGCCAGCGCCGGCGACGGTCACCGGTGCCGGCCAGCATCCCCAGCATCATCGCGGCGCCGCTGAGGACGACCGCGACGGCCAGGTTGGTACCACAGCGCGGGTGGACGGCCAGCGCCTTCTGGCCGGCCTCGAGGCGCTGATGGGCCTCTCGTACAGCCCGTTTCAGGGCATCGGTCGGCACTTCACCATAGAGCAAAAAGCCGCGCCAATCGCTGCGGCCGACCAGGCTCAGATTGGGCAGATCGCGCGCCAGGACGTGTAGGGTGGCATGTTCGAGGGCATGATTACGCCGGACGCGTTCCGAAAACGAACGCGTTGAAGAGGGCATGAGATAACCTCCCAGGGATTTCTTGGATATTATAGTCCAATTGCGCCCATAGTTGAAATTGCGGTGGCCCGATCAAGTTCGGGAGTCCGGGGCTGGCCACCCGAACAAGTTCGGGAGTCCGGGGCTATCGTAGCGCGGCGATAACTTGGCGGTCGGCCGCAGAGAAGGCATAGCGCTCGAGCTCGCCGGGGCGCACCCAGCGCCGGCTGGCCGCGGCGACCGCCTGCGGCTCGCCACTGAGCAGGCGGCAGCGGAAGGCGTGCAGCGTGATGCGCAGGTGGGTGTAGGCATGCTCGACGGTGGCGACAGGCGCGCCGACCGCGATCTCCACCGCCAGCTCCTCACGGATCTCGCGCCGCAGGCAATCCTCGAGCGTCTCCCCCGGCTCCACCTTGCCACCAGGGAACTCCCACAGGCCGCCGAGCAGCCCCTCGGCAGGGCGCTGGGCAATGAGCAGGCGGCCCTCGTGCTCGATCACCGCCGCACAGACGTCATAGTGGGGCAGGGCACGGCGTGGCCGCGGCGCAGGGAACCCGGCCTCTCTGCCCTCGGCGTGGGCGCGGCAGTGCGCGGCGAGCGGGCAGGCATCGCAGCCCGGCCGCCGCGGCGTGCACACGGTGGCGCCCAGGTCCATCATCGCCTGGTTGAAATCGCCGGCCCGGCCGTGGGGCAGCAGGCCTGCCGCCAGGGCGCGCAGCGCGGCCTCGCCGGGCGCCGGCAGGCAGAAGAGACGCGCCAGCACGCGGCGCACGTTGCCGTCGAGCGCGGCCTCGTCGCGGCCGAAGGCAATGCTCAAGATGGCCGCGGCGCTGTAGGCACCCACTCCCGGCAGCGCACGCACCGCCGCAGGATCCTCGGGGAAGCGGCCGCCGTGGCGCGCCATGATCTCTTGCGCCGCACGGTGCAGGTGGCGCGCGCGGGCATAGTAGCCCAGTCCCTCCCAGGCCTTGAGTACCTCGCCCAGCGGCGCCGCCGCCAGCGCGGCCACGCTGGGAAAGCGCTCGAGAAAGCGCTCATAGTAGCCCAGCACCCTGGCTACCTGGGTCTGCGCCAACATGATCTCGGCGACCCAGATGCGGTAGGGGTCGCGGGTGTGGCGCCAGGGCAGGTCGCGCCGCGCCTGGGCGAACCAGGCGAGCAGATCACGCGCGACAGGATTGCCGGCATCAGGTTGATGGATGGGATCATTCATACGTAAGCTTGCCCTGAATCCTGGAGGGGGGGCGGGGGGGGTCGGCGCCTGGGTCGGCGGCACCGCCCCCCCCAGGATTACTATCCCCACTGGGCCATGCGCGCCAGGCCATCGCGGTCGAGCACAAAGAGCCCGGCGCGCACGAGGCGGATCAGCCCCTGGTCGGAGAAGCGGTAGAGCATGCGGCAGACCACGTCGGAGGTGGTGCGCGTCCAGGAGGCCATCTCGGCGAGGGTCAGGTCGCCCGACACGCGGCCGTCGTCGGCCCTGGCCGAGCGGCTGAGCAACAGGCGCGCCAGCCGGGCGGCGATGGGCTGGAAATCGGCCGCGTCGAGGATGGGGCCAGACCATTCGAGGCGGCCGGCCACCAGGCGCGCCAGCTCCCACAGGGCGGGCGGGTTCTCCAGCAGCAGCGGCAGCAGCCGGTCGCGCGGCCACAAGTAGAGGAGACTCGCATCGCTCGCCACCAGGCGCACCACCATGGGCGCGCCCTCACGGAAAAAGGCCTGCCCCCAGAAGAGGTCGCCCGGCTCGAGCATGGTGAGCAAAAAGGTCTCGCCCGAGGCGGCATCGGCCGCGGCAGCGACGCGGCCCTCCTCGACCAGCAGCAGATACGGCCAGACGTCGCCACACTGCACGACCGGCTCGCCCCCTTCGTAGCGGCGGCCAACGGCCTCCTGGGCCAGCGCCAGACGGTCGCTTGGCTGCAGCACAGCGAACAGGGGATTGCGGGCGAGCAGATCGAGCACGGCTGACATCGGGCCTCCTGACCTGGAGAGTGACGACAGATTGTAGAATCATCCGCGCAATTCTCCAAATCCCAGGGCCAGGGTACCGCGCGAGCCGGGCATCATGCCCCTCCCTGCTGTTGCGCGCCGGTCGCTCCAGAACCGGCTTTACGCCAGACACATTCACCTGTATCATTCGAGTGTGGAATCTGGGCTTAGGCAGGGGTTCGAGGTGCGTGCCGCCAACCACCCCAAAACCCCTCTTCCAGGAGGTGGGTTTGTCAAGCATCTCAGCGCTGCTGCGGTTGGTGCCGCAGGCGCTCCTGTTCGATGGGGATGCCTACTATAGGATGAAGGCGAGGCCCCGGGCGCTCTACGACGGGACCTTATTGCTGCTAGCGCTGGGCGTGGGCCTGGGGCTGGCCGGCGCCGCGGGGGCGGTCGTCGCCGCGGGCGCCGCACCGCGCGGCGACGAACTGGCGCGCGTGCTGCGGGCCGGGCTGGCGCGCCTGCCTGCGCTGCAGCGGCTGAGCCCGTGGCCCACCACCTGGCTACACTGTGCGCTGCTGGGGTGGCTGGCAGCGCCGCAGCCGGGCCTGGCGCGCCTGCTCACGACGCCGCTGGCCCTGGCGCTCAATTGGCTCGCTTACGGGCTGCTGGCGCAGCGGGCCGCGCGGCTGCTGGGCGGCTGCGGCAGCCTGGCCGAGACGCTGGCCTGCACAGCGCTGGCCGAGGTGCCGCGGGTTGTGCTGCTCATGCCGCTCGTGTCGCCGCTGGGCCTGGCCGCGGCCGGCATCGAGGCCTGGGTGCTGGCGGCGCGCTTCCAGGCGCTGCGCGCGGCCCACGGCCTGGATGGCTGGCGCGCCTTCTGGGCTGCGGCTGCGGCCGCTCTGCTCTTGGGGGCCGCAAGCCTGGCCCTTGCCGCGCTGCAGCTCGCCAGCAGAGGCGTGGGCTGATGGGCGCCATGGTCGTGACGGCCTGGAGCGCACTGCGGCTCGACGCGGCGGCCCTGCGGCGCTGGAGCGCGACGCAGGGCGCACTGGCCTGGGGGCTGGCGCTGCTGGCGTTGGCTTCGCTCCTCGGCGGGCTCGCCGGCGGTGCCGCCGCAGCAGGGGCCTGCCTGCACCGCCCGCCGCCCGGCCCTGCCGAGCAGCGCGCCGTCGCGGACCTGGCGGGCTGGCTCAGCCGCACCCCCCTGGCGCCCGACGCCCAGCACGAACTGGTGCGCACCGTGGCCGCGGCGCTCGAACTGCGGGGCAACCTGGCCGGGCTGCCTCGGCCCCTCGGCCACGAGGCCGGCTGTGCCCTGCAGGGGCTGCAACTGGCCACGACGGCGCCCTACCGGCGCCTGGCCCTCTGGTTGCCCTACACCCTCGCCGTCTGTGCCGCTGCCAGGGCGCTCGGCGGCCGCGCCGGCCCGGCCCAGATGCTCGCTGCCACCAGCCTCTACGCATTGCCGCACCTGCTCGACCCCCTGCTGGCCGTGCCGGGGCTGGAGGGACTCGCGCGCCCCGTCCTCTTTCTGTGGGGTGCCGCCATCTATCTGCGCGCGTGGGCCGCCGCCAGCCGGCTCGGCGGCCCACGCGCGCTGCTGGCCGTCGCGTTGCCGGGGCTCGCGGCGGTGACGGTGGTGATGGTGGTGATGGCGATCGTGGCTTTGGTCTGGGGATTGAGAAACTGAGGGAACTGACGGAACTGGAGGAACTCTGGGAGCTGAAGGGTCGCACCCGGACTCCCCAACTTGCTGGGGCGTTCTCCCCGTCCCCTCAGTTCCTCCAGTTCCCCCAGTTCCCTCAGTTCCTTCGCAAGGAGCGTGACATGAGCAACGACAAGCAAGTCCGTCTGCACCTCGACGACATGGCCTACGGTGGCGCCGCCGTGGGGCGGCACGAGGGCAAGGCCATCTTTGTGCCCGGCGGCATCGCGGGCGAGGAGGTGCTGGCTGAGATCGTGGCAGAGCGGCCGCGCTATGCCCGGGCGCGCTTGTTGGAGGTGATTGCGCCCTCGCCCGACCGGGTAGCGCCGCCCTGCGAGAGCTATGAGCGCTGCGGCGGCTGCCAGTGGCAGCACATCGCCTACGAGGCGCAACTGCGCTTCAAGCGCGAGATCGTGCGCGGGCAACTGGAGCGCATCGGCAAGATCGGCGCGCCGCCAGTGCTGCCCACCATCGGCATGGAGAACCCCTGGGCCTACCGCAACAACATGCAGTTCGCCGTCGACGACGAGGGCCACCTCTGCCTGATGGCCGCGGGCACCGAGCGGCCGGTGGCCATCGGCAGTTGCCGCCTGCTCTGCCCCGAGCTGACCGAGGTCTTTGACGAGCTGGAGCTCGACTACCCCGGCCTCGAGCGGGTGAGCCTGCGCGCCGGTCGCCGCACCGGCGAGCAGATGCTCGTCCTCGAGACCGCCGAGGGCGAGGCGCCCGAGCTGGAGGTAGACCGGCCGCTCTCTTGCATACTGCTCTTGCCCGACGGCACGGGCGTCTCGCTCATCGGCAGCACGCACCTGCACGAGGAGGTCGGCGGCAAGCGGCTCAGGGTCTCGGCGGGCTCCTTTTTCCAGGTGAACACCGAGCAGGCGCAGCAGCTCCTGCGCCTGGTGCTCGAGTATGCCGCTGTGCAGCCCAGCGACACCGTGCTCGACGCCTATGGCGGCGTGGGCACCTTTGGCCTGCACCTGGCCGAGCACGCCGCGCAAGCCATCATCGTGGAGGCCAACGCCTCGGCCGCGGCCGACGCGCGCGAGAACGCCTCACAGGCCGGCAACGTCAGGGTGATCGAGGGCGAGGTGGAGGATGTGCTGCCCACACTGCCCGAGGCCATCGACGTGGCCGTCATCGACCCGCCACGCGCCGGCGTGGCCCCCAGGGCGCTCCAAGCGCTCACGGCCAAACATCCGCGGCGCATCGTCTACGTCTCGTGCGACCCCGGCACCCTGGCCCGCGACGTGCGCACACTGCTCGACCGCGGCTACCGGCTCGAAACGGTGCAGCCGGTCGACATGTTCCCGCAGACGCACCACATCGAGACGGTGTCGCTCTTGGTTAGCGACCAGTAGCCTGTTGTCGCGGAGGCCGGCCGCCAAGCCACCATGTGTGCAATTTGCACTATAGAGGCAATGGTCGTATAATGGGCTATCCCCATCGACAGAGCCACGCCGAGGGCCAGATGGCCGGGGGATGCGGGCCTGGCCGCCATGCCAGGCTGTTTGTCAGCGTCTCCGGATGCTAAATGGAGATGGCCCAGATGAGGAACATACTGTTACCGGCGCTCCTATTGGCCTGTATTCTGGCAGGCTGCACAGCGGCTGCAAGGCCCAGAGGCTCGCCCGCAGACACAGTCGCCGGCAGCCCCCGCCCGACCGGCAAGGCGTCGTCGGCGACGAGTGCCCCGAAGGGCGCCGGCCCCACCAGCCCAGCGGAGCCGACCGCTACGGCCGACACCACGCTCACGCCCTTCAAGCTGACGAACTGGATCGACATCTGTCAGGACGAGAACGGCCGCTGGCAGGAGGGGCTTGAGAACTATCATCCAACCTCGCCGGGCGGCGTTCACACCAACACCTGGAAGCTGGGCGAGTTCCAGGCCGAGCTCTATCACAAGATCGCGGACGGCGACCTGGTCGTCGAGAACACCTACACGACAGGCTGGACGCTTCCCGACACGATCACACCAGGAACAACGGTACAAGTCCCCGTTACTTGCAACGGCAAGCACGTAGAAACCTATGTCGGCCAGGCAACAGAAAAGACCTGGCATGCCGGCTCGCCCGAAAGCTACGGGTCCACGTGTTTTGGCCTCTATGTCGGCGCAGACAAGTCCAAGGGTGGGGGCGGCTACGACATCTCTAGCCTCAGCGACTTTGACAACCAAGGCTACGTGGAGCTGGAAGTCAGGAGGGGAGCGCCGGTGAACAAGGTGCTCGAGATCCGCGTCGAGTACACCTGTGGCGACATGGTCATGGGCAAGGTGTACTACTACGAAAGGTGATTCCGAGCCGGCGCATACCCCTCTCGATAGCGCTGCGTGCTGCATGGAGGAACAAACCGATGAAGGCCTTGTCGTTGGCATTATGCGTTGCCCTGCTGTTGGCGTTTGCCGGCTGCTCGGGCCCCGGCCCGGCCACGCGCCCCATGCCGGCCGACGTTGGCCCTGAGGCGTCCGAAGAGCAGCCCGAGGCCACGGAGGAGACGGTGGAGGTTGCCCAGCCGCAAAAAGCCACGGAGGCGCCACTGCCCCCGGCGATCCCTGTCGACGAAAACACGCCGCTGGCCGCGGTGCTCAAGGGCGGCAAGTGGGGCTTTATCGACCAGAGCGGCGCCTGGGCGATCGCGCCGCAGTACCGGCAGGCGTTCAGCTTCAGCGAGGGGCTGGCCCCGGTCGCATTGCCAGACCGCCACTGGGCGTTCATCGACAAGCACAACCAGGTGGTCGTGCGGGTGCGCGAGGATCTGATCGTCACCTCCGGTTTCAGCGAGGGTATAGCGGCCGTCGCCAAAGACAACAACGGCACCCCGGGCGACCTGTTCGGGTTCATCGACCGCACGGGCAAGGTCATCGCCGAGCCACAGTACGCGCGGGTATATGACTTCCACGAGGGGTCGGCCGCGGTAGAGCCCAAGGCCGACTCCGTCTACGGCTTCCTCGACACGACGGGCAACATGGCCATCCCGCCGCTCTTCAGCGGCCCCGCGCACAGCTTTTCGGAGGGCCTGGCCCGCGCCGAGCTGGCGGCCGAGCACAAGCCGGGCACGAGCGAGCTGGGCCGCGGCTACATCGACAAGCACGGGCAGTTCGCCATCGAGGCCAAGGCGGATCTGAGCAGCCCGTTCGGGGATACGCTGACTACTTTCTGCGGGCCCGTGGGCGATTTCCGAGGCGGCCTGGCCGCGGCGAATGTCAGAAGGTCCATGGAGCCGGGGAGTGGGTTCGTGTCCGGCGTAATCGACAAGACGGGCGCCACGGTGTTCGTGGGCGAATACTTTCGCATCTACAACTTTTCTGAAGGATTGGCCGGCGTCGATGGGACGTGGGACAAGCCCGACGTCATCGGCTTTGTCGACGGGCAGGGCAACGTGGCCATCCCCTTCCAGGAGGACTGGAAGGTGCAGGCCGACTGGGGCTTTTCCGAGGGCCTGTGCCGGGTCTACCGCAGCGGGCAGGTCGGCTACATCGACAAGAGCGGCAGCCTCGTCGTTCAGCCCCAGTATTATGAATCCAGCGATTTCTCGCAAGGGCTGGCCGCGGTGGCCGACTCCCGCGGAAACTGGGGCTACATCGACAAGAGCGGCAAGGTGGTCATCGCGCTGCAGTACCAGAAAGCACTGCCATTCACCAGGTAGTCGGGATTATCTGCTTGTAGTACGTGAGAGCGGGTGCTGGGGTGGGCAAGACCTAGGTTTTGCCCACCCCAGCACCCGCTCTCACGTACTGAAAACGGAGCCGCCGCTCGTGCACTACCTCCATAGTCGGTTTTGACTTCGAGTTATACAGTTGTATAATAGGCATAGATCGCGATATCACGGTATGTTCCCAGGGAGGACCGCAACGCAATGGACCGGAGACTCAAGCGCCTGCCCGATGCCGAGCTGGAAATCATGCTCATCGTCTGGAAGGCGGCAGCGCCGGTCAACTCGACCTACATTCTGGAGCAGCTCCAGGGGCAGCGCACCTGGGCCCTGGCGACCCTGATGACAGTGCTCGCACGCCTCGTCGAGAAGGGGTTCCTGGTCTGCGAGAAACAGGGGCGCAACAATCTCTACCGGGCGGCCATTGGAGAGGATGAGTACAAGCAGAGCGAGGGCAGGACCATCCTCGAAAAGCTCTACGGCAACTCTATCCAGAGCCTGGTGACCGCGCTCTACGACGGTCGGGCCATCGACAAGGACGACCTTGTGGAGCTGCGCCGCCTGCTCGATAGCTTCGAGAGGGAGGACTAGAGATGCTTGCCGGCATACTGACGAACCTGATTGGGGTATCGCTGGCGACGGGCGCGATCATCCTGGCGCTGACCCTGCTCTCTTTCAAGCTGGACCGCGTCTACGGCGCCCGGTGGAAGTATTGGGTCTGGCTAATTCTGGCGCTGCGCCTGCTGCTCCCCTTCGGCCTGCCCTTGCCGCAAGCTCCACTACAGATCGCCATGCCCGAGACGCAGATCTCGATCCCTCAAGGCCTGCAGCCGGTGCCGGGCTTACCCTTCGCGCAAGCAGCGTCGATTGCCGGGCAAGCCGGGCGCACCGTATCCCTGGTCCAGGTCGCTGCGCTGCTGTGGCTGATCGGGTTCTCGCTCTTTCTGCTGCATCAACTCATCGGCTACCGGCTCTTCAGACAGCAGGCCCTGCGCTGGAGCCGCCCCGTCAGCAACAGCCAGGTCACCGGGCGGTTGCAGCAGCTCTCCCGCGAGATGGGCATCGTACGCGCAATCGTGCCCCTCGTCAGCGAAAAGGTGGCCGGCCCATTGATGATCGGCTTCGTCACGCCGCTCTTGCTCTTGCCTCATGAAGAGTATGCCCCTGCGGAGCTCTCCTTCATCCTCAAACACGAGCTGGTGCACCTGAAGCGCCACGATCTCTGGTACAAGCTGCTGCTCCTCGTGGCCAACGCCGTCCACTGGTTCAACCCGCTGGTCTACCTGATGGTCCGAGAAGCCAGCAAGGATCTCGAGCTGGCCTGCGACGACCAAGTGACCAGAGGGACATCGTTCGACGACCGCAAGCGATACAGCGAAGTGATTCTCACGGCCATGCAGCGCCAATACACGCACCAGACGGCCTTGTCGACGTTCTTCTACGGAGGTGTGAGGACAATGGAAGAGCGATTCCGGAACATCCTGAACATGAAGGCCAGGCGTCGCGGCACTGTCGCACTCCTGGCGCTGTTGGCGGGTGTCGTGCTGGTTGGAGGGATCGTATCGTGCAGCACACCGGGCAGCGGCAACGATGCGGTCGCTGTGGTCAAGAAGAGCCTTGAAGCAGAGAGGAACAACGACTTTGACGCCTGGGTCTCGACGCGCATCGAGGAACAACAGCGCGCGTTTACCAGGGAGGCCAATGGCACCTTCGGCATCATCAGCCTGATGGTGCACAAGGTCGAGGTGTCAGAGAGAGTCACGCAGGTGATGAAGGCGCAGTATTCCGGAAGCGACCTGGCGCAGCGCCGGGGATGGACTGACGAGTACATCGCAGAGAACATGATTGTGGTGTACGCCGACTATACGGTGGATTACGACAACGCCGTCGCCCCCTACGATGAAGGGACACTGACCCAGGTCTTTATCCTGGTCAGGGACGATCCAAGTTCGCCGTGGCTGATCTGGGATTCGGCGGTCCGCCCGCTGGATAGCTTCTAGAGCAGGGGTGTATTTGACGGCTTGGCCTGGGGCTGGCCGCCCGCGGGCGGCCAGCCCCAGGCCAAGCCGTCAAATACACCCCATAAGGGCGCCGTTCCGGCCCTGCGCGAAGCGGGGCGCCCGGACGGAGCCGTTCTATTGGGCCAATCAGCGCACGCTGACCGAGCCCACCGCCGCGCTGACGTCGATTTCGACCGTGTTGGCCGCGGTGTCATAGTCGACCGACTGGTACACGCCGCCGGCCTGGGGGAAGCGCAGGCTGTCGACATCGACCCCCGCCAGGGCGCCCTCCACGTGAATGCGCGCGGCCACACCGGCGGGCACGCGGACCTTGACCTCCGCCGCCCCGGCCTCGACGCGGGCGTGGGTGTAGCCGGCCGCTGCAGGCAGCGTGATCGTGGTGGAGCTGGCGCCGGTCTTGACCTTGAGGCCGGTCACGCGCAGCTCCGGGAGGTCGAGCCGCGCCTCGTTGGCGCCGATCTCCAGATCGAGCTCCAACGGCACCTCAGCGCTCAGGCGACAGGCCCAGTCGAGGGTGCCCTGCCAATCCCACAGCGTGGCGCCGGGGATGTTCTGTGCCGGCGTCTGCATCTGCACGTCCAGCAGGTCGTCCTGGCGCTCGCTGCGAAAGTCGAGGCCGCCGCCAAAGCTGCCACCGGCCAACTCACCCGGCGCCGCGCCTGCGCGTACATCGAGCCGCCCAGCACCGTGCTTGATGCGGATGCGGGCGCGTGCGGCCTCACCGAGGGGGATCGACGCCTCCTTGGCCTCAGCCGCTTCAGGGTGGCGCTGCGGCCGCAAGAAGGCGCGCACCATGAGCGCCAGGCCCAGAAGGATGAGCAGCGCCGGCCAGTAGCGGCCCAACACGCCGAGCCCGCCAAAGAAGGAGCCAAAGATGCCAAAGACCACCAGGCTGATAAAGGCCTGCCACAGGCCGGCCTGCACCTGGCGCCAGTTCAGGCGCAGCAGGCCCGCCAGGATCAGGCCCACGCCCGCAAAGCCGGGGATCAGCGCCCAGGCATAGGCCCAACTCCCCCAGCGGCCGGTCGCGTTCTGCCAGTAGAGCAGCCCGCCGATGCCGCCCACGATGCAGGCGGGCACGGCCATGCCCGTCGCGCCGGTCAGCAGGCCGATGACCAACAGCAGCACCCCGGCGCCCACGACGGCCAGCGGCCAGCCCCGCGCGCCGCCGGCGAACGCCTGGAGTGAGGGCACGAACTGCACCGCCAGGAACCAGACCCCGAGCAGGATCAGGAGCAGCGCCACCGCGAAACCCGACGAACGTTTGCGATCCATTGGATGAACCTCCATTGAATGACACCATTGCCTACAAGCAGTACGACTCTGGCGTTCGCCGGGTTGCGCGGCCGGCCTTCAGGCTTCTCCCTGCGTCACAAAGACGGCGTAGCCTAGCCCCTTGTGGGCGTCGTCCCTCTTCGGATCGGCCCAGTGCCTGCCGACTATCGCGATCATCGCCGTTAGAAAGACGATTCAGCCTGGCTCCGGTGCACAAGACGCCGCCTGCCCGCAGGGAGGAACGACGCCCACAAGGGGCTAGGCTACGTTGCCCCGCCGCATCAAGTCAGAGGACGCAGAGAAGAACCTCAAGGGAGTCTCTGCGCCCTCTGCGTCTCTGCGGTGCCCCGGTCCTCGTTCTACGCCTGGTTGGCGGCCTCGTCGAGCGCCAACTCCTGGCGCGGGAAGAGCACCTCGCCGCGCCGGGTGGCCGCGCCGGGCTGGAGGATGCCCCAGGCGACCTCGTCGGGCCAGCGCGGCGTGCCCTCTTGCCCCAGCGCCTGCCACAGCGCCGCCATCTTGCCCGGCATCACCGGGTGCAGGAGCAGCGCCACCCAGCGCAGGGCCTCGGCCACATCGTAGAGCGTAGTGTTGACCTGGGCCACGTCGCCGCGCTTGAAGGCCGCCCACGGCGCGCGCTGCTCGAGGTAGAGGTTGGCGGCGCGCACCAGCTCCAGCGTCGTCAGCACCGCCGCCTGCGGGTTCCACTGCTCGATGGCCCGCTGCACCTGCGCCGGCGTCGCCAGCGCGCGCTCGATGAAGGCCTGCCGCTCGGCGCCCGGCTCATCGGCCGGCGCCGGGATCATACCCTCGCAGTAGCGGCCGACCATGTGCAGCGTGCGGTTCAGCAGGTTGCCCAGGTCGTTGGCCAGCTCGGCGTTGTAGCGCGTGACGAACGCCTCCTCGTTAAAGCTCGCGTCCTGGCCGAAGGTCATCTCGCGGATCACAAAGTAGCGGAAGGCGTCGACGCCGTACTTGTCAGAGAGCTCCAGCGGGCGCACCACATTGCCGCGCGATTTGCTCATCTTGGCCTGGTCGACGCCCCAGTAGCCGTGCACGCGCAGGGCGTGGTACATGGGGATGCCCGCCGCATGGAGCATGGTGGGCCAGTAGATGGCGTGCGGCTTGAGGATGTCTTTGGCGGTGACGTGGTGGCACACCGGCCAATAGCGGGCGTAACGCTCGCCCTCGGGGTAGCCCAGCGCCGAGATGTAGTTGATCAGCGCATCGAACCAGACGTAGGTCACATAGTCCTCATCGAACGGCAAGGGGATGCCCCAGGTCAGCCGGCTCTTGGGCCGCGAGATGCAGAGGTCCTCCAGCGGCGAGCGCAAAAAGGCCAGCACCTCACCGCGGTACTGCTCGGGCTGCAGCACCTCGGGGTGCTCGGTCAGGTAGGCGACGAGCCAATCCTGGTACTTGCCCATGCGGAAGAAATAGTTCTTTTCTTCGATGCGCGTGGGCTCGGTGCCATGGTCGGGGCAGCGGCCGTCGACCAGTTCGCGCTCGGTCAGGAAGCGCTCGCAGCCGAGGCAGTACTGGCCGCCGTAGGAGCCGAAATAGATATCGCCGCGGTCATAGATCTCTTGCAGGATGCGCTGCACCACCGCCTGGTGCCGCGGCTCGGTGGTGCGGATAAAGTCATCGCTAGAGATGCCCAGCCTCACCCAGGTCTCGCGGAAGGCGGCACTGAGGCGATCGACAAAGGCCTGGGGCGACTCGCCGCAGGCCAGCGCCGCCTGGGCGATCTTGTCGCCGTGCTCATCGGAGCCGGTGAGGAAGTAGGTATCGTCGCCCCACAGGCGGTGGTAGCGCGCCATGACGTCGCACAGCACCGTCGTGTAGGCGTGCCCCAGGTGGGGCTGCGCGTTCATATAGTAGATGGGTGTGGTCACATAGAAACGGCCGAGTGTGTTTGCCATGGCAGCGATCCCCTCAGTCAACAGAATGAAAGGATTGTAGGGCTTTGGGGGAGGCTTGTCAAGGACGCGGAAGAGGAACTACTGGGCCCGCGCCAGAAACGCCAGCACCCGCTCGCTGAACGCCTGGCGACATTCGTGGTGCGGCGTATGCCGGCAGTTGGGGATGAGCCAGAGCTCGGCGCCGGGGATGGCATTGGCGATACCCTCGGCGTGGGCGGGGGTGGCGAACTCGTCGCCCTCGCCCTGGATGACGAGTGTGGGGCAGCGCACACGGCTGACCTCGGCGCGGATGTCGAGGGTGATGCGGGTGGGGTCGAGCCAGTGGGCGTACCACACCTCGGCCATGGCCGCGCCGCCCGGGCCCAGGTGGCGCTCGAGCGCGGCGCGGTAACCCGGCGAGGTCCGCACCAGGCGCTGCAGGTGCTGCAGGCCGGCGATGGTGCGCGGCTCGGAGTGCGTGTGGGCGGCCACGGCCACCAGCGAGCGCACCAAGTCGGGCCGGGTGACCGCCAGCAGCAGCCCGGCCGAGCCGCCGTCGGAGTGGCCGACGACGTGCACCCGCCCGACGTTCAGACCGTCGAGCCAGGCCGCGGTGTCGGCCGTGTCTTGCCAGAGGTAGCCCTGGGCAAAGCCATCGCGCCGGCTCGAGCGGCCATAGCCCCAGCGGTCGTTGGCCAGCACGCGGTAACGCTCCGCAAAGGTGGGGATGAGCGCCGCGAAATCGGCGCTCGTGGCCATGCCCCCGTGTAAGAAGACGAGCGGCTCGCCCTGCCCGTGGTCCTCATAGTACATCTGGTAGCCGCGGATGGTGGCGTGGGGCATCAGCAGTCTCCAAAACCCCGAAAAGGGGCTCGCACCGGGGGATGCAAAGCCCGGAGCCCGGTTACCGTCGTGTGCGCGCAAGTTGGCCAACCCGCTGAGATTCTACAATTCTCTACGCCGCCTGTCAATCCAGCAGGTTGTTGGTGGTCCGGGGAGACACCTGACAGGTCTCCGGAGACCTGTCAGGTGTCTCCCCGGAACTCGACTCTTTGCAGCCTGGCGCGGCCGGGCCTATAATGCGCGCGATTTTCTCGAGAGGGAGAGGCGCATGCCCGATTCATCCACCCCCAAGCGGGCCATGGTCATCGTGGCCCACCCCGACGATGCCGAGTTCACCATGGCGGGCACGGCGGCGCTCTGGGCTGCCGCGGGTGCGGCCGTGTGCTACGTCGTCTGTACCCGCGGCGACCGCGGCTCGAACGACCCTGACGTGACGCCCTGGGCGCTGGCGCGCCTGCGCGATGCCGAGCAGCGCGCGGCGGCAGCCATCCTGGGGGTGCAGGAGGTCGTCGTCCTCGACCACCCCGACGGCACGCTGGAGCCAACGCTGGCGCTGCGTTGCGACCTGACCCGCGAGATGCGCCGCTTCCGGCCCGAGGTCGTGCTCACCGGCGACCCGACCGTGCACTTCTATGGCGGCGGCTACCTCAACCATCCCGACCACCGCGCCGCAGCCTCGGCCGCGCTCGACGCGGTCTTTCCCTCAGCCGAGACGCGCTATATCTTTCCCGAGCTCCTGGCGGCGGGCCTCGAGCCGCACCGTGTGCAGGCCGTCTACATCCACGGCTCGCCCGAGCCCAACACGTGGATCGATATCGCCCCGGTCATCGAGACCAAGATCCGTGCCCTGCAGGCGCATCAGAGCCAGGTGGGCGGCTTTCCCGTGGAGGCGTGGATCCGCGGCATGGCCGAGGAGGAAGGCCGGCCGCGCGGGCTGGCGGCCGCCGAAGCCTACCGCGTCATCGTCATCAACGGCGCGTCGCAGGGCTGAGGAGGCTGACGGGAACTTGCAGGCCGTGGTCGAGAGGAGTACAATGAAGGGAACAAGCCCCTGCGGCGCAGATCCTGTCTGGTGAGGTGAATGATTATGCCCACATACGAGTATGAATGTGAAACATGCGGCATCCACTTTGACCGTTGGCAGCGGATGACGGACGAGCCGCTGAAGACGTGTCCGGAGTGCGATGGCCCGGTACACCGAGTCTTGCACCCCGTGGGCATCGTCTTCAAGGGTTCCGGCTGGTATTGCACCGACAGCCGGTCGGGTTCGCCGGCTACCCTGCCGCCCAAGGAAAAGGCCGAGGACAAGCCCGAGGCCAAGGGCGAGAAGGCCGAGAAGAAGGAAGCGCCTACGGCGGAGAAGAAGGACAGCTAACCCCGAAGTGGCAGTTGTCAACGGATTGAACGGATTGGCCTCGCCGCGGCCAATCCGTTCAATCCGTTGACAACTGCCACTCTCAACACCTCGACGATGCTCTACACCTGAAAACCGTCGGTGGCTACCACGATCTTGCGCTGATAGTCCTCCACCAGGCTGAGCAGCCTGGCCTCCAGCTTGAGCCAATCCTTGCCGGCGAGGATGCGCTCCATCGTCTCCAGGTCGGCCGCCCTGCCCCCGGCGTGCACCTGCGGGCCCTCACCATAGACGGTGAGCCAGGCGTCAGTCGGCTGGATGCCCAGGCGCATGATGGTGGGCGCGAACTCTTGGGTCAGGAACTCGATGTACTCTTCCTCTTTGCCGGGACGTATATTCCAGGTCATCAACAGCTTGACCATGCCTCGGGCGCCCCTTCTGTCTGTTATGGTTACTGCTTCTGTAACCCACTATACCAGATTCGGCGCCATGACGCAAACGACGGAGGACGAGCGGCCATCTCCCAGAACCGTAGGCGAGGGAGACACCTGTCACACCAATTTCCATGGCGGGTGGCCAGCGCCCGCCTTCTGGCAAAAACCCGACCCAGCCTGGGCCGCAGCCGACAGACGGTTTCTCCTGCTGCAGGGTGGGGCCCCTCGCTGCCCGTCCCCCGTCGCGGGGGAATTGGGGCGCCCGACCGCATCCTGTGCGGCCAAGAAGTGGCAAGCGAGCGAGGCTGTGCGGGCGAAGACAGCCCAATTCCCCCGCGACGGGGGAACGGCAGGGGGGGCCCACCCGCGGGTATGGGCAGGCGTCTGGCTGGGTTTTTGCCAATCGCCTGCCCGCCATGGAGACTGGTGTGTCAGGTGTCTCCCCCGCACCCGCTCTTCGGTACTACAAGCGTGTGGCGAGCAGGCGGGCGCCTGCAGCCACCTGCTCGTGCGTGTTGCTGCTGTGGAACTCGCAGGTGCGCAGCGCTGCGCCAGGCAGGTAGGGCGCGACCATGCCCCAGTCGACCTCGCCCAGGCCGGCGGCGAGGTGATCGTGGATGCCGCGGACGTCGTGCAGGTGCGCGCCGACGATGCGCCCCGCCAGCCGTCGCAGCCAATCCTCGTGCCGGTCAAAGCCCAGGCGGTCGAGCGTCTGCGCGTGGCCCACGTCGTACCAAAAGCCGACGCGCTCGGGGTCCAGCTCGGCGAGGAGCGCCTCCATCTCGCTGAGCAGGGGGATATCGAGGTAGTGGTAGCGGTTCTCCAGGCCCAGGCGCACGCCGGCGCGCTCGGCATACTCGGCCAGCTCGGCCAGGCTGCGCCGCGCCGCCTCGAGGTTGGCGCCGGCCTGCGTGGCGCGCAGGGTCACCAGCCGCGCCTTTGCCTCGGCGTACTGCGGCGTCGCCGCCAAGCCGGCATCGAAGAGCGACCGCAGCTCGTCCTCCAGCCCTCTTTCCACATCGACCTGCCCGGGGTGCACCACGACCAGCCCCGCCCCCAGCTCGCGCGCCAGGTCGATGCTGCGCTGCACGGCGAACACGCCCTGGCGCCGCTGCTCCTCGTCACACGAGGAAGCGAGCCAGTTGCGCGCCTTGAGCTCGGCGGTCGAAATATCGGCCGGGCAGGGCTCGTGCACGCTGGCAATGGGGTAGCGCCGCGGGTCGAGCCCATGCAGCATGGCCGAATCGAGTTGGTGGTTCAGCTCAAAGGCGCGGAAGCCGAGCTGCCACCCCGCCGCAAAGAACCCGGCAAAGGGCGCAAAGCGTCCGACGCCCCACATCGTCGAAAGGGACGTGGTCACAGGCTGGGCCACCTCCCGACGTACGCTCAATGCCACTGTTGTGTCAGTCATCTACAGCCACCCAAGCGATCACTTTCATGAGACTGGCGACGGCCGCATCAGTGTCCGCCCAGGATGGCGGCAACCTCGGGCGTCGTCCACAGCGCCGCGCCGCTGGTGTCGACCACCATGTCGCACATCGCCATCTGCGGCCGGTAGCAGCGCTCGGCCATCAGGAACTGCTCTCGGAAGTAGCGGTTGCGAAAGTACGTCGGCTCGTATTTCTTGCGATAGTCGATGTCGCGTTTCCACTTGCGCTTCATCCTCACAGCGTCATCCGTAAGGTACACCACCTTGATGCCGATCAGACGTGCCGCCTCGGGGAGCAGGAACGGAAAGTTGCCCTCGATGAAGACCATGTCGGCGGGCTCGATCTCGACGGGGGTGCGGCCCGGCTTGAGCCGGCCGTGCTCGTCGTGGCTCGAGGTAGCATCGTAAAAGTCGTAGCGCGGCGTAGCGATCCTGCGCCCGCGGCTGATCTCTTCGAGGCTCTGCATAAAGAGCGGGTAGTGGATGGCCTCCCTGCCCAGCGAGCCGATGCTGCGCGCCTCGCGCCCGTCGCGGTCGGTCAAAAAGTTGTCCATTTCGATGGCGGCCACCTGCTTGCCCAGTGCGGCCAAGGCGCTGCGCAGGCGGGCGACAATCTCGGTCTTGCCGGCCGCGGTCGGCCCGGCGAGGGCGAGGAGGAGCGGCGTGCCCCGGACGGCGATGAGCCGCTGGACGCTCTCGATGAAGAGCTGATCGACCTCGGCGTTGGCGGCCTTGAAATCCTTGTAGCCGACGCTCTGATAGCGCTCGAAGCGCTTCTGTCGCGCCGCGAACTGCCTGAACGGCCGGCCGCCCAGGTGCGCCAGCACCTCATCGGCAAAGTAGGTCGTGCGGTGCAGGAAAAAGAAGCCTCGGATGTCAAAGTAAAAGTGCCTGCGCACCCACGCGGCCGGGTAGGCGCCGGTGACCAGCCCCACGAAGAGCATGTTGGTCAGCCCGACAATCGCATCATCCAGCACAATCCGGTCGCCCACGCGTGGCTTGAGCTGGATGCCCCTGTAGAACTCGCTGCTGTTGACCCGTTGCTCGACCGCCTCCCGCCTGTCGACACCGACGCCGGCCCAGCCCCCCGGCTCGGGGTACAGGTTGGCGAGCGCATAGCGGAACTCGTACAGCTCCATCTCGCCGATGCCGGGGTTGATGCGCGTCATCCTGTCGTACAGGGCCGCGGAGAACACATCCGGGTTGTGCAAGCAGCTCGATGCAGACATCACATACTCCCCTGGAACTTTTTGCCACCCCTGCGCTAGGGCGTGTTTGCAGACCTGCGTAGCCTAGCAGGCTGTCGGAGAACCATCCCGTTACCATCAGCATCCTGGTAGCAGCCGGGCACTCTGCTCCGCCACTGCCCGGCTTTGATCCAGGAGGGGTTTTTTCGGGTTGGCTGGCCCAGCCAACCCGAAAAAACCCCCAAAGGGGCCCATACCGGGCTCGTGCGGAGCGCATAGCCGGTCACCAGCCGGGAGCGGTCTTCTCCGACAGGTTGCTAGGGCCTTGTGCCCGTTTCGCGTCTCCGCGGCACCGGATTCGCCGCCAACAACGCCCACGAAGCCGCCTGCGGCGGCCAAGGGGGGCTAGGCTACGGGTTTGCGAACGCGACCTAATGCCTGGTGCACCTGATGCCGCTGCCGAGCACCAGCGCCTCGTAGGCGCGCCTGGTCTTGCCATAGTCGCCGTCGCGGTCGAGCGCGATGCCCCTGCCGATGCCGCTCACGATCTGCCCGGCGCCAATGGCCTCCAGTTGCCGCTCCAGGTCTTCCAGCAGCGCGGGTGCGCTGCCCGGCTCGGTGCTGCGCCCGTCAAAGATGACGTGCAGGTAGACCCGGCTCAGGCCGCCGTCCCTGGCCATGCGCGCCAGCGCCAGCGGATAGTCGATGGAGCCGTGCGAGCTCTTTTTCGTGAGCAAGCCGATCAGGTGCAGGCCAGCGCCGCGCTGCCGCGCCTCGGCAATCGTGCGGCAGAGGACCTCGTTCGAGTAGAACGAGCCGTCCTTCATGGCGCGGTCGAGGCGCACGTCGTCTTGCAGCACCACGCGGCCGGCGCCGATGTTCATGTGCCCGGCCTCCGAGTTGCCGGACTTGCCCGCCTGCAAACCCACCGCTTCGCCCGCAGCCTGCAGCCTGGCGTACCCATAGCGCCGCGTGAGTTCATCCCACACCGGCGTGGGCGCGAGGTGAATGGGGTTCGTCTCGTCAGCGCGGCCGATGCCCCAGCCATCGAGGATGAGCAGCAGCACCTGCCGCGGCCCACCCCACGCGTGCTCGGGCGCCAGGCTCGCGCCATCCATGGCAGGCGGCTGGGTGAGGCCGAGCGCCTGGAGGACGGTCGGCGCGACGTCAGCCAGCCTGCCGTCACGCACGGCCACCGGCGCCGCCGCCTGCGGGTCGAGCAGCAGGAACGGCACCGGGTTGGCGGTGTGCGCCACATGGGGTGTGCCGCCGGCGCTGGCCATCTCTTCGAGGTTGCCGTGATCGGCCGTCACCAGCACGGCATAGCCCGCGGCCAATGCGGCGCGCACGATCTGCCCTAGGCGCGCGTCGACCAGCTCGGCGCAGCGCATTTTGGCCTCGCGGCTCGTCGTATGGCCGATCACATCGCCGTTGGCCAGGTTGGCCACGATCAGGCCGTAGCGCTGCGCGAGGCCGCGCTGCACCGCCGCGCCAACCTGCGCCAGGCTCAGCTCCGGCACCTGGTCGAACGCGACGCCCTGCGGCGACGGGATGCGCACGTCGTCTTCGCCCGCGAACGGCTGGTTGTGGCCGCCGTTGAGAAAGAAGGTGACGTGCGCAAACTTTTCCGACTCGGCCACGCGCAACTGCCGCAAACCGGCGCGGCTGACCACCTGGCCCAGGGTGTCGTCGACCCGATCGGGCGCAAAGGCGACCGGCAAGTCTCTGAAGCGCTCGTGGTACAGCGTGAGGATCACGAAGGTCAGGCCGCGCAGGCAGGCGCGCGGAAAGCGGTCAAAGCTGGGCGCGGTGAAGGCCTCGGTGAGCTGGATCTCGCGCTCGCCGCGGCGGCAGCAAAAGACGACGGCGTCGCCATCGCCGATGCGGCCGATGGGCCGGCCCTCCGCATCGGCCATGATGAGCGGCTCGAGCCAATAGTCGGTCTGCCCTTCACGGTACAGCTCGCGGACGGCCGCGGCGAGCGCGGCGCCGCCGCGGGTGAGATGATCCATGGCTAGCGCGCCGGAAAGATGCTCAACAGCTCGCCGAACTCGTGGATCGTATGGTCGGGCTGGCTGCCGTTGGCAGCAGACGGCTCCTTCTTGAACGTAGCAGGCTCGTACATGACAATGGCCATGGCAAAGCCGGCCCGGCGCGCCCCCTCCACGTCGCGGCTCGGGTTGTCGCCCACGTAGGCCGAGCGCTCAGGCGCCACGCCGGCGCGGCGGGTGGCTTCGAGAAAGATCTCGCGCCCCGGCTTGCGAAGGCCAACCCTCGACGACAGCACGACCGCCCTGAAGTAGGGCATAAGGCCGTCAGCTTGCAGCCAATCGGGGATTTCGGTCTCGGTGATGGTGTTGGCGATGATGCCCAGGCAGTAGCCGCGGCGGTCGAGCTCGAGCACCGTCGCTTTGACGTCGGGCCGCGCCACGCGGCGCCCATCGGTATCGCGCCAGAGGCGAGTCAGCCGCCCGGCGAGCGGCGCGATGCGCTCGGCGGGCCAGTCGGGCAGCATCCAGCGCGTCCACAGCTCGCTCTCCGGCGCTTCGGTCAGCGTCGCTTTGGCCTGCTTCCTGTAGACCTTGTACCTCTCCTCCAGCAGGTCGTGGAACGCCTCGGGCGTCTCGTCGGCCCCGACCAGCTCCACGAGCTGTCGCCTGGCCTGGGCCTGGAAGGGCTCATCCTCCACAACAATCCTGAGCGTGTTGCCCACGTCGAGGAAGACAGCGTCAATGTCGTGGCTCATGTCTCCAACTCTCTCTCTCTCTCTCGTCAAAGCAAGTGGGACGGGCTTTCGAGCCCGTCAATCTCGCCGGTGCAGCCGCGGCAGGTTGGGAAGCCTGCCCCACATGCCCGTGGGATGGGCTTTCGAGCCCGTCAATCTCGCTGGTGCAGCCACGGCAGGCTGGGAAGCCTGCCCCACATGCCCGTGGGACGGGCTTTCGAGCCCGTCAATCTCGCCGGCGCAGCCACGGCAGGCTGGGAAGCCTGCCCCACGAATTGCAGAGCGTCTGCCCAGGCTGACGACAGACCCGATTCTTGCTGCGCTAGGCGCAATACCCTTCAAATAGCGGACACACCGTAGTAACGACTCCAGTCGTCGCGTCTCAAGCGGCCAATCGTGCATGCCTGCGACACCGACTGTTGTCATCCGACGCGTCGGACCCGTCGGATAGCGCTGCAATGCCGGCTTGGCCACCATTCTGACGACGACTAGAGTCGTTACTGCGGCTGCTGCCTTGTTCGAAAGGTATTGGCGCTAGTGGCTCGACGCAATGGTTCTGATGGGTGTAGCCTAGCCCCTTGTGGGCGTCGGAACCCATCAAAACCATTGCGCGCCACTACTAGGCGCACGACGCCAGGAAGATCGGCACGTTGAGCAAATCCACGAGCGACCGCGCATAATAGTCGGCCTGAGCCGTGGCGTCGTGATGCACGGCCACGGTGGCCATCCCTGCCTTGCGCGCGCCTTCCAATTCCCAAGTATCGTGGCCCACAAAGGCCGACTCACTGGGGGTGAGGCGCGCTTGCTGCACCGCATTCAGGTAGATGGCCGGGTTGGGCTTGCGCATGCCCAGCGCGGTCGAGCAGGCCATCACATCGATGAACTCGGAGACGCCCACCTCGCCGAGCCAGCGCATCTTGCGTTCGAGCGGATGCATCGTGTCGGTGATAATGCCCAGGATAAAGCCACGCTGCTTCAGGCCCGCGAGCGCCTCCCGCCCGCCGGCAATGGGCTCGATGTGGTTCGAATACTCGTTGATCTGCTCGATCATGGCCCGTCGCTGCGCCGCCGCAACGACACCATGCATCAGCAAGCACTCGTCCCAATACTGATCGGGGCTGATCTGCCCGCGCGTTGCCTGGGCGCGCAGCCACTGCTCGCGCAGCCGCTCTTGCCCGGTCAACTCGACGACAAACCCCTGCGCCTCGAGCATGCCGGCGACGTACTTGTGTTTGGATGCAGGCCGGCGGTAAAAGATGCCGCCGGCGTCGAAAAAAACGCCCTTCACGGCCATGAGTGTCCTCCTGTGCCGGCCGATGTGGCCGGGCGGAGGAGCATCCTATCGGCCACACCAGCAGTGCCGGCGGCATGGGAGCTGCCTCTGCTTTGTGCGATGCTTGCCGCGTCGGCAGTGCCGGCCCGGCCGGCTACGGGCCGGCGCACGGGAGCCTGCTGTTCGGGAGGGGGTCGGGCCGTGGCGCGGCCCAACCCCCTCAGCGCGGGTCTTGTCTACACCCCAGCGTCCTGAGCATCGAGCAGGCCCAGGGCGGGCTACCGCTGAGACACTACCCCACGCTGCCCGAAGGCATGAACACGGCTACTACTGGAGCAGGCTGATGGCCCAAAAGTCGCGGACCTTGGTGATTTGGTTGTACGCGTACTCTTCGTCGATGGTCCAGACATAGCTGCTCAGTTCCGCGTACGGGATGGCACCCTTGGGCGACTTGAGATCGGTACGAGGAGAGTAGTTGCCGATGACGTTCCAGGGTGCAAAGCCTTCCTCGGTGTTGACAAAGTCGATGAACAGCTTGGCCGCGTTGGGGTGCGGCGCGCCGTTGGCGATGGCCACGTACGCCGCCGTCTGCACGCCCATGATCGGCTTGAGGGTGGTGCAGGGCTCGAAGCAGAGCTTACCCTTCACGGTGTCGCGGTACTTGGAGTAGGAGGTAAAGCCAACCCCGGCCTCGGTCATGCCGAGCGCCGAGAAGGCCTCGACCACGTTGCCGCCGCTCGACGCGCACACCGGCTTGTTCTGGGCGAATCTCTTCAGCCACAGCCAGCCGGCATCGGGGGTATCGGCGTCCAGCACCGGGTCCTTGCCAAAGTGATCCTTGTAGGCAACAGCCAGCTCGTCCTTGTGGGCGACGATGGTCGCCAGGATCGATACCGTGCTGCTGTCGGTGAGCGGGTCCTCGATAAAGACCTTGCCCTTCCATTCGGGCTCGGTCAGCTCCCAGAAGTTGGCGACCGGGCAGCCACCGGGGTTCAGCTCGGTGTTATAGCCCAGCATGCGCACGCCAAAACGCGAGACGAGCAACGGATCTGCGAACTCCTGGGGCACCACCGAGACCAGCCGGTCGGGGATGAACTTCCACAGGTACTGCTTGGGCATCAGGTCGGCCGCGACCTCGCCGGTGTTGCTGCCGCAGAAGAACACGTCCTGCACATAGGTGCCCGACTTTTGCTCGGCGAGCGTCTTTTGCAGCACGTCGTCGCCGCCCAGGTCATAGCCCTCGAGGATGATCCCAGGGTACTTCTTTTCGAACGGTTCCTTGAGATCGGCAATGCGGGAAGAGTTGGAGTAGACGACTACCTTCCCTTCCTTCTTCGCCGCCGCCTCGATGGCGGCCCAGTCCTGCTTGGCGGGCGCATACTTGCCGAGCTCAGCGGCCTTGAGCCAGGCTTCGTTGGGGCTCAAGGTAGGCTCCGGCGGGGGTTGCGGAGCATCGGTGGGCTTGGCCGGCTCCTGGGGCGCGGTAGTAGCCACAGGCTGCGGGGCCGATGTGGGCGCCGCCTGTGGTGCGCAAGATACGATCAGGGCGATGAGCAGGCAGATCGACGCGATTCTGACGAGCGCTTTCATTCTCCCCTCCTGTTGTGTGGGAAACCGCTTGGCTGCTCAACAATGGCGTGCGCTGCCGTATGCAGGTGTCGCTGCAGTTGCTCCTCCTTTCCGGCGCGGGCGCGGCCGACACACCCTACTGCGGGCAGGTGAGCAGGTTGCCGCTCTCCTTATCGTAGAGGTTCAGGCTTACCGGGTCGAAGCACAGCCAGATGTGATCGTCCATCTTGATCTTGCTGATGCCGCTCACCTTGACGAGCACCTCGGTGCCCCGCAGGCGCGCCATGATCGTCGAATCGGCCCCCGACGGCAAGACAGAGTAGGCGACAAACTCGATCGCCCCGGGCACGGGTTCCGTCGAGATGGCGATATCTTCTGGGCGCACGGCCACGACGACCCGGCCGGCCACGCCACGGCAGTCAACCGTCACCTGGAACGCGCCCAAGTCGACGGCATCGTGACCATTGGCCACGCCCTCCAGCAGGTTCACCTTGGGGTTGCCGATGAAATCGGCCACGAACAGGTTGGCCGGGTAGCGGTAGATGCACTCGGGCGTGTCCAGTTGCTGCAACACGCCCTCCTTCATCACCGCGATCTGGCTCGACATCGTCAAGGCTTCCACCTGGTCGTGGGTAACGTAGATCGTCGTCGCCCCGGCCACGTGGTGCAGGCGCTTGAGCTCGGCGCGCATATCCATGCGCAGGCGGGCGTCGAGGTTCGAGAGCGGCTCATCCATCAAGAAGACCTTGGGGCGGTAGGCCAGCATGCGCGCCAGGGCGATGCGCTGCTGCTGGCCGCCGCTCATCTCGCGCGGGTAGCGATCGGCATAGCCCTCCATCTGCACCTCGGCCAGCGACTGCTCGATGCGCTGCCTGATCTCGGCCTTGGGCAGTTTCTGGATCTCGAGTGCAAAGGCCATGTTGTCATAGACCTTCATGTGCGGCCAGAGGGCATAGTTCTGGAAGACCAGGCCCAGGTCGCGCTTGCCCGCCGGCAGCGAGATGCCCTTGGGGTGCGAGAACACCAGCTTGTCGCCGATATAGATCTCGCCGCCGTCGGGGTCCTCCAGGCCGGCCACGCAGCGCAAGAGGGTCGTCTTGCCGCACCCCGATGGGCCCAGGAGGGTCAAGAAGGCGCCCGGTTCGATGACCAGGCTGACGTCGTTCACCGCGACGACATCGCCGAAACGCTTGGTCAGGTTCTTGATGACGATGGTTGTGCCCATGGTTTCCTCTTCCTACATCCCCAGGCCTTTTTTGAGGGCCCCGCCTCGGAACCGGCTGATGATCGTGTTGCCGATCACGACGATTGCAACCAGGGTGAGCACGACGGCGTTGGCCATCTGGTCGTCGCCATTCTCGATGTAGCGCATGGTCATGCTGGCCAGCACCTGCGTGGCAGGTGTGACCAGGAGGATGATCAGAGAGAGCTCGCGCATGGTGGTGATGAAGGTCAAAAGAAAGCCCGACACAAAGCCGCTGGAGGTGAGTGGAAAGATGATGCGCTTGAAGCGCTGCCAGAAACTGGCGCCCACGATCTCGCCGGCTTCCTCCAGCTCGCGGCCCACCTGCAGCATCGCCGCCACCCCGCTGCGCTGCGAGTAGGGGATGTGCTTGGCCACCGAGACCAGGACCAGCAGGGCGAAGGTGCCGTATAGGGCGGGCAGCGGCCCGATCGGCTTGGCGAACATGGCGATATAGACCGCGCCAAAGGCAATGCCCGGCATCACATAGGGGATGAAAGCCATCTGCTCGATCAGCTTTGACAGCCTGGTGCCCCTGCCCTTGACGATGGCATAGCCGAGGATGACGCCCAGCAAGGCGGTGAAGAAGGCGGTCAGCACCGACAGGCGGATCGAGTTCCAGGCCCCTCGCCAGATCAGCGGGTCGCGCAGGATGCCCAGCTTGCCATCGGCGATGTTGGGGTTGCTCTGGCCGATCCAGTAGTGCAGGGTCAGGTTGCTCAGGCTATAGTCGCCGGGCCTCAACATGAACGTGTCGTACGCGAGCAAGCCCAGCGGCAAGACGATGACCAGGACTTGGAAGGTGACGACCACCGCGGTCACAACCCACTTCCAGTTGCGCAGCTTGGTCTGATGCGCCACAAAGCCCCGGCCGCCGATCGTCTCATAGCTCTTGCGCGTGCCGATCACTTTCTGGTTGATGTAGATCGTGATCATGGCCATCAGCATCAAGACGACGGCCAGCACAAAGCCGTCGGCCTGCTCGCCGATGCTGATATTCGAGCGGATCATGGTCGAGATGGTATAGTACCGCACCGGCACACCCAAGACGTTGGGGCCGCCAAAGGTGCCCATGACCTTGGAGAAGGTCATGATGAACCCCGACAAGAGCGCCGGCAAGACGAGCGGGAAGGTGATCTTGCGCAGGATGCGCCAGCGGCTGGCGCCCATCAACTCGCCGGCTTCTTCGAGGTTGGAATCGATCGACATCAGCGCCGCGGCGACGAACAGGAAGAAGAAGGTGTAGTAGTGCAGCGCACTGCTGACGATGATCGGCAGCGCACCGTACGAGAGCCAGTCGGGCGGGCTCTGCCCCACCAGGAACTCGTAGACCCCAGCGCTGCCCCCCACCGTGCGGTTCTTGAACATGACCAGCCAGGCCATGGAGATGGTCCACGACGGCATGATGTAGGGCAGCGTGGCCAGGGTGTTGATGATGTTGCGGCCCGGCATGTCGGTGCGGATCACCAGCCAGGCCATGATCGAGCCGATGATCATCGCCAACAGGGTGGCCCCCGCCGCAGTGACCAACGAATGCTGCAGCGGCGGGTACATGAGCACCTTGCTGATCGGGCTGGCCAGCATGCGCACCCAATGGTAGGTGGTCAACTCCCCTTCCACGGCACCCCGGATGTGGCGCAAATCGCCCTCCTGGATGGTGACCGTGGTGGCGACCATGTGGTAGAGGGGCACGATGATCAGGTAGATCATCATGGCCAGCATGATGAGCGCCAGGACGACCTTGGCGCTCGTCACCCAGCGGATGAAGCGCCGCCAGGCCGCGAGCAGGCGCAGCGAGAATGGTTCCTGAGCGGTTGCAGGAGCTGCCATAGCTGTTCTCCCATGTCAGTCCACAAAACCCAGCTTGCCGCGAATCTCATCCAACCGGTTCAAGGTGGCCATCGAGCGGCCCTCGTTGCCCCTGGCCACCGCCAGCATCAACGCCTGGCTGATGGCCAGGGGCACAGTCAGCGAATGAAAAGCCATGACGGGGCCCCGGCGCGCCTCCAAGACGACATCCACCGTATCCTTCAGCGGCGGGGGCGGAGCATCGGTCAGCAGGATCACTTTGCAGCCCAGGCTACGGGCATAGGCCAGCACGGCCTCCGACACGCGCGAGATGCGGTGAAACAGCAGCGCCAGGAACACATCGTCGGGCGTGAGCGAGACCAGCTTCTCACAAACCTCGCGGCCCGTCCGCGTGACCGGCACCACCTCCATGCCAAAGCGCCGCAGGCGGTGCTCGTAGAGATCGGCCAGGATCTTGGAGCCGCTGAGGCTGTAGACAAAGAGGCGCTGGCCGCCGCAGATCAGCCGCACCGCCTCGTCGAAGGCCGGCCGCGAGACGGTGCGCAGCGCGTCGGTGAGGTACTGGATCTCCATGCCGATGACCTGCTCGAGTGGGTCGGCATCGGGGCTCAGCTCGGCCAGGCGCTTGCGCAGTTGAGCGCCATGGTCCACCTTGGCCACAAACAGCTCTTGCAGGTGCTGGCGCAGCTCGGGGAAGCCAGAGAACCCCAGCGACTGGGCGAAGCGGACCACCGTGGCCTCGCTGATCTCCAGCCGCTGGGCCAGCTCGGCCGCGGAGATAAAGGCCACCTGGTCATAGTCGGCCAGCACATAGGAGGCGATGCGTTGCTCGCTCCTGGTCAAGCTCGGGTAACGCTCCTCCAACTGCTGCCGAAAGGCCTCCAACCTGTCCATCGCGCAGAGTCCCTCTCGCGATCAGAATGCCGATATGTACGATTATACTACATTTGACAAGGAAATGCAAGCCCACTTTCATTCGTGTTCTCCGTTCTTGCGGCATAAGGCGGAGCGCCGTGCCGCCCCTGCGTAGGGATGGCACGGCGCTCCGCCTTATGCCGCAAGAACCGGGGTAGGAGAGCTCTACTGCGCCAGGTTGGCGACCCAGAAATCGCGCACCTGGATGGCGTTCTCATAGACCCAGGTCGGGTCGTTGGTCCACACCTTGCCCTGGAACTCGGACCACGGCTTGGCGCCCTTGGGCGGCACAGCATCTTCGCGGATGGGATAGTCACCGGGGACATAGAACGGCGTAAAACCCATGCCGCCTTTTTCGTCGCCCAGCATCCAGCGGATCAGCAGCTTGGCCGCGTTGGGGTGTTGGGCCTGGTTGGCGACGGCGAGGCTCGTCTCCTCGGTCACGGCAAAGGTCGGCGCCATGCCCCACATCACGTCGAAAGCGATCTCGCCCTTTTGAGCGTTGCGGATCTTGGAGTAGGAGGTAAAGCCGATGGGCGGGTTCTTCTGGCCCAGGGTGCCGACCGCGGTCGCGGCGTCACCGCTCGAAGAAGTCAGCGACACATCGTTCTTGAGCAGGTCCTTGATCCACTGGTAGCCAGCGTTGGGCACGCCGGCGTCCAACTGGATGGGCTTGCCGAACGCTTCCTCGTAGGCCTTGGCCATGGCGTCGCTGTTCTGCACGATGGCCGTCAGCCCCATCAAGCCCATGGCGACCTTTTGCGGGTCGGGGTACACGACCCGGCCCTTCCACTCGGGCTTGGTATAGTCCCAGAGATTCTTGACCGGTGGCTCCTTGAAGACTTCGTTGTTGTAGATGAACACCGTCAGGGCGTAGCGATGCCGGAGCAGCGGCTCCAACACCTGCTTGTCGGCCAGCGGCACTATCTCGTCGGGATAAAAGTTCCACAGCAGTTTGGTCGGCGGGTTGAGCATCTCGTTGACCAGGGTAGCATAGTCGCCACAGAGGACGACATCGGCGTTGTAGACGCCTGCCTGCTGTTCCTTCTGCAGCTTGGTGATCAGATCGACGGTCGAGATGTCATAGCCCTCCAGGGTGATGCCCGGATAGGCCTCTTCGAAAGTCTTCTTGATATCGACCCAGCGCGACGAGTTGGAGTAGAGGACGACCTTGCCCTCCTTCTTGGCTGCCGCTTCGATGGCGGCCCAGTCCTGCGCCTTGGGCGCGTAGGGCCCCAACTCGGCGGCCTTGGCCCAGGCCTTCTGGGCGTCGGTCAATCCCTCCAGCCCCGCCGGCTCGGCCGGAGGCTGCGGCGCGGGGGCGGCCGTCGGCTTGGTCTCGACAGCCGTCGTTGGCTGGGTCTGAGGCGCGGCCGTCGGCGCAGGGGCTGGAGTGCAGGCCGCCAGCATCAGGCTCGCGATCATGACCACGGTCAGGATCTTGACTAGCTTCCTAGGCATCGGGCTCCTCCATCATGTGCACTCAAAGGCGAATCCATTGCCGCTCGACAGGACAAGATCGATCCCACCACCCCCCTTCCTGCCTGGTCGATTCGTACACGGCAAGAGCCGGTACAGTGATCAGGCGCTTGCCGGGATCAGGTCGCCGCTCTCCTTGTCGTACAGGTTGATATTGCTGGAGTCGAACGTCACCCAGATCGGGGCGTCCATCTCGATGTTGATCGGGCGTGTCTCCTTGACCGTCAGCATCTGGTTGCCACGCCTCACATTGACCACCATCTCCGAGCCGGCGGGGAGGACCGAGTAGACCTCGAACTCGGTGCCGCCAGGCACCGGCTCGAGCGCGAGGTGGACGTCTTCGGGCCGGATGGCCACCACAACCGGCCCCCTGGCCTGGGCAGGGATGCCCGCGATCTCGCAGCCGGCCAGCGTCACCGCTGTGGTGCCGTTTTCCTGCGTGGCCGTGCCCTCAATCAGGTTCACCTTGGGGTTGCCGATAAAGTCGGCGACGAACAGACTGGCCGGGCAGCGGTAGACCTGCTTGGGCGCATCCAACTGGCACAGCCGGCCCTGGCGCAGCACGGCGATGTGCGTCGACATGGTCAGCGCTTCGATCTGGTCGTGCGTGACATAGATGGCCGTCGCGCCGGCATCGCGGTGCAGCCGCTTGAGCTCCGAGCGCATGTCCATGCGCAGGCGGGCGTCGAGGTTCGAGAGTGGCTCGTCGAGCAGAAAGATGCCCGGCTTGGGCGCGAGCATGCGAGCCAGCGCCACACGCTGCTGCTGGCCACCGCTCATCTCCTGCGGGTAGCGCTCCTCCATCTCTGCGATCTGCAGGTCGCGCAGAATCTCGCGCACCCGCTGTCGCACCTGGTCCCTCGGCATCTTGGCGCGCACGAGACCAAAGGCTACGTTCTGGAACACGGTCATATGCGGCCAGAGCGCATAGCTCTGGAAGACCAGCCCCAGCCCGCGCCTGGCAGGGGGCACAAAGATGCCCTTGTCGCGCGAAAAGACCACCCGGCCGTCGATCAGGATCTCGCCGCTGTCGGGCTCTTCCAGGCCGGCGATCATGCGCAGGATGGTGGTCTTGCCGCAGCCCGAAGGCCCCAGGAGCGTCAAGAACGCCCCTGGCTCAATGACCAGGTTGAGGCTGTCGACGGCAGTGACCTGGCCAAAGCGTTTCGTGACGTTGACAAGTTTTATGCTATGCATGTCATTCCCTCGCTATGCGCCCAAACCCTTGCCGATCTCCGCCCCAGGGATGCGGCGAACGAGCCATTCGGAGACCAGGATGATGATGACCAGGAAAAGCGTGATTGCATCGCCAGGCTGGTGGTAGCCCTGCTCGGCATAGCGGAAGGTCAGCGTGGGCAGGGTACGCGTGGTGGGGGTCACGAGCAGGATGATGAGCGAGAGCTCGCGCATGGTCGTGATAAAAGTCAGCAGAAAGCCCGATACCACTCCCGACGTGCAGAGTGGCAGGATGACCGACCGGAAGCGGTCGAGCCACGACGAGCCGGCAACGACCGCTGCCTCCTCCAGTTCGCCGCCCACCTGCAGCATCGCGGCCGTACCCGATCGCGATGAATAGGGCAGATTCTTGACCACCGAGACCACCACCAGCAGCCAGAAGGTGCCATAGAGCGCCGGAAGCGGACCCACCGGCTTGGCAAACATCCCCAGGTAGATGGCCCCGAAGGCGATGCTGGGCATTAGGTAGGGAAGAAAGGCTATCTGCTCGATCGCCTTCGCCAGCAGCGTGCCGCGCCCCTTGACGATGGCATAGCCGAGGAGGATGCCGATGAGCGCGGTCAGGCTGGCGGTCACCGCGGCCAGCGCCACCGTATTCCGCGTGGAGGCCCACACCTGGCTGCTGCGGAACACGCCCTCGACGCCGTCGGCGATCAGAGGGTTGCTCTCGCCGATCCAAAAGTGCAGCGTCAGGTTTGAGAGCGAGTAGTCGTTGTTCCGCAGCATCAGCGTCTGGTAGCCCAGGAAGAAGAGCGGTGCGAACACGGCGACGAACAGCACCAGCGCCACCAGGGCCAGCACCAGGTATTTGAGGGAGCCCAGCCGCACTGGCGTCGCCGTAAAGCCCTTGCCGGCGATGGTGACAAAGCTCTTGCGCACGCCGATGATGCGCTGATTAATATAGATGGTGATGATCGAGATCGAGATGAGCACCAGGCACAGCACAAAGCCATCGGCCTGCAGGCGGCTCTGGATATTGGCGTACAGCGTGGTCGAGAGCACGTTGTAGCGCACGGGGTTGCCCAAGAAGGCCGGTGTGCCAAAGCTGCCCATAGCCCGCGCAAAGGTGAGCACAAAGGCCGAGAGGATGGCCGGCATCACCAGGGGCAGCGTGATGCGAGTGAGTACGTGCCAGCGGCCCGCGCCCAAGATCTCGCCCGATTCCTCCAGGCGCGCATCCAGCGTGCTCAGCGCGCCCGACACCATCAGGAAGGCAAAGGCGTAGTAATGCAGAGAGAGGGTGATGATGATGGGCAGCGGCCCGTAGGAGAGCCAATCGGGCGGCTGTATGCCCGTGAGGGCTTGCAGCAGGCCGATCGCGCCCCCCACCCGTTCGTTCTTGAACACGACCGTCCAGGCCAGGGCGATGGTCCAAGAAGGCAGCATGTAGGGGATGATGGCCAGAGTGGAGATGAGCTTGCGCCCGGGCAGGTCGGTGCGCACGACCAGCCAGGCCAGGAGCGAGCCGAAGCTCAGGGCCAGCGCCGAGACGCCAATCGAAATGAGGAGGGTGTTGCGCAATGGCACCCAGAGCATTGCCTGGCTGATCACACTGTTGAACACGCGCTGGAGATGGAAGAGCGTGAACTGGCCTGGGACGACCCCGCGCGCCAGGCGCACATCCTCCGGCTGCCAGGTGAGCGCAGTCCGGATCAGGATGTAGAGGGGCGTCATCACGAAGTAGAGCATGGCGACGATGAGCAGAATGCCCAGAATGACATGGGGGCGAGTGAGCTTGTGCCAAACCCAGCGCCCTGCGGGCACGAGCGAACGAGTCACGTTCATGAGGCTCATGAGTCTCTCTCCGTTGGCGGCGACGCCGGATGGCAGTTGGGCATGGCCTCGGGCCCATGCCCAACTGCCAGTTGTCAGACCACCGACTCTTTCTGACCGTTGCACTGAAAGATGGGCACGTCGAGCAGGCCCAGGAGCGAACCCACATAGTAGTCGGCCTGGGCATCGGGGTCGTAGTGCACCGCCACGGTCGCCATGCCCACCTGGCGCGCGCCGGCCAGTTCGCGAGTGTCGTGGCCCACAAAGGCCGCCTGGTCCGCCGTCAGCCCGCTCTGCTCGAGCGCATTGCGGTAGATGGCCGGGTCGGGCTTGTGCACGCCAAGCTCGGTGGAGCAGGCCACGATGTCAAAGAGGTCCGCAACGCCCACCCTGGCCAGCCAACCCATCTTGCGCTCCAGCGAGTACATGGTGTCGGTGATCACGCCCAGGGTGAAGCTGCGTGCCTTGAGGCCGGTGAGCGCTTGGCGGCCGCCGGGCAGGGCGTGCACCTGATCGCTATGCGCCACGATGGCCCGCACGGCCTCAGGCCGCTCGCCGGCCGCGGCCATGCCGCGCCGCTCCAGGAAGCCGTCCCAGTAATCCTCGGGGGTGATGTCGCCGCTCATCGCCGCGCGCTCGGCGGGGCCGCGCTCGTGGCGCTCCCCCTCGGCCGTGTCTACTGCGTAGCCCCGCTCTGCGAGCAGGCGCAGCGCAAAGGCGCGCGTCGATTCCTGGCGGTCATAGAACACACCGGCGGCGTCGAAAAAGATGCCCCTAATCACCATCTCCTCCTCGAGCCAACACCAGGTCCACGACCTCTGTAAGGTCATTCACCACGGCGTCGGGTTGTGCCACGTCCTTGGCGGTATCGCTCACCGAGGTGAGGAACGACTTGATCTGAATGGCCAGCCCATAGCCTGCCTGCTGCGACCCGGCCACATCGCGCGAGATGGTATCGCCAACGTAGGCACACGCCGCGGGCTCGAGGCCCATGAGGCGGGCCGCTTCCAGGAAGATGCGCGGATTGGGCTTGCGCAGGCCCAGCACACAGCTCGAAATGACGGGGTCGAAATAGCGTGCGATGCCATATTCCTGCAGCCGGTGCGGCACCAGGCGCCGCGAGATGATGTTCGAGATCACCGCCAGGCGCAGGCCGTGCGTCCGCAGACGGGCCAGCACCTGCGGCACCTCCGGCCGCATGGTGCGCTTGAAGAACTGGGTCTCGTAGTACAGGGCCAGATCTTCGGCCACAGCTTCGAGCCGTCCGCGATCGAGGCCGTGGTTGGGCAAGACATAGTCGGCCCACACGCGCTCGGGCGCCAGCTCGATCAGCTCGACCTCGCGCCAGGCGCGATACGCCGCCATGCCGTTGGTGACGGCGGCCAACAGCTCGGGCACGGCCAGCCCTGGGTCGAGCCCATGGCCGGCCAGCAGTTCGCGCAAGCCTGCCGCTGCCTCCAGGCGCAGCGCATCGTCATAGTATACGTGTTCGAGGGTGCCGCCCAGGTCAAAAGCGACGGCACGGATAGTGGTCGATGTCATGGAGGACAGCCTATTCCTTTCGTGTCCCCGGCCGCAGCCGGGTCTTGATCCCTTGCCCTTCCCGCCCAGGCAGCGGCCGACTTGTCCGCTCCGCGGCCTCCCGGCGCGATCCTGGGGTATGGGGAGTTGGGTCTTCTGGGGCCGTCGGCTGCCCCCGCCCACGGGCGGGGGCAGCCGACGGCCCCAGAAGACCCAACTCCCCACTTGAGGGTTAGCACCGGGATAGAGCGGAGCATAAAGGCCGGTTGCGAACCCCAACCATCTCACTGCACTGGGCCGCTAGGCCGGGGCCTGGCCGAGCACATCCAGCCCGTAGCCGGCGCGCAGCTCCTGCAGCCGGTCGAGCGCGGCGACCGACTCGCCGGGCCGAGCCATGGCGACCGTCAGGATCAGCGCATTGATGATGGCCATGGGCACGGTGAGCGAATGGAACGTCGACACAGGGCCGCGGCGCGCGGCGAGGACCACATCGACTCTGTCCTTGAAGGTGGCGCCCAGCGTATCGGTGAGGAAGACGCTGCCGCACCCGTGGGCGCGGGCCTGATCGATCACCGCCACCAGCTCCCCCGTGATGCGGTGAAAGCCGGCGATCAGCACGGCGTCGCCCGGCTGCAGCAGGAGCAGCCTTTCGAGGACGTCGCGGCCCGATTCGGTGATGGCCACCGTGGGCACGCCGAAGCGGCGCAGGCGCAGCTCGGCCAGGTCGGCCAAGATGCGCGAGGGCCCGGTGCTGAAAACATGGATCGTGCGCCCAGCGAGGAGGATCTCGGCGGCGCGGTCAAACTCGGCGGGGTCCACCGTATGCAACGCCTCGGTGAGGTACTCCACCTCCATGGCCACGACTTTGGCCAGGATGTGGCCCTGGCTGCCGCGCAGGTCGGCCAGCGCACGCTGCAGACGGTTGGCGGGGGTCACCTTGACGCGGAAGAGGTTCTGCAGACAGCGGCGCAACTCGGGAAAGCCATCGTAGCCTACGGCGCGGGCAAAGCGGACGACGGTGGCTTCACTGACCTCGAGGCGCTGCGCCAACTCGACAGCAGTAAAGAACGCTGCCTCGTCGCTGTTGGCGAGAAGGTACGAGGCAATGCGCTGCTCGCTCTTGGTGAGGCTGGAATAGCGCTCTTCCAGCCGGCGCTGGAACTCGGCCATCTCTTCCATAGACGCCCCCACAGACGCATTCCGGCTGTCATCGCTTGGCTGCACCGGCAATGGCAGCCCCAACAGGTGCCATAGGAGGTGGGGTTACCGATATGAAGGATTATACCACAGAACCGTTGGTTATGCAAGACTTCCTTCACCTCTGGCGCATGCGCCACCCAACACCGTCAGGGCAGCAGCCATGGGAGGGGGGGTTTGGCGTGTTCGGTGGCGCGTCTGGCCGCCCACGGGGCGGCCAGACGCGCCACCGAACACGCCAAACCCCCCTTAGGATCCATACCGGTTCCGCGCGGAGCGCAGGGCCGGTTCATGGCGTGAGGTGCCTGTGTGCGCGCTTGCATCAAGAAGGGAGGCGGCCTACCATTAGGCGGTTGTGCCAGGGTAGAGCTGAAGGGAGAGGCAGATGAGAGCGATTGTGCAGCGCGTGCTGCGCGGCTCGGTGCGGGTGGAGGAGCGCGTCGTCGGCGCGGTGGAGCGCGGGCTGGTGTTGCTGGTGGGCGTGACGCACGGCGACGGCGAGGCCGAGGCGCTGCGCCTGGCCGGCAAGGTGGCGCACCTGCGCATCTTTGAGGACGAGGCGGGCAAGATGAACCTCTCGCTCCTCGACGTGGCCGGCGGCGCGCTCGTGATCTCGCAGTTCACCCTCTACGCCAACGCCCGGCGCGGCCGCCGGCCCGACTTTGTCGCCGCGGCGCCCCCCGAGCTGGCCGAGCCGCTGGTCGCGCGCTTTGCCGAGGCGCTGCGCGCGCAGGGGGTGGCGCACGTGCAAGGCGGCGTCTTTGGCGCGCACATGCTCGTGGAAATCTGGAACGACGGCCCGGTCACCATCATCCTCGACAGCGCCGAGTTGTAGCGCTCGCCTCATCGGGGCAACGAATCTACCACCAAGTGTTCATGAGCGCGGCGCTCACCACCGCGCGTGAAAACGGGCTCACCGCAGAGGCGCAGAGAGCGCGGAGGAGGTTAAGCAAAGAGACCTCTGCGTCCTCTGCGCCTCTGCGGTGGAGTCTCCACCTCTACGTGAGCGCCACGGTATCGCCGGGGCGGGGCACGATGACCTCGAGCCCGCCCAGCGCGCGCAGGCCCTCGGCCAGCGCCAGCGCCTCCTCCTCTTCGCCGTGCACCACGTAGACGCGCCGCAGCCGCCCGCCGCGCACGGCCCTGACCCAGTTGAGCAGCCCATCGCGGTCGGCGTGGGCGCTATAGCCGTCGATCGTCTCCACCTGTGCCCGCAGAGGCACCACCTCGCCGAGGATCGGCACCTCAGGCAGCCTGTCGAACAGCTTGCGGCCCAGGGTATTGGGCGCTTGGTAGCCCACCAGGAGCACCGTGTTGCGTGGGTCGGCAATGCTGTTCTTCAGATGGTGCAAGATGCGCCCGGCCTCGCACATCCCCGAAGCACTGATGATGATCGCCGGCTCGCGCACAAAGTTGAGCTCCTTCGATTCCTCCACCGAACGCACATAGTGCAGACGGCTAAAGCCGAAGGGATCGCCGTTGCCGGCCAGAAAATCGCTGGCCTCGGCATCGTAGCACTCGGGGTGCAGGCGAAAGGTCTCGGTGACGTTGACCGCCAGGGGCGAGTCGATAAAGATGGGAATGCTGGGGATATTGCGCTTGAGCATGAGCTGGTGTAGCTCGTACACGAGGGTCTGCGTGCGGCCCACTGCAAAGGCGGGGACGATGAGCTTGCCGCCGCGCCGCCAGGCGTCATTGACGATCTCCTCCAGTCTGTGCTCGGCTTCCTCGGGCGCCTCGTGCGTCCGGCTGCCGTAGGTGCTCTCGATCACCAAGGTATCGACGTCGTGCACCAGCACCGGGTCGCGGATGATCGGCCGGCCGCGCGCGCCCAAGTCGCCGGTATAGGCCAGGCGCAGGCGCCTGCCGCGCTCTGCCAGGTCGAGCACCGTGATCGCCGAGCCCAGCATGTGCCCGGCATCGTAGAAGGTGGCGCGCACGCCGGGGGCCACGTCAAAGGCGCGCTCGTACGACAAACCAACAAACTGGCGCAGGCTGGCCACAGCATCGGCCGTGGTGTAGAGCGGCGTGATCGGCGGCTCGCCGCGCCGCGTGCGCTTTTTGTTGAGATAGGCGGCATCCTGCTCTTGGATGTGCGCCGAGTCGCGCAGCATCGCCGCGCACAGGTCGCGGGTAGCGCTCATGCAGTAGATGTTGCCGTCAAACCCCGCGCGCACGAGCGTAGGAATGTTGCCGCTGTGATCGATATGGGCGTGCGAGAGCACCAGTGCGCTGAGGCCGGCAGGGTCGAAGCCAAAATGCGCATTGCGCTCGCGGCTCTCGTCGCGATGCCCCTGGAACTGGCCGCAATCGAAGAGTATGCCGGCCCCGTTGACCTGCAGGCGATGCATGGAGCCGGTGACCGTACGCACAGCGCCGATGAACTGCAGCTTCATTGCGAGCCTCCCGAGGGTGAACACTGGCCGATTGAAGGACTGTATGCATTATGCGCCGGCAGCGTTCAGGGGTCAAAACCCGTGGAGGCAGGTTGCTGCAGAGACTCCAGTCTGTCATTGCGAGGAGGCTGCGGCCTCCTCGCAATGACAGACTGAGATACTTGCTGCAAATGATGGTATAATGGGGGTATGTTCTGCCTGTCATACTCTACTCACGCAAGGAGGTTTGCGCCATGGCCGTCCCATCGTTCCTGCTCAAAAAGCTGTACGTCAAGGGGAGCCTGAAGAACACCGAGGCCGGCTTTGAGCTGGCCATCAGGAACAACCTGGCCCCCGGCACCCTGATCGGCATGGGTGCGCTGGTGATCGACGATGTGACCTACCCGCCAGAGGCCATCCACCTCAAGACCCCACAGGCCGCGGTGAACGGCGCCGAAGTCAGCAGCAAGAACCCGGTGACCTTTGCCATGAACGTCGAGGTCCAGATTGTGGTCGACGGCCCGCCGCTGACCCCGGGCCAGCATCACCTCGTCTTTGCGGTGATGACGCGCGAGATCGGCCGCGTCGAGTTCGACATTACCGACAGCCTCTAGCCCCCTGTCTGCGCAGCGGCAGACCTGACAGGTCTCCGGAGACCTGTCAGGTCTGCCGCTGCCCTCCCCAACCCCTGTCAGATTTGCCTCTGTTGTCAAGTTGTGCTATACTTGCCGCCAGGAACCAAAGAGGCGAGCCCGGAACGAAGGAAGGTAAGAAGAGTATGTCCTTGGAGAAAGGTGAGAAGGACGCGATCATCGAGCAGTATCGCGTGCATGATGGTGACACCGGGTCCCCGGAGGTGCAGATTGCTCTGCTGACCAATCGCATCAACCGTTTGACAGAGCATCTGAAGACTCACAAGCAGGACGAGCATTCGCGCCGGGGGCTGCTGATGATGGTGGGCCAGCGGCGCCGGCACCTTGCCTATCTCAGCCAAAGGGATCAAGAGCGTTACCGGGCGATCATCGCACGCCTCGGACTACGCAAGTAACCCATGATTGCCGCCAGGGGCCGCAAGACTGCGGATGCCGGGCGGCACTGTCGTAAGGCACCGAACGAGTAGATGGCTTGTGCGCCCACCATCTACTCGTTTCGTTACCAACCCGCAGAAGGTCAGGCAGCTCGAAGCGTGAGGCGTTCGACACGGGTTGCCAGCGGGTAGCGGTACAGGAATTGGGGAGTGGGCCGAACCGGCCAGAGGGCTATGGTTCGACCCACTCCCCAGTCCCTGACCGCTGCTCGCCCAGCCCAGCATGCATTTGTGCATATGCGCAAGCAGGAAAGGAAAGCAGTATGCTACACTCGTACACGGCGTCTCTGGGCGAGACACCGGTCACCATCGAGACCGGCAGGCTTGCCGGGCAAGCCGGCGGCGCGGTCACGGTGCGCTGCGGCGACACCCTGGTCTTGGCCACGGCCACGGCAGCGAGCGAGCCGCGTGCCCCGCGTGGTGAGGGTGGCGGTGGGGGCGACGAGTTCGTGCCCCTGACCGTGGACTATGAAGAGCGGCTCTACGCAGCGGGCCGCATCCCGGGCGGCTTTTTCAAACGCGAAGGCCGGCCCACCGAGGCGGCCATCCTCCTCTGCCGCCTGACCGACCGCCCGCTGCGCCCCTTGATGCCCAAGGGGCTCGATCGCGAGGTGCAGGTCATCATGACCGCCCTCTCGGCCGACCAGGACCACTACCTGGACATCCTCTCGATCATCGCCGCCTCCGCGGCCATGACCATCTCCGACATCCCCTTCGCCGGCCCGGTGGGGGCCATGCGCGTCGGCTATGTCGACGGCAACTTTATCTTCAACCCGACAGCCGGCCAGATGGAAGACAGCATCCTCGACCTGCGCTTGGCCGGCACCGCCGAAGCCATCAACATGGTGGAGGCCGGGGCCAGCGAGGTCTCGGAAGAGCTGATGCTGGAGGCGCTGGTGCGCGGCCACGAGGCCATGCAGGATGTGATCCGCATCCAGCGCGAGATGCAGGCCGAGATCGGCAAACCCAAGTGGGAGGTCGCGCCCCCCACGAGCGACCCGGCGGTGCTCGAGGCGGTGCGTGGCAAGGTTGGCTGTTGCCTGAACGATATCCTGGGCAAGATCGTCGGCAAGAAGGAGCGCGAGCAGGCCATCGCCTCGGTGCGCGACCAGGTGATCGCCGAGCTGCAAGAGACCTTCGACCCGGGCGCGGTGGCCGCGGCCTTTGCCGAGCATCTGCGCGACGAGATGCGGCGCATGATCCTCGAGCAGAGCGTGCGCGCCGATGGCCGCGACCTGCGCACCATCCGTCCCATCACCTGCGAGGTAGGGCTGCTGCCGCGGACGCACGGCTCGGGCCTGTTCACCCGCGGCGAGACGCAGGTGCTCTCCATCGCCACACTGGGCACGGCGGCCGACGAGCAGCGGCTCGATGGACTGCAGACCCAGGAAACCAAGCGCTTCATGCACCACTACAACTTTCCGCCCTACTCCACCGGTGAGGCACGCCCGTCGCGCGGCCCGCGCCGGCGCGAGATCGGCCACGGCGCGCTGGCCGAAACCGCCCTGCGGCCGACAGTCCCCTCCGAAGAGGTCTTCCCCTACACCATCCGGGTGGTATCGGAAGTCATGTCGTCGAACGGCTCCACCTCGATGGGCTCGGTCTGCGCGAGCACCCTGGCCCTGATGGATGCCGGCGTGCCCATCCGGGGGCCGGTGGCAGGCGTCGCTATGGGCCTGATCAAGAGCGACAGCCGCTACGCCATCCTGACAGACATCATGGGCATGGAAGACCACCTGGGCGACATGGACTTTAAGGTCGCCGGGACGGCCAACGGCATCACCGCCCTGCAGATGGATATCAAGGTCAAGGGCATCAGCCGCGAGATCCTGCGCGAGGCGCTCGACCACGCCCGCGAGGGCCGGCTGTTCATCCTCGACAAGATGCTGCAGGTAATCGCCGAGCCGCGGCCCGAGCTGGCGCCCTATGCGCCGCGCATCACCATGATCCATATCGACCCAGCCAAGATCGGCACGGTCATCGGCCCCGGCGGCAAGATGATCCGCAAGATCGTCGAGGAGTCGGGCGCGCGCATCGATGTGGAGGACGACGGTACGGTGTGCATCGCCGCCACCGAGGGCGCCGGCAGCGATCGGGCGGCACAGATGATCCGCGAGCTGGTGGAAGAACCCGAGATCGGCAAGATCTACACCGGCAAGGTTGTGCGCACCACCGATTTCGGCGCCTTTGTGCAGATCCTGCCCAACAAAGATGGATTGGTGCACATCTCGCAACTGGCCGACTATCGCGTCCCGAGCGTCGAAGACGTGGTGCACGTCGGCGACGAGATCATGGTTATGGTCATCGACATCGACCCCGACGGCAAGGTCAAGCTTTCGCGCCAGGCCGTGCTGGAAGGCTGGAGCGCCGACGAGGCACGCGAGCGTGACGCCAGATCACGCGGGCCACGCCGCGAGGGGGGCCGCCCCAGCGCGGGCGGGCGGCCTGAGCGCCGCGGTGGTGGCGGCGGCGAGCGCGGCCGCCGCGACGGCGGCAGGCCCGAGCGCCCCGGCCGCGGCTGATGCGGCACAACGCTGAGGCGGGAAACCCGACAGGTCTCCGGAGACCTGTCGGGTTTCCCGCCACCCTCGTTGGGACCTTGACGTATAGAGGAAGCGAAGCATGAGGCAAGACCGACTGCCTGAAGCACATCCGGCGGCCTCACCGGCGGATGGCGAGCAGGTGGTAAAGCCGCGCGGCGCTTCGTTCTTTGCTGGCTTGATGCGCCTTATGTACGAGACGCTGGAGACTGTGCTGCCGGCACTGCTCATCGTGCTGGTCGTCAACGTCTTCCTGGCCCAGGCCACGCGCGTCGAAGGGCAGAGCATGGAGCCCAACCTGCAGGACAACCAGCGCCTGATCATCGAAAAGGTCTCGTACCACCTCCACTCACCACAGCGCGGCGACATCATCGTGCTGCAACTGCCCAGCCACAACTCGGACCCGCTCATCAAACGCGTGATTGGGCTGCCAGGCGAGACGGTGGAAATCACCAACGGCCAGGTGCTCATCAACGGCCAGGTGCTCAACGAGCCGTACCTGAACCAGTACACCTACCAGGGCATGGCGCCACGGGCGGTGCCGGCCAATGAGGTATTCGTGCTGGGCGACAACCGAGGGTCCTCGAACGATTCGCGGGCCTTTGGCTTTGTGCCCTTTTCCGACATCATCGGCCGCGCCTGGTTCCGCTATTGGCCGCCGCTGGAGATCGGACCGCTCAGATAGGTGGGGTATGGGTTGGTTATCTGGCGCCGTCTGGCCGCCCCTCTGAGGCGGCCAGACGGCGCCAGATAACCAACCCATACCCCTCATTCAACTGGAACAGACGATGACACAGGACCAGCAGACACCCGGCGGCCAGCCGGCGCCTCAGCGCGGGCCATCGTTTGGCGATAGCGTGCAGCGCGTGCTGCGCGAGATCGCCGAGACGGTGTTGCCCGCGCTCATCATCGTGCTCTTTCTCAACCTGTTCCTCATCCAGTCGACCCGCGTGCAGATGCAGAGCATGGAGCCAACCCTGCACGAGGGGCAGTTGCTGATCCTGGAAAAGGTCTCCTACTACTTGCACCCGCCCCAGCGCGGCGACATCGTCGTCTTCCGCCTGGGCTCGAACCCCTCGAGCCACCTCATCAAGCGCGTCATCGCCCTGCCCGGCGATACACTCGAGATCAGGAACGGCCGCGTCTACATCAACGGCCAACTCCTCAACGAGCCCTACGAGAGCCAACCCACCTATCCCAACATGCCACCGCAGGTCATCCCGACCGGCAGCATCTTTGTCATGGGCGACAACCGCGGCATGTCGAACGACTCGCGCAGCTTTGGCCCCGTGCTCCAGTCCGACATCATCGCCCGTGCCTGGGTGCGCTACTGGCCACCCGACAAGATAGGCGTGCTCCGCTGAAACGTGAAACGTGATGCGTACAACGTAATGCGTGATGCGTAAGGGCCGTCTATGCAGCGACTCGTGCACAGACGGCCCTTACGCATTACGCATCACGTTTCACGCATCACGCATCACGTTCCCGTCCACAATCGTCTCCACCACCCGCAGCGCACGGTCAAGAATCACGAAATCGGCCGCTTTGCCGACGGCGATTTCGCCTTGGCGGGCGGCGATGCCGAGGATGCGCGCCGGGGTCAGCGTGGCCATCTCCAGCGCCTGGGCCAGCGGCAGCCCCACGCCCGCGACGGCGTTGCGCACGAGCTGGTCCATGGTGGCGACCGAGCCGGCCAACCCACCCTCGTCGGTGACGGCCATGCCGCCCCGCACCGTCGCCGCCATGCCGCCAAGCTGATAGCGCCCGTCGGGCAGGCCCGCAGCGCGCATGGCGTCGGTCACCAGCGCCACCTGCGACGCGCCCTTGGCCCGCACGATGAGCTGCACGAGGGCAAAGGGCAGGTGCAAGCCATCGCCAATGACCTCCACGGTCAGGCCGTCACAGACGAGCGCGTACTCGGCCAGGCCCACGCGCCGCAGCGGCCCCATCTTCTCCAGCGTCGACATGGCGTTGAAGAGGTGGGTGACGTGGCTGGCCCCGGCCATGAGCGCCTGCTGCAGCACGTCCTCGCTGGGCGCCGAGTGCCCCAGCGAGACGAGTACGCCGCCTGCGCGCATGTCGCGGATGAGCTCCAGCGCCCCCGGCAGCTCGGGCGCCAGGGTGATGCGGCGGATGGCGGCCTGGTGCCGCGTGAGCCAGTCGTCGCGAGCGCGGTCGGGCGAGCGCACCTGGCGCTCCACGTGGGCGCCGCGCCGCGCCGGGTTGAGGAAAGGCCCCTCGACATGGGCGCCCAGCACCCGTGCGCCGGCAGGAGGCCGCGCCATGGCCTCCTCCACCGCCTCGAGCGCGCGATGGACCTCCTCGGGCGACGCCGCCACCGTGCTCGGCAGGAGCGCCGTGGTGCCGTGCCGGGCGTGAAAGGCCGCCAGGCCATCGAGCGCCTCGGGCGTGGCGTCCATCGTGTCGTGGCCGCCGCCGCCGTGCACGTGGATGTCGATCAGCCCTGGCGCCACGATGTGCTCGCGCGCATCGATAACCACGTCGCCCGCGGCCGGGGCCGCCTGGTCGCCAGGCAGGACCCCCTGGATCAGCCCCGCCCGCGCAACGACCGTGGCCCCGTCATACACACAGCGCGGGGTGTAGAGCTTGCCCGCGCGGATCCACAGTCGTTCTTTCATCGTCTCTCCGCTCCGACCGTCAATGATTGTCATTGCGAGCAACCCAGGGTCTCCGAACCCTGTGACTGGCAGCGGAGCATTCCGCTGCGCGCCCTTCCAGCCCTGAGCCCTGGGCAAGGGGTTTGTGTGGGCTGGCGCCGTTGCCCGGCCCGCGGGCCGGGCAACGGCGCCAGCCCACACAAACCCCTCCTTAAGGGTTCCGTACTGGGCTTACGCAACGCGCCAAAGCCGGTCGCCGACACCGGGTGCCTCAGAACGGCGCCGCCTGGGGCGCCACGCCCAGCGCGGCGAGGATCGCCGCTTCGTCGGCCACGGCGCCACGCAAGAGATAGCCCGACGGGATGCCGCCATGCCACACTGAAAGGGGCAGGGGCACAGTGAGCGCGCTGCGCGCCTGGCCGGGCAGGTGCCAGTTACCCCATGGCGCATGCCACCACACGAGCGCCGCCTTGGCCTCGCCCGGCAGGTCGGCAATGGCCCGCTGCGCCGAGTTGTCGAGCCGCAGGGCACGGGCGGCCGGGTCGAGTCGCACGCCGAAGGGCACCACCTGGAGCCGGCCCTGGTTGCCCAGCCAGAGCTCGGCCCAGGGCAGCGGCAGGTTGATGCTCGCCGCCAGCCCACTCAGCACATAGGCCGACCCAGCGCCGCCGACAAAGCCGCGCCCATCGCGGTAGCGCGTCCACTGGCGGTTGAGGTCGGGCCCGGCATCGTCGGGCTCATCGCGGCGGCGCTCGCTCCACCATTGCTCGAGCAACTCGGTCGCTGTCGTCTCATCGCCGGTCTGCTCGACCACGGCGCTCAGCATCTCATCCTGCATCTGGCGCACGGCGGGCATCTGCACCAGAATGCGGCCCAGATCGTCGCGGCTGAGGGGCCGGCCGGCCGCGGCAGCGGCAAGGCCCTGCACCTGGGCGAGCAGCGTGCCCGGCTGCGGGTAGCCACCAGCCTGGCCGCCCCAGAGGAGCACGATCAGCGCCTCCAGCGGATACTCCACCGCCCGCCAGTGGGCGCCCGCCGCGGAGAGCATGACATCGGTATCGATCAGCAAGCGCAGCCGCTCGCTGGCATGGTCGACAATGTCTTCACGCGCGGCCTGGTCGGCGATGGTGAGGAGCGAACCGTAGGCCAGCGCCGCGGCCACGGCGGCCTTTTCGTACTCCCCCGGCACGCCCCGTTCGAGGAGCCGCGCCAACAGGTAGAGCTGGACGTTGTAGGCCGGCACGGGGTATTGGAAGGCGCGGCCGCTGGGCATGCCCAGGGTGTTGACCAGGTAGAGCCCGCGGCGCACTTCAGCATCGCTGTGCGCGTGCTCAAAGATGCGCAAGAGGCTGCGCCGGCCGTCTTGCGAGAGGAGCCCGTTGTCCTCCAGGCCACTGATATCGTCGCTGAAATACCAGTCGGTCTCGGGCACAGCGTCATTGTCCTGCAGGTAGGCCACATCCTGCTCGCTCACCCCGTCGAGCACGCGGGCATGGCTCAGGTACCACAAGGGGTCGTCATCGGCGTGGTTCACCACCACATCGAGCGCCTGCAGCTCCTGGTCGTCGAGCACGCCGTCGCGCAGCAGGGTGCCACTCTGCACCAGCCAGTCGCCGGCGAGTTCATCGCGCACGCGCACCGCGTTCAGCGCCGCCTGGTAGCGCGCAAGCTGGGCTGCGGGGATGAGCCCAGCGGCAATCTCGGGGGCGGCGACGGCGCCGGCGGGCGCTGTGGCGCCGGGCTCGGGGCTGGGCATAGCTGGCGCCCCGGGGGTGTCGGTGCCCGCAGGCGCCCGGATGGGGCTGGGCCGCGGCGTGGGCGATTCGCGCGGTGTGGGCGAGGGCAAAAAGCCGCCACCACTGCAAGCCGCGAGCAGGAGCACGAGGCACAGGCAGAGCGCTGCTTTCATCCGCACGGCATGCCGTCCTTCGAGTGTCAGGTGGAAGAACGGTCTGGATTATAGCAGGGTTGCGGGGCCGGGGCAACAACGAACCGCTGTGCATGAAGGCCGCGAGCCCGCCGCGCATGTGCGGCGGGCTCGCGGCTGTGGGGAGAGCATGCCGTTGATCCAATTATCGAACGGTGAGCGGATCATAGCACGGATGTTCCAGGCTGTCAAGTGGCGATGCGCACCACCCTCGCCACATCGGCGGGCGTAATGCCGGGCGCTTCGATGCCGTGGGCGGCGAAAAAGGCGGCGACGGTCTCCTCGGCGCTGGCGCAAGGGGTGCCCACCAGGGCGGCGGCCAAGTCGTCGAGGCGCTCGGCCGGGTACATGAACAGATCGCCTGAGAGGTCGACGGCGACAAAGCGCCCGTCGTGCACCTCCACCGTGGCGCGGATGAGCCCGCCCGGCGCTTTGTAGGCGCGCTGCGCCACCTCGGCGCCGCTGCGGATGCGCACGCGCCGCCCCTCGCCCTGCGTGCCGCGGCGCAGCAGCCAGGCCTCCGAGGTGAGCTCGGGCGCCAGGCGCGCCGCCTCGCGGCGCACCGCCTCGGGCAGCGGCTGCGGCGTGAGCGTGCCCAGCACCTCGGCAAAGCGCTGCACGAGGCGGTCCTCGAGCGCGGCGGTGTCGGGCAGCTCGGGCAGCTCGCGGCGCAGGGTGGTGAGGTTCTCGCGCAGGCTCTGGTGCACCTTGTCGCGGAATTTCTCGTCGGGCACGCGCAGCACGCGCGCCATGGTGTCATAGTCGAAATCGACGATCAGGTTGCCGACCAGGACAATCGCATCCGCGATCTCGCCGGCGCCGTTGCCCGAAATCTTGCGCCCATCCACGAGGATATCGTTGACCGGCTTGTAGGTCGCGTCGAGCCCCAGGTCGCGATAGACGGCCACCACGGACGCAAGCAGCCGGCGGTAGCAATCCTCCTTCGCGCCCTGGGCCAGGGGGTGGCGCCGATCCAGCACCAACTGGTAAAAGATCTGCCCGCCGTCGAGGTACACCGCGCCGCCGCCCACCTCGCGCCGAAAGACGGGGATGCCGCACGCGCGGCAGTAGGCCAGGTCCACCTCCTGCGCCGCGTCCTGGTGGTAGCCGATGCAGACGTAGGGCGAGCTTGGGCGCAGGATGACCAGGCCCCCCAGCCCCAGCCGGGGCAGGGCGTGATAGATGAGCTGCGATTCCTGCCAACTCACCGCGCCCAGGCGGTAGAGGTCCATTCCTCACCTTCCTAGATGAAGAACTGCACCTGCGACTCCGACGCGTCCTTCAGCATCGTGGCCACGCCGGCGATGCCGGCGACGGCGTCGATAAGGTCCTCGCGCTGGATCTCCATGACGTCCATCGACGTCTTGCAGGCGTACATCTTGATATCGAGGTCGATGGCTGCCTGCAGCAGGTCCGACAGCGGGCTGACGCGCTTGTCGCGCATCATCTTTTTGAACATCCAGCGGCCGATGCCGCCGAAATTGAAACGCGACGGCCCAACGCGTTCGATGCCGCCGCGGTTCATGATGCCGACCATGCGGCCAAAGAGCCCCTTGCCGGTCAGGTTGCCCTTCTGGATGGCCTTCAAGCCCCAGAAGGTGAAGAACATGGTCGTCTCCATCTCCGACGCGGCGCAGCCGGTGGCGATGGTAAAGGCGGCGAAAACCTTGTCCATATCGCCGCTAAAGACGACGATCGTTGCCTTCTCGCGCTTGGCCGCTTCCGTCATGGTGTCCCCCTTTCGCGGAACCCGCTGTCATGCCGGCGCACGCGTACCTCCTGTGCGCCCCCATCACCCTCGCTCCATCTGACAACCAGCAGTCGAGAACTGGGCTCTGATTCACCGCAGAGACGCTAAGGCCGCTGAGGGATCTTGGCCACCTCTGCGCCCTCTGCGTCTCTGCGGCAAGCTCCTAAGCCTGTTTCCCGCACCTAGCAGTCTGTCGGAGAGGTAAGTCGCCACCCTCACAGTCCTGGAGACAGCCGGGCATTTGGCTCCGCTGCCACCCCTCGGGCGCGGACAGGTCTGTGCAGGTGCATGCTCTCGTGCGCCCGGCCCTGCCCAGGAAGGGGTTTTCGGGGGTTGATTGGCCCTGCTGGCCGCCCCCGGCGCGCCCGCGGGCGCGCCGGGGGCGGCCAGCAGGGCCAATCAACCCCCGAAAACCCCTTCCTGGGCAGGGCCGGGCGCACGAGAGCATGCACCTGCACAGACCTGTCCGCGCCCGAGGGGTGGCAGCGGAGCCAAATGCCCGGCTGTCTCCAGGACTGTGAGGGTGGCGACTTACCTCTCCGACAGACTGCTAGGTGCGGGAAACAGGCTTAGGAGCTTGCCGCAGAGACGCAGAGGGCGCAGAGGTGGCCAAGATCCCTCAGCGGCCTTAGCGTCTCTGCGGTGAATCAGAGCCCAGTTCTCGACTGCTGGTTGTCAGATGGAGCGAGGGTGATGGGGGCGCACAGGAGGTACGCGTGCGCCGGCATGACAGCGGGTTCCGCGAAAGGGGGACACCATGACGGAAGCGGCCAAGCGCGAGAAGGCAACGATCGTCGTCTTTAGCGGCGATATGGACAAGGTTTTCGCCGCCTTTACCATCGCCACCGGCTGCGCCGCGTCGGAGATGGAGACGACCATGTTCTTCACCTTCTGGGGCTTGAAGGCCATCCAGAAGGGCAACCTGACCGGCAAGGGGCTCTTTGGCCGCATGGTCGGCATCATGAACCGCGGCGGCATCGAACGCGTTGGGCCGTCGCGTTTCAATTTCGGCGGCATCGGCCGCTGGATGTTCAAAAAGATGATGCGCGACAAGCGCGTCAGCCCGCTGTCGGACCTGCTGCAGGCAGCCATCGACCTCGATATCAAGATGTACGCCTGCAAGACGTCGATGGACGTCATGGAGATCCAGCGCGAGGACCTTATCGACGCCGTCGCCGGCATCGCCGGCGTGGCCACGATGCTGAAGGACGCGTCGGAGTCGCAGGTGCAGTTCTTCATCTAGGAAGGTGAGGAATGGACCTCTACCGCCTGGGCGCGGTGAGTTGGCAGGAATCGCAGCTCATCTATCACGCCCTGCCCCGGCTGGGGCTGGGGGGCCTGGTCATCCTGCGCCCAAGCTCGCCCTACGTCTGCATCGGCTACCACCAGGACGCGGCGCAGGAGGTGGACCTGGCCTACTGCCGCGCGTGCGGCATCCCCGTCTTTCGGCGCGAGGTGGGCGGCGGCGCGGTGTACCTCGACGGCGGGCAGATCTTTTACCAGTTGGTGCTGGATCGGCGCCACCCCCTGGCCCAGGGCGCGAAGGAGGATTGCTACCGCCGGCTGCTTGCGTCCGTGGTGGCCGTCTATCGCGACCTGGGGCTCGACGCGACCTACAAGCCGGTCAACGATATCCTCGTGGATGGGCGCAAGATTTCGGGCAACGGCGCCGGCGAGATCGCGGATGCGATTGTCCTGGTCGGCAACCTGATCGTCGATTTCGACTATGACACCATGGCGCGCGTGCTGCGCGTGCCCGACGAGAAATTCCGCGACAAGGTGCACCAGAGCCTGCGCGAGAACCTCACCACCCTGCGCCGCGAGCTGCCCGAGCTGCCCGACACCGCCGCGCTCGAGGACCGCCTCGTGCAGCGCTTTGCCGAGGTGCTGGGCACGCTCACGCCGCAGCCGCTGCCCGAGGCGGTGCGCCGCGAGGCGGCGCGCCTGGCGCCCGAGCTCACCTCGGAGGCCTGGCTGCTGCGCCGCGGCACGCAGGGCGAGGGGCGGCGCGTGCGCATCCGCAGCGGCGCCGAGGTGGCGCAGCGCGCCTACAAAGCGCCGGGCGGGCTCATCCGCGCCACGGTGGAGGTGCACGACGGGCGCTTTGTCGCCGTCGACCTCTCAGGCGATCTGTTCATGTACCCGGCCGAGCGCCTCGACGACTTGGCCGCCGCCCTGGTGGGCACCCCTTGCGCCAGCGCCGAGGAGACCGTCGCCGCCTTTTTCGCCGCCCACGGCATCGAAGCGCCCGGCATTACGCCCGCCGATGTGGCGAGGGTGGTGCGCATCGCCACTTGACAGCCTGGAACATCCGTGCTATGATCCGCTCACCGTTCGATAATTGGATCAACGGCATGCTCTCCCCACAGCCGCGAGCCCGCCGCACATGCGCGGCGGGCTCGCGGCCTTCATGCACAGCGGTTCGTTGTTGCCCCGGCCCCGCAACCCTGCTATAATCCAGACCGTTCTTCCACCTGACACTCGAAGGACGGCATGCCGTGCGGATGAAAGCAGCGCTCTGCCTGTGCCTCGTGCTCCTGCTCGCGGCTTGCAGTGGTGGCGGCTTTTTGCCCTCGCCCACACCGCGCGAATCGCCCACGCCGCGGCCCAGCCCCATCCGGGCGCCTGCGGGCACCGACACCCCCGGGGCGCCAGCTATGCCCAGCCCCGAGCCCGGCGCCACAGCGCCCGCCGGCGCCGTCGCCGCCCCCGAGATTGCCGCTGGGCTCATCCCCGCAGCCCAGCTTGCGCGCTACCAGGCGGCGCTGAACGCGGTGCGCGTGCGCGATGAACTCGCCGGCGACTGGCTGGTGCAGAGTGGCACCCTGCTGCGCGACGGCGTGCTCGACGACCAGGAGCTGCAGGCGCTCGATGTGGTGGTGAACCACGCCGATGACGACCCCTTGTGGTACCTGAGCCATGCCCGCGTGCTCGACGGGGTGAGCGAGCAGGATGTGGCCTACCTGCAGGACAATGACGCTGTGCCCGAGACCGACTGGTATTTCAGCGACGATATCAGTGGCCTGGAGGACAACGGGCTCCTCTCGCAAGACGGCCGGCGCAGCCTCTTGCGCATCTTTGAGCACGCGCACAGCGATGCTGAAGTGCGCCGCGGGCTCTACCTGGTCAACACCCTGGGCATGCCCAGCGGCCGCGCCTTCCAATACCCCGTGCCGGCCTACAACGTCCAGCTCTACCTGTTGGCGCGGCTCCTCGAACGGGGCGTGCCGGGGGAGTACGAAAAGGCCGCCGTGGCCGCGGCGCTGGCCTACGGTTCGCTCCTCACCATCGCCGACCAGGCCGCGCGTGAAGACATTGTCGACCATGCCAGCGAGCGGCTGCGCTTGCTGATCGATACCGATGTCATGCTCTCCGCGGCGGGCGCCCACTGGCGGGCGGTGGAGTATCCGCTGGAGGCGCTGATCGTGCTCCTCTGGGGCGGCCAGGCTGGTGGCTACCCGCAGCCGGGCACGCTGCTCGCCCAGGTGCAGGGCCTTGCCGCTGCCGCGGCCGGCCGGCCCCTCAGCCGCGACGATCTGGGCCGCATTCTGGTGCAGATGCCCGCCGTGCGCCAGATGCAGGATGAGATGCTGAGCGCCGTGGTCGAGCAGACCGGCGATGAGACGACAGCGACCGAGTTGCTCGAGCAATGGTGGAGCGAGCGCCGCCGCGATGAGCCCGACGATGCCGGGCCCGACCTCAACCGCCAGTGGACGCGCTACCGCGATGGGCGCGGCTTTGTCGGCGGCGCTGGGTCGGCCTATGTGCTGAGTGGGCTGGCGGCGAGCATCAACCTGCCGCTGCCCTGGGCCGAGCTCTGGCTGGGCAACCAGGGCCGGCTCCAGGTGGTGCCCTTCGGCGTGCGACTCGACCCGGCCGCCCGTGCCCTGCGGCTCGACAACTCGGCGCAGCGGGCCATTGCCGACCTGCCGGGCGAGGCCAAGGCGGCGCTCGTGTGGTGGCATGCGCCATGGGGTAACTGGCACCTGCCCGGCCAGGCGCGCAGCGCGCTCACTGTGCCCCTGCCCCTTTCAGTGTGGCATGGCGGCATCCCGTCGGGCTATCTCTTGCGTGGCGCCGTGGCCGACGAAGCGGCGATCCTCGCCGCGCTGGGCGTGGCGCCCCAGGCGGCGCCGTTCTGAGGCACCCGGTGTCGGCGACCGGCTTTGGCGCGTTGCGTAAGCCCAGTACGGAACCCTTAAGGAGGGGTTTGTGTGGGCTGGCGCCGTTGCCCGGCCCGCGGGCCGGGCAACGGCGCCAGCCCACACAAACCCCTTGCCCAGGGCTCAGGGCTGGAAGGGCGCGCAGCGGAATGCTCCGCTGCCAGTCACAGGGTTCGGAGACCCTGGGTTGCTCGCAATGACAATCATTGACGGTCGGAGCGGAGAGACGATGAAAGAACGACTGTGGATCCGCGCGGGCAAGCTCTACACCCCGCGCTGTGTGTATGACGGGGCCACGGTCGTTGCGCGGGCGGGGCTGATCCAGGGGGTCCTGCCTGGCGACCAGGCGGCCCCGGCCGCGGGCGACGTGGTTATCGATGCGCGCGAGCACATCGTGGCGCCAGGGCTGATCGACATCCACGTGCACGGCGGCGGCGGCCACGACACGATGGACGCCACGCCCGAGGCGCTCGATGGCCTGGCGGCCTTTCACGCCCGGCACGGCACCACGGCGCTCCTGCCGAGCACGGTGGCGGCGTCGCCCGAGGAGGTCCATCGCGCGCTCGAGGCGGTGGAGGAGGCCATGGCGCGGCCTCCTGCCGGCGCACGGGTGCTGGGCGCCCATGTCGAGGGGCCTTTCCTCAACCCGGCGCGGCGCGGCGCCCACGTGGAGCGCCAGGTGCGCTCGCCCGACCGCGCTCGCGACGACTGGCTCACGCGGCACCAGGCCGCCATCCGCCGCATCACCCTGGCGCCCGAGCTGCCGGGGGCGCTGGAGCTCATCCGCGACATGCGCGCAGGCGGCGTACTCGTCTCGCTGGGGCACTCGGCGCCCAGCGAGGACGTGCTGCAGCAGGCGCTCATGGCCGGGGCCAGCCACGTCACCCACCTCTTCAACGCCATGTCGACGCTGGAGAAGATGGGGCCGCTGCGGCGCGTGGGCCTGGCCGAGTACGCGCTCGTCTGTGACGGCCTGACCGTGGAGGTCATTGGCGATGGCTTGCACCTGCCCTTTGCCCTCGTGCAGCTCATCGTGCGGGCCAAGGGCGCGTCGCAGGTGGCGCTGGTGACCGACGCCATGCGCGCTGCGGGCCTGCCCGACGGGCGCTATCAGCTTGGCGGCATGGCGGCGACGGTGCGGGGCGGCATGGCCGTCACCGACGAGGGTGGGTTGGCCGGCTCGGTCGCCACCATGGACCAGCTCGTGCGCAACGCCGTCGCGGGCGTGGGGCTGCCGCTGGCCCAGGCGCTGGAGATGGCCACGCTGACCCCGGCGCGCATCCTCGGCATCGCCGCCCGCCAAGGCGAAATCGCCGTCGGCAAAGCGGCCGATTTCGTGATTCTTGACCGTGCGCTGCGGGTGGTGGAGACGATTGTGGACGGGAACGTGATGCGTGATGCGTGAAACGTGATGCGTAATGCGTAAGGGCCGTCTGTGCACGAGTCGCTGCATAGACGGCCCTTACGCATCACGCATTACGTTGTACGCATCACGTTTCACGTTTCAGCGGAGCACGCCTATCTTGTCGGGTGGCCAGTAGCGCACCCAGGCACGGGCGATGATGTCGGACTGGAGCACGGGGCCAAAGCTGCGCGAGTCGTTCGACATGCCGCGGTTGTCGCCCATGACAAAGATGCTGCCGGTCGGGATGACCTGCGGTGGCATGTTGGGATAGGTGGGTTGGCTCTCGTAGGGCTCGTTGAGGAGTTGGCCGTTGATGTAGACGCGGCCGTTCCTGATCTCGAGTGTATCGCCGGGCAGGGCGATGACGCGCTTGATGAGGTGGCTCGAGGGGTTCGAGCCCAGGCGGAAGACGACGATGTCGCCGCGCTGGGGCGGGTGCAAGTAGTAGGAGACCTTTTCCAGGATCAGCAACTGCCCCTCGTGCAGGGTTGGCTCCATGCTCTGCATCTGCACGCGGGTCGACTGGATGAGGAACAGGTTGAGAAAGAGCACGATGATGAGCGCGGGCAACACCGTCTCGGCGATCTCGCGCAGCACGCGCTGCACGCTATCGCCAAACGATGGCCCGCGCTGAGGCGCCGGCTGGCCGCCGGGTGTCTGCTGGTCCTGTGTCATCGTCTGTTCCAGTTGAATGAGGGGTATGGGTTGGTTATCTGGCGCCGTCTGGCCGCCTCAGAGGGGCGGCCAGACGGCGCCAGATAACCAACCCATACCCCACCTATCTGAGCGGTCCGATCTCCAGCGGCGGCCAATAGCGGAACCAGGCGCGGCCGATGATGTCGGAAAAGGGCACAAAGCCAAAGGCCCGCGAATCGTTCGAGGACCCTCGGTTGTCGCCCAGCACGAATACCTCATTGGCCGGCACCGCCCGTGGCGCCATGCCCTGGTAGGTGTACTGGTTCAGGTACGGCTCGTTGAGCACCTGGCCGTTGATGAGCACCTGGCCGTTGGTGATTTCCACCGTCTCGCCTGGCAGCCCAATCACGCGTTTGATGAGCGGGTCCGAGTTGTGGCTGGGCAGTTGCAGCACGATGATGTCGCCGCGCTGTGGTGAGTGGAGGTGGTACGAGACCTTTTCGATGATCAGGCGCTGGTTGTCCTGCAGGTTGGGCTCCATGCTCTGCCCTTCGACGCGCGTGGCCTGGGCCAGGAAGACGTTGACGACCAGCACGATGAGCAGTGCCGGCAGCACAGTCTCCAGCGTCTCGTACATAAGGCGCATCAAGCCAGCAAAGAACGAAGCGCCGCGCGGCTTTACCACCTGCTCGCCATCCGCCGGTGAGGCCGCCGGATGTGCTTCAGGCAGTCGGTCTTGCCTCATGCTTCGCTTCCTCTATACGTCAAGGTCCCAACGAGGGTGGCGGGAAACCCGACAGGTCTCCGGAGACCTGTCGGGTTTCCCGCCTCAGCGTTGTGCCGCATCAGCCGCGGCCGGGGCGCTCGGGCCTGCCGCCGTCGCGGCGGCCGCGCTCGCCGCCGCCACCACCGCGGCGCTCAGGCCGCCCGCCCGCGCTGGGGCGGCCCCCCTCGCGGCGTGGCCCGCGTGATCTGGCGTCACGCTCGCGTGCCTCGTCGGCGCTCCAGCCTTCCAGCACGGCCTGGCGCGAAAGCTTGACCTTGCCGTCGGGGTCGATGTCGATGACCATAACCATGATCTCGTCGCCGACGTGCACCACGTCTTCGACGCTCGGGACGCGATAGTCGGCCAGTTGCGAGATGTGCACCAATCCATCTTTGTTGGGCAGGATCTGCACAAAGGCGCCGAAATCGGTGGTGCGCACAACCTTGCCGGTGTAGATCTTGCCGATCTCGGGTTCTTCCACCAGCTCGCGGATCATCTGTGCCGCCCGATCGCTGCCGGCGCCCTCGGTGGCGGCGATGCACACCGTACCGTCGTCCTCCACATCGATGCGCGCGCCCGACTCCTCGACGATCTTGCGGATCATCTTGCCGCCGGGGCCGATGACCGTGCCGATCTTGGCTGGGTCGATATGGATCATGGTGATGCGCGGCGCATAGGGCGCCAGCTCGGGCCGCGGCTCGGCGATTACCTGCAGCATCTTGTCGAGGATGAACAGCCGGCCCTCGCGGGCGTGGTCGAGCGCCTCGCGCAGGATCTCGCGGCTGATGCCCTTGACCTTGATATCCATCTGCAGGGCGGTGATGCCGTTGGCCGTCCCGGCGACCTTAAAGTCCATGTCGCCCAGGTGGTCTTCCATGCCCATGATGTCTGTCAGGATGGCGTAGCGGCTGTCGCTCTTGATCAGGCCCATAGCGACGCCTGCCACCGGCCCCCGGATGGGCACGCCGGCATCCATCAGGGCCAGGGTGCTCGCGCAGACCGAGCCCATCGAGGTGGAGCCGTTCGACGACATGACTTCCGATACCACCCGGATGGTGTAGGGGAAGACCTCTTCGGAGGGGACTGTCGGCCGCAGGGCGGTTTCGGCCAGCGCGCCGTGGCCGATCTCGCGCCGGCGCGGGCCGCGCGACGGGCGTGCCTCACCGGTGGAGTAGGGCGGAAAGTTGTAGTGGTGCATGAAGCGCTTGGTTTCCTGGGTCTGCAGTCCATCGAGCCGCTGCTCGTCGGCCGCCGTGCCCAGTGTGGCGATGGAGAGCACCTGCGTCTCGCCGCGGGTGAACAGGCCCGAGCCGTGCGTCCGCGGCAGCAGCCCTACCTCGCAGGTGATGGGACGGATGGTGCGCAGGTCGCGGCCATCGGCGCGCACGCTCTGCTCGAGGATCATGCGCCGCATCTCGTCGCGCAGATGCTCGGCAAAGGCCGCGGCCACCGCGCCCGGGTCGAAGGTCTCTTGCAGCTCGGCGATCACCTGGTCGCGCACCGAGGCGATGGCCTGCTCGCGCTCCTTCTTGCCGACGATCTTGCCCAGGATATCGTTCAGGCAACAGCCAACCTTGCCACGCACCGCCTCGAGCACCGCCGGGTCGCTCGTGGGGGGCGCGACCTCCCACTTGGGTTTGCCGATCTCGGCCTGCATCTCGCGCTGGATGCGGATCACATCCTGCATGGCCTCGTGGCCGCGCACCAGCGCCTCCAGCATCAGCTCTTCCGAGACCTCGCTGGCCCCGGCCTCCACCATGTTGATGGCTTCGGCGGTGCCGGCCAAGCGCAGGTCGAGGATGCTGTCTTCCATCTGGCCGGCTGTCGGGTTGAAGATAAAGTTGCCGTCGACATAGCCGACGCGCATGGCCCCCACCGGGCCGGCGAAGGGGATGTCGGAGATGGTCATGGCCGCGGAGGCGGCGATGATCGAGAGGATGTCCAGGTAGTGGTCCTGGTCGGCCGAGAGGGCGGTCATGATGACCTGCACCTCGCGATCGAGCCCCTTGGGCATCAAGGGGCGCAGCGGGCGGTCGGTCAGGCGGCAGAGGAGGATGGCCGCCTCGGTGGGCCGGCCTTCGCGTTTGAAAAAGCCGCCCGGGATGCGGCCCGCTGCGTAGAGCCGCTCTTCATAGTCCACGGTCAGGGGCACGAACTCGTCGCCCCCACCGCCACCCTCACCACGCGGGGCACGCGGCTCGCTCGCTGCCGTGGCCGTGGCCAAGACCAGGGTGTCGCCGCAGCGCACCGTGACCGCGCCGCCGGCTTGCCCGGCAAGCCTGCCGGTCTCGATGGTGACCGGTGTCTCGCCCAGAGACGCCGTGTACGAGTGTAGCATACTGCTTTCCTTTCCTGCTTGCGCATATGCACAAATGCATGCTGGGCTGGGCGAGCAGCGGTCAGGGACTGGGGAGTGGGTCGAACCATAGCCCTCTGGCCGGTTCGGCCCACTCCCCAATTCCTGTACCGCTACCCGCTGGCAACCCGTGTCGAACGCCTCACGCTTCGAGCTGCCTGACCTTCTGCGGGTTGGTAACGAAACGAGTAGATGGTGGGCGCACAAGCCATCTACTCGTTCGGTGCCTTACGACAGTGCCGCCCGGCATCCGCAGTCTTGCGGCCCCTGGCGGCAATCATGGGTTACTTGCGTAGTCCGAGGCGTGCGATGATCGCCCGGTAACGCTCTTGATCCCTTTGGCTGAGATAGGCAAGGTGCCGGCGCCGCTGGCCCACCATCATCAGCAGCCCCCGGCGCGAATGCTCGTCCTGCTTGTGAGTCTTCAGATGCTCTGTCAAACGGTTGATGCGATTGGTCAGCAGAGCAATCTGCACCTCCGGGGACCCGGTGTCACCATCATGCACGCGATACTGCTCGATGATCGCGTCCTTCTCACCTTTCTCCAAGGACATACTCTTCTTACCTTCCTTCGTTCCGGGCTCGCCTCTTTGGTTCCTGGCGGCAAGTATAGCACAACTTGACAACAGAGGCAAATCTGACAGGGGTTGGGGAGGGCAGCGGCAGACCTGACAGGTCTCCGGAGACCTGTCAGGTCTGCCGCTGCGCAGACAGGGGGCTAGAGGCTGTCGGTAATGTCGAACTCGACGCGGCCGATCTCGCGCGTCATCACCGCAAAGACGAGGTGATGCTGGCCCGGGGTCAGCGGCGGGCCGTCGACCACAATCTGGACCTCGACGTTCATGGCAAAGGTCACCGGGTTCTTGCTGCTGACTTCGGCGCCGTTCACCGCGGCCTGTGGGGTCTTGAGGTGGATGGCCTCTGGCGGGTAGGTCACATCGTCGATCACCAGCGCACCCATGCCGATCAGGGTGCCGGGGGCCAGGTTGTTCCTGATGGCCAGCTCAAAGCCGGCCTCGGTGTTCTTCAGGCTCCCCTTGACGTACAGCTTTTTGAGCAGGAACGATGGGACGGCCATGGCGCAAACCTCCTTGCGTGAGTAGAGTATGACAGGCAGAACATACCCCCATTATACCATCATTTGCAGCAAGTATCTCAGTCTGTCATTGCGAGGAGGCCGCAGCCTCCTCGCAATGACAGACTGGAGTCTCTGCAGCAACCTGCCTCCACGGGTTTTGACCCCTGAACGCTGCCGGCGCATAATGCATACAGTCCTTCAATCGGCCAGTGTTCACCCTCGGGAGGCTCGCAATGAAGCTGCAGTTCATCGGCGCTGTGCGTACGGTCACCGGCTCCATGCATCGCCTGCAGGTCAACGGGGCCGGCATACTCTTCGATTGCGGCCAGTTCCAGGGGCATCGCGACGAGAGCCGCGAGCGCAATGCGCATTTTGGCTTCGACCCTGCCGGCCTCAGCGCACTGGTGCTCTCGCACGCCCATATCGATCACAGCGGCAACATTCCTACGCTCGTGCGCGCGGGGTTTGACGGCAACATCTACTGCATGAGCGCTACCCGCGACCTGTGCGCGGCGATGCTGCGCGACTCGGCGCACATCCAAGAGCAGGATGCCGCCTATCTCAACAAAAAGCGCACGCGGCGCGGCGAGCCGCCGATCACGCCGCTCTACACCACGGCCGATGCTGTGGCCAGCCTGCGCCAGTTTGTTGGTTTGTCGTACGAGCGCGCCTTTGACGTGGCCCCCGGCGTGCGCGCCACCTTCTACGATGCCGGGCACATGCTGGGCTCGGCGATCACGGTGCTCGACCTGGCAGAGCGCGGCAGGCGCCTGCGCCTGGCCTATACCGGCGACTTGGGCGCGCGCGGCCGGCCGATCATCCGCGACCCGGTGCTGGTGCACGACGTCGATACCTTGGTGATCGAGAGCACCTACGGCAGCCGGACGCACGAGGCGCCCGAGGAAGCCGAGCACAGACTGGAGGAGATCGTCAATGACGCCTGGCGGCGCGGCGGCAAGCTCATCGTCCCCGCCTTTGCAGTGGGCCGCACGCAGACCCTCGTGTACGAGCTACACCAGCTCATGCTCAAGCGCAATATCCCCAGCATTCCCATCTTTATCGACTCGCCCCTGGCGGTCAACGTCACCGAGACCTTTCGCCTGCACCCCGAGTGCTACGATGCCGAGGCCAGCGATTTTCTGGCCGGCAACGGCGATCCCTTCGGCTTTAGCCGTCTGCACTATGTGCGTTCGGTGGAGGAATCGAAGGAGCTCAACTTTGTGCGCGAGCCGGCGATCATCATCAGTGCTTCGGGGATGTGCGAGGCCGGGCGCATCTTGCACCATCTGAAGAACAGCATTGCCGACCCACGCAACACGGTGCTCCTGGTGGGCTACCAAGCGCCCAATACCCTGGGCCGCAAGCTGTTCGACAGGCTGCCTGAGGTGCCGATCCTCGGCGAGGTGGTGCCTCTGCGGGCACAGGTGGAGACGATCGACGGCTATAGCGCCCACGCCGACCGCGATGGGCTGCTCAACTGGGTCAGGGCCGTGCGCGGCGGGCGGCTGCGGCGCGTCTACGTGGTGCACGGCGAAGAGGAGGAGGCGCTGGCGCTGGCCGAGGGCCTGCGCGCGCTGGGCGGGCTCGAGGTCATCGTGCCCCGCCCCGGCGATACCGTGGCGCTCACGTAGAGGTGGAGACTCCACCGCAGAGGCGCAGAGGACGCAGAGGTCTCTTTGCTTAACCTCCTCCGCGCTCTCTGCGCCTCTGCGGTGAGCCCGTTTTCACGCGCGGTGGTGAGCGCCGCGCTCATGAACACTTGGTGGTAGATTCGTTGCCCCGATGAGGCGAGCGCTACAACTCGGCGCTGTCGAGGATGATGGTGACCGGGCCGTCGTTCCAGATTTCCACGAGCATGTGCGCGCCAAAGACGCCGCCTTGCACGTGCGCCACCCCCTGCGCGCGCAGCGCCTCGGCAAAGCGCGCGACCAGCGGCTCGGCCAGCTCGGGGGGCGCCGCGGCGACAAAGTCGGGCCGGCGGCCGCGCCGGGCGTTGGCGTAGAGGGTGAACTGCGAGATCACGAGCGCGCCGCCGGCCACGTCGAGGAGCGAGAGGTTCATCTTGCCCGCCTCGTCCTCAAAGATGCGCAGGTGCGCCACCTTGCCGGCCAGGCGCAGCGCCTCGGCCTCGCCGTCGCCGTGCGTCACGCCCACCAGCAACACCAGCCCGCGCTCCACCGCGCCGACGACGCGCTCCTCCACCCGCACCGAGCCGCGCAGCACGCGCTGCACAATCGCTCTCATCTGCCTCTCCCTTCAGCTCTACCCTGGCACAACCGCCTAATGGTAGGCCGCCTCCCTTCTTGATGCAAGCGCGCACACAGGCACCTCACGCCATGAACCGGCCCTGCGCTCCGCGCGGAACCGGTATGGATCCTAAGGGGGGTTTGGCGTGTTCGGTGGCGCGTCTGGCCGCCCCGTGGGCGGCCAGACGCGCCACCGAACACGCCAAACCCCCCCTCCCATGGCTGCTGCCCTGACGGTGTTGGGTGGCGCATGCGCCAGAGGTGAAGGAAGTCTTGCATAACCAACGGTTCTGTGGTATAATCCTTCATATCGGTAACCCCACCTCCTATGGCACCTGTTGGGGCTGCCATTGCCGGTGCAGCCAAGCGATGACAGCCGGAATGCGTCTGTGGGGGCGTCTATGGAAGAGATGGCCGAGTTCCAGCGCCGGCTGGAAGAGCGCTATTCCAGCCTCACCAAGAGCGAGCAGCGCATTGCCTCGTACCTTCTCGCCAACAGCGACGAGGCAGCGTTCTTTACTGCTGTCGAGTTGGCGCAGCGCCTCGAGGTCAGTGAAGCCACCGTCGTCCGCTTTGCCCGCGCCGTAGGCTACGATGGCTTTCCCGAGTTGCGCCGCTGTCTGCAGAACCTCTTCCGCGTCAAGGTGACCCCCGCCAACCGTCTGCAGCGTGCGCTGGCCGACCTGCGCGGCAGCCAGGGCCACATCCTGGCCAAAGTCGTGGCCATGGAGGTGGAGTACCTCACCGAGGCGTTGCATACGGTGGACCCCGCCGAGTTTGACCGCGCCGCCGAGATCCTCCTCGCTGGGCGCACGATCCATGTTTTCAGCACCGGGCCCTCGCGCATCTTGGCCGACCTGGCCGAGCTGCGCCTGCGCCGCTTCGGCGTGCCCACGGTGGCCATCACCGAATCGGGCCGCGACGTCCTCGAAAGGCTGCTCCTGCTGCAGCCGGGCGACGCCGTGCTGATCGCCGGCTTTCACCGCATCACGGGGGAGCTGGTGGCGGTGATCGATCAGGCCCGCGCCCACGGGTGCGGCAGCGTCTTCCTCACCGATACGCTGGGCGCCACCTTCAAGGACAGAGTCGATGTGGTCCTCGCCGCGCGCCGCGGCCCTGTGTCGACGTTCCATTCGCTCACCGTGCCCATGGCCATCATCAATGCGCTGATCCTGACGGTCGCCATGGCTCGGCCCGGCGAGTCGGTCGCCGCGCTCGACCGGCTGCAGGAGCTGCGCGCCGGCTACGGGCTGGATGTGCTCGGCCAGGCCCCGGCCTAGCGGCCCAGTGCAGTGAGATGGTTGGGGTTCGCAACCGGCCTTTATGCTCCGCTCTATCCCGGTGCTAACCCTCAAGTGGGGAGTTGGGTCTTCTGGGGCCGTCGGCTGCCCCCGCCCGTGGGCGGGGGCAGCCGACGGCCCCAGAAGACCCAACTCCCCATACCCCAGGATCGCGCCGGGAGGCCGCGGAGCGGACAAGTCGGCCGCTGCCTGGGCGGGAAGGGCAAGGGATCAAGACCCGGCTGCGGCCGGGGACACGAAAGGAATAGGCTGTCCTCCATGACATCGACCACTATCCGTGCCGTCGCTTTTGACCTGGGCGGCACCCTCGAACACGTATACTATGACGATGCGCTGCGCCTGGAGGCAGCGGCAGGCTTGCGCGAACTGCTGGCCGGCCATGGGCTCGACCCAGGGCTGGCCGTGCCCGAGCTGTTGGCCGCCGTCACCAACGGCATGGCGGCGTATCGCGCCTGGCGCGAGGTCGAGCTGATCGAGCTGGCGCCCGAGCGCGTGTGGGCCGACTATGTCTTGCCCAACCACGGCCTCGATCGCGGACGGCTCGAAGCTGTGGCCGAAGATCTGGCCCTGTACTACGAGACCCAGTTCTTCAAGCGCACCATGCGGCCGGAGGTGCCGCAGGTGCTGGCCCGTCTGCGGACGCACGGCCTGCGCCTGGCGGTGATCTCGAACATCATCTCGCGGCGCCTGGTGCCGCACCGGCTGCAGGAATATGGCATCGCACGCTATTTCGACCCCGTCATTTCGAGCTGTGTGCTGGGCCTGCGCAAGCCCAATCCGCGCATCTTCCTGGAAGCGGCCCGCCTCATGGGCCTCGAGCCCGCGGCGTGTGCCTACGTTGGCGATACCATCTCGCGCGATGTGGCCGGGTCGCAGCAGGCAGGCTATGGGCTGGCCATTCAGATCAAGTCGTTCCTCACCTCGGTGAGCGATACCGCCAAGGACGTGGCACAACCCGACGCCGTGGTGAATGACCTTACAGAGGTCGTGGACCTGGTGTTGGCTCGAGGAGGAGATGGTGATTAGGGGCATCTTTTTCGACGCCGCCGGTGTGTTCTATGACCGCCAGGAATCGACGCGCGCCTTTGCGCTGCGCCTGCTCGCAGAGCGGGGCTACGCAGTAGACACGGCCGAGGGGGAGCGCCACGAGCGCGGCCCCGCCGAGCGCGCGGCGATGAGCGGCGACATCACCCCCGAGGATTACTGGGACGGCTTCCTGGAGCGGCGCGGCATGGCCGCGGCCGGCGAGCGGCCTGAGGCCGTGCGGGCCATCGTGGCGCATAGCGATCAGGTGCACGCCCTGCCCGGCGGCCGCCAAGCGCTCACCGGCCTCAAGGCACGCAGCTTCACCCTGGGCGTGATCACCGACACCATGTACTCGCTGGAGCGCAAGATGGGTTGGCTGGCCAGGGTGGGCGTTGCGGACCTCTTTGACATCGTGGCCTGCTCCACCGAGCTTGGCGTGCACAAGCCCGACCCGGCCATCTACCGCAATGCGCTCGAGCAGAGCGGGCTGACGGCGGACCAGGCGGCCTTTGTGGGCCACGACACTCGCGAACTGGCCGGCGCGCGCCAGGTGGGCATGGCGACCGTGGCGGTGCACTACGACCCCGATGCCCAGGCCGACTACTATGTGGGTTCGCTCCTGGGCCTGCTCGACGTGCCCATCTTTCAGTGCAACGGTCAGAAAGAGTCGGTGGTCTGACAACTGGCAGTTGGGCATGGGCCCGAGGCCATGCCCAACTGCCATCCGGCGTCGCCGCCAACGGAGAGAGACTCATGAGCCTCATGAACGTGACTCGTTCGCTCGTGCCCGCAGGGCGCTGGGTTTGGCACAAGCTCACTCGCCCCCATGTCATTCTGGGCATTCTGCTCATCGTCGCCATGCTCTACTTCGTGATGACGCCCCTCTACATCCTGATCCGGACTGCGCTCACCTGGCAGCCGGAGGATGTGCGCCTGGCGCGCGGGGTCGTCCCAGGCCAGTTCACGCTCTTCCATCTCCAGCGCGTGTTCAACAGTGTGATCAGCCAGGCAATGCTCTGGGTGCCATTGCGCAACACCCTCCTCATTTCGATTGGCGTCTCGGCGCTGGCCCTGAGCTTCGGCTCGCTCCTGGCCTGGCTGGTCGTGCGCACCGACCTGCCCGGGCGCAAGCTCATCTCCACTCTGGCCATCATCCCCTACATGCTGCCTTCTTGGACCATCGCCCTGGCCTGGACGGTCGTGTTCAAGAACGAACGGGTGGGGGGCGCGATCGGCCTGCTGCAAGCCCTCACGGGCATACAGCCGCCCGATTGGCTCTCCTACGGGCCGCTGCCCATCATCATCACCCTCTCTCTGCATTACTACGCCTTTGCCTTCCTGATGGTGTCGGGCGCGCTGAGCACGCTGGATGCGCGCCTGGAGGAATCGGGCGAGATCTTGGGCGCGGGCCGCTGGCACGTACTCACTCGCATCACGCTGCCCCTGGTGATGCCGGCCATCCTCTCGGCCTTTGTGCTCACCTTTGCGCGGGCTATGGGCAGCTTTGGCACACCGGCCTTCTTGGGCAACCCCGTGCGCTACAACGTGCTCTCGACCACGCTGTACGCCAATATCCAGAGCCGCCTGCAGGCCGATGGCTTTGTGCTGTGCCTGGTGCTCATCTCGATCTCGATCATCACCATCTATATTAATCAGCGCATCATCGGCGTGCGCAAGAGCTTTGTCACCATCGCCGGCAAGGGCTTTACGGCGACGCCAGTGCGGCTGGGCTCCCTCAAATACCTGGTGCTGGCCCTGGTGGCGCTGGTGCTGTTCGTCGCCGTGTTCGCACCGCTCTTCTTCCTGGGCTACCAGACGCTGATGCTGCGGAACAACGACTACTCGCTCTCAAACCTGACGCTGCACTTTTGGATCGGCGAGAGCAACCCTCTGATCGCCGACGGCGTCGAGGGCGTGTTCCGCAGCAGCCAGGTGTGGGCCTCCACGCGGAATACGGTGGCGCTGGCCGCGGTGACCGCCAGCCTGACCGCGCTCATCGGCATCCTCCTCGGCTATGCCATCGTCAAGGGGCGCGGCACGCTGCTGGCGAAGGCGATCGAGCAGATAGCCTTTCTTCCCTACCTAATGCCCAGCATCGCCTTCGGGGCCATCTACCTGGGGATGTTTGCCAAGCCGGTGGGTCCGCTTCCGGCGCTCTATGGCACCTTCTGGCTGCTGGTGGTGGTCTCGGTGGTCAAGAATCTGCCCTATTCATCGCGATCGGGTACGGCCGCGATGCTGCAGGTGGGCGGCGAACTGGAGGAGGCAGCGGTCGTTGCCGGCTCGTCGTGGCTCGACCGCTTCCGGTCGGTCATCCTGCCACTCTGCACGTCGGGAGTGGTATCGGGCTTTCTGCTGACTTTTATCACGACCATGCGCGAGCTCTCGCTCATCATCCTGCTCGTGACCCCCACCACGCGTACCCTGCCCACGCTGACCTTCCGCTATGCCGAGCAGGGCTACCACCAGCCTGGCGATGCAATCACGCTTTTCCTGGTCATCATCATCCTGGTCTCCGAATGGCTCGTTCGCCGCATCCCTGGGGCGGAGATCGGCAAGGGTTTGGGCGCATAGCGAGGGAATGACATGCATAGCATAAAACTTGTCAACGTCACGAAACGCTTTGGCCAGGTCACTGCCGTCGACAGCCTCAACCTGGTCATTGAGCCAGGGGCGTTCTTGACGCTCCTGGGGCCTTCGGGCTGCGGCAAGACCACCATCCTGCGCATGATCGCCGGCCTGGAAGAGCCCGACAGCGGCGAGATCCTGATCGACGGCCGGGTGGTCTTTTCGCGCGACAAGGGCATCTTTGTGCCCCCTGCCAGGCGCGGGCTGGGGCTGGTCTTCCAGAGCTATGCGCTCTGGCCGCATATGACCGTGTTCCAGAACGTAGCCTTTGGTCTCGTGCGCGCCAAGATGCCGAGGGACCAGGTGCGACAGCGGGTGCGCGAGATTCTGCGCGACCTGCAGATCGCAGAGATGGAGGAGCGCTACCCGCAGGAGATGAGCGGTGGCCAGCAGCAGCGTGTGGCGCTGGCTCGCATGCTCGCGCCCAAGCCGGGCATCTTTCTGCTCGACGAGCCACTCTCGAACCTCGACGCCCGCCTGCGCATGGACATGCGCTCGGAGCTCAAGCGGCTGCACCGCGATGCCGGCGCGACGGCCATCTATGTCACGCACGACCAGATCGAAGCGCTGACCATGTCGACGCACATCGCCGTGCTGCGCCAGGGCCGGCTGTGCCAGTTGGATGCGCCCAAGCAGGTCTACCGCTGCCCGGCCAGTCTGTTCGTCGCCGACTTTATCGGCAACCCCAAGGTGAACCTGATTGAGGGCACGGCCACGCAGGAAAACGGCACCACAGCGGTGACGCTGGCCGGCTGCGAGATCGCGGGCATCCCTGCCCAGGCCAGGGGGCCGGTTGTGGTGGCCATCCGGCCCGAAGACGTCCACCTCGCGCTCGAGCCGGTGCCTGGCGGCACCGAGTTCGAGGTCTACTCGGTCCTCCCCGCCGGCTCGGAGATGGTGGTCAATGTGAGGCGTGGCAACCAGATGCTGACGGTCAAGGAGACACGCCCGATCAACATCGAGATGGACGCCCCGATCTGGGTGACGTTCGACTCCAGCAATATCAACCTGTACGACAAGGAGAGCGGCGACCTGATCCCGGCAAGCGCCTGATCACTGTACCGGCTCTTGCCGTGTACGAATCGACCAGGCAGGAAGGGGGGTGGTGGGATCGATCTTGTCCTGTCGAGCGGCAATGGATTCGCCTTTGAGTGCACATGATGGAGGAGCCCGATGCCTAGGAAGCTAGTCAAGATCCTGACCGTGGTCATGATCGCGAGCCTGATGCTGGCGGCCTGCACTCCAGCCCCTGCGCCGACGGCCGCGCCTCAGACCCAGCCAACGACGGCTGTCGAGACCAAGCCGACGGCCGCCCCCGCGCCGCAGCCTCCGGCCGAGCCGGCGGGGCTGGAGGGATTGACCGACGCCCAGAAGGCCTGGGCCAAGGCCGCCGAGTTGGGGCCCTACGCGCCCAAGGCGCAGGACTGGGCCGCCATCGAAGCGGCAGCCAAGAAGGAGGGCAAGGTCGTCCTCTACTCCAACTCGTCGCGCTGGGTCGATATCAAGAAGACTTTCGAAGAGGCCTATCCGGGCATCACCCTGGAGGGCTATGACATCTCGACCGTCGATCTGATCACCAAGCTGCAGAAGGAACAGCAGGCAGGCGTCTACAACGCCGATGTCGTCCTCTGTGGCGACTATGCTACCCTGGTCAACGAGATGCTCAACCCGCCGACCAAACTGCTGTGGAACTTTTATCCCGACGAGATAGTGCCGCTGGCCGACAAGCAGGTGTTGGAGCCGCTGCTCCGGCATCGCTACGCCCTGACGGTGTTCATCTACAACAACGAAGTCTTCAAGGAGCCACCGGTCAAGAATCTCTGGGACTATACCAAGCCCGAGTGGAAGGGCCGGGTCGTGTACCCCGACCCGCAAAAGGTCGCCATGGGCTTGATGGGGCTGACGGCCATCGTGCAGAACAGCGACGCCATGGCCAAGGCCTACGAGGAAGCGTTCGGCAAGCCCATCCAGTTGGACGCCGGCGTGCCCAACGCTGGCTACCAGTGGATCAAGGACCTGCTCAAGAACGATGTGTCGCTGACTTCTTCGAGCGGTGACGCCGCGACCGCGGTCGGCACCCTGGGCCAGAAGAACCCGCCCATCGGCTTTACCTCCTACTCCAAGATCCGCAACGCTCAAAAGGGCGAGATCGCTTTCGACGTGATGTGGGGCATGGCGCCGACCTTTGCCGTGACCGAGGAGACGAGCCTCGCCGTCGCCAACCAGGCCCAACACCCCAACGCGGCCAAGCTGCTGATCCGCTGGATGCTGGGCGACGAAAAAGGCGGCATGGGTTTTACGCCGTTCTATGTCCCCGGTGACTATCCCATCCGCGAAGATGCTGTGCCGCCCAAGGGCGCCAAGCCGTGGTCCGAGTTCCAGGGCAAGGTGTGGACCAACGACCCGACCTGGGTCTATGAGAACGCCATCCAGGTGCGCGATTTCTGGGTCGCCAACCTGGCGCAGTAGAGCTCTCCTACCCCGGTTCTTGCGGCATAAGGCGGAGCGCCGTGCCATCCCTACGCAGGGGCGGCACGGCGCTCCGCCTTATGCCGCAAGAACGGAGAACACGAATGAAAGTGGGCTTGCATTTCCTTGTCAAATGTAGTATAATCGTACATATCGGCATTCTGATCGCGAGAGGGACTCTGCGCGATGGACAGGTTGGAGGCCTTTCGGCAGCAGTTGGAGGAGCGTTACCCGAGCTTGACCAGGAGCGAGCAACGCATCGCCTCCTATGTGCTGGCCGACTATGACCAGGTGGCCTTTATCTCCGCGGCCGAGCTGGCCCAGCGGCTGGAGATCAGCGAGGCCACGGTGGTCCGCTTCGCCCAGTCGCTGGGGTTCTCTGGCTTCCCCGAGCTGCGCCAGCACCTGCAAGAGCTGTTTGTGGCCAAGGTGGACCATGGCGCTCAACTGCGCAAGCGCCTGGCCGAGCTGAGCCCCGATGCCGACCCACTCGAGCAGGTCATCGGCATGGAGATCCAGTACCTCACCGACGCGCTGCGCACCGTCTCGCGGCCGGCCTTCGACGAGGCGGTGCGGCTGATCTGCGGCGGCCAGCGCCTCTTTGTCTACAGCCTCAGCGGCTCCAAGATCCTGGCCGATCTCTACGAGCACCGCCTGCGGCGCTTTGGCATGGAGGTGGTGCCGGTCACGCGGACGGGCCGCGAGGTTTGTGAGAAGCTGGTCTCGCTCACGCCCGACGATGTGTTCCTGGCGCTGCTGTTTCACCGCATCTCGCGCGTGTCGGAGGCCGTGCTGGCCTATGCCCGTAGCCTGGGCTGCAAAGTGATCCTGCTGACCGATGCTCCGCCCCCGCCGCTGAAGGATACGGTGGATGTCGTCTTGGAGGCGCGCCGGGGCCCCGTCATGGCTTTTCATTCGCTGACTGTGCCCCTGGCCATCAGCCAGGCGTTGATGCTGGCGGTGGCCAGGGGCAACGAGGGCCGCTCGATGGCCACCTTGAACCGGTTGGATGAGATTCGCGGCAAGCTGGGTTTTGTGGACTGACATGGGAGAACAGCTATGGCAGCTCCTGCAACCGCTCAGGAACCATTCTCGCTGCGCCTGCTCGCGGCCTGGCGGCGCTTCATCCGCTGGGTGACGAGCGCCAAGGTCGTCCTGGCGCTCATCATGCTGGCCATGATGATCTACCTGATCATCGTGCCCCTCTACCACATGGTCGCCACCACGGTCACCATCCAGGAGGGCGATTTGCGCCACATCCGGGGTGCCGTGGAAGGGGAGTTGACCACCTACCATTGGGTGCGCATGCTGGCCAGCCCGATCAGCAAGGTGCTCATGTACCCGCCGCTGCAGCATTCGTTGGTCACTGCGGCGGGGGCCACCCTGTTGGCGATGATCATCGGCTCGATCATGGCCTGGCTGGTGATCCGCACCGACATGCCGGGCCGCAACATCATCAACACCCTGGCCACGCTGCCCTACATCATGCCGTCGTGGACCATCTCCATGGCCTGGCTGGTCATGTTCAAGAACCGCACGGTGGGGGGCAGCGCTGGGGTCTACGAGTTCCTGGTGGGGCAGAGCCCGCCCGACTGGCTCTCGTACGGTGCGCTGCCGATCATCGTCAGCAGTGCGCTGCACTACTACACCTTCTTCTTCCTGTTCGTCGCCGCGGCGCTGATGTCGATCGATTCCAACCTCGAAGAAGCCGGCGAGTTGATGGGCGCCAGCCGCTGGCGCATCCTGCGCAAGATCACCTTCCCGCTCGTCTTGCCGGCGCTCTTGTCGGGGTTCATCATGACCTTCTCCAAGGTCATGGGCACCTTTGGCGGCCCCAACGTCTTGGGTGTGCCGGTGCGGTACTATACCATCTCGACCATGATCCGCTCGAATATCAGCATCGGCGAGCAGGCCGACGGCTTTGTGCTGGCCGTCGTCTTGATGCTGATGGCCATGATCACGATCTACATCAACCAGAAAGTGATCGGCACGCGCAAGAGCTATGAGACGATCGGCGGCCGGGGCTTTGTGGCGCATCAGACCAAGCTGCGCAACTGGAAGTGGGTTGTGACCGCGGTGGTCGTCACCTTCCAAGTCCTGGTCATCGTCTTGCCGCTGGGCTTGCTCGCGTACGACACGTTCATGTTGAGGCCCGGCGACTATAGCCTGAGCAACCTGACCCTGCACTACTGGATCGGCCAGAGCAACCCCAACATCGCCGATGGCAAGCTGGGCATCCTGCGCGACCCGCTGATCTGGCGAGGGGCCTGGAACTCGATCCGCCTGTCGGTGCTGACCGCCTTCTTCACCGCCTTGCTGGGCGTCATCCTCGGCTATGCCATCGTCAAGGGCAGGGGCACCAGGCTGTCAAAGCTGATCGAGCAGATGGCTTTCATCCCCTATGTGATGCCGGGCATTGCCTTTGGCGCGGTCTATATCGCCATGTTCGCCAAGCCGATCGGGCCGCTGCCCGCCCTATACGGCACCTTCGCCCTGCTGGTCCTGGTCTCGGTGGCCAAGCACATCCCCTACTCGCAGCGCAGCGGGGTGGCGGCGATGCTGCAGGTGGGCCGCGAGCTGGAGGAAGCCGGCGAGATCGTGGGCGCCAGTTTCTGGCAGCGCTTCAAGCGCATCATCTTTCCACTCACCTCCAGCGGCTTTGTGTCGGGCTTTCTTTTGACCTTCATCACCACCATGCGCGAGCTCTCTCTGATCATCCTCCTGGTCACACCTGCCACGCAGGTGCTGGCCAGCATGACCATGCGCTACATCGAGAATGGCGACGACCAGATGGCCAACGCCGTCGTGCTCACCCTGGTTGCAATCGTCGTGATCGGCAACACGATCATCAGCCGGTTCCGAGGCGGGGCCCTCAAAAAAGGCCTGGGGATGTAGGAAGAGGAAACCATGGGCACAACCATCGTCATCAAGAACCTGACCAAGCGTTTCGGCGATGTCGTCGCGGTGAACGACGTCAGCCTGGTCATCGAACCGGGCGCCTTCTTGACCCTCCTGGGCCCATCGGGGTGCGGCAAGACGACCCTCTTGCGCTGCGTGGCCGGCCTGGAGGACCCCGACGGCGGCGAGATCTATATCGGCGACAAGCTGGTGTTCTCGCACCCCAAGGGCATCTCGCTGCCGGCGGGCAAGCGCGACCTGGGCCTGGTCTTCCAGAACTATGCCCTCTGGCCGCACATGAAGGTCTATGACAACATGGCCTTTGCACTCGAGATCCAGAAACTGCCCAAGGCCGAGATCAGGCAGCGCATCGAGCAGTCGCTGGCCGAGGTGCAGATGGAGGGCTATGCCGATCGCTACCCGCGCGAGATGAGCGGCGGCCAGCAGCAGCGCATCGCCCTGGCGCGCATGCTGGCCTACCGCCCCAAGGTCTTCTTGATGGATGAGCCGCTCTCGAACCTCGACGCCCGCCTGCGCATGGATATGCGCGCCGAGCTCAAGCGCCTGCACCACGTGGCCGGGGCGACGACGATCTACGTTACCCACGACCAGGTGGAAGCCTTGACGATGTCGAGCCAGATCGCGGTGATGAAGGAGGGCGTGTTGCAGCAACTGGACACGCCCGAGTGCATCTACCGCTACCCGGCCAACCTGTTCGTGGCCGATTTCATCGGCAACCCCAAGGTGAACCTGCTGGAGGGCGTGGCCAATGGTCACGATGCCGTCGACTTGGGCGCGTTCCAGGTGACGGTTGACTGCCGTGGCGTGGCCGGCCGGGTCGTCGTGGCCGTGCGCCCAGAAGATATCGCCATCTCGACGGAACCCGTGCCCGGGGCGATCGAGTTTGTCGCCTACTCTGTCTTGCCGTCGGGGGCCGATTCGACGATCATGGCGCGCCTGCGGGGCACCGAGGTGCTCGTCAAGGTGAGCGGCATCAGCAAGATCAAGATGGACGATCACATCTGGCTGTGCTTCGACCCGGTAAGCCTGAACCTCTACGATAAGGAGAGCGGCAACCTGCTCACCTGCCCGCAGTAGGGTGTGTCGGCCGCGCCCGCGCCGGAAAGGAGGAGCAACTGCAGCGACACCTGCATACGGCAGCGCACGCCATTGTTGAGCAGCCAAGCGGTTTCCCACACAACAGGAGGGGAGAATGAAAGCGCTCGTCAGAATCGCGTCGATCTGCCTGCTCATCGCCCTGATCGTATCTTGCGCACCACAGGCGGCGCCCACATCGGCCCCGCAGCCTGTGGCTACTACCGCGCCCCAGGAGCCGGCCAAGCCCACCGATGCTCCGCAACCCCCGCCGGAGCCTACCTTGAGCCCCAACGAAGCCTGGCTCAAGGCCGCTGAGCTCGGCAAGTATGCGCCCGCCAAGCAGGACTGGGCCGCCATCGAGGCGGCGGCGAAGAAGGAAGGGAAGGTAGTCGTCTACTCCAACTCTTCCCGCATTGCCGATCTCAAGGAACCGTTCGAAAAGAAGTACCCTGGGATCATCCTCGAGGGCTATGACCTGGGCGGCGACGACGTGCTGCAAAAGACGCTCGCCGAGCAAAAGTCGGGCACCTATGTGCAGGACGTGTTCTTCTGCGGCAGCAACACCGGCGAGGTCGCGGCCGACCTGATGCCCAAGCAGTACCTGTGGAAGTTCATCCCCGACCGGCTGGTCTCGGTGGTGCCCCAGGAGTTCGCAGATCCGTTGCTCGTCTCGCGTTTTGGCGTGCGCATGCTGGGCTATAACACCGAGCTGAACCCCGGTGGCTGCCCGGTCGCCAACTTCTGGGAGCTGACCGAGCCCGAATGGAAGGGCAAGGTCTTTATCGAGGACCCGCTCACCGACAGCAGCACGGTATCGATCCTGGCGACCATCGTCGCCCACAAGGACGAGCTGGCTGTTGCCTACAAGGATCACTTTGGCAAGGACCCGGTGCTGGACGCCGATACCCCCGATGCCGGCTGGCTGTGGCTGAAGAGATTCGCCCAGAACAAGCCGGTGTGCGCGTCGAGCGGCGGCAACGTGGTCGAGGCCTTCTCGGCGCTCGGCATGACCGAGGCCGGGGTTGGCTTTACCTCCTACTCCAAGTACCGCGACACCGTGAAGGGTAAGCTCTGCTTCGAGCCCTGCACCACCCTCAAGCCGATCATGGGCGTGCAGACGGCGGCGTACGTGGCCATCGCCAACGGCGCGCCGCACCCCAACGCGGCCAAGCTGTTCATCGACTTTGTCAACACCGAGGAAGGCTTTGCACCCTGGAACGTCATCGGCAACTACTCTCCTCGTACCGATCTCAAGTCGCCCAAGGGTGCCATCCCGTACGCGGAACTGAGCAGCTATGTCTGGACCATCGACGAAGAGTACGCGTACAACCAAATCACCAAGGTCCGCGACTTTTGGGCCATCAGCCTGCTCCAGTAGTAGCCGTGTTCATGCCTTCGGGCAGCGTGGGGTAGTGTCTCAGCGGTAGCCCGCCCTGGGCCTGCTCGATGCTCAGGACGCTGGGGTGTAGACAAGACCCGCGCTGAGGGGGTTGGGCCGCGCCACGGCCCGACCCCCTCCCGAACAGCAGGCTCCCGTGCGCCGGCCCGTAGCCGGCCGGGCCGGCACTGCCGACGCGGCAAGCATCGCACAAAGCAGAGGCAGCTCCCATGCCGCCGGCACTGCTGGTGTGGCCGATAGGATGCTCCTCCGCCCGGCCACATCGGCCGGCACAGGAGGACACTCATGGCCGTGAAGGGCGTTTTTTTCGACGCCGGCGGCATCTTTTACCGCCGGCCTGCATCCAAACACAAGTACGTCGCCGGCATGCTCGAGGCGCAGGGGTTTGTCGTCGAGTTGACCGGGCAAGAGCGGCTGCGCGAGCAGTGGCTGCGCGCCCAGGCAACGCGCGGGCAGATCAGCCCCGATCAGTATTGGGACGAGTGCTTGCTGATGCATGGTGTCGTTGCGGCGGCGCAGCGACGGGCCATGATCGAGCAGATCAACGAGTATTCGAACCACATCGAGCCCATTGCCGGCGGGCGGGAGGCGCTCGCGGGCCTGAAGCAGCGTGGCTTTATCCTGGGCATTATCACCGACACGATGCATCCGCTCGAACGCAAGATGCGCTGGCTCGGCGAGGTGGGCGTCTCCGAGTTCATCGATGTGATGGCCTGCTCGACCGCGCTGGGCATGCGCAAGCCCAACCCGGCCATCTACCTGAATGCGGTGCAGCAAGCGCGCCTCACCCCCAGTGAGTCGGCCTTTGTGGGCCACGATACTTGGGAATTGGAAGGCGCGCGCAAGGCAGGGATGGCCACCGTGGCCGTGCATCACGACGCCACGGCTCAGGCCGACTATTATGCGCGGTCGCTCGTGGATTTGCTCAACGTGCCGATCTTCCTGGCGTCGTGCGCCTAGTAGTGGCGCGCAATGGTTTTGATGGGTTCCGACGCCCACAAGGGGCTAGGCTACACCCATCAGAACCATTGCGTCGAGCCACTAGCGCCAATACCTTTCGAACAAGGCAGCAGCCGCAGTAACGACTCTAGTCGTCGTCAGAATGGTGGCCAAGCCGGCATTGCAGCGCTATCCGACGGGTCCGACGCGTCGGATGACAACAGTCGGTGTCGCAGGCATGCACGATTGGCCGCTTGAGACGCGACGACTGGAGTCGTTACTACGGTGTGTCCGCTATTTGAAGGGTATTGCGCCTAGCGCAGCAAGAATCGGGTCTGTCGTCAGCCTGGGCAGACGCTCTGCAATTCGTGGGGCAGGCTTCCCAGCCTGCCGTGGCTGCGCCGGCGAGATTGACGGGCTCGAAAGCCCGTCCCACGGGCATGTGGGGCAGGCTTCCCAGCCTGCCGTGGCTGCACCAGCGAGATTGACGGGCTCGAAAGCCCATCCCACGGGCATGTGGGGCAGGCTTCCCAACCTGCCGCGGCTGCACCGGCGAGATTGACGGGCTCGAAAGCCCGTCCCACTTGCTTTGACGAGAGAGAGAGAGAGAGTTGGAGACATGAGCCACGACATTGACGCTGTCTTCCTCGACGTGGGCAACACGCTCAGGATTGTTGTGGAGGATGAGCCCTTCCAGGCCCAGGCCAGGCGACAGCTCGTGGAGCTGGTCGGGGCCGACGAGACGCCCGAGGCGTTCCACGACCTGCTGGAGGAGAGGTACAAGGTCTACAGGAAGCAGGCCAAAGCGACGCTGACCGAAGCGCCGGAGAGCGAGCTGTGGACGCGCTGGATGCTGCCCGACTGGCCCGCCGAGCGCATCGCGCCGCTCGCCGGGCGGCTGACTCGCCTCTGGCGCGATACCGATGGGCGCCGCGTGGCGCGGCCCGACGTCAAAGCGACGGTGCTCGAGCTCGACCGCCGCGGCTACTGCCTGGGCATCATCGCCAACACCATCACCGAGACCGAAATCCCCGATTGGCTGCAAGCTGACGGCCTTATGCCCTACTTCAGGGCGGTCGTGCTGTCGTCGAGGGTTGGCCTTCGCAAGCCGGGGCGCGAGATCTTTCTCGAAGCCACCCGCCGCGCCGGCGTGGCGCCTGAGCGCTCGGCCTACGTGGGCGACAACCCGAGCCGCGACGTGGAGGGGGCGCGCCGGGCCGGCTTTGCCATGGCCATTGTCATGTACGAGCCTGCTACGTTCAAGAAGGAGCCGTCTGCTGCCAACGGCAGCCAGCCCGACCATACGATCCACGAGTTCGGCGAGCTGTTGAGCATCTTTCCGGCGCGCTAGCCATGGATCATCTCACCCGCGGCGGCGCCGCGCTCGCCGCGGCCGTCCGCGAGCTGTACCGTGAAGGGCAGACCGACTATTGGCTCGAGCCGCTCATCATGGCCGATGCGGAGGGCCGGCCCATCGGCCGCATCGGCGATGGCGACGCCGTCGTCTTTTGCTGCCGCCGCGGCGAGCGCGAGATCCAGCTCACCGAGGCCTTCACCGCGCCCAGCTTTGACCGCTTTCCGCGCGCCTGCCTGCGCGGCCTGACCTTCGTGATCCTCACGCTGTACCACGAGCGCTTCAGAGACTTGCCGGTCGCCTTTGCGCCCGATCGGGTCGACGACACCCTGGGCCAGGTGGTCAGCCGCGCCGGTTTGCGGCAGTTGCGCGTGGCCGAGTCGGAAAAGTTTGCGCACGTCACCTTCTTTCTCAACGGCGGCCACAACCAGCCGTTCGCGGGCGAAGACGACGTGCGCATCCCGTCGCCGCAGGGCGTCGCGTTCGACCAGGTGCCGGAGCTGAGCCTGGCGCAGGTTGGCGCGGCGGTGCAGCGCGGCCTCGCGCAGCGCTACGGCCTGATCGTGGCCAACCTGGCCAACGGCGATGTGATCGGCCATACGACGAGCCGCGAGGCCAAAATGCGCTGCGCCGAGCTGGTCGACGCGCGCCTAGGGCAGATCGTGCGCGCCGCATTGGCCGCGGGCTATGCCGTGCTGGTGACGGCCGATCACGGCAACCTCGAAGAGATGGCCAGCGCCGGCGGCACACCCCATGTGGCGCACACCGCCAACCCGGTGCCGTTCCTGCTGCTCGACCCGCAGGCGGCGGCGCCGGTGGCCGTGCGTGACGGCAGGCTGGCTGACGTCGCGCCGACCGTCCTCCAGGCGCTCGGCCTCACCCAGCCGCCTGCCATGGATGGCGCGAGCCTGGCGCCCGAGCACGCGTGGGGTGGGCCGCGGCAGGTGCTGCTGCTCATCCTCGATGGCTGGGGCATCGGCCGCGCTGACGAGACGAACCCCATTCACCTCGCGCCCACGCCGGTGTGGGATGAACTCACGCGGCGCTATGGGTACGCCAGGCTGCAGGCTGCGGGCGAAGCGGTGGGTTTGCAGGCGGGCAAGTCCGGCAACTCGGAGGCCGGGCACATGAACATCGGCGCCGGCCGCGTGGTGCTGCAAGACGACGTGCGCCTCGACCGCGCCATGAAGGACGGCTCGTTCTACTCGAACGAGGTCCTCTGCCGCACGATTGCCGAGGCGCGGCAGCGCGGCGCTGGCCTGCACCTGATCGGCTTGCTCACGAAAAAGAGCTCGCACGGCTCCATCGACTATCCGCTGGCGCTGGCGCGCATGGCCAGGGACGGCGGCCTGAGCCGGGTCTACCTGCACGTCATCTTTGACGGGCGCAGCACCGAGCCGGGCAGCGCACCCGCGCTGCTGGAAGACCTGGAGCGGCAACTGGAGGCCATTGGCGCCGGGCAGATCGTGAGCGGCATCGGCAGGGGCATCGCGCTCGACCGCGACGGCGACTATGGCAAGACCAGGCGCGCCTACGAGGCGCTGGTGCTCGGCAGCGGCATCAGGTGCACCAGGCATTAGGTCGCGTTCGCAAACCCGTAGCCTAGCCCCCCTTGGCCGCCGCAGGCGGCTTCGTGGGCGTTGTTGGCGGCGAATCCGGTGCCGCGGAGACGCGAAACGGGCACAAGGCCCTAGCAACCTGTCGGAGAAGACCGCTCCCGGCTGGTGACCGGCTATGCGCTCCGCACGAGCCCGGTATGGGCCCCTTTGGGGGTTTTTTCGGGTTGGCTGGGCCAGCCAACCCGAAAAAACCCCTCCTGGATCAAAGCCGGGCAGTGGCGGAGCAGAGTGCCCGGCTGCTACCAGGATGCTGATGGTAACGGGATGGTTCTCCGACAGCCTGCTAGGCTACGCAGGTCTGCAAACACGCCCTAGCGCAGGGGTGGCAAAAAGTTCCAGGGGAGTATGTGATGTCTGCATCGAGCTGCTTGCACAACCCGGATGTGTTCTCCGCGGCCCTGTACGACAGGATGACGCGCATCAACCCCGGCATCGGCGAGATGGAGCTGTACGAGTTCCGCTATGCGCTCGCCAACCTGTACCCCGAGCCGGGGGGCTGGGCCGGCGTCGGTGTCGACAGGCGGGAGGCGGTCGAGCAACGGGTCAACAGCAGCGAGTTCTACAGGGGCATCCAGCTCAAGCCACGCGTGGGCGACCGGATTGTGCTGGATGATGCGATTGTCGGGCTGACCAACATGCTCTTCGTGGGGCTGGTCACCGGCGCCTACCCGGCCGCGTGGGTGCGCAGGCACTTTTACTTTGACATCCGAGGCTTCTTTTTCCTGCACCGCACGACCTACTTTGCCGATGAGGTGCTGGCGCACCTGGGCGGCCGGCCGTTCAGGCAGTTCGCGGCGCGACAGAAGCGCTTCGAGCGCTATCAGAGCGTCGGCTACAAGGATTTCAAGGCCGCCAACGCCGAGGTCGATCAGCTCTTCATCGAGAGCGTCCAGCGGCTCATCGCCGTCCGGGGCACGCCGCTCCTCCTCGCCCTCGCCGGGCCGACCGCGGCCGGCAAGACCGAGATTGTCGCCCGCCTGCGCAGCGCCTTGGCCGCACTGGGCAAGCAGGTGGCCGCCATCGAAATGGACAACTTTTTGACCGACCGCGACGGGCGCGAGGCGCGCAGCATCGGCTCGCTGGGCAGGGAGGCCATCCACTACCCGCTCTTTATGCAGAGCCTCGAAGAGATCAGCCGCGGGCGCAGGATCGCTACGCCGCGCTACGACTTTTACGATGCTACCTCGAGCCACGACGAGCACGGCCGGCTCAAGCCGGGCCGCACCCCCGTCGAGATCGAGCCCGCCGACATGGTCTTCATCGAGGGCAACTTTCCGTTCCTGCTCCCCGAGGCGGCACGTCTGATCGGCATCAAGGTGGTGTACCTTACGGATGACGCTGTGAGGATGAAGCGCAAGTGGAAACGCGACATCGACTATCGCAAGAAATACGAGCCGACGTACTTTCGCAACCGCTACTTCCGAGAGCAGTTCCTGATGGCCGAGCGCTGCTACCGGCCGCAGATGGCGATGTGCGACATGGTGGTCGACACCAGCGGCGCGGCGCTGTGGACGACGCCCGAGGTTGCCGCCATCCTGGGCGGACACTGATGCGGCCGTCGCCAGTCTCATGAAAGTGATCGCTTGGGTGGCTGTAGATGACTGACACAACAGTGGCATTGAGCGTACGTCGGGAGGTGGCCCAGCCTGTGACCACGTCCCTTTCGACGATGTGGGGCGTCGGACGCTTTGCGCCCTTTGCCGGGTTCTTTGCGGCGGGGTGGCAGCTCGGCTTCCGCGCCTTTGAGCTGAACCACCAACTCGATTCGGCCATGCTGCATGGGCTCGACCCGCGGCGCTACCCCATTGCCAGCGTGCACGAGCCCTGCCCGGCCGATATTTCGACCGCCGAGCTCAAGGCGCGCAACTGGCTCGCTTCCTCGTGTGACGAGGAGCAGCGGCGCCAGGGCGTGTTCGCCGTGCAGCGCAGCATCGACCTGGCGCGCGAGCTGGGGGCGGGGCTGGTCGTGGTGCACCCCGGGCAGGTCGATGTGGAAAGAGGGCTGGAGGACGAGCTGCGGTCGCTCTTCGATGCCGGCTTGGCGGCGACGCCGCAGTACGCCGAGGCAAAGGCGCGGCTGGTGACCCTGCGCGCCACGCAGGCCGGCGCCAACCTCGAGGCGGCGCGGCGCAGCCTGGCCGAGCTGGCCGAGTATGCCGAGCGCGCCGGCGTGCGCCTGGGCCTGGAGAACCGCTACCACTACCTCGATATCCCCCTGCTCAGCGAGATGGAGGCGCTCCTCGCCGAGCTGGACCCCGAGCGCGTCGGCTTTTGGTACGACGTGGGCCACGCGCAGACGCTCGACCGCCTGGGCTTTGACCGGCACGAGGATTGGCTGCGACGGCTGGCGGGGCGCATCGTCGGCGCGCACCTGCACGACGTCCGCGGCATCCACGATCACCTCGCCGCCGGCCTGGGCGAGGTCGACTGGGGCATGGTCGCGCCCTACCTGCCTGGCGCAGCGCTGCGCACCTGCGAGTTCCACAGCAGCAACACGCACGAGCAGGTGGCTGCAGGCGCCCGCCTGCTCGCCACACGCTTGTAGTACCGAAGAGCGGGTGCGGGGGAGACACCTGACACACCAGTCTCCATGGCGGGCAGGCGATTGGCAAAAACCCAGCCAGACGCCTGCCCATACCCGCGGGTGGGCCCCCCCTGCCGTTCCCCCGTCGCGGGGGAATTGGGCTGTCTTCGCCCGCACAGCCTCGCTCGCTTGCCACTTCTTGGCCGCACAGGATGCGGTCGGGCGCCCCAATTCCCCCGCGACGGGGGACGGGCAGCGAGGGGCCCCACCCTGCAGCAGGAGAAACCGTCTGTCGGCTGCGGCCCAGGCTGGGTCGGGTTTTTGCCAGAAGGCGGGCGCTGGCCACCCGCCATGGAAATTGGTGTGACAGGTGTCTCCCTCGCCTACGGTTCTGGGAGATGGCCGCTCGTCCTCCGTCGTTTGCGTCATGGCGCCGAATCTGGTATAGTGGGTTACAGAAGCAGTAACCATAACAGACAGAAGGGGCGCCCGAGGCATGGTCAAGCTGTTGATGACCTGGAATATACGTCCCGGCAAAGAGGAAGAGTACATCGAGTTCCTGACCCAAGAGTTCGCGCCCACCATCATGCGCCTGGGCATCCAGCCGACTGACGCCTGGCTCACCGTCTATGGTGAGGGCCCGCAGGTGCACGCCGGGGGCAGGGCGGCCGACCTGGAGACGATGGAGCGCATCCTCGCCGGCAAGGATTGGCTCAAGCTGGAGGCCAGGCTGCTCAGCCTGGTGGAGGACTATCAGCGCAAGATCGTGGTAGCCACCGACGGTTTTCAGGTGTAGAGCATCGTCGAGGTGTTGAGAGTGGCAGTTGTCAACGGATTGAACGGATTGGCCGCGGCGAGGCCAATCCGTTCAATCCGTTGACAACTGCCACTTCGGGGTTAGCTGTCCTTCTTCTCCGCCGTAGGCGCTTCCTTCTTCTCGGCCTTCTCGCCCTTGGCCTCGGGCTTGTCCTCGGCCTTTTCCTTGGGCGGCAGGGTAGCCGGCGAACCCGACCGGCTGTCGGTGCAATACCAGCCGGAACCCTTGAAGACGATGCCCACGGGGTGCAAGACTCGGTGTACCGGGCCATCGCACTCCGGACACGTCTTCAGCGGCTCGTCCGTCATCCGCTGCCAACGGTCAAAGTGGATGCCGCATGTTTCACATTCATACTCGTATGTGGGCATAATCATTCACCTCACCAGACAGGATCTGCGCCGCAGGGGCTTGTTCCCTTCATTGTACTCCTCTCGACCACGGCCTGCAAGTTCCCGTCAGCCTCCTCAGCCCTGCGACGCGCCGTTGATGACGATGACGCGGTAGGCTTCGGCGGCCGCCAGCCCGCGCGGCCGGCCTTCCTCCTCGGCCATGCCGCGGATCCACGCCTCCACGGGAAAGCCGCCCACCTGGCTCTGATGCGCCTGCAGGGCACGGATCTTGGTCTCGATGACCGGGGCGATATCGATCCACGTGTTGGGCTCGGGCGAGCCGTGGATGTAGACGGCCTGCACACGGTGCGGCTCGAGGCCCGCCGCCAGGAGCTCGGGAAAGATATAGCGCGTCTCGGCTGAGGGAAAGACCGCGTCGAGCGCGGCCGAGGCTGCGGCGCGGTGGTCGGGATGGTTGAGGTAGCCGCCGCCATAGAAGTGCACGGTCGGGTCGCCGGTGAGCACGACCTCGGGCCGGAAGCGGCGCATCTCGCGGGTCAGGTCGCAACGCAGCGCCAGCGTTGGCTCCAGCGTGCCGTCGGGGTGGTCGAGGACGACGACCTCCTGCACCCCCAGGATGGCTGCCGCCGCGCGCTGCTCGGCATCGCGCAGGCGCGCCAGCGCCCAGGGCGTCACGTCAGGGTCGTTCGAGCCGCGGTCGCCGCGGGTACAGACGACGTAGCACACGGCCGCACCCGCGGCAGCCCAGAGCGCCGCCGTGCCCGCCATGGTGAACTCGGCATCGTCGGGGTGGGCCACGATGACCATGGCCCGCTTGGGGGTGGATGAATCGGGCATGCGCCTCTCCCTCTCGAGAAAATCGCGCGCATTATAGGCCCGGCCGCGCCAGGCTGCAAAGAGTCGAGTTCCGGGGAGACACCTGACAGGTCTCCGGAGACCTGTCAGGTGTCTCCCCGGACCACCAACAACCTGCTGGATTGACAGGCGGCGTAGAGAATTGTAGAATCTCAGCGGGTTGGCCAACTTGCGCGCACACGACGGTAACCGGGCTCCGGGCTTTGCATCCCCCGGTGCGAGCCCCTTTTCGGGGTTTTGGAGACTGCTGATGCCCCACGCCACCATCCGCGGCTACCAGATGTACTATGAGGACCACGGGCAGGGCGAGCCGCTCGTCTTCTTACACGGGGGCATGGCCACGAGCGCCGATTTCGCGGCGCTCATCCCCACCTTTGCGGAGCGTTACCGCGTGCTGGCCAACGACCGCTGGGGCTATGGCCGCTCGAGCCGGCGCGATGGCTTTGCCCAGGGCTACCTCTGGCAAGACACGGCCGACACCGCGGCCTGGCTCGACGGTCTGAACGTCGGGCGGGTGCACGTCGTCGGCCACTCCGACGGCGGCTCGGCCGGGCTGCTGCTGGCGGTCACCCGGCCCGACTTGGTGCGCTCGCTGGTGGCCGTGGCCGCCCACACGCACTCCGAGCCGCGCACCATCGCCGGCCTGCAGCACCTGCAGCGCCTGGTGCGGACCTCGCCGGGTTACCGCGCCGCGCTCGAGCGCCACCTGGGCCCGGGCGGCGCGGCCATGGCCGAGGTGTGGTACGCCCACTGGCTCGACCCCACCCGCATCACCCTCGACATCCGCGCCGAGGTCAGCCGTGTGCGCTGCCCCACACTCGTCATCCAGGGCGAGGGCGACGAGTTCGCCACCCCCGCCCACGCCGAGGGTATCGCCAATGCCATCCCCGGCGCCGAGCTCTGGCTCATCCCCAACTGCCGGCATACGCCGCACCACGAATGTCGCCAGGCGTTCAGCGAGCGGGTGCTGGCGTTTCTGGCGCGGGCCCAGTAGTTCCTCTTCCGCGTCCTTGACAAGCCTCCCCCAAAGCCCTACAATCCTTTCATTCTGTTGACTGAGGGGATCGCTGCCATGGCAAACACACTCGGCCGTTTCTATGTGACCACACCCATCTACTATATGAACGCGCAGCCCCACCTGGGGCACGCCTACACGACGGTGCTGTGCGACGTCATGGCGCGCTACCACCGCCTGTGGGGCGACGATACCTACTTCCTCACCGGCTCCGATGAGCACGGCGACAAGATCGCCCAGGCGGCGCTGGCCTGCGGCGAGTCGCCCCAGGCCTTTGTCGATCGCCTCAGTGCCGCCTTCCGCGAGACCTGGGTGAGGCTGGGCATCTCTAGCGATGACTTTATCCGCACCACCGAGCCGCGGCACCAGGCGGTGGTGCAGCGCATCCTGCAAGAGATCTATGACCGCGGCGATATCTATTTCGGCTCCTACGGCGGCCAGTACTGCCTCGGCTGCGAGCGCTTCCTGACCGAGCGCGAACTGGTCGACGGCCGCTGCCCCGACCATGGCACCGAGCCCACGCGCATCGAAGAAAAGAACTATTTCTTCCGCATGGGCAAGTACCAGGATTGGCTCGTCGCCTACCTGACCGAGCACCCCGAGGTGCTGCAGCCCGAGCAGTACCGCGGTGAGGTGCTGGCCTTTTTGCGCTCGCCGCTGGAGGACCTCTGCATCTCGCGGCCCAAGAGCCGGCTGACCTGGGGCATCCCCTTGCCGTTCGATGAGGACTATGTGACCTACGTCTGGTTCGATGCGCTGATCAACTACATCTCGGCGCTGGGCTACCCCGAGGGCGAGCGTTACGCCCGCTATTGGCCGGTGTGCCACCACGTCACCGCCAAAGACATCCTCAAGCCGCACGCCATCTACTGGCCCACCATGCTCCATGCGGCGGGCATCCCCATGTACCACGCCCTGCGCGTGCACGGCTACTGGGGCGTCGACCAGGCCAAGATGAGCAAATCGCGCGGCAATGTGGTGCGCCCGCTGGAGCTCTCTGACAAGTACGGCGTCGACGCCTTCCGCTACTTTGTGATCCGCGAGATGACCTTCGGCCAGGACGCGAGCTTTAACGAGGAGGCGTTCGTCACGCGCTACAACGCCGAGCTGGCCAACGACCTGGGCAACCTGCTGAACCGCACGCTGCACATGGTCGGCCGCTACTGCGAGGGTATGATCCCGGCGCCGGCCGATGAGCCGGGCGCCGAGCGGCAGGCCTTCATCGAGCGCGCGCTGGCGACGCCGGCGCAGGTGCAGCGGGCCATCGAGCAGTGGAACCCGCAGGCGGCGGTGCTGACGACGCTGGAGCTGGTGCGCGCCGCCAACCTCTACCTCGAGCAGCGCGCGCCGTGGGCGGCCTTCAAGCGCGGCGACGTGGCCCAGGTCAACACTACGCTCTACGATGTGGCCGAGGCCCTGCGCTGGGTGGCGCTGCTCCTGCACCCGGTGATGCCGGGCAAGATGGCGGCGCTGTGGCAGGCGCTGGGGCAAGAGGGCACGCCGCGCTGGCCCGACGAGGTCGCCTGGGGCATCCTCCAGCCCGGCGCGGCCACCCGGCGCGGCGAGGTGCTCTTCCCGCGCCAGGAGTTGGCGCTCGACGAGGCCGCCAACCAGGCGTAGAACGAGGACCGGGGCACCGCAGAGACGCAGAGGGCGCAGAGACTCCCTTGAGGTTCTTCTCTGCGTCCTCTGACTTGATGCGGCGGGGCAACGTAGCCTAGCCCCTTGTGGGCGTCGTTCCTCCCTGCGGGCAGGCGGCGTCTTGTGCACCGGAGCCAGGCTGAATCGTCTTTCTAACGGCGATGATCGCGATAGTCGGCAGGCACTGGGCCGATCCGAAGAGGGACGACGCCCACAAGGGGCTAGGCTACGCCGTCTTTGTGACGCAGGGAGAAGCCTGAAGGCCGGCCGCGCAACCCGGCGAACGCCAGAGTCGTACTGCTTGTAGGCAATGGTGTCATTCAATGGAGGTTCATCCAATGGATCGCAAACGTTCGTCGGGTTTCGCGGTGGCGCTGCTCCTGATCCTGCTCGGGGTCTGGTTCCTGGCGGTGCAGTTCGTGCCCTCACTCCAGGCGTTCGCCGGCGGCGCGCGGGGCTGGCCGCTGGCCGTCGTGGGCGCCGGGGTGCTGCTGTTGGTCATCGGCCTGCTGACCGGCGCGACGGGCATGGCCGTGCCCGCCTGCATCGTGGGCGGCATCGGCGGGCTGCTCTACTGGCAGAACGCGACCGGCCGCTGGGGGAGTTGGGCCTATGCCTGGGCGCTGATCCCCGGCTTTGCGGGCGTGGGCCTGATCCTGGCGGGCCTGCTGCGCCTGAACTGGCGCCAGGTGCAGGCCGGCCTGTGGCAGGCCTTTATCAGCCTGGTGGTCTTTGGCATCTTTGGCTCCTTCTTTGGCGGGCTCGGCGTGTTGGGCCGCTACTGGCCGGCGCTGCTCATCCTTCTGGGCCTGGCGCTCATGGTGCGCGCCTTCTTGCGGCCGCAGCGCCACCCTGAAGCGGCTGAGGCCAAGGAGGCGTCGATCCCCCTCGGTGAGGCCGCACGCGCCCGCATCCGCATCAAGCACGGTGCTGGGCGGCTCGATGTACGCGCAGGCGCGGCGCCGGGTGAGTTGGCCGGTGGCAGCTTTGGCGGCGGCCTCGACTTTCGCAGCGAGCGCCAGGACGACCTGCTGGACGTGCAGATGCAGACGCCGGCACAGAACATCCCCGGCGCCACGCTGTGGGATTGGCAGGGCACCCTCGACTGGGCCTGTCGCCTGAGCGCTGAGGTGCCGTTGGAGCTCGATCTGGAGATCGGCGCCAACGAGGCGCGGCTCGACCTCCCGGAGCTGCGCGTGACCGGCCTCAAGGTCAAGACCGGCGCCAGCTCCACCACGATCACGCTGCCTGCAGCGGCCGGCTACACCCACGCCCGCGTCGAGGCCGGGGCGGCGGAGGTCAAGGTCCGCGTGCCCGCCGGTGTGGCCGCGCGCATTCACGTGGAGGGCGCCCTGGCGGGGGTCGATGTCGACAGCCTGCGCTTCCCCCAGGCCGGCGGCGTGTACCAGTCGGTCGACTATGACACCGCGGCCAACACGGTCGAAATCGACGTCAGCGCGGCGGTGGGCTCGGTCAGCGTGCGCTGATTGGCCCAATAGAACGGCTCCGTCCGGGCGCCCCGCTTCGCGCAGGGCCGGAACGGCGCCCTTATGGGGTGTATTTGACGGCTTGGCCTGGGGCTGGCCGCCCGCGGGCGGCCAGCCCCAGGCCAAGCCGTCAAATACACCCCTGCTCTAGAAGCTATCCAGCGGGCGGACCGCCGAATCCCAGATCAGCCACGGCGAACTTGGATCGTCCCTGACCAGGATAAAGACCTGGGTCAGTGTCCCTTCATCGTAGGGGGCGACGGCGTTGTCGTAATCCACCGTATAGTCGGCGTACACCACAATCATGTTCTCTGCGATGTACTCGTCAGTCCATCCCCGGCGCTGCGCCAGGTCGCTTCCGGAATACTGCGCCTTCATCACCTGCGTGACTCTCTCTGACACCTCGACCTTGTGCACCATCAGGCTGATGATGCCGAAGGTGCCATTGGCCTCCCTGGTAAACGCGCGCTGTTGTTCCTCGATGCGCGTCGAGACCCAGGCGTCAAAGTCGTTGTTCCTCTCTGCTTCAAGGCTCTTCTTGACCACAGCGACCGCATCGTTGCCGCTGCCCGGTGTGCTGCACGATACGATCCCTCCAACCAGCACGACACCCGCCAACAGCGCCAGGAGTGCGACAGTGCCGCGACGCCTGGCCTTCATGTTCAGGATGTTCCGGAATCGCTCTTCCATTGTCCTCACACCTCCGTAGAAGAACGTCGACAAGGCCGTCTGGTGCGTGTATTGGCGCTGCATGGCCGTGAGAATCACTTCGCTGTATCGCTTGCGGTCGTCGAACGATGTCCCTCTGGTCACTTGGTCGTCGCAGGCCAGCTCGAGATCCTTGCTGGCTTCTCGGACCATCAGGTAGACCAGCGGGTTGAACCAGTGGACGGCGTTGGCCACGAGGAGCAGCAGCTTGTACCAGAGATCGTGGCGCTTCAGGTGCACCAGCTCGTGTTTGAGGATGAAGGAGAGCTCCGCAGGGGCATACTCTTCATGAGGCAAGAGCAAGAGCGGCGTGACGAAGCCGATCATCAATGGGCCGGCCACCTTTTCGCTGACGAGGGGCACGATTGCGCGTACGATGCCCATCTCGCGGGAGAGCTGCTGCAACCGCCCGGTGACCTGGCTGTTGCTGACGGGGCGGCTCCAGCGCAGGGCCTGCTGTCTGAAGAGCCGGTAGCCGATGAGTTGATGCAGCAGAAAGAGCGAGAACCCGATCAGCCACAGCAGCGCAGCGACCTGGACCAGGGATACGGTGCGCCCGGCTTGCCCGGCAATCGACGCTGCTTGCGCGAAGGGTAAGCCCGGCACCGGCTGCAGGCCTTGAGGGATCGAGATCTGCGTCTCGGGCATGGCGATCTGTAGTGGAGCTTGCGGCAAGGGCAGGCCGAAGGGGAGCAGCAGGCGCAGCGCCAGAATTAGCCAGACCCAATACTTCCACCGGGCGCCGTAGACGCGGTCCAGCTTGAAAGAGAGCAGGGTCAGCGCCAGGATGATCGCGCCCGTCGCCAGCGATACCCCAATCAGGTTCGTCAGTATGCCGGCAAGCATCTCTAGTCCTCCCTCTCGAAGCTATCGAGCAGGCGGCGCAGCTCCACAAGGTCGTCCTTGTCGATGGCCCGACCGTCGTAGAGCGCGGTCACCAGGCTCTGGATAGAGTTGCCGTAGAGCTTTTCGAGGATGGTCCTGCCCTCGCTCTGCTTGTACTCATCCTCTCCAATGGCCGCCCGGTAGAGATTGTTGCGCCCCTGTTTCTCGCAGACCAGGAACCCCTTCTCGACGAGGCGTGCGAGCACTGTCATCAGGGTCGCCAGGGCCCAGGTGCGCTGCCCCTGGAGCTGCTCCAGAATGTAGGTCGAGTTGACCGGCGCTGCCGCCTTCCAGACGATGAGCATGATTTCCAGCTCGGCATCGGGCAGGCGCTTGAGTCTCCGGTCCATTGCGTTGCGGTCCTCCCTGGGAACATACCGTGATATCGCGATCTATGCCTATTATACAACTGTATAACTCGAAGTCAAAACCGACTATGGAGGTAGTGCACGAGCGGCGGCTCCGTTTTCAGTACGTGAGAGCGGGTGCTGGGGTGGGCAAAACCTAGGTCTTGCCCACCCCAGCACCCGCTCTCACGTACTACAAGCAGATAATCCCGACTACCTGGTGAATGGCAGTGCTTTCTGGTACTGCAGCGCGATGACCACCTTGCCGCTCTTGTCGATGTAGCCCCAGTTTCCGCGGGAGTCGGCCACCGCGGCCAGCCCTTGCGAGAAATCGCTGGATTCATAATACTGGGGCTGAACGACGAGGCTGCCGCTCTTGTCGATGTAGCCGACCTGCCCGCTGCGGTAGACCCGGCACAGGCCCTCGGAAAAGCCCCAGTCGGCCTGCACCTTCCAGTCCTCCTGGAAGGGGATGGCCACGTTGCCCTGCCCGTCGACAAAGCCGATGACGTCGGGCTTGTCCCACGTCCCATCGACGCCGGCCAATCCTTCAGAAAAGTTGTAGATGCGAAAGTATTCGCCCACGAACACCGTGGCGCCCGTCTTGTCGATTACGCCGGACACGAACCCACTCCCCGGCTCCATGGACCTTCTGACATTCGCCGCGGCCAGGCCGCCTCGGAAATCGCCCACGGGCCCGCAGAAAGTAGTCAGCGTATCCCCGAACGGGCTGCTCAGATCCGCCTTGGCCTCGATGGCGAACTGCCCGTGCTTGTCGATGTAGCCGCGGCCCAGCTCGCTCGTGCCCGGCTTGTGCTCGGCCGCCAGCTCGGCGCGGGCCAGGCCCTCCGAAAAGCTGTGCGCGGGGCCGCTGAAGAGCGGCGGGATGGCCATGTTGCCCGTCGTGTCGAGGAAGCCGTAGACGGAGTCGGCCTTGGGCTCTACCGCGGCCGACCCCTCGTGGAAGTCATATACCCGCGCGTACTGTGGCTCGGCGATGACCTTGCCCGTGCGGTCGATGAACCCGAACAGGTCGCCCGGGGTGCCGTTGTTGTCTTTGGCGACGGCCGCTATACCCTCGCTGAAACCGGAGGTGACGATCAGATCCTCGCGCACCCGCACGACCACCTGGTTGTGCTTGTCGATGAACGCCCAGTGGCGGTCTGGCAATGCGACCGGGGCCAGCCCCTCGCTGAAGCTGAACGCCTGCCGGTACTGCGGCGCGATCGCCCAGGCGCCGCTCTGGTCGATAAAGCCCCACTTGCCGCCCTTGAGCACCGCGGCCAGCGGCGTGTTTTCGTCGACAGGGATCGCCGGGGGCAGTGGCGCCTCCGTGGCTTTTTGCGGCTGGGCAACCTCCACCGTCTCCTCCGTGGCCTCGGGCTGCTCTTCGGACGCCTCAGGGCCAACGTCGGCCGGCATGGGGCGCGTGGCCGGGCCGGGGCCCGAGCAGCCGGCAAACGCCAACAGCAGGGCAACGCATAATGCCAACGACAAGGCCTTCATCGGTTTGTTCCTCCATGCAGCACGCAGCGCTATCGAGAGGGGTATGCGCCGGCTCGGAATCACCTTTCGTAGTAGTACACCTTGCCCATGACCATGTCGCCACAGGTGTACTCGACGCGGATCTCGAGCACCTTGTTCACCGGCGCTCCCCTCCTGACTTCCAGCTCCACGTAGCCTTGGTTGTCAAAGTCGCTGAGGCTAGAGATGTCGTAGCCGCCCCCACCCTTGGACTTGTCTGCGCCGACATAGAGGCCAAAACACGTGGACCCGTAGCTTTCGGGCGAGCCGGCATGCCAGGTCTTTTCTGTTGCCTGGCCGACATAGGTTTCTACGTGCTTGCCGTTGCAAGTAACGGGGACTTGTACCGTTGTTCCTGGTGTGATCGTGTCGGGAAGCGTCCAGCCTGTCGTGTAGGTGTTCTCGACGACCAGGTCGCCGTCCGCGATCTTGTGATAGAGCTCGGCCTGGAACTCGCCCAGCTTCCAGGTGTTGGTGTGAACGCCGCCCGGCGAGGTTGGATGATAGTTCTCAAGCCCCTCCTGCCAGCGGCCGTTCTCGTCCTGACAGATGTCGATCCAGTTCGTCAGCTTGAAGGGCGTGAGCGTGGTGTCGGCCGTAGCGGTCGGCTCCGCTGGGCTGGTGGGGCCGGCGCCCTTCGGGGCACTCGTCGCCGACGACGCCTTGCCGGTCGGGCGGGGGCTGCCGGCGACTGTGTCTGCGGGCGAGCCTCTGGGCCTTGCAGCCGCTGTGCAGCCTGCCAGAATACAGGCCAATAGGAGCGCCGGTAACAGTATGTTCCTCATCTGGGCCATCTCCATTTAGCATCCGGAGACGCTGACAAACAGCCTGGCATGGCGGCCAGGCCCGCATCCCCCGGCCATCTGGCCCTCGGCGTGGCTCTGTCGATGGGGATAGCCCATTATACGACCATTGCCTCTATAGTGCAAATTGCACACATGGTGGCTTGGCGGCCGGCCTCCGCGACAACAGGCTACTGGTCGCTAACCAAGAGCGACACCGTCTCGATGTGGTGCGTCTGCGGGAACATGTCGACCGGCTGCACCGTTTCGAGCCGGTAGCCGCGGTCGAGCAGTGTGCGCACGTCGCGGGCCAGGGTGCCGGGGTCGCACGAGACGTAGACGATGCGCCGCGGATGTTTGGCCGTGAGCGCTTGGAGCGCCCTGGGGGCCACGCCGGCGCGTGGCGGGTCGATGACGGCCACGTCGATGGCCTCGGGCAGTGTGGGCAGCACATCCTCCACCTCGCCCTCGATCACCCTGACGTTGCCGGCCTGTGAGGCGTTCTCGCGCGCGTCGGCCGCGGCCGAGGCGTTGGCCTCCACGATGATGGCTTGCGCGGCGTGCTCGGCCAGGTGCAGGCCAAAGGTGCCCACGCCGCCATAGGCGTCGAGCACGGTGTCGCTGGGCTGCACAGCGGCATACTCGAGCACCAGGCGCAGGAGCTGCTGCGCCTGCTCGGTGTTCACCTGGAAAAAGGAGCCCGCCGAGACCCTGAGCCGCTTGCCGCCGACCTCCTCGTGCAGGTGCGTGCTGCCGATGAGCGAGACGCCCGTGCCGTCGGGCAAGAGCAGTATGCAAGAGAGCGGCCGGTCTACCTCCAGCTCGGGCGCCTCGCCCTCGGCGGTCTCGAGGACGAGCATCTGCTCGCCGGTGCGGCGACCGGCGCGCAGGCTCACCCGCTCGAGGCCGGGGTAGTCGAGCTCCAGCTCGTCAAAGACCTCGGTCAGCTCGGGGCAGAGCAGGCGGCAACTGCCGATGGCCACCGGCCGCTCGGTGCCCGCGGCCATCAGGCAGAGGTGGCCCTCGTCGTCGACGGCGAACTGCATGTTGTTGCGGTAGGCCCAGGGGTTCTCCATGCCGATGGTGGGCAGCACTGGCGGCGCGCCGATCTTGCCGATGCGCTCCAGTTGCCCGCGCACGATCTCGCGCTTGAAGCGCAGTTGCGCCTCGTAGGCGATGTGCTGCCACTGGCAGCCGCCGCAGCGCTCATAGCTCTCGCAGGGCGGCGCTACCCGGTCGGGCGAGGGCGCAATCACCTCCAACAAGCGCGCCCGGGCATAGCGCGGCCGCTCTGCCACGATCTCAGCCAGCACCTCCTCGCCCGCGATGCCGCCGGGCACAAAGATGGCCTTGCCCTCGTGCCGCCCCACGGCGGCGCCACCGTAGGCCATGTCGTCGAGGTGCAGACGGACTTGCTTGTCGTTGCTCATGTCACGCTCCTTGCGAAGGAACTGAGGGAACTGGGGGAACTGGAGGAACTGAGGGGACGGGGAGAACGCCCCAGCAAGTTGGGGAGTCCGGGTGCGACCCTTCAGCTCCCAGAGTTCCTCCAGTTCCGTCAGTTCCCTCAGTTTCTCAATCCCCAGACCAAAGCCACGATCGCCATCACCACCATCACCACCGTCACCGCCGCGAGCCCCGGCAACGCGACGGCCAGCAGCGCGCGTGGGCCGCCGAGCCGGCTGGCGGCGGCCCACGCGCGCAGATAGATGGCGGCACCCCACAGAAAGAGGACGGGGCGCGCGAGTCCCTCCAGCCCCGGCACGGCCAGCAGGGGGTCGAGCAGGTGCGGCAATGCGTAGAGGCTGGTGGCAGCGAGCATCTGGGCCGGGCCGGCGCGGCCGCCGAGCGCCCTGGCAGCGGCACAGACGGCGAGGGTGTAGGGCAACCAGAGGGCCAGGCGCCGGTAGGGCGCCGTCGTGGCCAGTTGCAGCCCCTGCAGGGCACAGCCGGCCTCGTGGCCGAGGGGCCGAGGCAGCCCGGCCAGGTTGCCCCGCAGTTCGAGCGCCGCGGCCACGGTGCGCACCAGTTCGTGCTGGGCGTCGGGCGCCAGGGGGGTGCGGCTGAGCCAGCCCGCCAGGTCCGCGACGGCGCGCTGCTCGGCAGGGCCGGGCGGCGGGCGGTGCAGGCAGGCCCCTGCTGCGGCGGCACCGCCGGCGAGCCCGCCGAGGAGCGAAGCCAACGCCAGCAGCGCCAGCCCCCAGGCCAGTGCGCCCTGCGTCGCGCTCCAGCGCCGCAGGGCCGCCGCGTCGAGCCGCAGTGCGCTCCAGGCCGTCACGACCATGGCGCCCATCAGCCCACGCCTCTGCTGGCGAGCTGCAGCGCGGCAAGGGCCAGGCTTGCGGCCCCCAAGAGCAGAGCGGCCGCAGCCGCAGCCCAGAAGGCGCGCCAGCCATCCAGGCCGTGGGCCGCGCGCAGCGCCTGGAAGCGCGCCGCCAGCACCCAGGCCTCGATGCCGGCCGCGGCCAGGCCCAGCGGCGACACGAGCGGCATGAGCAGCACAACCCGCGGCACCTCGGCCAGCGCTGTGCAGGCCAGCGTCTCGGCCAGGCTGCCGCAGCCGCCCAGCAGCCGCGCGGCCCGCTGCGCCAGCAGCCCGTAAGCGAGCCAATTGAGCGCCAGGGCCAGCGGCGTCGTGAGCAGGCGCGCCAGGCCCGGCTGCGGCGCTGCCAGCCACCCCAGCAGCGCACAGTGTAGCCAGGTGGTGGGCCACGGGCTCAGCCGCTGCAGCGCAGGCAGGCGCGCCAGCCCGGCCCGCAGCACGCGCGCCAGTTCGTCGCCGCGCGGTGCGGCGCCCGCGGCGACGACCGCCCCCGCGGCGCCGGCCAGCCCCAGGCCCACGCCCAGCGCTAGCAGCAATAAGGTCCCGTCGTAGAGCGCCCGGGGCCTCGCCTTCATCCTATAGTAGGCATCCCCATCGAACAGGAGCGCCTGCGGCACCAACCGCAGCAGCGCTGAGATGCTTGACAAACCCACCTCCTGGAAGAGGGGTTTTGGGGTGGTTGGCGGCACGCACCTCGAACCCCTGCCTAAGCCCAGATTCCACACTCGAATGATACAGGTGAATGTGTCTGGCGTAAAGCCGGTTCTGGAGCGACCGGCGCGCAACAGCAGGGAGGGGCATGATGCCCGGCTCGCGCGGTACCCTGGCCCTGGGATTTGGAGAATTGCGCGGATGATTCTACAATCTGTCGTCACTCTCCAGGTCAGGAGGCCCGATGTCAGCCGTGCTCGATCTGCTCGCCCGCAATCCCCTGTTCGCTGTGCTGCAGCCAAGCGACCGTCTGGCGCTGGCCCAGGAGGCCGTTGGCCGCCGCTACGAAGGGGGCGAGCCGGTCGTGCAGTGTGGCGACGTCTGGCCGTATCTGCTGCTGGTCGAGGAGGGCCGCGTCGCTGCCGCGGCCGATGCCGCCTCGGGCGAGACCTTTTTGCTCACCATGCTCGAGCCGGGCGACCTCTTCTGGGGGCAGGCCTTTTTCCGTGAGGGCGCGCCCATGGTGGTGCGCCTGGTGGCGAGCGATGCGAGTCTCCTCTACTTGTGGCCGCGCGACCGGCTGCTGCCGCTGCTGCTGGAGAACCCGCCCGCCCTGTGGGAGCTGGCGCGCCTGGTGGCCGGCCGCCTCGAATGGTCTGGCCCCATCCTCGACGCGGCCGATTTCCAGCCCATCGCCGCCCGGCTGGCGCGCCTGTTGCTCAGCCGCTCGGCCAGGGCCGACGACGGCCGCGTGTCGGGCGACCTGACCCTCGCCGAGATGGCCTCCTGGACGCGCACCACCTCCGACGTGGTCTGCCGCATGCTCTACCGCTTCTCCGACCAGGGGCTGATCCGCCTCGTGCGCGCCGGGCTCTTTGTGCTCGACCGCGATGGCCTGGCGCGCATGGCCCAGTGGGGATAGTAATCCTGGGGGGGGCGGTGCCGCCGACCCAGGCGCCGACCCCCCCCGCCCCCCCTCCAGGATTCAGGGCAAGCTTACGTATGAATGATCCCATCCATCAACCTGATGCCGGCAATCCTGTCGCGCGTGATCTGCTCGCCTGGTTCGCCCAGGCGCGGCGCGACCTGCCCTGGCGCCACACCCGCGACCCCTACCGCATCTGGGTCGCCGAGATCATGTTGGCGCAGACCCAGGTAGCCAGGGTGCTGGGCTACTATGAGCGCTTTCTCGAGCGCTTTCCCAGCGTGGCCGCGCTGGCGGCGGCGCCGCTGGGCGAGGTACTCAAGGCCTGGGAGGGACTGGGCTACTATGCCCGCGCGCGCCACCTGCACCGTGCGGCGCAAGAGATCATGGCGCGCCACGGCGGCCGCTTCCCCGAGGATCCTGCGGCGGTGCGTGCGCTGCCGGGAGTGGGTGCCTACAGCGCCGCGGCCATCTTGAGCATTGCCTTCGGCCGCGACGAGGCCGCGCTCGACGGCAACGTGCGCCGCGTGCTGGCGCGTCTCTTCTGCCTGCCGGCGCCCGGCGAGGCCGCGCTGCGCGCCCTGGCGGCAGGCCTGCTGCCCCACGGCCGGGCCGGCGATTTCAACCAGGCGATGATGGACCTGGGCGCCACCGTGTGCACGCCGCGGCGGCCGGGCTGCGATGCCTGCCCGCTCGCCGCGCACTGCCGCGCCCACGCCGAGGGCAGAGAGGCCGGGTTCCCTGCGCCGCGGCCACGCCGTGCCCTGCCCCACTATGACGTCTGTGCGGCGGTGATCGAGCACGAGGGCCGCCTGCTCATTGCCCAGCGCCCTGCCGAGGGGCTGCTCGGCGGCCTGTGGGAGTTCCCTGGTGGCAAGGTGGAGCCGGGGGAGACGCTCGAGGATTGCCTGCGGCGCGAGATCCGTGAGGAGCTGGCGGTGGAGATCGCGGTCGGCGCGCCTGTCGCCACCGTCGAGCATGCCTACACCCACCTGCGCATCACGCTGCACGCCTTCCGCTGCCGCCTGCTCAGTGGCGAGCCGCAGGCGGTCGCCGCGGCCAGCCGGCGCTGGGTGCGCCCCGGCGAGCTCGAGCGCTATGCCTTCTCTGCGGCCGACCGCCAAGTTATCGCCGCGCTACGATAGCCCCGGACTCCCGAACTTGTTCGGGTGGCCAGCCCCGGACTCCCGAACTTGATCGGGCCACCGCAATTTCAACTATGGGCGCAATTGGACTATAATATCCAAGAAATCCCTGGGAGGTTATCTCATGCCCTCTTCAACGCGTTCGTTTTCGGAACGCGTCCGGCGTAATCATGCCCTCGAACATGCCACCCTACACGTCCTGGCGCGCGATCTGCCCAATCTGAGCCTGGTCGGCCGCAGCGATTGGCGCGGCTTTTTGCTCTATGGTGAAGTGCCGACCGATGCCCTGAAACGGGCTGTACGAGAGGCCCATCAGCGCCTCGAGGCCGGCCAGAAGGCGCTGGCCGTCCACCCGCGCTGTGGTACCAACCTGGCCGTCGCGGTCGTCCTCAGCGGCGCCGCGATGATGCTGGGGATGCTGGCCGGCACCGGTGACCGTCGCCGGCGCTGGCCGGTGACGCTTGCGGCCCTGGCCGGCGCGCTGACCCTGGCCCGCCCGCTGGGTCCCGAAGTGCAGCGGCGCATGACCACCGACCCCGACATGGCCGGCGTGGCCATCGGCCCGATCACGGCGACGGGGCGGGGCATGCGCCAGGTGCACCGGGTGGAAATCGAACACACCAAGTAGTTCTGCCACGGTGCTTGGCGCTTCAGGCTGCCGGCAACTGCAGACGCTCCGGGCAACTGCCGGCTACGATATTCCGTGTCCACCCGGCCCCCGCCCGGAGGGGGTGTGTTTGGTGGGCCGGCTGAGCCCTGGCCGCCTGCGGGCGGCCAGGGCTCAGCCGGCCCACCAAACACACCCCCTCAAAAAGGTTCCGTTCCGGCCTTGCGCGGAGCGCGACACCCGGATACTACCCCTTTTCGGGCAGGTGCGCCTGTCACCGAGATGCCGGTTTGCAGATCGACGGATCGCTTGCCGCCGGAGGCCTGTGTATGTGGTACGTCTTTCACGGAGAGGATGAGCTCTCGCGTTCGGAGGCCATCCTGCAACTGAAGCACAAGATGGACCCCGTGGTGGGCGAGCTGAACACGACGACCCTCGACGGGCGTGGCCTGGCGCTGGGCGAGCTGCGCGCCGCCTGCGATGCGGTGCCGTTCATGAGCCGGGTGCGCCTGGTGATTGTGAGCGATCTGGCCTCGTCGCGGATCCCCGGCAAGCCGGCGCGGCGCAAGCGCGCCGAACCCGCCGCCAACGATGATCTGTGGCGCGACCTGGGCGCCTACCTGCCGCAGCTCCCCGAGAGCACGCGCCTGGTGCTCAGCGAGGCGCAGACCCTGCCCGAGACCCATCGGCTGCTGGGCCTGGGCCGCGAGCACGGCGGCCACGTGCGCGCCTTTGCCGTGCCGGTGGGCGCCGGGCTCGAGCAGTGGGTACGCCGCCGCGCCGAGGCCAAGGGCGTCGCCATCGCGCCCTCGGCGTTGACCCTGCTCGCCACCTACATCGGCTCGAACCTGCGTCTGCTCGACCAGGAGCTGGAAAAGCTTGCCGCCTACCTGGGCGGCAGCGGCACCATCAGCCGCGACGACGTGGAGCGCCTGGTCAGCTCGGTGCAGGAGGCGAATATCTTTCACATGGTCGACGCCCTGGGCAGCCGCGATGGGCGCCGCGCGCTGCAACTGCTGCGCCGTTTGCTCGACGAAGACGCGGCCCCGCTCTACCTGCTGACGATGATCACGCGCCAGTTTCGCCTGCTCTTGCAGGCGCGCGAGCTCGACGCCCAGGGCGTGCCCGCGGCCGACATGGCTCGGCACATGCAAGTGCCCCCGTTTGTGGCCAAAAAGTGCCTGCAGCAGGCACTGAGCTTTCGCCCCGCCGAGCTGCGCACCATCATGGCCCAACTCCTCGACATCGACGTCGGCATCAAAACCGGCCGGGCCGCCGGCCCCCTCGCCCTCGACCTCTTTGTCGTGCGCTGGGCCGGGCGCTAGATAGGGCAGAACAAACGGCCCGCGCAGCGGCGCTCACGTGAGCGCCGCTGCGCGGGCCGTTTGTTCTGCCCTATCTAGCGCCGAGCTTTGTGCGAGCGCTTTTGCCGCGGGGCCTTGGCGGGCTGCGCTTCCTCGGCCGGCTCGGGCGCCTCTTCGACAATCTCTCGCCCCGCCAGCGCCGCGGCGAGCGCCTTGTGGCTGCGGCTCGACAACGCCGGCCGCGCCTCCGCCATTTCGCGCACTTTGGCCTTTAGCTCGTCGGCCAGCAGGGCTGGGAACTCGGGGTCCTCGGCCGTAAGCTTGACCCTGCCCGAGTGAAAGACGACGAGCCCCTCGATGGGCAGGGCCGCCACTTCGTCGCCCAGCTTGGCCACGGCCTGCGCCGTCGCCGCCATGCTGCGCCGCAGGTTAGCCGCTGGGTTGCCGAGTGGCGTATTGCCAAAGAGCACACGCAGCCGCTGCCAGAGCGGCCCGTGCCGCCAGTGCCTGCCGCGCACCGCCACCCAGCCCTGCTGATCCTGCGCTTGGATGGCGATGAGGCCGCTGGGCGTCAGCAGCAGGTGTTCGGCAGGGTAAAAGTAGTGATAGGCCACGTAGCGGCTATCGAGGCCCTTGAGTAGCTTGTCGAGCACCATGTCGGGGCGGGGCGGCTTGACGTAGCGGTTGCCCATCTGCACCGAGACCATGGCCACGACAAAGCCCACCAGCAGGAGCCCCCAGGAGACCAGCGTCAACACCGGGTCGTTGCGGGTCGAGAGCAGGAGCGAGACGACCAACAGCCCCATGCCCACGAGGCTCCCCCGCTGGGTGAATTTGACTCGCTTCTTGATCAGTTCGTCGTTACGGACCACGCGCATGATTCAGACCTACTTTCGCTGTGAGCAGGGAACTGACGGGCTGCGTGGGGCACGAAATCCACGAAAGGGCACGAAAGGCAGCGCCTCTTTTTCGTGTCCTTTCGTGCCCTTTCGTGGATTTCGTGCCCGCTGCGCCTCCAGTTCCTTCAGTTCCCTTCTTCTTCCGCTGCGCCGCCGGCTGCCTGCACGCCGCTGCGGATGGCGTCGAGCACCTTGCTCTCGATGGCGACCTTGGCCACGCGCAGTGCGCTCTTGACGGCCTTGGCGTTGGAGCGGCCGTGGCCCACAATGACGATGCCGTTGACGCCCAGCAAGGCGGCGCCGCCGTACTCGCTATAGTCGAGCGCGCGCTTGACCGCGCGGAAGGCCGGCTTGGCCAACAGCGCGCCCGCCATCGCCACGGGGCGCGCCTTGATCTCGCGCTCCAGCACTTCGAGGATCATCGCCGCCACGCCTTCGGAGATTTTGACGATGACGTTGCCCGTAAAGCCGTCGGTCACGATCACGTCGGCCAGGCCAGCGGGCACGTCCTTGCCCTCCACGTTGCCGACAAAGTTCAGCCCGCTCGCCTTGAGCAGGGGCGTGGTCTCTTGCACCAGGCTATTGCCCTTGCCCTCCTCCTCGCCGTTGGAGACGAGGCCCACACGCGGGTTGGCGATGCCCAGCACGCGCTCGGCATAGACGCTGCCCATGACGGCAAACTGCAGCAGGTACTCGGGCTTGCAGTCGGCATTGGCGCCCAGGTCGATGAGAAAGGCCGGCCCCTTGACCGTCGGGAAGACGCTGGAGAGCGCCGGGCGCTTGATGCCTTTGAGGCGGCCCAGGTGGAAGAGGGCCACGGCCAGGGCGCCGCCCGAGTTGCCCATGGTCACAAAGGCATCGGCCTCGCCCTGCCGCACCAGTTGCATGCCCACGACCATCGAAGAGTCGCGCTTGGCCTTGGCCACCAGCGCCGGGTGCTCATCCATCTCGATCACCTGGCTGGCGTGCACGATAGGCAACTGCAGACCCGCCGTGTCGTGCTTGGCCAGCTCGGGCTCGATCGCCTCGCGCCGGCCGGCCAGGACCACCTCCACGCCAAACTCGCGGGCCGCCTGCACGCCGCCATCCACCACCGCCGCCGGCGCGTAATCGCCGCCCATCGCGTCGAGGACGATTCTCATGTTTCCCTCCGAGGCTTGTGCCCATCCAGATAATGGCAGCGGCGGCTCCCACGCCGCCGGAACCGTGGACAATGAGAGCGCTTGACCGTGGCATTATACCATAGGCGGCCACTGCCTCACAACTGCCGGCCGCCGGTGGGCATATCCCACGCGTGCGGGCAATCCCGGTGAAGGCCATCACCTGCTCCGCTGCCGCCTGGCGCTCACCGGGAAGGGGGTTTGATGGACCGGCGAGGTCTGGCTGCCGACCCGCGGGTCGGCAGCCAGACCTCGCCGGTCCATCAAACCCCCCAATAAAGGGATCCTTTCCGGGTCTGTGCGAAGCGTAGCGCCCGGATGGCACGCCTCAGGTGCGAGTCGTCTGGACGACCTGCCCAAAGTAGGCCACGGTCTCTTCGAGGCCGCGCTCCAGGCCCATCTCGGCCTGCCAGCCCAGCATCTCGCGCGCCTTGGCCGGGTTGAAGTAGTGCAGGCGCACGTCGCCGGGGCGCTTGGGCGCGCGTGTGATCGGCACGCGCACGCCCACGATCTCCGTCAGGCGCTCGTAGAGCTCGTTGACCGACGTGGGCTGGCCGCTGCCCAGGCAGTAGACCTGATTCTTCTCCCGCTCCAGCGCCAGCACGTTGGCGCGCGCAATGTCGCCGACGTAGACGTAATCCTTGCGCTGCTCGCCGTCCCAATCGATGCGCACCGGCTCGCCCACCAGCATGCGGTGGGTAAAGATGGCCACCACCCCCGCCTCGCCCATGGGGTCCTGCCGCGGGCCGTAGACGTTGGCGTAGCGCAGGATGGTATAATCGAGGCCGAAGGAGTCGTGCCACACGCGCGTGTAGAACTCACCGGCCAGCTTGGTGATGCCGTAGGCCGACTCGGGGTTTTGCGGCGAGCGCTCGTCGAGCGGCAAGTCCTGGGGGGTGCCGTAGGTCGCCGCCGAAGAGATGTAGATACAGTGCTGCACCTGCGACTGTGAGCAGTGGCGCAGCACGTTGATCAGGCCCAGCACGTTGACCTGGGCATCGAGGGTGGGGTCGTCCATCGAGATCTTGACCGAGGCCTGGGCGGCATGGTGGTTGACCACCTGTGGCCGGAAAGCGGCAAAGACCTCGCCCAGGGCCTCGCCGCGGATGTCGAGCTCGTAGAGGTGTGCCTGTGGGGGCACGTGCTCGCGTCGCCCGCCGCCCACCAGGCTAAGGTTATCGACCACCGCCACCTCGTGCCCCGCGGCCAGGTAGGCGTCGACCACGTGCGAGCCGATAAAGCCCGCGCCCCCCGTGACGAGAATCCTCATGCCACGCCCTCCACACAAAAGTTCTGCCAACGGGCTGCCGCCCGGCCTGGGTCCGAGGGTTTGGAGAGGGATTGTCTGGCGGGGCAGCGTGGGCCGCCCACAAGCGGCCCACGCTGCCCCGCCAGACAATCCCTCTCCAAACCCCTTCTGGGGTACTATGCCAGAGGATTGTAGGTGCGGGGGAGGAGATGGTCAAGCCGCATGCGCGTGGCGAGCGGCTGAAGCCCTTCGTGCCCTACTCCGCGGCAGGGAGCTCGATGTGGAAGGTGGCGCCGCCGGCGGGGTTGTTGGTGGCCCAGATGCGGCCGCCGTGCGCGCGCACGATGCTGCGGCACACCGAGAGCACCAGCCCACCCTCCTTGGCGACCAGGAAGGGCTCAAAGATGCCGTCGAGCAGGTCGGGCGGGATGCCGGGGCCATCGTCGCTGACGCTGAGGCGCACGCCTGCCCCAGCGGCGGCGTGGATGCCGAGCTTGCTCGCCCCTGGGTGGCCGACGATGGCCCGGCGTGCCTGCGCGATCAGGTTCACCAGCACCTGTGTCAGTTGCAGCCGGTCGCCGCGCACCGGGGGCAGCCCCGCTGCGACTTGTACGGAGGGCGCGATGCCGCTCTGCGCCAGCGCCGCGCCCTCGGTCGCCAGGGCGTCGTGCACGAGGCTCTCGATGGCGATGCGCGTCGGCGCCATGGGCTGCTCGCGGGCAAAGGCCAACAGGTCGCGCACGACCTGGGCCGAGCGCCGCGCCGCGCGATCGATGCGCTCCAGGTCGGGCTGCAGTTCGTCGGGCGCGGCGGCCAGCAGTATCTGCGCATAGCCCGAGATAATGGCCAGGGGGTTGTTCAGCTCGTGGGCCACCCCGGCGACGACGCGCTTGAGCGCCTGATCGTCATCAACCGGCCGGCCCAGGGCCAGGCCGAGCAGCCCGGCCAGCAGGCCGAGCGCGTCGCGCTGCACGGGGGTCAGGCGGGGCCTGGAGAGGGGCACGAGCAGGATGGCTGAGAGGCCGCCCGCGGCGTGCACCGGCCAGAGGGCCAGCGGAGCGCTGCCGGTGAGGAGTGGCGCCGCGGGGATGCAGGCGTGGCGCCGGCCGCGGGCCAGGGCCTGGCGCAGGGCTTCGACGTGCGCCCCGGGCAGCACGTGGGGGAGTGACGTGCCGGCCGAGGGCTGTGCCAGCGCAAAGGAGCCGCCCAGCGCGGCGCGATAGAGGCTGGCCGGCAGGGGCGCGCATGCCACGCGAGTTGCCTCGCGCAGGATGAGGTCGATCGCCGCGTCGGCACGGCTCGCCGCGAGCGCCTCGTTGATAGCCTGGAGCCGCCGCAAGGCAGGCGCTCGCCTGTCGCCTGTGCCCCACGTGCGCCTTGATGGGCGCCTCGTTTGGCCGGCCATGCTTACCTCAATAGGCATTGCGGTCGTGCAGGACAGCAAACAGCGTGCGTATCAGGATCTTGATATCGAGGAGCAGCGACCAGTTCTCGACATAGTAGAGGTCGTACTTGGTCCGCTCGACGATGGAAGTATCGCCGCGCAAGCCGTTGACCTGGGCCCAGCCGGTGAGCCCGGCCTTGGCCCGGTGGCGGTCCATGTAGCCCGGCACCACCTGGCGGAACTGCTCGACGAAGACCGGCCGCTCGGGCCGTGGCCCCACCAGGCTCATATCGCCCAGCAGCACGTTGATGAGCTGCGGCAGCTCGTCGATGGAGCTGCGCCGCAGCAAGTTGCCCAGGCGGGTCTTGCGCGGGTCATCGCGGGTAGCCCAGACGGCCCCCGTCTGGTCCTCGGCGCCCACGCGCATCGAGCGGAATTTCAGCACAGGGAAGGGCCGGGCGTCGAGGCCCATGCGCACCTGGCTATAGAAGACGGGGCCCGGCGAGTCCATCTTGATCAGCAGCGCGATGAACATGAACAGCGGCGAGAGGACGATGAGCATGATGGTGCTGCCGACCACGTCCATGCCGCGTTTGAGCGCCAGGCGCCAGCCGCGCAGCGCCACATCGCGCACGGTGAGCATGGGCAGGCCGTTCAGGTCGCTGATGCTCAGCTCGCTGGCGATGATCTGGAACACGTCGGGGAAGACCCGGACCAGCACCCGCTCATGCTCGCACTCGTAGATCAGATTGAGCATCTCCTCGTGCGAGGCCTCGGGCAGGGCGATCACGACCTCGTCGACCTTTTCGCTGCGGATGAGCTGCTTCAGGGCCGCCTTGGGGCCCAACACCGGCAGCCCGGCGGCGCTGCGCCGCCCCGGCGTGTCATCGGCAAAGCCCACCACCTCGTAGCCGAGGCGGGGCGTCTGCCGGATGCGCTCGGCGATCATGCGGCCCACATCGCCGGCGCCGACGACGAGCACCCGATCGGGATGGCGCGCGCGCGCCCAGGCCTGCCAGGCGCCGGTGAACAGGCGGCCGATGGTGATGGTAATGACGGCAAAGGCGGCAAAGTAGAAGACCATCAGGCGCGGATAGTCGAGCTCTTTGTAGAGGAGCGAGGTGAACGCCGTGGCTACCATGGTGCCGATCGAGACCGCCGCCAGGATGGTGTAGAACTGGTCGATGCGCGATACGCCGCGGGGTTGGTGATAGAGGCGGTAGAACACAAAGGTGCACAGCATGCTGATGACCTGGATCACCATCATGCTGCTATAGCCCGAGAGCTGGGGGGCCATATTGGGGGCCGGTGGGTAGTTGGTGACCTTGCGCAGCTCATAGGCAGCGATGAACGCCAACAGGACCATGGCGGCGTCGACCACGGCCGTGATCAGGGGGAACCACGGATTGTGCTTAGTGCGCATGGTGCATGTGCCCCTCTACGCCGAGGCCACTCGCCGCCGCCCAACCGGGCGCAGTGCGTTGCGCAACAGGGCGAGCGTCCCCAGGGTGACGATACCGAGGTAGATGAGCCAGTTCACCAGAAAGAAGGTGCGGGCGCGATAGTGCTTGTTGTGGAACAGGGCCATGGCCTCGTAGAAATGGACGATAGACGCGGCGCTCCGCTGCCGGCTGGCGGCGCCCTTGTAATGCAGCACGGTCACCGCCGGGTTGTAGTAGACCTTGTAGCCGCGCTCTTTGATGCGGTAACAGAGGTCGATATCTTCGCCATACATGAAAAAGCGCTCGTCGAGGAGGCCCACCTCCTCGAGCACGGCCCCGCGCATCAGCATGAACGCGCCTACCAGGCTATCGACCTCGGCCAGTTGGCCAGGGTCCAGGTAGCCCAGGTTGTAGCGCCCAAAGCGCGGGTGGCGTGGAAAGAGGCGCGACAGGCCTGACAGCCGGTAGAAGGCGCTCTCGGGCGATGGGAACGAGCGCCGGCAGGCCCGGTCGAGGCTGCCATCTTGCCGCACCAACTTGGGCCCGGCCGCGCCGGCCTCGGGGTAGGCCTCCATGAAGGCCAGCATCTGCGCCAGGGCCTCGGGCTCGAGCAGCGTATCGGGGTTCAAGAGCAGCGCATAGCGCGGCGCCACGCCTCCGGCAAAACCGGCTGCCCGCAGCCCCACATTGTTCGCCGTGGCGTAGCCCGAGTTCGTGGCCTGCTCCGTCACGAGGACGTTGGGGAACTCGGCGCGCACCATGGCAGCGCTGCCGTCGCTCGAGTGGTTGTCGACCACGTACACGGCACAGCGGCCCTCGATGCGGCTGGCCTGGATGCTCGCCAGACAGTCACGCAAGAGGTCCCGGGTGTTATAGTTGACAATGACGATTGCCAGATCTGCGGCGCCCTGGTCCGAGGTAGAGTTCTCCATGCAGGCATTCTAATACAAACACTTCTGAGGGTCAATTTGCTGATACCCTGCGTTTGTAGTGAGGGAGGGCGTGTCGGGTACGCCGCCCTGGCTCGTAGTGAGTGGGTGGCCCGCGCTCTTTGACCCGCGGCGCCACCCGTCGCATACTGGGGGCGCGCGGCGAAGGCGCCGGGCTCGCAGAGTGTACACATACATGCCAGGCATCGCTGAAGAAGGGGGACACCCATGAACCTCAAGCATCGCAGTTGTGTGCTGCTGGCCGCTTTGGCGCTGGCCGCGCTGCTCGCCGGCTGCACTGCCGCCCCGGCACCCACGACTGCCGTACCGCCACTCGCAACCGCCACCCCGTCGCTCGCGCTACCGCCGAGCCCGACCCCGCTCCCCACGCAGGCGGTGGCGCCCACCCCGGCGAGCGCTGCACCCACGCCATTGCCGGGGGGCGAATCGCTGGCTGCGCTGCGTGAGGATGTCGTGCTCCTTGGCGATGGCTGGGGCGCCGGGGCGCAGCAGGTGCTGTCGCTGGGGTCGGCGAGCAGCGTGGCCTTGCGCGACGGCCGACTGGCTTATGTCGTGGGGCGCAGCGTGCTGCTGGCCGATCTGCGCGGGGCTGTGCCGCAGCGGCTGTCGGATGCGCCGCCGGCCTTTCTGCTGGGGCCCGACCTGGTGTGGACTGAGGATGGCGAGGCCCTGCTGACGGTGGCCGACCGCGAGGATGCGGCGGCCGCCGCGACCGGCCGCAACATCGACATCGGTGTCGTCACTCTGGCCGACGGCACCTGGCGCCCCGGCATCACGCTGGCCGATTGCTCGGGCGCGACCATCCTGCGCGCCGAGCGCGCCCGCGGGCCGCTGTTCGTGGTGGCCTGGGGACTCGAGCCGGCCTTCACCAAGGTTCTGCGCTACGACCTGGCCAGCGGCAGCCTGATCGCCGCCCTGCCCATCGCCGGTCAGGGCGAGATCGCACCCTCCGCCGGCGGCCGGCTCGCCGCCACTACCCTCTTCGATACCGGCACGGGGCTGACGAGCATCCTGGTCTACGACCTGACGCTCGATGCGGCACCGCTGCGCGCGCAGTTGCCATTGCCCGCTGGGAGCTGCGCCGCCGGGCTGACCTGGTCGCCCGATGGGCGGCGTCTGAGCTATCTCTTGCGCGAGGGGAGCTCGCCCACCGTAGGGCCGGGCCGCGGCCTGGGCATCTGGGTGTGGGACCTGGAGACGGGGGAGGCCGCCAAGCTGGCCGACGCGGAGGACGCCGGGGCCGGCCCCGTCATCTGGACGCCCGACGGCCGCCACGTCATTTGCCGCCAGGTCGACGCAGCCGGCGCCGGCGCCTACTATGCCTGCGATATCGACGGTGGCAGTGCGCGCCTGCTGCCGCTCGACCCGACCAGCCGGGTGCTGGGGTGGGTCAAGTAGCAGGCCGGGGTGTATCGCAGGGTGGTATCGGGGAGACACCTGACAGGTCTTCGGAGACCTGTCAGGTGTCTCCCCGATACGAACGGCAGTTGCCCCGGCCTCGTTTGGATGCTATCATCTGGGTAGAGGCTGCCATCACATCGGCAGTAGGAGGCAGTGAGATGTCGGCGATCAGCCAAGAGTTGCTCGCCCAGGTGACGGCAATCCTCCCCTTCAGCCGTGAGGATCCTTTGTACAAGGGCGTGGCCTCGGCCCTGACGGAGCGCCTCCTCGAATTGAAGAGAGCCGATGGCCAGTTTGCCGGGAAGTATGGTTCTATTGCCAGGCTCGAGGAGAGGATCAAGGCCGAGGGCGTGCCGCCCGACGACCACGCATTGTATGACGATCTCCTTCAATGGCGTGCGATCGGCCACGAGACCTCGGAACTGATGCGCCTGCTGCGTGCCCTATGATCTGGCACCGCATCGCCGGCGACAGACTGCGAGACAGCGGGCTATTCCGCGACGTCTGCGTGCATGGCGCCAAAGTGCGCGCCACGCTGGATCCAGCCTGCTTTGTCGACGTTCCCTATGATCCCACCACGGGCAGCTACTCGTATGCACTGATCGATCTGCGGCTCCCATGGCCGGGCGACAAGCGGCTTCTTGGCTGGGACGACTATCCTCACGAAGGCATCACCGAGATCGAAGCACTGCCTGGGTATCCACATCATTTCCAGCGCCGCGCAGCCGACGGCGCCTGGGTCTACGAGCCCTCGCCGATGCGCGGTGAGATCGGCAGCGACATGGACTTTCTGATCCAGGCCATCTGCGCCTATCTGCAGTCGAGTTGCCGGTGCGCCTGGTCACATGCTGGTAGTACCGGAGAGCGGGCGGCTGGCGGACACCTGACAGGTCTCCCGAGACCTGTCAGGTGTCCGCCAGCCGCCCGCTCTCCGGTACTACGAACGGCAGTATCACAGTAGCTCTCTCAGCTTTTTCGCCGCCGCCATGCCCATCCCCGGCACGGCAGCCAATTCCTCAACCGTTGCCGCGCGGATGGCGTCGAGCGAGCCGAACCTGGCGAGCAGCGCTTTGCGCCGCTTGGGGCCGATGCCGGGGATTTCCTCGAGCTGCGAGGCCATGCTTTTGGCCTCGTGTACCTTGTGGTGCAGACGTACGGCGAAGCGGTGCGCCTCGTCGCGGATGCGCTGCAGGAGGAAGAGGGCTTCGGAGTCGCGCGGCAGGCGCAGGGGCTCCTCGCGGCTGGGCAGGTAGAGCTCTTCTTCCTTCTTGGCCAGGCCGGCCACGGCGATGTGCCCCAGCCCCGCCTCGGCCAGCACCTCGCGGGCCACGTTGAGCTGGCCCAGGCCGCCGTCGACGATGACCAGGCTGGGCAGCACGCTCCAGCTATCGGCCTTGGTGCCCGCGCTGGCCGGCTGGGCGCGACGGAAGCGGCGGCGCAGCACCTCGCGCATCATGCTGAAATCGTCGGGCCCGGGCACGGCCTTGATGCGAAAGTGGCGATAGTCGCCCTTGCGCGGCAGCCCCTTGGCAAAGACGACCATCGACCCCGTGGCCGACACGCCCTGGATATTGGAGATATCGTAGCACTCGATGCGTGCCGGCGGCTCGCTGAGGCCCAGTGCGAGCTGCAGCTCGGCCAGGGCGGCGGAGTAGCGCGTCTCCTCGCGCTCCCACTGGGCGCGCAGGTTGGCCAGCGTCTCGGTGGCGTTCTCGGCGGCCATCTGCACCAGCTCGCGCTTGGGCCCGCTGCGCGGCACCCGCAGGGTTACCTTGGTGCCCCGTTTGGTGTGCAGCCACTCCTCGATCACGAGCCACTCGTCGATGCGCCGCGGCAGCACAATCTCGGGCGGCACATAGGCCGCCTCAGCGTAGAACTGTTTGACGAAGGATGCCATGATCTCGGCGTCGGCCTCGTCGTGCGTGCCCGAGAGGACGAAATAGTCGCGCCCGATGAGTTTGCCGCCGCGCACGAAAAAGATCTGCACGCAGGCCTGGCCGTCTTCGCGGGCAAAGGCGATGACGTCCTGGTCGCTCAGGCTCGCCGAGACGACGCGCTGCCGCTCGATCACCGCCTCCACGGCGGCTACCTGGTCGCGCAGTGCCGCGGCCTGCTCGAAATCGAGCGCCTCGGCCGCCGCCGCCATGCGTTTCCTCAGGCTCTCGAGGATCTGGCCCTGCCGGCCCTCCAGGAAGAGGGCGATCTGTGCCATCAGCTCGCGGTACTGCTCGCGGCTGATCGCGCCGGTGCAAGGGGCGGGGCAGCGGCCGATGTGGTAGTAGAGGCAGGCGCGCTTGTCGCTGCCGGTGATCTCGCGTTTGCAGAGGATGTAGGGAAAGATATGGCGCACCAGCTCCAGCGTCGTGCGCACCGCTTTCGCATTGGTAAAGGGGCCAAAGTAGCGCGCGCCATCGGCGAGCATGCGCCGGGTGACGGTGAGGCGCGGATAGTCCTCCTGCATGCTGATCTTGATATAGGGGTAGCGCTTGTCGTCCTTCAGGCGCACGTTGTAGCGCGGCCGGTGCTTCTTGATCAGGTTGCATTCGAGGATCAGCGCCTCGAGCTCCGAGCCGGCGATGATGTACTCGAGGTCGGCAATCTCGGCGACCAGGCGCTGCACCTTGGGCTCGTGCGCGTGAGGCGTGTGAAAGTAGGAGCGCACGCGGTTGCGCAGGTTGATCGCCTTGCCCACATAGATGATCTTGCCCGTGACGTCTTTCATGATGTAGACGCCCGGCTTGGTGGGCAGAGTCTGCAGTTTGAGGTCCAACGCCGGGCGTCCCGGCGCCAGGTGTCTCTCCGCCATTGCCGCCTGCTTCCATCTGGAGTCGTTATGACTATTATACCACATTCTGGAAGCAGTGGAGGAAACGAGAACGCGGGAGCGCGAAGGACGCGAAGGGGCGCACTAGTGTCCTTCGTGCTCCAGAATCATCGCCGCTTCTCGACCAACTCGCGTGGGCCGCGGCCCGAGCGCGCCCAGCGGGGCTCGACCTCCCAGAAGGCATAGACCTCTTGCTCGCCTTCGAGCGAGATCTCATCGGGTGCGCGGAACCCGTAGGCCTGCTGGCAGGCGAGCTTGGCCGGCAGCCGCACGGTGACCTGGCGCTGCTCATGGTCGATCTGCTTGACCACGGCCATGGGCACCAGCACCCACTGCTGCAGGCCCGCGTTGTCGGTGTAGCGCACGGCGGCAAACTCGACGTGGAAGAGCGGCAGGCCGCGATCGATGGCGCGGCGGTCAGCATCGAGGAGGATCTCCTCGACGCGCCCCATTGGCTGGCCGTCGCTGCCGAGCATGAGGTAGCCGCGCACGTCGAGGCCCGGTTCCTCCAGTTGGTGATCCGTCTTGCTCAGTGGGATCAGCGGCATTGGCTCGCTGCCCACTTCGGTGATCTCGACGTTCTGCACGCGCTCACCACGGTTGAGCGGGATTTCGCCCATCGTGCACTGCACCTCCCCTAGTCTCTATCCTGCGGCAGAGTCTCATCCCAATCGCGCAGGTAAAAGCCCTCCCGGTCCTGGTCGAGGATCTTGAGCTTGGGCCGACGGTTCGCGCGGATGGTGGCCCGTGGGTAGGTGAAGCGGTTGACCTCGTGGCCCTTATGATCGAAGAGGAGGGCTGTATCGCTGCGGTTGCTCCAGACGTGCTGCTGCGTCCAGACCAGGTCACGATCCGAGGCTGGTTGGGCCTGCTCGCCGCTCAAGACGCGCACCTGCCCGCCTGGCGGCACAGTCGTCCCGTCGGGGAACTGGAATACCTCCTCGCCATGCAGGCTGACCAGGGCCCAGCCCGTCAATGGCTGGTCGAGCTCACCGCGGTTGGTGATGACGACGGACTCTGTCAGGCCGCCGGCCTGCACATCGTCGATCACCAGGTCGGCGCCGGGCGTCTCACGCATCATCGTGGGCCTTGAGCCCCGCACACTGCTCACCGTGAGCCTCCTCCTGTCAGACGTAGGGCTTGGCGCGCTGCTTATGCTCGTTGAGCTGGCGTTCGAGCTCGATCACCGCCAAGTGCACGGCATGCTCGGGGGTCGAAGCCTCTCCCCTGGCCAGCATCTGATCGCCTGGCATTGCCAGGTCGACCAGGGCGTCGGTCCAGCGGTGATTGCGCTGATTCTTGCTCAAGGCCACGCGGATCAAGATGGTCTCTTCGGGGATGCCGGTCAGGAACTTGTCCAGTTTGCCAATCTTTTCCGCGACCTCTTGCTTGACGCGCTCCGTCAGTTCCATGTCGATGCCGACGATTTGATAGCCCATGCCTACCCTCCCATGGCTGGCGCTGTTTCGCCCCGCTGCCGTCTGGCTCTGAGCCGGGAAGGGGGTTTTGGCGGTCCGTCCGGCGCCGTCGGCCTCGCGAGGCCGACGGCGCCGGACGGACCGCCAAAACCCCGCCCTGATGGGTCCGAACCGGGCAAGTGCGGAGCGTGAAGCCCGGTTACCGGGCAGGGCCGCTCCGACAGGCTATCTGAGGGCAGCAAGTTCTGTGCCATTCGGGGCGGCGCGCCATGGCATGGCAATTGCTGGGGGCAAGCGACTGTGGCGGGTGAGGCAGCTTGTATGGAGCGTGGGCCGGGGCCATGCAGCGGTTACGCCAGCGTCTTGGTGACCTGGTCCGACGGGCCGGCCATGCCGCGGCCGGCATCAACCGGCGCCTTGGCGGCATCCCGGCACTGCTGAAAGATACCTTCGACAGCTACAACGCGCACGACGGCACCCTGGTTTCGGCAGCCATAGCGTACTATTTCTTCTTCACGCTCTTCCCATTGGCCCTGGCGCTGATCGCCATCGGCAGCCTGTTTCTCCAGGCCGAGCAGGCCAAGATGCAGGTCACTGCTGTTCTTGTGCGGGTGATCCCCGTCGCGCCCGAGATCATCGTCGGCGTCATCGACCAGGTTGTGACCCAGGCCGGGGCGATCGGTATCCTGGCGACGCTGAGCTTCGTCTATGGCGCCTCGGGGCTCTTTGGCCTGCTGCTGACGGTGATCAACCGCATCTGGGCCTGCGTAGGGGTGCGGCCCTCCTACGTTCAGCGGCTGCTGGCCATTGGCCTTGTTTTCGGTTTTGCCGTCGTCGTCTTCCTGGTCAGCCTGGCCACCACGGCCTTTGAGGCGCTGAGCTTCACGGGCCTGACGGGCGAGGCGGCGGCGGCCGTGAATAGAGGCGTCTCTGTGGTGGGCTCGGTGTTCATCATCGGCGGGCTCTTCCTGGTGCTGTTCTGGCAGCTCCCGGCCACCCGCGTGCGCTTTGCCGATGCCTGGCCGGCTGCGGTGGCGACGGCGGTGGTCTGGGAGGCGGCGCGCGAGCTCTATGGCTGGTATCTGTCGCGCTTTACTCGCTATACGGTGGTGTACGGCTCGCTCGCGGCTATCATAGGCCTGCTGGCCTGGTTCTACCTGGTCGGCTTTATGATCCAGCTCGGGGTCGAGCTGTCGGCGCAGGTCGCGAACCGGCGCGGCCGCGGCCCGGCTCAGTGCGAACGGCCAAGGCCGCGCGGCTAAAGCCGCTACTACAGAGGGAGGGAGACCAGTATGGGTGAGTTGACAATCGGGAAACTGCGCGGCTTGCAGCAGTTGGCCAACGACCGTGGCGTCTTTGCCATGGTGGCGCTCGATCACCGGGGCTCGCTGCAGGCGGCGCTCAACCCGCAGGCGCCGGGCCAGGTGCCTTACGAGGCGCTGGTCGACCTCAAGGTGCTCCTTGTCCGTGCGCTGGCGCCGCACGCCAGCGCCCTGCTGCTCGACCCCGTCTATGGGGCGGCGCAGGCCATCGGCCAGGGGGCGCTGCCCGGCGATGTGGGGCTGATCGTGAGCCTGGAGGCCTCGGGCTACGAGGGCGACGGGCCCGAGCGGCGCACGGCACTGCTGCCCGGCTGGGATGTGGCCAAGGTCAAACGCATGGGTGCCGCGGCGGCCAAACTGCTGCTCTATTACCATCCGGCAGCGGCCACGGCGCCGGTGCAGGAGGAGCTGACTCGCCACGTGGCCCATGCCTGCAGCGCCCACGATATCCCTTTCCTTCTCGAGCCCATGTCGTACGCTCTGGACCCGGCAGCGCCCAAAGGCTCGGCTGCCTTTGCCCGGCGGCGTCCTGCCATCGTGCACGATAGCGCCCTGCGGCTGGTGCCTTTGGGGGTTGACGTGCTCAAGGCCGAGTTCCCCTCCGACTTGGAGTACGAGACGCCCGAGCAGGCGCTGGATCACTGCCGGCGGCTGACCGGCGCCATCAACGTGCCCTGGGTGCTGCTCTCGGCTGCGGCCGACTATGACTTGTTCCGCCGCCAGGTCGAGATTGCCTGCCGCGGCGGCGCTTCCGGCTTCCTGGCCGGGCGCGCCATCTGGCAGGAGATTACGCGGCTGCGGCGCCAGGAGTGGGACGAATTCGCCGCCACCGTCGCCGTTGCGCGCCTGCAGGAGCTCGTCGCCATCGCCGACGCCCAGGCGCGCCCATACCGGCCAGTGCTTCCCGTGCGACAGGGTTGGTTCGAGGCCTATGGCGCGGAGCCCGTGTTCGCCGCGCTGGCCGATTAGCCAACTGGCACGCTTCTTGCTGGTCCTGCTGGTGACGGCGCCGCCGGCGATATCCGGAAAGGAGGGGCCTGCCATGCGTTTCGGCATCGTGGGCTGGATTATCTTGGGAGGTCTCGCCGGCTGGATTGCCAGCCTGATTACCGGCACCCGTGCCCGCTACGGGGTCCTGCTCGATATCGTCGTCGGCATCCTGGGCGCGTTCGTGGGTGGGCTGATCTTGCACGCGCTCGGAGGCGTCGGCGTGACAGGCCTGAACGTATGGAGCCTGCTGGTGGCCGTCACAGGATCGGTCGTTCTGCTCTGGATCTTGAATGCAATCAGGGGAAGAGGAGCGGGTCTTCGCCCCTAACCGACAATGAGGAGAGGTGAAGTAAAAGTGGAGAGGTCACAGGAGCGTGCGGGAATGGGCATGGGTCCGTATCCCCAGCCAGGCATGACGGGCCCTGGCCCGATGACCACGCCAGTTGGCCCGCGCTACACGGCCACAGAGATTGTCACCGAGCGCCGCTTCCGGCCCGGCTGGTGGCTTTCGGCCTTTGCTTTTGGCGCTGCTGTGGGCAGTGTTCTCGGGCTGCTTTTTGCGCCGCGCAAGGGCAGCGAGATCCGCGAGATGCTGGCTGAGAACGTCGGCGGTGCCGGCGTGTCGGCGGAGTGGCGCACGAGGGTGAACCGCGCCATCTCCAGCGGCAAGGCACGGCCGTCGGACCTGGCCATGCAGGCCGAGCGCGAGTTGGAAGACCTGCGCGGACAGGCCGTCAGCCGGCTTGGCGATGCCAAGCTCCGCGCCAAGATCATGCAAAAGCAGGCAGAGTTGCGCTATCTGCAGGGCAAGGAAAAAGTCCGTCATCTCTAGTGGTGGTCGAGCGCACTGATTGGGATGGGTGTAGCCCCTTGTGGGCGTCGGGGCCCATCAGAACCAGTGCGGCGAACCACTGGCGTGCTGTGCGCCTGGCTACAGCGAGCATATCAGAGCTCTGAGACGTGAAGAGCGGTGGAAGGGATCACTTCCACCGCTCTTCTCTGGTATGCAGGCGGCGTTCGGCTATGCTTGGGCCCATTGGACGTGTGTCTGCGCGTGGCATGTTCCTGTGCGGCACACCAGGTCACCGACAGTCTGCAGCAGTGTATCCAGATCGAAAGGCTTGGCCACATAGCCCTGGACGGGCAACCCGGCAGCGACCTTGGCCAGGTGAGGCACGGCCGAGATGAGGACCACTGGCAACCCAGCCAGCTCGGCATCGCTGCGCAGTGCCTGCAAAAGCTCTTCGCCTCGCACCTCAGGAAAGACCAGATCCAACAGCACCAGGTCGGGCCGCGTCTGGCGTACGGCCGCGATCGTACGCGGCGCAGCGAGCACGCGCGTGCTGTAGCCTGCGGCCGAGAGCAGGTCGCTCAGGCATTCGGCCGTGACGGCATCGTCCTCGACAATCAGAATCAGAAGCTCGCGTGTCATGTGATTCCCTCATTCAGAGCCGGCCCCACGCGGGGCGACGCCAGGGCAGCGTACTGCGCGCTGGCGGGTAGGCTCAGAGTCGACACATACAGTGCTATGGGCGCAATCGGAGAGAGGATGGGTGTAGGCGGCGGGATTATAGCACGGGGCTTGCGCAGATGTCAATGCTGTTGAGACACCTGACACACCGATTCCCCTGGCGGGTGGCCAGCGCCTGCTTTCTGGCAAGAACTCGGTCCAGCTCGCGCCGCGGCATGGGCAGGCCTCTGCCGGGGTCTTTGCCAATCGCCTTCCTGCCATGGAAATCGGTGTGTCAGGTGTCTCAACGGCAGTGCGTGGCGAGAAAGCGCTCCACTTCCTGCCGCGTGGGGATGCCGGCCCGGCCGCCGGGTTGGGTGGCCTTGAGCGCCGCTGTGGCCGCGGCTACGCTGATCGCTCGCTCGACGCCCTCGCCCAGCGCGATGCAGGCCGCGTAGGCGCCATGGAAGACATCGCCGCAGCCGGTGGTATCGACCACGGCGACCCGGAAGGCAGGCTGATGGCGCACCTCGCCGCCACGCTCGGCGTACCACACCCCTTGCTCGCCGGCGGTGATGGCGCAGCAGGCGCGCCCCGAATGGGCCAGGGCACGCACCACGGCCATGGGGTCGCTCTCGCCGGTCAGCCGGCGGCCGAACTCGATGCTGGCCACCAGGTGGTCCACCCGGGCGAGGAGTGCAGCCGCGCCAGGTGCCCGCTCATCTTCGATATCACTCACCACCGGGATGCCGTGCCGGTGCGCCAGCTCGGCGGCACGCAGGCCCCCGGCCGCATTGGTGTGATCGACAAAGAGCACGCGCGCGGCGCCGATGAGCTCGTCGGTCATCGCTTCGGGTAGCCGCTCGGCCACGCCCGCCCGCGAGAAGAAGATGGTGCGCTGGGCGGTGGCACGCTCGACGAGCACCACCGACTGGGTGGGCCGTGCGCCGGGTTGGAAGAGCACCGGTGCGCAGTCGACACCCTCCCGTTCGAGCTCGTCGAGCGCAGAGCGTGAGAGCTCGTCGCGCCCGAGGACGCCGCAGTAGGCCGCGCGGGCGCCGCTGCGCGCCGCCGCTACCAACGCCGTGCCAGTTAGCCCGCCGCCCTGGCGCCGGCGCAGCACGACCTCCACTTTGCCGCCATACGGCGGATACTGCTCGACGTACAGCAGCTCGTCGACCGAAACCACGCCAAAGCCCAACACATCCCAGCGTTTTTCCATGCCGTGATTATACCCCGGCCTCAGTGGCCGGCGAAATGTCTGCGCCGGGTCGTGGTCTCAGGCTGATGGCTGGGTCCAGCAACCTGTCGGAGTGCAACGCCCTGGGCTCAGCGCCGGGGAGACACCTGACAGGTCTCCGGAGACCTGTCAGGTGTCTCCCCGGCAGGGGGGATGCGAAGCGCCACAGCCGGTTGCTGTTCTAGGCTTGACCGGGTGTGACTGGCAGGCTAATATGGCCACGCCGGGTGGTATGTACATCGCCGGCCGGCGCGGAGAGTGCGCGTGACGCTCAAGGGGTACGTAGGCTCGCCCGATCAGCACCCTGGCTGGGGGCTGGGCGACCTGATCATCCTGGTTGGCGTCTTGGTGCTGATCTTTGGGGCGTTGCGCCTGGCTTTTGGGGCGCCAGCCGCCATCCGCGGCCCGGCCATCGACCTGGCGCCCCAGGCCCTGCCCTACTATACCGCGCTCTCGGTGGGGCGCATGTTCGCCGCCTATCTGCTGTCGCTCTTTTTCGCTCTGGCCTATGGCTATGCGGCGGCCCGCTACCGTATGGCCGAGCGCGGGCTGATCCCGCTGCTTGATGTGTTGCAGAGCGTGCCCATCCTCTCCTTCCTGCCCGTGGCCCTGCTCAGCCTGAGCGCTATCCTCCCCGAGAGCGTTGCCGTGGAACTGGCGTCGATCTTTCTCATCTTCACCAGCATGGCCTGGAACCTGGCCTTCAGCGCCTACCAGTCGTTTTCCACCGTGCCCAAGGACCTGACCGAGGCCTCGGCCATTTTCCAGCTTCACCCCTGGCTGCGCTTCCGGTTGGTCGACCTGCCCTTCGCCATGCGCTCACTGGTGTGGAACAGCATGCTGAGCTGGGCCGGCGGCTGGTTCTTCCTCATGGCTGCCGAGACCTTTTCGGTGGCGCAGCGCGATTTTCGCCTGCCGGGCCTGGGCTCGTACCTGCAGGCGGCGGCGCACGCCGGCGATAGCTCGGCGGTGGCCTGGGGACTGGCGGCTCTGGTGGTGACCGTCGTGGGCCTCGACCAACTCCTCTGGCGGCCGGCGCTGGCCTGGGCCGAACGCTTTCGCATCGAGCTGGTCGAGGCTGAGGATGTGACGCGCTCCTGGCTCTACGATGTCGTTTCGCGCGCCTGGGTGGTCGAGTGGGCGCTGACCCGCTTCTGGGGGCCGCTGGGCGATGCTTTCGACGCCGCCCTGGCGCGTCTGCAGCCCGAGCGCGGGCCGCAGCGGGCCTCGCCGGCGCGCCGCCGCTTCGGCTGGGCGGTGGCCGGCCTGGTCATTGCCGGCCTGGGCTACGGCACCATCCAGGCCGTGGGCTTTTTGGCGCAGGTGCCGCTGGCCGAGTGGGGCACCATCGGCCTGGCCGCGGCGGCCACGGCGGCGCGTGTGACCATCGCCATCGTCGTCGCCGGGCTCTGGACGGTGCCCGCCGGCGTGGCCATGGGCACCAACCCACGCATCTCCAGGATCGCTCAGCCCGCGGCCCAGGTAGTGGCCTCGATCCCGGCCACGGCGCTTTTTCCGGTGTTTGTGGTGGGGTTGCTCAGCGTCGCCGGGGGGCTGAACATCGCCGCCGTGCTGCTGATGCTCTTGGGCACGCAGTGGTACGTGCTCTTCAACGTCCTGGCCGGGGCCTCGTCGATCCCGCGCGACCTGTACGATACCTCCGAGATGCTGGGCCTTGACACCCGCTTGCGCTGGACGACGCTGATCCTGCCTGCGCTCTATCCCTACCTCGTCACAGGGTTGATTACCGCCAGCGGCGGGGCGTGGAACGCGAGCATTGTGGCCGAGTATGTGGTCGTAGGCGGGCAGACGTACCAGGTGCTGGGCATTGGCGCCGTCATTGCGTCGGCCACCGAGCGCGGCGACTATGCCGTGCTCTTTGCCGCCACCGTGGTGCTGATTGTCGTCGTCGTCGCCATCAACCGCCTGCTCTGGCGCCGGCTCTACGCGCGGGCATCAGAGCGTTTTCGCTTCGACTAGCAGGCCGTCGGAGGGCCAACTCATCGCCCTGGGCGTCTTGGTAACAGCCGGGTGCTCTGCTCCGCTGACACCCGGCCCTGGGCCAGGAGGGGGTTTGGGCGGGTTGGTTGGCCCTGCCGGCTGCCCCTGGCGCGCCAGGGGCAGCCGGCAGGGCCAACCAACCCGCCCAAACCCCACCTTACGGTTCGGAACCGGGCTTGTGCGCAGCGTCAAAGCCGGTTGCCGGCTAGGCTGATCTTGTCCGACTGAAGGGGGCGCTGAACCGTGTGAGCGCGCGTGATACCTTGGTCGAGGTCCGCGACGTCAGCAAGGTCTTTGGGCGCGAGCCCAGGCGCTTTGTCGCCCTCGAAGGGGTGAACCTGACGATCCGCGAGGGCGATTTCGTAGGCCTGCTCGGGCCGTCGGGCTCGGGCAAGTCGACTCTGCTGCGCATCATCGCCGGCCTGACGCCGCCCAGCTCGGGTGAGGTGCGCTACCGCGGCGAGCCGTTGGTGGGCGTCAATCCCCATGCCACCATCGTCTTTCAGACCTTTGCCCTCTTTCCCTGGCTGACGGTGCTGCAGAACGTGGAGGTGGCCCTGCGTGCCCGCGGCATGCCCGAGGCCGAGCGCCGGCCGCGCGCCCTGCAGCTGATCGACCTGGTGGGCCTCGACGGCTTTGAGAGCGCCTATCCGCGCGAGCTCTCGGGCGGCATGCGCCAGAAGGTTGGTTTTGCGCGCGCCATGGCCGTAGAGCCCGAGCTGCTCTGCCTCGACGAGCCCTTTAGCGCCCTCGACGTGCTGTCGGCCGAGGCGCTGCGCGGCGAGCTCCTCGAGCTCTGGCTCGGCCGGCACATCCCCACCCAGGCCATCCTGATGGTGACGCACAATATCGAAGAGGCTGTCTTCATGGCCGACCGCATCGTCGTCATGGATACGGGCCCCGGGCGCATCATCGGTGAGGAGCGCGTCGGCCTGAAACACCCGCGCCACCGCAAGGCGGCCGCCTTCCAGGCGCAGGTCGACCGCATCTATGCCCTCATCACCGGCGAGACGCCCCCGCCCGCGGCCGTGCTGGGCACTGCGCCCGGGCAGCCCGGGCCCAAGGTGCCGCTACCCCGTGCCGATCTCAACGCTGTGGCGGGCCTGACCGAGGAGGTGCTGGAGGAAGGCGGGCGCGCCGAGCTGTTTCGCTTGGCCGATGCGCTGAGCTTCGAGCTCGACGACCTGCTGCCGGTGGTGGATGCTATGGAAATGCTCAGCTTTGGGCGCACCGAGCGCGGTGATCTCGTCATCACCCCCCTGGGCGAGACCTTTGCCAGGGCCTCGATCCTGGCGCGCAAGGAGATCGTCGCCGCGCGCGCCCTGCGCCTGCCCACCATCCGCTGGATCTATGAGCTGCTGCAGGGCGACGAGGATCACCGCCTGCCCTACGACCGTTTTCTGCAGCGCCTGGCCGCCGATTTCGGCGAGTATGCCGACGAGCAGCTCGACACGGCCATCAGCTGGGCGCGCTTTGCCGAGCTCTTTGCCTTCGACGATGCCACTGGCGAGCTGTTCATCGAAGAGCCGGTGTCTGTACCTTCATAGCATCTTCCTCAAGATTCAGAACCCCACGGCGCAGCCGTCTTTGCGCGGGTCCGAGCCGCCCTGCAGGACGCCGGACTCGGGGTCGATGCGGATGATCTGGCCGCCGCCCATGGTGGCGGGCGCCGCGTTGGTGGTGACGCTGTGGCCGAGCTTTTCCAGGCCGAGGCGGGCCATATGGCTCAGCCCGGCCTCAAAGGCCACCTCGTTGCCCTCGACCCAGCGGAAACGCGGGGCATCGAGCGCCTGCTGCACGTCCATGCCCCAGTCGAGCAGGTTGCCGAGCACCTGCACCTGCCCCTGCGGCTGCATGTAGCCGCCCATGACGCCAAAGCTGAGCACGAGCTGCTGGCCCGCCAAGAGCAGCGCCGGGATGATGGTGTGGTAGGGGCGCTTGCCCGGGGCAACGCAATTGGGGTGCGCCGGGTCGAGCGCAAAGAGGGCGCCGCGGTTCTGCAGGGCGATGCCCGTCCCCGGCACCACCAGCCCCGAGCCAAAGCCCTCGTAGAGGCTGCTGATGAACGAGACGGCGTTGCGCGCCTCGTCGACCACTGTCAGGTACACCGTGTCGGCGTGCGCGCCGGGCAGGCCGGGCGCGTAGCTCGGGTTCGCCTGGCGCGGGTCGAGCAGCGCGCGGCGGCGGGCGAGGTAGCCCGGTTCGAGCAGGCCGTCGGCCGGCACGGCAGCATGGCAGGGGTCGGCTACATAGCGCAGGGCATCGGCAAAGGCCAGCTTGATGGCTTCGATCTGCAGATGCAGGGTATCGGCAAAGCCCCACCTCATGCTGCCGAGATCAGAGCCTTCGAGGATGCCCAGCGCCTGCAGCGCGGCGATTCCCTGGCCGTTGGGCGGGCACTCGAGCAGGCGGTGGCCGCGGTAGGTGACCTCGATAGGCGTCTCCCAGGTGGGGGTATGGGCCGTCAGGTCCTCGGCTGTGAGCAGCCCGCCTTTGGCCTGCACGTAGGCGGTGATGCGCTGCGCCAGCTCGCCCCGGTAGAGGGCGGCGCTGCCCTCGGCGGCAAGCTGCTCGAGGGTGCGCGCCAGGTCGGGCTGGCGGAAGACCTGGCCGATGCGCGGCGCCTTGCCCTGCACCAGGTAGGTGGCCGCCGCGCCGTTATCCTGGCGCAGCTTGCCCGAGAGCTGTGCCCACTGTCGGCCGATCACCTCGCTCACGGGATAGCCCTCGCGGGCGTAGCCGATCGCCGGCGCCAGCGCCTCGGCCAGCGAGCGCGTGCCGTGCGCCTGCAGCAGGGCCTCCCAGGCGCTCACCGCGCCGGGCACCGTCACCGTGAGCGGCCCGCTCGAGGGGATGCGCCCGCGGCGGCAGAGGGCGGCCATGCGCTCGGCCGTGGCTGCCAGGGGCGCGCGGCCCGAGGCGTTGAGCGCGCGCACCCGGCCCTCCTTGGCCAGGTACAGCAGGGCAAAGGCGTCGCCACCCACGCCGGTCGACATGGGCTCGACGACGCCCAGCACCGCCGCCGCCGTCACCGCCGCATCGATGGCGTTGCCGCCCTCCTGCAGCACCCGCAGCCCCGCCTGCGCCGCCAACGGCTGGCTCGTGGCCACCATGCCACGGTTGGCCATGACGACAGAGCGATGGGAATGGAACGCCCAGGCCATGGTGCCTCACCTCCATCTTTTGCATTCCTCAACATGTTGCAGAATAGGCGCTATGGCCGTGCTCGTCAAAGTGCTGGTAGTGAGGGAGAGAGGGGGCCGGTGCAGCACCCCGCTGGGTGCTGCACCGGCCCCCTCTCTCCCTCACTACGAACAGGCCCAACGCGCACTCCATATGGCCTATCCGAAAAGTCACGTAGCCTAGGGCCTTGTGCCCCTCAGGAACGCCCACAAGGGGCTATGCTACGGCTTTTCCGATAGGCTCATAGTGTGGACCGGCCGCGGAATGGGAGTACAATAGGCACACAAACCGGATCTGAGGGAGGAAGCTGTGTTCCAGGGTATCGCTATCAACGCCGACGACAACGCCATCGACGGCGATTTCAACGCGCTGGCGCGTCTGCTGGATCGCGCCGCTGCGGTGGGGTTCGACGGCGTGGAGATTTCGGCCGGCTGCTGCAACGCCGTGCGCGGCAGGCGGCTCGTGTCCTCGGAGGTGGAGCGGGCGCGGGCGCTCCTCGCCCGCTACCCCTTGCGCTACACGCTGCACGGACCCGACAGCCTCAACCTGGCCCGCGACCCGGAGCCGGCGGCTGAGGTGCTGGAGAGTTGCCTGCAACTGGCGGCGGGGCTGGGCGCGGAGGTGCTCGTCTACCACAGCGGGCAGATTGCGCTGCACGATGCCTGGATGGGCCTGGCGCCGCTGCCCGATGAGCAGGCGCTGGCCGACCTGTGGCCGCGCGAGACGGAGGCCTTGCAGCGCATGGCGCGGCGCGCCGAGGCGCTGGGCGTGCTCATCGCCGTGGAGAACCGTGACCCGCACCTGTGGGAGGTGGCGGCGCTGGCGCGCTATGGCCGGCCAGCGACGGACCTGGTGCGCTATCACCAGGGGATGCGCCTCGACCTGCTGTGCGCGCAGATGGCCCAGGTCGCCTCGCCCAGCGTGGGCCTCTGCCTCGACGTGGGCCACGCCTTTCTGGCCGCGCCCTACTGGCCGGAGCCCGACTATCTGGCGGCGGTGCGCGCTGCGGCACCCTGGGTGCGCCACCTGCACCTGCACGACAATTTCGGCCGCCTCGACGATATCGCCGCCAGCATGCACGAACGGCTGATCTTTGGCCAGGCCGATAACCACATGCCTGCCGGCTGGGGCCGCATCCCGCTGCGCCAGGTGCTCGAGGCGCTGACAGAGGCGGGATACAGCGGCTGGGTGCTCGCCGAGGTGGCGCCGCGCTACGAGCCCTACTACGAGGAGGCGCTCGCCAACGTGCGTGCCCTGTTGCCAGGTGCCTGTCTCTAGCGGAAGCCCAGGGTGGCCAGGAAACGCTTGAATTCGGCTGCAGGCAGCATGCCGCCGGTGGCTTTGTCGTGGCCGTAGCCCAGTTCGGTGGCGTTGACGCTCTGCCGGAAGGCCTGGATATAGTCGAGCAGGTTGACGTCGAGGCAGGTGCGCAGGCTGAAGGCCACCTGGCCGGGCAGGTAGCCCTCGTTGGCTACGAGCACGATGCGCTCGGGCAGCCGGCTGCGCCACAACTGCGCCAGCGCGGGGTGCACCAGGTAGGGGCTGTGCACGCGGATAAGGGCGACCCGGCCGCTGATGGCCGGCGCCACGCCTCTGACCCGGCACAGCGCCTCGTCGAACGCCCGGCGCATCTCGGCGAGCTCGCGGGCCTGCGGCAGCCGGCATGCGGCGATGTCGGCGGGCTCGTGGGCTGCCAGGAGGGCGTCGAGGGCTACGGCGGCATCGCCGCTGCTGCTGCGGCGCGCCGCGCTGACCAGCACCCTCGCCTCGTGCAGCGTATGGCTGCCGTACTGCTCTCGCACCTGCGGCAGCGGCCTGACCGTGGCATGCCCGCCCTGGTCGCCGATGATGCCGATGGCGGCGATCCAGGCCAGGTCCTCGATGCCGGCCAGGGTCATCCCCAGCCAGTAGGCCATGACGGACGAACACGAGGCCGGGTGCCACTCAAAGCTGGAGATCAACCGCCCGCCCGGGGGCACCCCCAGCGGCGTATGGTGGTCGATGAGCAGCGTGGGCACGCCCGGGAAGATTGGCTTGGAGCGGCTGCCCAGGTCGAGGACAAACAGCGCCGCGGGCCGCAAGGGTGCCACGCGCTCGAGCATGCTCAGGCTCCAGGCGGTCTCCCCTTTGCCTGCCGCGAGGAGCCTGACGTCGGGCCGCCCCGCGCGCTCCAACGCCCGGTAGAAGAGGACCCCAGCGGCCAGGCCGTCAGCATCGCTGTGGCAGAGGAGGACGTGGCGCGCATCGCGCGGCACGGCCGCCAGGAAAGTACGCAGCGCCTGCTCTGCCCGCTGCCAACTGCCCTCGGGGCGCACCGCCGGCGCGTCCTCGGCCACCTGTTCCAGGCTGCTCATCACCATCCCAGGCACCTACCTTGGGCGGGTACTGGCTGGAAAACCTGACAGGTCTTCGGAGACCCGTCAGGTTTCCCAGCTAGCAAGAGCCATGCCGTAACGACGGGCACAGTTCTTGCTCGCAGGGCCGCAGCTACTCGGGCAGTAGCGAACACGACAGGAGGTCAATGATGAGAAACCGGAGGGTCCTCACCGCCCTGGATATCGCGGCCCTCACGCTGGCCAGTATCGGCGCCATCAACTGGGGGCTGAGCGGCGCGGCCAACTTTAACGTGGTGCGACGCATCTTTGGCCGCGGCTCCATCCTCGAGCGCCTCACCTATATCGTCGTCGGCCTGGCTGGGCTGGACCTGGCCTGGTTGACCGCCCGCTTCATCTCGGGCGGCTACCAGACGCCGCCACCGGCCATGCAGCAGTACCAGCCAAGCGAAGCGATGCGCCAGATCGGCCGGCAGGCGGGGCAGGTGAGCGAGGCCGCGCGGCGTGGCGTCGAGCAGGCGCGCGAGACCGTGGAGCGCGGCTATCACGCAGCAGAGGCGGGCTACCAGCAGGGCACTCAGACGAGCCCCTATCAGCCGTATCCGCCCTCACGGCCCTGATCGAACGGACCCGAGTCGCACGGCATTGGCAGAGGCGGCAACGCGCCAGAGCATACTCTCTGGCGCGTTGCCACGCCAGGGATTTGTGACAGCGTGCCCTTCGTGCTATAATAATGGGCCAGTCATGGCACATTTCAACCAACGGCGGAGTCGGCCGGCACGAGGGGGGGGAGATATGTGACGCAGGTCATCGTCGAGCGGAACGAGTCCTTCGAGAGTGCCCTCAAGCGCTTCAACAAGAAGGTGCAGCAGGACCGGGTGCTCTCCGAGGTTCGCCGCCGCCGCTTCTTTGAGAAGCCGAGCGTGCTGCGCAAGAAGAAGAAGGCGGCCAAGCGACGCAAGAGCCGCAAGCAGACACGCAAGAGCATGAAGGAATAGGAGCCGGCTACGCCCGTACCCTGGGCGCGCACCCCCTGGCGGGGGGGGCTCTGGAGTGTGACTTCCATGTCTCTGCAAGACAAGCTGGCTGACGACCTGAAGCAGGCGATGCGCGAGCGCGATGAGAACCGCAAGATCGCGCTTCGCCTGCTTCGGGCCGGTATCGTCAACGAAGAGGTCGAGAAGGGCCACCGCCTCGACGATGCCGAGGTCATGGCTGTCGCCGCCCGGCAGGCCAAGCAGCGCCGCGATTCCATCGAGGCCTTCCGTGCAGGCGGCCGCGAGGACCTGGTGGCGCAGGAGGAGGCCCAACTGCGCGTGCTGCAGGATTACTTGCCGCAGCAAATGTCGCGCGAAGAGATCGAGCAGGCGGCCCGCGAGTCGATTGCGCGCACCGGCGCCGCCGGGCCCGCCGGCATGGGCGCGGTGATGCGCGATCTCATGCCCCGTCTCAAGGGCAAGGCAGAGGGCTCGCTGGTAAGCCAGGTGGTCAAGGAGCTCCTGTCGGCCCAGTAATCGCGGCCATGCCCGCGCAGCCTCCCATGGCGCTGGCCGCAGCGTGTCTCGTGCAGGCCGAGTCACCGTCACTCGGACGCCAAGGCGCGCCGCATGCACGGGCACCCGAAAGGCCGTCCGTGCCTTCTGAGAGAGTCATGAACATTGCGAGGCTAAGCCAAGTTCGAGCCCGCGAACGAATCTCAGCCCATCTGCCGTCTTCGGCGCGCTGGCGAACACGGATTGGCGTCATCCTCCTCGCTCTCTTTCTCACCGTGTCGGTCAGCGGCGTCCTGCTCGTGCGCCTCCTGCCCGACAACACCGACCTGCGCGTGGGCGAGCCGGCCCCGCGCACCATCCTGGCTCCCCAGTCGGTCAGCTACGTCAGCCACTACCTCACCGAAGAGCAGCGCAACAAGGCAGCCGCGCAGGTCGCGCCTGTCTATGCGCCGATCGATGCCCAAGTGGTGCGCAAGCAGTTGGCGCTGGCCCGCGACATTACCGACTATCTCGATGCCGTGCGCTCCGATGTCTATGCGACGCCCGAGGGCCGCCAGCAGGCTGTCGCGGCGATCGACACGCTCAAGCTCTCGCCTGCGGCCATCAACGCGATCCTCAGCCTCGACAATGCCTCATGGAACGCGGTGCGCGCCGACGTGATCACGGTGCTCGAGCAGGCCATGCGCAGCGAGATCCGCAAGGACGAACTGGCCGACGCCCGCCGGCGCGTGCCGGCCCTGGTCGGCAGCTCGCTCTCGGCCTCGGGCCGTGAGGCCGCCGAGGCGCTGGTGCAGGCCCTGCTCGTGCCCAACAGCTTTTACGATGAGGCGACGACCGAGCAACTGCGCCTGCAGGCGCGCGAAAAGGTGCTGCCCGTCAGCCTGGATATCAAGCAGGGCGAAGCTGTGGTCCGCGAGGGCGAGCTGGTGACGCCGCTGCAGATGGAAGAGCTGGAGACCCTCGGCCTGCATCAGGAAGCGGGCGGCTGGGGGCAGACGGCCGGTACTGTCCTCTTTGTGGCGCTGCTGACGGCGGTGCTGGTGGCCTATATCCACCTGCTGCAGCCCGAGCTCTGGCAGCGGCCACGGCGCGTGCTGCTCCTGGCCCTCAGCCTCATCGCCGCGGCCGCCGCAGCGCGGCTGATGGTGCCGGAGCATACGCTCTTGCCCTACCTCTTCCCGGCCGCTGCGCTGGCCATGCTCGCCAGCGTGTTGATTGAAGTGCGCCTGGGCATCTTTTTTGGCGTCTTGCTCAGCCTCCTGGTGGGCTTTGTTTCCGGAGGCTCGCTGGAGCTGGTGGCCTATACCCTGATGGGCTCATTGGTGGGCTCGCTGGCCCTGAGCCAGATGCAGCAACTCAACTCCTTCGCTCAGGCAGGCGCGCTGGTGGCCCTGGCCAATATCTTGACCGTGGCCGCCTTTCGCCTCTTCCGGCAGGATTTTGATACCGCCGGGCTGCTGCAGCTCTTGGTGGCCACGATGGGCAGTGGCGCGCTCTCGGCCAGCCTCACCCTGGCCGCCTACGCCTTTGTGGGGCGGGTTTTTGGCATCACGACGTCGCTGCAGCTCCTCGAGCTCGCCCGGCCGACGCATCCGCTCTTCCGCCAGCTCTTGCTCAAGGCGCCGGGCACCTACCATCACAGCATCATCGTGGCCAACATGGCCGAGCGCGCCGCCGAAGCCGTCGGCGCCGACCCGCTGCTGGCGCGCGTGGGCGCCTACTATCACGATATCGGCAAGGCCCAGCGCCCCTATTTCTTTATCGAGAACCAGGCCGAGGGGTCGAACCCCCACGACCGTCTGGACCCCAAGACCAGTGCGCAGATCATCATCAGCCACACCTCCGATGGCGTGGCGCTGGCCCGCCAGCACGGCCTGCCTGAACGGGTGCAGGATATCATCGCGCAGCACCACGGCACCACCAAGGCGACCTTTTTCTACCGTATGGCCTGCAAGGAGGCCAAGGAGGGCGCCGGGGTGACGGTCAACGAGAGCGACTTTAGCTACCCCGGCCCCCTGCCCGATACGAAGGAAGCCGCCATCGTCATGCTGGCCGATGTCGAGGCAGTCGTGCGCTCAGTGCACCCCGAAACGCCGGCGGCGATGGAAGACCTCATCCGCCAGTTCGTGGAAGAAAAGCTGATCGGCGGCCAACTGGACCACTGCAACCTGACCTTGCGCGATCTGGACAATATCCGCGAGGCCTTTGGTGGCGTGCTCAAGAGCATCTTCCATCCGCGCATCCAGTACCCTGAAGAGGAGAAGTAGCCGCCGTGGCGCACGAGCTGCACGACATCAGGTGCGCCAAAGGCTGGCCGCGGCTGGTGGCCAGCTTTCGCTGTGCCTTCCACGGCTTGGCTGAGGCCTGGCGCTGCCAGCAGAACCTGCGCATCCACGTGCTCATCGCCCTGGCCGTGAGCGGCCTCGCCGCCTTCCTGCGCCTGGGCGCGGTGCAGTGGGCTATCCTTGTGCTGACCTACACCATGGTGATCGCCGCCGAGCTCTTCAACTCGGCCCTCGAGGCGCTCACCGACCTGGTGTCACCCGGCTACCATCCCCTGGCCCGCCAGACCAAGGACGTCGCGGCAGGCGCGGTGCTCGTCGCTGCGCTGGGCGCCGTGGCCGTCGGCCTGCTGCTCTTCGGGCCGCCGCTGTGGCAGCGGCTGCTTGGCATGCTGAGCAAGAAGAACTGGGGGTAGGCGCGAAAGGGGGATACGTCTTTCGCACGCTCGATTGAGTTGCTGGGCCTGCAGGCGGCGCTCCTTTTCGCGTGCTTTCGCGGCATTTCGTGCCCTTTCGTGCCCGTCCCTTGGAGATCGGAGGTTCGCTGAGCGTGGAGATTCGCAGACTGATCGACGTCCTCTGGCGCCGTGCCTGGCTGGTGCTGGCTCTGCCGGCGCTGGTGCTCGCCTTGGGGCTGCTGCGCCCGGCGGCCCAGCCACAGCCGGGCTATGTGGCCAATATGCGCTTCAGCGTGGGCGTGATGCCCGTGGAGGCGGCCCCCGCGCCCGACTATTATACCTACGACCGCTACTACAGTTGGCTCACCGCCGAGTACCTGGCCGACGATCTGTCGCAGATCGTGCGCAGTCGCGAGGTCGCCGAGGCGGTCAGGGCCGAGGCAGCGCGCCAGGGCCTCGAGGTGGACGTCGCGCCGGAGGCCATCCAGGGTTCATCGGGCGCCGGCAAGCAGCACCGCATCCTGACCGTGACGCTGAACTGGCCCGACCGCGACCAACTGCGCGTGCTGGCCAACGCGTTGACCACCGTCCTCTCGCAGGGGCAGACGGCCTACTTTGAGCAGTTCCGCAGCGCGGGCACGCCGATCGTCATGCACCCCATCGACCCGCCCAGCATCGTGCCCGCCGGCATCAGCCTGCGCAGCAAGGTCGAAGTGCCGTTGCGCCTGCTGCTGGCACTCGTGGCCGGCGTGGCTCTGGCCTTTTTTGTGGAGTATCTGGACGATTCGGTGCACGGCCCCGAGGACCTCGAAGCCCATGGCTTGGCTGTCGTCGGCGCCATCCCCCGCAGCGGCGCTCTGCCCTGGAGCGAGCGCCGCCTGCGTTAGGAACGGTTCACCGCAAAGACGCCAAGAGAACGCAAAGGGATCTGAGGGCGTGCGAAGAGTGTTCATCATGACTTCGCGCGCCCTTGGCGTCTTTGCGCCTTTGCGGTGAACCGGCTCCCTCGATTCAGGTTGCCATGCCTCCTCCTTGGTGCTACACTCTGCATCGTAGCGGCTGCCATGTAGCCCAAGGAGGCATGCAGGATGAAGATCGGCGTCTTTGACTCCCTGTTCAGCCAACTGCCCCTGGAGGATATGCTCGAGCTCCTGGTGGATGCGGGCCTGGATGCGGTGGAGATCGGCACCGGCAACTATCCTGGCGCCAGCCATATCGATGTGGATGCGCTCCTCGCCGACAAGCAGGCGCGCGACGCCTATCTGGCCGAGTTCACCAGCCGTGGCCTCATCATCAGCGCCTTTTCCGTCCACGGCAACCCCATCCACCCCAACCGCGACATGGCCGAGCGGCACGACGAGGCCTATCGCAAAACGGTGCGCCTGGCCCACGAGATGGGCATCCCCATAGTCTGCGTATTCTCCGGCTGCCCGGGCGGGGGGCCTGAGGACCGCCAGCCCAACTGGGTCACCTGCCCCTGGCCGCCAGAGTTCAGCAACACCCTCAACTGGCAGTGGCAGGAGGTTGTGATCCCCTACTGGCAGGAGGCAGGCGCCTTTGCCCAGCAGCATGGCGTCAGGCTGGCCTTCGAGATGCACCCCGGCTTTGTCGTCTACAACCCCGAGACGCTGACGCGCCTGCGCGGCGCCGTGGGCACGGTGGTGGGCGCCAATTTCGACCCCAGCCATCTCTTCTGGCAGGGCATCGACCCCGTGGCGGCGATCAAGAGCCTGGAGCACTCGATCTACCACGTCCACGCCAAAGACACGGCCATCGACGTGCAGAATGTGGCCGTCAATGGCGTGCTCGATACCAAGCCATACCGCGACATCATCCATCGCTCGTGGGTCTTCCGCACCGTGGGCTATGGGCACTCGCTCATCGAGTGGCGGCGCATCGTTTCGGCGCTGCGATTGGTGGGCTATGACTATGTGCTCAGCATCGAGCATGAGGATGCGCTGGCCTCGGTGGGCGAGGGGTTCAGCAAGGCGGTCGCGATGCTGCGAGAAAGCGTGCTGGCCGAAACGCCGGCGCAGCCGTGGTGGGTGTAGGATGAATATGATACGCGTGGGGCTGATCGGTGCGGGGTTTGTGGGCCCGGCCCATGTGGAGGCCTTGCGGCGCCTGGGATACGTGGAGGTGCTGGCCCTGGCCGGCTCGAACGCCCGGCGCGCGCGCGAAAAGGCCGACGAACTGGGCATCCCCGAGGCCTGTGGCGATTATCGTCAGTTGCTGGCCAGCCCACGGGTGACGGTGATCCACAACGCTACCCCGAACCAACTGCACTTTGCCATCAACCGCGATGCGCTGCAGGCAGGCAAGCACGTCGTGTCGGAAAAGCCGCTGTCGCTGACGGTGGAGGAGGGCCGCCGGTTGGTGCACATGGCGCGCGAGACGGAGCTTGTCAACGCCATCGACTATAACTACCGGGGCTACCCCTTGGTGCAACAGATGCGGGCCATGATCGGCCGCGGCGACATCGGCCGGGTATGGGCGGTGCACGGCTTTTACATGCAAGATTGGCTGCTGTATCCGACGGATTTCAACTGGCGCATCCTGCCCGAGGTGGGCGGCGAATCGCGCGCCGTGGCCGATATCGGCTCGCACTGGTGCGATCTGGCCCAATGGGTCACCGGCCAGCGCATCAGCCGCGTCATCGGCAGGCTGGGCACGATGCTGCCGGTGCGCTACCGGCCGGCCGAGCGCGTGCAGACCTTTGCCCAGGCGGCTGAGGGCCAGCGCGAGGAGGTGCAGGTGCACACCGAGGACTATGCCTCGGTGCTGTTCGATATGGATGGCGGTGCTATGGGGTCACTGATGCTGTCGCAGGTCTCAGCCGGGCGCAAGAACCGGCTGTGGATCCAGGTCGACGGCTCGGACGGCGCCATGGCCTGGGATCACGATCGCCCTGAAGAGCTGTGGATCGGGCGCCGCGGCCGGCCCAACGAGCTTGTGCCGCGCGACCCCAACCTCTTCGCACCGGGGGTGGGCCGCTTCTCGGACCTGCCGGCCGGGCACGCCGAGGGCTGGGCCGATGCGCTGCGCAACCTCATGGCCGAGATCTATGACTTTGTCCGCGCCGGCAAGAACCCCGTGCGCGAGGCGCCGACCTTTCCCACCTTCTACGATGGCCTGGTGGAGAACCGGCTGGTCGACGCGATCCTCGAGAGCCACCGCCGGAGCGCCTGGGTGGAGGTGGCCGGGGTGAGGGAGCAGGCGCCCGCACCGGCGTAGGGAGTGCCCTCACCCTAGCCCTCTCCCCTGCGGGGGAGAGGGGACAAGTTCGCCTGCTCGCTCGTGAGGCTGGTTGGGCGACAGCTTTTCCCTCTCCCCTGCGGGGGAGAGGGGACAGGTTCGCCGCGTTCGCAAGTGAGGCTGGCTGGGCGACAGCTTTTCCCTCTCCCTCAGGGAGAGGGCCGGGGTGAGGGTGAAACGCCGGGTCGCGGCCAAGTCGGCATGCCGGCAACCCGCTTGCAGCGCACCTAGGCGCTCGCCAGACTGCG
>Ga0116161_1000012_pt1 | contig 213290 bp, 75 predicted proteins | sample AD_JPNAS3_MetaG_FD_89877 | JGI IMG/M metagenome (GOLD analysis project Ga0116161, IMG submission 89877) | Active sludge microbial communities of municipal wastewater-treating anaerobic digesters from Japan - AD_JPNAS3_MetaG | ecosystem: Engineered > Bioreactor > Anaerobic > Digestate | place... | reverse complement strand
CATCCTTTCCTCCGCCACCATGAACTTGGTCAGTCCATGATAGCAGATTTGGGCTCAGGTGGTTCCCTTTTCGATCATCAAAATCCGGCTGACTGGTTCCCTTTTAGGATATCAAAAACACCGAGTACCGGATTTACCCACTGTGGCACGGCTCGGGCGATGTTTCCGGCAATTCCGAGGCGCATATACCCAGGATGCTTTGAGAGTCTGGGGCGGGCTGCCTGTAGACTGACCGCCGGCTAGACCACCGCGATCCAATGCAGTCGCCCTACGATCATCGCTAGCGCTGCTCAACTGCAGGAGATGCCAGGACCGCCAGCAGGATGTGATCCGCTGGAACAGAGACTCTTCGACTTGACCGTGTAGGGGTTGCATGCTATGGTCAGTCAGATCCACAAACAGGTGCGAGGTGTCCGGTTATGTGACCAGACTGCGGACGACCTGCTAGGACTGCATCTGTAAGGAGTAAGGCCGAGGCACTGCGGACTCTATCCGCATGCAGTTGACCCAACAGGTTCCAGCGGACTCGCGAGCGCGCCAGCGCTGGGTGGGCCCTGGAGCCACTACATATGGGGTTCTGGGGCGCATCACATACTATATCTTGTGGCGTCGTGCCCGGCGGGGTGCTGGTAACTTAAAATCCGCTGGGCGGTAAGCCCGTGTGGGTTCGAATCCCACCCGGCCCACCTGCGGCGGCGTGTCAGCCGCTGCGGTCTATTCCAGAGGCTGGTCGGCAACAGCCAGGCCTGATTTCAGCCACCCGCCTCAGCCGCGCCCACCTCCGCGAGCGCCCGCCGCTCATCCTCTCGCAGCCGGGCCAGCGCCTGCCGCGACGCCTCCTCGTTGGGCAGCCGCACCTCGACGGGAAAGCGGGCCAGCGCAGCCTCGTACTGCCGCATGAGCCAGGCGCGCTTCTGCTGTGGGTACGTCGCCAGGGCGGCCAGGCGGCTCGCTTCGATGCGCTCGGCCTCGGCGGGCGGCAGCTCGGCCATGGCCTGGAGCAGTTGCTCCATCATCATCTGGGCGCGCGCCTCGGGCATGGCGTAGATCAGGTCCAGCCTGGCCACGAGGATGGCGCGCCGCTGCTCCTCGGGATAACGCGCCAGGGCCGACAGCGCCCGGATCATCGACACCACGACTGCGATCGCTTGTTCGTCCACAGTGCCCATCCCGCCTGCGTGCTGTTGCGCTGCTCTCAGCCAGTCTGCCGCACCCAGTATTGCTTTGCTACTTTTCGCCATGTGCCACAGGTTCGTGTTGGCGCCAGGCCGGGGGCAAGGCGCTCAAGCGCCAACTACGAACCGGGCTGGCCTTAGGTGAGTCGCGCCAAGCCGGTCGACAGCAACTCGACGCATCTGTCAAGGTCCTCGGCCGCGCCGGCCACCAGGGCCATCAGCGCCGGCCAGTCGCCGGGGCCCTCATCGCCCCTGGCGGCCAGGAGGGCGAACGCCTCCTCCAGGCTGCGGCTCGCATCGAGGATGGCGCCGTGCGCCTGCCTCAGACCCTGCGGGATCCCCTTCACCTCGGCCAGCTCGCCATGCAGGGTCTGCAGCGCCGCGGCCTGCCGCTCCAGCTCGTGGCGCCAGGCGACGTCATCCCAGCGCGACTGCTGCACCAGCGCGCCGATGGCGGCCACCGCCTGGCTGCAGCCGGTCAGCTTTGGGATCATCACCTGCAGGTACGATTGCTGCGCTGCCGCCCGGGCTGCCCTGCCTCGGCGCCCCTTCTTGGCTCGGCCAAACACCGTGACCTCCACGCCGCTCAGGTCCACATGAGGCACGCTGCAGACCGGCCGGCAGCCTTTCGCTATCCGAGAGGCTGCCGGCGTTCCGGTGTGCCAGTTACGGTTGTCGTACTACTGCGACTTGAGATACTCGACCAGGTCGTTCATCTCCTCGCTGGTCAGGTCGAGCCCAAAGACAGCGTTGTAGTGGTTGACCACATCGTTGAGGGTGGCAAAGCGCCCGTCATGGTAAAAGCCGCCCTTGGTGTGGGTCCACAGGCCCTTGAGGAGCCCCGTGCGATAGCCGTTCTCGGGCGAGCGGCTGGCCTGGAACTCGTCGATGCCAATCTCGGCGCCGGTATGGATCGGCCAGCCCGGCTCCGACGTCAGAGGCAGCGTGTGGCAGCTCGAGCACTTGGCCTTGCCGGTAAAGAGGGCCTCGCCGCGCGTGGCCGCCGCAGCGTCAAAGCTGCCTGCCGCCGGCGTCGGCGCGGGGAGCGAGAGCTGGTACGCCTGCAGCGCGGGCAACTTGGAGCTGATCAGGTCCGGCTGGTTGTTGGTGTTCCATTCGCCCGAATTGACGGCCACCGGGTACTTGTCGGGGTTGTTGAGGCGCGGGTCGAAGAAGCGCCCCGAGCCGTGCATCTCCAAGACGGCCACAAAGGCGTTCCAGTAGGGCACAGAGCCCCAGCCGGTATAGGTGTGCAGGTTCTGCCCGGCCATGCCGAACGCCGGAGGGATCAGCGTGGCTGCGGTCTTGCCGTCGGGGGTGAACCCTTTGCCATCGACGGCGAGCGCGGCATCGAACTTGCCGGGCCCCCAGGCCGCCAGCACCTGCTGCACCGTGGCCACGTCGGTGCCCAAGAGCTGCGCCACCGGCGTCAGATCCGGCGAAAGGGAGATGATCTTGCCGACGTTCAGGTCGCGATTGGCCCAGCCGTCGCGCCGGTGCCCGATGCCCGGGCTCAAGGCGTCGTCGACGGTGGCGTGGCAGAGGGCACAGGTGATACCCATCGACACCAGGTTCCCCTGCCCGTCAAATAAGCCGCGCACGCCCACGACCGAGTTCAGCTTGAGCAGCGAGACCGTGGTTGCCGGATCATCGAGGTTCACTTGGTTGGCCTTGAGCTGCTGCACCAGGCTGGCCGGCAGGGCATCCATATCGACCTTCAGCCCCACGTCGAGGGCCGTCTTCGGGCTGACGCCCTGGCCGGTGCCTCCCTGGCTGGAGCCGAGGATGGCCTGGTTCAGCTTGAGCGCGCCGCCCCAGAACGCCTCATCGCCGAAAGTGTCGTAACGAAAGATGACCTTGCCGTCGTCGACCAACTGCGTTGTGTTGGGGTTCACCCGAGTGGGGCCCGGTGAAGGGGTCGTGCCCGCCGAGATGTCGGGCGTGGCCACAGCCGCGGCGGGCGTGCTCGGCACCGCTGTGGGCTGTGCTGTCGCGCCCTTGGTTGCTGTAGCGGCCTGCAGCCATGGGGCAGCGCCCGTCCGCCAGAATACCGCTGCCAGCAGCAGGGCGATGGCCCCGACGCCCGCGGCAAAGAGCGCCATTCTGCCCCGCCTCGGACTCCTGAGCATGTCACCCTCCTTCGTTCATGATGGGGGCATGGAGAACCCTCCTTCTTCTTCAGCAATCTCTATGCCAGCACGAACGGCCCGCGGGTGAGACGGAAGCCCGTTCGTAGTTGGCGCTTGAGCGCCCGGCCCCTGCGGACTGATGCCAACTGCGGGCGTTGCGCCAGCCGGAGGGGGTGGCCGGGCGCTCAAGCGCCAACTACGAACCTGGCTGCCTGCCCTGTGAGTCACGCTGGCGGAGTGATGCTAGCGCGGCCGCGGCGCTTGGGGGATCGTCTCGAGGGTCCGCGCCAGGTCATCGACAATGGCACGGTACTTTTCGTGGATCATGCTGCGGTCCCAGTCCCAGAACTCGGCGAGCATGGCCTGCTGCTCCTGGGGCGCCAGGTAGGCGGGCGAGGCCGGGAAGAAAGAGTCGTCCTCGTGTCGAATGTGCATGGGGAAGAACTGGACCAGGGCATTGATGCGGCCAAGGATGGTCTCGAGGGCGGTGTAGCGGCCTTGCCGGTAGGCTGCGCCGGCTTCATCCAGCTCGGCCACTGTGCGCCGGGCAAAGCGGTGGCCCTCGATGAGCAGGTCCATCGCCGCGCGGTCTTCGGGTGACAGGCGCTTGCCGGCCAGGTCCCTGAAGAGGATTCCTTCTTCCTTGCCATGATGCGTGCGGTCGGTGTAGGTGCGGAAAAAGTCGACGACGGCGTCGACGAATAGCCAGTCGACCACGCTCGCTTCGCGCAGGTGCGCGCTCTCGCGCCGCATGATGCCGACCATGCGCTCGATGACGCGGTGTTCCTCCATCAGTGGGTCGATGGGCCTCATCGCTGCACCTCGCTCTTACCTGACGTCTCGGCCACACCACCGCCCAGCAAGAGCTGTGCCTGTGCAAGCGGCCAAGCGCCAACAATTTGTCAGAGTACAACGCCTCGGGTCGCCGACCGGCTCACACGCTCCGCACCAGCCCGGTCCGGATCCCTCTTGGGGTTTTGGCGGGTTGGTTGGCGTCACCGGCGGCCCCTGGCGCACCAGGGGCCGCCGGTGACGCCAACCAACCCGCCAAAACCCCTCCTGGCGTAGGGCCGGGTGGCAGCGGAGTGGAGTGCCCGGCTGTCATCAGGATGGTGAGGACGATGGGCTTCCCCTCCAATTCGTGGCAATTCGTGCCATTCGTGGCCCACCCCGGTCGGCCCCGGAGCACGCTTGCACAGCGCACAATCAACTTGGGCATTTAGGCGCGCCTGACGAGGTCACGCCCGGTGCCCGGCTCGGCGAGCACGGTGCCGGCTTCGTAGGCGAGCCGGCCACGCAGCCAGGTGCGCAACACGCGCCCCACGACCTCGCGGGTCTCGAACGGCGTCCAGCCGCACTTGGTGAGCAACTGGTCGCCGCGCAGCGTGTAGCGCTCGTCGGGGTCCACCTCCACCCACGATTCGGCCGGCGGCGTGATGGGAAAGATGCGCAGCGGGTTATCGTGGGTGAGCGCGATGAGGCGCCGCAGGTCGAGCCGCCCTTGATGCACCGCGGTGAGCATCAGGGGCAAGAGGGTCTCGACCCCCGGCAGGCCGGGCGGCGGCGTGCTGCTCAGCTTTTCCTCGCGGGTATGGGGGGCGTGGTCGGTGGCCAGGCAGTCGATGTCGTCGAGGTGCTGCCACAGGGCGGCGAGGTCCTCCGCCGAGCCCAGCGGCGGCTTGACCCTGGCAAAGGGGCCCAGGCGCGGCTCGTCGTCGCGGGTCAGCCAGAGGTAAGTGGGCGTCGTTTCGCAGGTCACCGGCAGGCCGCGGCCTTTGGCGTCGAGGACGAGCCGCAGCAGCTCCCGCCCGTTCACGTGGGCCACGTGCAGCGGCGTGTGGTAGCGTTCGCTCAGCGCCAGCGCCTGCGCCAGCGCCTGCGGGCTCTCCACATGTACGCAGATCGGCCCGGGGCCGGGCCAGGTCTCCCACAGCGGCGGCAGCAGGCCGGCGTCGCTGATGATCAGGTCGCCAAAGGTCTGGCCAAGGTAGAGCTTGAGGCCCACCACCTGGCCCGCGAGCACCCTGACTGAGGCCAGGTCGCGCCCATCGGCCCCCAGGAAGAGCCCGGTATCGCAGCGGGCGTTGGCGCGATGGATCGCCTGCTTGAGCGCCAGCGTGGCGGCATCGCAGGTCGGTGGCCTGGTGTTGGGCATCTCCAGCACGCCCACCACCCCGCCGGCCAGGGCCGCAGCCGTGCCGCTGGCGACCGTCTCCTTGTGCTCGCCACCGGGCTCGCGCAGGTGCACATGCACATCAATAAGGCCGGGCAGCTTGAGCATGTTCCCCTCTCCTCCGCCAGCTTACAACATCTGAATCGCCGCTACCTCCACCCGCGCCGCGGCTAGCGCGGTGCGGGCCGCCTCGGCGTCGCCCTGAGCGATGCGCAGGCACACGCCACAGTCGGAGCTCAGGTGCCGCGGCACGGGGATAAGCTTGCAGACGATACCTGCCTGTTGCAGCACCTTCTCGGCCCGCAGGGCGTGGCTCGTGCCGCTCAGGAGCACGACAGCGTAGGCTGTAGCTTTCGTCTGCGGGCAGGCCATCAGCGCACCTCCTGGGCGAGCCTGGCCACCGCCTGCAGTGCGCCGTCCACGTCCTCAGCCGTGCTCAAGACCCCCAGCCCCAAGCGCACCGTGCCCGCCGGGAAGGTGCCGATGGTGCGATGGGCTGCGGGCGCGCAGTGCAGGCCGGGGCGGCACATGATGTCGTGCTCCTCGTCGAGGCGCTGGCCCACTTCGGAGGGCTCCAGGCCGGCGATGTTGAAGGAGACGGTCGCGGTCTGCTCGGCGGCGATGCCGCTGCCATACACCGTCACGCTTGGGATAGCGCGCAGGCCCGCGGTCAGCCGGCCGGTGAGCGCCATCTCATGTTCGCGGATGGCCGCCACGCCGCGCTGCGCCACATAGCGCACACCGGCCAGCAGCCCAGCGATGCCCACGGCGTTGGGCGTGCCGCTCTCGCCCATATCGGGCAAGAAGGCGGGCTGCTCCTCCTGCTCGGAGCGGCTGCCGGTGCCGCCGCGTTTGAGCAACTGCCAGCGCGCCAGGTCCACGCGCCGGCCAAAGACCAGCCCCCCTGTGCCCATAGGCCCGAGCAGCGCCTTGTGGCCGGTGAAGGCCAGGAGGTCGATACCGGCTGCCTCCATGTCGATGGGGTAGGCACCGGCCGTCTGCGCGGTGTCGACGAGGAAGAGCAGGCCACGACGGCGCGCGATGCGCCCGACCTCTGCCACCGGCAGCAGGGTGCCCACGACGTTCGAGGCGTGGTTGAGCGCAATGAGCGCCGTGTTCGGCCGGATGGCCTGCTCGACCGCTGCAGGGTCCAGCCGGCCCTGTTCGTCGCAGGGCAGCACCGTCAGCTCGACCCCCTGGCGCTCGAGGGCGCGCAGCGGGCGCATCATCGAGTTGTGCTCCATGCTGCTGGTGAGGGCGTGGTCGCCCGGACGCAGCACGCCGGCGAGCGCCATGTTGAGCGCCTCGGTGACGTTGGCCGTCCACACCACGCGCAGCGGGTCGGGCGCGCCCAACAGGCCGGCTACCACTTCACGAGCGTCGTAGATGATACGCGCCGCCGCGATCGAGAGCCGGTGCCCCGAGCGGCCTGGGTTGGCGCCTACCTCGTTGAGATAGTGCACCATCGCCTGGGCGACCTCGGGCGGCTTGGGCCACGAGGTCGCCGCGTTGTCGAGGTAGATCACTGTTCCAGACTCCTGCGACTTGCCTTTGTAGTGGCGGCTTTAGCCGCTCCCCCGCAGGGCCAACGGCTAAAGCCGTTACTGCCAAGGGTGTTATTTGCTGAGCGTCAGCTTGAAGCCGTCGCCGGCGGCCTCGCACTGTACCCGGCAGCCGGCCCGCTCGGCCATGCGCGTCACGTTGTCGCGTGCTGCACCGCTATCCACCAGCACTTCGATCGGGTAGCGGCCCGCCGCCATCGCCCGCTGCACCAGGATCACCGGCTGCGGGCAGGAGAAGCCACGTGCGTCTACAACGGTTGCCATCGTCATCATGCCTCCACTGACCACTGCTTCTCGCGCATGCCGAAACCGATCGCCAGGCAGACAACCAGCCCCAGCGCCACGGCCCACATCCCCGCGGCAGAGAGCCCGCCCACCTGCACCACACCTTCAACAACCTTGTCGGGGCTGGCGGCCAGGCCCAAGTTGTGCGCAAATGCTGCGCCGGTGATCATCCCCAGCACAAAGATAGCCGCGTCGCCATCGCCCTCGCCGGAAAGGAAGAGCTGCCGGCCGGGGCAGCCGCCGGCCAGGGCGAAGGCCAGCCCGGCCAGCACCATGCCCAGCACGTTCCACAGGTAGCTCGAGTGGGCAATGGGCTGACCCGCCAGTCCCACCTTCACCTGACCGAACGCCAGGTTGGCGACGAAAGCCGTCACCACGAGCGCCGCAACCCCGCTTAGCAGGCGCGTATCGCGCATCAGGATGGCGTCGCGGATGGCGCCCATGGTGCAAAAGCGCGTACGCTGCGCCACAAAGCCGATGGCCAGGCCTACAGCCAATGAAATGAGTAGCGGGGCGTGCAACGAGCCGGGGCCACTGCTGCTGAGGAAGATGGGGCCATCTTTGGTGAACTGGGGTCGCAGGACGGCCAGCAGCAGCAGGCCAATCATGAGCGCCGGCATGGCCCAGCCGGCCACAGCCGCGGTCTTGGTGCTGCGGCCCAGGCTGTAGCCGGCCCTGAGGAACCAGACTCCGATGGCGATGCCTACGGCGAGGCCGGCGAGCCCAAAGATGGCGTTCAGGTCGCCACCGGCCAGGCGCAGCAGCGCTCGCCACGGGCAGCCGAGGAAGGCGAGCGAGCCAACCATGGCCACCGCCCCCAGCACAAAGCGCACGACAGGCGCCGATCCGCCGCGAGGCCGGAACTCGCCGCAGAGCAGCGCGGCCACCATGGAGCCGAGAACAAGGGCGATGATCTCGGGGCGGATGTACTGCACAGTTGCGGCCCGGTGCAGGCCCAGCGCCCCGGCGATGTCGCGTTCAAAGCAAGCGACACAGATGCCCATGTTGGGCGGGTTGCCCAGCCGTTGCAGCAACGCCGCCAGCAGCCCGATGGCCGCCCCGGCGGCAATGATGCCCCAGCGCGAGGCAAAGAAGCGGTTGAGACGTGCCGACATGACGTGTCCCTCCTTGGGAGAAGCGGATATGATGTCCACGCGGCCCAACGGGCCACGGCGTGGCCAACAAAAAAGCCGCCGCCGGCACACACGCCGGAGGCGGCCTCCCAAAGAGGGCTGCCCGATCGGACCTCAGGGGGCAGACGCACCACTGCCGCCCTGACGTGTGCAGGCTGGCGTGCGGGCGCCCACCGGCGCCCGGCGCACAGTTCAGGTGCGGCGATGATACGTGAACACTGCCATGCTCCTTGCCTGGAGGTCGATGCCGTTCTGAAGAACAGTGTAGCGCACAACGCTGCTGAGGTCAACATGACGCATCTTGCAGCAATTGCAGTGCGAGACAGCAGACCTGACAGTTCTGGCGTCAAGTCTCTCGCATCCTGCTCCGCCTGCCCGCACCTGCCGGGCCGTCACGCCGCCGGTGCAGAACCTGTCTGCCAGTCTGGGCTACCACAGCACGCGGTCGTCGCCCACGCGCTTGGTCACCTTGATTTCATCGAGATGCTCGAGGAACGGCAGCACGTACTTGCGGCTGGTGCCGAACATGTCGCGTGCCTGGCCGACGCTGATGCCGCCGTGCTGCTTGATGTGCTGCACCACCTGCTGCACCATGCGCTCATAGACCTGGGGCAGGAAGCAGATGTCGGCGCTCACCCGGGTCAGCATGCCTTTGTCGAGGAGCGCCGCCAGCACGTCGGCGCCCACCTGGGCCTCGGCCTCGGAGATGGTCGGCGGGCTGTAGGGGTTCTTGGAGTGAGCGCCGAGCAGGGCATTGACCGCGGCGCGATCCTCGGGGGCAAAGCGCACCTCGTGATCGGGCAGGCGCAGGATGGCCTCGGCCCCGGCGACCTTGCCCTGGCCAATGGCCAGCTCCACCGCCTCGTTGAAAGCCCGGACGTCGAGGCGCAGCCGGCTCTTGACCTCTTCGCGCGGCATGCCTGGACGCAGGGGGTACTGCCGGTGGTACTCGGCCAGCAGGCCGGTGAGACGGTCGAGCAGCGCCGTCCAGCCCGAGGCCGAGATGAGGTTGGCCTTGGCGGCCGGCGGCTGGCTGCGGTCGCGCGCCTCACCGCCGAGGACCATGATCTGGCCACCCTCCAGCAGGCGGGCGATGCAGGCCTGGGCCTCGTCGCTCGGCAGCCCACTCTTCTGCACCAGGTCACGCATGGTGCAGGGCTCCTGGCGGCGCAGCGCCTCGAGCAGCGCCTCCTCGGGCGTGCCGTGCGCCAGGGTCTCCAGGCGCTCGACCGTCTCGGGCCGGCTGCGCCGCAGCCGTCGCGTGAGGTGCGGATCGAGCACCACGCCGCCGCCGATGGTCAAGCTGGGCGAGGGCTGGCGGATGATGAAGCGGTCCTTGCGTTCGAGGGCGGCCTGTTCGTGCAGCAGGAGTTGGGCCCAGCCGTCGTGGCCAGGCGCGATCTCGTCGGCCCCCAGCAGGCGCACGCGAGCCATGATCTGCGCCGAGCCGCTAAAGAACTCGACCTCGGCGCCGTGGCGCAGCGGCTTGGGCGCGGAGGCGAGCAACTGCAACTGCACGCCGACGGTGTGGGTAGGCTCGAGCCAGCCGGGCGTCGTGACCACCTGGCCACGCGTAAGCTGGCCGATGTCGACCCCGGTGAGGTTGATGGCCACGCGGCTGCCGGGCAGCGCCTCCTGTACCTTGTGCTTGTGCACCTGCAGCCCGCGGATGCGCGCCTTGAGCGCCTGCGGCAGGATCTCAACCTCTTGCCCCACGTTCAGGCGGCCATCGATCAGGGTGCCGGTGACCACCGTGCCAAACCCGGCCATACTAAAGACGCGGTCGATGGCCAGGCGCGGGCGGCCGAGGTCCAGGCGGAGCGCAGTGGCCTGCAGCAGGCGCTCGAGCTTGGCGGCCAGCTCGGCGACGCCCTGGCCCGTCTTGGCGGAGACGGGCACGACTTCGGCCCCCGCCAGGCAGGTGCCGTCGAGCAGCTCGACGATGTCGGCGGTGACCATGTCGAGCCACTCCGGATCATCGATCAGGTCCACTTTGGTCAGGGCGACGATGCCGCTCTTGACCTGCAGCAGGTCGAGGATCGCCAGGTGCTCGCGGGTTTGCGGCATCACGCCGTCGTCGACAGCCACGACAAGGAGCGCCGCATCAATGCCGCCCACACCGGCGAGCATGTTGCTGATAAAGTCCTCGTGGCCCGGCACGTCGACGACGCTGACCGTCTCGCCTCCGGGCAGCGTCAGCCAGCCAAAGCCCAGATCGATGGTCATGCCGCGCTCTTGTTCCTCTTTGAGGCGGTCGGGGTCCACACCGGTGAGGGCTTTGACCAGCGCCGATTTGCCGTGATCGACATGTCCGGCAGTGCCAATAACGCGCACAGTGCCATCCTTCCAGCCAGCTTCATAGGCCAGATTCTCTACGACTGAGGCAAGACCTCACCGCAGAGGCGCAGAGGGCGCAGAGTCCGTGCGGGCGAGGTCACGTCTCCCCTACCGCCTCTGCGTCCTCTGCGCCTCTGCGGTGCATGTCGTCGTCAGTCGGCGACGAAGCTTTGCTCGCAATAGGCGGGAGTGGATGGGAGTCGAACCCACCTGGCAACGCTGGAACGCCGCCACAGACGGTTTTGAAGACCGCGGAGCCCACCAGGACTCAACCACCCCCGAGAGGGCCTCCGGCATTGCGAGCCGGAGGCCCATCATTATACCACAGAATCTCAGACTACCAGATCAGGTTCAGCTTGTCTTTCCACGCCTGCGGCAGGAAGGCGCCGATGGCCAGCCAATGCCGCGCGTTGGAGAACATGATGATCAGCCCCAGGATCATCATCGGCACGTCCATGTAGATCGTCACCGAAGCCAGGGTATCGACCACGGCGCCGAAGCAACCGCACTCGATGCTGCGCCCCTGGCTGAGGACGATTGCCTTGGAGATGAAGAAGGCGAGGCTCATGAGGCTTATGCCGAGGGCCGAGATGCGGGTCAGGACGCCGCCCAGCAAGCCCAGGCCGCACAGCAGCTCGATGAAGGGCATGATCAGCCCAAAGAAGCGCGCCAGGTTCACCGGCGCCACCGGCAGGATGCCAAAGTTGTACACCGCATCGACCGAGTAGCGCTCGATATCGACCAGCTTGCCGTACGACGAGACCAGGAAGATCGCTGCCAGGATCAGACGGCAAACGATGATCACATACGGGTTATCGACAATAGCCCACAGTCCGCCACGCTTCGCCGGCGCAGCCGTCAACGCCTTGAACATGCTCTGCCTCCCCTACTTGCCCGGCTGCCACTCGGTGGCGGCCTTGACGATGTCAGCGAATGCCGCTTCGGCCTTCTTGTTGACGCCGGCCTGGTCGTGCCCGGCGATAGGGTGCGCCACGACCACCAACGCCAGATCGGCAACACCCTGCTCCTCCAGCGTCGTCTTGGCAAGCTTTTCGAAGGCGTCGGTAGCGATGGTAACCGTCGGGATGCCCTTCTGTTCGACCCTGAGCTGGTCAACGACCAGCCATGAAGTGCAGTGCCCTCAATCGCATTGCGAGGCGATCACCAGATCAGGTTTCTGCGCCACGATCTTGTCGACGAACTGGGCGCTCACTGCGGCATCATCGGAGCTCGCCGCAGTACCGGGATCGACCTCCCACATCTTGACGATCTTGACATCCTTGAACTGCTCGCTGAGCAACTCGCCCACACGAGTCAGGAGCTTGTCGCCATTGGGCTTGCCGTTCCAGCGCAGCACGACGGTCTTGCCGTCGAGGCTCGCCGGGTGTGGGTTGAGCGTGACCGCGCCCACCTTCTCGATTCCGCTCGACGCTTTCGGGGCCGCCGGCGCGCAGGCTGCAAGCGCGGTCACGAGCACCGAGGCCACCAGGAGCGCCGTCAGCAGCTTTTTCATCTGCCTCACTCTCCCTTTTCCACCGGCAGGCCAAGCTCGGTCCACTTGAGCCAGCCGCCATCGAGCAGCATGATCTTCTTGTAGCCGAACTTGGTGATCAACTCCATGGACACAAAGATAGCGTCCTCTTCATGCTGGCAGGCGCAGTAGAGCACGAGCAGCTTGTCTTTGGGCAGGTCGCCCGGGTCGGTGATCTCCATGGCCCAGGGAAAGTTGACCGCCCCAGGCACGTGACCGAGGTCGTAGGCGCCCTTGGGCTGGTTGTCGACTACTACCAGATCGGCCTTGCCCTCGATCAGGGTCAAGAGCTCTTCGGGCGAGATCTTTTGGAGATCTTCTTCCTTGGTGGGCGCCTTGGCCTGCATGGTCGGCACCGGCAGGCCGGCCGGGGTCGGCTCTTCAGTCGGGACGGCGGCCGTTGCCGGCGCCACCGTCGGGCTTGCCGCAGGGGCCGGCGCGCAGGCTGCCACAGTCACCACGAGCGCCAGCGCAGCCAGCACGATGCATGTACCTTTGAACCTCTTCACACTTCCCTCCAACTGCTGTGATCAGGCCGTGTCAGTAGGCCGCCGTAGCCCGTGGCCTTGCGCCCGTCTGCCACGTGATGCCGTCAGTCTGGCCACGTGCGACGCCCACGAAGCCGCCTACGGCGGCCAAGGGGGGCAATGCTACGGGTATGCAGACACCACCCACGCCAGGGGATAGACAGCCTCGCGCGGCCGATATCCCGAACGCCCCTCGTAAACGAGCGGCGCGCGGCGGATGCCTGCCTGCAGGCGCGCTCGCCACTCGCGTGTGCGCCAGGAGCCACGCGCACAGTCCCATTATACCGCCGCTCTCCCCCGCAGACCATCGCCCAACGGGGCCATTCTGGTAACAATAAGGTACTATGGACTGGATGGCCCGAACAGACCTGACAGGTTTTCGAAAACCTGTCAGGTCTCACGGGCCTGTGCGAGCAGCCGCTCCCAATTCGACGGCAGCCTGACCTCCTGGCTCATCACCTTCGCGGTAGCGCCCCACACCGGCACCAGCATGCTCTTCTCGCCCGTGCCACCCGAGATCAGGATCATCAGGTGATCGATAAAGGGCACAGGGATCATGGCCTCGGGGTCGGTGGTCTGGAGCACCCAGTCGGGCACGCCCTTGGCCTTGCCGGTATCGATGAGCTCGGGCTTGCCCCCATTCATCACCGCATGCACGGCCGCCAGCTCGACCGTCAGCGCGCCCATGTGCGGTGTGACATAGCCGATGACCTCATCGGGCTTGTGGCTGGTGGCGGCCAGCATCTCCCTGACACGCTCCGGCGGCGGGATGATTGGCGTGCCCAGCTGCCAGCCCTAGCACAGCTCCCTGGCCGTGCGCAGGCACAGCCAGGGAGCTCTGGAGGGTGCGACTATTGGGTTGATCTCTTGCATCAGCACCAGCCAGGAGCCGAACCGCGCGAGGCCGCCTGCGCTCGGGCCTACTTCTTGATCTCCTTCGCGACCGGCGCATAGCCGTTGGTGCTAAAGTAGACCGAGTGCTTGCCAGGCCCACCCGACACAAAGATGGCCAGGTCCTCTGGCTTGCGGACCAGCGGGATGCCGTCCCAGCTCTTGTAGTCCTCGTAGCACTCGAGCTGGACGTCCACCTTCTTCGGGTTGGCCGAGAACCTGAGCTGCAGCGCCTCGACCGAAACGCGCGTATGCTCCCACAGGAACGTTCTGACGGTCTCCTTCGTCCAGCCCTCGTTGGCGAGCTGCGCCACGTGCTCCGGGCTCAGGACCAGCACTTCCTTGTTCGCCGGCGAGCAGGGCTTCATGTTCTCAGCCATCATGCCGGCCGAGGCCATGGTGTCGGCAAAAACCCTCATGAGGTCTTCGCCCGTCTTGGAGTCATGGAGGTTGAAGTTGACGCGCGACCTGGCGCCAAAGACGGTGACGATGCTCGCGTTGCGGTCAAAGCCCTCGTCCTCAGCCAGCGTTGTCCAGGGGTTCGCTTCCTCGTTTTCCCCGAGCACCATCGCGATGATGTTGGCCGTCTGGCCCAGGGTCGTCTTGTCGCCCTCGGGGGGCTTGGACCCACCCACGATGTCGCCGATCAGGTTGACGGCGCGGCCGATGGTGACGTTGGGCTGGAAGCCAGGGCCGCCGCCCAAGGCGCCCGTCGAGTACTGGATGCCCAGCTCCTTGACGATAGGCCCGTTCACCACCACCAGTGGGGCGACCGGGTTGGTCGTGGTGGTCTGCGCCTGCCAGCCATGGCTGGTCTCGAGCATGGCCTCCCAGGCGGCAATGATCACGGGCATGTACTCGGGCTTGCAGCCAGCCATGACGGCGTTGGCCGCAACCACTTCCACCGTGAGGATGCCGTTGCGCGGGGGCACTTTGCCGATGATCTCATCAGGCTTGCGCGTGGTGCCCTTGAGCATCTCGGCCACACGCTCTGTGGTGGGCGGGATGATGGGCAGGCCGTCGGTCCAGCCCTTCTCATAGTACACGTTAACGACGTCGTCGACCGTACCCTGGATCTCGAGGGTCTCGGCGGGGTAGGGCTCCCGAGCCTGCACAGACCCGCTCGCCTGCGGCTTCCACTCCGTCGCGGCCTTGAGGATCTCGGGGAAGGCAGCGTCGACCTTGGCCCTCACTTCTTCCAGCGGGATCATGCCGATGGGATGGGGAACGGGGACCATGCAGAGGTCCTCGACGCCAAAGCTCGCTGCCGAGCTCTTCGCCAGGCCTTCGAACTCGGTCGTGGTGACCAGAACAACGGGGATACCGGCCTTCTCAACTTCCACCATATCGTGGACAAGCCACGATGTGCAGGATCCTCAATCAGCTTGCGAGGCGATGACCAGATCCGCCTTGTACTCGTCCTTGATCTTCTTGGCTGCCTTGATGGCATCATCGGGCGAGCCATACGGTGGCCCCAGGCTGATGTTCATCCAGGGGTCGGTTTCGTAGAGCTTGACGAGTTTGACGCCCTTGACCTGCTCGGTGAGCAGCTCGGCCAGGCGGTTGAGGAAATTGTCGCCGTTCTGCTTGCCGTTCCAGCGCAGGGCGATGGTCTTGCCCTCCAGCGAGGCAGGGTGTGCGTTGACCTCGACCTTTTCCTGCTTGACGATGCCTTCGGGGTTGACCAGCTCCCAGTTCACAGCGGTCTCACCCGTAGCCGGCGCAGCGGCCGGCGCGGTCGTGGGCAGGGCCGGGGCGGCCGTGGGTGGCGGCGGCACCGGCGTTGGCGTCGCAGCCGGGCTGCAGGCGACCAGGATACTGGTCAGCAGCAGTCCCGCCACGAGCGCATACTGTGACCTCCTCATGGCTTCTCCTTCCTTCCTTTGAGACACACCATCGTGACGAACGACATTGTGGCCAAGGATTGCGTCCCTATCCACCTCCTCCGTGCACTTTGTGAAGTCCCGCACAAAGTTATTATACCGCCCATTCGACCCTGCAGTCACCGTCCAGTAGAGCCATGTTTGGTAGCTAAAGAGAGCTATTGGCATCTAGTCCTTGCCAACGAGCCGGCGCGGCCGGTTGCTCACCGAGGCTGTCAGTGGCCGGAGGGCGCTCGCCGGCCACAGCATCCTCTGTCGTGAGCGCAGCCTACACCAAATGTCGCTGGGCCAGCAGCGCCCACAGCGGCAGCGCGGCGAGGAGGAACCAATCGGCGATGGGCCGGTCGGCGCGGCGCTCTTCGCCCACCTCGACCATGGTGGTGTTGGCGAGGTTCTGCGCGACATAGTTGCTGAGGGCGGCGCGGTCGCGCTCGGCAAAGTAGCGGCCGCCGGTGCGCGCGGCGAGCTCGCGCAGGCCGTCCTCCACCAGGTAGAAGCGCAGGTCTTCGCCGTGCAACTGGGCATACTCGCCGCTAAACTCGCCTTCGGGGCCGTAGACGGGCGCCAAGGCCCCATTGCGCTCGCCGACGCCGACGGTGATGACTTTGACCCCTTGAGCCGTGGCCCGGCTCACCGCCTCCTCGATGGCGCTGCGCTCGCAGCCCTGCACGCCGCGCGAGACGCCGACAAAGGCCTCGCCGTCGCTCAGCAGCACGATCAGCTTGGCCGGCTCGCCGGGGGTGAACTTGTCGATCGCTTCGACGACAGGCTGCCCCAGGCTGGTGCCCTGGCCGGGCGTCGAGTTGACGGCCAGGACGCGGTCGATGCTGGCCCGGAGGTACGAATAGTCCTCCTGGCCCACAAAGGGCACATGCGAGCGCGCCATGTTGGTACAGCCGAGAAGCGAGATGCGCACGCCCCCCAGCGCCTCCATGCGGTCGACGATATCATGCAGCAGCGGCTTGGTCCGCTCGAGCATGGTCGGCTCGTCGAGGCTGCGCCTGGCCCCCATGCTCGCCGTCACGTCGACGAGCAGCGCCACCTCGCCCTCACGGCGCTCGATGCGCGCCGCCGAGGGGAGCACCGGCCAGGCCAGGGCGAGCACCACCAGCGCCAGCAACAGCGCGGCCAGCACGTGTTTTTCGACATGCCGCCAGGCCAGGCGGCGTAGGTCCAGCCCGAAGAGCCTGGCAGCGCCGGCCTTGGCCAGCCAACCCCAGAGGCCCAACACGGCTGTCAACGCCAGCGCCACCGGCAGCAGCCACAGCGCAGCAGGGTTCTCAAAGACCATCTAGTATCCTTTGTCGACCTCGCCTGGGGCGTAGCGCTGCCCCGAGATTTCCTGCTCGGCAGGCTCCCTCGCCAGCAGCTCCAGGTTGTACTTGGCGTCGTCGAGGCTCGGGTCGAGCCGCACCGCCTCGGCCAGCTTGACCATCGCCTCGCTGACCTGCTGGCGCGCTGCGGTGAGCGTCACGTTGCTCGGGTCTTCCTGCCTTCCCTCGGCCGCGTAGGCGGCGCGCACGGTGCGGATGTCCTCGAGCGCATCGCGCCCCGTCGTGGTCCCGAGGTTGTAGAGCGCCAATGCCTTGAGCGCCGGGTCCTTACTGCCGCTCACGGCCTTTTCGAGATAGCGGCGCGCCTTCTCGGCGGGGCTGACGCCGGGGGCCGGGGCAGCCTGATAGGCGGCGATGCCCTGGTTGAAATCGGCAATGTCGGCCCGCCGTGTCCATTCGGGCCGCGCCAGCACAGCGACCCCAGCAGCCAGGCACAACGCCGCCAGGGCCAAGAGGGCCACGTCGAGCCAGAACTGAGCCGCCCAAGGGCCGGCCTGGCCGAAAAGCACCCTCAGGGTCCTTTTCATCTTTTCCATCTCACCTTGCCTCATCAATCCCCCATGCCCGATTGAGCACAACGCACGACGAAAACGCCCACGAAGCCGCCTGCGGCGGCCAAGGGGGGCGAGGCTACGACGCCCCGCCGCATCTTCAAGTCAGGGTATCTTACGTAGACAGGTCTCGGAAAGGACGAGCGCCAGCGCGAGCGCCGCCAGGGCCGGCGGCAGCAGTGAGGGCACCAGGCTCTTGCGCCTGATGACGTCTCGTTCGCGGATGGGCGAGCTGGCCATGCTGACGATCTCACGGCATATCTGGTCGATGCCATAGTCGTCATTCATGCTCACCATGGTGATCTCAGGACGGCGCAGCGCTGCGAGGCGCGCGTCCTCCTCGACCTCCAGCGGCGTGCCGTCGCCCATCACGATGATGTAGAGCTTGGTGCCGGCTTTGACGATGGCGTCGATCTCGCTGGCGATCTGGGCGGTGCCGCCAGGGCCCTCTTCCAGATCCGAAATGAGCAGGATCGCCCGATCCTGCAGGCCGACCTGATCGGCGAAGAAGCGGCGCGCCTCAGCCAATGCCGCGCCCGTGCGCGTGCCGTAGGAGATGTCCCTGATCTCGGCGGTATTCTCCAGCGTGTCACGCAGCAGCTCCTTGCGCGAGGCAAAATAGCGCGCGATATAGTTCTCGCTCGAGTAGAGCAGGAGGCCGAGGTCGGCGTCAAGGTCACGGTCAAACAGGCTGAACGCGACCTGGCGCGCGCGCTCAAAGCCCGACACCGTCTCGCCGGCACCTTTGGCATAGCCCATGCTGCCCGAAACATCGACGACAACCATCACCGGCTTGCCGCTGATCGGGATGTGCTCGCGCGTCTCGACCTCGGGCTGGGCCAGGAACGCCGCCAGGAGCAGCGACGCCACGGCGACCAGGGCGCGCAGCGCCCAAACCCCAGGGCCCGCGAGCGCCACCCTGCCACGCCAGAACGCCCAGTCGAAGGCGAGCCCTCGCTTCCTGAAGAGCACCGGGACAAAGATGATCAGCAACGTGAGCGCCGCCCCCACGATCAGGCGCTCCGGTGCCGCCAGCCGGCAGGAGGCGAGGAACCGGCCTAGCCCCGCCATGCCTTCACTTCCCCTGCGCCATAGTAGTAGCTGAGGATCATCTCCAACTGGCCCAGGGCTTCCTCGGCGTTGTGCTTGGCCACGCTGCCGGCCCCACGGCGGCCCTGCTCCCGCTCGAGCAAGGCAGTCACCGCGGGCCTGATCTCGGCCGGCACCTGCGCTGCATCCGGCTCGGCCAGCCAGCCGGCGCCGGCCTCGCGGGCCAAGACGAGGCGCAGCACATGCCCCATGCGGTAGACGAGCTGCCGGGGTTCGGCGCCGTCGCTGACGCCGGCATAGAGGGCGCGATAGCTCTGCACCAGTGCGTCGCCATCATCCAGCCGGCGCCGCTCTTGCCGCGATGCCCGCCACTGCGGCAGCGAGCGCCAGGCCAGGTCGGCTGCAGCCGCGCCGGCCACGGCGACGCCCAGCGCGCACAGCAGCCAGGGCAGCGTGCGCCGGCTGGGGTCTACGACGCGGCCTGTCGGCGGGCGCAGCTCGAGCGTGCTCGCGTCGGCGGGCAGGCGCGGGGCCACAAAGACCGGCTCGGGCGTCACCGCCCTGTCGGAAAAGCCCTCCGAGTTCTTGAGCTTGTAGCGCACCGTCAGGCCGGGGAGCTCGTAGAGGTGGCCGGCCTGGCCGTTGACCAGTTGCAGTTGATACTCGCGCCGGTAGGCGCGCACGCCGCCGCCAAGGTCGAGGTCGCGCTCGCGCGTGCCACGCACCTCGAAGGGCTTGAGCACCAACCCCTTGTCGATGCTGGTGCGGTCGATCTCGGCCACGCGGCCGGGGTCGTAGCGCACCTCCACCATGTAGGCAAAGGCGTCGCCCAGGTGCACCTGCGAGACGGCCGGCCGAGCCTGAACGTCGATGACGCTATCGGCCGGCAGCCCGTGCGCCGGCGTCACGGCCAACCGATACGGCCAAGAGGGGGAGCCCACCAACCACAGCGCCGCCGTGGCGACCGCCAACAGCACGGCCACGGCCGCGGCGACCCAGACGAGCTTCGTCTTCACGTTACCCCATCTCCTCACAAGTCTCAACGCAGGCGCTCATACTGTCATTGCGAGCGCAGCGAAGCAATCTCCAACGGGGCCGTTGCGAACGCGGCTGGAGATTGCTTCGCTGCGCTCGCAATGACAGTGCATGGGCACGGCTCAGCGCGTGCGGCGCCTGGCCTCGAAAAAGCCGGCGAGCGCCTCGTAGCAGGCCTCGACGCTGGGCGAGCTCAGCGCAACATGGTCTAGCCCCACCTGGCGAAAGCCGTGTTCGAGGTGCGCCAGGTGCTGGGCCGAGCTCTCTTGCATCTGGCGCAGCCGCGTCGGCGTCAGGTAGACCTCGGAGCGGCCGCCCCCCTCGCTGTCGCGCATCACGATGCGCAGCGCGTGGCGCAGCATGCCTGCCACCTCCAGTGGATCGCGAATCACCACCGGCACGAGATCGAAACGGCGCGCCGCCGGCCGCAGCAGCGCCGCGAAATCGCCGGCAAAGGCTGCATCCTGAAAGTCCGACACCAGGAACACCAGGCTCTGCGGCGCGACACGCTGCATCATGCAGGAGAGCGCCTCGGCCATGTCTGCCGGCTGGTGCCGCTCGTGGCCCTCCTGTTCTACAAGCCAGGCCAGCATCTCGTCACAGTGGCGCTCGCCCGGTCGGGCCGGGAAGAAACCCCATACATGCTGCGCAAAGGCGCACAGGCCCGTGGGGCTATAGGCGTTCCAGGCCGAGTACAGCAGCAGCGCGACGGCGATATCGCGGATCTCGGCCTTGGCGGGAAAAAGCGCCTCGGGCGCCCAGCGCATCGAGCCCGAGCAGTCGGCCCACACAAAGACCTTCAGCTCGCGCCCGGCCGCGCGCTGCACGATCTCCTCCTCGCCCCTCTGGGCCAGGGCGTGCAGGTCCAGATCGCGCACGTCGTCGCCGGGCTCGAAGGGCTTGACCGCGGCGAACTCGATGCCGTCACCGGTGTAGATGCTCTCCCACTCGCCAGGGAAGATGTTCCTCAGCTTGAGGCGCGAAAAAAGCTGCATGCGGCTGCGCCTGAGCCGGTCATAGTCCGCGCGCCCCATCCTCAACAACCTTCTCTATCGCCCTCGAGATGAGCTCCTGGGTCTGGCTGAGCTTGCCCGAGTTCTTGTGGGCGTACTGAAAGCCGATGCGGTGGTTCAAGACGGGGAAGGCCAGCGCGGCCACATCGGCAAAGGTCACATGGTCGCGCCCCTTGAGGAAGGCGCGCACCTTGGCCCCGCGTTCGAGGAAGAGGTAGCCGCGCTCGCCCTCGGGCAACAGGTAGAACTCTTCGGGCGCCACGAGCCCCGCCTCGGGCCGCAGGGCGCGCACCAGGCGCACGATGTCGCGGCGCACCTCGGGGGTCACGGCAATCGTGCGGCGGATAAAGTCGCGGATTTCGAGCACCTCGGCCTTGGTGAGCACCGCTCGCACCTCGGGGGCCACCTGGCCGTGGGTCTCGGCGATGATGATTTCTTGATCCTCGCTCAGCGGCTCGGTGTAGACCTCCATCATAAAGCGGTCGAGCTGCGCCGCGCCCAGGACGAAGGTGCCCTCGACGTCGATGGGGTTCTCGGTGGCCATGACGAAGAAGGGCTCCTCGAGCGTATAGGTCTGGTCGCCGATGGTGATCTGGCGCTCGCCCATGGCCTCGAGCAGGGCCGCGCGGGTCTTTTCGTGGGCGCGGTTGATCTCGTCGGCCAGCACCAGGTTGGCGAAGAGGGGCCCCGAGTGGAACTCGAGCGAGCGATCTTCGCGCTGCTCCACGATGCGGATCAAGTCCAGGGGCCGCAAGTCGGGCGTGAACTGGATGCGGCTGAACTTGGCCCCGGCAATGGTGCGCGCAAAGGTATCGAGGGTTGCCGTCTTCCCTTTGCCCACCTTGCCCTCCACCAGGAGGTGGGGGCCGAGCTTGCGCTCGCTGTGTGCGTAAAAGCAGACAAACAGGGCGTCCACCAGGCCATCCAGGCCAATGATGCGCTTGCGGATCTCCGCTCGCTGCTCTTCGACCTTGGCCTGGTAGGCGTCGAACTGGCGCCACGTTTCATCCATTCCCATACTCCTCAACGGTACTCCAGGGTCGGCGGAACCCTGTCCCAAGCAGAGAACCTTGACCTGTCACTGCGAGTACCCCTACTTGTTGGCCTCTTCCAGCAACTCGTCCCAATTGGGCGGCAGCGCGATCTCTTTGCTGATCGCCTTCGAGCCGCCCCAGCCCGGGATGAGCATGCTCTTCTCGCCCGGGCCGCCAGAGACGACGATGAGTAGTTGGTCGATCACGGGCACCGGCACCATGCCGTTGCGGTCGAGCTTGCCCAGCACCTCAGGCGCCTCCTTGCCCGCATCGAGGAAGCGTGCCTTGTACTCGGCATAGGGGATGCGCGCATGCTCGGCAATATACTCGCGGATCGAGTCCTTGGTGTAGCCGTCGCGGGCCAGCATCGCCGCCGTGTCTTGCGCGATGAGCAGCAGCACCACCGGGCGCTCCTGGCGCTCGAGCCCGGCAAGGTGAGCCGACACCACGCGCAAAAAGCCCTCCGAATCCCAGCCAATGCCCAGGATGCCCTGCGTGCCCTCGGCGCCCACGGCGGTAACCACGTTGGCGCCCTTGGCAAAGCCCAGCTCGACCTGCAGCGGCCCCCAGGGATTCTTCTCTTCGTTCTCGGCGAGCAACATGGTATAGTCGCCGGGGGTGCCGAAGCACGACATGTCGCTGACCCCCGGCCAGCTCCCGCCGACGTTGTTGACGATCAGGTGCAGGGCGCGGCCGATAGTGGCATTGGCCTGCCAGCCACGGCCGAGCGCGTTGGTGCCCGCGTTTATGTCCAGCTCGTTGATGATTGGGCCGTTGATGATGAGCATCGGCGTATCGGGGTTGGTCGTCGCCGCGAGCCCAAAGAGGCCGAACTCGGGCTCAGCGATGGCCTGCACCGCCGCGATCAGCACCGGCATGTACTCGGGGCGGCAGCCGGCCATCACGGCGTTGACGGCGATCTTTTCGACCGTCGCCTGGCCCTTCATCCCCTCCACGATGCCGACCACCTGCTCGGGCGGCAAGTCGGTGCCCTTGAGCATCGCCCGCACCTTGTCGATCGTCGGCGGCACGATCGGCAGCCCATCCGTCCAGCCGCGTTTGTAAAAGAGGGCGTTCACGCCGGCGTAGACGTCGTTGCCGGCGCGCACCTTCTCGGTGCGGCCCCTGGGGAACTGGTCGGCGAGCGGCGGCCGCGTCTTGCCTACCTCGTCCATCGTCTTCTTGAGCAACTCGTCCACATAGACCCCGTCCTCGCGGATGCCGGCAGGGTTGTAGACCTCCACCGTCGGTCCGCCGCACGCCGGCAGCCCGACCATCAGCCATGAGGCCAACACGAGGCCCAGAATGATCTTGCGCATCGGCTCACTCCTTCTCGCGCGCCGCAAGCAGTTCATCCCAGCGCGCCGGCAGCGTGATCTCCTTGGTAATCTGGCAGGCCTCGCCCCACGTGGGCAGGTAGGCGAGCTGGGGGATGGAGAAATGGCCCCCGGCCACGAGCACGGTGATGTTCTGCGGCGAACGCACAGCCGGGATAAAGCCCGCCGCGGCCGCTTCGCCAGCCCAATCGGGCACCCCCGTCTTGGGAAAGCCCCACGAACCCCGCCACTCTTCGAGCGAAATGCGCCCGCGCTCATAGAGGTAGGCACGGACGTGATCCTTCTGCCAGCCCTGGGCGGCCAGCTCTTGGGCCACCCAGGGGGCCACAATCACCGCCACTTGGCCACCAGAGCGCGCCGCAAAGGCCGAGGCCAGCGAGCCCATGACGCTCGCCAGCTCGGGCAGCCCGCCGGTGACGTTGATCACGCTCTCGGCGCGCATCACCGTGAGGATGTTGGCGTTCTTGGGGTAGCCGAGCTCCATCTGCAATGACGGCCAGGGGCTCTGCGCCACGTTCTCGGTGAGGCAGAGGGTGTAGCGCCCTGGCTGCGCCAGCCCAGCAGGGCAGTTGACGCCCGGCCAGGCGCCGCCGATGTTGTTCATCACCAGCCGCAGGGCGCGGCCGATGCAGGCATTGGCCTGCCAGCCCGGCCCGAGGGCGCCAAAGCTGCCGTTGACCTCCAGCTCTTGGGCCACCGGCCCGCCGATGATGAGCAGGGGGGTCACGCTTTCATCGGTGGTTTGCACGCCGAGCAGGTTGAAGGCCGGGTCGACGATGGCCTCAACCGCCGCGATGATGATGGGCAGATGCTCGGGGCGGCAGCCGGCCATCACCGCATTGACGGCGACCTTTTCGACGGTTGCCTGGCCACGCATCGGCTCCAACACGCCGATCACCTGCTCGGGCGGCAGGTCGGTGCCCCGCAGCATCGCCTGCACCCGCTCGGGCGTGGGCGGCACGATGGGCAAGCCGTCGCTCCAGCCGCGGCGGTAAAAGAGATCACTGATCTCGGCCTGGGCGTCGCGCGCGACGCGCATCTTTTCGGCGCTGCCTTTGGGGAACTGATCGGCGAGGGGGGGCTTGCTCAGCCCCATGTCGACCATCGCGGCCTTGAGCAGCGTGTCGACATGGGCGCCGTCTTGGCGCACGCCCGAGGGATTGTAGACGCGCAGCGTCTGCCCGCCGCAAGCCACCAGCGCCTGGCAGGCAAAGAGCAGCATGGCGAGGCCAAGTGTGGCCGATCGTCTCATCCCCTGACCCTCTCTTCTCACGGGTTTGGACAGGGTTTGGCTGAGCAGGGCGCCGTGTGTCGCCCGTGGGCGACACACGGCGCCCTGCTCAGCCAAACCCTGTCCAAACCTTCTGGGGTGCCGTGTTGGGCGGGGGCCCCCCTCGCGAGGGGGTCCCCCGCTTCGTTGCTTTAGCCTAGTTCTCCACGAGCACGGAGACCGGCTTGACGACCTGCGGGAACGCGCCCCAGAGCTGCGACTGCTTGCCCGCGCCGCCGGTGACGACGATGCGGATCTGCGTCGGATCGGTGAAGCGCGGCACCAGGGTGTCGGGGGTCACCGGGCCAAAGCTCTCCGGCGGCTTGCAGAGGCCGGGGGCATAGCCCTTGAACGGCAGCTTGGTGTTGTCGACGACGTACTGCTGCACTTCCTGCTTGGTCTTGAACTCGGAGAACATCGTCGCCGCATGCTCCGGCGCCACGAGCATGAAGAGCCAGCCCACGCCGGTGCCGCCCGTGCTAGGGCCGGTGAGGCAGCGGCTGATGCCGCTGGCCGTGCCCGAGATGCCGGCGACCATGGTGTTCAGGATTTCGGTGCCCTTGACGCTGTTGTGGTCGATGTTGCCCGTGCCGGGGTAGGCCGTGAACACGGTGACCACATTGTCGGTGGGCTTGAAGCCCTGCTCCACCGCGTACGACTGTTTCCAGGGGTTGGCGTCCTCGTTCTCGCCCAGCACCATCGCCACATAGTCCGCGGGGCTACCCTGCGTGCTCTTGTCGGGCTCGGGCGGCACCGAGCCGCCGACGATGTCGCCGACCAGGTTGACAAAGTAGCCGAGCGCAGCGTTTACGGGCTGCTCGGCTCCCATGCAACCCTGGCCGTAGCCGATGCCCAGCTCCTTGACGATGGGGCCGTTGATGATGACCATGGGCTCGGTGGCCGCGGTCGTGGTCGTGGTGCCACGCCAGCCCATGTTCTCATCGCTGAAACCCTTGACGATGGCCAGCATGAGCGGCATGTGCTCGGGCTTGCAGCCGGCCATCACGCCCAGCGTGGCCACCAGCTCGACGGTCAACTGGCCCATGCGCGGCGGTACGACCCAGACGACCTCGTCGGGCTTGTGCGTGGTGCCCTTGAGCATCTCCTCGACCGCCTCGGGGGTCGGCGGGATGATGGGCAGGCCCAGCGACCAGCCCTTCTCGAAGAACATCTTGTTGAGGTCAGCATAGCTGCCGGTGAACTTGATGCGCTTGGCCGGATAGGGGGACTCGCCGAGGCCCTCGATCGTGGTCTTCTCGGGCTTCCACTGCGTGGCGGCCTTGACGATCTCGGGGAACGCTGCATCCGCCTTGGCGCGGATCTCATCCAGCGGGATCATGCCCATGGGATGGGGCACTTCGACGAACGCCATGTCGGCCAGGCCGATGCTCTCCATCGTGCTGCGGCTGAGGCCGAGGAACTCGCTCGTAGCGACGGTAACCGTGGGGATGCCGACTTTTTCCATCTCAGACTGGCCAACGACCAGCCATGAAGTGCAGCTCCCTCAATCGGATTGCGACGCGATCACGATATCGGCTTTGAGGTCCTGCGTCGCCTTGGTGACCTTGGCCAAACCGTCGGCGGTATTGACGATAGCGGCCGACTCGGGCAGGGATTCCCACAGCTTGATGACCTTGGCGGTCGGGATCTGCTCGGCGAGCAGTTCGGCGATACGGTTCAAAAAGTTGTCGCCGTTGTGCTTGCCGTTCCAGCGCAGCACGACCGTCTTGCCTTCAAGCGTCGTGATGCGCGGGGCCAGCTCGATGGGCGTGATCTGGCGCACGCCCGCGGGGTTGACCAGCTCCCACTCCTGCTCGGCGGCGGAAACGGGCACCTGCACCGTCTCCTTGACAACGACCGTCTCCTTGACGGGCGCCGCCGGGGCCGCGGTGGGCGCTGCGGCGGGGGCACAACCGGCCAGGAAGCTGGCCAGAAGCAACCCCACCACGAGCACGTACTGGGGCCTTCTCATGATGCTCTCCTGTTTCTGCTCAGAGACGACGACAATACCAACGACCGAAACATCACGATACCTCTTTACTTGCCTCTGCCTCCTTCAAGCAGTTTGTGAAGCGACACACAAGGTTATTATACCAATCGGGCCAGGGCCTCGGTATCGCCCTATCGGGCCATTCTGGTAGCAGAGAGGGGCTATTTCGGGAGCTAGTCACCTGGCCGTAGCCAGGTTCGTAGTGGGCGCTTGAGCGCCCAGCCCCCCTCTCCAACTGGCGCAGGGTCAAGGCGCTCAAGCGCCAACTACGAACCTGCCTGCTGCACCAACTTGGGCCAGTTGGCGGGCAGCCTTATCTCGCGGCTCACCGCCTTGCTGGCATGCCAGCAGGGGACGACCATGCTCTTCTCCCCCGCCCCGCCGGAGACGAGCACAAGTAGCTGCCCCATGAACGGGGTCGGGATCGGCGCCTCGGGGTCGGTGACCTTGAGCACCCATTCGGGCACGCCCTTGCCCATACCCGTATCGAGGAAGCGCTGCTTCCACCTGGCAAAGGGCATGGTGGCATGCTCGGTGATGTACTGGGCGATCGTCTGCTTCGTCCAGCCCTTCTCGGCGAGCATACCGGCCGTATCCTGCGCGATTATGACGAGCATCACTTCGCGATAGGCGCGCCCCTGGCCCACCAGATTATCAGCGATGAGCTGCAAGTAGCCTTCATCGGTCTGGCCGATGCCCAGCATGGGCTGCGTGCCCTCGGCGGCGACGACCGTCACCACATTGGCCGCCTTGGGGTAACCCAGGTCCATGTGGATCGGCGTCCAGGGGTTGGCAGCGGCGTTCTCGGCCAGGCACATGGCAAACTCGCCGGGCTGGCCCAGGCACGACATGTCGGTCACCCCCGGCCAACTGCCGCCAATGTTCTGGATAATCAGATGCAGCGCCCGGCTGATGGAGGCGTTGGCCTGCCAGCCGCGACCGAGGGCATTGTTCTCGCCGTTGATGGCGAGCTCCTTGGCGATAGGGCCGCTGACGATGAGCATGGGGATATCGGTGTTGGTGGTGGTCGAGTGGCCGCGCAGGTCAAAGGCCGGGTCGGCCACCGCCTGCACCGCCGCCAGCAGCACCGGCAGGTAGGCCGGCTTGCAGCCCGCCATCACCGCGTTCACGGCGATCTTGGCCACCGTCGCCTCCCCGCCCATCGGGTCGAGCGTGGCGATGACAAAGTCGGGCGAGAGGTCGGCCCCCTGCAGCATCGCCTGCACCCGCTCTTCCGTCGGCGGCACGATGGGCAGGCCATCGCCCCAGCCGCGCTTGTAGAACAGCTCGCTGATCTCGGCCTGGGCGTCGTGGGCAATGGTAATCTCCTCCACGCTCGTCTGTGGGAACTCGCCTGCCAGGGTTGGACGCGTCCTACCAAGCTTGACCATCGTCTGCTTGAGCAGCGTGTCGATGAACACGCCGTCGCCGCGCACGCCGGCCGGGTTGTACACGCGCAGAACCTGCGGCGCCGGGGTTGGCTCAGCCGTGGGCGCGGGCGCAGACGTTGGCGGCACGGGGGGCGGCGTGGCCGCAGCCGGCGCGCAGGAGGCGACGAGCAGGAGACAGACGACTCCGAGCAGGGCTACCCTGCGAACAACTGAGTGACCCATAGACCAAGCCTCTCGGTGTGATATCCGGAAGGGTTCCGTTCCGGTCGTACGCGAAGCGCAAAGCGCGGATAGCGGGCCACTGCGGACAGGTACGGGTGCAGTACGAGGGCCTTTCAGGGCTAGCTCTCCGCGAGTAGTGTGGGAGCCCCCTTGCAGGGGCTCCCACACTACAGACAGCACTACTTCCAGGGATCGATCTTGGCCAGGTTGGGCGGGAAGGGGCTGAACTCCCCGAACGGCCACCACTGGCTCTGCTTGCCAGGCCCGCCGACCACGATGAGCTCGATCTGGTCCGCGCTCTTGCAGACCGGGATCAGCGTATCGGGCGTCACGGGGCCAAAGCTTTCTGGCGGGCAGCACGACGTGATGGAGCACTTGCCTTCCACCATCGGCGGCTGGACGCCGAACGGGGCCTTGGCGTTATTCCAGAGGAACTCCTTGATATCCTTCTTGGTCCAACCCTCGCGGGAGAGCGTTGCCGCATGCTCAGGGCTGAGGATCCAAATGCCACCGTTCTGGAAGCAGCGCGAAGGGCCCACCGCGTTCATCGTGTTGGCCATGACCTCGGCGAGATCCTTGGGGTCAACGCTGGCGTGATCGTTCATGTTGAGAGGCATACCGCCGCCGGCAAAGATGACGACGTTGTCCTCGGGCTTGAACCCCCTCTCGACCGGGAAGCTCTCCTTCCAGGGGTTCCCATCCACGTTCTCGCCCGCAACCGTAGCGATGGTGTTGCCCACCCAGCCCTGGGTCGACTTGTCGGCATCGGGCGGGCGTGAGCCGCCGGGCACGTCGCCGAGCAGGTTGACAAAGTAGCCGAGGGCCAGGTTCACGGGGTTCTCGGGGCCCATGGCGCCAATGCCGTAGGCGACACCCAGCTCCTTCACGATCGGGCCGCTAATGATCACCAGCGGGGCCGTCGGGTGCGTCGTCGTCGTCTGGGCGCGCCAGTCAAAGCCCTCGGGGTTCTCGGAGGGCATCTTCATGGCGTCGACGATACCCAGGAGCAGCGGCATGTGCTCGGGCTTGGCACCGGCCATCACGCCGAGCGTGGCCACCATCTCGACGGTGACGATGCCGTTGCGCGGCGGCACACCGTCCCACACGATCTCATCGGGCTTGTGGCTTGTGCCCTTGAGCATGGCGTCGACGGCTTCCCTGGTCGGCGGGACGACGGGCAGGCCCAGCGACCAGCCCTTGTCATAGAACATCTGGTTCAGGTCAGCGTAGGTGCCCGTAAACTTGATGGTCTCGAGCGGGTAGGGCTTCTTGTCCTGGTCGGGCAGCGTGGTCCGCGAGGGCTTCCATTCGGTCGCGGCCTTGATGATCTCGGGGAAGGCCGCATCAGCCTTGGCGATAACCTCTTCCCTGGGAATCATGCCCAGGGGATGGGGCACCACGACAAAGGCCTGATCGGGCGCGCCAAAGCTCTCGGTGCTCGTGCGAGCGAGGCCGATGAATTCGGAGGTCGAAACGGTCACAGTAGGGATGCCAAGCTTTTCAACTTCGAGCTGGTCGCCGACCAGCCACGAGGTGCAGCTCCCTCAATCGCACTGCGAGCCGATCACGATATCGGGCTTGTGCTTGGCGATGAGTTGTGCCTTGTTCTTGGCGTCAGTCGCGTTAGCGCTCTGCGGGACGGTCGTGGGCTCGACCTCGTAGAACTTGATGATCTTGACGCCAGGCACCTTCTCGACGAGCAGTTCGGCGATGCGGTCGAGGAAGATGTTGCCATTGGGCTTTTGGTTCCACTTGAGGCCGATGGTCTTGCCTTCGAGGCTGGTCAGGCGAGGCGCCAGCTCCATGGGCGTGACCTTCTTGACGCCGGCCGGGTTGAGCACTTCCCATTCCTGCTCTGCAGCCGACACGGGCACGGACACCTGCACCGTCTCCTTGACGACCACCGTCTCCTTCACAGGAGCCGATGTAGCCGCCGGCGCCGGTGCGGGGGCGGGACTGCAGCCGGCCAGGAAGCTGGCCAGGAGCAGCCCCACCACAAGCACGTACAGGGGCTTTCTCACTGTTTCTCCTCTCCTTCGTTGAGCAGGGATGCACAGTGCGCCCCACACGCATGAGGCGCACACCTCTATTGTACTCGATACACCCTCCTCAGCGCACTGGCCCATCGGGGCCATTCTGGTAACAAAAAAGAGCTATCCTGCAGGATAGCCCTCCCGGTGTCACAGTGGGATGGTGCGAGACCTGACACAGCGATTTCCCTGGCGGGCAGGCGATTGGCAAAAACCCCGTCAGGGGCTTGCCCATGCCGCGGCTAGGGCCCCCCCCTACCGTTCCCCCGTCGCGGGGGAATGGGGCTGTCTTCGCCGGCACAGCATCGCTCGCTTGCCGTTTCTTGGCCACACAGGACGCGGTCGAGCGCCCCCATTCCCCCGCGACGGGGGAACGGTAGGGGGGGCCCAGCCTGCAGCAGGAGAAACAATCTGTCAGCCGCGGCGCGAGCTGGACCGAGTTTTTGCCAGAAAGCAGGCGCTGGCCACCCGCCATGGAAATCGGTGTGACAGGTCTCCGAAGACCTGTCAGGTCTCGCACCATTCGCCAAGCGTCACACTCGCCTTGCTCCTAACTCTCTCGCGGCGGCATGCGCACGAGGCCCTCGCGCAGCGCATAGGCTGCAGCCTGGGCGCGGTTCTGCAGGTGCAGCTTGGCCAGGATGTTGCGCAGGTGGTTCTTGACCGTGTTCTCGGTGATGAAGAGCTGGGCGCCGATCTCCTTGTTCATCATTCCCTGCACCACAAGCTCGAGGACCTCGGTCTCCCGCTGCGATAGGCTCTCCTGTTGGCCGGAGGTGGGGGCCTGGCTGCGCGCGAGGCGGGCGAACTCGTCGAGGATGCGCGCAGCGGTCAGGCGCGAGACGGGCGCCTCGCCCTGCGACATGCCCCTGAGCATGGCAAACAGCGCCTCAGGGTCGATGTTCTTCAGGAGATAGCCCTCAGCGCCGCCCTTGATGGCTTCGAAGAGGTCGTCGTCTTCGTCGGAGATGGTCAGCATCACGATCTTGATCTCGGGCATTTCTTCCTTGATCAGCCGGGTCGCCTTGAGTCCGTCCCAGCCAGGCATCTGGATGTCCATGAGGATCAGGTCGGGCCGCAGCGCGCGCGCCTGCTCCAGCGCCTCACGCCCATCGCCGGCCTCTCCCACCACCTGAATATCGCCCATGGGCTCGATCAGCTTGGCCAGCCCTCTGCGAAAGATCTTGTGATCGTCAACCAAAAGTACCCGGACCGGCGCTGCCATCGCTATCCTCCGTTCCGTCGACTGATAGGGAGCCGGACAACCACTCGTGTGCCCTGCCCCGGCTTGGAGAGAACCCGCAGGCTGCCCCCAACGCCTTGTGCCCTCTCCTTCATTGTCTGCAGGCCGAAATGCCTCCTCGGCTGGCCTGGCTGCACAGGCTCAAAGCCGCGCCCATCGTCTTCGACGGTGATGCTCGCCTGCTCGCCCTCGAGCCCGATGCGTACCCAGGCGTGCTTGGCGTGCGCATGCCGGCGAACGTTGGTCAGCGCCTCCTGGATGATGCGCAAGAGCTGGATCTCGGCCGACGGCGCCAGTTCCAGCGGCGCGCCCTCGTCGATCACCAGCCGGGCGCAGATGCCGCTCTGGCGGCTGTAGCCGCTGAGGTATTCCTCAAGGGTGTGCAGCAGGCCCGCTCCCGGCGAGATGGTCGTGCGCAGGCCCAGGATGGCCTCGCGCACCTCACCATAGGCGTCCTTGGCGACCCGCTGCATCTCCAGCAACTGGGTGTGGGCGCGCTCGGTCTGGCCGGCGGCGAGCATCGCGGCAGCGGCGCGGCTCTGCATCAGCAGGTAGCCTACCACCTGGGCCAGCCCGTCGTGCAGCTCGCGGCCCAGCCGGTCGCGCTCTTCGAGCACCGCCACGCGCTGCGCCTGCTCGTAGAGCCGGGCGTTCTCGATGGCCATGCCGATCTGCTGGCCTATAGCCACGAGCAGCGCCACCTCCTGATCTGAGAACGTGTGCGCCTCGCAACTGGCCAGGCTCATGATGCCCAGAATCGCGCCTTTCGACTTGAGCGGCACGCTGGCGTGGAAGCGCAGGCCTTCGTCCTTGACGACCGAACGGGTCAGCCGGGGGTCCTCGGCGACGTTCTCCACGACGATGGGCTCGCCCGAGCTGGCGACGCGGCCGGCCAGGCCCTCATCGAATCTGAGCCGGTCGAGCCCCCGGGCCAGCCGGCATGAGAGGCCACGATGGGTGCAAAGGGTCAGCTCCTTCGCCTCCTCGTCGACCAGGAACACCCAGCCCATCTCAAGCCTCGTCAGCTCCAGCACTTTGCGCAGGGCAATGTCGAGCACTTCAGTCAGCTCGGGCAGCCGGCCGATGGCTACCGTGATGGTGTTGAGCATGTCTTCCAACTGGGTGCTCCAACGCTCGACCGCCTCGCGCGCGCGGCGCTGGCTCTCCAAGGCCTCCTGTTGCACCAGGAAGCGCTGCTCGGTGGCCGCCTCGATCTGCCGCTTCTGCTCGATCTCAAACACCTGGAGGATGCTGACCACAGAACAGGCGATGCTGGCCGATGCGGCCGCCCGGAAGATGTGCACCGGCAGGCCGACCGCAGCCAGGAAGGCGCTCTCGTTGAGGAAAGGGGCCTCGTGGCAGGGGTCGGGCGCCACGATCAGCCCCGAGAGCACCGCCGTCACCCCGAACGCCACCGCCGCCCCGATGCAATAGTTGGCGATCTGGGGCAGCTTCATCTCGCGGAAAGAGCGCGAGTGCAGCAGGAGCGCGATGGCCGAGAGGATGCAGCCCGGCAGGAAGAGCGTGTAGCGCGCCCAGACGTCGGCGGCCCAGAGCCAGCCCATGCCCAGGCCACACAGCGAATAGACCGCCTGGATGATCGCCACCAGCCAAAGCGACAGCAGCGCCAGAGGTGCCCACTGCAGCCGCCAGCGGCAGCTACCGGCGCTGACGATGGAGATGACGCCGAATTCGATGAGAAAGAGCGCCGAGAGGGGGAACAGCAGCACCGGAATGGTCTCGAGGGCGGCATGCCCGCCGACGGGGTCGACCTGCCGCTGAATGAGCAAGAACATCTCGGCCCATTGTGCCAGGCCCTGCAGGAAGGCAAAAGCAGCCAGCAGCCACAAGCTTTGCACCAGCTTGAGCTTGCTGGGCCGGCGCGCCTCTAGGGCAATGGCCAGCCCCATAGCAAAGAAAGCGAGGCCGTGCACAAAGGTCACGAGGACTCTGTTGGCGCCAAGCCAACTGGAGACGGGGTTCATGACTCGCCCTTCACATGGTACAGAGGGGTTGAGTGTGCCCTCATCGGAACCACACTCGATTGTATGCATTGTGTTTTTGAGCGCAAATCCGGGGCAGCGAGCTCGGTATACCCAAATGTAACCTAACAGCGACACACCTGTAACCCGTAGTGCATTGTAGGGGCAGTAGGGACAGTGTACAATATATAGCTGCGGATGGGAGGAGGTGTGTTGCTGAATGGGTGCGAGCCAGCCTCACGAGACGCATTTCGACACCCTGGGCCTGCCCGTCGATGCCAACGATGCTCAGATCCACGAGGCCCATCGCCGCTGCCTGGCCGCCTGTGGCGATGACCCAGCGCAGCGCACGCGGATCGAGGAGGCCTTCAAGGTCCTGGCCAACCCGCTGACCCGCAAGGCCTACCGCGAGCAATCACAGCGGCTAGGGGTTCAGCCCGCAGCCCCGGCGGCCAGGCAGGCGCCCGACGCCACCGGGCCGGCAAGCCCCGCGGCGCCTGCCAGGCCAGGCAAGCGCCTGCCCACCGAATCCCCCAACGCGGCTGCCGCCGCGCCCAAACGGGGTGCGCCGGGCCAGCGGCGCGGGCGCCAGCATACCGAGTTCCTCGACGGGCCGGCAGCCGAGCCGCCTGCGGCCGCGCCCGCACCGCCCGCACCGGGCCAGCGGCGCGGGCGCCAGCATACCGAGTTCCTCGACGGACCCGCACAGGCAGGGCCGGCCGCCACTGCGGGGCCACGCCCCCAGACACGCCCCAAAACCGAGCTCTTGGGCGGAGCGCCGGCTCCCGAGAGCGACTCCCCCCGCAAGCCCCAGCCCGGCCCGGGCGCCCGGCCGCTAACCGAGCTCTCGGGCCAGGCCAAGCCGGCCCCCGGCCTCCAGGCACCCGCGCCAGGCGCAGAGGCCGGCGCGGAGCCGGGTGGCCGCCGGTTGACCGTGTCCGACAGCACGCGGGTGCGCGATGCGGCGCCGCCGGCCTACGGCCACCTCGTGCTCTCGTACCAGGGCCGGCAGCGGACCTTTGCGCTGCACCCCGGCGAGAACCTCATCGGCCGCCCTCCAAAGCAGGGTGACGCCCCGGATATCCCCATCGAGGATCCCGAGAGGTTCGTCTCGCGCCGCCACGCGCTCATCCGCGTCGAGGGGTCCGAGTATAGCATCCAGGACCTCGCCAGTGACAATGGCACCTATCTCAACGGGCAGCGCCTCGAGCCCTGCCGGACGCACCCGCTCAAGCCCGGCGACATTATCGAGATCCAGGGCCGCGAGATACGATTGCGGGTCCCCTGAGTGCAGCCGTAGAGGTTGGTGCCGCATGCCTGTCAAGAACACCCAGGTCCGGGCCGGCCACAGCAGCGATGTGGGCCGGACGCGCGATCACAATGAGGATGCCTGGTTCTGCGCCGACCCGTCGCTCGACGAGCCAGCTCGGCACCTGCGGGGCCGGCTGTGGGTCGTGGCCGACGGCATGGGCGGCCACGCAGCCGGCGAGGTGGCCAGCCGCATCGCCATCGAGACCATCGCCCGTGAGTACCAGGCCAGCCGCGATGGCGACGTCCAGGCCGGCCTGCAGCAGGCGCTGCAGCAGGCAAACGCCGAGATCTATCGCCAGGCGCACACGCAGGGGCAGGCGGGCATGGGCACCACGGTGGTCTGCGCAGTGGTGCGCGGCGCCGAGCTCTACCTGGCGCACGTGGGCGATAGCCGCGCCTACCTGCTGCGCGACGGCACGCTGCACCTGCTCACGCAAGACCACACCCTGGTCAACGAGCAGGTGCGGCACGGCCTCCTCACGCCCGAGGAAGCCAGCGATCACCCGCAGCGCCACATCCTCAGCCGCGCCCTGGGGGCCAGGCCCGAGGTGGCCGTCGAGATCGGCAGCCCCATCCCCCTACGCTCGGGCGACACAGTCATGCTGTGCAGCGACGGCGTCAGCGGTTATGTCGATGATCCTCAGATCGCCTATGCGCTGCATGCCAACCGCGACGACCCACAGACCGCCGCCGACACGCTCATCCAGTTGGCCGATGCCGCCGGCGGGCACGATAACGCCACGGCCATCGTGCTCTGGATCGAGAAGGTCGTGCCACTGCCGCGCAGCGTCGAGGCTGCTCTCGCCACGGTGCTCGCGCCGGGGCCTGCCGGCGAGATCGAGCCGCTGCCCGAGGCTGCCGCCCGCGGCGGACGGGCTCGCGGCTGCCGGCGCCCTGGCACGGGCCTGGCGCTGCTGCTCGGAGGCCTGGCCGGGCTGGCGGCCGGCGTTGCGCTCACGCTGCTGGCGCTCTCCCTGCTGCCGGGCCTGCAGGCGAAGTTGGCGCCGCCCGGCCCAGCGGTCATGCCCGAGGAGTCGTCCGTGCCCGCGGCCGCAGTGGCGACAGAGACACCGTCGCCCACGGCTACGCCCTCACCCAGCGCCACGCCGTCGGCCACGGTCACGCTGTCGCCCACGGCGACGCGCACAGCCTCGCCATCGGCCACGGTGACGGCCTCGCCCGAGGGCACGCCCGAAAGCCCGCCCCACAGGCCCGTAGGACGGGCTTTCTAGCCCGTCAAGGGTTCGCCTGGGTCAGGCACGGCGGGCTGGAAAGCCCGCCCCACACGCCCGTGGGACGGGCTGTAGTCCGGAGCGTCCATCGTGCTTGGCGATACCATCGGCCCCTACAGGATCCTGGAAGAGCTCGGCAGCGGCGGCTTTGGCACCGTCTATACGGCGCGCCACCTGGTTGAGAACGAGATCGTGGCCATCAAGGTGCTCAGGGCCGAGCTCGCCGCCCGCGCCGACCTGCGGCAGCGGCTGCTCGACGAGGCGCAGTTGCTGCGCTCGCTGCCACCACACAAGAACATCGTGGGCCTGCGCGACTTTGGCGAGGCCCATGGGCGGCCGTACCTGGTGATGGACCATCTGGCCGGCCAGGACCTGCGCGATACCCTCGCCGATGGCGTGCTGCCCATCGACCAGGCTCTCGACATCGCCGCGCAGGTGGCCGATGCGCTGGCGGCGGCGGAGCGCGGCGGGCTGGTGCACTGCGACATCAAGCCCGAGAACCTGCGCATCCTGTCGGATGGTTGCGTCAAGGTGATGGACTTTGGCATCGCGCGGGCGGCGGATGCGCACCTGCGTGAGATCGCCGGCACGCGCGCCTACATGGCCCCCGAGCTGTGGCGCGGCGAGCCGCCCGAGCATGCCAGCGACGTCTATGCACTGGGCTGCGTGCTCTATGAGATGCTGACCGGCCACGCGCCCTTTGTGCCTGCCGCCCAGGGCGACCGCGAGCAGGCGGCCCGGGAGGTGGCGCAGCAGCACCTGTCGCTGGAGCCCGATTGGTGGCCGCTGCAGCAGGAGGCAGCCCCGGCCAGCCTGGTCCAGTTGCTCAGAGCGATGCTGGCCAAGGTGGCTGAGGATCGCCCGCGCGCCGTGCACCTGGCGGCCGAGCTGCGGCGGCTCGCGGGCGCCGCCGTGGCCGGGACGCGGCTCGCGGGCAGGGCGGCGGCAGACGACGACACGACGCGGCCCCACCCACAGGCTGGGGCCGAGGACGACGATGATATCACCATCCGCCGTGGCGCCCCGCTGCCCTCCACACCGCACGAGTGTGCCACCCCCACGCCCGGCGCTGCGTTGGAGCGCATCCCGAGCGGCGTCCGCGTGTCGTTACAGCGCCACCTGGGCACGATCGATCTGGGCGCCGAAGCCTGCCGCGCGGCGCTCTGCCACGAGGGCGCGCTGCTGACGGGCACGCTCGAGGGGCAGGTCTGCCGGCTCGACCTGCGCACGGGCCGCGTCGAGAGCTGGGCGGTCGTGCCACGCTCGGCGGTGCGTTCTCCGGCCTGGGCTTTTGCGGCGTACCGCCATCGCCTGTGGCTGCATGCCGGCGATCGCGATTGCTACGAGCTGGAGGCGGCGCAGGGCAGGGTCACCGGCCATACCTTGCTGCCCGAGGCAGCAATGAGCCTGAGCTGCACCGGGGGTTGGCTGTACATGGCCGGCGCCCGCGCCGAGCTCTATCGGGCGCCGCTGAACGATGTGGAGCGGCGCGAGCGCTTCGACCTGGGAGCACGGCTGACGGGGGCGCCGGTGGCCACGCAGGGCGCCGTGTTTGCGCCTACCGCCGCTGGCCTGGTCTGCCTCGATACGCACACCCGCGTCGCCGCACCGGTGGGGCCACAGCAGACGGCGCGCGCGGCCAGCCTGATGCCCGGCAGGCGCCTGGCCGTGGTCTACTCGGCCGTGGCCGCCGATGGCGCTCAGAGCAGCACCATCGGCCTGTTCGATGTCGCAGCGCTGCCGCCACGCCTGCTGGCCACCGTGCAGGCGAGCGGCCAGAGCGCCGGCCCCGCCCAAGTCGCCGGCGACCGCATTGTCGTGAGCTATCGCGATGGGCGCGCCCTGGCCTGGGATGCCGTCGTGAGCGACGGCGCATGGCAACTGCGACAGGCCTGGCCGAGCGAGGCCTGGGAGGGGCTGCGCGTGCACAGCGGCGCTGGCCTCGGTGCGGGCCTGGTCGCGCTCGCGCCGTGCAATGAGCGCGAGGGCAAGCTCGTGCTGCTGAACGCGGGCAACGGCCGGCCGGTCGCCGAGCAGCCCCTGTCCGGCGAAGTATTCGTGGCGCCGCTCTGGTGGGAGAGGACGCTGAGCGTCATCATGGCTCGCGGCGCCGTCGAGGTCTTCCGCATCACGCTCGTCGCGCAAGGCTGATACAGTCCCGGCGGCGTGGGAGCCGCCTCTGCTGCTCTTCAGGCCGATGGGGAGAGAGACGAGTATGGGAGCGCTATGACCAGAGCAATCGCCATCCTGATTGTGCTTGTCGCTTTGGGCTACCTCTATTGGTGGTGGCGGCGCTACGCGCCGGCCAGGCGGGCCAGGCGGCTGGCCGCCACGGCCATGCAGCAGGGCGATTGGCCACAGGCGCTGATCGAGCAACTGCTGGAGTATGCTCGCCTGCTCGACGCGGCCTCGCCGGCCATGGCGGCGGTGTGCATCGGCCTGGCCAAGCGCGGGGTCGCCGACCCGCGCGCTCGGGCGCTCTATGAGCGCCTCCTGGCCGTGCAGCGGGTGACGCCCGAGAACGCCGTGGTCGCCCGGCGGCTGGCGCAGTTCATCGCGCCCGAGCCCGTCGCCGAGCCACGGGCGGCCGAGGCAGGCAATGCGGCCGCGCTGCTCGATCAGGTCATCCAGTTGGGCCTGGCGAACGATGAGGATGTGCTGCGGCGCGCCACGTTGGCCCGTCTCTGGGTCGACGTCGCCGAGCCGGCCCTGGCCGCCTGCCTCGCGGCCTGGCGCCTGCTGCGCGGCACGCCGCAGGCCGAGCCGCTGGCGCGCTTCCTGTACGACTGTTATGCTGCGCGAGACGATGTGGCCGGGCCGGCGGCAGCGGGCGACGGCGCCGCAGCGCAAGACAGCCTCTCGGGCCCGGCGCAGGTCTTCTGCACGGTGGCCGATGCGCCGCCGGCGAGCCTGGTGACGCGCCGCCGCGCCATCGCGGCCACCTTCGCCTGCGGCGCCTCTGCGGCCTGCGTCGAGCAATGCCAGCGGGCGCGCGACGACTTTGGCGCCCCGGCGCTCGACGACGACATCTGGCGCCTGTGGGGGCAGGCGATCGTCGGCCTGGCCGCCCGCGATTGGCCCGCATTCGAGCAGGGCGCGAGCTGCCACCTGCCGGCTGGCGCCTCGTGGCCGCGCCTGCAGGAGGCGCTGGACCACGCCTGCGGCCTCGAGCCCGACGACATGAGGCTGCTGCGCGCCCAGGTCTGGGCCTATCTGCTCGCGCAGACCCCCATCGCCCGCGCGCTGCCCGTCTATGAGCGCGCGCTGGCCAAGCGCCTGCCGATCGTGCCGGCGCTCGAGCGGCTGGCAGAGCACGCGCACGAGATGGCTGCCTGGGGCGACCTCGAACGCGCCTGCCTCGCCCTCCTGCCGCTGCAGGCGGGCGAACCGGCCACGCGCACGCGGCATTGGTTGGCAGAAGCGTGGCTCGAGGGCGGCCTGACGCCCGATGTCGCCATCCTCGAGGCGGTCTTTGACAGTGACCCCGACTATGCGGCGCTCAACGGCCGGCTCGCGGGCCACTATCTCGAGCAGCCGTCTCTGGCGCCACACGAGCTGGCGCGCATCGAGCGGCTGCTCGAGAGCCCCCTGCCACCGGCCTTCGCGGCTGCCAGGGCACAGGCCCTGCGCGAAAAGTACGCGCTGGCCTGGCTCGATACGGACGTGGCACCCAGCGCAGCATTCACGGCGCACCTCAACCGCTACCTCGAAACCGGCGGCGCCCATGAACGCCTCATGGCGTGGGCCATCGACGCGGGCGTGGGCAGCCGCGAGCGCCGGCAGGCTGTGCTCGAAAGCCTCGTGCGGCGGCGGCCGGCGGAGCAACGGCATTGCCTGGAGCTGGCCGAGAGCTATGCGCGCTCGGGCGCTTCAGAAGAACAGGTGCGCCTGCTCGCCGAGGCTGCCGAGGACGGCTGGCGGCTGCGCCCGAGCTTTGATGACGATGACTGCCGGCTGGCGGCGTTCATCGGCGAGCGCAGGCCGCTCCCGCTCTGGGTCCGCCGCAAGCTGCTGCAGGCATTGCTCCTGAACCGGCCATCAGGCTGGCAGGAACTGGCCAGCCGTTGCCTCGCCGGGATGCTCGAGCAGGGCGAGGCCGGCAGCGAGCTGCTGCAACTGGTCACCGCGCGGCTGTACCGCTCCGGCCAGCGGGACCCGCTCCATGTGTGGGCGCTGGAGGTGCTATCGGGGCAGCGCGACGAGCCGGTGGCCGATGGGGTGCGGCTGCTCGCGCTCTACGATGCGGGCGTAGCGCGCCCTGGCGAGGCCGCAGGCGACGCGCAGCGCAAAGGCCAGGCCCTGGCCGAGGCCTTGGCAGGCCGCTGCCGCCGGGCGGGCGCCGAGCTGCGAGCGGCACTCTTCCCGCCACTGCTCACGCGCCTGCTGGGCCGCGATGTGACCACGCTGGCCTCTTGGGAGATCGAGCTGTTCATCTTTGGCACGCAAGGTGACCTGGCAACCGGCACGGCCGCCTCACTGCGCTTCGCGGCGCAGCTCGCCGACGCGCTGGCCGCGCGTGAGGATGCGCGCGCCGTGGCCCTGCAGCGCTGGGCCTACGAGCATGGCGAGCGCGCCACCAGCTCCGCCGCCCGGCTCTTTGCCATGGCCGATCGCTTCCAGGCGGCCGAGGGAGGCGACCCGTTCTGGTTCGATGTCGCCCGTCTGGCGCAGGGCGAGGCCGAGGTCGCGGCGGCGGCTTGCAGCTTCCTGGTGGCCGAGCTGCTGCGCCGCGACAGGTGGGGTGACGCCGAGGTCGAGGTGGCCCTCGGGCTCCTCACGCCGCCCTATCGCGCGCAGTTGGCCCCGGCCTTTGTGCAGCGCGTCGCGCCCGGGCGCGAGCGCCGGCGCGACCGCGCGTTGCTCGAGCTGCTCGATGAGACCCCCGCCCTGGGCGCGGGCCGCGCCGAGCTCTTGCTGTCGCTGGCCGAAAGGCGCGCGGCGCGGCACGACCATGACGGCGCGCTCGCGGCCTGCTTCCTGGTGGAGGAATCGGTGGGGGGCAGCGAGGAGTTGACCGGGCGCATCCTGGGCCTGCTGCTCAACAGCCCCAGCCGCGCCCAGCACGCCGGGCGCCTGGCCGGCTACCTGGAACGCTACCCCAATTCGTTCGATCTGCTTGCCCAGATGGCCGCCCTGGCCCATGACGCTTCGCGCCCGCTCAGCTTCGAGCTGGCCCTGGAAATCGTCGACCGGTGGGGCGACCTCGCCGCACGGCAGGACTCGGCGCAGACGGCGTACGCCCATGACCCCAGCTTTGTCGTCACCGTCAAGTGCGAGGTCTACGAGCTCTACCGCGAGCAGATGACGCCCCAGAACGAGCAAGCCCTGCTGCGCTCCATCGCCAAGCACAGCCGCCAGGCGCTCGGCGGCGAGGCGCGCCAGCACATCGAGCGCGTCAGCGAAGCGGTCCTCGCGTCTTCGGGGCACGGTTACGAGGTGCGCCAGGTGGTGGCCGAGCTCCTGTACGGCCTGGGCAACCTCGCTGCGGCCACCTGGCACCTCGAGCAACTGGCCGAAGTGGCCGGCTACCACCAGATGGCCGTGGAGGCGCTGGGGCGCATTGCGCGCCAACTCGAGTCGCCGCGGCGCGAGTTGCCGGCGCTGTTGGCGGCCTATCGCTGCATCGCCGACGATGCCTACCATCGCGGCGATCTCGATGCGGCCGAGGCCGTCGCCCAGAAGGCCAAGGCCATCCTGCTCGACGAGGGCGCCTTCGAGAGCCTGACCGAAGAAGGCCGCAAGCGGCTGGCCGCAGAGCGCGACCCCATCCTCAGGCTGCACCAGATCATCCTCGAATCGCGCCGCGAGAGCGCCGCGCTGAGCCTGGCGCAGACGCGCGACCTGGCCGACGTGTGCCGCCTGCTCCGTCTGTGGGACAAGGCCGGCCGCCTCTACTCGGAGCTGGCGCTGGCCCTGCAGCGCAGCGGGAACCGCAACGGCGCGCTCGAGTGCGCCGAGGCGGCCTTTTACTGCTACTACAAGGCGGGCAAGGAATGGTGGGATCCGGCCGGCAAATATCTGCTGCGCATCCTCTGGGGCTTTGAGACCCCGCCCCGGATCGAAGTAGCCGACAAGTTCGATGCGCGCGAGCTGCGGCTGATGGAGAGCGTCGCCGTCCTCTACCATAGTCTGTGTGTGGTCGAAGATCTGTTGCCGGTGCAGCGCAGCCGCTATCGGCGTGATGCGCTCATGCTCTACGAGCACCTGCCATTGGGCTATGTCCACGAGCACGACTATGTGCGCCGGCTGATGTACGACCTGCGTCAGGCCGAGCCCAGCATCGAGGAGCCTTTTGACCTGGTGCCCCACATCCGCGAGCACGGCCGCGCCGAGAGGTGGACGGGGCGCCGCTACGAACGGCTCGAGCTCCTGGGCAGCGGCGCCTTTGCCGATGTCTTCAAGGTGTTCGACACCCAGGAGGGCGTGCCGCGCGCCATGAAGCTCATCACGCCGGCGACCGGCCGCGACCCCAAGGCGCTGCAGCAGTTCCAGAGTGAGGGCAGGTGGCTGCGCGAACTCGATCATCCCAACATCGTCAAGTGCTACGACGTCGGCGTGGAGGAAGACCGCCAGTTCATCATCATGGATTATGTAGAGGGGCAGACGCTCGACGACCTGATCACGCGCCGCCGTCGTGAGATCCCGCTGGAGACGCGCCTGCGCATCTTCCTCTGCGTGTGCAGCGCCGCCGAGTACCTGCACAACCAGGGCATCCTGCACCGCGACCTGCACCCAGGGAATGTGCTGGTCGGCGGGGCCGACCTGGAGACCGTCAGGCTCACCGACTTTGGCCTGGCGACCATGATGGACCGCGAGGGCGTCGGCAAGAGCTCGCGCATCAACGGCCGCGAGAACTATATCCCCCCGGAGGTCATCGCCCGGCGCAAAGAGACGGTGGCGAGCGAGGTCTACTCGCTGGGGGCGATGCTGTGCTTCGTCCTCTCGGGCTGGCCGCACCCCGATGCGGCGCTGCGGCGCGAGCTCGGCTCACCCGAGTACCTTGGCCTGGGCGAGGTCATCGAGCGTGCCCTGAGCAACGATCCGGCGGCGCGTTACCAGCGGGTGACCGAGCTGATCCACGACATCTGCCGCCGCGCCGGCCTGCGCTACGACTATGGCGCCATCCTGATGAAGGTCACCCCGCTGCGCTTCAACCACATGTTCGAGATTGTGGACAAAGTGGGCCGCGGCGAGGCGGGCACCGTCTACCGCGCCCACGACCTGCGCACGCCGGGCGCGCCCGACGTCGCCATCAAGGAGATATCCAGCGACCGCGTGCGCGGCTCGCTCGAGCGCCGCGCCGAGCACTTTTACCGCGTGCGCGACCTGACGCACCCCAACCTGGTGCAATTGCAGGCCTTCTTCTGCGTCGACGGCAAGCTGTACGTCGTCATGGAGTGGGTGGAGGGCCGCAGCCTGGCCGACATGATGGAGGCCAACGAAGCCCAGGGCCGGCGCTTCCTGCCGGCCGACAGCCTGCACCTGGTGGGCGACGTGACCCGCGCACTCGCGTTCGTCCACCAGCAGGGGATCGTCCACGGCTGCGTCGTGCCGACCAACGTGCTCGTCGAAAAGAACGGCACCGAGCACGCCAGGCTCTCGGACTTTGCGGCCTCGGTGCTCTTCGAGGGCGACCAGTGGCACAAGTCGGCACTGATCCGCCAGTACAACTACTACCTGGCGCCCGAGACGGCGCGCAACGAGGCCGTCACGCCGGCCAGCGACGTCTACTCGCTGGGTTGGCTCCTCTGCCAGGTCGTCACCGGGCAGCGCGGCCAGCTCAGCCCAGCCGAGATCTATGCGGCGCTGGAGGAACTGGGCCGCTGGAGTGAGGCCCAGAAGGAAGGCCTCGTGGCCATCATCGAGGGGAGCACGGCGCTCGACCCGGCGCGGCGCGCCTATGCCGACGGTGCCGCGCTCCTGGCCGCGCTCGACGGCATCGCTGTGAGGCCGTAGGCGCGGCATCGTGCCGCGTGCTCTTCTACGCGGCACGATGCCGCGCCTGCCGAGCGAAGCCATGAGGCGGAGCACGCAACACGCTACACCGGGAGTGGACACATGCCCTTGAGCCTCGGTGACGTACTCCATGATCGTTACCGCATCGACGCCCTGCTGGGCCAGGGCGGCATGGGTGCCGTCTACCGCGCCTTCGATACGCACCTCGATCAGCCCTGCGCCATCAAAGAGTTCCGCCTGGGCCATCTGCCGACCGAGGCCGAGCGGCGCTCCTCGGATCATACCCGGGTGTGGGCGCCAGGCCGGGAAGCCGGCGCGACCCGCGAGCAGGCCGTCGAGCAGTTCACGCGCGAGGCCAGGCTGCTGGCCGCGCTGGACCACCCGAACCTGCCCAAGGTAACCGACTATGTCGCCGTCAACGACGGGTGTTTCCTCGTGATGCCCCTGGTCGAAGGCCGCGACCTGGCAGCGGTGCTCGAGGAGGCGGGTGGCCAGCCACTGCCCGAAGCGCAGGTGCTGGCCTGGATCGACCAGGTGCTCGACGTCCTGGCCTACTGCCACGCACAAGGCGTCATCCACCGCGACGTCAAGCCTGCCAACATGATCGTCACCCCGCAGGGCAAGGTCTACCTCGTCGACTTTGGCATCGCCAAGCCCGTGGGACACGTGGGCACAGCTCTCGGCGCGCGAGCGACGACGCCAGGCTACAGCCCGCCCGAGCAGTACGGCCAGGGGCGCACCGATGCACGCAGCGACATCTATGCCGTGGGGGCGACGCTGTACGCGCTGCTTACCGGGCAGGAACCCGTCGGAGTCTTCGACCGGGTGACCGGCCGCGATATGCCCTCGCCGCGCAGCCTGGCGCCGGCCGTCTCGGCGCACGTAGCTGCGGCGGTCATGCGCGCGCTGGCCATCCTGCCCGACGAGCGCTTCCAAAGCGTGGAGGAGCTGCGCGCAGCGCTGGCCGGCCAGGAGCTGCAACCGAATGAGAGCGTCGCGCCTGCAGACGCCGGCATGGCCGGGCAGGCGCTGCAGCCGGTCGAGGGCATTGCGCCCGCAGATGCCGGTGGCGCCCAGCAGGAGCTGCAGCCGATTGAGAGCGTCGCGCCTGCAGACGACGGCATGGCCGGGCGGGAGCTGCAGCCGGTCGAGAGCGCCACGCCCGCAGACGCCGGCGGCGCACGGTCGGCGCTGCCGCCAATCGAGAGCGCCACGCCCGCTGGCGCTTCCGGCGCGGCAGAGCGCGGCCCATGGGGCCACCTGACCGGCGCATTGCGGGCGCGCTGCCGGCCGCTCAACTTCCGCGCCGGCAGCATCATGCTCAAAGCGCCCGAAGGCGCCGGCCGCCCCTGCGCCATCGCCGCCGCCGAGCGCGACCTCGTGTTCGTCGCCTGGAGTATCGGGGCCGTGCAGGCCTATCAGGTGCGCGATGGGCGCCTCCGGTTCACCAAGTGGCTCGGCGAAGCGGGGCCGCATGCCGAGGTCCTCGACATGGAGTGGTATCAACAAAGAGAGAAGTCGGGCTGCTACGTCCTGGCGCGGTGCGGGGCACAGTGCCGCGTCTACACGGTGTCGAGCGATGGCGCGATCGGCCCGGCGCTCACGGCCCTCCTCGATGGCTGTTGCGTGGCCGCCGAGCACGGCCGCCCATGGGTGCTGGCTCAAGGCCGAGTCTGTCAGCAGGCTGATGCGGGCACCGGCAAGAAGGATGCTGTCACAGAGAAGGCATCGCGCCCAGCCGGCCAGGAAGGCTCGGCGGAAGAGGGCCGGCTCGAGGGCGACAACACGCCCAACAGAGCCCAGGCGAAGGCAGAGGGCGGCACAGACGCCGGGGCGGGTGGTGGCACCACGACGCGCATCGTCTCCGTACTGTGTTGTGCGGATGGGGAGTGGCGGCAGGCCATCGACAACTGCGCGGCACCCTACGACCTGATGGTGGCGGGCAGGCATCTCTACGTCGTGGGCACGTGCCACACCCCCACGTCGCCCTCTGCCCAGGGACCCCAGGATCCCGGCAGCCAAGCCGGTGCTGCGGCCGACCAGGGCCAGGGTCAGGTTCGTCGAGAGCAGGAAGCCAAGCAGCCCAGCAACCAGACCGGCGCGACTGCGCCGGCCCTGGGCGGGCACCAGTACGGCATCTGGGTATGCGCTCCGGACGGGCGCAGCGCCGCGCCACCGATCCATGTGCGCCACCTTTTCACCTGGCACGGGCATGGCGCCTACACCGCCTGCGACCCCCGGGACGAGCAGTTGTACGTCTACACGAGCGACGACGGGCGGCCACAGGTGCTGTTCCTGAACCCGCAGACCGGCGAAGTCGAGCTCAGGCTCCATCCCCCGAGATGGAGCGGCCCTGTGCCCATCGCGGCCAGCCTCGATCGCCTGTTTCTGCTGGAGCCGGAGCCGGGCCAGGTCCTGTGGTATGGGCGACAGTGGCTCTCTCTGAAGAGGCTGGGCCATGGCTGACGGGCCTGCTCAAGAACTCGACCTGTCTGAGGCACTCGGGGCCGGCGACCGGCTTGCTCGCTCCGCACGACCCCGGTATGGGTCCCTTTTTGCCTAGAGAGGTGGTCCATGGCCATTGCTTTCATTTCGAGATCGGCCAAGCATCTGTGGGGCTTTTGGAAGACAGCGAGCCGCTCGCTCGACTTGTTCGATTTCGGCAACGCCGCGCTCACCGTCATCAACCTGGCCGTCGCCTTCGCCACCCGCCTCTGGGATCCCTGGAGCGCGACCTATGCGCCAGCGTTCGCCCTGGCCAAGATCGGTGTCGGGGTGTCGATCGCCTTTTGCGCGGCCGGTTGGCTGGGCTGGGGATACTCGACCATCATCAGCGCCAAACCTGACAGCCCCAGCGCTCGCAGATGCCGCAAGATGGGGCTGCTCTTCACATGCTGCATTCTCGGGCTCGGCTTGATCTATGCCGAGCGCATCACCAGGTGGGCCGACGCGACGTTCCGCAAGATCGACACCATCATGGTAGTGGCCGATGCGCCAGACAAGGTTGCCAGCGACAGCGTGCGCGCGCTGGAGCAGGCGCTGTTGCAGGATGCCCGCGTCAAGCTGGAGTACTCTACCGTCTCCACAGCTCCGGCCGCCCAGGGCGGGCACAGCGCCCTCGACACCTTCCGCAGCAACCAGGGCCTGCGGGCCGCCATCTGGGTGCACGCCCAGCAGATGGCCCCCAGCGGCACCGAGGTCGGCCTGGATATCGAGGAGACGCCGGCGTTGCCGGGGCGGGGCTTTCGTGGCCGGGCCACCTATGAGCGCGTTCCTTTCGACGATGCTCAGGCTATGGTGGGCATTACCATCGTAGAGTACGTCTCTCGCCTCAGGTACATGCAGCAGGACTATGGCGCCGTGCTGCGCCTGGCCAATGACTGGGGTCGCAATCAGTCCAGGCTGTGGGCGGCGCTGCCGCAGGACCATCCTACCTACCTGTGCGTGCTGCTGCGGTCGGCCAATGCGCTGCAGGAGAAAGCGCCGCTCTCATGCGACCGCGTCAAGCTGACGGAGGCCGTAGCGCAGGCCTGGGCGGCGCGGGAAGGCTTCCCGGCCGAGCAGGCGTTCTTCGGCCTGGTCTACGCGCAGCTCCTGGTGGAGAGTGGCCAGTTTGACGAGGCCGAGCGGGTGCTGCAGTCGCTGCAGGCCAGCCATATGGACGCGGCGGATGCCGGCGAGATGTACCGGCTGCTGGGAGAAATCAGCCTGGCGCGGGCGCAGCTCCAAGCGAGCGAGCCGAGGGAAACGTCGCTTGTTCGCGCCGTCGAGAGATTTGCGGTCGCCGTCCAGCGCGCGCCGGGCTCTCCCCAAAGCCACTTTGGCCTGGGGCGGGCCTGCCTACTGCGCGCCCTGGCCGGGCCTAGCGCAGAGACCGCGCCGGACCTGGCGCGGGCCGTACGCAGCCTGGAGGCCGCACAGGGTCTGCGGCCGCCCGTCTGCCTCAGCAGAAACGTGCTGATGTGGCTGAGCGTCGCGCACGCTGTAGGAGGCGATGCCACCGCATCCCAAAAGGCCCTGAAGGAAGCCCAGGCCTGCCAGTGCGCCTCGTCGGACTCGCTGATCAACCTTGACACGCCACTGGTGCTGTCGCAGGCCGACGCCACTGCGGCAGGCTGGCAGTTGCCGGTGCGGCTGGCCCTGCCGGCGGAGGCGGCCGATTACCAGGTGCGCATCATGGGCGGCGAGCAGTCGGCGCCACAAAGCACGCCGGTGGCCGTAGAAAGTATGCTGACCGCATCCCAGGGGCTCGTCTATGCGGCGTCGGTCGACATCCACGACTTGTTCAACCGGCCCTTCGTGATCAGGCACCTTGAGTCGAGCCGGCAACTGCAGGCCCAGGGAAGCTACGAGTTGGCCGTCTTCCAGGAGCCCGCCGATGTGCGCGTGCCTCCGACGTTCCCGTTGCTGCTGCTCGCCCGACCGGAGCTCACCATCAGCGGCGTGCCCGCAGAGCCACTCACGATGCAGCCGGATAGCGCGGCCACCATCGGCGCCTGGGTCGAGCGGCCCTTCCCTTCGGGCGCCGGCGCCGATGTGCTGAAAGATAACGAGATACTCAGCGGGCTGCAATTCCTCATCAGGGACATCTCGGCAAAAGACGTGCCCGACATCGTGATGGAGCGCAGTCCCAGCACAGGCCACTATACCGCCTCCATCCGGCCGCGCAGGTTGGGGGAGCAGACCCTGCAGGTGCTCGTGGAAGAGAAAGGCGCCAAGGCCGGCAGCAGAGTGTTGCTGGCAAGCGCGCCGTTCAGCATCCGCACCGTCGCGCCGCCGCCGCCAACCCCCACACCGCCGGTGACTGAAGTGGAGGTGGCCGTGGCGAGCGATCTCTACGCCGAGCCCAAGCTCGCTGCCAGGCTGGAGGCTCCCTTCTCTGCGGGCGACTGCCCGGTTGTCTGGGTCCAGGCCACCGAAAAAGCCGCCGACGGCAGCGAGTGGTGCCGCCTGCTGCTGCGCAAGGGCGATTTCCAGCGCCAGTGCTGGGCGCCCAGCGCTTCGCTGATGGTGCGCAGAACGCTGCCCTACGAGGCGCTCGACACGTTGGCCGTCACCCTGGCCGAGACCAAGATCTATCCCGAGGTCGACGCCCAGACGCCGGCCGGCACGGTGCCCAAGGGCGCGCTGCTCGAGGTCAAGAAGCAGACTGAAGGGCGGCTCCTGGTGCGCGCCCACCTGCCGGGACCCAATGATCCCTTCATGGAAGGTTGGCTGCCCCTGCGCAGCAACGCCAGCGATACCCTGCCCTTGTGCGGCGCGCGTTGAGGCAAATGGCGCAAATTGGCCAAGTAGTATATAGTATGGAGAGACACGCTGCTTGACGAGGTGTACACGTCATGCCCGTTGAGTCGAACGGTCTGATTGTCGGGCGCTACCGCATCGAAGGCAAGCTCGGCCAGGGCGGCATGGGCGCGGTCTACCGCGCCTTTGACCTGCACCTGGAGCTGCCCTGCGCTCTGAAGCAGCTCGGCCTGGCGCACCTGCCAACGGAGGAGGTCACGCGGCGGCAGAGGACCGCAGGCAAGCCCCGCCTCACCCGCGAGGTGGCAGCCGAGCAGTTCCGGCAGGAGGCGCGGCTGCTGGCGCGGCTGGAGCATCCCGGCCTGCCGCGGGTGACCGATTGCTTTGCCGTCGGCGATGACCACTACCTGGTGATGACGCTGGTCGAAGGCGAGGACCTGGAGGAGGCGTTGGCGCGGGCGGCGACGGGCTTTCCCGAGCCCGAGGTATTGGCCTGGGTGGTGCAGGTGATGGACGCGCTGGACTACTGCCACGCCCAGGGAGTAATCCACCGCGACGTCAAGCCCGCCAACATCATCGTGACGGCGGCGGGCAAGGTCTACCTGGTCGATTTCGGCATCGCCAAACTCGCCGGGCTCACGCAGCTGACGCCCATCGGGGCGCGGGCCGCGACCACCGGCTACAGCCCGATCGAGCAGTACACCGGGCACGAGCATACCGGCGTCTGCAGCGATATCTACGCCCTGGGGGCGACTATGTACGCCCTGCTCACCGGCCAGGCGCCGAGGGCCGCGGGCCTCCGCGTCGCCGGCGGCGATATGCCGTCGCCGCGAGCCCTGGCGCCGGGCGTTTCGGTCAAGATGGACGCAGTGGTGATGCGCGCCCTGGCCATCCGCCCGGCCGAGCGTTTCCAGAGCGTCGCCGAGATGCGCGGCGCCCTGCCGGTCGCTATCGCCGGTCGTGACGCCCCGCTCGACCGCCTGATTGTCGAGCTGGACGCAGCCCAGCGCGAGCGCGCCTGGGCCAGGCTGCAGATACTGCTGAGTGAGATCACGCGGCGCGTCGCAGTCGACAAGCCATGAGCGCCTCCACCAAGGTGACCGAACAAGGATCGAACGCATGAGCCTGAACACCGGGACTCTGGTCCACGGCCGCTATCGCATCGAGGCCAAGCTCGGCGAGGGCGGCATGGGTGCCGTCTACCGCGCCCTCGACGCACTCAACGATCAGCCCTGCGCCCTGAAGGAGCTGCGCCTGGGGTACCTCCCCAGCGAGGAAGACACCCTGTTGCCCGACGCGACGGTCGCCAGCGTGGGCGGCAGGGCAGTAGCCATCACCCGCGAAAAGGCGGCGGAGCAGTTCCGGCGCGAGGCGCAGCTCCTGGCCAGGCTCAGCCATCCGGGCCTGCCCAAAGTGACCGACTACTTTGGTCTCGACGACGAGTACTATCTGGTGATGACGCTCATCGAGGGTCAGGACCTGGCGCGCGTGCAGGCCGCCGCCCAAGGCCAGCCGTTGCCCGAAGCGCGCGTGCTCGAGTGGATGGGGCAGGTGGCCGATGCCCTGGCGTACTGCCACGCGCAGGGGGTGATCCATCGCGACATCAAGCCGGCGAATATGATCCTGACGCGGGAGGGCCGAGTCTATCTGGTCGATTTCGGCATTGCCAAGCCCGAGGATTCCTCTGGCAAGACGACGATCGGCGCGCGGGCGACGACGCCAGGTTACAGCCCGCCGGAGCAGTACGGCGGCCGGGGACGCACCGACGCCAGAAGCGACATCTATGCCCTGGGGGCTACCCTCTACGCCCTGCTCACGGGGCGCGACCCCATCGAAGCCATCGACCGGCTGCAGGACGCCGAGATGCCCGCGCCGCGCAGCTTGGTGCCGGGCCTTGCGCCACACGTGGATGCCGCCGTGATGCGCGCCCTGGCGCTCAAACCTGCCGACCGCTTCCAGAGCGTGGCCGAGCTGCGCGCCGCCCTCGCCGGCCCCGAGCCGGCCGATGCGGAGCTGGCGCGATGGGTCGACGACATCGTGACTGCCTACATCACCGGCAACCGGGCGCGCGTCTGGGCGCTGCTCGGCGAGATGAGCGCCCGCCGCATGGGCCAGGGCCCGAGCCCCGCGCCGGGCGCACCCGCCAAGGCCATGGCGCCGGCGCACTGGACGGTCGTCCGCCGCGACCGCTTCAACGACGGCGCCAACGGCTGGCCGACGGGCGCCATCAGGCAGCGCCTCGTCGTGGGCAACCTCAGCGTCACCGGTGGCGAATACCGCTGGGAGGTGCGGGCGCTCGGCAGCTTTGTCTCGCGCATCCGCCACGAGCCGCCACTCACCGATTTTGCCCTGGCCATCGATGCCCGGCTGCTCAGCGGGCCCGATAGCTGCCAGTATGGGCTGACCTTCCGCAGTGGCAAGAGCGGCGAGTATGTCTTCTGGGCCAGGGGCGACGGGCACGTGGCCCTGCGCGCCTGGTGCAGCGGCGATTGGACCACCCTGCTCGACTGGGCGCCTTGCCCCGCCCTGCACCGCGGCCAAGCCAATCGCCTGACGGTCATCGCCCAGGGGCGGCAGCTCGGCCTCTTGGTCAACGACCAACTCGTGGGCGCGATTGAGGATGCGCGCCAGAGCCGGGGCACGGCTGGGTTGGCCATCGCCCTGGCCAGGGCCGGCGACGTCGCGACCTTTGCCTTTGACGATTTCGAGCTGCGGGCGCCATGAGGCCCGCCAGGGAGGCCACATGCAGGTGAGCCAATTCACCACGGCCGGCATCCGCGATGGCAACGAGGACTCGCTCTGCGTCGCGCTCGGCACGCCGGCGGGCGATCTCTTGGCCGTGGCCGACGGCCTGGGCGGCCACGCCGACGGCTCGCTGGCCAGCGAGCTTGCCTGCCACTCGCTCGCCCAGGTCGTGGAGCACGAGGATCCGGCTTCGTTCGTGCTCGGTGGCCAGCGCATGGACGAGGACGAGCTGCGGCTGGCCTTCCTCTCCGATGCTGTGCGCCAGGCGGGCGCCGCCCTCTGGCACGAGGCGCGGCAGCGCGGCTCCGACATGGGCTCCACCCTGCTGGCCGTGCTGCTCAAGGATGGGCGGGGCTATGCCGCCCAGGTGGGCGATTGCGCGCTGTTCGTGTCGGATGGCGGGCCGCTGCCGCCGGCCAAGCTGACCGTCGAGCACCGGCGGGGCAAGAGCCTGACGCGCTCGCTGGGCGCCCAGGAGCAGGTCACGCCCGATGTCTTTTCCTTTGCTTTTGACGAGGGTTCGGTGCTGCTGCTGGGCTGCGACGGCTTTTGGGAACACGTGACCCCCGAGGCCATGCACGAGCTGCTCCTCGAGCGCCCCCCCTTCTGCGCGGCCGAGGAGCTTGGGCATGCCGCACTGCAGGCGGGCAGCCACGACAATGTGTCGGTGATCGTGGTGGAGGGCGAGCGCTTTGTGGCGCGCCACGCCGGCGGGCAGATCGAGGTCTACGCCGCCATCCTGGCGGCGAGGGAAGAGAGCCCCGAGGTTGCCACGCAGCGCGAGGCGTTGCTGCGCTTTGCCGCGCGGCACGCCGCCGGCAGCCCGCGCATTCCGGCCATCATGGCCGATCTCCTGCAGCGCCTGCCCGATGCGCGGGCCTCGTGGGCCGCCGTGCGCGACGTGCTGCCACCGGGAATCCTCGATCAGCTCAGCCAGATGATCGACGTCGTGGCCCTGGCCCCCGATGCCGAGCCGGCCGCCTTTGACGCCTTCGGCGAGCCGCCCGGCGCCGAGCCGGCCGGCCCGTCCGAGGCGCCTGCGCCCGATCAGGCCAGCGCGCCTGCCGTGCCGCCGGCGACTCTGTCGGCGCTGAGCCCCGAAGCGCCCGAATCCTGGCCCGAGGAGCCAGCCCGTCGTGAGGCCGAGTACCTGCGGCGCATCGAGCGCCTGGAGCTGGCGCAGGCCGAGCTGCAACGCGAGATCGAGGTCGCCCGGGCCATGCTCCGCGAGCGGGAGGCCACCGTCGGCACTCTACGTACAGAGCTTGATAAGAGTGCCAAGACAGCATATACTTACAAAAGAGCCGCATTGCGGCTCGGCGAGCGGTTGCTCGATCTGTGGCAGGGGTATCCCAAGGAATGCGAGCAGCTTCTGACGCGCGATTGGCTGCTCAAGGTGGATGGATGGCTGCAACAGCAGGGGCTGCAGCGGGAACCACCACAGCCACAGGGGCCCGAGGAGGGCAAGAGCCTATGGGAGCGCATCAGGCGCAAGTAGAGGGTGCCCCGGCCGGGCGCGGGCAGGTCCTCGCTCACTACCAGCGCTGGCTGGCGGAGCGCTGGCGCAAGGGCCATCTGAGCCTCGATGACGTACGGGCGCTCAAGGCCTTTTGCCGGGTGCACGCGGTGACGCCGCAGGAGCATGAGGCCACGGCCCAAGGCGTGGGCGTAGACCGCCGCGAGCTTGTAGACGAGAACAACCAGCACTTTGCCGATTGGCTGTTGGCGCAGCGCCGCTCATTGCCGAGGGGCGGTGGCGGCCTGCGGTTCGCCATGCCTGCCGGGCCCGCACCGTGGAAGCTGCGCCTGCCCGAGCAGCCTCCGGCCTGGCAGGCTGCTCTGGCCTGGCTGGCCGCACTCGTAGCTCTGGCTTCGACAATCGCCGCCGTTGCTCTGTAGCGCAGGGAGCCGTGACCGTGGGGATCACCGGGATCTTTCGCTCGCCGGCCGACCGGCTTCGCAGGGCGCTGGCCGCCGCCGCCAAGCCGCAGGCCGACCGCGACCGCGCCATCGCCGAGCTGCGCGCCGCCATCGCCCGCGATGCGCACGCCGCCGCCCAGGCCGGCGCCGCAGACGTCGTGCTCGATGCCTACCGCCTGTTTGTCGACCTCTGCATGCAGCAGTCACAGGGCGATCAGGCGTTCGCTGCCCTGGCCGAGCTGCGTCGCTACGAGGGGGGGCTGCCGGTCGCGCAAGAGCTCGCGCTCAAGCTGGCCAACGACGTGGCGGCCAGCGAGCACACGCTGGCGGCTGCGGCCGACGTGCTGGCCGAGGCGGGCCGGCTGCAAGAGCTGGCTCCGGCGCTGCGCGCGGCGCTCGACGACCGCTACCCCAGAAGCGTAGCGCTGGCGGTGCGCCTGGGCGATGCCCTCGCCGCTGCCGGCGAGTTCGACGAGGCCGTGCGCCGCTATCGTGCTGCCGCAGAGTTGCGCCCCGACGAGGCGCCTCGCCTCATCCCCAAGCTGCTGGCCATCGTCGCCGGGTCCGGCGACAGCGCGTCGGCCCGTGAGACGCTGGGCCTGCTCCTCTTTCGCCAGCGCGAGTATGCGCAGGCGGCCGAGCACCTGGCGCAGGCGCTCGCCCTGGGCGACCTGGAAATGGCGGCGCTCTTCGACCTGGCCGATGCGTATCTCGAGCTGCGCCAGGCCGATGATGCGGCAGAGGCCCTCGAGCGGCTGTTGGCCAGGTCGGCCAACGAGGTCGAGCTCGTTCGCCGCTGCGAGCGGCTGGCAGATCTGCGCCCGGCCGCCGGCCATTGGGCTTGCTGCCGCGCGCAGCGCATCTGGGGCGATGCCCTGCGCCGGCAATCGCGCTTCGAAGAGGCCCTGGCCCGCTACCGCCTGGCGCTCGACGACCTGCCGCACGACGACGCAGCGCAGGGCTTTGCTGCCGGCCTGGTGCAGCGGCTGGTCGATGTCGCCGCGCGCGTCGGCCCTGGCGCCGCGGCCGACGCCCAGCTCGAGCTGGGCCGGGCGTACGGGCTGGCCGGGTCCTTCGAGCAGGCCCTGGGGGCCTACAGCGCAGCGGTCCGGGCCGACCGGTCGGCGCTGCCTCGCGCCGCTCGCGGGCTTGAGGCCCTGGTGGCCATGGCGCCGTCGTCGCTGTCGCTCTGCCTGCAGTTGGCCGAGCTACAGATCGCGCTGGGCGATTGTGACGCCGCGCTCGCCGCGCTCGAAGCCGCCCGGCGCCAGCAGCCGGCGGAGCGCGGCGCCATCGTCGAAGGATACCGGCGCCTGCTCGCGGCCCTCGAGGGGCAGGGGCCCGATGCCGCGCTGGCGGCGGACCGGCCCAGCGTTCTCGCCGGCACGCTCTACGCCCTGGCCGAGGAGCTCGCAGCCGCCAAGCCTGTTGAGGCGGCCGCCTGCCTGGCGCGGGTGTTGGCCGCGTTGGGCGCCGCCCAGGCCGGCCGCGTGCTGGAGCACCTGAGCACACTGGACCTCAGCGCACAGCCCGCGCTGGGCCACCTGATCGCGGGCGACGCGCACCGGGCCAGGAACGAGTTCGCTGCCTCGCTGGCTGCCTACCGCCAGGTGCCGCTCGATGCGCAGACGGTCGATGAGGTCATTGTGCGGCTGGAGCGCCTGGCCGAGGCCGATGCGGGCCGGCCCGACGCCCTCATGACGGCCGCCACGGCTCGCCTCGACAGCGGGGCGCTCGGCGCAGGGATCGCGCTGCTGCAGCGCGCCTTTGCGCGCGACCGCGTTGCGACAGCGCCCGTCATCGTCACGCGGCTGGCGGCCCTGCGACAGGTGGGTTCGTGCCCCGCCGCCGGGCTGGCCCTCCTTGCCGACGCCCTGCTCCATCTTGGCCAGCCCGAAGCGCTGGCCTCAGGCATAGCCGTCGCCCGCGCGCTCCTCGAAGCCGCGCCCGAGCGCGCCACAGAGGTGGCCGCCAAGGCTCAGGCCCTGCAGGAAAAGCTTGGCCGGCGGTCAAAGGGCTTCGCCGAGGCCGCCCTGCTGCAGGGCGATGCGCTGGCGGCTGCCGGCAAGCCCGCCGATGCCGCCTTGGCCTATGCCGGGGCGGTGGGCCACGCGCACGCCGACAAGGCCCGCGTCATCGCGCTGCTCGAGGCGCTGACCCGCCAGGCGCCCCAGGCGGCCACGGCCTGGCTGGTGCTGGGCGACGCCCATCAGAAGCAGGTCAAACCGGCCACCGCCGCGGCCCTGGCGGCCTACGGGCGCGCGCTCGAGGCCGGCCCGGCCGAAACGGCGGCCGTCGTGCTCGAGCGCCTGCAGGGCGTCAAGGCAAAGGCCAAGAGCGACGAGGCGCTGCAGGCGCGCCTGCTGAGGGCCGAAGCCCTGGCCTGCCTGCAGGATACATCGGCTGCCGCCGAGCTGGCCCGCATCCTGAGCGATGCGGGCGTGCGCGCCTGCGACGCCATCGACCGAGTCGCCCGGTTGCTGCCCGAGGCGCCCGCGACCTGGCTGCTCCACGCCGAGGTCGAGGCGGCGCGCGGGCTGCCCGAGCAAGCGGCGTCCTGGCTCGACCGCACGGTCGCCCAGAGCGCGGAGAACGACGCCGAGCGCGCTCGCGAGGCCGCCGGCAGGCTGGCGGCGGCGTTCCCGGCGAGCGCCGCGCCCCGGCTGGCGCTGGCACGGGCGCTGCAACGGCTGGGCCGCAGCGCCGAGGCCGCTCGCGTGCTCGGCGATGCGGCCGAGGCCTTTGCGGCCGCGCGGGCTGAGGCCGTGGCCCTCCTGGAGGGCTTGACCCAGGCCACGCCGACGAGCGACACCTGGTTGGCGCGCGCCAGGGCATACGCCGCCGGCGACAACGTGCCGGCCGCGCTTGCTGCCCTGGCCCAGGCCGCGCACGATGCCGTGGCGTTGCCGGCCATCCAAGAACGACTGCTCGAGATCGCGGCCGCGCACCCGGGCAGGGCCGACGTGCTGCAGGCACTGGTAGAGACCGAGACGCGCCTGCAGACGAGCGCCGCAGCTCAACAGGCGGTGGCACACGCCCGGGCATGGCTGGCCGCAGCGCCCGCCGAGGCCGACCAGGTGGCCGGCGCCCTGTCGCAAACCGTGGGTGTGCTGGAAGGGTTGGGCGCGGGCGAGGACCGACCATTGCAGGAGGCGTATCTCGCCTGGGCCGACGCTCTCCTGGCCGCGCAGCAGCCCGATGAGGCGGCGCAGCAGCTCGCGGCCATCCTCAACAGGTGGCCCGAGGCCGGCGGCTCGGTCGCCGAGCGCTGCCGGCAGGCGCTGGCCACCATGCCGGCGCTCACGCTGCGCCTGGCGCTGGCCGACGCCTGCCTCGCCTGCGGCGACTGTGACCAGGCCGTGGGCGTGTGCGCGGCCGCGCCCGAGCGCGACCCCGCCGCCTGCCAGGCGCTGGCTGAGCGCTGCCGGGCCGTGCTCGAAGCCACGCAGGCTGAGCAGCCCACCGTCGCCGCGCGCGCTGCCAGGGCCATCGCCGAACGGCGGGCGCTGCAGGGCGACGCTGTGGGGGCAGCCGATGCCTGCGCCACGGCTGCCGGCCTCGACGGCACGCAGGCCGAACCGCTCGCAGGCTGGCTCTTCGACCGCGGCTGGGATGCCGCAAGCCGCCGGCTCCTGCGCTACGCCGCTGCCGCCGTCCTCCGCGATGCGGGCGAAGCGACCTTCGGCCAGGCCCTGGAGATGTATCGGACCTTGCTCGAGCCCGCCTTTGAGGCCGAGGCCCCGCAGGTGCTGCAGGCCCTCGAACGCTTCCCCCAGGGCTACCTCGCGGCCTGGCAGATGCGGCTCGACCTCTACGTGCGGCTCGGCCCCGGACACTATGGCCCGTTGCTCGAAGCGCTGCAGGCCGTCGTGGACCTCTTTGGGCCCGAGCAAGCGGGCGACCTCCTGGCCGTCTGCGCGCGCATGGACCCCAGGGAGCCCGCCGCCTACTATGCGCGCGCCCGCGTGCACGAAGCGACGCTGGCCTTGGCCGATGCTGCGGCCGCTCTGCTGGACCTGAGCGCGGCCTTGCCCGCCGAACTGCCCGCGGTCGAGCGTGCCTTCCGCGGCCTCCTCGCGCGCCATCCCGACCGGCATGAACTGCTCTTGAGCCTGGGCGACGCCTACCGTCAAGCGCAGCAGTGGGATGCGGCGCTGGCGGTATACGCCGAAGCACAGCAGGCCGGCGAAGCGCTGGCGGCCGGCCTGGTCGAGCGCTATGCCGCGGTGCTGGCCGGCATGCCAGAGAGCATACCGGCACGTTGGGGGCTCGCCCGCGCGCACCTCACATTGCAGCAGCCCGGCCCGGCCGCGCAGTGCCTCGACGAGCTCACCGACCTCGATGCCGGCCAGGCGCACGACGCGGGAGAGTGTGTGAGCCGGCTGTTGCAGACCCACGCGACCTGCGGCTATGGTTGGTACGTGCACGGCAAGCTGGCCTACCGCGCCGGCGAACATGCGCCGGCCATCGAGCACCTGGAGCAGGCCCTTGCCGAGGGCGACCTGCCCCCGCACGCGCTGGCGCTGCTCTACGACATGATGGGGCGGGCCGCGCTGGCGTGCGGCCATCTCGACCGGGCGCTGGCCGACCTGCGGCAGGCCGCTGCGCTCTCGCCCGACGACGCCGCGCTGCGCCGCGCGCTCATCGCGGTGCGCCTGGCGCTGCTCGACCGCGCCATCGCCGCCGCCCAGGAGCAACTGGCGGCCGGCGCAGACCCTGTGCAGGCGCGCCTGAGCCTGGCCGAGCTCCTGCAGCAACGGGGCGACTATGCGCAGGCCGTGGCCATCCTCCAAGACGCGCTGCCCCTCGCCGGGCAGGCCAGCCCCATCCATCTGGCGCTGGCCCGCTGCTTTGCCGGGCAGCGGCGCCACCACATGGCCGCGGCCAGCCTCGAGGCTGCGCTGGCGAGCGATGAGCTCGACCTCGAAGCGCGCAAGGAGGTGCTCTACCGCCTGGCAGAGGCGCGGCGGCGCCAGTTGCGCTACGACGAGGCCATTGCGGCGCTCGAGCAGGTCTGCGCACTGGATGCCACGTACCAGAACGTGCTCGGGCTGCTCGATATCGTGCAGCGCGAAAAGGTGACAGCCCAGGCACAGCCCGCCACGCTGCGGCCCACCAGCAGCGTCAGGCTGTTGCCGGAAGGACGGTAGGCGATGCCGGCACAGATCTCGGGAGTCGTCGTGGCGACGGCAGAGGACCTGCGGCGGCTCGAGGCCAGGATCGACGCCACGGTCCGGCAGATCGCCAAGGCAGAGAAGGACGCTCGCGCGCTGCACGAAGAGAACGCGAGCAAGATCCGGGTGCTGCAGGCCGACCTGAAGGCGCAGCAGGCCCGGGCCGACCGGCTCGAGGCCGAGATCAAAGGGCTGGCCCAGGTGCTCGACGCGATTGCCACGGAGGTCGAGCGCAGCAGCGCGCTCCTTGGTGAGGCCGGCGGCAGCATCGCCGAGACCAGTGGCCTCTTGGAACAACTGGCCGGCCTGGTGGCCACGCAGAACGAGGCCAGGGGCGCGCGCCATGAAGAGCTTACCGACCGCCTGGACCATCTCCTCGCCCAGCGCCAGGGAGAGACCGCGGCCCTGCACGGCGCCTTTGCCGACCTGCAGACGGGCGTGGCCGAGCTGGCGCAGGCCGAGCAGGACGGCAGCAGACAGATCGAGCACTCGATCCGCATGCTGCGCGAGGCGGTGGTGCAGGCTCAGAGCCAGGCCCAGGAAGAGCTGACGCAGATGGCCGAGGCCGCGCACGAGGCCACGCGCGCCAGGGACGAACAGGCGCAGCAGGAAGCAGCTGCCCTCGAACGCCTGCTGGCCGCACAGACGCACCTGGCCGAGCACCTGCTGGCGATCCAGACAACGGCCAGCAACATGGCCGCCAGCAGCGCCAGGGCCCAAGGCTGGCAGGAGGAGCGCCTGTCGCAGGCCAAGGCGCGCTGGGCGCACGCGCTGAACGGCCAGGCCGCGGCATTGCTGCACCGCGGCGAGTGCGCCGCCGCTGCGCCCTTGCTGGAAGAGGCGATGCGCCTGGCGCCCGACGACGTCACCATCCGGGCCAACCTGGCGCTGGCCTGCATGGGCACCGGGCAGTCGGGCCGCGCCGAAGCGCTGTTGCTCGAGGCTGTCACTGCGGACGGTGAGGCCGTGGCCGCCCTGAACGAGCTGGGCGTGCTCTACCTGGACCTCGGCAACCCACAGGCCGCGCTGACGTACCTCGAGCGCGCCGTGCAGCTTGCGCCCGAAGAGGCAGCCATCTGGCTGAACCTCGGCCGGGCGCACTATGGCTGCGGCGCAGTGGCCCAGGCGATGGCGGCCTGGCAACGGGCCGCGGAGCTCGAGCCGCTGCTGGTGGCGAGCGATGCCGAGGTGCGCATCGCCCTGAGCGAACAGGCCATCCTCGGAGGCGCCGCATGAGCACAAGAGCTCTGGCCGCCTGCCAACGGCTCGGCGCGGCCCTGGGCGGGCTGAAGCAAACGGCGGCCCAGGCGCAGGCGCAAGCCCGCGCCCTGGTCGAGCGGGTGGGGCAGCAGGGCATGCTCGACGAGCACTGCCACACGGCGCTCATCGCCAAGGCCCAGACGGCCAGCCGCCAGAGTGAGCAGGCCTGCAGCCAGGTCGAGCGCGATGGCCACAAGAGCGTCGAGGCGCTGCAACGCTGCCGGCAGGCCATCGACGAAGCGCTGCGCGCGGTGACGGGCGAGATGTATGGCCCACTCGGCGACATGGACGTGCTGGGCCAGGTCCTATCGCAAGGACTGCACTCGGCGCGAGAGCGCTTCTGGGAGCTGAACGCAGCCCAGGTGCAGGCCAGCACCGCCCGGGCCGAGGGGCTGCTGCGCTACGATGGGGGCCTGCAGCAGGCCAGTCAGCAGCTCGCGGCGATTGCCGCGGCGCTGCGCCAGGCCGATGCGGCCGCGGCGGTAGGCGTGCAGACCGAACAGCACTTGGAGGCCGCCCAGGCAGAGCGACAGGCTGCAGACCTGGCCCACCAGGCGGCGCTGGCATGCCACCAGGGGCACACACAGACGGCGCTGGCGCTCATCGAGCAGGCTGCGGCCCACGCGCCCTGCAATGCGACAATCCGGCTGAGCCTCTGCATGCTATGCCTGCAGGCAGGCCGGCTCGAGCAGGCCGCGCGGGAGTGGCAGGCAGCGGCCGGCCTGGAGCCGCGGTCGACAGAGGTGCTGTACGCCGAGGGCATGCTCGCGCTGCGGTCGGGGCAGGCCACACACGCGGCAGAGCTCCTTGAGCAGTGCGTCGCTCGGGCGGGCAGCCCGTCCGACGAGGTCGATTACCGCCTGGGCCTGGCAGAGGCCCACTACCAGGACGGGCACCCGCAACGGGCCGTGGCCGAGTGGCGCCGCGTCCTGGCGATCGAGCCCATGCACCCTATAGCAGGCGCATACCTGCGGGCGCTGGAGGGAGACGTTTGAGAACGCACGTGATCGTCGGCCACCTTGCAGATCGCGGCCTGGAACGCGATCATCAGGAAGACGCCTACGCCTTCTCTGTGCGGCCGCCCGACTCTGCTGCGGCCCCGGATAAGGGCGCTATCCTGGTCGTGGCCGACGGCGTTGGCGGCCAGCAGGCGGGCGAGGTCGCGAGCCGGATGGCGGTGAGCCTCGTGCCCGAGCACTACTATGCGAGCACGGGCGATGATGCGCTGGCGTCGCTCCGCCAGGCGATTGTGGAGGCCGGTCGCGCCATCCGCCAGGCTGCCCAGGCCCCAGGCTACGAGCAGATGGCGACGACGATCGTCTGTGCCGTGATCCAGGGCGAGGCGCTCATCGTCGGCCACGCGGGTGACAGCCGCGCCTACCTCTTGCGCGGCGGCGTGCTGTCGCAATTGACGCGGGACCACTCGTTGGTGGCAGAGCTGCTCGACAAGGCCGCGATCAAGGAAGAGGACGTCGCCCGACACCCGCAGCGCCATGTTATCACCCGCTGCCTGGGGAGCGGTGCCGAGGTCGAGCCCGAGATGCAGCGCCTTGGGCCGCTGAAAGATGGCGACCGCCTGCTGCTCTGCACCGACGGTCTGTACGATGCCGTGGATGCCCGGCAGATCCGCGACGCACTGCTCCACAACCACCCGCAACTGGCCTGCCAGACCCTGGTCGGCTTGGCCAACAGGGCCGGCGGGTCCGACAACATCGCGGTGGTTGTGGCCGAAATCCAGATGGAACGGGAGGCGATCACCCGCCCGGCGACGCCTCGCGCGGCCCCTCAACCGGCTGCTGTCGCACCCATGGAACGCGAGCGGCTGCTCAGCAGCGAGGGACAGGACCCGGCCGCCCCGGTGCTGCCGCTGCGCGAGCGCGACGACGCGCCGCGGGCCGGCCTGCGCAGCGAGGCCGAGCGCGCGCAGCTGCTCGAGGCCAAGCAGCAGCGCCTTGTGGCGCAGGAACAGGCACTGCAGGAACGCGAAGCGGCGCTGGCCGAGCGCGAGCAGGCGCTGCAGCAGCGCCAGGCCGTGGTGGAGGGGCAGCAGGCCAGCCTGAGGCAACAAGAGGCACGCGATGAGCACGAGCGCGCCGAGCTCGAGGCGCAGCGCGAGGCGTTGCAGGCCGAACAGCGAGCCTTGGCCGCTGAGCAGGAGCAGCTCGAGGAGGCCAGGCGCACGTCGGCTGCACGAGAGGCAGAGCTCGATCGCCGCGAAGAGCTGCTGAAGCACCAAGAGGAGGCGCAGCGCGCCCAACAGAAGCCGGCCTTGGCAGGGTTTGCCCAAGTCCCCAGGCTGCTGCGGCCTCACGGTGCCCAGCCCGTGTATCATCTCGTGCGCGACCTTGTCTACGAGGCGTCGGCCACGGCCGGGGCGACCGAGCTGCAAGAGACCATCAGGCTGCCTGGCGGCACCGCGGTCACCTGCGGGCTCACCGTGCGCCAGGAGCATGTCATGCATCGTTACCCCTTTGCCATCGAAGTCTGGGCGGCCATGCCCGGCAACCGTGCCGGCCGCCTGCTGGTGGGCCACGGCATGGATGCGAGCACGATATCCGATCAGAGGCTGCGGGGGTACAGCGTGGCCGTGATCGTCGCCGGAGATGAGATCATCAACCTGCGCGCGGGGCCGATGCAGGCACAGGCAGCGCTGACCCGCTGCGCGTTCGCCCCCCGGGAACCGGACAGGGTCCGGCGCGATGGCATGCTGTTCGTCGCGTTGACCGTCCGCTATCGAGTCGAGGTACACGCCTAGCTGCGCAGGAGGAGGCCCAATGAGTCGTCTCCGTTTTCTATACCGCCTTCTCGGCATGTTCTGGATCGTGATCGGCGTGCTCGTGCTGCTCGTCGCCAGCGGCTATGCGCTTTTTGGCGCGGCGATGGATCTGTACTTTGTCGATCAGTGGCCCGAACTGGCGGCGGCCGTCGGCCCGCTGCTCCGCGGGCAGGCGGGCGCGCAACAGTGGGCCAGCCTGGCCTTTGGCATCTTTGCCCTGTTCTTCGGCACCTGCCTGCTCAGCCTGCGCAGTTGGGCGCGCACCGTCGGTGTCGCCTTCAACATCGCCATGAGCGCCTGCCTGGCGGTGCTCGTGCTCATGCTCTACTTTCGGCTCACCGCGCCGGGCTTCGTGGCCGTGGCGGTGCCCGCGGCGCTGCCGCGCTGGCTGGGCATCGGTGGTGGCACGCTCGCGCTGCTCTTGCTCGTAGCCGGCTTCCACCTCAGCACGCCGGCAGCCATGGACGCGTTTTCGGGCGCGCCGCCGACGGTGCCGCCGCCGCCACTCGTCAAGTGCCCCACCTGCGGCGGCCCGCTGGACCTGAACAAGACCTGCTGCCCGGTGTGCGACAACCCGCCGCCGCCCGAGCAGGGGCTCGTCAAGGCGTACCTGGAGGATGCTCAGACAGGCCGCAGGTATTCCGTGTCGACGCTCCGCGAGACGCGCATCGGCCGCGACAGCCCCGGCATCGAGGTACAGTGCGAAGACCGCTCTGTCTCGCGCGAGCACGCGCTGATCGAGTACGAAGGAGGGCGCTTTTACCTGCACGCACTCAGAGACCTCAACGGCACCTACCTCGACGGTGCCCGAGTTCGCGATTGCGAGCTCACCGATGGCTGCACCATCACCTTCGGCAAAGCCCAGTTCCACTTTGTCGTCGAAAAGAGAGAGTAGACTGTGAAGCGCAGCAGATTGGCCACCGGCCGCCGGATGGGCCGGCAGGCCGCAGCTCTGGTGCTCTGGCTCATCGTCTCGCTGGCCGCCCCCGCGGCCGCCGTCGCCGGCCCCTCGGGGCAGGCCACAGCGGTGACGTTGCAGGAGGCGCTGCGCACGGGCCAGGTCGAGGCCTGGGCAGAGCCGCTCGCCATGGGGTTCCGCCAGCCCATGCTACTGCTCCACGTCGCCAGCCGGAGCGGCGCATCGCTGCATGTGACTATACCGCGCGGCACGCACCTGAACGCGCCCGACGCCAGCTTTGCCGACCTGGTCGTCAGTGATCCGGTCGAGTGCACTGCGGTGGCAGAAACGGCCGTAGAGGTCAACGCTTTCAGCCTGGCCGCCGATCGCAGCTTCCCGGCGGCTACGGGCAGCTATCGCTACATGGTGGCCAACGCCATCGACGAGAAGCTGCTCAGGCTCCTCGACATCATCGCCAAACGCTCGGCGCCCGACCGCTTTGCCGCCCAGCTCGCCGTGTGGTCGGCCAACAGCGGGCGTGCGCTCGAGCAGATCGGCGCCACGCTCCCCACTGCGCCAGAGCCCGGCGAGCTGGAGGAAGCCCAACACCTGCTCGATCTGACAGAGGTCCCGGCCATCTCGGGCTCGGCCATCGCCTTGATCGTTGGCGGCGTTCTCGCTGCCGCCGCGCTGTTGGCGGTGCTGCTGGCCTGGCGCGACCACAGGAAGAAAGAGACCCTGGTCGAGCCGCTGTCGCCGGTCGTGTCACGGCCAGGGCGACCGTCCAGGCCCCCCGAGCCGCCCAAGCCGCCGCGACGGCCGCCGACGCCCCAGCCGAGGCCGGTCACCGACCCCGAGCTGAAGGCGAACGCCACGCCGGCCCGCAGCCAGCCGCGCCCTCGCCTGGTCGGCGTCAGTGGCCCGCTGACAGGCAGAGAGTTCGACCTCGCAGAGTGCTGCCTGATCAGCCGCAGCCCCATCGAGTGGGTGATCATCGCAGAAGCTTCGGTCTCGGCGCCCCACGCGGCGCTCGATCTGTCGCAGCCATCCGGCTGCATCAAGGACCTCAACAGCACAAACGGCGTAACCGTGGGGGCTGAGAGGCTGGGCAAGCGCTGGGTGGACCTTGCGCCCGGGCAAGAGTTCAGCCTCGGCCCCGCGGTCACGATGGCCTGCTCGGCGGGCAGCGTGCGCGTGACAGGGGGCAGGCTTGCGGGTCGATCGTTCCGCGTCGGAACCGGCCTGATCGTCATCTCGCGCACAATGATGCCCGTCCTCGAAACTGGCGACGATGATCGGCGCATCTCGGATGCGCATGCCCTGCTCCGCCTCGAGGAGGGGGTCCTCTCGGTCAAGGACCTGAACAGCAGCAACGGCACCACGATCGATACACAGCCTGTCGAAGGCGAAGCCTCCCTGCAGCCGGGTCAGCGGCTGGGCCTGGGCGGCTCAGAGTTCGAGTTTCAAGAGGGAGAGTAGCCTTTATGAGCAATCATCCAGCATGCCGCTCGCTCCGCCGCTGCCTGCTGGCCGGCCTGATGGTGCTGCTCCTTGTGGCGCTAACGGCGCCGGCGTCGGGCCAGAGCCGTTCCTACATCCCGGACCTCGACATCGTCCTGGTGATTGACGAGTCGGGCTCGCTCTGGGAGCTCAACGACCCGCCCGACAGCAACACCGGGAACCCGGGCTGGCGCATCGTGATGGCCAACATGTTCGGCGACCTCCTCGGCGTGGACCAATCGGGCGCGCAGCACCGCCTGGCCATCGTCACCTTTGGCACCGAGGCTAAGCTGGCCCAACCGCTGACCGCGATTCAGAATCAGCGCTCCCGCGATGAGATCAAGCAATCGTTGGCCAAGGCGCACACGAACATGGGCTGGACGGCCATCCCCAAGGCGCTGGATGTGGCCCTGGATGAGCTCGAGGCGCGTGGGCGCACCGGGGCCAACGCCAAGCAGGCCATCGTGTTCCTCTCCGATGGCCGCTGTGAGCTGCACGAGAGCATGACGAAGGCCGAGACGGCACTGTGCAACCAGGAGGCACGCCTGCTCATGGAGCGCGCCCAGGCGGCCCACTGCCCCATCTACACCATCGCCTTCACCTCGGCAGCCTTCAAAAGCGATGCCGGCAACGAGATCTACAAGAACCTCTGGCAAGAGATCGCCAACACGACTCAGGGCCTCTACTTTGAGCCGGAAAGGCCAGAGACAGGGCTGTTGGATGCCTACACCAATATCATCCGCCACCTGTTCGGCCTGTCGGGCCAGGATGTGCCGCCGCCGGTCGAGGCGCCCATCGAGCTCACCTACGAAGCGCGCCCCAACCTGCTGCAGGTCATCTTTACCATCATCAAGTACAACAAGGATATCACCACCACCATCATCCGGCCCGATGGCAGCGTGGTGCGGAGCGGCGACCCCGGCGTCGAGATCTCGAGCTCGGCGCAGACCGACAGCTACAGCATCATGCGGCCCCCGGCGGGGCGCTGGACGGTGCGCCTGAGCGGCAGCGGCAAGGTCACCTTTGTCGATATCCCCATCCCCATCACGGCGCGGGTGGAGCCGCTGGCGCCGGGCGCCACGCACCCGCTGGGAAAGCCGATGGACATCGTGGCGCGCGTGGTCGACGCCGAGATGGTGCCGCAGCAGCTCAGCGACCTCACGCTGGTCATCAAGGCGCCCGGCGGAGCGACCGTCGCCGTGCCGATCGCCCGTGACGGTGAGTTCTACCGCGCCCGGCTCGAAGACACCAGCGCGCGCGGCACCTACGTCCTGACCTACAACGGCGAGCACAAGGGCGCCCCGGTCGAATACGAGCAATCGGTCAACGTCGTCGCTGCCCCCTGGCTCAAGCTCACCGAGCCGGCGCCGGGCAAGAGCTATCCCTTCGACCAAGTGCCGGTCAAGGCGCAGCTCATGCTGGGCACGCAGCCATCGCCTGCCGATCCCCAGGACCGCCTGGAGTGCGTGGCGCAGGTGGTGCCCGAGGGCGGGCGCGCCTGGGAGGCGCCGCTCGTGGCAGGGCGCGACGGCCTGTTCAGCGGCGTGGTCAAGGGCGAGCGCCCAGGCACGTACCCGCTGCGCGTGCAACTAACCCTGACCCGCCCCACCGGCGAGCGCTTCCAGGATGTCACTGAGGCCACGGTGACGCTGCAGGGCGCGGCGGCGCCGGCGCCGCTGCCGACGGCCCCGCCAACCACGACGCTGGCCGCGCCCACCCGCACGCCTGCGCCAACCCAGGGGTCAGGCGGGCCCGGCGCCGGGGCGATTGCGGGCGTGCTGGGCGGGCTGCTGGCGTTGGCCGCCGCGGGCGGCGCCGGCTGGTGGTGGTTCAACCTTCCCGCGCTGAGCGGCACACTCGAAATGGGTGGCGACTGGATCCCGCTCAGCGGCAAGCGGCCGATCACCATCGGCTCGGACCCGCGCTGCCAGGTACACGCCCTGGGGGCAGATGTGCTGCCGCGCCACGCCACGCTGCGCCCCATCGGGAGCCGCCAGAATCCCCAGGTCGAGATCCGGGCTGTCGACGCCACGGCGCCGCTGCGCGTCAACGGCATGGAGACGGCCTACGAGATCCTGAAGGATGGCGATACCATCGAGATCGGCGATCAAGCCATCACCTGCAGCGGCCTGCCCGGAGGTTTCGATGACCTGGGTGATCTGGGCGGCCTGGGTACAGACCCCTTCGCCGGCGGCCAGCCGCCGGACGGGGGGCCCGATTTCGATGGTTTCGGTAGCTAACCACGGCCTCTCTGGAGGCGACAATAACGGAGGCGAAATGTCACCACTATCAGCACTCGAGATGCAGCAGCGCATCAAGATGCGGCCGACTCTGCTCGTTGGCCTGGGCGGCACCGGCCAGAAGGTACTGCTGCAGCTCAAGGCGCGCTTCATCCGCAACTATGGCGAGGTGCCGCCTGCCGTCGAGTTCCTCTGCTTCGATACCGACCAGGCGACGGAGCAGGCCCAGGTGGACGGCAAGGTGGTGCAGCTGACGCCCCGCACCGAGCTGATCTACATCGGCGGCGTGGAGACAGCCGAAATCCTGCGCAACCTTGACAAGTACCCCGCCATCGCCGCCTGGATCGCCGAAGACAAGGAGCATATCTCTCTGCGACCAGTGACCATGGGTGCACACCAGGTCAGGCCGCTGGGCAGGCTCTCGCTGTTCTGGCACATGGAGGAAGTGCGGCGCCGCCTGGAGACCTCGGTGCACCGCCTGACACACCTCAGGCTCGACGTGGCGCAACCCAGCGTCAACGCCTTCATTGTGAGCTCGGTCTGCGGCGGCACCGGCTCGGGGGCCATCCTCGACGTGGCCTACCTGATGCGCCACGTGATCAGGGCTGCTAACCTGCCGGCAGACGCCTGCTACATCAACGCCGTGCTGGCCCTGCCATCGGTCTTTCGCAATGTCGACGAAGTCGGGATCGCCTCGAACGCCTATGCCTGCCTTGCCGAGCTCGACTACTTCATGGAGACCGTCTCTTGGACGTGCGACTATGGGAGCCAGCGCGTCCCGGTGGTCGATTTCGCCGGGAAGCGACCGTTCGATATCTGCTACCTGGTCGACGCGCGCAACGAGCGTGGGCAGGGGTTGTCGGGCATGGACGAAGTGGCGTCGATGGCCGCCGAGGCGATGTACCTGCAGATTGCGTCGCAGGTGGGCGACGCCAACCTCAGCAGCTTTGACAACATCGAAGTGCTGGCGGGCCACACCCCGAATGCCGAAGAAGGCAAACCAAAGCCCACAGCCTTTAGCAGCCTGGGCACGGCTTCGCTTGTGTTCCCCGCTGGCAAGATCATCGAGCTCTGCGCCAACCGGCTCGGCAAAGGCTTGATCCAAGACGAGCTGCTGCGCCCTGCCCCCGCCGCCGTGCAGATCGACGGCGCGGTCAGCGGCTTTTTGCAGGCGAGCAAGCTGGAGACGGCCGCGCTCCTGCAGCAGCTCGCCCGCGATGCCAAGGGCAACCTGACCAAGGTCACCCTCAACCCGAACGCCCTGGCCAGGTTCAAGGATGCGGAGCTGTATGGCGCCGCCCGCGCCTACCTGGCCAAGGCCGAGAGCGCGGTCGACAATGAGCTCAGCCAGATGCTCGAGGCCAACCGCAAGGCCATGGCCGAAGACCTGAGCGCTGCCGTGATCGCCGAGGCCGACCGGCTCGCCGACGATCGCACCTTCGGGCCGCGGGGCGCGCTCGCCTTCCTCGAAAAGCTCGATGCCACCCTGACGACTGCCCGGCGCGAGCTCGACGAAAAGGCGCGGCCCGAGATGGACAAGCGCCGCGGCCAGGCCACAGCGGCCGCGCGCCAAACCGACCAGGCCCTGGTCGACGCGCTGCGCTCGGGCAATCCGCTCGGCCGTGGCCGCAGGATCAGGGAAGCGTGCAGCCGGCATGTGGAGACGTGGCAGAACTGCCTGACGGCCCGCTTCGAGCTCCGCAAGCTGGAGGAAGCCATCGCCCTCCTGGCAGCCCTGAGCCAACACATCCAGGCGCGACGTGCCTCCCTGCAGAACCTTGTCGACCGCCTGCAGTTCATTGCCGGCCGCTTCGAGACCTTTGTGGAGCGCTATGGCGGCGACCAGCCCCGCGTCGACTTTGTGCTGGCGCAGGATATCACCGACGCCGCCGACATCGAGCGCTACTACAGCGTACACTATGACCGGCTGGGCACGGCGCCCGCGTCGGCCATGCTGCAGACCAAGGGGCCCCTGCACGCCTGGCTGGACCTCTCTCAGGACCAGATCTCTGACCTCATCCTCGACTATGCGCGGGCGGTGTTCGCCGATATCGGCGAGACGTCAATCGAGGACGTCATCCTCGAAAAGAGAGGCCAGGTCGACCCAGCCAGGCGCCTCCAGGACCTGATCGATCGCTCTGTGCCCTTCTGGAGGTTCCGCAGGGAAGGCGAGCTCAACCAGGACTGGCGGGGCGCACGCATCATTGTCATCGGCGTCGCCGATACGGAGCACTCGATCTATGGGGGTGACCTCCAACAGGACCAGCGGCTGGCCCAGACCTTCGACCGCCACCAGATCACGGTGCTGCAGACCAGGCACGGCGTGCCCCTCTTCGCCCTCATGCAGTTCCGCGAGTACAGACGCGTCCACGACGAGGTCTTGCGGCAGGCCATCAAGCCACTGTACGTTATCCCCGAGGTGCGGCCCGGCGGCGAGAAGGCCAAGCAGGTCTTTGCCCTGGGGCTGGCCTACGGCTTCGTCTTCAAGTCGGGGGTGTTCTACTTTGTCATCCCCGAGGATCCGGGGCGCCCGCCCATCCAGCTCGCGCAGGGCATGTCGGAATCGCTGCGCATCTTTGGCAACAACGACAGCATGATCCGCCACGTCGAGAGGCTGGTCGTGGCTCAGATCGAGCGCGAAGGCTCGGAGACGGCCATTCAGACCCTCGACGGGTTCGTCGACGAGCCGTTCGTGTACGAGCTCAAGGGTGGCGCCGCGCGCACCAACATCGATCGGACCGTCATGGGGCGCGACACATCCATCGGGCGGCCCGGCAGCGTGAACCATGGTCTCGTCATGGAGCTGCGCGAGACCATCAAGGCCTATCTGAAAAAGGTCGTGCGCGGCTGACACCCGCGGGCGGCCGTGAGCGTTGCGCGTCCGAAATGAGGACCAGGCCATGATCAGAATCCAGCAGACGATCATCGTCGGGCTCGGCGCCCTGGGGCGAACCTCCATCGAGCACTTGAAGCAGCGCGTGCAGCAGGTCTACGGCGAGTTGCCCGCCATCAAGCTGCTGGCCCTCGACATCTCGCAGCCGGCCATGGAGGGCCTGGGGGGAGCTGCGGCCTCCCCGCAGGAGTCCAACCTCAGCCCGACCGAGGCCATCGACCTGTCGCTCGAAGAAGTGCAGGACGCGCCACAGCGCGCCCAGGAGCTCTGCCCCTGGCTGCCTGGCCGCGTGGCCAATGCCGGGCCCGACTGGACGCAGACGCGCGCGGCCGCTCGCCTGGCGCTGCACCTCCACGTGAAGGACATCTATGGCTTTCTCGAGTTCCACCTGAACGAGCTCGGCACCGTCGAAGCCCGCGACGAGATGGCCAGGCTCGGCTTTGAGATCAGGCCCGGGGTAGCGCTGGTCGTCATCGCCGGCCTGGGCGATATCGCCGGCAGCGCCCTGCTGCTCGACATGACCTACCTGGTGCGCTACCTCTGCCGCCGCGCCGGCCTGCAGATGGCGAGCACGGGCCTGCTGTTCATGCCGCCGCTGGCCCCTTCGGTCCCCGAAGCCGAAGCGTGCGCCTATGCCACGCTCAAGGAGCTCGACGCCTGCATGGACCGGCACGCCTACCGCTGCGATTATCCGGGCCTGCCTATCGAGTCTGACCAGCCGCCTTTCGACCGCGGCTGCTACCTGATCGACATGGGCAACGAAAAGGCCCTGCGGCTGCGCAGCCAAGACGAGGCGGCGCGCCTCGCCGCCGAATGGCTGTTCCGCACGCTGCTGACGCCGCTCCAGGGTCGCGTTGAAGAGTTTGCAGGCGCCCAGGGGAGCGGCCAACAGGTGCAGGGGCGGCTGGCTGCCTATAGCAGCCTGGGGTTGGCCGCGTACGTCCTGCCCATCGACGAGCTCATTCGCTGGAGCGCCAATCGCCTGAGTGGTGAGCTCGTGCTCGACGTGTTGCTGCGCGGCGAGCTACACGCACGCGTCGCCGCCCACCTGCTCGACTTTGAGAACAAGACACATCTGCGCCCACAAGACCTGATGGAGGGCGAGCTCAGGCTGGGCGCCGACGGCAGGCCGATGCAGCTCCAAGACAGCCACATCGTCCGCCTCAGAACGGTACCGCACCAGCAGCTTATCCCGGCGGTGCAGGCCGCGCTCAACGCCATCCGTGCCGAGGCCCTGCCCGGCCTCAGGCAGCGGATCGAGGCAAACGTGCGGCGCGTGCTCGCCGAGATGGGCGAGGCGGTGAGTGCCGAGACCGCCGCCATCCTCAGAAGTAGCCCGGCGGGCGGCCTCTCACTGGCGACCCAGTTCATGGCCGGCCTCCGCGACCGGGCCGCTCACTCCTGCGATGCGCTGCTGCGCCAAGAGGCGGCCTGCCAGGGGCGCAGCCAGCAGCAGGTGACGCACCTCAACCAGCTTGGCCGGGCGCTCAGGAACGCCGTCGCCGGCATCCCCTCCTACCCCGTCATCGCGGCCAGCCTGCTGGCGGGGCTGCTGGCGCCGCTCTTCCTGGTATCGTCGTGGCTCTGGAAAGGCTACGACGGCGTCTCCGGAACGGCGGGGGTCTTTTCGGTCGCCGTGATCTGGCTGCTGGCCCTCGGCGGCGCCGCCTATGCCTACGTGCAGACGGTGAGCGGCATCGACCAGATCCGCGACCATTATGTGAAGGCGCTCAATGACCGCTTCCAGACCGAGTTGAGCCTGACCCTGGTGCGCCGGGCCAGCGATCTCTACCCCGAGATCAGGGCTCTCGCAGAGGTCGAGCTCGAGCGCCTCGACCGCTTCCTCGATGACCTCTACAGCCTGGTGCGCACCTTCAAGGGCCGCCTCGACACGGCGCCGCTGTGCGGCGATATCGATTTCGCGCTGCAGCGTTCGGTGCTCACGGCCGAAATCGTGGAAGAGCAGTACACGCGCTTTCTCGGCCAGGGCAAGGCCGACGCCCGGCTGACGCCGCTCTTGGAACAAGCCGGCACGCTGGATCAGTGGCCAGGGCGCGCGCTCGAGGAGATCGAGGCCGGCTTCCTTTCCTACGGCGAGCAGGTCTTTGCCGGCATGCGTGAGCTCAAGGCAGAGGACCTCCTGGGGCAGCAGATGGCCACGCAGATGCAGGCCGAAGTGCTTATCCGCGGCATCCTCGACAACGCGGCGCCGTTGTGGACCTACGATCCCTTCAGCCTGGGTCAGGCGCACAAGCCGCCGGAACAGACGCTGGTTGGGCTCGAGGCGCCCGACGCGAGCGAGCTCGGGCCACAATTCGCCAAGGTGAACCCGATGATCAGGTGCGAAGCGACCAACGACCCACACAGCTTGATCGTCACGACGCTGCGGCGCGGGTTGCCGCTCTTCGCCCTGCGGCGCATGGGTCAGTTCTCGCGGCACTATCTGAATGCGGTCAAGGGCCAATCCCTCCCGCTGCATATCGAAGACGAGATGGCCCTGGTGCCCGACGTCATGTACCAGGAGCACAGCGACGTGGCCCTCGATGCCCCGACCGCCTTCTCGGTGGGCGCGGCCACCGGCCTCGTTATGCAGCGCGACGACGGGGTGTACGCCGTGACGGATACCAAGGGCAAGGAGATTGCCGAGCTATCGACCGAGCGCCTCGACTCCGTCATCCTCCTGGGCGCCGACGGCCGGCTGCTCTACACCCTGACCGGCCTGGTCCAGGCCCACGTCTCGGAGAAGGGCACGGCCGACGCCACAGCCGAGCTGAAGGACTATCTGGCCCAGGCCGAGATCGACGCCTGGGAGGAGACCTGCATCACGCGCTACATCGAGCTCTTGCGCGGCTAGGCCGCGTTCGCAAACCCGTAGCATAGCCCCTTGTGGGCGTCGTTGGCAGCCGATGCGGCGCCATAGCGAGGTGAAACGGGCACAAGGCCCTAGTGCGTTCCGTGTCCACGGTCGCGAGATCGTAGAGAGCAACGCTCACGAGATCGAGGGCAACACCGCCATCTGGCGCTACCCCGGCGCCGAGATGTCGGTGACGCTCAAGCCGCTGCGGACGTCATTCCTCGCCAACGTTAGCCCCCTGGCCAAGGGAGCGTTGGCCGTCACCGGGGTCGCCGGCACCGTCGCAGCCGCTATCTGGGTCTTCCGGGGCAGCCTGCAGGATTGGCTGGGCGGGCTGCGGGGGGCGCCTGCGCCCGACATGGGCGAGGGCCTGGGAGACCCTATCTTTGGTGATGGGCTCCCATCCGCCGAGCCCTTCGAGGTGCCGCCGGATGCGTCGCTTCCGGGTCCTTTTGACGACCTGGCACTCCCATGACGCGCCGTGGCCCTGGCCAGGCCATCGTCTCGCCTATCACGCGTTGGGTATGTCCCAAGACGATGATGGGACATACCTGTCCGGGCTGCGTTTGACAGGCTTGCGGAACTGTGATATATTACTGATGTACCGTATGGTATACTTTGCCCAGGGACCACGCTATGGACCAATCGCTGACCGCCAGGGCCTATGAGGCGCTTAAGGCCGACATTCTCACGTGCGCTCTGCGGCCCGGCGCGCAGATCGTGCAGCGCCAGCTCGCCGAGCAGTACAGCTCGGGCCTGACGCCGATCCGTGAAGCGCTGCAGCGGCTGGCCCAGGAGGGCTTTGTTCAGGCCATCCCTCGCTTCGGCTACATCGTCTCCCCCATCGCCCTCTCCGATGTGCGCGAGATCTTTGAGCTGCGGGCCATCCTCGAAACGGCCGCCGCTCGCCTGGCGGCCCAGAGAGGCTCGCCGCAGCAACTGCGCCGTATCGTCGAGGTGGCCAGCTTTACCTACGTCTACAAAGATCGCCACACCTATTCCGAGTTCCTCGCCTGCAACGTGGACTTTCACCGTTCGGTAGCCGAAGCGGCAGGCAACCAGCGGCTGGCCGACCAGATCGGGCGCGTGCTCGACGAGCTGGCGCGCGTCTTTCACCTGGGGCTGGACCTGAAGGACTCGGCCGGCGAGATGCGCGAGGAGCACCTGGCCCTGGCCCAGGCGCTCCTCGACGGCGATGCGGCGCGCGCCGAGCGCATCGTGTCTGGGCAGATCGCGCGTTCGCAGCAGCGCGTGCTCGAAGCGTTGCTGCAGACGATGGGCGGCTCGCCCGGCGGCCTGGGGCAGGCGGTCCAGGTCAGGCCGCTTGCGACAGATAGCGCATAGCGGATGGCGTATGGCCTGTGGATGCTCGCTCAGTCGTCGAGCCGGCATACGCAATACGCCATGGGCCATCCGCCATCGAGTATTCAACCATATCATGGAGGGGCCGGCAAGGGTGCCGGCAGGAGGAGGAAAGGTCATGCAACTGGCAGCGTGTATGGGGCGTCTCGGCACCGAGACGGCATTCGAGGTGCTGGCGCGGGCCAAGGCGTTGGAGGCCCAGGGGCGCGACATTATTCACCTGGAGATCGGCGAGCCCGACTTTACCACGCCGAGCCACATCATCGAGTCCGCCGTGGCGGCGCTGCGGCGGGGCGAGACGCACTACACGCCCTCCGCGGGCATCCTGCCGCTGCGCGAGGCCATCGCCGAAGAGATCAGCCGCACGCGCGGCATCCCCGTCTCGCCCGACGAGGTCGTGGTAACCCCCGGCGGCAAGCCAATCATGTTCTTCTCGATCATCGCGCTGGCCGAGCCGGGCACCGAGGTGATCTATCCTAATCCTGGCTTCCCCATCTACGAGTCGATGATCAACTTTACCGGGGCCACACCGGTGCCCGTGCCCCTGCGCGAGGAGAAGGACTTTTGCTTCGACGTGCAGGAGCTGCTCGACAAGATCACACCCAAGACGCGTCTTGTCATCATCAACTCGCCGCAGAACCCCACCGGCAGCGCGCTCAGCCTCGACGACCTGCGCGCCATCGCCGAGGCCGCTCAGAGGCACGATTTCATGATCCTCTCCGACGAGATCTATAGCCGCATCCTCTACGAGGGAGAGCATCACTCCATCAGCGCCTTCCCCGGCATGAAGGAGCGCACCATCATCCTCGATGGCTTTTCCAAGACCTATGCCATGACCGGCTGGCGCCTGGGCTATGGCGTGATGCCCGCCGCGCTCGCGACGCACATCGGCCGCCTGATGACCAACTCGAACTCGTGCACGGCCAGCTCGACGCAGTATGCGGGCATTCAGGCGCTGCGCGGCCCGCAGGATGAGGCCTACCAGATGGTGGCCGCCTTCAAGGAGCGCCGTGAGGTCATCGTCGACGGGCTCAACAAGATCCCTGGCATCCGCTGCGTGCAGCCCAAGGGCGCCTTCTACGCCTTCCCCAACATCACCGGCACCGGCATGAAGAGCAAGATGTTTGCCGACTATTTGCTCGACACGGCCGGCGTGGCGGCGCTCTCGGGCACCTCGTTCGGCGCCTATGGTGAGGGCTATGTGCGCCTCTCCTACGCCAACTCGGTCGAGAACCTGCGCCGCGCGCTCGAGCGCATCACCGACGCCGTAGCGGCGCTGCGCAAGGGCTAACCCTCTTGGGGGTTTTGGAGGCTGCTTGGCGTCGCTGGCCCGCCCGCGGGCACGCCAACGACGCCAGGCAGCCTCCAAAACCTCTGCCCTGGGTTCTGGCCGGCCAGCGGCGCAGCCAAAGGCCCGGCCACAGTCTGAACAGTGGTGGCAGCCAGTCTGTCCCGGCCTGGGCAAGCCCGCTGCTTTGGGGGAGGCGTCTATGACACACCAGCTCGCGGCCCCTGCTCTGCGCATCACGGACCTGCGCGGTCGCATCGTCGGCCTGTCGCAGCCCGTGCCACTCCTCGATGGCTCACACTGCCCCGGCATCTACCTCGACAATGCGGCGACCACGCCGGCCTTTGCCGACGTGCAGCACGCCGTCGACGAGTTCCTGCCCCTGTATGGCAGCGTGCACCGCGGCGCCGGCTTCAAGTCGCTGCTCTCGACGCAGGCCTACGAGCAGGCCCGCGAGGCGGTGGCCCACTTTGTCGGCGCCGACCTCGACACCGACTGCGTCATCTTTGGCAGGAACGCCACCGAGGCACTCAACAAGCTCGCCCAGCGCATCCCCTTCGCCCCCGGCGATGTGGTCATCACCACGACGATGGAGCACCACTCCAACGACCTGCCCTGGCGCGCCCGGGCGCAGGTGGAGCATGCCGGCCTGCAGGCCGACGGCTCGCTCGACGTGGCCGACCTGGCGGCGCGGCTCGAGCGCCACGCCGGGCGCGTGCGGCTCGTCACCGTCACCGGGGCCTCCAACGTCACCGGCTACACCCCGCCGGTCCACGAGATTGCCGAGCTGGCGCACCGCCACGGCGCCCTCATCGCCGTCGACTGCGCCCAGTTGGCGCCACACCGCGCCATCCACATGGGGCCGCCCGGTTCGCCACAGCACCTCGACTTTGTCGCCCTCTCGGCCCACAAGATTTATGCCCCCTTTGGCGCCGGCGCGCTCGTCGGTCCGCGCGCCTTCTTCGCCCAGGGCGCGCCCGACTATCGCGGCGGCGGCACCATCGAGATTGTCACCCTCGATGAGGTGCACTGGGCCGACCCGCCCGACCGCGACGAGGCGGGCACGCCCAACGTCGTCGGCGCGGTGGCACTGGCCGCGAGCCTGCGCGTCCTCTCGCGGGTGGGCATGGATGCCGTGGCCGCCCATGAGGCCGAGCTCACCCGCTACGCCCTGCACCGGCTGCAGGCGCTGCCCGAGGTCCACATCGCCGGCTCGGCGGATGCGGAGCGCACGCACGACCGGCTGGGGGTGATCTCGTTCAGTGTGGAGGGTGTGCCCCACGCACTGGTGGCGGCCGTCCTGGGCTTTGAGGGCGGCATCAGCGTGCGCAGCGGCTGCTTCTGCGCCCATCCCTACGTCGTCCGCCTGCTCGGCATCGGCGACGCCGAGTTCCAGGCACACCAGCGGCGCGCGCTGCAACACGACCGCTCGACCCTGCCCGGCCTGGTGCGCGCCAGCCTGGGCTGCTACAACACCAGCGACGACGTCGACCATCTCGTCGACATGCTCGCCCGCATCATCGCCCGCGACTACCGGGGCGACTATGTCATCGACAGGACCAGCGGCATGTACCTGCCGCGCGGCTGGGACGGGATACGTGAGGCGTAATGCGTAATACGTAATGCGTAAAAGGGGTGCGCGACCTCGCCGGTCACGCACCCACTACATGTTGCACGTCATCCTTCATGGTACTGTTGAGCGGCCAACACAGCAGCCGAGACGTCGCAGAAAGCAGCCGGGTACGGCAGTGGCCAGCAGCATGGCACTCGTCAGAGCGAATAGGCTGCGGGGAGCTTTCCGACTCATAGGCAGATGTCAGGCCGAGCTTTTCGTTCGCATCATCGCATCGCGGGACATAGCCAGGGCCACTTCCCGGAAACCATCTGGCGCCCCAATATCGCGCCACGATTTGAAGATAGCCTCCTTGATGCTGAAGCCGTTCTTTCCCCGGCGGAAGATCCAGAATCCTTCCGCCGCAGCGAGCGCCATGCCACGGCACTGCAGTCTCAATGCGTACGATTTGCACTGGCGGTAAGCATTTACCAACTGCTGCTCGGTGGCGATGTGAAGCTTGGCCTCGATGACAAACGCAGCGGATTCTTCCCCGCGTTCGGCATGGGGCAGCAGCGCATAGTCCGGGAAGACACGTTCGCCTCGGCCCATCCGCACCGGCATTTCCCGAAGCCAGTCAGCATCCGTGTATCCGAGCGCCTTGAGCAGGGGTTCCAGAAGAAGCGCTTCGACATCACGCTCGGAGGCAAGTGACACGTCGCTAGGCAAGTCAGGGCGACGCGGGCGTGGCAGGCTAGAGATATCGCATCCGCTTGCCGACAGCAGGCGCAACAGTGCATCGTACTCATCGGCGGTCAGGGGTTTCCCACTGGCGCCCACAAGTGACGCCCTGACACTCGGATTCTTGCCGAGGACCGGATCGTCACGGATTGCCGAGAAGGGCAACTCCGGAACGCGAAGGGGCCGGCCAATCCGAATCGTGCTGTAGTAGTAGAAGAACGGATCTGAGAAGCCGTCCGAGAGGGCACGCCAAATCGAGTGAACAGTGCTGCGCGGCCTCACGCAATACACAACGCAGATATCGCCCCGCCGCGTCATCGGGTTCCCCTGCCAAGAGTAGTTCGAGTCTGCAGTCGCCTCATCAAGAGACGTAAAGTCTTGCCTGGCCCTTGACCCCGCAATGAGCAACCACGACTTGCCCGGCGGCGGCAGCTCGGCGTCACTGGCTTCGACTTGCCCGATGGCAAAGTCGTATAGAAATGCGCACAACTCGGCGGGAGACATCGATTGCTGCCTACGGAACTCCTGCAAAACGGCGTTCAGTTCGCAGTAGTAGAGCGCCCGCTCGCGCATTTGCGCCCGCGCAGGAAGCACCGGCAGAGGGATGCCGAACTCATCGAAGATCGCCTCAAGCGTGTTGAACCTGCGGACAAAGTAGTAAGGGAAGAAGAATTCCGGATGCGCCTGAGCAAGGCCCAAGGAGATGCCGGAGATCTGAGGGACCCAGGCCTCGACGCCAGAGGCAGTTCCGAGCGTAAGCCGTTCGTCAGGGGGTGGGGCGTCGACAGGAACGGTGATGCCGTCCGTGAGCAGACTCTCGTAGAGCGACCGTGCCTCCTCCATCGATCGCACCTGATGGCGCTGGGCAACGTCAAGTGTGTTGGCAGCGACAACGAGGTCGTCATAGCTTGGCGCAAATATGGGCCCGTCACCGACTACGATGCTATCTGAGCCGACAGTCTCATCGCCGGGGTCGACCGCCTGATACTCGGGGCCCCCACCAGTTGCTTCGGAACCGGCGAATTCGTCATCCTTCCGAAGCCAATCGACAAAGGCTGCTATCGTCTCTGCTCCTCCCTCGCTCTTGGCGAAGAAGGACCACACATACTTGCTGAACTTCATGGCGCCCTCGTCGTCATTTGGAGCCTCTGCTCGACGTAGCTGATGATCCTGTGTCGCCCTCGTTTTGTTGGAGATAGGCGAGGGAATCACCTAGCGCACCTTGACTGGCAGCCCTCACGCATCACGTTTTACGCATTACGCGTCCCCTATCCCATACTCATCCAGAGGTCGCGCTTCGCGCGGGATCTTGGCCGCGAGCGCGCGGTAGTAGAGGTCCACGTACTTGCCGGCCGAGCGCGCCCACGAAAAGTCTTCGGCCATGCCGCGCAGCATGAGCTGGCGCCACACAGCCTCGTGCTTGTAGGTCTCGGCCGCGCGCACGAGGGTGGCAAAGAGGGCCATGGCATCGTAGGCCTCGAAGACAAAGCCGTTGCCGCGGCCGCTGCGCGGGTCATAGTCGACCACGGTGTCGGCCAGGCCACCGGTGGCGCGCACCACCGGCACCGAGCCGTAGCGCATGGCGATCATCTGGCCCAGGCCGCAGGGCTCAAAGCGCGAGGGCATGAGGAACATATCAGAGCCGCCATAGATGCGCTGCGCCAGCGGCGCGTTGAAGGTCAGAAAGACCGCCGCCCTCTGCGGGTAGCGCTGGGCCACGGCGCTGAACAGGTCGTGGTAGCGCTGGTCGCCGGTGCCGAGGAGCACGAACTGCATATCCACATGGCTCATCAGCGGGTCGATGATCTGGCTGATGAGGTCAAAGCCCTTCTGGTCGGTCAGGCGCGAGATCACCCCCACCAACGGCGTAGTGGGCGCCTCGGGCAGCCCTGCCTCGCGCTGCAGCGCCGCCTTGTTGGCCGCGCGCGCCTCCAGGCGCTGGGCGTCGAACCTGGCCGCGAGATACTGGTCGCCGGCCGGGTCCATGATCTCATGGTCGATGCCGTTGAGGATACCGAAGAGGTGGTCGCGCCGGTCGCGCAGCAGGGGGTCCATGCGCTCGCCATACTCGGGGGTGAGGATCTCCTGGGCGTAGCGCTCGCTGACGGTCGAGACTACGTCGGCAAAGTAGATGCCGCGGGCCATGAGGTCCACCACCTCGGCCATGTCGGCCATCTCGGGGTGGTAGAGGAAGCCGTACTCGTCGAGCCCCGCCACCTCGAGCACGCGATGGCCAAAGATGCCCTGGTAGGCCAGATTGTGGATGGTGTAGACCGTGGCCGCCCGCGCGAAGAAGGGGTCGTCCTTGTAGATCGTGCGCATCCAGTTGGGGATGATGGCCGTGTGCCAGTCGTTGCAGTGGATGATGTCGGGCTGCCAATCGAGCTCGGGCCGGCGCAGCATCTCCAGCGCCGCCCGGCACCAGAAGATAAAGCGCTCGGCGTCGTCGGGGTACATGTAGATGCCGTCGCGGTCAAAGTAGGGGGCGTTGTCGACCAGGTAGACCGGCACGTCGCGGCCGATGGTGCCCTGCCAGATCGACGCCGGCTCGGTGTGATGGTCCATGGGCACGTCAAAGGCCGGCACGACCTCGGTCAGGCCAAACTTGGCGCGGTCGATGCGCCCGTAGCGGGGCATGCATACGCGCACATCGTGGCCCAGCGCGCGGATGGCCTTGGGCAGCGAGCCGGCCACATCGGCCAGGCCACCGGTCTTGGCAAAGGGGACGACCTCGGCGGAGAGGAAGAGCACCTTCAGTGGTGGGTTGGCAGCCATGCCAGGTGAGACTCCTTTCTCGATAGAGACACCGCGCACGTCAAAGCTCTGGCAGCTTGCCAGAGTGCAACACCCGGGGTTGGCAACCGGCTCAAGCGCTCCGCGCCGGCCCGGTCCACCCCCTTTTTGGGGGATTTTGTCGGGTTGGTTGGCCGCGCCGGCGGCCCCTGGCGTGCCAGGGGCCGCCGGCGCGGCCAACCAACCCGACAAAATCCCTTCCTGCTGGGGCCGGGTGCCAGCAGCGCTCAATGCCCGGCCTTCATTAGGATGTTGGAGGCGGCGAGTTCCCTCTCCCACAATCTGCTAGAGCTCAGGCTCCCAGTGGATAATCCAGGTGCAGAGGCCGGCCAGGCCCACCGTGGCAGCAGCGAGCACCAGCCGCTGCTGTGGGAGCAGTGGCTGGCCGCGTGAGGCCCAGAGGAGGATGGCCACCATGCCAATAGCCAGGGCCAGCCAGACGAACAGGCGCGGATGGGCCTGGGCCGACTCGCGCAGCCACGCCCAGAGCCCTGCCCACCTGGCCCGAGGGACAGCCCCTTGGGAGGCACCGCCCGGGGACGGCAGCACCCCCCCACCTGTTGACGACCGGCTCTCACTGCTCACAGCAGATACCCTCCACCGGAGAAATCGGCCATAAGTCTACCAGAATCCGCGTCTTCGGGCAACTTGGCGCTTGCCTCCTGGTATGACCCAAGAGCATCGGCGAGATTCGTTCGTGGTGCCGGGGAGCGGGGGAGACACCTGACAGGCCTCCGGAGACCTGTTAGGTGTCTCCCCCCTCTGGCGCTTCGCGCGGACCCGGTGCCGGCCTTTCGGGTAGGGGTCTGGCGGGCTAGCTGGCGTTGCTGGCCGCCCCGCGGGGCGGCCAGCAACGCCAGCTAGCCCGCCAGACCCCTACACCGGGTTAGGGCCGGGTGGCAGCGGAGCATATGCCCGGCCTGCCTCGGGATTGCCGCCACTTGCAGGATAGGCCCATGACCAGGAAGGGCTGAAGGTGCTCAGCGCATCTTGACTCCAGCACAGGACTGCCATAGACTAGAGTCATTGAATACTATCAGCAAGAGCGCACCGGGCAGCGTGCGAGTGCCCGCTTCAGCAGTTGCAGGAGGTGCCCCATGGAAGCGATGCCCACAGCCGGCGAGCCCACATCTCCCCCGCCTCGAGCAGCGAACCCACCCGGCACAGCTCTGCCCCGCTCGCCGCGCGCCCGGCGCACCCGCCAGGTGGTGATGGTCCTCGTAGCCCTGGCCCTGGTGCTGGCCGCCGGCGGCGCCTGGTACTACCACACCTGGCCCCAGCGCATCGACCGCCAGCAGACGCTCGTCGTGGGCCAGACCCAGTTCGCGCCCGGCAGCGAGAGCGCGGTGCGCGTGGTGGTGCGCGATGCGCCGGGCGGCAAACCGGTGCCCAATGCCGACGTGCGCGTGAGGCTGGCCCCCGAGGGCGGCGGCCCGGCGACGACGCTTTTCAGCGGCAAAGCAGGCGCCGACGGCGCCATCGCCGCGACCTTCAAAGTGCCGGAAAGCGATCAGCCCAAGCAGGTCCTTCTCGTGGAGGCACGGTCGAGCACCGGCCGCGACGAGGTGAAGCAGCCGGTCACGGTGCAGCGCTCGTACAAGCTGCTGCTCACCACCGACAAGCCGGTGTACCAGCCGGGGCAGACGGTGCATCTGCGCGCCCTGGCCTTCTCCACGCTCGACATGATGGCGGCGGCCGGGCAGGAGATCGGCTTCCTCGTCGAAGACCCCAAGGGCAACAAGGTCTTCCGGCAGACGGTGCCGGCCTCGCCCTATGGCGTCGCCGCCGCCGATTTCACCCTGGCCAACGAGGTCATCAACGGCGACTACAAGATCACCGTGAGCCTGGGCGACACGACCTCCGAAAAGTCGGTTAGCGTCAAGCCTTACGTGCTGCCCAAGTTCGCCGTCAAGGCGACGGCCGAGCGCAGTTTCTACCTGCCCGGCGAGCGGGTGCGCGGCACGGTGCAGTGCGACTATTTCTTCGGCAAGCCCACCGGAGACGCCCGCGTGGAGCTCGCCGGCTCGGTCTTTGACGTGCAGCAGACCGAGGTTGTGCGCATCGAGGGCCACACCGACGCGAGCGGCGCCTACCGCTTCGAGTTCGACCTGCCTCAGTACTTTGCCGGGCGCGGCCTCGAGCGCGACCAGGCCGAGTTCAGCCTGCAGGTGTCGGTGACCGACCAGGCCGAGCACGCCGAGCAGACGAACCTGGTGCTGCCCATCGCCCGCGACCCGGTGGCCATCGCCGTGGTGGCCGAGGCCGGCGCGCTCAAGCCCGGCGTGGAGAACCGGCTCTACATCCTCACCGCCTACCCCGACGGCCGCCCGGCGCCCTGCCGCGTCACCGGCAGCCTCAACGGCCGGCCCCTCGAGCTGGCCACCGGCGAGTACGGCCTGGCCGAGGTTGCCTTCACCCCGCCCGGCGGCGCCACGCACCTGGCGCTCACCGTCACCGATGAGCAGGGCCACGCCGCATCGCAAGAGCTCACCCTCGACCCCGATACGGGGGCCGACGTGGTGCTGCTGCGGCCCGACCGCGCCACCTACCAACTCGGCGACACCATGCACCTGACGGCGCTCACCACCGTGGGGCAGGCGTCCTCGCCTGCCAGTTTCGGCTCCATCTACCTCGACATCGTGCGCGACGGCCAGACCCTCTCGACCCGCTCGGCGCCCGCGGAGAACGGCCGCGCCGAGTTCGCCATCGACCTGAGCGGTGACCTCTTCGGCACCCTGACGCTGCACGCCTACAAGGTCCTGGCCGACGGCTCGATCATCCGCGACACGCGCCTCATCGTCGTCGACGCGCCGCGCGACATCGAGACCACGATCCAGGCCGGCCGCGAGGTCTATCGCCCCGGCGAGACGGCGCAGCTCTCCTTCCAGACGCGCACCGCCGCCGGCCCGGCGCAGGCGGCCCTGGGCGTGTCCATCGTCGACGAGTCGGTCTTTGCCGTGATGGAGCAGGACCCCGGCTTTGCCAAGCTCTACTTCCTGCTGCAGAAGGAGCTGCTCGAGCCCCGGTACAAGGTGGCCGGCTTTACGCTGCCCGAGGTGCTGACCGACACCGAGCGCAGCGACCTGCAGGTCACCCGTGATCGCGCAGCGCGCGCCGCCTGGGCGCCTGTGCCGCCGGCGGCGCTGGCGATGAAGATCGACTCGCGCCCGCTCAAGCTCGAGGCGGCGGCTGCCGTGCGCAAGTCGGGCCTCAGTGGCGTGTCGAACCTGACGCTGGCGCTGCTCATCCTCGTGCCCCTGGGCCTGTGGGCGGTCGCCATCGTGGGCCTGCACGCCGCGGGCGTCTTGGCCAAGGCCGCGGGGCGCTTTGGGCTGGCGCTGGCCGTGCTGACCATTGCCTCGCCCATGGCCTGCATGGGGCTCGCCATGCTGCTCGTCCTGTTCTCCAGCGGCCTCCCCGGCGACATTGGCCGCTGGGCCATTGCCTTCATCCTGGCGGGGCTGCTCGCCGGCTGGCTGGCTGCCGCCATCGCGCTGGCCGTCTATGCCTGGCGCCGTCGCGACGAGCGCGCCCGCATCGTGTGGCTGCTCGTGACGGCATGGACGGCGCTCGGCGTGGTGCTGGCCGTGTTGCTCGGCCTGGGCGCCAACCCCGCCACCTGGCTGGCCGCCCTCGCCCTGGTGGCCTACCTGGCCGGACTGCTGGCGCTGCTCTTCTTCGGCATGGGGCTCTACGTCGAGGGGCGGCGCGGCGCAGGCATCGCCGCTATCGCCCTGGTGCTGCTCTTCGTGCCCGCCATGTTCGCAGCCGCGGCGCTGCCGCAGTTGGCGCACGACGTGGGCCTGGTGCGCACGCTGGGCACCCCCACAGTCTACATGGGGCCGGTGGGCTGGCTCAGCAGTTGCGCCGCGGCGCCGGTGACCGATCTCTCGCGCTCCCTCGGCCTGCCGGCGCTCGGTGCACCGGCGGCCACACCCGAGACAGCCGCGCCCACCCAGCCCGAAGCGCCTCAGCAGGCCGCCGCCCAGGCGCCGCGCGTGCGCCAGTTCTTCCCCGAAACGCTGCTGTGGCTGCCCGAGCTCACCACCGACGCCGGCGGCTACGCCACGCTCGACGTGCCCCTGGCCGACTCGATCACCACCTGGCGCGTGACGGCGCTGGCCTCCACCCAAGACGGCAAGCTCGGCTTCGCCAACGCCGGCCTGCGCGTCTTCCAAGACTTTTTCGTGGACATCGACCTGCCGGTGGCGCTGACCCAGAACGATGAAGTGGCCATCCCGGTGGCGGTGTACAACTATCTGCCCAGCGCACAGCAGGTGCGCCTGCAGGTGGCGCCCGGGCCCTGGTTCGAGCTGCTCGACGAGCCGGAGAAGACCATCGAGATCGCGGCCAACGACATCGACGTGGTCTACTTTCGCATCCGCGTCGGCCAGGTGGGGCAGGCGTCCTCGCCTGCCAATCTGTTCGGCCAGCAGGCCTTCCAGGTCACCGCCCTGGGCGAGCGCATGTCGGATGCCATCAAGCGCGCCGTCACGGTCATTCCCGACGGCCGGCGCTTCACCGATAGCCAGAGCAACTGGCTGCACGAGGGCGCCACCGTCAGCGCCATAGTGCCCCCCGAGGCCATCGCCGGCACCGGGCGCCTCGCGGTCAAAATCTACCCCGGCGCGGTGAGCCAGATCGTGGAAGGGCTCGAAAGCATCCTAAGGTTGCCATACGGGTGATTCGAACAGAGTACGTCGGTGACGTACCCCAATCTGCTCATCCTCGACTACCTGAACACGACCAAGCTCGCGGCTCCTGAGACCCAGATGAAGGCCGAGAGCTATGTGGGCACCGGCTACCAGCGCCTGCTGACCTTCGAGACCGATGGCGGCGGCTTTTCACTCTTCGGCGGCGGCCAGGCCGACACCTTCCTCTCGGCCTATGGCCTCTTGCAGCTCAGCGACATGGCGCACGTCTACCCGGTGGACCCCAAGGTGGCCGAGCGCACGGCGCAGTGGCTGCTCGCGCAGCAGGAGGCCGACGGCTCGTGGCGCTCGCGCGACTATCGCGCCGGCCAGGGGGGCCTGGGCATGACCGCCTTCGTCACCTGGGCCTTGGCCGACGCCGGCCATGCCAAGGACCCCGCCGTGGCCAAGGCGCTGAGCTACATCCGGGGGCAAGTGGGGCAGGCGTCCCCGCCCGCCGCTGAGGCCGATCGAGATGCCTACACCCTCGCCCTCGTCGCCAACGCCCTGGTGGCGGCCGACCCCAAGGGCGCAGCCACCGGCCCGGCGCTCGACCAACTGGCTGCCCTGGCGCAGCGCAGCGACCAAGGCGCCTACTGGCCGGGTGAAGACACCATGATGGGCGGCTACGGCAAGACCGGCTCCGTAGAGACGACGGCGCTGGCCGTGCACGCGCTGCTGCGCGGCGCGCACCAGGCCGCGCTCGCCAAGGATGCCCTGGCGTTCATCGTGCAGAGCAAGGATCCCCAGGGCACCTGGGGCAGCACGCAGGCCACCATCTGGTCGCTCAAGGCGCTTCTGCTCTCGGCGACGGCCGGCGACATGCGCGATGCCCAGGCCACAGTGCAGGTGGCGCTGAACGGCGGCGCGCCGCAGGCCATCGAGATCACGCCCGAGAACGCCGACGTCGTGCGCATCCTCACCTTCGAAGGCGAGCAGGTTCGTCGCGGCGCCAACAGCGTGGCGCTCACCGTCGCCGGCCAGGGCAGCCTGATGTACCAGGTCACGGCCGACTACTACCTGCCCTGGGAGGCGGTGCCGCCGCAGCCCGAGGCGCCGGGGCTGATGAGCGTCGAGCTGAGCTACGATCGCACCATGCTGGCCGTCGATGACCTGGTCACCGTCTCGGTCCTCGCCAGGCTCACGCGCGAGGGCACGGCGCGCATGGTCGTGCTCGACCTGGGCGTGCCGCCCGGCTTTTCCGTGCAGAGCGACGACCTCAACGCGCTGGTCGAGCGCGGGACGATTTCACGCTACGACCTCACCGGGCGGCAGATCATCGTCTACATGGAGAACATGTCGTCGGAAGCGCCCCTCAGCTTTCGCTACCGGCTCAGGGCGCGCTTCCCGCTGCGCGCCAAGACGCAACAGTCATCGGCCTACGACTATTACAATCCGGACCAGGGGACGATCGAGGAGCCGGTGCTGCTTACCGTCACGGGTGGGTAGGCGCTTGGCGCTCGTAGTGCCTGGGGGACACCTGACAGGTCTGCGGAGACCTGTCAGGTGTCCCCCAGGCCTTGCGCCAGCCGGCCGCACGGGGTAGAATACTCCAGGCAATTGTCCGTGCTGGTCGGGTTGCGAAGAGGAGGGAACGTGAAGATCAAAGTCGTCGTCCACCGGGCCGAGGAGGGCGGATACTGGGCTGAGGTGCCGGCGATACCCGGCTGCGCCACCCAGGGTGAGACTTTTGCGGAACTCCTCGAGAATCTCTACGAAGCTGTCGAGGCCTGCCTCTCGGTAGACGTCGCCGACGCCGACCTTGCCGCCGGCGGCACCGTGATGGAGATCGCGGTGTGAAGGCCCTCTCGGGGAAAGAGCTTGCCCGGTTGCTCGAGGCGCATGGTTGGCAACTGAAGAGCATCAAGGGCCGCCATCGTGTCTACGCCAAGGCGGGGAACCCTGCTCGCATCTCGGTGCCTATCCACGGTAACAGGCCGCTAATGATCGGCCTCCTGAGGCATCTGCTGCGCACAGCGGGCATCTCCGAGGGCGAGTTGTAGCGCCCAAGGAGCTGTTGGGCCTTCGATACTTGTAGTACCGCAGAGCGTGAAGCGGGCCGGCCCGCTTCACGCTCTGCGGTACTACACACAGGCTTGCGAGCCCCGCTCAGCCCTCGATGAGCTCTCTGATCTTGCGCACGGCCGAGTTGGCGTCGGGGGCATAGCCGTCCGCGCCGATCTCTTCGGCGTAGCGCTGCGTCACCGGCGCGCCGCCGATGACGACCCTCACCTGCTCGCGCATACCGGCCGCCCTGAGGGCTTCGATCGTGCCCTTCATCGACGGCATGGTCGTGGTCAGGAGCGCCGACAGGGCGATGACCTGGGCACCGCTCTCGCGGCAGGCCGCCACGAACTTTTCCGGCGCCGCGTCGACGCCCAGGTCCACCACCTCGAACCCTGCCCCCTGCAGCATCATCGACACCAGGTTCTTGCCGATGTCGTGCAGGTCGCCCTTGACAGTGCCGATGACCACCTTGCCCGACGAGTTGACGTCGCTCTCGGCGAGCAGGGGCTTGAGGATAGCGAGGCCCGCTTGCATGGCGCGCGCGGCGATGAGCAGCTCGGGCACGTAGAACTCGTTGCGCTCGAAGCGGTCGCCCACCTCGGCCATGGCGGGGATGAGGTAGCGGCTGATGATCTCGCCCGGCGCCGCGCCCTCGGCCAGCGCCTGCTGGGTCAGCTCTTTCACTCTGGGGGCATTGCCCACGACGGTGTTCTCGAAGATTTGCTGCAGATCCATGTGTTCTCCTCCTTGTTACGCCGGCTGTTCGGCTTCGACACTAACGCCCACAAGGGGCTAGGCTACGACCTGGCGGTCAGAACGCCCACAAGGGGCTAGGCTACGTCGTCTATACGAATACTTGGCCGATGTTCTAGGCTACGGCTCTTCGGGTCGGGACTTGCGTGCTTCGGCTTCGGCGAGCACCTTCTCGATCTCCTCCCGAGCGCCCGCGGGCAGTGCGGGTGGCCTGTGGCTCGCCAGCAGCCGGCGCAGCTTGGCCCGCACACGGTCTTCCATAGTCGTGCGCCCCTGCTGCTCCCAGATGGCGTAGGGCTGCCGGTCGAGCAGCGTGGGCATCCACACCTCTTGGCGAGCGATCGCGGCCGAGCGGGGCTCGGTCAGGAACTGGCCGCCGGGGCCGATCTCGGCGATGAGGTCCAGCATCAGCGTCTCGCGGTTGACCTCGATGCCGCGCAGGATGCGCGTGGCCATGGCGATGATCTCGTCGTTCATCACCAGCGCTTCCAGCGAGCCGATGTTGGCGCAGTCGAGAAAGCCCACATCGTGCACCAGCGAGGCGCCGCTCAGGGCTGACATGAGCACTTGCAGCGCGTACTCGATGGCGGCCTGACCGTCGAGGCACTTGCTCTCCGAAGCGCCGGCGGTGCCCATGAAGGGCACGCCCAGGTAGCGCGCCAGGTCAACTGCTGCTGCGCTGTGCAGGCTCATCTCTGGCGAGCCGTAGCACGGCCGCACGGTGCGCAGGTCCATGGGCGAGGGCACACCGCCGATGGCCATGGGCGCGCCGCGGCGCTTGAGCTGCACGATGGCCAGGCCGCTCAGGGCCGCCGCCAGATGCAGCAGCAGGCCGCTGGCCGCGGTGAACGGGGATTCGAGGCCAACGGTCGGCCCGCCCAGGTAGACCACCGGGATGTCGTGCTCGGCCGCCCACATCTGGTTGGCCAGGTCGAGCTCAGCATGCTTGAGCGGCGAAGGGTAGGTGGAAAAGAGGGCAAAGATGGGCCGCCGCCGCAGCGCCTCTGGCCCACCCACTGCGGCCGAGGCCATGCGCTGCATATCGGCCACGTTCTCGGGGCTGTGCGCCCAGGCGATGATCGGCTTGCCGGTGTTGGCCAACAGCTCGGCGAACTCGTAGACCGAGGCCAGCTCCGGCGTCACGTCGCCGATCAGGGCCAGGCCCATCACATAGTCGATATTGTCGAGGGCATCGGCCACGCGGGCGGTCAGCGCCGCGTCGCCGCGGCGCGAGCGGCGCAACTCGCCGGTCTCGGGGTCCACAAAGAAGGTATTGGTCAGCCCGGGGCCAAAGTGCACCCGGTCGGGTGCGACCTGGATCGTGCGCATGGGATCGCGCCCCCAGATGGTGAAGGAACGCGGCGTCGCCGCCAGCGCATCCTGGATGATGTGCGCCGGGATGCGCACCAGGTCGCCCTCCACCCAGGCACCCGCCCGCGCCAGGAGCGCCCGCGCCTCCGCGTTGGGCACCTGCACCCCGATCGTATTCAGGGCCTCGAGCGTGGCCAGGTAGATCTCGCGGCACTGGGCGTCAGACAGCACGCGGAACTGGGGCGTCTGCCGGTCGGCATAATTGGTGACAATCACGCATTCACACTCCTGGTCCTAGACGTGCCCATAGTAGTCACGGTGCACGGCCACCGCATAGGCATAGTCGAGCAGCGTGCCCCAGCTCAGGATGGGCAGGTCGACCTCGCGCTGCAGGGCGCGCGCAAAGGGCGAGAAGCCGGTGCACTCGAGCACCAGTGCGCCCATGTTCGGGTGCCGGCGGGCGAAATCGGTCGCCACCTCGAGGAACTCGGCCTCGGCACGCGCATAGTCGGCCGCGGGCGGGTCGCTGCGCCGCCCCTGCGTCCACAGGTGGTCGAACTCGCGGCATGTGCCCGCCGACATGGCGTCGCCGACCACATAGTTCGAGCCCGGCGCGATGCCCACCGCTTCGAGGTGCTGCGGCGTGAGATAGTGCGCGTTGGCCATCAAGATGCCGACCACGCGCTCGGGCCCCACGAGCTGCTGCGCCATGGGTACTTGTAGCAGGCTCGACATGAAGACCGGCAGGCGCACGCTGGCCGCGATCTCGCGCTGAAAGTAGGCAAAGTAGCCGCACTCGGCGGCGATGGCACGGCAGCCCATGCGCTCCAGGTTCAGCGCCGCCTGGCGCACCGGCGCCAGGCAGGGTGACTTGTCGTCCTCCACTACCAGCTTGAAGATATCGACGCCGCGGGCGATCTCGTACTGGATGGGGAAGGGAAAGGCGCTGGCGTTGCGCACATCGCCGGGGAAGCCGGGGTAGACGTCATCGAGGATGATGATGCCAAGCCCCATGCCGTAGCACGAGCGCCCCAGCCGCGCCTTGATGAAGCCGATCCCTGAATCTCGACCCTGGTACATTCACGGTTCCGTTCTACTGCAGGGGGTTTTGGTGGGTTGGTTGGCCCTGCCGGCTGCTCCTGGCGCGCCAGGGGCAGCCGGCAGGGCCAACCAACCCACCAAAACCCACCATAAGGGTTCCGTTCCGGTTGTATACGAGCCGTAACACCCGGATGCGGCGGCTCTGCGGTCATGTGCAGTTGTGTTACTCAGGCACACGCCCCTGTAGGGCCTGGAGCAACTGCCCACTATCGATATTGCCGCCGGTGACGACGCATACCACTCTGCCCCGCCCGGCCCGGCCGGCCAGCGCCGCGGCCACGGGCACCGCCGCAGCACCCTCGGCGATGAGGTGGTTGCGCTCCGCCATGAGCTTGATGGCGCCGGCCACTTCGGCCAGCGTGGCCACCAGCGAGCCGTCGAGCAGCCGGCTGGCCAGCGGCCACATCTCAGGGAAGACGAACGGCGCCCCAATCCCCGAGACAAAGCTGGCCCGATAGCCGGTCACCACCGGGTGCCCGGCCGCCAACGACGCCGCCAGCGGCGCTCCAGTCTCTACTTCGGCTCCATAGACCCGCACGCCGGGCCTTAGCGCGCGCACGGCCGCGGCGAGGCCGCAGCTCAGGCCACCGCCGCCGTAGGGCGCCACCACGGCTTCCACATCAGGCAGGTCCTCGAGGATCTCGAGGGCGATGGTGCCGTTGCCCGCCATCACCGAAGGGTCGGCGAAGGGGTGGATGAGGCGCCCCGCCACACCGTTGGCGCGCCGAGTGCGCTGGATGGCCTGGTACGCGGTGAACGGCACCTGCCTGACCTGCGCGCCCAGCCGCCGGATGGCCGCCAGCTTGACCGCCGGGGCGTCGTCGGGCGCGATGACGGTACAGGGCACGCCCAGCCGCCGCGCCTGCCAGGCCACGCCCTGCGCCATGTTGCCGGCGCTCGCCGTCCACACCCCACGCTGCAGCTCGGCCGGGTCCATAGCCAGCATGGCGTTGCTGGCGCCACGGATCTTGAACGACCCTACCGGCTGCAGGTTCTCCAGCTTGAGCCAAATCTCGGCGGGCGCGTCCTCCACGTTGAGCTGTACGAGCGGCGTGCGCAGGGCCGTGGCGGCCAGGCGCCGCTGCGCCGCCTGGATTTCGGCCAGCGTGACCGCCTCGAGTCTCGTCATGGCCTCGCGGCCTGATGGTGCAGCCTGGGCGCCGCAACAAAAGCCAGGCCGTGCTCGGTCAGCGCGCGGGCCGTGCGGTTGAGGGCCTCCAGCTTGTCGATAAAGTTGAGGGTCATGGGCTCCCAATCGCCGGCGGCGACGATCTCGGCCCGGTCGCGGTAATAGTCGCGAATGTCCGAACGGCGCTCGCGGGCCTGTTCGACCTCGGGGTCGCCCCCCTCATGCTTGGCCGAGATATTGCCGACGCGGCCGGCCAGGTCGACCAGCTCATCGCGCCGGATGAACGGCTGCACGACGATGCCGCCCCACGTCTGCGTCACATGATACTCAAAACGCACCTGTCGTTCAAAACCCAGGGCGCGCCTTAGCCGGTCGGCGATCGCGATGGTCTCGTTGTCGGTCGAGTTGCTCCAGTTGAGGCCGGCCAGGCTCGTCGAACCGTCATCGCGGGCCAGGAGCCGGGCCGTGAGCAGAGTCCACAGCGCCGAGAACGGGTTGTCGTTGCCCACAATGACGGAGACCTTGAACTCGATGTCCACGCCCAGCCGGTGCAGCAGGCAGCCCAGGAGGATCGTGCCCGGGTTGAGGTTCAGGACCTCGCGCACGCCATAGTGAGTATAGTAGTATAGGTACTCGTCGAGCCATCTCAGCGGATAGTCGTTGGGCTGGCCCACGCCGCCCATGTAGCCGATGATGGTATCGGCGCCGCCGAGGTGGATGTTGGAGCCATCGATGCCCCGTGTGTCGGGCTGCTCCACGCAACTGGCGCCGATGATCTGCATGGCCGCCGCAAAGGCCGGCAGATCGCCGTCGGCCTCCTGCTCCTTCATCTTGCGCACGCGGATAAAGCGGCCCGGCATGAGCCCACCATGCTCGAGCGCCCAGCAGGCGGCCTCGATCACCCAGGAAAAGTACTGGCAGGCGCTGATCTCGAGTGTGACGGCATGCGCTTCATCGAACGCCAGGCCGCCGGCCTCCGCACCCAGCACCCGGCGCCGATAGTCGGCCACGCCGACAAACGCGCCACGGTCGCGCGCCTCGGCCAGCCATTTCAAGTCGGCCAGATGCTCGGGGCGCGTCTTCTCGACACACTTGAGGAGGGCCGGGAGCTGCCGCGCGGCGGCGGCCTGGCGATTGATCTCCTCCGGCGTGCCGTAGCGGGCCACTACATCGAGCATGTCGTTGACCGGCTGCGAGCCCACATCGAGCAGCACGGCGTTGACCGCATCCAGATGCCGCGCCGGCACGCTCAGCCGCGCCCGCAGCTCGTCGCGCAGGGTGCCCATTTTACAGCCTGGCCAGCGCCTGGTCAAGGTCGGCGATAATGTCCTCGGGGTCTTCGAGCCCAACCGAGAGCCGGATCAGGCCATCGTCGATGCCCGCCGCCGCACGTTCCTCGGGAGTCAGGTGCTCGTGGGTGATCGTGGGCGGGTGCATGCAGATGGTGCGGCTCGTGCCGAACGTGACGGCATGGACCACGAGTTGCACGCTGTCCATCACCTTCGCCGCGCCCTTCATGCCGCCGGGCACCACAAAGGAGAGCAGCCCGCCGCCAGCCTCCATCTGCCGCTGCGCCAGCATGCGCTGCGGATGATCGGGCAGGCCGGGATAGTTGACGTGCTGCACCTTGGGGTGCCGCGCCAGGAACTCGGCGACCTTGTGCGCGTTGGCGCTGTGCCGCTCCATGCGCAGGGTGAGGGTCTCTATGTACTGCAGCATCAGCCAGGCCTCGAAGGGCTGCAGAATGGCACCGACGAACTCGGTGGTGTTCCAGCGGATGTCTTCGACCAGCGCCTCTGGCCCGACGATGGCCCCGCCGAGCACCGTCGCATTGCCCGCCAGGAACTTGGTCAGCGACAGCAGGATAATGTCGGCGCCCAGCTCCAGCGGCTTTTGCAGCGCCGCGGTGGCCGTGGTATTGTCGACGAGCAGGGGCGCGCCGTGGGCATGGGCCACCGCGGCTACGGCAGCAATGTCGGTGACAAAGAGGCAGGGGTTGGAGGGCGTCTCGACCCACACCAGACGCGTGCGCTCGTCGATGGCGGCCTCCCAGCACTTGGGGTCGGCCGGGTCCGACACAAAGCGGAAGGTGACGTGGCAGCGCTCGGGAAAGATGGTTGCCGCCTGTTTGTAGCCCTCGCCAAAGACATGCAGCGAGGTCACGATATTGTCGCCCGGCCGGGCCATGGTAAAGATCAGGTTGAACAGCGCCTGCGAACCCGAGCTCGCGGTCACGCAGGCCTCGCCGCCTTCGAGCGCAGCCAGGCGTTCTTCGAGCACGCTCACCGTCGGCGTCTTGCTGCGACCATAGATGTAATCGGGGAACTTGTCAAAGCACTCATAGGGGTAGGTCATCGACTGGACGATGGGCGGCACAAAGGAGCGGAATTGGGCCACGTCCCTCAGCGGGTGGAACCCGGCATGCAACGCCCGCGTGCTGAGCCCCAGGCGGCGGTCGGCGCGGGGGCGTGGTTTGGCTTCAGGATCGTACTCCCAGTGGTCGCGCATGAAGAACGGCTTTTCGCTCTGCATCAGTAGTCTCCTCAACAGTGGTCGGTGGTCGCGTGCTCTGCGGCGCCTGAGCCACGAGTTTCGCCCCCGGGCGGGCAGTGTTCGCTTTCGGGCAAAGCCTTGGTCCAGTCGGCGCCGCTGCCGACAGGTGAGCCCATTTCACTGCGGGCAGGGCCCCCCTACCGTTCCCCCGTCGCGGGGGAATATGGTTGCGTGACCGAGCGCTGGTCCCTTTGGCAAACGGCAACACGTCGGTCCAGCGAGCGGAAGCCAGCCCAATTCCCCCGCGACGGGGGAACGGTAGGGGGGCCTCTGTGCAGCATAGATAGATGCCTGACGGCATCTCTCGCCAGTCGCCTTCTGGCGGCCGGTCGAATTGACGTATCGCGTATGGCTGAGCGACAGCACTACGGCTTGATCTCCTGCAACCGCTCCGGCGCCAGGTGGCAGCAGATGTGGTGCCCCTGCCCCAGGTCGCGCTCGGGTGGCGCCTCACGCTCGCACAACTCGCCGATCTTGAACGGGCAGCGGGTATGGAAGCGGCAGCCATCCGGCGGGTTCACGGCGCTGGGCACGAGCCCACTGAGGCGGATGTGATTGGGCGGCAGCGTGGGGTCGGGCCGGGGCACGGCCGCCAGCAGCGCCGTTGTGTACGGATGGTTCGGCGGCCGGTAGATCGCCTCGCAGGGGCCCCACTCGACGATGCGCCCCAGGTACATCACCGCCACATCGTCTGAGAAGAAGCGCACCGCGCTCAGATCGTGCGAGATAAGGATCATGGTCGTGCTTTTCTGCTGCTGGATCTCCTGGAGCAGCGTGAGCACCGCAGCCTGCACCGAGACGTCGAGGGCCGAGACCGGCTCGTCGCAGACGACCATGCTGGGGTTCGACGCGATGGCACGCGCAATGCCCACGCGTTGCTTCTCGCCCCCGCTCAGTTGGCGCGGCAGGCGGTAGTAATACTCTTCATTGAGCTTGACGGCGTTCAGCAGGCGCACCACTTCGCCGTACACATCGTCGGCCGGCACCACCCCTGCGGGCCGAGCCTCCAATCTCGACCCGGGGGTGCAAGCCTTGAAGCGCTTGAGAGAGGCCGCAATCTGCTCGCCCACACAGTAGGATGGGTTGAGCACGCCGTTGGGGTCCTGGAAGACCATCTGCAGCTCGCGGATGCTCGCCAGGCTGCGCTTGCGCAGTGGGCGCGAGACGTCGACGCCCAGGAACTGCAGCCGGCCTTCGTGCAGGGGCTCGAGGCCCACGATGGCGCGGGCCAGCGTGCTCTTGCCGCAGCCCGATTCGCCCACGATGCCCAGGGTGCGGCCGCGGCGCACCGTGAGGCTGACGTCGTCGACGGCGCGCACGTAGCGGCGCTTCTCTAGACCCACCAGCCCGCCCACTGTCTGGAAGGGCACGGCATAGTAGACCCTGACGTGCTGGGCATCGAGCACGGGCTCGGGCGCCTTGGCCGAGGAGAGACCTGACAGGTCTCGGAAAGGCCTGTCAGGTCTCTCTGCCAGCGCTCCCTCGGCAGCCCGCAGACAGCGCACCCAATGGCCGCTGCCGAACTGAGCCAACTGCGGCCGCTCGGCGGCACACTCCGGCCGCCGGTGCTCGCAGCGGGGCTCAAAGACGCAGCCGGCTGGAATGCAGTCGGGCCGGGGCACCTGGCCCGGGATGGGCACGAGCTGGCGCGTGCCCTTGGGCGCGTCGACGTCGGGCAGGCAGCGCATCAGCCCGGCGGTATAGGGGTGCATGGGCCGCTGGAAGATCTCGGTGGTGGGGGCAGACTCGACCACCTCGCCGGCATACATCACGGCCACCTTGTCGGAGATGCGGGCCACGACGCCAAGGTTGTGGCTGATGTAGAGCGTCGCCGTGCGGTACCTGGCTTTCAGCTCGGCGATCAGATCGAGCACCGCCGCCTCGACCGTCACATCGAGCGCCGTGGTCGGCTCGTCCATAATCAGCAGGGTCGGGTTGTTGAGCATGGCCATGGCGATGAGCACGCGCTGCTGCTGCCCACCCGAGAGCTGGTGCGGGTAGCGGCGCATGACGCCCTCGACATCGGGCATGTAGACACGCTCGAGCGCCGCCAGGCATTCGCGGCGCGCCTCCTTCTTGGAAAGGCCGCGGTGGGCAATCAGCCCTTCGGCCAACTGGTCGTCGATGCGCATCGTCGGGTTGAGTGCCGACATTGGCTCCTGGTACACCATCGAGATATCGGCACCGCGCAGCCGGCGCAACTCGCTCTCCGAGCGCCCACGAAGCTGCTGGCCCTTGAAGAGGATCTCGCCGCCGGCCACACGCCCATTGGGCCCCAAAAAGTTGACCACCGAGTAGGCCACGGTGCTCTTGCCGCAGCCCGACTCGCCCACTAGGCCGAGGTTCTCGCCCTCATAGATCTCGAAGGACACATCGCGCACGGCCTGGATGTCGCGCTTGCGCGTTTTGTAGGTGATGGCCAGATGCTTCACGGCCAGGATGGGCGTATCGCTCATAGGGTCCTCCGACACGTGAGGCGTGATGCGTAATGCGTGATACGTGATGCGTGATGCGTAACACGTAGTGCGCGTCACGCATCACGTATTACGCCTCACGTATCACGCATTACTGGTAGCGCATGCTCTCTTCGCGCACCCCATCGGCGAACAGGTTCAGGCCGATGACCAGGGTGACGATGGCGACGGTAGCCGCGAGCACGGGCCAGATGTTGGTCGTCATGCGGCCGTGACCCTCCTGCACCATGGCGCCCCAATCGGGCGTCGGCGGGCGCAGGCCCAACCCCAGGAAGCCCAGCGTGCCGATGTAAAAGGCGGCGTAGCCCATGCGCAGCAAAAAGTCGATGATCAGTGGGCCACGGCAGTTGGGCAGGATCTCGCGCACCATGATCGCCGCGTCGCTGTCGCCTCGCAGCTTGGCGGCGGCCACGTACTCGCGGCTGCGGATGTCCATCGTCAGGGCGCGCACGAGCCGTGCGATGCCGGGCGCGCCGCCAATGGCGATGGCGATCACCACGTTCACCGCCGAAGCGCCGACGGCCGAGATGATGATCATATAGAGGAGGATCGTCGGAAAAGCCATCAGCGCATCGAGGATGCGCATCACAGCCTCGTCGAGCCAGCCGCCATAGTAGCCGGCCGGCAGCCCCAGGGCGATGCCGACCAGGAACGCCACCAGCACCGAGATCGGCCCCAGCGTGAGGATGGTGCGCGCGCCAAAGGCCACGCGCGACCACACATCGCGCCCCATGTGATCGGTGCCCAGGATGTGCTGCGCCGACGGCGCCTGGTCCAGGTTCTTATAGTCCTGGTACAGCGGGTTGTAGCCCGTGGCGATGGGCGCCAAGACGGCGATCAGCACCCAGAAGAGCACCAGGACCAACCCCACCATGGCCACCCGCGAGGCAACGATGGCCGATAGGCTCTCTTGCAACCGCTGCCGGCTGCGCTGGCGAGCGGTCAACCGGGGGGTCCCTCCGCTGTCCCTCGCTACGCTCGGCTGGGGCTCCGGGCTTGGGGCTGTGCTTTCCACCAGCTTCCTCCTATGAGTACCGGATGCGCGGGTTGAGGTACGAGTAGAGGATATCGGCGATGAGCTGCGTGCCCACGGCCAGGACGATCAGCACCATCGCCCCGGCCTCGATGGCGTACACATCCTTGTAGAGCGCCGCGTTGAGCACAAAGCTGCCCAGCCCCGGGTAGCCAAAGACCGATTCGACCACCACCAGGCCGCCGATCAGCCAGTTTACGTGCAGCATGATAACCGTCACCGGGGCCATGAGCGAGTTGCGCAGGACGTGGCGCAGCACCACCTGGCGGTAGGGGATGCCCTTGAGGATCGCGGTGCGCACATAGCCCGAGTTCATCACCTCGACGACGCTGGCCCGCGTGATGCGCAGGATGTAACCAATCTCCACCAGGCTCGCCGTCAATACGGGCAGGATCAGCTTCTGCGGCTCGAGGAGCGGCGAGCCCGAAGTAGTGAATACGGTCGCGCCGGGCAGCCACTTGAGCCCCAGGCTGAAGACCATGATCAGGATGATGCCGGTGGCAAAATCGGGCGAGGCCGTGGTGATCAGCCCGCCCAGAGAGATGATACGGTCAAGCCGTTTGCCCTCGTGGAGCCCGGCAATCAGGCCGAGGAGCACCCCCAGGGGCATGGCCACCAGGAAGGCCAGCATGGCCAAGGCGCCCGAGTTCTGGATCCTCCGCCCGATGACCTCGCTGACAGGGCGCTTGTATTGCAGCGAGATGCCCGCATCGCCGCGGATCAGCCCCTTCGACAGCGGCACATAGTCGATCGGGGCATCGCTCGACTGGATCCAGCCCGAATACTCGAGGCGGTACTCGACCTGGCCCTGGCCCTGCACCCACAGCGCGGCGTGGTTGGCCGTGTCGATGCCCCAAAAGTAATGGCTGCCGTCGGCGCCGGTGCGCCACGACGCATCGTCGGGCACCTTCACGACGCTGCCGTCCTTCTGGCGCACCAGCTTGATCAGGTGCTCGCCCTGCACCAGCCATTGTGCCAGGTTGCCTTCCGGGTCCTGCGCCCACCACTGGTGAAAGCCTTGCACCGTGCCCTGCGAGATGACGATCTCCCGCAGCGGCAGCCCGACCAGGCTGCGGGCCTGCCAGTCGGAGCCCAGGAGCCACGAGACGTAGCGAGTGGCCACAGGGCGATGCAGGCCCAGTTGCTTCTCCATCGAGCGTTCCTGCTCGGGCGTCGCATAGGCGCCGAGGATGTTGCGGGCCACATTGCCTGGGGCGATCTCGGCGATGGCAAAGACGACGACGGAGACGAGCAGCATCGTCAAGAGCATCGTCGACAGCCGGCGGATTATGTATCTGGCCATGCGTTCCCTTCGTCGCGCCGCTCCGGAGAGGGTTTTGGTCGGTCAGCCGGTGGCGCAGGCCAGGACGCCTGCGCCACCGGCTGACCAAGACCGCAGCTTGCTAGCTCTGGCTATCGATCCACACCTGCTCGCGCTCGACGATCGCCTTGATGCCGCGCTGGACGTCGGCGGGCAACGGCTCCACCTGGTGCGTGGCGAGGATGTCGTCGACCATCTTGGCCGCGCGCGCCTCCATGGTGCTGGCACCACGCTTGACCCAGACGGCGTAGGGGTTCTTGTCGGCCAGTTTGGAGTAGTAGGGCTCTCGGTAGTGGCGCAGGGTATGGTCGTGGCCCAGGTAGCTGCCGGTCGGGCCCAGCTCCTCGATCACGTCGAGGGCCAGGGTCTCGTCGTCGACCACCACGCCGCGCGTCATGGCGCGGACAAAGCCCAGCGTGTCGTTGCAGATGGCGATCAGCGGCAGCGAGCCCTGCAGGCCGGCGTCCATAAAGCCCAGGTCGTGGATGATGTTGGCACCGTGCAGCAGCGCGCTCAGCAGGCTGATGGTCACCTCCATGCCGCACTGCTGGTCCATGGCCTTGGCATCGGTCGAGCCGGCCAGGCCAAAGACGGGCAGGTCGTAGTAGCGCCCCATGGAGGTGGGCACCCCCTGCTCGTCGGCCAGCACATAGCAGCCCACCATCGTCTGCAGGTTGTAGGGCCCGCCGTTCCACCCGGGCACCGCCACCGGCACGCCTTCATGCACCAGTTGCGCCAACACGATGCCGAGCAGGATGCCGGCATTCATCGAGGCCATGCAGCCTGCGGTCGTCGCCGGCGAGTTGACGCCACCCGCGTTGAGGGGGATCCAGAGGAGCGGCAGCCCCTTCTCGGCCAGGTAGATGCACTTTTGCAGCGCCTCGGCGTTGGCGATGAGCCCCGAGGTGACGTTGATGTAGCAGGTGGCAAAGGGCTTGCGCTGGAACGCCTCGGCGCCGCCGGCGATGATCTCGCACATCTCGACCGCTGCTTTGCAGCCCTCGAAATCGGGCGTGACAAAGACAATGGGCTTGGTCGTGTTGTTGAGCATGACCTCCATCTGGTAGCGGTCGTAGATGCGCTGGTCCACGTCCTCGGGCAGGAAGGCCGACATGACAAAGTCGATCTCGGGCAGCGCGTCCTGCAGCCGCGCCGCCGCGATCACGTCTTGCAGCACGGGTTTTCGTCGCTCGCCCGTGTGATGATCGAGGATATTCAGGCAGTCGGAGCCCCCGCCATAGTAGGCATTGTAGCCACCGGCGTTCATCGCTGCCTTGCCGCGGCGGTCGTAGAGCGTCATGCGCTTGGGGGTGCTGGCCAGGGCGCGCGTCACCATGTACTCGGGCAGGCGCACGCGCAGGCCATCGGCCTTGGCGCCGCCCTTGACGAGGATCTCGCGCGCGCGCTCGTCGTGGACGTCGACGCCCACACGCTTGAGGATTTCCAGGCTCGCCAGGTGGATGGCCTCGCATTCCTGTGTGCCCATGCGGGCATAATGCGCGCTCTCCATGCGCTGGCCGTGTGTCGTGATCATGAGTCATTCCCTCTATATGGCGGCGGCACACCTGACAGGTCTGCGCAGACCTGTCAGGTGTGCCGCCAGGAGCGCTATGCCTTGTCCTTCCACGCTCGATGGAGGATGCAGAACTCTTCGGGCGACGGCTCGACGCCGTGCACGGCCTTGGTGTAGATCTGCCAGACGTTCATGAAGAATGGCACGCAGATGGGGCCACGGTCGATCATGATCTGTTCCATCTTGCCGACGATCTCGCGCCGCGCAGCCACGTCGAGCGTGCCCTCGGCCTGCTTGGCCAGATCCGAGAACTCGTCGTCGATCCAGTGCGCTTCGTTCCAGGCGCCCGGCTTGCCCTCCGCATCGCCGGTGTAGGCCACCGTCAGCGTCATCGGCGCCAGCGGGCGGTGCGCCCACCAGGTGATGCCCATGTTAAAGTCGGTCCAGCCATCCCAATACTGGGTGGCAGGCATGACCTTGAGGTTGATGGTGAAGCCGCCGGCGGCCGCATCTTCCTTCAGCGCCTGGGCGTAGGCCATCGACTCGGGCCAGTCGGAGGCGACGGCCAGCTCCACCGTCACGCCGTCGCCATAGCCCGCCTCGGCCAGCAGTGCCTTGGACTTGGCCGGGTCGAAGGGCAGGGGCGCGATATCGACAAACTCGGGCTGCACCGGCGACACATGGCTGTCGTTGCCGATGACGCCCTGGTTGCGCAGCGCCACGGCCAGGATCTTTTCGCGGTTGTGGCAATACTTGAGTGCCTGGCGCACCTTGGGGTTGGTCCAGGGCTCCTGGTCGGCGCGGACGCGCAGGACGCGCGTGGCCGACGTCTCTGCGGGGAGCACGGTGAAGGTGGGGTCGTCCTTGACGCCTTCCCAGAGGGTGACCGGCGGCTCCACGACCATCTCCACCTGATTCGATTTGAGGGCCGACAGCCAGGCCGAGGGATCATCGCCGAGGTGGACCATGACGATCTCGTCGAGGTAAGGCAGCGGCTTGCCGTCCTCGCCGTTCTGCCAATAGTCCTCGCGCCGCACCAAGCGGCAGCGCTCGCCGGGCACATACTCCTTGACCGTGAAGGGACCGGTGCCGATCGGCTCGCGGGTGATATCGCCGCCAAAGGTCGCGGGCAGGATGGCGGCTGCATAGTGGAAGAGGTGCTCGGGCAGGAAGATCGTGGGGCTGGTGAGGTGGAGGGTGAGGTTATAGTCGTCGACCTTCTCGACCCCATCGGGCCTCAAGTAGCTCATCTGGCCCAGCAGCGCCGAGCCGACCTCTTCGCTGAGCCACTGCTGAAAGTTAAAGACGACGTCGTCGGCCGTGAACGTCTTGCCGTTGCTGAATTTGATGCCCTGGCGGACCTTGAGCTTCCAGGTCTTGAGGTCTTCGCTGGCTTCCCAGTTTTCGAGGAGGTAGGGGTGCGTGATGCCCTTGGCGTCGGTCTGCGTGAGGTACTCGAACACGTGCCGCCAGGGGTGCGACTGGCTGACGAGCGAAAAGCGCGCCGGGTGATCCGCGCGCTCGACCCGCGAGCGCAGGGTCAGCGTGCCGCCGCGCACGATGGCAGCCTGAGGTGCCGCAGTCGGGTTGGTCACCGCTGGCGCAGTGGGCGCTGCCGGGCTGCCGCAGGCGGCCAGGGCGTTGGCGCCGATGGCCGAGACGCCGAGCAGCGCGGCCAGGCGCAAAAAGTCGCGGCGTGACATGCCGCCTTGCCGCAGCACATCTCGGGCTTCGACGACGAGTGGATGGACCTTCTCGGTGCTCATTTGGGTACTTTCCTCCCTTTTCAGCGCGCCAGGCGTGGCTACATCGCCGGCCGACCTGGCCATGGCTACCAGTGGTGCAGAGCCGTCACGTGGTCGAGAGCAGCAGAACCCTATGCATCCCCGGCCGGCCCGCCGGTGGTGCGAGGCGCGGCTCGGCCGTGAGCGCATCCGAAAGGGGGAGAGCGAATGAGACAGCAGCGCTTCGCTCTGACATATCAGAGTATACAGCAGAATGCATCACATGTCAATCTTGGGATATCAGAATTGCCACGCAGCGCATTATGCGCTATAATTGCACTGTCAGTGTGGCGAGTTGCTTCTTGGAGCCTATCCGAAAAGCCGTAGCATAGCCCCTTGTGAGCGTGGCCGCGGGCAGATTCGGCGTCACAGCGAGGCCAGATAGGCACAAGGCCCTGGGCTACACGACTTTTCGGATAGGCTCTCAGTGAGAGGTGAGGCATGCTGCCGGAAGCCGAGGAGACATCGAGGACCAGGATACACCGCGAGCTGCGGCGCTCCATCATCATGGGGCATCGCCAGCCCAATGAACGGCTCGACATCCAGGAGCTGGCGCGGTGCTTCGGCAGCAGCGTCACGCCGGTGCGCGATGCACTGCAGATGCTGGCTCAGGAGGGGCTCGTCACCATCAAGCCGCGCTCGGGCTGCTTTGTCACCCACGTGACGCTGCGCGAGCTGCGCGACATCTTTGAGCTGCGGGCCATCCTCGAGGCGGCGGCGGCCGAGCGCGCAGCCACGCGCATCACCGTCGAACAATTGGCGCAGCTACGGCACGTCCACGCTGGCTACACCGGCGACGACGACGAATCCTACGACCGCTACACCGACGAAAACCGGCGCTTCCATTACCTGGTGGCCGAAGCCACGGGCAACCATGAGCTGGCCGAGGCGCTGGGGCGGCTGCACGACCGGGTGGCCCGCTTCATGGTCCTGCGCCATGGCGGCGAGAGCCAGATAGTGACTCACGCGCACATCGTGGAAGCCCTGGCCGCCCACGATGCGCAGGCCGCCAGGCAAGCGATGATCGATGAGGTCAACGCCTCGCGCGACGTCATCATGGAGCGGGTCATGCAGCAGGAGAGCGGCTCATGGCAGATCGCCGCGTGGAAATGATACTCTAGTACGTCCGCAGATAGCGCTCCACTTCCCACGGAGTCACCTGCAGGCGATACTCGTCCCACTCTTGCCTCTTGGCCTCCACAAAGCGCTGGTACACGTGCTCCCCAAGGGCGCGGCGCACCACCTGATCGGCGGCGAGGAGCGCCAGCGCCTCGGCCAGTGAGCCGGGCAGCGTCTCCAGGTGATGCGCGCGGCGCTCGGCTTCATCCATGCTGTAAAGGTCCTCTTCCTCTGGTTCGGGGGGAGCCATCGCCTCGTCGATGCCCTGGAGGCCGGCGGAGAGCATCACGGCAAAGGCCAGGTAGGGGTTGCAGCTCGGGTCGGGGCAGCGCAGCTCCAAGCGGGTCGCCTCGCGGTTGCTCACCCGGGGCACGCGGATCAGCGCCGAGCGGTTGGTGCGCGCCCAGCTCACATAGACCGGCGCCTCGTAGCCCGGCACCAGCCGCTTGTACGAGTTGACCAGTGGCGCGAGCAGGGCGCACATGCCACGGGCGTGGGCCAACTGGCCGGCGATGAAGCAGCGGGCCACCTGCGAGAGGCCAAAGCGATCGTCGCCATCGGCAAAGACGTTGTGGCCGGTGGTCACATCGCACAGGCTCTGGTGCGTGTGCATGCCCGAGCCGGCGATGCCGTGGATTGGCTTGGGCATAAAGGTCGCATGCAGCCCGTTGCGCCTGGCCACCGCCTTGAGCACGTACTTGAAGGTAATGGCATTGTCGGCAGCGGTCAGCGCGTCGGCGTACTGAAAGTCGATCTCGTGCTGGCCCGGCGCGCTCTCGTGGTGGCCAGCCTCCACAACGATGCCAAAGGCCTGCAGGCCCGCCACCATCTGCTTGCGCACCGAAACGGCCTCGTCGGTCGAATAGTCAAAGTAGCCGGCCTCATCCTGTGGCTCGGTGTGTGGTGCGCCGTTGTGCCCGTTGCGGAAGAGAAAGAACTCGAGCTCCGGCCCGCAGTTGTAGGCATAGCCACGCGCCGCTGCCCTGGCCAGCGCCTCCCCGAGCACGCGCCGCGGGTCACCGGCAAAGGGCTGGCCGGCCGGCGTGTACACATCGCAGATCAGGCGCGCCGTGGCCGGGCCGTCTTGCGTCTCCCAGGGAATGACGGCAAAAGTCGTCGGGTCGGGCACGAGGTACATATCGCTCTCGGCGATGCGGGCAAAGCCCTGGATCGACGAGCCATCGAACCACACGCCGCGGTCGAGCGCGACCTCGAGCTGGTTGACCGGGATGGTCACCCCCTTGACGATGCCCACCACATCGGTGAACTGCAGATGGATAAACTCGACCTTGCGGCTCTGCACCTCGCCGAGCACATCCTTGGCCGCCATCGCCGGCTGCGTCATGCTGGAGCCTCCTGAGCCCATACCCCGCACACAAAAAAAGCCCCGCCGGGCGCCACAACGCCCGCGGGGCTCCATCACCCCCGTCAGCGCACCTGAGCCAGGCGCTGACGGGGTGATTATACCACTGTCCTGCCGATGTGACACACCGAAAGTGGGGTGGTTGTATCCCAAGAGCAGCAACGCCCCCGTTTGTAGTATCGGAGGGCGGGTGCCGGGGCAGGGGCTGAACCCTGCCCCGGCACCCGCCCTCCGATACTACAAGCATGCTGTGGCACCACTGATTCCGCGATAACACATGACGAGGACATGCCCAAAAGGCAGATGATGTGCTATAATGGTGATAAGAGTATGCATCGACCTCTGCCCGCCTGCCCGCCCAGCCGGTCCACGCCCGGGAAAGGATGACCGCCATGGCCGATATCAGCAATGCTGCCCCGCTGCCCCCAGAACCAACCGAGCCCGGCGCCCCACTGCCGCTGCCCGAGCCCAGCGAGCCCGCGGCCGCGCTGCCGCCGCCTGAGCCGGCGGCGCCCAACCTGCGCCGCCCGATGAGCCGCCGCGAGATGGTGCTCGCGTTGGCCGGCGGCGGCGCCCTGATTGCCACCAATGCCGGCACCGCGCTGGCGAGCGGGCGCATCAGCACCGCCACTGCCGAACGCCGCGCCCAGGTGCAGATCGACGGGCTCGAGCGCGAAATCGGGCGCCTGCAGAAGCAGCTCGCCCTCTACCACGACATGGAGCGCATCGGGCTCGACAAGCTCATCCGCGCCATCCTCGAAGCCTACGATCGCTTCTGGCCTCCGGTGCGCGCGGCGGTGGGCCTGCTCCTTGGCGCGGTGCGCACCATCGACGATGGGCTGGCCCACTTTGAGCTCAAGCTGCCCACCATGCGCAGCGCCACGAGCATGCTCGGCGGCCTGCTCATCGGCCTCGAGGCGCAGATTACGTCGGCAAAGGAGACCCTCAACAACCTGCTCAAGCGCATCAGCCCGATCGGCGAGGCCGTGAGCGGATTCCTGACCTGGCTTGCGGACCGCGACCCGCTGGGCGTCTCCAGCGCCGTCCGCGATGCGGTCGACCGCCTCAGCGCGCTCGTGGCCAGCGTGCCGCCGCTGATCAGCGACCTGCGCGGGCGCCTGCTGGGGCCCCTCGACGAGGACTGGCTCGCCACCACCGCCGGCAAAGGGCTGCAGGGCGTCCTCTTCGACCCTCTGCGCAACACCCTGCTCACGCCGCTGCGGGCCCATCTCGAGCAGATCGACCAGGCCGCCGCCGGCTGGGAGGAGGAGTCCAAGCCGTTGCGCGCCGCCCTCGACGAGCGGGAAAAGATCCGGGGAGAGATCGCTCGCCTCGAGCAGGCAGCGGGCCATACTGCCCACTTGGCCCACTAGGTCGTGTTCGCAAACCCGTAGCATAGCCCCCCTTGGCCGCCGTAGGCGGCTTCGTGGGCATCTTGGACGGCGAGACCGGTGCCACAGAACGGCAAAACGGGCACAAGGCCCGAGGCTACGACGGTTTGCGAACACGACCTCGCAGCCTGTCGGAGAGCAAGCTTGTCGCCCTCAGCATCCTGGTGATAGCCGGGCTTTGGGCGTTGCCGCCATCTGGCTCTGAGCCAGGGGGGGTTGGCGGGTTGGCCCTGCCGGCTGCCCCTGGCGCGCCCGCGGGCGCGCCAGGGGCAGCCGGCAGGGCCAACCCGCCAACCCCCCCTGGCTCAGAGCCAGATGGCGGCAACGCCCAAAGCCCGGCTATCACCAGGATGCTGAGGGCGACAAGCTTGCTCTCCGACAGGCTGCGAGGTCGTGTTCGCAAACCGTCGTAGCCTCGGGCCTTGTGCCCGTTTTGCCGTTCTGTGGCACCGGTCTCGCCGTCCAAGATGCCCACGAAGCCGCCTACGGCGGCCAAGGGGGGCTATGCTACGGGTTTGCGAACACGACCTAGTGGGCCAAGTGGGCAGTATGGCCCGCTGCCTGCTCGAGGCGAGCGATCTCTCCCCGGATCTTTTCCCGCTCGTCGAGGGCGGCGCGCAACGGCTTGGACTCCTCCTCCCAGCCGGCGGCGGCCTGGTCGATCTGCTCGAGATGGGCCCGCAGCGGCGTGAGCAGGGTGTTGCGCAGAGGGTCGAAGAGGACGCCCTGCAGCCCTTTGCCGGCGGTGGTGGCGAGCCAGTCCTCGTCGAGGGGCCCCAGCAGGCGCCCGCGCAGGTCGCTGATCAGCGGCGGCACGCTGGCCACGAGCGCGCTGAGGCGGTCGACCGCATCGCGGACGGCGCTGGAGACGCCCAGCGGGTCGCGGTCCGCAAGCCAGGTCAGGAATCCGCTCACGGCCTCGCCGATCGGGCTGATGCGCTTGAGCAGGTTGTTGAGGGTCTCCTTTGCCGACGTAATCTGCGCCTCGAGGCCGATGAGCAGGCCGCCGAGCATGCTCGTGGCGCTGCGCATGGTGGGCAGCTTGAGCTCAAAGTGGGCCAGCCCATCGTCGATGGTGCGCACCGCGCCAAGGAGCAGGCCCACCGCCGCGCGCACCGGAGGCCAGAAGCGATCGTAGGCTTCGAGGATGGCGCGGATGAGCTTGTCGAGCCCGATGCGCTCCATGTCGTGGTAGAGGGCGAGCTGCTTCTGCAGGCGCCCGATTTCGCGCTCGAGCCCGTCGATCTGCACCTGGGCGCGGCGTTCGGCAGTGGCGGTGCTGATGCGCCCGCTCGCCAGCGCGGTGCCGGCATTGGTGGCAATCAGGGCGCCGCCGCCGGCCAACGCGAGCACCATCTCGCGGCGGCTCATCGGGCGGCGCAGGTTGGGCGCCGCCGGCTCAGGCGGCGGCAGCGCGGCCGCGGGCTCGCTGGGCTCGGGCAGCGGCAGTGGGGCGCCGGGCTCGGTTGGTTCTGGGGGCAGCGGGGCAGCATTGCTGATATCGGCCATGGCGGTCATCCTTTCCCGGGCGTGGACCGGCTGGGCGGGCAGGCGGGCAGAGGTCGATGCATACTCTTATCACCATTATAGCACATCATCTGCCTTTTGGGCATGTCCTCGTCATGTGTTATCGCGGAATCAGTGGTGCCACAGCATGCTTGTAGTATCGGAGGGCGGGTGCCGGGGCAGGGTTCAGCCCCTGCCCCGGCACCCGCCCTCCGATACTACAAACGGGGGCGTTGCTGCTCTTGGGATACAACCACCCCACTTTCGGTGTGTCACATCGGCAGGACAGTGGTATAATCACCCCGTCAGCGCCTGGCTCAGGTGCGCTGACGGGGGTGATGGAGCCCCGCGGGCGTTGTGGCGCCCGGCGGGGCTTTTTTTGTGTGCGGGGTATGGGCTCAGGAGGCTCCAGCATGACGCAGCCGGCGATGGCGGCCAAGGATGTGCTCGGCGAGGTGCAGAGCCGCAAGGTCGAGTTTATCCATCTGCAGTTCACCGATGTGGTGGGCATCGTCAAGGGGGTGACCATCCCGGTCAACCAGCTCGAGGTCGCGCTCGACCGCGGCGTGTGGTTCGATGGCTCGTCGATCCAGGGCTTTGCCCGCATCGCCGAGAGCGATATGTACCTCGTGCCCGACCCGACGACTTTTGCCGTCATTCCCTGGGAGACGCAAGACGGCCCGGCCACGGCGCGCCTGATCTGCGATGTGTACACGCCGGCCGGCCAGCCCTTTGCCGGTGACCCGCGGCGCGTGCTCGGGGAGGCGCTGGCCAGGGCAGCGGCGCGTGGCTATGCCTACAACTGCGGGCCGGAGCTCGAGTTCTTTCTCTTCCGCAACGGGCACAACGGCGCACCACACACCGAGCCACAGGATGAGGCCGGCTACTTTGACTATTCGACCGACGAGGCCGTTTCGGTGCGCAAGCAGATGGTGGCGGGCCTGCAGGCCTTTGGCATCGTTGTGGAGGCTGGCCACCACGAGAGCGCGCCGGGCCAGCACGAGATCGACTTTCAGTACGCCGACGCGCTGACCGCTGCCGACAATGCCATTACCTTCAAGTACGTGCTCAAGGCGGTGGCCAGGCGCAACGGGCTGCATGCGACCTTTATGCCCAAGCCAATCCACGGCATCGCCGGCTCGGGCATGCACACGCACCAGAGCCTGTGCGATGTGACCACCGGCCACAACGTCTTTGCCGATGGCGACGATCGCTTTGGCCTCTCGCAGGTGGCCCGCTGCTTCATCGCCGGCCAGTTGGCCCACGCCCGTGGCATGTGCGCCCTGCTCGCGCCACTGGTCAACTCGTACAAGCGGCTGGTGCCGGGCTACGAGGCGCCGGTCTATGTGAGCTGGGCGCGCACCAACCGCTCGGCGCTGATCCGCGTGCCCCGGGTGAGCAACCGCGAGGCGACCCGCTTGGAGCTGCGCTGCCCCGACCCGAGCTGCAACCCCTACCTGGCCTTTGCCGTGATGCTCTCCGCCGGCCTCCAGGGCATCGACGAGGCGATGGCTCCCCCCGAACCAGAGGAAGAGGACCTTTACAGCATGGATGAAGCCGAGCGCCGCGCGCATCACCTGGAGACGCTGCCCGGCTCACTGGCCGAGGCGCTGGCGCTCCTCGCCGCCGATCAGGTGGTGCGCCGCGCCCTTGGGGAGCACGTGTACCAGCGCTTTGTGGAGGCCAAGAGGCAAGAGTGGGACGAGTATCGCCTGCAGGTGACTCCGTGGGAAGTGGAGCGCTATCTGCGGACGTACTAGAGTATCATTTCCACGCGGCGATCTGCCATGAGCCGCTCTCCTGCTGCATGACCCGCTCCATGATGACGTCGCGCGAGGCGTTGACCTCATCGATCATCGCTTGCCTGGCGGCCTGCGCATCGTGGGCGGCCAGGGCTTCCACGATGTGCGCGTGAGTCACTATCTGGCTCTCGCCGCCATGGCGCAGGACCATGAAGCGGGCCACCCGGTCGTGCAGCCGCCCCAGCGCCTCGGCCAGCTCATGGTTGCCCGTGGCTTCGGCCACCAGGTAATGGAAGCGCCGGTTTTCGTCGGTGTAGCGGTCGTAGGATTCGTCGTCGTCGCCGGTGTAGCCAGCGTGGACGTGCCGTAGCTGCGCCAATTGTTCGACGGTGATGCGCGTGGCTGCGCGCTCGGCCGCCGCCGCCTCGAGGATGGCCCGCAGCTCAAAGATGTCGCGCAGCTCGCGCAGCGTCACGTGGGTGACAAAGCAGCCCGAGCGCGGCTTGATGGTGACGAGCCCCTCCTGAGCCAGCATCTGCAGTGCATCGCGCACCGGCGTGACGCTGCTGCCGAAGCACCGCGCCAGCTCCTGGATGTCGAGCCGTTCATTGGGCTGGCGATGCCCCATGATGATGGAGCGCCGCAGCTCGCGGTGTATCCTGGTCCTCGATGTCTCCTCGGCTTCCGGCAGCATGCCTCACCTCTCACTGAGAGCCTATCCGAAAAGTCGTGTAGCCCAGGGCCTTGTGCCTATCTGGCCTCGCTGTGACGCCGAATCTGCCCGCGGCCACGCTCACAAGGGGCTATGCTACGGCTTTTCGGATAGGCTCCAAGAAGCAACTCGCCACACTGACAGTGCAATTATAGCGCATAATGCGCTGCGTGGCAATTCTGATATCCCAAGATTGACATGTGATGCATTCTGCTGTATACTCTGATATGTCAGAGCGAAGCGCTGCTGTCTCATTCGCTCTCCCCCTTTCGGATGCGCTCACGGCCGAGCCGCGCCTCGCACCACCGGCGGGCCGGCCGGGGATGCATAGGGTTCTGCTGCTCTCGACCACGTGACGGCTCTGCACCACTGGTAGCCATGGCCAGGTCGGCCGGCGATGTAGCCACGCCTGGCGCGCTGAAAAGGGAGGAAAGTACCCAAATGAGCACCGAGAAGGTCCATCCACTCGTCGTCGAAGCCCGAGATGTGCTGCGGCAAGGCGGCATGTCACGCCGCGACTTTTTGCGCCTGGCCGCGCTGCTCGGCGTCTCGGCCATCGGCGCCAACGCCCTGGCCGCCTGCGGCAGCCCGGCAGCGCCCACTGCGCCAGCGGTGACCAACCCGACTGCGGCACCTCAGGCTGCCATCGTGCGCGGCGGCACGCTGACCCTGCGCTCGCGGGTCGAGCGCGCGGATCACCCGGCGCGCTTTTCGCTCGTCAGCCAGTCGCACCCCTGGCGGCACGTGTTCGAGTACCTCACGCAGACCGACGCCAAGGGCATCACGCACCCCTACCTCCTCGAAAACTGGGAAGCCAGCGAAGACCTCAAGACCTGGAAGCTCAAGGTCCGCCAGGGCATCAAATTCAGCAACGGCAAGACGTTCACGGCCGACGACGTCGTCTTTAACTTTCAGCAGTGGCTCAGCGAAGAGGTCGGCTCGGCGCTGCTGGGCCAGATGAGCTACTTGAGGCCCGATGGGGTCGAGAAGGTCGACGACTATAACCTCACCCTCCACCTCACCAGCCCCACGATCTTCCTGCCCGAGCACCTCTTCCACTATGCAGCCGCCATCCTGCCCGCGACCTTTGGCGGCGATATCACCCGCGAGCCGATCGGCACCGGTCCCTTCACGGTCAAGGAGTATGTGCCCGGCGAGCGCTGCCGCTTGGTGCGGCGCGAGGACTATTGGCAGAACGGCGAGGACGGCAAGCCGCTGCCTTACCTCGACGAGATCGTCATGGTCCACCTCGGCGATGATCCCTCGGCCTGGCTGTCGGCCCTCAAATCGAATCAGGTGGAGATGGTCGTGGAGCCGCCGGTCACCCTCTGGGAAGGCGTCAAGGACGACCCCACCTTCACCGTGCTCCCCGCAGAGACGTCGGCCACGCGCGTCCTGCGCGTCCGCGCCGACCAGGAGCCCTGGACCAACCCCAAGGTGCGCCAGGCACTCAAGTATTGCCACAACCGCGAAAAGATCCTGGCCGTGGCGCTGCGCAACCAGGGCGTCATCGGCAACGACAGCCATGTGTCGCCGGTGCAGCCCGAGTTTGTCGATATCGCGCCCCTGCCCTTCGACCCGGCCAAGTCCAAGGCACTGCTGGCCGAGGCGGGCTATGGCGACGGCGTGACGGTGGAGCTGGCCGTCGCCTCCGACTGGCCCGAGTCGATGGCCTACGCCCAGGCGCTGAAGGAAGATGCGGCCGCCGGCGGCTTCACCATCAACCTCAAGGTCATGCCTGCCACCCAGTATTGGGATGGCTGGACCGACTTTAACATGGGCATCACCTGGTGGGCGCACCGCCCGCTGGCGCCGATGACGCTGACGGTGGCCTACACCGGCGATGCGGAGGGCAAGCCGGGCGCCTGGAACGAAGCGCACTGGATCGACGACGAGTTCTCGGATCTGGCCAAGCAGGCCGAGGGCACGCTCGACGTGGCTGCGCGGCGCGAGATCGTCGGCAAGATGGAACAGATCATGATCGACCGTGGCCCCATCTGCGTGCCATTCTTCATGAACGTCTGGCAGATCTACACCAAGGCCGTGCACGGCGTCGAGCCGTCGCCCGAAGAGTTCTGCATCCTCCATCGAGCGTGGAAGGACAAGGCATAGCGCTCCTGGCGGCACACCTGACAGGTCTGCGCAGACCTGTCAGGTGTGCCGCCGCCATATAGAGGGAATGACTCATGATCACGACACACGGCCAGCGCATGGAGAGCGCGCATTATGCCCGCATGGGCACACAGGAATGCGAGGCCATCCACCTGGCGAGCCTGGAAATCCTCAAGCGTGTGGGCGTCGACGTCCACGACGAGCGCGCGCGCGAGATCCTCGTCAAGGGCGGCGCCAAGGCCGATGGCCTGCGCGTGCGCCTGCCCGAGTACATGGTGACGCGCGCCCTGGCCAGCACCCCCAAGCGCATGACGCTCTACGACCGCCGCGGCAAGGCAGCGATGAACGCCGGTGGCTACAATGCCTACTATGGCGGGGGCTCCGACTGCCTGAATATCCTCGATCATCACACGGGCGAGCGACGAAAACCCGTGCTGCAAGACGTGATCGCGGCGGCGCGGCTGCAGGACGCGCTGCCCGAGATCGACTTTGTCATGTCGGCCTTCCTGCCCGAGGACGTGGACCAGCGCATCTACGACCGCTACCAGATGGAGGTCATGCTCAACAACACGACCAAGCCCATTGTCTTTGTCACGCCCGATTTCGAGGGCTGCAAAGCAGCGGTCGAGATGTGCGAGATCATCGCCGGCGGCGCCGAGGCGTTCCAGCGCAAGCCCTTTGCCACCTGCTACATCAACGTCACCTCGGGGCTCATCGCCAACGCCGAGGCGCTGCAAAAGTGCATCTACCTGGCCGAGAAGGGGCTGCCGCTCCTCTGGATCCCCCTCAACGCGGGTGGCGTCAACTCGCCGGCGACGACCGCAGGCTGCATGGCCTCGATGAATGCCGGCATCCTGCTCGGCATCGTGTTGGCGCAACTGGTGCATGAAGGCGTGCCGGTGGCGGTGCCCGGGTGGAACGGCGGGCCCTACAACCTGCAGACGATGGTGGGCTGCTATGTGCTGGCCGACGAGCAGGGGGTGCCCACCTCCATGGGGCGCTACTACGACCTGCCCGTCTTTGGCCTGGCCGGCTCGACCGATGCCAAGGCCATGGACCAGCAGTGCGGCATGGAGGTGACCATCAGCCTGCTGAGCGCGCTGCTGCACGGTGCCAACATCATCCACGACCTGGGCTTTATGGACGCCGGCCTGCAGGGCTCGCTGCCGCTGATCGCCATCTGCAACGACACGCTGGGCTTTGTCCGCGCCATGACGCGCGGCGTGGTGGTCGACGACGAGACCCTGGCCCTCGACGTGATCGAGGAGCTGGGCCCGACCGGCAGCTACCTGGGCCACGACCATACCCTGCGCCACTACCGAGAGCCCTACTACTCCAAACTGGCCGACAAGAACCCCTACGCCGTCTGGGTCAAGCGTGGTGCCAGCACCATGGAGGCGCGCGCGGCCAAGATGGTCGACGACATCCTCGCCACGCACCAGGTGGAGCCGTTGCCCGCCGACGTCCAGCGCGGCATCAAGGCGATCGTCGAGCGCGAGCAGGTGTGGATCGATAGCCAGAGCTAGCAAGCTGCGGTCTTGGTCAGCCGGTGGCGCAGGCGTCCTGGCCTGCGCCACCGGCTGACCGACCAAAACCCTCTCCGGAGCGGCGCGACGAAGGGAACGCATGGCCAGATACATAATCCGCCGGCTGTCGACGATGCTCTTGACGATGCTGCTCGTCTCCGTCGTCGTCTTTGCCATCGCCGAGATCGCCCCAGGCAATGTGGCCCGCAACATCCTCGGCGCCTATGCGACGCCCGAGCAGGAACGCTCGATGGAGAAGCAACTGGGCCTGCATCGCCCTGTGGCCACTCGCTACGTCTCGTGGCTCCTGGGCTCCGACTGGCAGGCCCGCAGCCTGGTCGGGCTGCCGCTGCGGGAGATCGTCATCTCGCAGGGCACGGTGCAAGGCTTTCACCAGTGGTGGGCGCAGGACCCGGAAGGCAACCTGGCACAATGGCTGGTGCAGGGCGAGCACCTGATCAAGCTGGTGCGCCAGAAGGACGGCAGCGTCGTGAAGGTGCCCGACGATGCGTCGTGGCGCACCGGCGCCGACGGCAGCCATTACTTTTGGGGCATCGACACGGCCAACCACGCCGCGCTGTGGGTGCAGGGCCAGGGCCAGGTCGAGTACCGCCTCGAGTATTCGGGCTGGATCCAGTCGAGCGATGCCCCGATCGACTATGTGCCGCTGTCGAAGGGGCTGATCCGCGGCGATGCGGGCATCTCGCTGCAATACAAGCGCCCTGTCAGCGAGGTCATCGGGCGGAGGATCCAGAACTCGGGCGCCTTGGCCATGCTGGCCTTCCTGGTGGCCATGCCCCTGGGGGTGCTCCTCGGCCTGATTGCCGGGCTCCACGAGGGCAAACGGCTTGACCGTATCATCTCTCTGGGCGGGCTGATCACCACGGCCTCGCCCGATTTTGCCACCGGCATCATCCTGATCATGGTCTTCAGCCTGGGGCTCAAGTGGCTGCCCGGCGCGACCGTATTCACTACTTCGGGCTCGCCGCTCCTCGAGCCGCAGAAGCTGATCCTGCCCGTATTGACGGCGAGCCTGGTGGAGATTGGTTACATCCTGCGCATCACGCGGGCCAGCGTCGTCGAGGTGATGAACTCGGGCTATGTGCGCACCGCGATCCTCAAGGGCATCCCCTACCGCCAGGTGGTGCTGCGCCACGTCCTGCGCAACTCGCTCATGGCCCCGGTGACGGTTATCATGCTGCACGTAAACTGGCTGATCGGCGGCCTGGTGGTGGTCGAATCGGTCTTTGGCTACCCGGGGCTGGGCAGCTTTGTGCTCAACGCGGCGCTCTACAAGGATGTGTACGCCATCGAGGCCGGGGCGATGGTGCTGATCGTCCTGGCCGTGGGCACGCAGCTCATCGCCGATATCCTCTACTCGTACCTCAACCCGCGCATCCGGTACTCATAGGAGGAAGCTGGTGGAAAGCACAGCCCCAAGCCCGGAGCCCCAGCCGAGCGTAGCGAGGGACAGCGGAGGGACCCCCCGGTTGACCGCTCGCCAGCGCAGCCGGCAGCGGTTGCAAGAGAGCCTATCGGCCATCGTTGCCTCGCGGGTGGCCATGGTGGGGTTGGTCCTGGTGCTCTTCTGGGTGCTGATCGCCGTCTTGGCGCCCATCGCCACGGGCTACAACCCGCTGTACCAGGACTATAAGAACCTGGACCAGGCGCCGTCGGCGCAGCACATCCTGGGCACCGATCACATGGGGCGCGATGTGTGGTCGCGCGTGGCCTTTGGCGCGCGCACCATCCTCACGCTGGGGCCGATCTCGGTGCTGGTGGCGTTCCTGGTCGGCATCGCCCTGGGGCTGCCGGCCGGCTACTATGGCGGCTGGCTCGACGAGGCTGTGATGCGCATCCTCGATGCGCTGATGGCTTTTCCGACGATCCTCCTCTATATGATCATCATCTCGGCCGTCGGCGCTTCGGCGGTGAACGTGGTGATCGCCATCGCCATTGGCGGCGCGCCCGGCATCGCACGGCTCGTGCGCGCCCTGACGATGGACATCCGCAGCCGCGAGTACGTGGCCGCCGCCAAGCTGCGAGGCGACAGCGACGCGGCGATCATGGTGCGCGAGATCCTGCCCAACTGCCGTGGCCCACTGATCATCGACTTTTTGCTGCGCATGGGCTACGCCGCCTTTTACATCGGCACGCTGGGCTTCCTGGGGTTGGGCCTGCGCCCGCCGACGCCCGATTGGGGCGCCATGGTGCAGGAGGGTCACGGCCGCATGACGACCAACATCTGGCCCGTGCTCGCGGCTACCGTCGCCATCGTCACCCTGGTCATCGGCCTGAACCTGTTCGCCGATGGGGTGCGCGAAGAGAGCATGCGCTACCAGTAATGCGTGATACGTGAGGCGTAATACGTGATGCGTGACGCGCACTACGTGTTACGCATCACGCATCACGTATCACGCATTACGCATCACGCCTCACGTGTCGGAGGACCCTATGAGCGATACGCCCATCCTGGCCGTGAAGCATCTGGCCATCACCTACAAAACGCGCAAGCGCGACATCCAGGCCGTGCGCGATGTGTCCTTCGAGATCTATGAGGGCGAGAACCTCGGCCTAGTGGGCGAGTCGGGCTGCGGCAAGAGCACCGTGGCCTACTCGGTGGTCAACTTTTTGGGGCCCAATGGGCGTGTGGCCGGCGGCGAGATCCTCTTCAAGGGCCAGCAGCTTCGTGGGCGCTCGGAGAGCGAGTTGCGCCGGCTGCGCGGTGCCGATATCTCGATGGTGTACCAGGAGCCAATGTCGGCACTCAACCCGACGATGCGCATCGACGACCAGTTGGCCGAAGGGCTGATTGCCCACCGCGGCCTTTCCAAGAAGGAGGCGCGCCGCGAATGCCTGGCGGCGCTCGAGCGTGTCTACATGCCCGATGTCGAGGGCGTCATGCGCCGCTACCCGCACCAGCTCTCGGGTGGGCAGCAGCAGCGCGTGCTCATCGCCATGGCCATGCTCAACAACCCGACCCTGCTGATTATGGACGAGCCGACCACGGCGCTCGATGTGACGGTCGAGGCGGCGGTGCTCGATCTGATCGCCGAGCTGAAAGCCAGGTACCGCACGGCGACGCTCTACATCAGCCACAACCTTGGCGTCGTGGCCCGCATCTCCGACAAGGTGGCCGTGATGTATGCCGGCGAGGTGGTCGAGTCTGCCCCCACCACCGAGATCTTCCAGCGGCCCATGCACCCCTATACCGCCGGGCTGATGCGCTGCCTGCCCGACGTCGACGCGCCCAAGGGCACGCGCCAGCTCGTGCCCATCCCGGGCCAGGTGCCCCGGCCCGACTGCATTCCAGCCGGCTGCGTCTTTGAGCCCCGCTGCGAGCACCGGCGGCCGGAGTGTGCCGCCGAGCGGCCGCAGTTGGCTCAGTTCGGCAGCGGCCATTGGGTGCGCTGTCTGCGGGCTGCCGAGGGAGCGCTGGCAGAGAGACCTGACAGGCCTTTCCGAGACCTGTCAGGTCTCTCCTCGGCCAAGGCGCCCGAGCCCGTGCTCGATGCCCAGCACGTCAGGGTCTACTATGCCGTGCCCTTCCAGACAGTGGGCGGGCTGGTGGGTCTAGAGAAGCGCCGCTACGTGCGCGCCGTCGACGACGTCAGCCTCACGGTGCGCCGCGGCCGCACCCTGGGCATCGTGGGCGAATCGGGCTGCGGCAAGAGCACGCTGGCCCGCGCCATCGTGGGCCTCGAGCCCCTGCACGAAGGCCGGCTGCAGTTCCTGGGCGTCGACGTCTCGCGCCCACTGCGCAAGCGCAGCCTGGCGAGCATCCGCGAGCTGCAGATGGTCTTCCAGGACCCCAACGGCGTGCTCAACCCATCCTACTGTGTGGGCGAGCAGATTGCGGCCTCTCTCAAGCGCTTCAAGGCTTGCACCCCCGGGTCGAGATTGGAGGCTCGGCCCGCAGGGGTGGTGCCGGCCGACGATGTGTACGGCGAAGTGGTGCGCCTGCTGAACGCCGTCAAGCTCAATGAAGAGTATTACTACCGCCTGCCGCGCCAACTGAGCGGGGGCGAGAAGCAACGCGTGGGCATTGCGCGTGCCATCGCGTCGAACCCCAGCATGGTCGTCTGCGACGAGCCGGTCTCGGCCCTCGACGTCTCGGTGCAGGCTGCGGTGCTCACGCTGCTCCAGGAGATCCAGCAGCAGAAAAGCACGACCATGATCCTTATCTCGCACGATCTGAGCGCGGTGCGCTTCTTCTCAGACGATGTGGCGGTGATGTACCTGGGGCGCATCGTCGAGTGGGGCCCCTGCGAGGCGATCTACCGGCCGCCGAACCATCCGTACACAACGGCGCTGCTGGCGGCCGTGCCCCGGCCCGACCCCACGCTGCCGCCCAATCACATCCGCCTCAGTGGGCTCGTGCCCAGCGCCGTGAACCCGCCGGATGGCTGCCGCTTCCATACCCGCTGCCCGTTCAAGATCGGCGAGTTGTGCGAGCGTGAGGCGCCACCCGAGCGCGACCTGGGGCAGGGGCACCACATCTGCTGCCACCTGGCGCCGGAGCGGTTGCAGGAGATCAAGCCGTAGTGCTGTCGCTCAGCCATACGCGATACGTCAATTCGACCGGCCGCCAGAAGGCGACTGGCGAGAGATGCCGTCAGGCATCTATCTATGCTGCACAGAGGCCCCCCTACCGTTCCCCCGTCGCGGGGGAATTGGGCTGGCTTCCGCTCGCTGGACCGACGTGTTGCCGTTTGCCAAAGGGACCAGCGCTCGGTCACGCAACCATATTCCCCCGCGACGGGGGAACGGTAGGGGGGCCCTGCCCGCAGTGAAATGGGCTCACCTGTCGGCAGCGGCGCCGACTGGACCAAGGCTTTGCCCGAAAGCGAACACTGCCCGCCCGGGGGCGAAACTCGTGGCTCAGGCGCCGCAGAGCACGCGACCACCGACCACTGTTGAGGAGACTACTGATGCAGAGCGAAAAGCCGTTCTTCATGCGCGACCACTGGGAGTACGATCCTGAAGCCAAACCACGCCCCCGCGCCGACCGCCGCCTGGGGCTCAGCACGCGGGCGTTGCATGCCGGGTTCCACCCGCTGAGGGACGTGGCCCAATTCCGCTCCTTTGTGCCGCCCATCGTCCAGTCGATGACCTACCCCTATGAGTGCTTTGACAAGTTCCCCGATTACATCTATGGTCGCAGCAAGACGCCGACGGTGAGCGTGCTCGAAGAACGCCTGGCTGCGCTCGAAGGCGGCGAGGCCTGCGTGACCGCGAGCTCGGGTTCGCAGGCGCTGTTCAACCTGATCTTTACCATGGCCCGGCCGGGCGACAATATCGTGACCTCGCTGCATGTCTTTGGCGAGGGCTACAAACAGGCGGCAACCATCTTTCCCGAGCGCTGCCACGTCACCTTCCGCTTTGTGTCGGACCCGGCCGACCCCAAGTGCTGGGAGGCCGCCATCGACGAGCGCACGCGTCTGGTGTGGGTCGAGACGCCCTCCAACCCCTGCCTCTTTGTCACCGACATTGCTGCCGTAGCCGCGGTGGCCCATGCCCACGGCGCGCCCCTGCTCGTCGACAATACCACGGCCACCGCGGCGCTGCAAAAGCCGCTGGAGCTGGGCGCCGACATTATCCTGCTGTCGCTGACCAAGTTCCTGGCGGGCAATGCGACGGTGCTCGGCGGGGCCATCGTCGGGCCAGAGGCGCTGGTCGAAGACATCCGCTGGAACACCACCGAGTTCGTCGGTGCCATTCTGCAGCCCTTCGAGGCCTGGCTGATGCTGCAGTACATAGAGACCCTCACCCTGCGCATGGAGCGGCACAGCGCCAACGCGCACAAGGTCGCCGAGTTCCTGGCGCGGCACCCCAAGGTGCAGCACGTCAACTATCCCGGCCTGCCCGATCATCCGCAGCGCATGCTGGCGCAGCGGCAGATGGAGGCTGGCGGCGGGCTGCTCTCCTTTGTGGTGCCCGGCGGCATGAAGGGCGCGGCGAAGGTGATGGACAGCGTGCAACTCGTGGTCCATGCCGTCACGTTCGGCACGAGCCGCACCATCTGCATGCACCCGCCCACGATCACCCACGAGCACCTGACTCCCGAGGAACGTGCGGCGGCGGGCATCGACGATGGCCTGATCCGGCTCTCGGTTGGGCTCGAAGACCCCGAGGACATTATCGCCGACCTTGACCAGGCGCTGGCCAGGCTGTAAAATGGGCACCCTGCGCGACGAGCTGCGGGCGCGGCTGAGCGTGCCGGCGCGGCATCTGGATGCGGTCAACGCCGTGCTGCTCGATGTGGGCTCGCAGCCGGTCAACGACATGCTCGATGTAGTGGCCCGCTACGGCACGCCGGAGGAGATCAATCGCCAGGCCGCCGCCGCGCGGCAGCTCCCGGCCCTCCTCAAGTGTGTCGAGAAGACGCGCCCCGAGCATCTGGCCGACTTGAAATGGCTGGCCGAGGCGCGCGACCGTGGCGCGTTTGTCGGCGTGGCCGACTATCGGCGCCGGGTGCTGGGTGCGGAGGCCGGCGGCCTGGCGTTCGATGAAGCGCATGCCGTCACACTCGAGATCAGCGCCTGCCAGTACTTTTCCTGGGTGATCGAGGCCGCCTGCTGGGCGCTCGAGCATGGTGGGCTCATGCCGGGCCGCTTTATCCGCGTGCGCAAGATGAAGGAGCAGGAGGCCGACGGCGATCTGCCGGCCTTTGCGGCGGCCATGCAGATCATCGGCGCCAGTTGCGTGGAGCAGCCCGACACACGGGGCATCGATGGCTCCAACATCCACCTCGGCGGCGCCGATACCATCATCGGCTACATGGGCGGCGTGGGCCAGCCCAACGACTATCCGCTGAGATGGCTCGACGAGTACCTATACTACTATACTCACTATGGCGTGCGCGAGGTCCTGAACCTCAACCCGGGCACGATCCTCCTGGGCTGCCTGCTGCACCGGCTGGGCGTGGACATCGAGTTCAAGGTCTCCGTCATTGTGGGCAACGACAACCCGTTCTCGGCGCTGTGGACTCTGCTCACGGCCCGGCTCCTGGCCCGCGATGACGGTTCGACGAGCCTGGCCGGCCTCAACTGGAGCAACTCGACCGACAACGAGACCATCGCGATCGCCGACCGGCTAAGGCGCGCCCTGGGTTTTGAACGACAGGTGCGTTTTGAGTATCATGTGACGCAGACGTGGGGCGGCATCGTCGTGCAGCCGTTCATCCGGCGCGATGAGCTGGTCGACCTGGCCGGCCGCGTCGGCAATATCTCGGCCAAGCATGAGGGGGGCGACCCCGAGGTCGAACAGGCCCGCGAGCGCCGTTCGGACATTCGCGACTATTACCGCGACCGGGCCGAGATCGTCGCCGCCGGCGATTGGGAGCCCATGACCCTCAACTTTATCGACAAGCTGGAGGCCCTCAACCGCACGGCCCGCGCGCTGACCGAGCACGGCCTGGCTTTTGTTGCGGCGCCCAGGCTGCACCATCAGGCCGCGAGGCCATGACGAGACTCGAGGCGGTCACGCTGGCCGAAATCCAGGCGGCGCAGCGGCGCCTGGCCGCCACGGCCCTGCGCACGCCGCTCGTACAGCTCAACGTGGAGGACGCGCCCGCCGAGATTTGGCTCAAGCTGGAGAACCTGCAGCCGGTAGGGTCGTTCAAGATCCGTGGCGCCAGCAACGCCATGCTGGCTATGGACCCGGCCGAGCTGCAGCGTGGGGTGTGGACGGCGAGCGCCGGCAACATGGCGCAGGGCGTGGCCTGGCAGGCGCGGCGGCTGGGCGTGCCCTGTACCGTCATCGCGCCCGACGACGCCCCGGCGGTCAAGCTGGCGGCCATCCGGCGGCTGGGCGCGCAGGTCAGGCAGGTGCCGTTCACCGCGTACCAGGCCATCCAGCGCACTCGGCGCGCCAACGGTGTGGCGGGGCGCCTCATCCACCCCTTCGCCGACCCTTCGGTGATGGCGGGCAACGGCACCATCGCCCTCGAGATCCTCGAGGACCTGCCTGATGTGGAAGCCGTGGTGGCGCCCTACGGCGGCGGTGGCCTGAGCTGCGGCCTCGCCGCGGCCGTGCGCGCGCTAAGGCCCGGCGTGCGGGTCTATGGAGCCGAAGTAGAGACTGGAGCGCCGCTGGCGGCGTCGTTGGCGGCCGGGCACCCGGTGGTGACCGGCTATCGGGCCAGCTTTGTCTCGGGGATTGGGGCGCCGTTCGTCTTCCCTGAGATGTGGCCGCTGGCCAGCCGGCTGCTCGACGGCTCGCTGGTGGCCACGCTGGCCGAAGTGGCCGGCGCCATCAAGCTCATGGCGGAGCGCAACCACCTCATCGCCGAGGGTGCTGCGGCGGTGCCCGTGGCCGCGGCGCTGGCCGGCCGGGCCGGGCGGGGCAGAGTGGTATGCGTCGTCACCGGCGGCAATATCGATAGTGGGCAGTTGCTCCAGGCCCTACAGGGGCGTGTGCCTGAGTAACACAACTGCACATGACCGCAGAGCCGCCGCATCCGGGTGTTACGGCTCGTATACAACCGGAACGGAACCCTTATGGTGGGTTTTGGTGGGTTGGTTGGCCCTGCCGGCTGCCCCTGGCGCGCCAGGAGCAGCCGGCAGGGCCAACCAACCCACCAAAACCCCCTGCAGTAGAACGGAACCGTGAATGTACCAGGGTCGAGATTCAGGGATCGGCTTCATCAAGGCGCGGCTGGGGCGCTCGTGCTACGGCATGGGGCTTGGCATCATCATCCTCGATGACGTCTACCCCGGCTTCCCCGGCGATGTGCGCAACGCCAGCGCCTTTCCCTTCCCCATCCAGTACGAGATCGCCCGCGGCGTCGATATCTTCAAGCTGGTAGTGGAGGACGACAAGTCACCCTGCCTGGCGCCGGTGCGCCAGGCGGCGCTGAACCTGGAGCGCATGGGCTGCCGTGCCATCGCCGCCGAGTGCGGCTACTTTGCCTACTTTCAGCGCGAGATCGCGGCCAGCGTGCGCCTGCCGGTCTTCATGTCGAGCCTGCTACAAGTACCCATGGCGCAGCAGCTCGTGGGGCCCGAGCGCGTGGTCGGCATCTTGATGGCCAACGCGCACTATCTCACGCCGCAGCACCTCGAAGCGGTGGGCATCGCGCCGGGCTCGAACTATGTGGTCGGCGACGCCATGTCGGCGGGCACATGCCGCGAGTTCGACCACCTGTGGACGCAGGGGCGGCGCAGCGACCCGCCCGCGGCCGACTATGCGCGTGCCGAGGCCGAGTTCCTCGAGGTGGCGACCGATTTCGCCCGCCGGCACCCGAACATGGGCGCACTGGTGCTCGAGTGCACCGGCTTCTCGCCCTTTGCGCGCGCCCTGCAGCGCGAGGTCGACCTGCCCATCCTGAGCTGGGGCACGCTGCTCGACTATGCCTATGCGGTGGCCGTGCACCGTGACTACTATGGGCACGTCTAGGACCAGGAGTGTGAATGCGTGATTGTCACCAATTATGCCGACCGGCAGACGCCCCAGTTCCGCGTGCTGTCTGACGCCCAGTGCCGCGAGATCTACCTGGCCACGCTCGAGGCCCTGAATACGATCGGGGTGCAGGTGCCCAACGCGGAGGCGCGGGCGCTCCTGGCGCGGGCGGGTGCCTGGGTGGAGGGCGACCTGGTGCGCATCCCGGCGCACATCATCCAGGATGCGCTGGCGGCGACGCCGCGTTCCTTCACCATCTGGGGGCGCGATCCCATGCGCACGATCCAGGTCGCACCCGACCGGGTGCACTTTGGCCCCGGGCTGACCAATACCTTCTTTGTGGACCCCGAGACCGGCGAGTTGCGCCGCTCGCGCCGCGGCGACGCGGCGCTGACCGCCCGCGTGGCCGATGCCCTCGACAATATCGACTATGTGATGGGCCTGGCCCTGATCGGCGACGTGACGCCGGAGCTGGCCTCGGTCTACGAGTTCGCCGAGCTGTTGGCCAACACCGGCAAGCCGATCATCGCCTGGGCGCACAGCCCCGAGAACGTGGCCGATATGCAGCGCATGGCCTCGGCCGCAGTGGGTGGGCCAGAGGCGCTGCGGCGGCGGCCCATCTTTGCCCTCTTTTCCACCTACCCTTCGCCGCTCAAGCATGCTGAGCTCGACCTGGCCAACCAGATGTGGGCGGCCGAGCACGACATCCCGGTGGTCTACCTGGGCGGGCCGACCGTTGGCCTCGAATCCCCGTTCACCGCGGCCAGCGGCCTGCTGCTGCATCTGGCGGCGGCCCTGAGCGGCCTGGCCATCGTGCAGCTCAAGCGCCGCGGCGCGCCCATGGCCATCGGCGGTGTGCCCTCGCCCATGGACCTGCGCACCGTGCGGCCGTGCTACGGCTCGCCAGAGATGAGCCTGCACAGCGCAGCAGCAGTTGACCTGGCGCGCTACCTGGGCGTGCCCTTCATGGGCACCGCCGGCGCTTCGGAGAGCAAGTGCCTCGACGGTCAGGCCGCCATCGAGTACGCGCTGCAAGTGCTCATGTCAGCCCTGAGCGGCGCCTCGCTGGTGCACGATGTGGGCTTTCTCGACTGCGCCAACATCGGCTCGCTGGAAGCGCTGGTGATGAACGACGAGATCATCGCCATGGCCACGCGCATCCTGCGCGGCATCGAGGTCAACCGCGAGACGCTGATGCTGGACCTCATCGCCGAGATCGGCCCCGGCGGCCAGTTCCTGACCGAGCCCCGCTCGGCCGCGATCGCTCGCCAAGAGGTGTGGATGCCCACGCTGCTCGACCGGCAGCCCTACGCCATCTGGGAGCAGCAGGGGCGCACGACTATGGAAGACCGTGTGCGGGCCAAGCTGCGCCGGCTGCTGGCGAGCCACAGGCCACCCGCACTGCCCGCGGGCGCTCGGGAGGAGATCGAGAAGGTGCTCGCCGAAGCCGAAGCACGCAAGTCCCGACCCGAAGAGCCGTAGCCTAGAACATCGGCCAAGTATTCGTATAGACGACGTAGCCTAGCCCCTTGTGGGCGTTCTGACCGCCAGGTCGTAGCCTAGCCCCTTGTGGGCGTTAGTGTCGAAGCCGAACAGCCGGCGTAACAAGGAGGAGAACACATGGATCTGCAGCAAATCTTCGAGAACACCGTCGTGGGCAATGCCCCCAGAGTGAAAGAGCTGACCCAGCAGGCGCTGGCCGAGGGCGCGGCGCCGGGCGAGATCATCAGCCGCTACCTCATCCCCGCCATGGCCGAGGTGGGCGACCGCTTCGAGCGCAACGAGTTCTACGTGCCCGAGCTGCTCATCGCCGCGCGCGCCATGCAAGCGGGCCTCGCTATCCTCAAGCCCCTGCTCGCCGAGAGCGACGTCAACTCGTCGGGCAAGGTGGTCATCGGCACTGTCAAGGGCGACCTGCACGACATCGGCAAGAACCTGGTGTCGATGATGCTGCAGGGGGCAGGGTTCGAGGTGGTGGACCTGGGCGTCGACGCGGCGCCGGAAAAGTTCGTGGCGGCCTGCCGCGAGAGCGGTGCCCAGGTCATCGCCCTGTCGGCGCTCCTGACCACGACCATGCCGTCGATGAAGGGCACGATCGAAGCCCTCAGGGCGGCCGGTATGCGCGAGCAGGTGAGGGTCGTCATCGGCGGCGCGCCGGTGACGCAGCGCTACGCCGAAGAGATCGGCGCGGACGGCTATGCCCCCGACGCCAACTCGGCCGTGCGCAAGATCAGAGAGCTCATCGAGGGCTGAGCGGGGCTCGCAAGCCTGTGTGTAGTACCGCAGAGCGTGAAGCGGGCCGGCCCGCTTCACGCTCTGCGGTACTACAAGTATCGAAGGCCCAACAGCTCCTTGGGCGCTACAACTCGCCCTCGGAGATGCCCGCTGTGCGCAGCAGATGCCTCAGGAGGCCGATCATTAGCGGCCTGTTACCGTGGATAGGCACCGAGATGCGAGCAGGGTTCCCCGCCTTGGCGTAGACACGATGGCGGCCCTTGATGCTCTTCAGTTGCCAACCATGCGCCTCGAGCAACCGGGCAAGCTCTTTCCCCGAGAGGGCCTTCACACCGCGATCTCCATCACGGTGCCGCCGGCGGCAAGGTCGGCGTCGGCGACGTCTACCGAGAGGCAGGCCTCGACAGCTTCGTAGAGATTCTCGAGGAGTTCCGCAAAAGTCTCACCCTGGGTGGCGCAGCCGGGTATCGCCGGCACCTCAGCCCAGTATCCGCCCTCCTCGGCCCGGTGGACGACGACTTTGATCTTCACGTTCCCTCCTCTTCGCAACCCGACCAGCACGGACAATTGCCTGGAGTATTCTACCCCGTGCGGCCGGCTGGCGCAAGGCCTGGGGGACACCTGACAGGTCTCCGCAGACCTGTCAGGTGTCCCCCAGGCACTACGAGCGCCAAGCGCCTACCCACCCGTGACGGTAAGCAGCACCGGCTCCTCGATCGTCCCCTGGTCCGGATTGTAATAGTCGTAGGCCGATGACTGTTGCGTCTTGGCGCGCAGCGGGAAGCGCGCCCTGAGCCGGTAGCGAAAGCTGAGGGGCGCTTCCGACGACATGTTCTCCATGTAGACGATGATCTGCCGCCCGGTGAGGTCGTAGCGTGAAATCGTCCCGCGCTCGACCAGCGCGTTGAGGTCGTCGCTCTGCACGGAAAAGCCGGGCGGCACGCCCAGGTCGAGCACGACCATGCGCGCCGTGCCCTCGCGCGTGAGCCTGGCGAGGACCGAGACGGTGACCAGGTCATCGACGGCCAGCATGGTGCGATCGTAGCTCAGCTCGACGCTCATCAGCCCCGGCGCCTCGGGCTGCGGCGGCACCGCCTCCCAGGGCAGGTAGTAGTCGGCCGTGACCTGGTACATCAGGCTGCCCTGGCCGGCGACGGTGAGCGCCACGCTGTTGGCGCCGCGACGAACCTGCTCGCCTTCGAAGGTGAGGATGCGCACGACGTCGGCGTTCTCGGGCGTGATCTCGATGGCCTGCGGCGCGCCGCCGTTCAGCGCCACCTGCACTGTGGCCTGGGCATCGCGCATGTCGCCGGCCGTCGCCGAGAGCAGAAGCGCCTTGAGCGACCAGATGGTGGCCTGCGTGCTGCCCCAGGTGCCCTGGGGATCCTTGCTCTGCACGATGAACGCCAGGGCATCCTTGGCGAGCGCGGCCTGGTGCGCGCCGCGCAGCAGCGCGTGCACGGCCAGCGCCGTCGTCTCTACGGAGCCGGTCTTGCCGTAGCCGCCCATCATGGTGTCTTCACCCGGCCAGTAGGCGCCTTGGTCGCTGCGCTGCGCCAGGGCAGCCAGTTGGTCGAGCGCCGGGCCGGTGGCTGCGCCCTTGGGGTCGGCCGCCACCAGGGCGTTGGCGACGAGGGCGAGGGTGTAGGCATCTCGATCGGCCTCAGCGGCGGGCGGGGACGCCTGCCCCACTTGCCCCCGGATGTAGCTCAGCGCCTTGGCCACGGCGGGGTCCTTGGCATGGCCGGCGTCGGCCAAGGCCCAGGTGACGAAGGCGGTCATGCCCAGGCCCCCCTGGCCGGCGCGATAGTCGCGCGAGCGCCACGAGCCGTCGGCCTCCTGCTGCGCGAGCAGCCACTGCGCCGTGCGCTCGGCCACCTTGGGGTCCACCGGGTAGACGTGCGCCATGTCGCTGAGCTGCAAGAGGCCATAGGCCGAGAGGAAGGTGTCGGCCTGGCCGCCGCCGAAGAGTGAAAAGCCGCCGCCATCGGTCTCGAAGGTCAGCAGGCGCTGGTAGCCGGTGCCCACATAGCTCTCGGCCTTCATCTGGGTCTCAGGAGCCGCGAGCTTGGTCGTGTTCAGGTAGTCGAGGATGAGCAGATTGGGGTACGTCACCGACGTACTCTGTTCGAATCACCCGTATGGCAACCTTAGGATGCTTTCGAGCCCTTCCACGATCTGGCTCACCGCGCCGGGGTAGATTTTGACCGCGAGGCGCCCGGTGCCGGCGATGGCCTCGGGGGGCACTATGGCGCTGACGGTGGCGCCCTCGTGCAGCCAGTTGCTCTGGCTATCGGTGAAGCGCCGGCCGTCGGGAATGACCGTGACGGCGCGCTTGATGGCATCCGACATGCGCTCGCCCAGGGCGGTGACCTGGAAGGCCTGCTGGCCGAACAGATTGGCAGGCGAGGACGCCTGCCCCACCTGGCCGACGCGGATGCGAAAGTAGACCACGTCGATGTCGTTGGCCGCGATCTCGATGGTCTTCTCCGGCTCGTCGAGCAGCTCGAACCAGGGCCCGGGCGCCACCTGCAGGCGCACCTGCTGTGCGCTGGGCAGATAGTTGTACACCGCCACCGGGATGGCCACTTCATCGTTCTGGGTCAGCGCCACCGGCAGGTCGATGTCCACGAAAAAGTCTTGGAAGACGCGCAGGCCGGCGTTGGCGAAGCCGAGCTTGCCGTCTTGGGTGGAGGCCAGCGCCGTCACGCGCCAGGTGGTGATCGAGTCGGCCAGGGGCACGTCGAGCGTGGCGTAGCCGCCGGCGTCGGTGGTGAGCTCGGGCAGCCACAGCAGCGTTTCGGGGAAGAACTGGCGCACGCGCGGCGCCTGGGCGGCGGCCTGCTGAGGCGCTTCGGGCTGGGTGGGCGCGGCTGTCTCGGGTGTGGCCGCCGGTGCACCGAGCGCCGGCAGGCCGAGGGAGCGCGAGAGATCGGTCACCGGCGCCGCGGCGCAACTGCTGAGCCAGCCCACCGGCCCCATGTAGACTGTGGGGGTGCCCAGCGTGCGCACCAGGCCCACGTCGTGCGCCAACTGCGGCAGCGCCGCGGCTGCGAACATGGCGGGCACGAAGAGCAGCACCAGGGCGATAGCGGCGATGCCTGCGCCGCGCCGCCCCTCGACGTAGAGCCCCATGCCGAAGAAGAGCAGCGCCAGCAGTCCGGCCAGGTAGGCCACCAGGGCGAGGGCGGCCAGCCAGGTGGCGGGGTTGGCGCCCAGGCCGAGCAACACGGCCAGCACCACGCCGAGCGCCGTCCATGCCGTCACGAGCAGCCACACGATGCGGGCGCGCTCGTCGCGACGGCGCCAGGCATAGACGGCCAGCGCGATGGCGGCAGCCAGCCAGCCGGCGAGCAGCCCCGCCAGGATGAAGGCAATGGCCCAGCGGCCAATGTCGCCGGGGAGGCCGCTGGAGAACAGGACGAGCAGCATGGCGAGCCCCATGCAGGCCATGGGCGAGGCAATGGTCAGCACGGCCAGCGCCAGCCCAAAGCGCCCCGCGGCCTTGGCCAAGACGCCCGCGGCGTGCAGGCCCACGATGGCGACCGCCCACAGGCCCAGGGGCACGAGGATGAGCAGCGCCAGCGTCAGGTTCGACACGCCACTGAGGCCCGACTTGCGCACGGCAGCCGCCGCCTCGAGCTTGAGCGGGCGCGAGTCGATCTTCATCGCCAGCGCCGCCGGCGGCACAGGCGCCCAGGCGGCGCGCGCTGCGCGATCACGGGTGACCTGCAGGTCGCTGCGCTCGGTGTCGGTCAGCACCTCGGGCAGCGTAAAGCCGGCCACCTTGTACCGGGGCTCGAGCAGCTCCTTCTGCAGCAGGAAGTAGAGCTTGGCAAAGCCGGGGTCCTGCTCCATCACGGCAAAGACCGACTCGTCGACGATGGACACGCCCAGGGCCGCCTGCGCCGGGCCGGCGGCGGTGCGCGTCTGGAAGGAGAGCTGCGCCGTCTCGCCGGGGCGATAGACCTCGCGGCCGGCCTGGATCGTGGTCTCGATGTCGCGCGGCGCGTCGACGACGATGAGGCGCGTGTCGCGGATGATCGAGCCGTCGGCCAGGACCTTGTAGGCGTGCAGCGTCAGGGTGCCGAAGAGGTCACCGCTCAGGTCGATGGCGAACTCGGCGCGGCCGTTCTCCGCGGGCGCCGAGCGGGTCGAGAGGGTCTGGCCGTCGCGCACGATGTCGAGGTAGATGGAGCCGAAACTGGCAGGCGAGGACGCCTGCCCCACGGTGGTGAGCGCCGTCAGGTGCATGGTGTCGCCGAGTTGGTAGGTGGCGCGGTCGGGCCGCAGCAGCACCACGTCGGCCCCCGTATCGGGGTCGAGGGTGAGCTCTTGCGATGCGGCGTGGCCCTGCTCATCGGTGACGGTGAGCGCCAGGTGCGTGGCGCCGCCGGGCGGGGTGAAGGCAACCTCGGCCAGGCCGTACTCGCCGGTGGCCAGCTCGAGGGGCCGGCCGTTGAGGCTGCCGGTGACGCGGCAGGGCGCCGGGCGGCCGTCGGGGTAGGCGGTGAGGATGTAGAGCCGGTTCTCCACGCCGGGCTTGAGCGCGCCGGCCTCGGCCACCACGGCGATGGCCACCGGGTCGCGGGCGATGGGCAGCACCAGGTTCGTCTGCTCGGCGTGCTCGGCCTGGTCGGTCACCGACACCTGCAGGCTGAACTCGGCCTGGTCGCGCTCGAGGCCGCGCCCGGCAAAGTACTGAGGCAGGTCGAACTCGAAGCGGTAGGCGCCGCTCGCGTCGGTGTGGCCCTCGATGCGCACAACCTCGGTCTGCTGCACGTCAAAGACCGAGCCGGCGAGCTCCACGCGGGCGTCTCCGGTGGGCTTGCCGAAGAAATAGTCGCACTGCACCGTGCCGCGCACCCGCTCGCCGGGCAGGTAGAAACTGCGCTCGGCCGTCGCCTTGACGGCGAACTTGGGCAGCACGTAAGGCTTGACGCTAACCGACTTTTCGGAGGTCGTGTCGCCCAGGCTCACGGTGATCTTGTAGTCGCCGTTGATGACCTCGTTGGCCAGGGTGAAATCGGCGGCGGCGACGCCATAGGGCGAGGCCGGCACCGTCTGCCGGAAGACCTTGTTGCCCTTGGGGTCTTCGACGAGGAAGCCGATCTCCTGCCCGGCCGCCGCCATCATGTCGAGCGTGGAGAAGGCCAGGGCGCGCAGATGCACCGTCTGCCCCGGCTGGTACACCGGCTTGTCGGTGGTGAGCAGCAGCTTGTACGAGCGCTGCACCGTGACCGGCTGCTTCACCTCGTCGCGGCCGGTGCTCGACCGTGCCTCCACGAGAAGGACCTGCTTGGGCTGATCGCTTTCCGGCACTTTGAAGGTCGCGGCGATGGCGCCGTCGGCGCCTGCTTTGCCGCTGAAAAGCGTCGTCGCCGGGCCGCCGCCCTCGGGGGCCAGCCTCACGCGCACGTCGGCATTGGGCACCGGTTTGCCGCCCGGCGCATCGCGCACCACCACGCGCACCGCGCTCTCGCTGCCGGGCGCGAACTGGGTCTGGCCCACGACGAGCGTCTGCTGGCGGTCGATGCGCTGGGGCCAGGTGTGGTAGTACCAGGCGCCGCCGGCGGCCAGCACCAGGGCCAGGGCTACGAGGACCATCACCACCTGGCGGGTGCGCCGGGCGCGCGGCGAGCGGGGCAGAGCTGTGCCGGGTGGGTTCGCTGCTCGAGGCGGGGGAGATGTGGGCTCGCCGGCTGTGGGCATCGCTTCCATGGGGCACCTCCTGCAACTGCTGAAGCGGGCACTCGCACGCTGCCCGGTGCGCTCTTGCTGATAGTATTCAATGACTCTAGTCTATGGCAGTCCTGTGCTGGAGTCAAGATGCGCTGAGCACCTTCAGCCCTTCCTGGTCATGGGCCTATCCTGCAAGTGGCGGCAATCCCGAGGCAGGCCGGGCATATGCTCCGCTGCCACCCGGCCCTAACCCGGTGTAGGGGTCTGGCGGGCTAGCTGGCGTTGCTGGCCGCCCCGCGGGGCGGCCAGCAACGCCAGCTAGCCCGCCAGACCCCTACCCGAAAGGCCGGCACCGGGTCCGCGCGAAGCGCCAGAGGGGGGAGACACCTAACAGGTCTCCGGAGGCCTGTCAGGTGTCTCCCCCGCTCCCCGGCACCACGAACGAATCTCGCCGATGCTCTTGGGTCATACCAGGAGGCAAGCGCCAAGTTGCCCGAAGACGCGGATTCTGGTAGACTTATGGCCGATTTCTCCGGTGGAGGGTATCTGCTGTGAGCAGTGAGAGCCGGTCGTCAACAGGTGGGGGGGTGCTGCCGTCCCCGGGCGGTGCCTCCCAAGGGGCTGTCCCTCGGGCCAGGTGGGCAGGGCTCTGGGCGTGGCTGCGCGAGTCGGCCCAGGCCCATCCGCGCCTGTTCGTCTGGCTGGCCCTGGCTATTGGCATGGTGGCCATCCTCCTCTGGGCCTCACGCGGCCAGCCACTGCTCCCACAGCAGCGGCTGGTGCTCGCTGCTGCCACGGTGGGCCTGGCCGGCCTCTGCACCTGGATTATCCACTGGGAGCCTGAGCTCTAGCAGATTGTGGGAGAGGGAACTCGCCGCCTCCAACATCCTAATGAAGGCCGGGCATTGAGCGCTGCTGGCACCCGGCCCCAGCAGGAAGGGATTTTGTCGGGTTGGTTGGCCGCGCCGGCGGCCCCTGGCACGCCAGGGGCCGCCGGCGCGGCCAACCAACCCGACAAAATCCCCCAAAAAGGGGGTGGACCGGGCCGGCGCGGAGCGCTTGAGCCGGTTGCCAACCCCGGGTGTTGCACTCTGGCAAGCTGCCAGAGCTTTGACGTGCGCGGTGTCTCTATCGAGAAAGGAGTCTCACCTGGCATGGCTGCCAACCCACCACTGAAGGTGCTCTTCCTCTCCGCCGAGGTCGTCCCCTTTGCCAAGACCGGTGGCCTGGCCGATGTGGCCGGCTCGCTGCCCAAGGCCATCCGCGCGCTGGGCCACGATGTGCGCGTATGCATGCCCCGCTACGGGCGCATCGACCGCGCCAAGTTTGGCCTGACCGAGGTCGTGCCGGCCTTTGACGTGCCCATGGACCATCACACCGAGCCGGCGTCGATCTGGCAGGGCACCATCGGCCGCGACGTGCCGGTCTACCTGGTCGACAACGCCCCCTACTTTGACCGCGACGGCATCTACATGTACCCCGACGACGCCGAGCGCTTTATCTTCTGGTGCCGGGCGGCGCTGGAGATGCTGCGCCGGCCCGAGCTCGATTGGCAGCCCGACATCATCCACTGCAACGACTGGCACACGGCCATCATCCCCAACTGGATGCGCACGATCTACAAGGACGACCCCTTCTTCGCGCGGGCGGCCACGGTCTACACCATCCACAATCTGGCCTACCAGGGCATCTTTGGCCATCGCGTGCTCGAGGTGGCGGGGCTCGACGAGTACGGCTTCCTCTACCACCCCGAGATGGCCGACATGGCCGAGGTGGTGGACCTCATGGCCCGCGGCATCTACTTTGCCGACGTAGTCTCGACCGTCAGCGAGCGCTACGCCCAGGAGATCCTCACCCCCGAGTATGGCGAGCGCATGGACCCCCTGCTGCGCGACCGGCGCGACCACCTCTTCGGTATCCTCAACGGCATCGACCATGAGATCATGGACCCGGCCGGCGACCAGTATCTCGCGGCCAGGTTCGACGCCCAGCGCCTGGAGGCGCGCGCGGCCAACAAGGCGGCGCTGCAGCGCGAGGCAGGGCTGCCCGAGGCGCCCACTACGCCGTTGGTGGGGGTGATCTCGCGCCTGACCGACCAGAAGGGCTTTGACCTCATCAGCCAGATCATCGACCCGCTGATGAGCCATGTGGATATGCAGTTCGTGCTCCTCGGCACCGGCGACCAGCGCTACCACGACCTGTTCAGCGCCGTGGCCCAGCGCTACCCGCAGAGGGCGGCGGTCTTTCTGACCTTCAACGCGCCGCTGGCGCAGCGCATCTATGGCGGCTCTGATATGTTCCTCATGCCCTCGCGCTTTGAGCCCTGCGGCCTGGGCCAGATGATCGCCATGCGCTACGGCTCGGTGCCGGTGGTGCGCGCCACCGGTGGCCTGGCCGACACCGTGGTCGACTATGACCCGCGCAGCGGCCGCGGCAACGGCTTTGTCTTCGAGGCCTACGATGCCATGGCCCTCTTTGCCACCCTCGTGCGCGCGGCCGAGACCTACAAGCACGAGGCTGTGTGGCGCCAGCTCATGCTGCGCGGCATGGCCGAAGACTTTTCGTGGGCGCGCTCGGCCGGCAAGTACGTGGACCTCTACTACCGCGCGCTCGCGGCCAAGATCCCGCGCGAAGCGCGACCTCTGGATGAGTATGGGATAGGGGACGCGTAATGCGTAAAACGTGATGCGTGAGGGCTGCCAGTCAAGGTGCGCTAGGTGATTCCCTCGCCTATCTCCAACAAAACGAGGGCGACACAGGATCATCAGCTACGTCGAGCAGAGGCTCCAAATGACGACGAGGGCGCCATGAAGTTCAGCAAGTATGTGTGGTCCTTCTTCGCCAAGAGCGAGGGAGGAGCAGAGACGATAGCAGCCTTTGTCGATTGGCTTCGGAAGGATGACGAATTCGCCGGTTCCGAAGCAACTGGTGGGGGCCCCGAGTATCAGGCGGTCGACCCCGGCGATGAGACTGTCGGCTCAGATAGCATCGTAGTCGGTGACGGGCCCATATTTGCGCCAAGCTATGACGACCTCGTTGTCGCTGCCAACACACTTGACGTTGCCCAGCGCCATCAGGTGCGATCGATGGAGGAGGCACGGTCGCTCTACGAGAGTCTGCTCACGGACGGCATCACCGTTCCTGTCGACGCCCCACCCCCTGACGAACGGCTTACGCTCGGAACTGCCTCTGGCGTCGAGGCCTGGGTCCCTCAGATCTCCGGCATCTCCTTGGGCCTTGCTCAGGCGCATCCGGAATTCTTCTTCCCTTACTACTTTGTCCGCAGGTTCAACACGCTTGAGGCGATCTTCGATGAGTTCGGCATCCCTCTGCCGGTGCTTCCTGCGCGGGCGCAAATGCGCGAGCGGGCGCTCTACTACTGCGAACTGAACGCCGTTTTGCAGGAGTTCCGTAGGCAGCAATCGATGTCTCCCGCCGAGTTGTGCGCATTTCTATACGACTTTGCCATCGGGCAAGTCGAAGCCAGTGACGCCGAGCTGCCGCCGCCGGGCAAGTCGTGGTTGCTCATTGCGGGGTCAAGGGCCAGGCAAGACTTTACGTCTCTTGATGAGGCGACTGCAGACTCGAACTACTCTTGGCAGGGGAACCCGATGACGCGGCGGGGCGATATCTGCGTTGTGTATTGCGTGAGGCCGCGCAGCACTGTTCACTCGATTTGGCGTGCCCTCTCGGACGGCTTCTCAGATCCGTTCTTCTACTACTACAGCACGATTCGGATTGGCCGGCCCCTTCGCGTTCCGGAGTTGCCCTTCTCGGCAATCCGTGACGATCCGGTCCTCGGCAAGAATCCGAGTGTCAGGGCGTCACTTGTGGGCGCCAGTGGGAAACCCCTGACCGCCGATGAGTACGATGCACTGTTGCGCCTGCTGTCGGCAAGCGGATGCGATATCTCTAGCCTGCCACGCCCGCGTCGCCCTGACTTGCCTAGCGACGTGTCACTTGCCTCCGAGCGTGATGTCGAAGCGCTTCTTCTGGAACCCCTGCTCAAGGCGCTCGGATACACGGATGCTGACTGGCTTCGGGAAATGCCGGTGCGGATGGGCCGAGGCGAACGTGTCTTCCCGGACTATGCGCTGCTGCCCCATGCCGAACGCGGGGAAGAATCCGCTGCGTTTGTCATCGAGGCCAAGCTTCACATCGCCACCGAGCAGCAGTTGGTAAATGCTTACCGCCAGTGCAAATCGTACGCATTGAGACTGCAGTGCCGTGGCATGGCGCTCGCTGCGGCGGAAGGATTCTGGATCTTCCGCCGGGGAAAGAACGGCTTCAGCATCAAGGAGGCTATCTTCAAATCGTGGCGCGATATTGGGGCGCCAGATGGTTTCCGGGAAGTGGCCCTGGCTATGTCCCGCGATGCGATGATGCGAACGAAAAGCTCGGCCTGACATCTGCCTATGAGTCGGAAAGCTCCCCGCAGCCTATTCGCTCTGACGAGTGCCATGCTGCTGGCCACTGCCGTACCCGGCTGCTTTCTGCGACGTCTCGGCTGCTGTGTTGGCCGCTCAACAGTACCATGAAGGATGACGTGCAACATGTAGTGGGTGCGTGACCGGCGAGGTCGCGCACCCCTTTTACGCATTACGTATTACGCATTACGCCTCACGTATCCCGTCCCAGCCGCGCGGCAGGTACATGCCGCTGGTCCTGTCGATGACATAGTCGCCCCGGTAGTCGCGGGCGATGATGCGGGCGAGCATGTCGACGAGATGGTCGACGTCGTCGCTGGTGTTGTAGCAGCCCAGGCTGGCGCGCACCAGGCCGGGCAGGGTCGAGCGGTCGTGTTGCAGCGCGCGCCGCTGGTGTGCCTGGAACTCGGCGTCGCCGATGCCGAGCAGGCGGACGACGTAGGGATGGGCGCAGAAGCAGCCGCTGCGCACGCTGATGCCGCCCTCAAAGCCCAGGACGGCCGCCACCAGTGCGTGGGGCACACCCTCCACACTGAACGAGATCACCCCCAGCCGGTCGTGCGTGCGCTCCGCATCCGCCGAGCCGGCGATGTGGACCTCGGGCAGCGCCTGCAGCCGGTGCAGGGCGTAGCGGGTGAGCTCGGCCTCATGGGCGGCCACGGCATCCATGCCCACCCGCGAGAGGACGCGCAGGCTCGCGGCCAGTGCCACCGCGCCGACGACGTTGGGCGTGCCCGCCTCGTCGCGGTCGGGCGGGTCGGCCCAGTGCACCTCATCGAGGGTGACAATCTCGATGGTGCCGCCGCCGCGATAGTCGGGCGCGCCCTGGGCGAAGAAGGCGCGCGGACCGACGAGCGCGCCGGCGCCAAAGGGGGCATAAATCTTGTGGGCCGAGAGGGCGACAAAGTCGAGGTGCTGTGGCGAACCGGGCGGCCCCATGTGGATGGCGCGGTGTGGCGCCAACTGGGCGCAGTCGACGGCGATGAGGGCGCCGTGGCGGTGCGCCAGCTCGGCAATCTCGTGGACCGGCGGGGTGTAGCCGGTGACGTTGGAGGCCCCGGTGACGGTGACGAGCCGCACGCGCCCGGCGTGGCGCTCGAGCCGCGCCGCCAGGTCGGCCACGTCGAGCGAGCCGTCGGCCTGCAGGCCGGCATGCTCCACCTGCGCCCGGGCGCGCCAGGGCAGGTCGTTGGAGTGGTGCTCCATCGTCGTGGTGATGACCACATCGCCGGGGGCGAAGGGGATGCGCTGGGCGAGCTTGTTGAGTGCCTCGGTGGCGTTCCTGCCAAAGATGACGCAGTCGGTGTCGAGGTCGGCGCCGACAAAGTGGGCCACCGCCTCGCGGGCCTGCTCGTAGGCCTGCGTCGAGAGCAGCGACTTGAAGCCGGCGCCGCGGTGCACGCTGCCATACAGGGGCAGGAACTCGTCGACGGCGTGCTGCACGTCGGCAAAGGCCGGCGTGGTCGCCGCATTGTCGAGGTAGATGCCGGGGCAGTGTGAGCCATCGAGGAGTGGCACGGGCTGCGACAGGCCGACGATGCGACCGCGCAGGTCCGTGATGCGCAGAGCAGGGGCCGCGAGCTGGTGTGTCATAGACGCCTCCCCCAAAGCAGCGGGCTTGCCCAGGCCGGGACAGACTGGCTGCCACCACTGTTCAGACTGTGGCCGGGCCTTTGGCTGCGCCGCTGGCCGGCCAGAACCCAGGGCAGAGGTTTTGGAGGCTGCCTGGCGTCGTTGGCGTGCCCGCGGGCGGGCCAGCGACGCCAAGCAGCCTCCAAAACCCCCAAGAGGGTTAGCCCTTGCGCAGCGCCGCTACGGCGTCGGTGATGCGCTCGAGCGCGCGGCGCAGGTTCTCGACCGAGTTGGCGTAGGAGAGGCGCACATAGCCCTCACCATAGGCGCCGAACGAGGTGCCCGAGAGCGCCGCCACGCCGGCCGTGTCGAGCAAATAGTCGGCAAACATCTTGCTCTTCATGCCGGTGCCGGTGATGTTGGGGAAGGCGTAGAAGGCGCCCTTGGGCTGCACGCAGCGGATGCCAGGGATCTTGTTGAGCCCGTCGACGATGACCTCACGGCGCTCCTTGAAGGCGGCCACCATCTGGTAGGCCTCATCCTGCGGGCCGCGCAGCGCCTGAATGCCCGCATACTGCGTCGAGCTGGCCGTGCACGAGTTCGAGTTGGTCATCAGGCGGCCGATGTGCGTCGCGAGCGCGGCGGGCATCACGCCATAGCCCAGGCGCCAGCCGGTCATGGCATAGGTCTTGGAAAAGCCATCGAGGATGATGGTGCGCTCCTTCATGCCGGGGAAGGCGCTGATGGAGTGATGCTCTCCCTCGTAGAGGATGCGGCTATAGATCTCGTCGGAGAGGATCATGAAATCGTGCCTCTGAGCGGCCTCGGCGATGGCGCGCAGGTCGTCGAGGCTGAGCGCGCTGCCGGTGGGGTTCTGCGGCGAGTTGATGATGACAAGACGCGTCTTGGGTGTGATCTTGTCGAGCAGCTCCTGCACGTCGAAGCAAAAGTCCTTCTCCTCGCGCAGGGGCACGGGCACCGGTGTGGCCCCGGTAAAGTTGATCATCGACTCGTAGATGGGGAAGCCAGGATTAGGATAGATCACCTCGGTGCCCGGCTCGGCCAGCGCGATGATCGAGAAGAACATGATTGGCTTGCCGCCGGGGGTTACCACGACCTCGTCGGGCGAGACGGGGATGCCGCGCGTGCGGCTGATCTCTTCGGCGATGGCCTCGCGCAGCGGCAGGATGCCCGCGGAGGGCGTGTAGTGCGTCTCGCCCCGCCGCAGCGCCGCCACGGCGGACTCGATGATGTGGCTCGGCGTGGTAAAGTCGGGCTCGCCGATCTCCAGGTGAATAATGTCGCGCCCCTGGGCCTCCAACGCCTTGGCCCGCGCCAGCACCTCGAATGCCGTCTCGGTGCCGAGACGCCCCATACACGCTGCCAGTTGCATGACCTTTCCTCCTCCTGCCGGCACCCTTGCCGGCCCCTCCATGATATGGTTGAATACTCGATGGCGGATGGCCCATGGCGTATTGCGTATGCCGGCTCGACGACTGAGCGAGCATCCACAGGCCATACGCCATCCGCTATGCGCTATCTGTCGCAAGCGGCCTGACCTGGACCGCCTGCCCCAGGCCGCCGGGCGAGCCGCCCATCGTCTGCAGCAACGCTTCGAGCACGCGCTGCTGCGAACGCGCGATCTGCCCAGACACGATGCGCTCGGCGCGCGCCGCATCGCCGTCGAGGAGCGCCTGGGCCAGGGCCAGGTGCTCCTCGCGCATCTCGCCGGCCGAGTCCTTCAGGTCCAGCCCCAGGTGAAAGACGCGCGCCAGCTCGTCGAGCACGCGCCCGATCTGGTCGGCCAGCCGCTGGTTGCCTGCCGCTTCGGCTACCGAACGGTGAAAGTCCACGTTGCAGGCGAGGAACTCGGAATAGGTGTGGCGATCTTTGTAGACGTAGGTAAAGCTGGCCACCTCGACGATACGGCGCAGTTGCTGCGGCGAGCCTCTCTGGGCCGCCAGGCGAGCGGCGGCCGTTTCGAGGATGGCCCGCAGCTCAAAGATCTCGCGCACATCGGAGAGGGCGATGGGGGAGACGATGTAGCCGAAGCGAGGGATGGCCTGAACAAAGCCCTCCTGGGCCAGCCGCTGCAGCGCTTCACGGATCGGCGTCAGGCCCGAGCTGTACTGCTCGGCGAGCTGGCGCTGCACGATCTGCGCGCCGGGCCGCAGAGCGCACGTGAGAATGTCGGCCTTAAGCGCCTCATAGGCCCTGGCGGTCAGCGATTGGTCCATAGCGTGGTCCCTGGGCAAAGTATACCATACGGTACATCAGTAATATATCACAGTTCCGCAAGCCTGTCAAACGCAGCCCGGACAGGTATGTCCCATCATCGTCTTGGGACATACCCAACGCGTGATAGGCGAGACGATGGCCTGGCCAGGGCCACGGCGCGTCATGGGAGTGCCAGGTCGTCAAAAGGACCCGGAAGCGACGCATCCGGCGGCACCTCGAAGGGCTCGGCGGATGGGAGCCCATCACCAAAGATAGGGTCTCCCAGGCCCTCGCCCATGTCGGGCGCAGGCGCCCCCCGCAGCCCGCCCAGCCAATCCTGCAGGCTGCCCCGGAAGACCCAGATAGCGGCTGCGACGGTGCCGGCGACCCCGGTGACGGCCAACGCTCCCTTGGCCAGGGGGCTAACGTTGGCGAGGAATGACGTCCGCAGCGGCTTGAGCGTCACCGACATCTCGGCGCCGGGGTAGCGCCAGATGGCGGTGTTGCCCTCGATCTCGTGAGCGTTGCTCTCTACGATCTCGCGACCGTGGACACGGAACGCACTAGGGCCTTGTGCCCGTTTCACCTCGCTATGGCGCCGCATCGGCTGCCAACGACGCCCACAAGGGGCTATGCTACGGGTTTGCGAACGCGGCCTAGCCGCGCAAGAGCTCGATGTAGCGCGTGATGCAGGTCTCCTCCCAGGCGTCGATCTCGGCCTGGGCCAGATAGTCCTTCAGCTCGGCTGTGGCGTCGGCCGTGCCCTTCTCCGAGACGTGGGCCTGGACCAGGCCGGTCAGGGTGTAGAGCAGCCGGCCGTCGGCGCCCAGGAGGATGACGGAGTCGAGGCGCTCGGTCGATAGCTCGGCAATCTCCTTGCCCTTGGTATCCGTCACGGCGTACACCCCGTCGTCGCGCTGCATAACGAGGCCGGTGGCCGCGCCCACCGAGAAGGCGGTCGGGGCATCGAGGGCCACGTCGCTGTGCTCCTGGTACATGACGTCGGGCACCAGGGCCATCTCGTCTTCGATATGCAGCGGGAGGGATTGGCCCTTGACCGCATTCAGATAGTGCCGCGAGAACTGACCCATGCGCCGCAGGGCGAAGAGCGGCAACCCGCGCCGCAGCGTCGTGACGATCAAGCTGTGTGGGTCGTTGGTCGCTTCGCACCTGATCATCGGGTTCACCTTGGCGAATTGTGGCCCGAGCTCGCTCGCGTCGGGCGCCTCGAGCCCAACCAGCGTCTGTTCCGGCGGCTTGTGCGCCTGACCCAGGCTGAAGGGATCGTAGGTCCACAACGGCGCCGCGTTGTCGAGGATGCCGCGGATAAGCACTTCGGCCTGCATCTGCGTGGCCATCTGCTGCCCCAGGAGGTCCTCTGCCTTGAGCTCACGCATGCCGGCAAAGACCTGCTCGCCGTAGGAAAGGAAGCCGGCCTCGATCTCCTCGAGCGCGCGCCCTGGCCACTGATCCAGCGTGCCGGCTTGTTCCAAGAGCGGCGTCAGCCGGGCGTCGGCCTTGCCCTGGCCGAGAAAGCGCGTGTACTGCTCTTCCACGATTTCGGCCGTGAGCACCGAACGCTGCAGCGCGAAATCGATATCGCCGCACAGCGGCGCCGTGTCGAGGCGGCCCTTGAAGGTGCGCACCAGGCTGTAGAGGTCATCGAGGAAGCGGTCGAGGCGCTCGAGCTCGACCTCTGCGAGAGCCCTGATCTCGGGGTAGAGATCGCTGGCCCGGCGCACCAGGGTCAGGCTCAACTCGGTCTGGAAGCGGTCATTGAGCGCCTTCACATAATGGTCGCGGATCTGGTCGATGCCGCTCACCGTCTGCACGTAGGCATAGGCGGCGCCGCCGAGGGCCAGCAGCCAGATCACGGCGACCGAAAAGACCCCCGCCGTTCCGGAGACGCCGTCGTAGCCTTTCCAGAGCCACGACGATACCAGGAAGAGCGGCGCCAGCAGCCCCGCCAGCAGGCTGGCCGCGATGACGGGGTAGGAGGGGATGCCGGCGACGGCGTTCCTGAGCGCCCGGCCAAGCTGGTTGAGGTGCGTCACCTGCTGCTGGCTGCGCCCCTGGCAGGCCGCCTCTTGGCGCAGCAGCGCATCGCAGGAGTGAGCGGCCCGGTCGCGGAGGCCGGCCATGAACTGGGTCGCCAGTGAGAGGCCGCCCGCCGGGCTACTTCTGAGGATGGCGGCGGTCTCGGCACTCACCGCCTCGCCCATCTCGGCGAGCACGCGCCGCACGTTTGCCTCGATCCGCTGCCTGAGGCCGGGCAGGGCCTCGGCACGGATGGCGTTGAGCGCGGCCTGCACCGCCGGGATAAGCTGCTGGTGCGGTACCGTTCTGAGGCGGACGATGTGGCTGTCTTGGAGCTGCATCGGCCTGCCGTCGGCGCCCAGCCTGAGCTCGCCCTCCATCAGGTCTTGTGGGCGCAGATGTGTCTTGTTCTCAAAGTCGAGCAGGTGGGCGGCGACGCGTGCGTGTAGCTCGCCGCGCAGCAACACGTCGAGCACGAGCTCACCACTCAGGCGATTGGCGCTCCAGCGAATGAGCTCGTCGATGGGCAGGACGTACGCGGCCAACCCCAGGCTGCTATAGGCAGCCAGCCGCCCCTGCACCTGTTGGCCGCTCCCCTGGGCGCCTGCAAACTCTTCAACGCGACCCTGGAGCGGCGTCAGCAGCGTGCGGAACAGCCATTCGGCGGCGAGGCGCGCCGCCTCGTCTTGGCTGCGCAGCCGCAGGGCCTTTTCGTTGCCCATGTCGATCAGGTAGCAGCCGCGGTCGAAAGGCGGCTGGTCAGACTCGATAGGCAGGCCCGGATAATCGCAGCGGTAGGCGTGCCGGTCCATGCAGGCGTCGAGCTCCTTGAGCGTGGCATAGGCGCACGCTTCGGCTTCGGGGACCGAAGGGGCCAGCGGCGGCATGAACAGCAGGCCCGTGCTCGCCATCTGCAGGCCGGCGCGGCGGCAGAGGTAGCGCACCAGGTAGGTCATGTCGAGCAGCAGGGCGCTGCCGGCGATATCGCCCAGGCCGGCGATGACGACCAGCGCTACCCCGGGCCTGATCTCAAAGCCGAGCCTGGCCATCTCGTCGCGGGCTTCGACGGTGCCGAGCTCGTTCAGGTGGAACTCGAGAAAGCCATAGATGTCCTTCACGTGGAGGTGCAGCGCCAGGCGAGCGGCCGCGCGCGTCTGCGTCCAGTCGGGCCCGGCATTGGCCACGCGGCCAGGCAGCCAGGGGCAGAGCTCCTGGGCGCGCTGTGGCGCGTCCTGCACTTCTTCGAGCGACAGGTCGATGGCCTCGGTCGGGCTGAGGTTGGACTCCTGCGGGGAGGCCGCAGCTCCCCCCAGGCCCTCCATGGCCGGCTGCGAGATGTCGAGGGCCAGCAGCTTGATGGCGGGCAACTCGCCGTAGACCTGCTGCACGCGCTGCTTCAAGTGCTCGATGGAGGTTCGCCCCAGGGCGCCGAGCCCGACGATGATCGTCTGCTGGATTCTGATCATGGCCTGGTCCTCATTTCGGACGCGCAACGCTCACGGCCGCCCGCGGGTGTCAGCCGCGCACGACCTTTTTCAGATAGGCCTTGATGGTCTCGCGCAGCTCCATGACGAGACCATGGTTCACGCTGCCGGGCCGCCCGATGGATGTGTCGCGCCCCATGACGGTCCGATCGATGTTGGTGCGCGCGGCGCCACCCTTGAGCTCGTACACGAACGGCTCGTCGACGAACCCGTCGAGGGTCTGAATGGCCGTCTCCGAGCCTTCGCGCTCGATCTGAGCCACGACCAGCCTCTCGACGTGGCGGATCATGCTGTCGTTGTTGCCAAAGATGCGCAGCGATTCCGACATGCCCTGCGCGAGCTGGATGGGCGGGCGCCCCGGATCCTCGGGGATGACAAAGTAGAACACCCCCGACTTGAAGACGAAGCCGTAGGCCAGCCCCAGGGCAAAGACCTGCTTGGCCTTCTCGCCGCCGGGCCGCACCTCGGGGATAACGTACAGTGGCTTGATGGCCTGCCGCAAGACCTCGTCGTGGACGCGTCTGTACTCGCGGAACTGCATGAGGGCGAAGAGGGGCACGCCGTGCCTGGTCTGCAGCACCGTGATCTGGTGGCGGTCGAAGGTCTGGGCCAGCCGCTGGTCCTGTTGGAGGTCACCCCCATAGATCGAGTGCTCCGTATCGGCGACGCCGATGACAATGATGCGTGCGCCCCGCCAGTCCTGGTTGAGCTCGCCTTCCCTGCGGAACCTCCAGAAGGGCACAGAGCGATCGATCAGGTCCTGGAGGCGCCTGGCTGGGTCGACCTGGCCTCTCTTTTCGAGGATGACGTCCTCGATTGACGTCTCGCCGATATCGGCGAACACCGCCCGCGCATAGTCGAGGATGAGGTCAGAGATCTGGTCCTGAGAGAGGTCCAGCCAGGCGTGCAGGGGCCCCTTGGTCTGCAGCATGGCCGACGCGGGCGCCGTGCCCAGCCGGTCATAGTGTACGCTGTAGTAGCGCTCGATGTCGGCGGCGTCGGTGATATCCTGCGCCAGCACAAAGTCGACGCGGGGCTGGTCGCCGCCATAGCGCTCCACAAAGGTCTCGAAGCGGCCGGCAATGAACTGCAGGCGGTCGACAAGGTTCTGCAGGGAGGCACGTCGCGCCTGGATGTGTTGGCTCAGGGCTGCCAGGAGGGCGATGGCTTCCTCCAGCTTGCGGAGCTCGAAGCGGGCCGTCAGGCAGTTCTGCCACGTCTCCACATGCCGGCTGCACGCTTCCCTGATCCTGCGGCCACGGCCGAGCGGATTGCCCGAGCGCAGCGCGTCGACCAGGGCCTGGTCGGTTTGGCGCGCGGCCGCTGTGGCCTGGCCGCGGCGCTTGTCCATCTCGGGCCGCGCCTTTTCGTCGAGCTCGCGCCGGGCAGTCGTCAGGGTGGCATCGAGCTTTTCGAGGAAGGCGAGCGCGCCCCGCGGCCCGAAGGTGCGATCGTCGGCGAGCCGGTCGGCCTCGGCGATCACGGCAGCGCTCAGGTCTTCGGCCATGGCCTTGCGGTTGGCCTCGAGCATCTGGCTGAGCTCATTGTCGACCGCGCTCTCGGCCTTGGCCAGGTAGGCGCGGGCGGCGCCATACAGCTCCGCATCCTTGAACCTGGCCAGGGCGTTCGGGTTGAGGGTGACCTTGGTCAGGTTGCCCTTGGCATCGCGGGCGAGCTGCTGCAGGAGCGCGGCCGTCTCCAGCTTGCTCGCCTGCAAAAAGCCGCTGACCGCGCCGTCGATCTGCACGGCGGCGGGGGCAGGGCGCAGCAGCTCGTCTTGGATCAAGCCTTTGCCGAGCCGGTTGGCGCAGAGCTCGATGATCTTGCCAGCGGGGAACACAAGCGAAGCCGTGCCCAGGCTGCTAAAGGCTGTGGGCTTTGGTTTGCCTTCTTCGGCATTCGGGGTGTGGCCCGCCAGCACTTCGATGTTGTCAAAGCTGCTGAGGTTGGCGTCGCCCACCTGCGACGCAATCTGCAGGTACATCGCCTCGGCGGCCATCGACGCCACTTCGTCCATGCCCGACAACCCCTGCCCACGCTCGTTGCGCGCGTCGACCAGGTAGCAGATATCGAACGGTCGCTTCCCGGCGAAATCGACCACCGGGACGCGCTGGCTCCCATAGTCGCACGTCCAAGAGACGGTCTCCATGAAGTAGTCGAGCTCGGCAAGGCAGGCATAGGCGTTCGAGGCGATCCCGACTTCGTCGACATTGCGAAAGACCGATGGCAGGGCCAGCACGGCGTTGATGTAGCAGGCGTCTGCCGGCAGGTTAGCAGCCCTGATCACGTGGCGCATCAGGTAGGCCACGTCGAGGATGGCCCCCGAGCCGGTGCCGCCGCAGACCGAGCTCACAATGAAGGCGTTGACGCTGGGTTGCGCCACGTCGAGCCTGAGGTGTGTCAGGCGGTGCACCGAGGTCTCCAGGCGGCGCCGCACTTCCTCCATGTGCCAGAACAGCGAGAGCCTGCCCAGCGGCCTGACCTGGTGTGCACCCATGGTCACTGGTCGCAGAGAGATATGCTCCTTGTCTTCGGCGATCCAGGCGGCGATGGCGGGGTACTTGTCAAGGTTGCGCAGGATTTCGGCTGTCTCCACGCCGCCGATGTAGATCAGCTCGGTGCGGGGCGTCAGCTGCACCACCTTGCCGTCCACCTGGGCCTGCTCCGTCGCCTGGTCGGTATCGAAGCAGAGGAACTCGACGGCAGGCGGCACCTCGCCATAGTTGCGGATGAAGCGCGCCTTGAGCTGCAGCAGTACCTTCTGGCCGGTGCCGCCCAGGCCAACGAGCAGAGTCGGCCGCATCTTGATGCGCTGCTGCATCTCGAGTGCTGATAGTGGTGACATTTCGCCTCCGTTATTGTCGCCTCCAGAGAGGCCGTGGTTAGCTACCGAAACCATCGAAATCGGGCCCCCCGTCCGGCGGCTGGCCGCCGGCGAAGGGGTCTGTACCCAGGCCGCCCAGATCACCCAGGTCATCGAAACCTCCGGGCAGGCCGCTGCAGGTGATGGCTTGATCGCCGATCTCGATGGTATCGCCATCCTTCAGGATCTCGTAGGCCGTCTCCATGCCGTTGACGCGCAGCGGCGCCGTGGCGTCGACAGCCCGGATCTCGACCTGGGGATTCTGGCGGCTCCCGATGGGGCGCAGCGTGGCGTGGCGCGGCAGCACATCTGCCCCCAGGGCGTGTACCTGGCAGCGCGGGTCCGAGCCGATGGTGATCGGCCGCTTGCCGCTGAGCGGGATCCAGTCGCCACCCATTTCGAGTGTGCCGCTCAGCGCGGGAAGGTTGAACCACCACCAGCCGGCGCCGCCCGCGGCGGCCAACGCCAGCAGCCCGCCCAGCACGCCCGCAATCGCCCCGGCGCCGGGCCCGCCTGACCCCTGGGTTGGCGCAGGCGTGCGGGTGGGCGCGGCCAGCGTCGTGGTTGGCGGGGCCGTCGGCAGCGGCGCCGGCGCCGCCGCGCCCTGCAGCGTCACCGTGGCCTCAGTGACATCCTGGAAGCGCTCGCCGGTGGGGCGGGTCAGGGTTAGTTGCACGCGCAGCGGGTACGTGCCTGGGCGCTCGCCCTTGACCACGCCGCTGAACAGGCCGTCGCGCCCTGCCACGAGCGGCGCCTCCCAGGCGCGCCCGCCCTCGGGCACCACCTGCGCCACGCACTCCAGGCGGTCCTGGGGATCGGCAGGCGATGGCTGCGTGCCCAGCATGAGCTGCGCCTTGACCGGCACTTGGTCGAAGGGATAGCTCTTGCCCGGCGCCGGCTCGGTGAGCTTGAGCCAGGGGGCAGCGACGACGTTGACCGATTGCTCGTATTCGACCGGGGCGCCCTTGTGCTCGCCGTTGTAGGTCAGGACGTAGGTGCCGCGCGCGCTGGTGTCTTCGAGCCGGGCGCGGTAGAACTCACCGTCACGGGCGATCGGCACGGCGACGGTCGCTCCGCCGGGCGCCTTGATGACCAGCGTGAGGTCGCTGAGCTGCTGCGGCACCATCTCGGCGTCGACCACGCGCGCCACGATGTCCATCGGCTTTCCCAGCGGGTGCGTGGCGCCCGGCGCCAGCGGCTCCACCCGCGCCGTGATGGGGATGGGGATATCGACAAAGGTGACCTTGCCGCTGCCGCTCAGGCGCACCGTCCAGCGCCCCGCCGGGGGCCGCATGATGCTGTAGCTGTCGGTCTGCGCCGAGCTCGAGATCTCGACGCCGGGGTCGCCGCTCCGCACCACGCTGCCATCGGGCCGGATGATGGTGGTGGTGATATCCTTGTTGTACTTGATGATGGTAAAGATGACCTGCAGCAGGTTGGGGCGCGCTTCGTAGGTGAGCTCGATGGGCGCCTCGACCGGCGGCGGCACATCCTGGCCCGACAGGCCGAACAGGTGGCGGATGATATTGGTGTAGGCATCCAACAGCCCTGTCTCTGGCCTTTCCGGCTCAAAGTAGAGGCCCTGAGTCGTGTTGGCGATCTCTTGCCAGAGGTTCTTGTAGATCTCGTTGCCGGCATCGCTTTTGAAGGCTGCCGAGGTGAAGGCGATGGTGTAGATGGGGCAGTGGGCCGCCTGGGCGCGCTCCATGAGCAGGCGTGCCTCCTGGTTGCACAGTGCCGTCTCGGCCTTCGTCATGCTCTCGTGCAGCTCACAGCGGCCATCGGAGAGGAACACGATGGCCTGCTTGGCGTTGGCCCCGGTGCGCCCACGCGCCTCGAGCTCATCCAGGGCCACATCCAGCGCCTTGGGGATGGCCGTCCAGCCCATGTTCGTGTGCGCCTTGGCCAACGATTGCTTGATCTCATCGCGGGAGCGCTGATTCTGAATCGCGGTCAGCGGTTGGGCCAGCTTAGCCTCGGTGCCAAAGGTGACGATGGCCAGGCGGTGCTGCGCGCCCGATTGGTCCACGCCGAGGAGGTCGCCGAACATGTTGGCCATCACGATGCGCCAGCCCGGGTTCCCGGTGTTGCTGTCGGGCGGGTCGTTGAGCTCCCAGAGCGAGCCCGACTCGTCAATCACCAGGACGATGTCGAGGTCCGGGATGTAGGAACGGCTCTGGCCCGACGCCGGCGCCGTTAGCGCCACAAGGAGCAGCACCATCAGGCCGGCCAGCAGGCAGCGGCGGAGCGAGCGGCATGCTGGATGATTGCTCATAAAGGCTACTCTCCCTCTTGAAACTCGAACTCTGAGCCGCCCAGGCCCAGCCGCTGACCCGGCTGCAGGGAGGCTTCGCCTTCGACAGGCTGTGTATCGATCGTGGTGCCGTTGCTGCTGTTCAGGTCCTTGACCGAGAGGACCCCCTCCTCGAGGCGGAGCAGGGCATGCGCATCCGAGATGCGCCGATCATCGTCGCCAGTTTCGAGGACGGGCATCATTGTGCGCGAGATGACGATCAGGCCGGTTCCGACGCGGAACGATCGACCCGCAAGCCTGCCCCCTGTCACGCGCACGCTGCCCGCCGAGCAGGCCATCGTGACCGCGGGGCCGAGGCTGAACTCTTGCCCGGGCGCAAGGTCCACCCAGCGCTTGCCCAGCCTCTCAGCCCCCACGGTTACGCCGTTTGTGCTGTTGAGGTCCTTGATGCAGCCGGATGGCTGCGACAGATCGAGCGCCGCGTGGGGCGCCGAGACCGAAGCTTCTGCGATGATCACCCACTCGATGGGGCTGCGGCTGATCAGGCAGCACTCTGCGAGGTCGAACTCTCTGCCTGTCAGCGGGCCACTGACGCCGACCAGGCGAGGGCGCGGCTGGCTGCGGGCCGGCGTGGCGTTCGCCTTCAGCTCGGGGTCGGTGACCGGCCTCGGCTGGGGCGTCGGCGGCCGTCGCGGCGGCTTGGGCGGCTCGGGGGGCCTGGACGGTCGCCCTGGCCGTGACACGACCGGCGACAGCGGCTCGACCAGGGTCTCTTTCTTCCTGTGGTCGCGCCAGGCCAGCAGCACCGCCAACAGCGCGGCGGCAGCGAGAACGCCGCCAACGATCAAGGCGATGGCCGAGCCCGAGATGGCCGGGACCTCTGTCAGATCGAGCAGGTGTTGGGCTTCCTCCAGCTCGCCGGGCTCTGGCGCAGTGGGGAGCGTGGCGCCGATCTGCTCGAGCGCACGCCCGCTGTTGGCCGACCACACGGCGAGCTGGGCGGCAAAGCGGTCGGGCGCCGAGCGTTTGGCGATGATGTCGAGGAGCCTGAGCAGCTTCTCGTCGATGGCGTTGGCCACCATGTAGCGATAGCTGCCCGTAGCCGCCGGGAAGCTGCGATCGGCGGCCAGGCTGAAAGCGTTGACCTCTACGGCCGTTTCTGCCACCGCAGTGCACTCGACCGGATCACTGACGACCAGGTCGGCAAAGCTGGCGTCGGGCGCGTTCAGGTGCGTGCCGCGCGGTATAGTCACATGCAGCGATGCGCCGCTCCGGCTGGCGACGTGGAGCAGTAGCATGGGCTGGCGGAACCCCATGGCGAGCGGCTCTGCCCAGGCCTCGACCTGGCCCGTGCGCAGCGCCTCCTGCAACGTCACCGCTGTGGCCTGCCCCGAGGGGCCGGCGACGGCGGCCGCGGGGGCGGCCAGCGAGACGATGAGCCAGAGCACCAGAGCTGCGGCCTGCCGGCCCATCCGGCGGCCGGTGGCCAATCTGCTGCGCTTCACAGTCTACTCTCTCTTTTCGACGACAAAGTGGAACTGGGCTTTGCCGAAGGTGATGGTGCAGCCATCGGTGAGCTCGCAATCGCGAACTCGGGCACCGTCGAGGTAGGTGCCGTTGAGGTCTCTGAGTGCGTGCAGGTAAAAGCGCCCTCCTTCGTACTCGATCAGCGCGTGCTCGCGCGAGACAGAGCGGTCTTCGCACTGTACCTCGATGCCGGGGCTGTCGCGGCCGATGCGCGTCTCGCGGAGCGTCGACACGGAATACCTGCGGCCTGTCTGAGCATCCTCCAGGTACGCCTTGACGAGCCCCTGCTCGGGCGGCGGCGGGTTGTCGCACACCGGGCAGCAGGTCTTGTTCAGGTCCAGCGGGCCGCCGCAGGTGGGGCACTTGACGAGTGGCGGCGGCGGCACCGTCGGCGGCGCGCCCGAAAACGCGTCCATGGCTGCCGGCGTGCTGAGGTGGAAGCCGGCTACGAGCAAGAGCAGCGCGAGCGTGCCACCACCGATGCCCAGCCAGCGCGGCAGCGCCGCGGGCACCGCCACGGCCACGAAGCCCGGCGCGGTGAGCCGAAAGTAGAGCATGAGCACGAGCACCGCCAGGCAGGCGCTCATGGCGATGTTGAAGGCGACACCGACGGTGCGCGCCCAACTGCGCAGGCTGAGCAGGCAGGTGCCGAAGAACAGGGCAAAGATGCCAAAGGCCAGGCTGGCCCACTGTTGCGCGCCCGCCTGCCCGCGGAGCAGCGGGCCGACGGCCGCCGCCAGTTCGGGCCACTGATCGACAAAGTACAGATCCATCGCCGCGCCAAAAAGCGCATAGCCGCTGGCGACGAGCAGCACGAGCACGCCGATCACGATCCAGAACATGCCGAGAAGGCGGTATAGAAAACGGAGACGACTCATTGGGCCTCCTCCTGCGCAGCTAGGCGTGTACCTCGACTCGATAGCGGACGGTCAACGCGACGAACAGCATGCCATCGCGCCGGACCCTGTCCGGTTCCCGGGGGGCGAACGCGCAGCGGGTCAGCGCTGCCTGTGCCTGCATCGGCCCCGCGCGCAGGTTGATGATCTCATCTCCGGCGACGATCACGGCCACGCTGTACCCCCGCAGCCTCTGATCGGATATCGTGCTCGCATCCATGCCGTGGCCCACCAGCAGGCGGCCGGCACGGTTGCCGGGCATGGCCGCCCAGACTTCGATGGCAAAGGGGTAACGATGCATGACATGCTCCTGGCGCACGGTGAGCCCGCAGGTGACCGCGGTGCCGCCAGGCAGCCTGATGGTCTCTTGCAGCTCGGTCGCCCCGGCCGTGGCCGACGCCTCGTAGACAAGGTCGCGCACGAGATGATACACGGGCTGGGCACCGTGAGGCCGCAGCAGCCTGGGGACTTGGGCAAACCCTGCCAAGGCCGGCTTCTGTTGGGCGCGCTGCGCCTCCTCTTGGTGCTTCAGCAGCTCTTCGCGGCGATCGAGCTCTGCCTCTCGTGCAGCCGACGTGCGCCTGGCCTCCTCGAGCTGCTCCTGCTCAGCGGCCAAGGCTCGCTGTTCGGCCTGCAACGCCTCGCGCTGCGCCTCGAGCTCGGCGCGCTCGTGCTCATCGCGTGCCTCTTGTTGCCTCAGGCTGGCCTGCTGCCCCTCCACCACGGCCTGGCGCTGCTGCAGCGCCTGCTCGCGCTCGGCCAGCGCCGCTTCGCGTTCCTGCAGTGCCTGTTCCTGCGCCACAAGGCGCTGCTGCTTGGCCTCGAGCAGCTGCGCGCGCTCGGCCTCGCTGCGCAGGCCGGCCCGCGGCGCGTCGTCGCGCTCGCGCAGCGGCAGCACCGGGGCGGCCGGGTCCTGTCCCTCGCTGCTGAGCAGCCGCTCGCGTTCCATGGGTGCGACAGCAGCCGGTTGAGGGGCCGCGCGAGGCGTCGCCGGGCGGGTGATCGCCTCCCGTTCCATCTGGATTTCGGCCACAACCACCGCGATGTTGTCGGACCCGCCGGCCCTGTTGGCCAAGCCGACCAGGGTCTGGCAGGCCAGTTGCGGGTGGTTGTGGAGCAGTGCGTCGCGGATCTGCCGGGCATCCACGGCATCGTACAGACCGTCGGTGCAGAGCAGCAGGCGGTCGCCATCTTTCAGCGGCCCAAGGCGCTGCATCTCGGGCTCGACCTCGGCACCGCTCCCCAGGCAGCGGGTGATAACATGGCGCTGCGGGTGTCGGGCGACGTCCTCTTCCTTGATCGCGGCCTTGTCGAGCAGCTCTGCCACCAACGAGTGGTCCCGCGTCAATTGCGACAGCACGCCGCCGCGCAAGAGGTAGGCGCGGCTGTCACCCGCGTGGCCGACGATGAGCGCCTCGCCCTGGATCACGGCACAGACGATCGTCGTCGCCATCTGCTCGTAGCCTGGGGCCTGGGCAGCCTGGCGGATGGCGCGACCGGCCTCCACAATCGCCTGGCGGAGCGACGCCAGCGCATCATCGCCCGTGCTCGCATAGTAGTGCTCGGGCACGAGGCTCACCGCCATCCGGCTCGCGACCTCGCCCGCCTGCTGGCCGCCAACGCCGTCGGCCACGACCAGGATAGCGCCCTTATCCGGGGCCGCAGCAGAGTCGGGCGGCCGCACAGAGAAGGCGTAGGCGTCTTCCTGATGATCGCGTTCCAGGCCGCGATCTGCAAGGTGGCCGACGATCACGTGCGTTCTCAAACGTCTCCCTCCAGCGCCCGCAGGTATGCGCCTGCTATAGGGTGCATGGGCTCGATCGCCAGGACGCGGCGCCACTCGGCCACGGCCCGTTGCGGGTGCCCGTCCTGGTAGTGGGCCTCTGCCAGGCCCAGGCGGTAATCGACCTCGTCGGACGGGCTGCCCGCCCGAGCGACGCACTGCTCAAGGAGCTCTGCCGCGTGTGTGGCCTGCCCCGACCGCAGCGCGAGCATGCCCTCGGCGTACAGCACCTCTGTCGACCGCGGCTCCAGGCCGGCCGCTGCCTGCCACTCCCGCGCGGCCTGCTCGAGCCGGCCTGCCTGCAGGCATAGCATGCAGAGGCTCAGCCGGATTGTCGCATTGCAGGGCGCGTGGGCCGCAGCCTGCTCGATGAGCGCCAGCGCCGTCTGTGTGTGCCCCTGGTGGCATGCCAGCGCCGCCTGGTGGGCCAGGTCTGCAGCCTGTCGCTCTGCCTGGGCGGCCTCCAAGTGCTGTTCGGTCTGCACGCCTACCGCCGCGGCCGCATCGGCCTGGCGCAGCGCCGCGGCAATCGCCGCGAGCTGCTGACTGGCCTGCTGCAGGCCCCCATCGTAGCGCAGCAGCCCCTCGGCCCGGGCGGTGCTGGCCTGCACCTGGGCTGCGTTCAGCTCCCAGAAGCGCTCTCGCGCCGAGTGCAGTCCTTGCGATAGGACCTGGCCCAGCACGTCCATGTCGCCGAGTGGGCCATACATCTCGCCCGTCACCGCGCGCAGCGCTTCGTCGATGGCCTGCCGGCAGCGTTGCAGCGCCTCGACGCTCTTGTGGCCATCGCGCTCGACCTGGCTGCAGGCCTGCTCACTCTGGCGGCTGGCCGTCTGGGCCTTGGCGATGAGCGCCGTGTGGCAGTGCTCGTCGAGCATGCCCTGCTGCCCCACCCGCTCGACCAGGGCGCGGGCTTGCGCCTGCGCCTGGGCCGCCGTTTGCTTCAGCCCGCCCAGGGCCGCGCCGAGCCGTTGGCAGGCGGCCAGAGCTCTTGTGCTCATGCGGCGCCTCCGAGGATGGCCTGTTCGCTCAGGGCGATGCGCACCTCGGCATCGCTCGCCACCAGCAGCGGCTCGAGCTCCGCGGCCCGTTGCCAGGCCGCCATCGCCTGGGCCACTGCGCCGCAGCCATAGTGCGCCCGGCCGAGGTTCAGCCAGATGGCTGCCTCTTCGGGCGCAAGCTGCACGGCGCGCTCGAGGTACGTCAGCGCGGCCTGTGGGTTGCCGAGGTCCAGGTAGAGCACGCCCAGCTCGTTCAGGGCGGCCACGGCCTCACCGTCCGCAGTGACAGCCTCGAGCAACAGCGCTTCGGCGCGGCCCGACTGCCCGGTGCCCATGCAGGCCAGCGCCAGGTTGGCCCGGATGGTGACGTCGTCGGGCGCCAGGCGCATCGCCTCTTCCAGCAAGGGCGCAGCGGCGGCGCACTCGCCGCGGTGCAGCAATGCCGCGGCCTGGCCGTTCAGCGCGTGCGCCCAGCGCGCCTTGGCCTGCGACAGGCGCTCCTCCTGCCAGCCTTGGGCCCTGGCGCTGCTGGCGGCCATGTTGCTGGCCGTTGTCTGGATCGCCAGCAGGTGCTCGGCCAGGTGCGTCTGTGCGGCCAGCAGGCGTTCGAGGGCAGCTGCTTCCTGCTGCGCCTGTTCGTCCCTGGCGCGCGTGGCCTCGTGCGCGGCCTCGGCCATCTGCGTCAGCTCTTCCTGGGCCTGGCTCTGAGCCTGCACCACCGCCTCGCGCAGCATGCGGATCGAGTGCTCGATCTGTCTGCTGCCGTCCTGCTCGGCCTGCGCCAGCTCGGCCACGCCCGTCTGCAGGTCGGCAAAGGCGCCGTGCAGGGCCGCGGTCTCTCCCTGGCGCTGGGCGAGGAGATGGTCCAGGCGGTCGGTAAGCTCTTCATGGCGCGCGCCCCTGGCCTCGTTCTGCGTGGCCACCAGGCCGGCCAGTTGTTCCAAGAGGCCACTGGTCTCGGCGATGCTGCCGCCGGCCTCACCAAGGAGCGCGCTGCTGCGCTCGACCTCCGTGGCAATCGCGTCGAGCACCTGGGCCAGCCCTTTGATCTCGGCCTCGAGCCGGTCGGCCCGGGCCTGCTGCGCCTTCAGGTCGGCCTGCAGCACCCGGATCTTGCTCGCGTTCTCTTCGTGCAGCGCGCGAGCGTCCTTCTCTGCCTTGGCGATCTGCCGGACCGTGGCGTCGATCCTGGCCTCGAGCCGCCGCAGGTCCTCTGCCGTCGCCACGACGACTCCCGAGATCTGTGCCGGCATCGCCTACCGTCCTTCCGGCAACAGCCTGACGCTGCTGGTGGGCCGCAGCGTGGCGGGCTGTGCCTGGGCTGTCACCTTTTCGCGCTGCACGATATCGAGCAGCCCGAGCACGTTCTGGTACGTGGCATCCAGTGCGCAGACCTGCTCGAGCGCCGCAATGGCCTCGTCGTAGCGCAACTGGCGCCGCCGCGCCTCTGCCAGGCGGTAGAGCACCTCCTTGCGCGCTTCGAGGTCGAGCTCATCGCTCGCCAGCGCAGCCTCGAGGCTGGCCGCGGCCATGTGGTGGCGCCGCTGCCCGGCAAAGCAGCGGGCCAGCGCCAGATGGATGGGGCTGGCCTGCCCGGCGAGGGGCAGCGCGTCTTGGAGGATGGCCACGGCCTGCGCATAGTCGCCCCGTTGCTGCAGGAGCTCGGCCAGGCTCAGGCGCGCCTGCACAGGGTCTGCGCCGGCCGCCAGTTGCTCCTGGGCGGCGGCGATGGCGCGGTCGAGCAGCGCCAGGCGCACCGCGATGAGCGCGCGGCGCAGCGCGGCGTCGTCGGGCGAGAGCGCAGCGGCCTGCCGCAGGTCGGCCAGCGCCCGGTCGAGATGGCCGCACGCCAGCGCGGCCCGCCCCATCATGTCGTAGAGCAGCGCCAGCGCGTGCGGGGGCAGGTCGCCCTCGGCAAGGGCCTGCTCCAGGTGCTCGATGGCCGGCGCATGTTCGCCGGCGCGGTAGGCCAGCTTGCCGTGCACGTACCAACCATAGCCGCAGGTCGCGTGGGTCTGCAACAGCCGGCTCACACACTCTCCCGCGTCGTGCGCCTGGCCGGCATCGAGGTCGGTGAGCTCGTCGAGGCACTGCGCGGCCGGGCCGGGCTGCTGCAATGTGAGGTGCGCGCGGGCGAGCCCCCAACGTGCCGGTATGCTCTCTGGCATGCCGGCCAGCACCGCGGCATAGCGCTCGACCAGGCCGGCCGCCAGCGCTTCGCCGGCCTGCTGTGCTTCGGCGTATACCGCCAGCGCCGCATCCCACTGCTGCGCTTGACGGTAGGCGTCGCCCAGGCTCAAGAGCAGTTCATGCCGGTCGGGATGGCGCGCGAGGAGGCCGCGGAAGGCACGCTCGACCGCGGGCAGTTCGGCGGGCAAGGCCGCGCTCAGGTCCAGCAGAGCGGCCGCAGCATCGGCCAAGGCCAGCGTCGCTTCGTGCACGCGGGCGCGCGCATAGTAGGCGGCGGGCTCCCTGGGGTCCATGCGCGCGCAGACGGCCAGGAGGTCGCCCGCTTGCTCGGGCCCAAAGAGGTCCACGACGGCCTGCAGCGCTTCGAGCAACGGGCCATAGTGTCCGGGGCCGAGCCGCACGTAGAGGTCGAGCCGCATCTGCCAGGCCGCGAGGTAGCCCTGGGGGAAGCGTTCGAGGGCCTGCAGCACCTGCGGGGCCTCGGCCTCAAAGGCGGGCTCGAGCAAGGTCCGATACATCTCCAGGGCCTGGCCGAAGGTCGCTTCGCCCGCATCGCGGAGGACGGCGGCAGCGGCGTAGCGCAGGAGCCGGCGGCTTGCGGCATCCCAGCCGCGGTCGAAGAGCCAGCCTGCGAGCGGTTCGGCCTGCGTGCCGTCGAGGCCGGCAGCCGTGGCGCAGGCATCGGCTGCCCCCACAGCGTCGCCCTGCAGCGCCCGCCGTTCGGCGATGGCCCTGGCAGCGCGCGCGGCGACGGTGGGCTGCTCAGCCTGCGTGGCTTCGAGCACGGCCCGGCAGCGCTCAGCCAGCGCCTGGCAGGCGGCGGGGTCGCGCTCGGGCGCGGCCGCGCACACGCCCACGGCCTGGTCACAGTCGCCGCAGGCGAGGCAGGCGTCGGCCAGCGCCAGGCGCAGCGTGAGCGCCGGCATGGTGGCCAGCGCCTGCCGGCAGCGCTCGGCGACCGAGCCGCCGGCCTCGGGCCACCTGTTGAGGATGGCCGCGAGCTGCTGCGCCGCCTCATCGGGCTGCTGCGCGGCCAGGAGAGCGTCGGCCCAGGCGAGATACGCCTCCTGCAATGGTCGGTCCTCGCCCGCGCCCAACCCTTCCAGCACACCCACGGTTTGCGACAGGGCGCCGGCCACCTGGTCGGCCTCGGCGGGCGCTGCGGCCAGCCATGCCCGGGCGTGTGCCACCGCCTGTTGAGCTGCGGCGCTCGTCTGCAGGCGCGTCTCGGTCTCTACCAGTGCCTGCAGCACGTCGGCCCTGCCCGGGTGCGCGGCCGCGATCTCGAGCAGTCGTTCTTGGATGGCCGGCAACGCCACGGCATCGTGCGCGGCCTGGGCCAGGGCAGCAAGCGCGGCCGGCACGTTGTCGCCGGCGGCGTATGCCCTGGCGCGCGCCAACCAGGTGTCGCTCGTCGGCGTGGCCTGGGTCAAGCCCTCCAGGAGGGCCACGGCCTCAGCCCGCGCGGCCGCAAAGGCCTCGGCCGCATCGCCGAGCACGCGAGCGGCCTCGGCGCTGCGGCCCAGCCGTTGCAGCGCCCGTGCCAGCGCCAGCCGGGGCGCGGCGCTCGCCGGGAACGCCGCCGCCAGCCTGCCGGCGGCCTCGCGAGCGCGCTCGGCGTCGTTCTCCGCGCTCTGGGCGACCGTGCGGTCGAGCCAGGACGCCGCTTGCTCGGGCAGCCCGCGCGCCGCCTCGACCTCGGCGTGGAGCAGCCAGGTCGCGGGCGCCTCGGGCAGCAACCGGGCGACTCGGTCGATGGCGTCGCAGGCGCGCACGCCCGCATCGCTCAGGATGCGGGCCAGCTCGGCGGCAGCCGATGTATCCTGCAGGCAGGCCAGGGCTTCGGCCCTCAGCAGGCGCGCCTGCAGCGCCTCGTCGCTCTTGGCCTTTGCCTTGACGCCCTGCAGGCGCTCGAGCACGACGGCCGCCGTTTCGGCCGGGCCGGCCTCGAGCGCGCGCCCGTAGGCCGCCAGGGCCGCGGCGGTGGCCGGTTTGACCTGCTTCTGATGGGCGTCGCCCAGCACCAGCCAGGCCGTGGCCGCCTGGGGCGCCTGGCGGGTCAGCGCCTCGAGCAGCGCGATGACGCGGGCCTTGTCGGCGTGCGCGTGGCCCACCGCCCCGGCATAGGCCAAGGCGGCATCGGCGGGCTTGCCGGCAGCCGCCAGCGCATCGCCCTGCAGCAGGGCGGCCTCGGCGAAGCCCTTTGACCGCCGGCCAAGCTTTTCCTGCAGGGCCTGAGCCTTGGCGGCCACCTCTGTGGCGCGCTCGGGCGCGGCTTCGAGGAGCGCGCGGGCGACGGCTATGCCTGAGGCCAGCGCTTCGGGCTGGCCAAGATGGAGCAGGGCGTCGGCAAGGAGGGCCAGCCCGGCGGCGGGGCACGAACCCACCTGTCGCAGGGCCGCCAGCCGCGTGACGATGACGGGCGCTGTCGCAACGCGGTCGCGCGCAAAGGCGCGCTGCAGCAGCGCGATCCCTGCGCCGAGCGCCCCGCTGTCGAGGCGAGCCGTGGCGGCCGTCATGAGGGCGTCGGGCCGGCCCGCATCGGCCTCGGCCAGGCGCTCCAGCCGCACAATGACCTCATCGACCGTCTGCGCATCGAGCGGCACCTGGCGGTAGGCAGCCAGCGAGGCAGCGAACTCGTTCCTGGCCCGGTGCGCGTCGCCCGCGATCAGGTGGCCCAGCGCGGGCTGTGCGCTGAGGTCCAGTGTGCTCAGGTGCTCCAGCACGCGGCCGGCCTGGGCGGCGCCCAACGCGGCCAACACCCGCGCCAGGCAGGCGGCCGCCTCAACAGGCTTGGCGGCTGCGAGCTCCTCGGCCAGGGCGTAGAGCGTGCCGGCGAGAACGCTGGGCCGGTCCGCCGCCAGCGCGGCATCGGGCCCCTGCCCCTCGAGGGCCGCGAGCAGGCGCCGGTATCCTTCGACGATGGCGCCGCGCTCCGCCGGCTGCTGGCGCCGGGCGGCTTCGAGCGCGGCGAGCGCGGCGTCACAATCGCCCAGCGCGATCTGTAGCTCGGCCAACTGCAGGCAGAGCGACAGCGACGACGGCGCCATGGCCACCAGGGCCTCAAGCCCGCGAGCGGCGCGAGGCAGCGCCGACCGGTCGGCCCGGACCGCTGCGCTGTAGGCCCCCAGGGCCTGCTCGAAGGACCCGGCCAGCCCGTACGCCCGGCCCAGCTCGAGCTGGGCGTCGGCCGCGGCGCCAGGGCCGACGCGCGCGGCGACATCGACCAGCCGCTGCACCAGGCCGGCAGCAAAGCCCTGCGCTGCGTCGTCGTGCGGCAGGTCGTCGAGCGCCAGGCGGTAGCGGGCCAGGGCCTCTTCGAAGCGCGATTGCCGGCGCAGGGCATCGCCCCAGATGCGCTGCGCGCGGCAGCAAGCCCAATGGCCGGCGGCCGGGCGCAGATCTGCCAGCCGCTCGCAGCGGCGAACGAGCTCGACCTCGTTGGCCGACCTGGCCAACAGCCGCTCGAGGGCCTCTGCCGCATCATCGGCCTGGCGCAGCTCGAGATACGCATCGGCCAGGTCGAAGAGCGCCGCCATTTCCAGGTCGCCCAGGGCGAGCGCCTGCGCCAGGTGCTCGGCCGCCTGCGCATACTCGCGCTGGCGAAAGAGGAGCAGGCCCAGCGTCTCACGGGCCGACGCGCTGTCGCCGGACCCGGCGACGATGGCCAGCAGCTTGGGGATGAGGCGAGGCGCCTCGTCGGGGCGCAACTCTGCGGCAGCACGATAGCGGCGCACGGCCTCGTCGAACTCGCCGGCAGCGGCGAGGGCATCGCCCAGGCGCACCGCCAGCGCTACGCTTCTGGGGTAGCGGTCGTCGAGCGCCGCGCGCAGCGCCGGAGCCAGCTCTTGCAGCCGGCCCGCCTCGGCCAGCACGTCGGCCGCAGCCGCCAGCGTGTGCTCGCTGGCCGCCACGTCGTTGGCCAGCTTGAGCGCGAGCTCTTGCGCGACCGGCAGCCCCCCCTCGTAGCGACGCAGCTCGGCCAGGGCAGCGAACGCCTGATCGCCCTGTGACTGCTGCATGCAGAGGTCGACAAACAGGCGGTAGGCATCGAGCACGACGTCTGCGGCGCCGGCCTGGGCGGCGGCGTGCGCATCGCGGGCGATGGCGGCGCGCAGCTCGGCGATGGCGCGGTCGCGGTCGGCCTGCGGCTTGGCGGCGGCGGCCAGCGCCCTGCGAAGCCGGTCGGCCGGCGAGCGAAAGATCCCGGTGATCCCCACGGTCACGGCTCCCTGCGCTACAGAGCAACGGCGGCGATTGTCGAAGCCAGAGCTACGAGTGCGGCCAGCCAGGCCAGAGCAGCCTGCCAGGCCGGAGGCTGCTCGGGCAGGCGCAGCTTCCACGGTGCGGGCCCGGCAGGCATGGCGAACCGCAGGCCGCCACCGCCCCTCGGCAATGAGCGGCGCTGCGCCAACAGCCAATCGGCAAAGTGCTGGTTGTTCTCGTCTACAAGCTCGCGGCGGTCTACGCCCACGCCTTGGGCCGTGGCCTCATGCTCCTGCGGCGTCACCGCGTGCACCCGGCAAAAGGCCTTGAGCGCCCGTACGTCATCGAGGCTCAGATGGCCCTTGCGCCAGCGCTCCGCCAGCCAGCGCTGGTAGTGAGCGAGGACCTGCCCGCGCCCGGCCGGGGCACCCTCTACTTGCGCCTGATGCGCTCCCATAGGCTCTTGCCCTCCTCGGGCCCCTGTGGCTGTGGTGGTTCCCGCTGCAGCCCCTGCTGTTGCAGCCATCCATCCACCTTGAGCAGCCAATCGCGCGTCAGAAGCTGCTCGCATTCCTTGGGATACCCCTGCCACAGATCGAGCAACCGCTCGCCGAGCCGCAATGCGGCTCTTTTGTAAGTATATGCTGTCTTGGCACTCTTATCAAGCTCTGTACGTAGAGTGCCGACGGTGGCCTCCCGCTCGCGGAGCATGGCCCGGGCGACCTCGATCTCGCGTTGCAGCTCGGCCTGCGCCAGCTCCAGGCGCTCGATGCGCCGCAGGTACTCGGCCTCACGACGGGCTGGCTCCTCGGGCCAGGATTCGGGCGCTTCGGGGCTCAGCGCCGACAGAGTCGCCGGCGGCACGGCAGGCGCGCTGGCCTGATCGGGCGCAGGCGCCTCGGACGGGCCGGCCGGCTCGGCGCCGGGCGGCTCGCCGAAGGCGTCAAAGGCGGCCGGCTCGGCATCGGGGGCCAGGGCCACGACGTCGATCATCTGGCTGAGCTGATCGAGGATTCCCGGTGGCAGCACGTCGCGCACGGCGGCCCACGAGGCCCGCGCATCGGGCAGGCGCTGCAGGAGATCGGCCATGATGGCCGGAATGCGCGGGCTGCCGGCGGCGTGCCGCGCGGCAAAGCGCAGCAACGCCTCGCGCTGCGTGGCAACCTCGGGGCTCTCTTCCCTCGCCGCCAGGATGGCGGCGTAGACCTCGATCTGCCCGCCGGCGTGGCGCGCCACAAAGCGCTCGCCCTCCACCACGATCACCGACACATTGTCGTGGCTGCCCGCCTGCAGTGCGGCATGCCCAAGCTCCTCGGCCGCGCAGAAGGGGGGGCGCTCGAGGAGCAGCTCGTGCATGGCCTCGGGGGTCACGTGTTCCCAAAAGCCGTCGCAGCCCAGCAGCAGCACCGAACCCTCGTCAAAAGCAAAGGAAAAGACATCGGGCGTGACCTGCTCCTGGGCGCCCAGCGAGCGCGTCAGGCTCTTGCCCCGCCGGTGCTCGACGGTCAGCTTGGCCGGCGGCAGCGGCCCGCCATCCGACACGAACAGCGCGCAATCGCCCACCTGGGCGGCATAGCCCCGCCCATCCTTGAGCAGCACGGCCAGCAGGGTGGAGCCCATGTCGGAGCCGCGCTGCCGCGCCTCGTGCCAGAGGGCGGCGCCCGCCTGGCGCACAGCATCGGAGAGGAAGGCCAGCCGCAGCTCGTCCTCGTCCATGCGCTGGCCACCGAGCACGAACGAAGCCGGATCCTCGTGCTCCACGACCTGGGCGAGCGAGTGGCAGGCAAGCTCGCTGGCCAGCGAGCCGTCGGCGTGGCCGCCCAGGCCGTCGGCCACGGCCAAGAGATCGCCCGCCGGCGTGCCGAGCGCGACGCAGAGCGAGTCCTCGTTGCCATCGCGGATGCCGGCCGTGGTGAATTGGCTCACCTGCATGTGGCCTCCCTGGCGGGCCTCATGGCGCCCGCAGCTCGAAATCGTCAAAGGCAAAGGTCGCGACGTCGCCGGCCCTGGCCAGGGCGATGGCCAACCCAGCCGTGCCCCGGCTCTGGCGCGCATCCTCAATCGCGCCCACGAGTTGGTCGTTGACCAAGAGGCCGAGCTGCCGCCCCTGGGCGATGACCGTCAGGCGATTGGCTTGGCCGCGGTGCAGGGCGGGGCAAGGCGCCCAGTCGAGCAGGGTGGTCCAATCGCCGCTGCACCAGGCGCGCAGGGCCACGTGCCCGTCGCCCCTGGCCCAGAAGACATACTCGCCGCTCTTGCCACTGCGGAAGGTCAGCCCATACTGGCAGCTATCGGGCCCGCTGAGCAGCCGGGCATCGATGGCCAGGGCAAAATCGGTGAGTGGCGGCTCGTGGCGGATGCGCGAGACAAAGCTGCCGAGCGCCCGCACCTCCCAGCGGTATTCGCCACCGGTGACGCTGAGGTTGCCCACGACGAGGCGCTGCCTGATGGCGCCCGTCGGCCAGCCGTTGGCGCCGTCGTTGAAGCGGTCGCGGCGGACGACCGTCCAGTGCGCCGGCGCCATGGCCTTGGCGGGTGCGCCCGGCGCGGGGCTCGGGCCCTGGCCCATGCGGCGGGCGCTCATCTCGCCGAGCAGCGCCCAGACGCGCGCCCGGTTGCCGGTGATGTAGGCAGTCACGATGTCGTCGACCCATCGCGCCAGCTCCGCATCGGCCGGCTCGGGGCCGGCGAGGGCGGCGCGCAGCTCGGCCACGCTCTGGAAGCGGTCGGCAGGTTTGAGCGCCAGGGCGCGCATCACGGCGGCATCCACGTGTGGCGCAAGGCCCGGCACCAAGCTGCGCGGCGCGGGCATCTCGGCGTCCTGCAGCCGGTCGATGGCTTCGATGGGGTCGCGCCCCGTGAGCAGGGCGTAGAGGGTAGCCCCCAGGGCATAGATGTCGCTTCTGGCGTCGGTGCGTCCCCGGCCGCCGTACTGCTCCGGCGGGCTGTAACCTGGCGTCGTCGCCCGCGCGCCGATCGTCGTCTTGCCAGAGGAATCCTCGGGCTTGGCAATGCCGAAATCGACCAGATAGACTCGGCCCTCCCGCGTCAGGATCATATTCGCCGGCTTGATGTCGCGATGGATCACCCCCTGCGCGTGGCAGTACGCCAGGGCATCGGCCACCTGCCCCATCCACTCGAGCACGCGCGCTTCGGGCAACGGCTGGCCTTGGGCGGCGGCCTGCACGCGCGCCAGGTCCTGACCCTCGATGAGCGTCATCACCAGATAGTACTCGTCGTCGAGACCAAAGTAGTCGGTCACTTTGGGCAGGCCCGGATGGCTGAGCCTGGCCAGGAGCTGCGCCTCGCGCCGGAACTGCTCCGCCGCCTTTTCGCGGGTGATGGCTACTGCCCTGCCGCCCACGCTGGCGACCGTCGCGTCGGGCAACAGGGTGTCTTCCTCGCTGGGGAGGTACCCCAGGCGCAGCTCCTTCAGGGCGCAGGGCTGATCGTTGAGTGCGTCGAGGGCGCGGTAGACGGCACCCATGCCGCCCTCGCCGAGCTTGGCCTCGATGCGATAGCGGCCGTGGACCAGAGTCCCGGTGTTCAGGCTCATGCGTTCGATCCTTGTTCGGTCACCTTGGTGGAGGCGCTCATGGCTTGTCGACTGCGACGCGCCGCGTGATCTCACTCAGCAGTATCTGCAGCCTGGCCCAGGCGCGCTCGCGCTGGGCTGCGTCCAGCTCGACAATCAGGCGGTCGAGCGGGGCGTCACGACCGGCGATAGCGACCGGCAGGGCGCCGCGCATCTCGGCGACGCTCTGGAAACGCTCGGCCGGGCGGATGGCCAGGGCGCGCATCACCACTGCGTCCATCTTGACCGAAACGCCCGGCGCCAGGGCTCGCGGCGACGGCATATCGCCGCCGGCGACGCGGAGGCCCGCGGCCCTCGGCGCCTGGCCGGTGAGCAGGGCGTACATAGTCGCCCCCAGGGCGTAGATATCGCTGCAGACGCCGGTATGCTCGTGCCCGGTGTACTGCTCGATCGGGCTGTAGCCGGTGGTCGCGGCCCGCGCCCCGATGGGCGTCAGCTGCGTGAGCCCGGCGAGTTTGGCGATGCCGAAATCGACCAGGTAGACCTTGCCCGCCGCCGTCACGATGATGTTGGCGGGCTTGACGTCGCGGTGGATTACTCCCTGGGCGTGGCAGTAGTCCAGCGCGTCCATCACCTGCACCACCCAGGCCAATACCTCGGGCTCGGGAAAGCCCGTCGCCGCCCGCGCCAACGCCTCCTCCAGGTCCTCGCCTTCGACCAGCGTCATCACCAGGTAGTGGTCATCGCCGACGGCAAAGCAATCGGTCACCCGCGGCAGGCCGGGATGCTCCAGCCGCGCCAGCAGCCGCGCCTCCTGCCGGAACTGCTCGGCTGCCACCTCGCGGGTGAGGCGGGGCTTGCCTGCGGTCCTCTGCCGCCGCGTGACCTCCTCCGTTGGCAGGTGCGCCAGGCCGAGCTGCTTCAGAGCGCAGGGCAGCTCCAGGTGCAGGTCAAAGGCGCGGTAGACCGCGCCCATGCCGCCCTGGCCGAGCTTGCCTTCGATGCGGTAGCGCCCGACAATCAGACCGTTCGACTCAACGGGCATGACGTGTACACCTCGTCAAGCAGCGTGTCTCTCCATACTATATACTACTTGGCCAATTTGCGCCATTTGCCTCAACGCGCGCCGCACAAGGGCAGGGTATCGCTGGCGTTGCTGCGCAGGGGCAGCCAACCTTCCATGAAGGGATCATTGGGTCCCGGCAGGTGGGCGCGCACCAGGAGCCGCCCTTCAGTCTGCTTCTTGACCTCGAGCAGCGCGCCCTTGGGCACCGTGCCGGCCGGCGTCTGGGCGTCGACCTCGGGATAGATCTTGGTCTCGGCCAGGGTGACGGCCAACGTGTCGAGCGCCTCGTAGGGCAGCGTTCTGCGCACCATCAGCGAAGCGCTGGGCGCCCAGCACTGGCGCTGGAAATCGCCCTTGCGCAGCAGCAGGCGGCACCACTCGCTGCCGTCGGCGGCTTTTTCGGTGGCCTGGACCCAGACAACCGGGCAGTCGCCCGCAGAGAAGGGAGCCTCCAGCCTGGCAGCGAGCTTGGGCTCGGCGTAGAGATCGCTCGCCACGGCCACCTCCACTTCAGTCACCGGCGGTGTGGGGGTTGGCGGCGGCGGCGCGACGGTGCGGATGCTGAACGGCGCGCTTGCCAGCAACACTCTGCTGCCGGCCTTGGCGCCTTTCTCTTCCACGAGCACCTGCAGGGTCTGCTCCCCCAACCTGCGCGGCCGGATGGAGGCGGTATAGTGGCCTGTGCTGGGACTGCGCTCCATCACGATGTCGGGCACGTCTTTTGCCGAGATGTCCCTGATGAGGAATTGCAGCCCGCTGAGTATCTCGTTATCTTTCAGCACATCGGCGCCGGCGCCCGAAGGGAAGGGCCGCTCGACCCAGGCGCCGATGGTGGCCGCGCTATCCGGCTGCATCGTGAGTGGCTCTGCGGGCACGCCGCTGATGGTGAGCTCCGGTCGGGCGAGCAGCAGCAACGGGAACGTCGGAGGCACGCGCACATCGGCGGGCTCCTGGAAGACGGCCAACTCGTAGCTTCCCTGGGCCTGCAGTTGCCGGCTCGACTCAAGGTGCCTGATCACGAAGGGCCGGTTGAACAAGTCGTGGATGTCGACCGACGCCGCATAGACGAGCCCCTGGGATGCGGTCAGCATACTTTCTACGGCCACCGGCGTGCTTTGTGGCGCCGACTGCTCGCCGCCCATGATGCGCACCTGGTAATCGGCCGCCTCCGCCGGCAGGGCCAGCCGCACCGGCAACTGCCAGCCTGCCGCAGTGGCGTCGGCCTGCGACAGCACCAGTGGCGTGTCAAGGTTGATCAGCGAGTCCGACGAGGCGCACTGGCAGGCCTGGGCTTCCTTCAGGGCCTTTTGGGATGCGGTGGCATCGCCTCCTACAGCGTGCGCGACGCTCAGCCACATCAGCACGTTTCTGCTGAGGCAGACGGGCGGCCGCAGACCCTGTGCGGCCTCCAGGCTGCGTACGGCCCGCGCCAGGTCCGGCGCGGTCTCTGCGCTAGGCCCGGCCAGGGCGCGCAGTAGGCAGGCCCGCCCCAGGCCAAAGTGGCTTTGGGGAGAGCCCGGCGCGCGCTGGACGGCGACCGCAAATCTCTCGACGGCGCGAACAAGCGACGTTTCCCTCGGCTCGCTCGCTTGGAGCTGCGCCCGCGCCAGGCTGATTTCTCCCAGCAGCCGGTACATCTCGCCGGCATCCGCCGCGTCCATATGGCTGGCCTGCAGCGACTGCAGCACCCGCTCGGCCTCGTCAAACTGGCCACTCTCCACCAGGAGCTGCGCGTAGACCAGGCCGAAGAACGCCTGCTCGGCCGGGAAGCCTTCCCGCGCCGCCCAGGCCTGCGCTACGGCCTCCGTCAGCTTGACGCGGTCGCATGAGAGCGGCGCTTTCTCCTGCAGCGCATTGGCCGACCGCAGCAGCACGCACAGGTAGGTAGGATGGTCCTGCGGCAGCGCCGCCCACAGCCTGGACTGATTGCGACCCCAGTCATTGGCCAGGCGCAGCACGGCGCCATAGTCCTGCTGCATGTACCTGAGGCGAGAGACGTACTCTACGATGGTAATGCCCACCATAGCCTGAGCATCGTCGAAAGGAACGCGCTCATAGGTGGCCCGGCCACGAAAGCCCCGCCCCGGCAACGCCGGCGTCTCCTCGATATCCAGGCCGACCTCGGTGCCGCTGGGGGCCATCTGCTGGGCGTGCACCCAGATGGCGGCCCGCAGGCCCTGGTTGCTGCGGAAGGTGTCGAGGGCGCTGTGCCCGCCCTGGGCGGCCGGAGCTGTGGAGACGGTAGAGTACTCCAGCTTGACGCGGGCATCCTGCAACAGCGCCTGCTCCAGCGCGCGCACGCTGTCGCTGGCAACCTTGTCTGGCGCATCGGCCACTACCATGATGGTGTCGATCTTGCGGAACGTCGCGTCGGCCCACCTGGTGATGCGCTCGGCATAGATCAAGCCGAGCCCGAGAATGCAGCATGTGAAGAGCAGCCCCATCTTGCGGCATCTGCGAGCGCTGGGGCTGTCAGGTTTGGCGCTGATGATGGTCGAGTATCCCCAGCCCAGCCAACCGGCCGCGCAAAAGGCGATCGACACCCCGACACCGATCTTGGCCAGGGCGAACGCTGGCGCATAGGTCGCGCTCCAGGGATCCCAGAGGCGGGTGGCGAAGGCGACGGCCAGGTTGATGACGGTGAGCGCGGCGTTGCCGAAATCGAACAAGTCGAGCGAGCGGCTCGCTGTCTTCCAAAAGCCCCACAGATGCTTGGCCGATCTCGAAATGAAAGCAATGGCCATGGACCACCTCTCTAGGCAAAAAGGGACCCATACCGGGGTCGTGCGGAGCGAGCAAGCCGGTCGCCGGCCCCGAGTGCCTCAGACAGGTCGAGTTCTTGAGCAGGCCCGTCAGCCATGGCCCAGCCTCTTCAGAGAGAGCCACTGTCGCCCATACCACAGGACCTGGCCCGGCTCCGGCTCCAGCAGAAACAGGCGATCGAGGCTGGCCGCGATGGGCACAGGGCCGCTCCATCTCGGGGGATGGAGCCTGAGCTCGACTTCGCCGGTCTGCGGGTTCAGGAACAGCACCTGTGGCCGCCCGTCGTCGCTCGTGTAGACGTACAACTGCTCGTCCCGGGGGTCGCAGGCGGTGTAGGCGCCATGCCCGTGCCAGGTGAAAAGGTGGCGCACATGGATCGGTGGCGCGGCGCTGCGCCCGTCCGGAGCGCATACCCAGATGCCGTACTGGTGCCCGCCCAGGGCCGGCGCAGTCGCGCCGGTCTGGTTGCTGGGCTGCTTGGCTTCCTGCTCTCGACGAACCTGACCCTGGCCCTGGTCGGCCGCAGCACCGGCTTGGCTGCCGGGATCCTGGGGTCCCTGGGCAGAGGGCGACGTGGGGGTGTGGCACGTGCCCACGACGTAGAGATGCCTGCCCGCCACCATCAGGTCGTAGGGTGCCGCGCAGTTGTCGATGGCCTGCCGCCACTCCCCATCCGCACAACACAGTACGGAGACGATGCGCGTCGTGGTGCCACCACCCGCCCCGGCGTCTGTGCCGCCCTCTGCCTTCGCCTGGGCTCTGTTGGGCGTGTTGTCGCCCTCGAGCCGGCCCTCTTCCGCCGAGCCTTCCTGGCCGGCTGGGCGCGATGCCTTCTCTGTGACAGCATCCTTCTTGCCGGTGCCCGCATCAGCCTGCTGACAGACTCGGCCTTGAGCCAGCACCCATGGGCGGCCGTGCTCGGCGGCCACGCAACAGCCATCGAGGAGGGCCGTGAGCGCCGGGCCGATCGCGCCATCGCTCGACACCGTGTAGACGCGGCACTGTGCCCCGCACCGCGCCAGGACGTAGCAGCCCGACTTCTCTCTTTGTTGATACCACTCCATGTCGAGGACCTCGGCATGCGGCCCCGCTTCGCCGAGCCACTTGGTGAACCGGAGGCGCCCATCGCGCACCTGATAGGCCTGCACGGCCCCGATACTCCAGGCGACGAACACGAGGTCGCGCTCGGCGGCGGCGATGGCGCAGGGGCGGCCGGCGCCTTCGGGCGCTTTGAGCATGATGCTGCCGGCGCGGAAGTTGAGCGGCCGGCAGCGCGCCCGCAATGCGCCGGTCAGGTGGCCCCATGGGCCGCGCTCTGCCGCGCCGGAAGCGCCAGCGGGCGTGGCGCTCTCGATTGGCGGCAGCGCCGACCGTGCGCCGCCGGCGTCTGCGGGCGTGGCGCTCTCGACCGGCTGCAGCTCCCGCCCGGCCATGCCGTCGTCTGCAGGCGCGACGCTCTCAATCGGCTGCAGCTCCTGCTGGGCGCCACCGGCATCTGCGGGCGCAATGCCCTCGACCGGCTGCAGCGCCTGCCCGGCCATGCCGGCGTCTGCAGGCGCGACGCTCTCATTCGGTTGCAGCTCCTGGCCGGCCAGCGCTGCGCGCAGCTCCTCCACGCTTTGGAAGCGCTCGTCGGGCAGGATGGCCAGCGCGCGCATGACCGCCGCAGCTACGTGCGCCGAGACGGCCGGCGCCAGGCTGCGCGGCGAGGGCATATCGCGGCCGGTCACCCGGTCGAAGACTCCGACGGGTTCCTGCCCGGTAAGCAGCGCGTACAGCGTCGCCCCCACGGCATAGATGTCGCTGCGTGCATCGGTGCGCCCCTGGCCGTACTGCTCGGGCGGGCTGTAGCCTGGCGTCGTCGCTCGCGCGCCGAGAGCTGTGCCCACGTGTCCCACGGGCTTGGCGATGCCAAAGTCGACGAGGTAGACCTTGCCCTGCGGGGTGACGATCATGTTGGCAGGCTTGACGTCGCGGTGGATGACGCCTTGTGCGTGGCAGTAGGCCAGGACGTCGAGCACCTGGTCGATCCAGGCCAGCACCTGCGCTTCGGGCAGTGGCTGGCCACCCGCCTCCTCGAGCACCGCTGCCAGGTCGCGGCCTTCGACCAGGGGCATCACGAGGAAACACCCGTCGTTGACGGCGACATAGTCGGTTACCTTGGGCAGGTTCGGGTGGTCCAGCGCGGCCAGCAGCCTGGCCTCGCGCGTGAACTGCTCGACGGCCTGCTCGCGGGTCGCGCCGGCTTCCCGGCCTGGCGCCCACACCCGGGTATGATCCGAGGAGCGCCGCTCGGCCTCGGTCGGCAGATGGCCCAGGCGGAACTCTTTGATGGCGCAGGGCTGATCGAGGTGCGTATCGAAGGCGCGGTAGACGGCACCCATGCCGCCCTGGCCCAGCAGGGCGTCGATGCGGTAACGATCATGGAGTACGTCACCGAGGCTCAAGGGCATGTGTCCACTCCCGGTGTAGCGTGTTGCGTGCTCCGCCTCATGGCTTCGCTCGGCAGGCGCGGCATCGTGCCGCGTAGAAGAGCACGCGGCACGATGCCGCGCCTACGGCCTCACAGCGATGCCGTCGAGCGCGGCCAGGAGCGCGGCACCGTCGGCATAGGCGCGCCGCGCCGGGTCGAGCGCCGTGCTCCCCTCGATGATGGCCACGAGGCCTTCCTTCTGGGCCTCACTCCAGCGGCCCAGTTCCTCCAGCGCCGCATAGATCTCGGCTGGGCTGAGCTGGCCGCGCTGCCCGGTGACGACCTGGCAGAGGAGCCAACCCAGCGAGTAGACGTCGCTGGCCGGCGTGACGGCCTCGTTGCGCGCCGTCTCGGGCGCCAGGTAGTAGTTGTACTGGCGGATCAGTGCCGACTTGTGCCACTGGTCGCCCTCGAAGAGCACCGAGGCCGCAAAGTCCGAGAGCCTGGCGTGCTCGGTGCCGTTCTTTTCGACGAGCACGTTGGTCGGCACGACGCAGCCGTGGACGATCCCCTGCTGGTGGACGAACGCGAGTGCGCGGGTCACGTCGCCCACCAGGTGCAGGCTGTCGGCCGGCAGGAAGCGCCGGCCCTGGGCTTCGTTGGCCTCCATCATGTCGGCCAGGCTGCGGCCCTCCACCCACTCCATGACGACGTACAGCTTGCCGTCGACGCAGAAGAAGGCCTGCAATTGCACCAGGTTGGGGTGCGTCAGGTCGCGCACGCGGTAAAAGTGCTCGGCGCGGCGCTCGAGCGAGCCGCGCACGCGGTCGCTGGATATCTCCTTGATGGCGACGTCGGGCGCGCCCGGCGTGCGCAGGTCGTGGGCGCGGTAGACGGTGCCCGCCTCGCCGCGGCCCACTTTGTCCACAATCTCGAACATGTGGTTGAAGCGCAGCGGGGTGACCTTCATCAGGATGGCGCCATAGTCGTAGCGCAGGCCGGCGCGGCGGCAGATGTCGTGGATCAGCTCGGTCACCCGCTGGTAACGCGCCGCCGGATCGTTGCTCAGGGCACGCTCGATGACCTCGCCCAGGCCAAGGTACTCGGGTGAGCCGAGCTCGCGCCGCAGCGCCGCATCGGGGTGCGGCCAGCCCGAGAGGACGAAGCACAGCATCGCCCCCAGCGAGTAGACCTCGCTCGCCACCGTCTCTTTGCGCCGGGCGATGACCTCCGGGGGGATATAGTTCTCGCGGCCGTTGATGCGCGAGCTCTTGCCGACGCCCTCGCGGTCCATCATGGTCGCCAGGCCAAAGTCGGTGAGCCTGACGGTCTCCAGGTCGGCCCCGCCGACCAGCACATTCCCTGGGTGCAGGTCGCGGTGCAGGATGCCCTGGTTGTGCAGGTACTCGGCGGCGCTGCACACGCAGAGGAAGATGCGCAGGCGCGTCTCCAGCGGGATCTCACGACGGCGGCGCGTGATCAGGTCGTCGAGCGTCTGCCCCTCTACATAATCCATGATGATGAACTGGCGGTCTTCCTCCACGCCGACGTCGTAGCACTTGACGATGTTGGGATGATCGAGTTCGCGCAGCCACCTGCCCTCACTCTGGAACTGCTGCAGCGCCTTGGGGTCGCGGCCGGTCGCCGGCGTGATGAGCTTCATGGCGCGCGGCACGCCCTCCTGGGTGTCGAACACCTTGAAGACATCGGCAAAGGCGCCGCTGCCCAGGAGCTCGAGCCGTTCGTAGCGGCGCCCCGTCCACCTCTCGGCGCGGCCGTGCTCGCGGATGTGGGGCACCAGGTCAAAAGGCTCCTCGATGCTGGGCTCGGCCTGACGCAGGTCGTACATCAGCCGGCGCACATAGTCGTGCTCGTGGACATAGCCCAATGGCAGGTGCTCGTAGAGCATGAGCGCATCACGCCGATAGCGGCTGCGCTGCACCGGCAACAGATCTTCGACCACACACAGACTATGGTAGAGGACGGCGACGCTCTCCATCAGCCGCAGCTCGCGCGCATCGAACTTGTCGGCTACTTCGATCCGGGGCGGGGTCTCAAAGCCCCAGAGGATGCGCAGCAGATATTTGCCGGCCGGATCCCACCATTCCTTGCCCGCCTTGTAGTAGCAGTAAAAGGCCGCCTCGGCGCACTCGAGCGCGCCGTTGCGGTTCCCGCTGCGCTGCAGGGCCAGCGCCAGCTCCGAGTAGAGGCGGCCGGCCTTGTCCCACAGACGGAGCAGGCGGCACACGTCGGCCAGGTCGCGCGTCTGCGCCAGGCTCAGCGCGGCGCTCTCGCGGCGCGATTCGAGGATGATCTGGTGCAGCCTGAGGATGGGGTCGCGCTCTGCGGCCAGCCGCTTGCGGCCTTCTTCGGTCAGGCTCTCGAAGGCGCCCTCGTCGAGCAGGATGGCCTTGGCCTTCTGGGCGACGGCCTCGGCCGCATCGAGATCGCCGCGATGGTAGGCATCGTCGGCGATGCAGCGATAGGCCGCCAACAGCGCCGGCAACTCGCGCCGCGGCGACTCGAGTTGGCGCGCAATGCGCCCCAGCGCCTCCACGGCCATCTGGTGGTAGCCGGCCACTTCGGCCAGTTGCTCGAGGTGCCAGGTGGCCGCAGCGAGGTTGCCCAGGCCGTACAGGAGCTCGGCCACCACCTGGCGCACCTCGTAACCGTGCCCCGAAGACGCGAGGACCGCTTCGCTGACGCGCTCGATGTGCTGGCGCGCCTCGCCGCCGAGCGCCTGGCGGCTGTGCTTGGCGATGGAGCGCAGCAGGGCTTGCTCGTTCTGGGGCGTCATCTGCTCGCGGTAGAGCTCGTAGACCTCGCACTTGACGGTGACGACAAAGCTGGGGTCATGGGCGTACGCCGTCTGCGCCGAGTCCTGCCGTGCGGCGAGGTCGCCCCACCGGTCGACGATTTCCAGGGCCAGCTCGAAGCTGAGCGGGCGCGAAGCGTCATGGGCCAGGGCGGCCATCTGGGCAAGCAGATCGAACGAATTGGGGTAGCGTTCCAGGTAGCCGGCCAGGCGCCCGGCGTGCTGGGCGCGGCTGGGGCTGTTGAGCAGCAGGCCCAGGATGCGCCCGGTCAACTCCTCGCTGCCCCCCACCGATTCCTCCACCAGGAAGCAGGCCGCGAGCGCGCCGTCATGGTCGTGCCGCGCCGCGCGCCTTTCGGCCAGCGACAGCAAGAGCTCGGCGCGGCCCGCGCCCAGGGCGGGGGTCTCATCGAGCAGCTCGAGCAACGCGCGGTCGCGCCGGCGCTCGCGCCCGGGCGCGACGCGCTGCACAAAGGCCGGGGCCAACTGCGCGCGATAGGGCGGCGTGAGGAGCCCGAGGGCCACCTCGACCTCGGCGTCACCCCACCTGTCGCGGCGCAGCAGCTCGGCCACCAGGAAGCTGCAAGCCGCCGCCGCGACCTCGGCCTCGCCCTGCGCCAGACGGGCGACATCGAACCAGAACGGGTCGCCTCCCTCGGCCGCCTGGAAGCGATCGGCCATGGCAAAGAGCCGGGCGGCGGAGCTGGTGGCGCGCTCGCCATGCTCGTAGGCCCAGCGCTGCAGGGCCACGGCGCGCGCATCCTCACGCGCGGCCAGCGCGTCGGCGAGCTGCGCCGCGAAGCGCAGTGAGGCGGCCGTGCCGGTTGCCAGGTCACCTTGCGTGCCAAAGATGAACAGCTCGATCTCCCAAGAGGCCAGCGTGGTCACATCGCGGCCCAGCAGGCGCGTGAGCAGTGGCGGGAAGAGTGCCGCTCGCAGCTCGGCGCCCGCCCGGCGGCAGCGGCCTGCCAAGGCCTCGGCCAGGGCCTGGCCTTTGCGCTGCGCGTCGCCTGCGGCCTCGCCAGGGCGCGCTACGCCCGCATCGTAGAGCGCGAGCAGCCGCACCCCATCGGCCACCGGCTCGTCGCGCTGCCCCGATAGCACCTCCAGCGCCCACACATGGAGCGGGTCCCGCTGGCCGGAGCGGTACAGCCGCGCGGTGACCAGTTGCAGCAGCTCGCTGCCGGCCTCGCCCTGCTCGAGCATCCCGGCGAGGCAACGGCTGGCCAGTTCCTGCCAGCCTGATGGCCGGTTCAGGAGCAATGCCTGCAGCAGCTTGCGGCGGACCCAGAGCGGGAGCGGCCTGCGCTCGCCGATGAACGCCGCCAGCCGGCAGTCATCGTCATCAAAGCTCGGGCGCAGCCGCCAGCCGTCCTCGGCAGCCTCGGCGAGCAGGCGCACCTGTTCTTCTGAAGCGCCCGAGCGCGCATAGCTCTCGGCCAGCTCCAGGCAATGCCGTTGCTCCGCCGGCCGCCGCCGCACGAGGCTTTCGAGCACAGCCTGCCGGCGCTCGCGGCTGCCCACGCCCGCGTCGATGGCCCACGCCATGAGGCGTTCATGGGCGCCGCCGGTTTCGAGGTAGCGGTTGAGGTGCGCCGTGAATGCTGCGCTGGGTGCCACGTCCGTATCGAGCCAGGCCAGCGCGTACTTTTCGCGCAGGGCCTGTGCCCTGGCAGCCGCGAAGGCCGGTGGCAGGGGGCTCTCGAGCAGCCGCTCGATGCGCGCCAGCTCGTGTGGCGCCAGAGACGGCTGCTCGAGATAGTGGCCCGCGAGCCGGCCGTTGAGCGCCGCATAGTCGGGGTCACTGTCAAAGACCGCCTCGAGGATGGCGACATCGGGCGTCAGGCCGCCCTCGAGCCACGCTTCTGCCAACCAATGCCGCGTGCGCGTGGCCGGTTCGCCCGCCTGCAGCGGCAGGAGGGCGAGGCAGGCGCGTTCGAGGTCGCCCCAGGCAGCCATCTCGTGCGCGTGCTCTGCCAGCCGCTCGAGCGCCGGCACGATCGGCAGGCGCTTGGCCAGCGCGCGCTCATAGACGGGCAGCGCGCGGGCGATGGGGGTCTGCGCGAGCAGATAGGCCCAGACCTGGGCGCGCAGCAGCCTCATGTCGTCGGGCTCGAGGCCGCAGGCGTGGTCCAGCGCCTCCTGCAGGCGCGGCCACGAGGCGCCAGCCGGCAGGTGGCAGCTCGCGCCCTGCTCGAATGCGGGCCAATCGCGGGCGGCCAGGCCGACGATCGCCTGCCCCCACAGGCGCCAGATGTCGTCGTCGAGCGCCGGGGCGCCAAAGTCGTCGCGCGCCCGCTGGCATTGCTCGACGCAGGCCGCAGAGGCGCCGCAGGCGAAGGTGGCCGCGATGGCGCGGCGGCGCGTCACCAGGCTCGCCGGCGGCGCATCGGCCACCGTGCAGAAGACCTGCGCCGGGCCCGAGAGGCTGTCTTGCGCTGCGGCGCCGTCGCCCGCTGCCGCCGGCCCGGCCACATCGTCTCGCGCAGCATAACAGTCGTACAGGAAGCGCGCCAGCGGCTCGGCCTGCGGCGTGCCGCGCAGCAGGCGCCAGGCCGCGAGGCAGGCGGCCAGGGCCGGCTCGGCGACGTCGACCCAGAGACGGGCCAACGTGGCGCGCCGCAGCACATCCTCATCGTTCGCCAGGCCCAACTGGATGACCTGATCGAGCAGCGCGGCCGCATTGCCTGCCTCGGCCGCCCGTGGCTCGGCGACGGGCTCGGGCGCGATGAACTGCGCCAGCCGCCGGGCGACCACGGCGTTCTCGGGCGTCACCCGCTGCACGGCCAGGAGGCGCTCATAGAGCGCCCGAGCGCGCGGGTCGGCGACCCCGCGCTTGGCCAGGCCGATGCACACCGCCGCCATGGCCGGCGAGGCCGCGTCGAGCAGGCGAGCATACTCCAGCAGTTGCTCGATCAGCGCCTGTGGCCAATCGCCCTGCTGCATGGCCGTGGCGGCCAGCCGCCTGGCCCGCCTGGCCGGCGCGTAGCGCCGCCACCACCAATAGAGGTAGCCCAAAGCGACAAGCACAATCAGGATGGCGATTGCTCTGGTCATAGCGCTCCCATACTCGTCTCTCTCCCCATCGGCCTGAAGAGCAGCAGAGGCGGCTCCCACGCCGCCGGGACTGTATCAGCCTTGCGCGACGAGCGTGATGCGGAAGACCTCGACGGCGCCGCGAGCCATGATGACGCTCAGCGTCCTCTCCCACCAGAGCGGCGCCACGAATACTTCGCCGGACAGGGGCTGCTCGGCGACCGGCCGGCCGTTGCCCGCGTTCAGCAGCACGAGCTTGCCCTCGCGCTCATTGCACGGCGCGAGCGCGACCAGGCCCGCACCGAGGCCAGCGCCGCTGTGCACGCGCAGCCCCTCCCAGGCCTCGCTCGGCCAGGCCTGTCGCAGTTGCCATGCGCCGTCGCTCACGACGGCATCCCAGGCCAGGGCGCGCCCATCGCGATAGCTCACGACAATGCGGTCGCCGGCGACTTGGGCGGGGCCGGCGCTCTGGCCGCTCGCCTGCACGGTGGCCAGCAGGCGTGGCGGCAGCGCTGCGACATCGAACAGGCCGATGGTGCTGCTCTGAGCGCCATCGGCGGCCACGGCCGAGTAGACCACGGCCAGGCGCCTGCCGGGCATCAGGCTGGCCGCGCGCGCCGTCTGCTGTGGCCCCACCGGTGCGGCGACGCGGGTGTGCGTATCGAGGCAGACCAGGCCAGCGGCGGTAGGCGCAAACACGGCGCCCTGCGTGGCCACCGGCGCCCCCGTCAGCCGTGCTCCCAGGTCGAAGCGCTCGCGCCGCTCCACATCGTTCAGCGGCGCCCGATAGAGCTCGGCGCGGGCGCCGGCCATGTACAGCCAACCCCCGGTGCAGCTCAGGCTCATTGCTGCCTCGGGCAGCAAGGTATGGCCGGTGACCCTGCCCTGCGCCGCCTCCAGCTCGTAGCAATCGCGATCGCCGGCATGCAGCCACAGGCGATGGCGGTACGCCGCAAAAGCCCAGGCCGGAGAACGCACCGCCGAGCGTGGCACGACCGCCCAGCTCTCGACGCGGCCCGTGCGCAGGTCGAGCCGGCAGACCTGCCCCTCGAGCGTGCCCGTCAGCAGCGCGCCCTCGTGGCAGAGCGCCGCGCGGCAGGCTTCGGCGCCCAGATCGATCGTGCCCAGGTGGCGCTGTAACGACACGCGGACGCCGCTCGGGATGCGCTCCAACGCAGCGCCGGGCGTGGGGGTGGCACACTCGTGCGGTGTGGAGGGCAGCGGGGCGCCACGGCGGATGGTGATATCATCGTCGTCCTCGGCCCCAGCCTGTGGGTGGGGCCGCGTCGTGTCGTCGTCTGCCGCCGCCCTGCCCGCGAGCCGCGTCCCGGCCACGGCGGCGCCCGCGAGCCGCCGCAGCTCGGCCGCCAGGTGCACGGCGCGCGGGCGATCCTCAGCCACCTTGGCCAGCATCGCTCTGAGCAACTGGACCAGGCTGGCCGGGGCTGCCTCCTGCTGCAGCGGCCACCAATCGGGCTCCAGCGACAGGTGCTGCTGCGCCACCTCCCGGGCCGCCTGCTCGCGGTCGCCCTGGGCGGCAGGCACAAAGGGCGCGTGGCCGGTCAGCATCTCATAGAGCACGCAGCCCAGTGCATAGACGTCGCTGGCATGCTCGGGCGGCTCGCCGCGCCACAGCTCGGGGGCCATGTAGGCGCGCGTGCCGGCGATCTCACGCAGGTGCGCATCCGCCGCCCGCGCGATGCCAAAGTCCATCACCTTGACGCAACCATCCGACAGGATGCGCAGGTTCTCGGGCTTGATGTCGCAGTGCACCAGCCCGCCGCGCTCCGCCGCCGCCAGCGCATCGGCCACCTGCGCGGCGATGTCGAGAGCCTGGTCGATGGGCAGCACGCCATCGGCGAGGGTATCGCGCAGGTCCTGGCCGGCCAGATGGTCCATCACCAGGTACGGCCGCCCATGGGCCTCGCCAAAGTCGCGCAGGCCCACGATGTTCTTGTGTGGTGGCAGCGAGCGCAGCAACTGCGCCTCGTCGAGCAGCCGCTGCCGCAGGTCGGCGCGGGCGGCGAGCTCGGCCCTGAGCACCTTGATGGCCACGATCTCGTTCTCAACCAGGTGGCGCGCCGTATAGACGGTGCCAAAGCCGCCGCTGCCGAGCTCTTCCAGGATCCTGTAGGGGCCGATGGTATCGCCAAGCACGATGGACGCTCCGGACTACAGCCCGTCCCACGGGCGTGTGGGGCGGGCTTTCCAGCCCGCCGTGCCTGACCCAGGCGAACCCTTGACGGGCTAGAAAGCCCGTCCTACGGGCCTGTGGGGCGGGCTTTCGGGCGTGCCCTCGGGCGAGGCCGTCACCGTGGCCGATGGCGAGGCTGTGCGCGTCGCCGTGGGCGACAGCGTGACCGTGGCCGACGGCGTGGCGCTGGGTGAGGGCGTAGCCGTGGGCGACGGTGTCTCTGTCGCCACTGCGGCCGCGGGCACGGACGACTCCTCGGGCATGACCGCTGGGCCGGGCGGCGCCAACTTCGCCTGCAGGCCCGGCAGCAGGGAGAGCGCCAGCAGCGTGAGCGCAACGCCGGCCGCCAGCCCGGCCAGGCCTCCGAGCAGCAGCGCCAGGCCCGTGCCAGGGCGCCGGCAGCCGCGAGCCCGTCCGCCGCGGGCGGCAGCCTCGGGCAGCGGCTCGATCTCGCCGGCAGGCCCCGGCGCGAGCACCGTGGCGAGAGCAGCCTCGACGCTGCGCGGCAGTGGCACGACCTTCTCGATCCAGAGCACGATGGCCGTGGCGTTATCGTGCCCGCCGGCGGCATCGGCCAACTGGATGAGCGTGTCGGCGGCGGTCTGTGGGTCGTCGCGGTTGGCATGCAGCGCATAGGCGATCTGAGGATCATCGACATAACCGCTGACGCCGTCGCTGCACAGCATGACTGTGTCGCCCGAGCGTAGGGGGATGGGGCTGCCGATCTCGACGGCCACCTCGGGCCTGGCCCCCAGGGCGCGGCTGAGGATGTGGCGCTGCGGGTGATCGCTGGCTTCCTCGGGCGTGAGGAGGCCGTGCCGCACCTGCTCGTTGACCAGGGTGTGGTCTTGCGTGAGCAGGTGCAGCGTGCCGTCGCGCAGCAGGTAGGCGCGGCTATCGCCCACGTGCGCCAGGTAGAGCTCGGCGCCGCGCACCACTGCGCAGACCACCGTGGTGCCCATGCCCGCCTGCCCCTGCGTGTGCGCCTGGCGATAGATCTCGGCGTTTGCCTGCTGCAGCGCCTGCTGCAGGCCGGCCTGGACGTCGCCATCGCGGCTGGCCTGGTACTCACGGGCGATGGTCTCGATGGCGATGCGGCTGGCCACCTCGCCGGCTGCGTGGCCGCCCATGCCGTCGGCCACGACCCACAGCCGGCCCCGCAGGTGCCGAGCTGGCTCGTCGAGCGACGGGTCGGCGCAGAACCAGGCATCCTCATTGTGATCGCGCGTCCGGCCCACATCGCTGCTGTGGCCGGCCCGGACCTGGGTGTTCTTGACAGGCATGCGGCACCAACCTCTACGGCTGCACTCAGGGGACCCGCAATCGTATCTCGCGGCCCTGGATCTCGATAATGTCGCCGGGCTTGAGCGGGTGCGTCCGGCAGGGCTCGAGGCGCTGCCCGTTGAGATAGGTGCCATTGTCACTGGCGAGGTCCTGGATGCTATACTCGGACCCCTCGACGCGGATGAGCGCGTGGCGGCGCGAGACGAACCTCTCGGGATCCTCGATGGGGATATCCGGGGCGTCACCCTGCTTTGGAGGGCGGCCGATGAGGTTCTCGCCGGGGTGCAGCGCAAAGGTCCGCTGCCGGCCCTGGTACGAGAGCACGAGGTGGCCGTAGGCCGGCGGCGCCGCATCGCGCACCCGCGTGCTGTCGGACACGGTCAACCGGCGGCCACCCGGCTCCGCGCCGGCCTCTGCGCCTGGCGCGGGTGCCTGGAGGCCGGGGGCCGGCTTGGCCTGGCCCGAGAGCTCGGTTAGCGGCCGGGCGCCCGGGCCGGGCTGGGGCTTGCGGGGGGAGTCGCTCTCGGGAGCCGGCGCTCCGCCCAAGAGCTCGGTTTTGGGGCGTGTCTGGGGGCGTGGCCCCGCAGTGGCGGCCGGCCCTGCCTGTGCGGGTCCGTCGAGGAACTCGGTATGCTGGCGCCCGCGCCGCTGGCCCGGTGCGGGCGGTGCGGGCGCGGCCGCAGGCGGCTCGGCTGCCGGCCCGTCGAGGAACTCGGTATGCTGGCGCCCGCGCCGCTGGCCCGGCGCACCCCGTTTGGGCGCGGCGGCAGCCGCGTTGGGGGATTCGGTGGGCAGGCGCTTGCCTGGCCTGGCAGGCGCCGCGGGGCTTGCCGGCCCGGTGGCGTCGGGCGCCTGCCTGGCCGCCGGGGCTGCGGGCTGAACCCCTAGCCGCTGTGATTGCTCGCGGTAGGCCTTGCGGGTCAGCGGGTTGGCCAGGACCTTGAAGGCCTCCTCGATCCGCGTGCGCTGCGCTGGGTCATCGCCACAGGCGGCCAGGCAGCGGCGATGGGCCTCGTGGATCTGAGCATCGTTGGCATCGACGGGCAGGCCCAGGGTGTCGAAATGCGTCTCGTGAGGCTGGCTCGCACCCATTCAGCAACACACCTCCTCCCATCCGCAGCTATATATTGTACACTGTCCCTACTGCCCCTACAATGCACTACGGGTTACAGGTGTGTCGCTGTTAGGTTACATTTGGGTATACCGAGCTCGCTGCCCCGGATTTGCGCTCAAAAACACAATGCATACAATCGAGTGTGGTTCCGATGAGGGCACACTCAACCCCTCTGTACCATGTGAAGGGCGAGTCATGAACCCCGTCTCCAGTTGGCTTGGCGCCAACAGAGTCCTCGTGACCTTTGTGCACGGCCTCGCTTTCTTTGCTATGGGGCTGGCCATTGCCCTAGAGGCGCGCCGGCCCAGCAAGCTCAAGCTGGTGCAAAGCTTGTGGCTGCTGGCTGCTTTTGCCTTCCTGCAGGGCCTGGCACAATGGGCCGAGATGTTCTTGCTCATTCAGCGGCAGGTCGACCCCGTCGGCGGGCATGCCGCCCTCGAGACCATTCCGGTGCTGCTGTTCCCCCTCTCGGCGCTCTTTCTCATCGAATTCGGCGTCATCTCCATCGTCAGCGCCGGTAGCTGCCGCTGGCGGCTGCAGTGGGCACCTCTGGCGCTGCTGTCGCTTTGGCTGGTGGCGATCATCCAGGCGGTCTATTCGCTGTGTGGCCTGGGCATGGGCTGGCTCTGGGCCGCCGACGTCTGGGCGCGCTACACGCTCTTCCTGCCGGGCTGCATCCTCTCGGCCATCGCGCTCCTGCTGCACTCGCGCTCTTTCCGCGAGATGAAGCTGCCCCAGATCGCCAACTATTGCATCGGGGCGGCGGTGGCGTTCGGGGTGACGGCGGTGCTCTCGGGGCTGATCGTGGCGCCCGACCCCTGCCACGAGGCCCCTTTCCTCAACGAGAGCGCCTTCCTGGCTGCGGTCGGCCTGCCGGTGCACATCTTCCGGGCGGCCGCATCGGCCAGCATCGCCTGTTCTGTGGTCAGCATCCTCCAGGTGTTTGAGATCGAGCAGAAGCGGCAGATCGAGGCGGCCACCGAGCAGCGCTTCCTGGTGCAACAGGAGGCCTTGGAGAGCCAGCGCCGCGCGCGCGAGGCGGTCGAGCGTTGGAGCACCCAGTTGGAAGACATGCTCAACACCATCACGGTAGCCATCGGCCGGCTGCCCGAGCTGACTGAAGTGCTCGACATTGCCCTGCGCAAAGTGCTGGAGCTGACGAGGCTTGAGATGGGCTGGGTGTTCCTGGTCGACGAGGAGGCGAAGGAGCTGACCCTTTGCACCCATCGTGGCCTCTCATGCCGGCTGGCCCGGGGGCTCGACCGGCTCAGATTCGATGAGGGCCTGGCCGGCCGCGTCGCCAGCTCGGGCGAGCCCATCGTCGTGGAGAACGTCGCCGAGGACCCCCGGCTGACCCGTTCGGTCGTCAAGGACGAAGGCCTGCGCTTCCACGCCAGCGTGCCGCTCAAGTCGAAAGGCGCGATTCTGGGCATCATGAGCCTGGCCAGTTGCGAGGCGCACACGTTCTCAGATCAGGAGGTGGCGCTGCTCGTGGCTATAGGCCAGCAGATCGGCATGGCCATCGAGAACGCCCGGCTCTACGAGCAGGCGCAGCGCGTGGCGGTGCTCGAAGAGCGCGACCGGCTGGGCCGCGAGCTGCACGACGGGCTGGCCCAGGTGGTAGGCTACCTGCTGATGCAGAGCCGCGCCGCTGCCGCGATGCTCGCCGCCGGCCAGACCGAGCGCGCCCACACCCAGTTGCTGGAGATGCAGCGGGTCGCCAAGGACGCCTATGGTGAGGTGCGCGAGGCCATCCTGGGCCTGCGCACGACCATCTCGCCGGGAGCGGGCCTGCTGCACACCCTTGAGGAATACCTCAGCGGCTACAGCCGCCAGAGCGGCATCTGCGCCCGGCTGGTGATCGACGAGGGCGCGCCGCTGGAACTGGCGCCGTCGGCCGAGATCCAGCTCTTGCGCATCATCCAGGAGGCGCTGACCAACGTTCGCCGGCATGCGCACGCCAAGCACGCCTGGGTACGCATCGGGCTCGAGGGCGAGCAGGCGAGCATCACCGTCGAAGACGATGGGCGCGGCTTTGAGCCTGTGCAGCCAGGCCAGCCGAGGAGGCATTTCGGCCTGCAGACAATGAAGGAGAGGGCACAAGGCGTTGGGGGCAGCCTGCGGGTTCTCTCCAAGCCGGGGCAGGGCACACGAGTGGTTGTCCGGCTCCCTATCAGTCGACGGAACGGAGGATAGCGATGGCAGCGCCGGTCCGGGTACTTTTGGTTGACGATCACAAGATCTTTCGCAGAGGGCTGGCCAAGCTGATCGAGCCCATGGGCGATATTCAGGTGGTGGGAGAGGCCGGCGATGGGCGTGAGGCGCTGGAGCAGGCGCGCGCGCTGCGGCCCGACCTGATCCTCATGGACATCCAGATGCCTGGCTGGGACGGACTCAAGGCGACCCGGCTGATCAAGGAAGAAATGCCCGAGATCAAGATCGTGATGCTGACCATCTCCGACGAAGACGACGACCTCTTCGAAGCCATCAAGGGCGGCGCTGAGGGCTATCTCCTGAAGAACATCGACCCTGAGGCGCTGTTTGCCATGCTCAGGGGCATGTCGCAGGGCGAGGCGCCCGTCTCGCGCCTGACCGCTGCGCGCATCCTCGACGAGTTCGCCCGCCTCGCGCGCAGCCAGGCCCCCACCTCCGGCCAACAGGAGAGCCTATCGCAGCGGGAGACCGAGGTCCTCGAGCTTGTGGTGCAGGGAATGATGAACAAGGAGATCGGCGCCCAGCTCTTCATCACCGAGAACACGGTCAAGAACCACCTGCGCAACATCCTGGCCAAGCTGCACCTGCAGAACCGCGCCCAGGCTGCAGCCTATGCGCTGCGCGAGGGCCTCGTGCGCATGCCGCCGCGAGAGAGTTAGGAGCAAGGCGAGTGTGACGCTTGGCGAATGGTGCGAGACCTGACAGGTCTTCGGAGACCTGTCACACCGATTTCCATGGCGGGTGGCCAGCGCCTGCTTTCTGGCAAAAACTCGGTCCAGCTCGCGCCGCGGCTGACAGATTGTTTCTCCTGCTGCAGGCTGGGCCCCCCCTACCGTTCCCCCGTCGCGGGGGAATGGGGGCGCTCGACCGCGTCCTGTGTGGCCAAGAAACGGCAAGCGAGCGATGCTGTGCCGGCGAAGACAGCCCCATTCCCCCGCGACGGGGGAACGGTAGGGGGGGGCCCTAGCCGCGGCATGGGCAAGCCCCTGACGGGGTTTTTGCCAATCGCCTGCCCGCCAGGGAAATCGCTGTGTCAGGTCTCGCACCATCCCACTGTGACACCGGGAGGGCTATCCTGCAGGATAGCTCTTTTTTGTTACCAGAATGGCCCCGATGGGCCAGTGCGCTGAGGAGGGTGTATCGAGTACAATAGAGGTGTGCGCCTCATGCGTGTGGGGCGCACTGTGCATCCCTGCTCAACGAAGGAGAGGAGAAACAGTGAGAAAGCCCCTGTACGTGCTTGTGGTGGGGCTGCTCCTGGCCAGCTTCCTGGCCGGCTGCAGTCCCGCCCCCGCACCGGCGCCGGCGGCTACATCGGCTCCTGTGAAGGAGACGGTGGTCGTCAAGGAGACGGTGCAGGTGTCCGTGCCCGTGTCGGCTGCAGAGCAGGAATGGGAAGTGCTCAACCCGGCCGGCGTCAAGAAGGTCACGCCCATGGAGCTGGCGCCTCGCCTGACCAGCCTCGAAGGCAAGACCATCGGCCTCAAGTGGAACCAAAAGCCCAATGGCAACATCTTCCTCGACCGCATCGCCGAACTGCTCGTCGAGAAGGTGCCTGGCGTCAAGATCATCAAGTTCTACGAGGTCGAGCCCACGACCGTCCCGCAGAGCGCTAACGCGACTGACGCCAAGAACAAGGCACAACTCATCGCCAAGCACAAGCCCGATATCGTGATCGGCTCGCAGTGCGATTGAGGGAGCTGCACCTCGTGGCTGGTCGGCGACCAGCTCGAAGTTGAAAAGCTTGGCATCCCTACTGTGACCGTTTCGACCTCCGAATTCATCGGCCTCGCTCGCACGAGCACCGAGAGCTTTGGCGCGCCCGATCAGGCCTTTGTCGTGGTGCCCCATCCCCTGGGCATGATTCCCAGGGAAGAGGTTATCGCCAAGGCTGATGCGGCCTTCCCCGAGATCATCAAGGCCGCGACCGAATGGAAGCCCTCGCGGACCACGCTGCCCGACCAGGACAAGAAGCCCTACCCGCTCGAGACCATCAAGTTTACGGGCACCTACGCTGACCTGAACCAGATGTTCTATGACAAGGGCTGGTCGCTGGGCCTGCCCGTCGTCCCGCCGACCAGGGAAGCCGTCGACGCCATGCTCAAGGGCACAAGCCACAAGCCCGATGAGATCGTGTGGGACGGTGTGCCGCCGCGCAACGGCATCGTCACCGTCGAGATGGTGGCCACGCTCGGCGTGATGGCCGGTGCCAAGCCCGAGCACATGCCGCTGCTCCTGGGTATCGTCGACGCCATGAAGATGCCCTCCGAGAACCCCGAGGGCTTTGACTGGCGCGCCCAGACGACGACGACGCACCCGACGGCCCCGCTGGTGATCATTAGCGGCCCGATCGTGAAGGAGCTGGGTGTCGCCTACGGCATTGGCGCCATGGGCCCCGAGAACCCCGTGAACCTGGCCCTCGGCTACTTTGTCAACCTGCTCGGCGACGTGCCCGGCGGCTCACGCCCGCCCGATGCCGACAAGTCGACCCAGGGCTGGGTGGGCAACACCATCGCTACGGTTGCGGGCGAGAACGTGGATGGGAACCCCTGGAAGGAGAGCTTCCCGGTCGAGAGGGGGTTCAAGCCCGAGGACAACGTCGTCATCTTTGCCGGCGGCGGTATGCCTCTCAACATGAACGATCACGCCAGCGTTGACCCCAAGGATCTCGCCGAGGTCATGGCCAACACGATGAACGCGGTGGGCCCTTCGCGCTGCTTCCAGAACGGTGGCATTTGGATCCTCAGCCCTGAGCATGCGGCAACGCTCTCCCGCGAGGGTTGGACCAAGAAGGATATCAAGGAGTTCCTCTGGAATAACGCCAAGGCCCCGTTCGGCGTCCAGCCGCCGATGGTGGAAGGCAAGTGCTCCATCACGTCGTGCTGCCCGCCAGAAAGCTTTGGCCCCGTGACGCCCGATACGCTGATCCCGGTCTGCAAGAGCGCGGACCAGATCGAGCTCATCGTGGTCGGCGGGCCTGGCAAGCAGAGCCAGTGGTGGCCGTTCGGGGAGTTCAGCCCCTTCCCGCCCAACCTGGCCAAGATCGATCCCTGGAAGTAGTGCTGTCTGTAGTGTGGGAGCCCCTGCAAGGGGGCTCCCACACTACTCGCGGAGAGCTAGCCCTGAAAGGCCCTCGTACTGCACCCGTACCTGTCCGCAGTGGCCCGCTATCCGCGCTTTGCGCTTCGCGTACGACCGGAACGGAACCCTTCCGGATATCACACCGAGAGGCTTGGTCTATGGGTCACTCAGTTGTTCGCAGGGTAGCCCTGCTCGGAGTCGTCTGTCTCCTGCTCGTCGCCTCCTGCGCGCCGGCTGCGGCCACGCCGCCCCCCGTGCCGCCAACGTCTGCGCCCGCGCCCACGGCTGAGCCAACCCCGGCGCCGCAGGTTCTGCGCGTGTACAACCCGGCCGGCGTGCGCGGCGACGGCGTGTTCATCGACACGCTGCTCAAGCAGACGATGGTCAAGCTTGGTAGGACGCGTCCAACCCTGGCAGGCGAGTTCCCACAGACGAGCGTGGAGGAGATTACCATTGCCCACGACGCCCAGGCCGAGATCAGCGAGCTGTTCTACAAGCGCGGCTGGGGCGATGGCCTGCCCATCGTGCCGCCGACGGAAGAGCGGGTGCAGGCGATGCTGCAGGGGGCCGACCTCTCGCCCGACTTTGTCATCGCCACGCTCGACCCGATGGGCGGGGAGGCGACGGTGGCCAAGATCGCCGTGAACGCGGTGATGGCGGGCTGCAAGCCGGCCTACCTGCCGGTGCTGCTGGCGGCGGTGCAGGCGGTGGCCGACCCGGCCTTTGACCTGCGCGGCCACTCGACCACCACCAACACCGATATCCCCATGCTCATCGTCAGCGGCCCTATCGCCAAGGAGCTCGCCATCAACGGCGAGAACAATGCCCTCGGTCGCGGCTGGCAGGCCAACGCCTCCATCAGCCGGGCGCTGCATCTGATTATCCAGAACATTGGCGGCAGTTGGCCGGGGGTGACCGACATGTCGTGCCTGGGCCAGCCCGGCGAGTTTGCCATGTGCCTGGCCGAGAACGCCGCTGCCAACCCCTGGACGCCGATCCACATGGACCTGGGTTACCCCAAGGCGGCCAATGTGGTGACGGTCGTCGCCGCCGAGGGCACGCAGCCCATGCTGGGCATCGGCCAGACCGATGAAGGCTACTTGCAGCTCATCGCTGATAATCTGGTGGGCCAGGGGCGCGCCTATCGCGAAGTGATGCTCGTCATAATCGCGCAGGATACGGCCGGTATGCTCGCCGAGAAGGGCTGGACGAAGCAGACGATCGCCCAGTACATCACCGAGCATGCCACCATGCCCTTTGCCAGGTGGAAGCAGCGCTTCCTCGATACGGGTATGGGCAAGGGCGTGCCCGAATGGGTGCTCAAGGTCACCGACCCCGAGGCGCCGATCCCGACCCCGTTCATGGGGCAGCTACTTGTGCTCGTCTCCGGCGGGGCGGGGGAGAAGAGCATGGTCGTCCCCTGCTGGCATGCCAGCAAGGCGGTGAGCCGCGAGATAAGGCTGCCCGCCAACTGGCCCAAGTTGGTGCAGCAGGCAGGTTCGTAGTTGGCGCTTGAGCGCCTTGACCCTGCGCCAGTTGGAGAGGGGGGCTGGGCGCTCAAGCGCCCACTACGAACCTGGCTACGGCCAGGTGACTAGCTCCCGAAATAGCCCCTCTCTGCTACCAGAATGGCCCGATAGGGCGATACCGAGGCCCTGGCCCGATTGGTATAATAACCTTGTGTGTCGCTTCACAAACTGCTTGAAGGAGGCAGAGGCAAGTAAAGAGGTATCGTGATGTTTCGGTCGTTGGTATTGTCGTCGTCTCTGAGCAGAAACAGGAGAGCATCATGAGAAGGCCCCAGTACGTGCTCGTGGTGGGGTTGCTTCTGGCCAGCTTCCTGGCCGGTTGTGCCCCCGCCGCAGCGCCCACCGCGGCCCCGGCGGCGCCCGTCAAGGAGACGGTCGTTGTCAAGGAGACGGTGCAGGTGCCCGTTTCCGCCGCCGAGCAGGAGTGGGAGCTGGTCAACCCCGCGGGCGTGCGCCAGATCACGCCCATCGAGCTGGCCCCGCGCATCACGACGCTTGAAGGCAAGACGGTCGTGCTGCGCTGGAACGGCAAGCACAACGGCGACAACTTTTTGAACCGTATCGCCGAACTGCTCGCCGAGCAGATCCCGACCGCCAAGGTCATCAAGCTGTGGGAATCCCTGCCCGAGTCGGCCGCTATCGTCAATACCGCCGACGGTTTGGCCAAGGTCACCAAGGCGACGCAGGACCTCAAAGCCGATATCGTGATCGCGTCGCAATCCGATTGAGGGAGCTGCACTTCATGGCTGGTCGTTGGCCAGTCTGAGATGGAAAAAGTCGGCATCCCCACGGTTACCGTCGCTACGAGCGAGTTCCTCGGCCTCAGCCGCAGCACGATGGAGAGCATCGGCCTGGCCGACATGGCGTTCGTCGAAGTGCCCCATCCCATGGGCATGATCCCGCTGGATGAGATCCGCGCCAAGGCGGATGCAGCGTTCCCCGAGATCGTCAAGGCCGCCACGCAGTGGAAGCCCGAGAAGACCACGATCGAGGGCCTCGGCGAGTCCCCCTATCCGGCCAAGCGCATCAAGTTCACCGGCAGCTATGCTGACCTCAACAAGATGTTCTTCGAGAAGGGCTGGTCGCTGGGCCTGCCCATCATCCCGCCGACCCCCGAGGCGGTCGAGGAGATGCTCAAGGGCACCACGCACAAGCCCGACGAGGTCGTCTGGGTCGTACCGCCGCGCATGGGCCAGTTGACCGTCGAGCTGGTGGCCACGCTGGGCGTGATGGCCGGCTGCAAGCCCGAGCACATGCCGCTCATGCTGGCCATCGTCAAGGGTTTCAGCGATGAGAACATGGGCTGGCGTGGCACCACGACCACGACCGCGGCCACCGAGCCCATGGTCATCATCAACGGCCCCATCGTCAAGGAGCTGGGCATCGGCTACGGCCAGGGTTGCATGGGAGCCGAGCAGCCCGTAAACGCTGCGCTCGGCTACTTTGTCAACCTGGTCGGCGACATCGTCGGCGGCTCGGTGCCGCCCGAGCCCGACAAGAGCACGCAGGGTAGCCCCGCGGACTATGTGGCGATGGTGCTGGGCGAGAACGAGGACGCCAACCCCTGGAAACAGTCGTACGCGGTGGAGCAGGGCTTCAAGCCCACCGACAATGTGGTCACCGTGTTCACGGCCTACCCCGGCACGGGCAACATCGACCACAACAGCGTCAAGGGCACCGAAATCCTGAACACCATGGTCGCCGGCATCTCGGGCACGGCCAGCGGCATCAGCCGCTGCCTCACCGGCCCTAGCACGGGCGGCACCGGCGTGGGCTGGCTCTTCATGCTCGTGGCGCCGGAGCATGCGGCGACGATGTTCTCCGAGTTCAAGACCAAGCAGGAAGTGCAGCAGTACGTCGTCGACAACACCAAGCTGCCGTTCAAGGGCTATGCCCCCGGCCTCTGCAAGCCGCCGGAGAGCTTTGGCCCGGTGACCCCCGACACCCTGGTGCCGCGCTTCACCGATCCGACGCAGATCCGCATCGTCGTCACCGGCGGCGCGGGCAAGCAGTCGCAGCTCTGGGGCGCGTTCCCGCAGGTCGTCAAGCCGGTCTCCGTGCTCGTGGAGAACTAGGCTAAAGCAACGAAGCGGGGGACCCCCTCGCGAGGGGGGCCCCCGCCCAACACGGCACCCCAGAAGGTTTGGACAGGGTTTGGCTGAGCAGGGCGCCGTGTGTCGCCCACGGGCGACACACGGCGCCCTGCTCAGCCAAACCCTGTCCAAACCCGTGAGAAGAGAGGGTCAGGGGATGAGACGATCGGCCACACTTGGCCTCGCCATGCTGCTCTTTGCCTGCCAGGCGCTGGTGGCTTGCGGCGGGCAGACGCTGCGCGTCTACAATCCCTCGGGCGTGCGCCAAGACGGCGCCCATGTCGACACGCTGCTCAAGGCCGCGATGGTCGACATGGGGCTGAGCAAGCCCCCCCTCGCCGATCAGTTCCCCAAAGGCAGCGCCGAAAAGATGCGCGTCGCGCGCGACGCCCAGGCCGAGATCAGTGATCTCTTTTACCGCCGCGGCTGGAGCGACGGCTTGCCCATCGTGCCGCCCACGCCCGAGCGGGTGCAGGCGATGCTGCGGGGCACCGACCTGCCGCCCGAGCAGGTGATCGGCGTGTTGGAGCCGATGCGTGGCCAGGCAACCGTCGAAAAGGTCGCCGTCAATGCGGTGATGGCCGGCTGCCGCCCCGAGCATCTGCCCATCATCATCGCGGCGGTTGAGGCCATCGTCGACCCGGCCTTCAACCTGCTCGGCGTGCAAACCACCGATGAAAGCGTGACCCCCCTGCTCATCATCGGCGGGCCGGTGGCCCAAGAGCTGGAGGTCAACGGCAGCTTTGGCGCCCTCGGGCCGGGCTGGCAGGCCAATGCCTGCATCGGCCGCGCCCTGCGGCTGGTGATGAACAACATCGGCGGCGCCTGGCCGGGCGTCAACTGCCCTGCTGGGCTGGCGCAGCCAGGGCGCTACACCCTCTGCCTCACCGAGAACGTGGCGCAGAGCCCCTGGCCGTCATTGCAGATGGAGCTCGGCTACCCCAAGAACGCCAACATCCTCACGGTGATGCGCGCCGAGAGCGTGATCAACGTCACCGGCGGGCTGCCCGAGCTGGCGAGCGTCATGGGCTCGCTGGCCTCGGCCTTTGCGGCGCGCTCTGGTGGCCAAGTGGCGGTGATTGTGGCCCCCTGGGTGGCCCAAGAGCTGGCCGCCCAGGGCTGGCAGAAGGATCACGTCCGTGCCTACCTCTATGAGCGCGGGCGCATTTCGCTCGAAGAGTGGCGGGGTTCGTGGGGCTTTCCCAAGACGGGGGTGCCCGATTGGGCTGGCGAAGCGGCCGCGGCGGGCTTTATCCCGGCTGTGCGTTCGCCGCAGAACATCACCGTGCTCGTGGCCGGGGGCCATTTCTCCATCCCCCAGCTCGCCTACCTGCCCACGTGGGGCGAGGCCTGCCAGATTACCAAGGAGATCACGCTGCCGGCGCGCTGGGATGAACTGCTTGCGGCGCGCGAGAAGGAGTGAGCCGATGCGCAAGATCATTCTGGGCCTCGTGTTGGCCTCATGGCTGATGGTCGGGCTGCCGGCGTGCGGCGGACCGACGGTGGAGGTCTACAACCCTGCCGGCATCCGCGAGGACGGGGTCTATGTGGACGAGTTGCTCAAGAAGACGATGGACGAGGTAGGCAAGACGCGGCCGCCGCTCGCCGACCAGTTCCCCAGGGGCCGCACCGAGAAGGTGCGCGCCGGCAACGACGTCTACGCCGGCGTGAACGCCCTCTTTTACAAACGCGGCTGGACGGATGGGCTGCCGATCGTGCCGCCGACGATCGACAAGGTGCGGGCGATGCTCAAGGGCACCGACTTGCCGCCCGAGCAGGTGGTCGGCATCGTGGAGGGGATGAAGGGCCAGGCGACGGTCGAAAAGATCGCCGTCAACGCCGTGATGGCCGGCTGCCGCCCCGAGTACATGCCGGTGCTGATCGCGGCGGTGCAGGCCATCGCTGAGCCCGAGTTCGGCCTCTTTGGGCTCGCGGCGACGACCAACCCCGATACGCCGATGCTCATCATCAACGGCCCAATCATCAACGAGCTGGACATAAACGCGGGCACCAACGCGCTCGGCCGTGGCTGGCAGGCCAATGCCACTATCGGCCGCGCCCTGCACCTGATCGTCAACAACGTCGGCGGGAGCTGGCCGGGGGTCAGCGACATGTCGTGCTTCGGCACCCCCGGCGACTATACCATGTTGCTCGCCGAGAACGAAGAGAAGAATCCCTGGGGGCCGCTGCAGGTCGAGCTGGGCTTTGCCAAGGGCGCCAACGTGGTTACCGCCGTGGGCGCCGAGGGCACGCAGGGCATCCTGGGCATTGGCTGGGATTCGGAGGGCTTTTTGCGCGTGGTGTCGGCTCACCTTGCCGGGCTCGAGCGCCAGGAGCGCCCGGTGGTGCTGCTGCTCATCGCGCAAGACACGGCGGCGATGCTGGCCCGCGACGGCTACACCAAGGACTCGATCCGCGAGTATATTGCCGAGCATGCGCGCATCCCCTATGCCGAGTACAAGGCACGCTTCCTCGATGCGGGCAAGGAGGCGCCTGAGGTGCTGGGCAAGCTCGACCGCAACGGCATGGTGCCGGTGCCCGTGATCGACCAACTACTCATCGTCGTCTCTGGCGGCCCGGGCGAGAAGAGCATGCTCATCCCGGGCTGGGGCGGCTCGAAGGCGATCAGCAAAGAGATCGCGCTGCCGCCCAATTGGGACGAGTTGCTGGAAGAGGCCAACAAGTAGGGGTACTCGCAGTGACAGGTCAAGGTTCTCTGCTTGGGACAGGGTTCCGCCGACCCTGGAGTACCGTTGAGGAGTATGGGAATGGATGAAACGTGGCGCCAGTTCGACGCCTACCAGGCCAAGGTCGAAGAGCAGCGAGCGGAGATCCGCAAGCGCATCATTGGCCTGGATGGCCTGGTGGACGCCCTGTTTGTCTGCTTTTACGCACACAGCGAGCGCAAGCTCGGCCCCCACCTCCTGGTGGAGGGCAAGGTGGGCAAAGGGAAGACGGCAACCCTCGATACCTTTGCGCGCACCATTGCCGGGGCCAAGTTCAGCCGCATCCAGTTCACGCCCGACTTGCGGCCCCTGGACTTGATCCGCATCGTGGAGCAGCGCGAAGATCGCTCGCTCGAGTTCCACTCGGGGCCCCTCTTCGCCAACCTGGTGCTGGCCGACGAGATCAACCGCGCCCACGAAAAGACCCGCGCGGCCCTGCTCGAGGCCATGGGCGAGCGCCAGATCACCATCGGCGACCAGACCTATACGCTCGAGGAGCCCTTCTTCGTCATGGCCACCGAGAACCCCATCGACGTCGAGGGCACCTTCGTCCTGGGCGCGGCGCAGCTCGACCGCTTTATGATGGAGGTCTACACCGAGCCGCTGAGCGAGGATCAAGAAATCATCATCGCCGAGACCCACGGCCAGGTGGCCCCCGAGGTGCGAGCGGTGCTCACCAAGGCCGAGGTGCTCGAAATCCGCGACTTTATCCGCCGCACGATTGCCGTGACCCCCGAGGTGCGCCGCGACATCGTGCGCCTGGTGCGCGCCCTGCGGCCCGAGGCGGGGCTCGTGGCGCCCGAAGAGTTCTACCTGTTGCCCGAGGGCGAGCGCGGCTACCTCTTCCTCGAACGCGGGGCCAAGGTGCGCGCCTTCCTCAAGGGGCGCGACCATGTGACCTTTGCCGATGTGGCCGCGCTGGCCTTCCCCGTCTTGAACCACCGCATCGGCTTTCAGTACGCCCACAAGAACTCGGGCAAGCTCAGCCAGACCCAGGAGCTCATCTCGAGGGCGATAGAGAAGGTTGTTGAGGATGGGGCGCGCGGACTATGACCGGCTCAGGCGCAGCCGCATGCAGCTTTTTTCGCGCCTCAAGCTGAGGAACATCTTCCCTGGCGAGTGGGAGAGCATCTACACCGGTGACGGCATCGAGTTCGCCGCGGTCAAGCCCTTCGAGCCCGGCGACGACGTGCGCGATCTGGACCTGCACGCCCTGGCCCAGAGGGGCGAGGAGGAGATCGTGCAGCGCGCGGCCGGGCGCGAGCTGAAGGTCTTTGTGTGGGCCGACTGCTCGGGCTCGATGCGCTGGGCGCCCGAGGCGCTTTTTCCCGCCAAGGCCGAGATCCGCGATATCGCCGTCGCGCTGCTGCTGTACTCGGCCTGGAACGCCTATAGCCCCACGGGCCTGTGCGCCTTTGCGCAGCATGTATGGGGTTTCTTCCCGGCCCGACCGGGCGAGCGCCACTGTGACGAGATGCTGGCCTGGCTTGTAGAACAGGAGGGCCACGAGCGGCACCAGCCGGCAGACATGGCCGAGGCGCTCTCCTGCATGATGCAGCGTGTCGCGCCGCAGAGCCTGGTGTTCCTGGTGTCGGACTTTCAGGATGCAGCCTTTGCCGGCGATTTCGCGGCGCTGCTGCGGCCGGCGGCGCGCCGTTTCGATCTCGTGCCGGTGGTGATTCGCGATCCACTGGAGGTGGCAGGCATGCTGCGCCACGCGCTGCGCATCGTGATGCGCGACAGCGAGGGGGGCGGCCGCTCCGAGGTCTACCTGACGCCGACGCGGCTGCGCCAGATGCAAGAGAGCTCGGCCCAGCACCTGGCGCACCTCGAACACGGCTTTCGCCAGGTGGGGCTAGACCATGTTGCGCTGAGCTCGCCCAGCGTCGAGGCCTGCTACGAGGCGCTCGCCGGCTTTTTCGAGGCCAGGCGCCGCACGCGCTGAGCCGTGCCCATGCACTGTCATTGCGAGCGCAGCGAAGCAATCTCCAGCCGCGTTCGCAACGGCCCCGTTGGAGATTGCTTCGCTGCGCTCGCAATGACAGTATGAGCGCCTGCGTTGAGACTTGTGAGGAGATGGGGTAACGTGAAGACGAAGCTCGTCTGGGTCGCCGCGGCCGTGGCCGTGCTGTTGGCGGTCGCCACGGCGGCGCTGTGGTTGGTGGGCTCCCCCTCTTGGCCGTATCGGTTGGCCGTGACGCCGGCGCACGGGCTGCCGGCCGATAGCGTCATCGACGTTCAGGCTCGGCCGGCCGTCTCGCAGGTGCACCTGGGCGACGCCTTTGCCTACATGGTGGAGGTGCGCTACGACCCCGGCCGCGTGGCCGAGATCGACCGCACCAGCATCGACAAGGGGTTGGTGCTCAAGCCCTTCGAGGTGCGTGGCACGCGCGAGCGCGACCTCGACCTTGGCGGCGGCGTGCGCGCCTACCGGCGCGAGTATCAACTGCAACTGGTCAACGGCCAGGCCGGCCACCTCTACGAGCTCCCCGGCCTGACGGTGCGCTACAAGCTCAAGAACTCGGAGGGCTTTTCCGACAGGGCGGTGACGCCCGAGCCGGTCTTTGTGGCCCCGCGCCTGCCCGCCGACGCGAGCACGCTCGAGCTGCGCCCGCCGACAGGCCGCGTCGTAGACCCCAGCCGGCGCACGCTGCCCTGGCTGCTGTGCGCGCTGGGCGTCGCCGTGGCCGGCGCGGCTGCAGCCGACCTGGCCTGGCGCTCGCTGCCGCAGTGGCGGGCATCGCGGCAAGAGCGGCGCCGGCTGGATGATGGCGACGCACTGGTGCAGAGCTATCGCGCCCTCTATGCCGGCGTCAGCGACGGCGCCGAACCCCGGCAGCTCGTCTACCGCATGGGGCATGTGCTGCGCCTCGTCTTGGCCCGCGAGGCCGGCGCCGGCTGGCTGGCCGAGCCGGATGCAGCGCAGGTGCCGGCCGAGATCAGGCCCGCGGTGACTGCCTTGCTCGAGCGGGAGCAGGGCCGCCGTGGGGCCGGCAGCGTGGCCAAGCACAACGCCGAGGAAGCCCTGGGCCAGTTGGAGATGATCCTCAGCTACTACTATGGCGCAGGGGAAGTGAAGGCATGGCGGGGCTAGGCCGGTTCCTCGCCTCCTGCCGGCTGGCGGCACCGGAGCGCCTGATCGTGGGGGCGGCGCTCACGTTGCTGATCATCTTTGTCCCGGTGCTCTTCAGGAAGCGAGGGCTCGCCTTCGACTGGGCGTTCTGGCGTGGCAGGGTGGCGCTCGCGGGCCCTGGGGTTTGGGCGCTGCGCGCCCTGGTCGCCGTGGCGTCGCTGCTCCTGGCGGCGTTCCTGGCCCAGCCCGAGGTCGAGACGCGCGAGCACATCCCGATCAGCGGCAAGCCGGTGATGGTTGTCGTCGATGTTTCGGGCAGCATGGGCTATGCCAAAGGTGCCGGCGAGACGGTGTCGGGCTTTGAGCGCGCGCGCCAGGTCGCGTTCAGCCTGTTTGACCGTGACCTTGACGCCGACCTCGGCCTCCTGCTCTACTCGAGCGAGAACTATATCGCGCGCTATTTTGCCTCGCGCAAGGAGCTGCTGCGTGACACGCTGGAGAATACCGCCGAGATCAGGGACATCTCCTACGGCACGCGCACGGGCGCGGCATTGGCTGAGGCGCGCCGCTTCTTCGCCGATCAGGTCGGCCTGCAGGATCGGGCGATCCTGCTCATTTCGGATCTGGAAGAGGGCCCTGGCGGCACCGCCCAGATCGCCAGCGAGATCGACGCCATCGTCAAAGCCGGCACCAAGCTCTACATCATCGTGATGGGCGACGGCACGCCGCTGGAGGTCGAGGAGGACGCGCGCCTCGCAGCGCTGCGCCGTCCTGAGATCACCATGGTGAGCATGAATGACGACTATGGCATCGACCAGATATGCCGTGAGATCGTCAGCATGGCCAGCTCGCCCATCCGCGAACGAGACGTCATCAGGCGCAAGAGCCTGGTGCCCTCACTGCTGCCGCCGGCCCTGGCGGCGCTCGCGCTGGCGCTCGTCCTTTCCGAGACCTGTCTACGTAAGATACCCTGACTTGAAGATGCGGCGGGGCGTCGTAGCCTCGCCCCCCTTGGCCGCCGCAGGCGGCTTCGTGGGCGTTTTCGTCGTGCGTTGTGCTCAATCGGGCATGGGGGATTGATGAGGCAAGGTGAGATGGAAAAGATGAAAAGGACCCTGAGGGTGCTTTTCGGCCAGGCCGGCCCTTGGGCGGCTCAGTTCTGGCTCGACGTGGCCCTCTTGGCCCTGGCGGCGTTGTGCCTGGCTGCTGGGGTCGCTGTGCTGGCGCGGCCCGAATGGACACGGCGGGCCGACATTGCCGATTTCAACCAGGGCATCGCCGCCTATCAGGCTGCCCCGGCCCCCGGCGTCAGCCCCGCCGAGAAGGCGCGCCGCTATCTCGAAAAGGCCGTGAGCGGCAGTAAGGACCCGGCGCTCAAGGCATTGGCGCTCTACAACCTCGGGACCACGACGGGGCGCGATGCGCTCGAGGACATCCGCACCGTGCGCGCCGCCTACGCGGCCGAGGGAAGGCAGGAAGACCCGAGCAACGTGACGCTCACCGCAGCGCGCCAGCAGGTCAGCGAGGCGATGGTCAAGCTGGCCGAGGCGGTGCGGCTCGACCCGAGCCTCGACGACGCCAAGTACAACCTGGAGCTGCTGGCGAGGGAGCCTGCCGAGCAGGAAATCTCGGGGCAGCGCTACGCCCCAGGCGAGGTCGACAAAGGATACTAGATGGTCTTTGAGAACCCTGCTGCGCTGTGGCTGCTGCCGGTGGCGCTGGCGTTGACAGCCGTGTTGGGCCTCTGGGGTTGGCTGGCCAAGGCCGGCGCTGCCAGGCTCTTCGGGCTGGACCTACGCCGCCTGGCCTGGCGGCATGTCGAAAAACACGTGCTGGCCGCGCTGTTGCTGGCGCTGGTGGTGCTCGCCCTGGCCTGGCCGGTGCTCCCCTCGGCGGCGCGCATCGAGCGCCGTGAGGGCGAGGTGGCGCTGCTCGTCGACGTGACGGCGAGCATGGGGGCCAGGCGCAGCCTCGACGAGCCGACCATGCTCGAGCGGACCAAGCCGCTGCTGCATGATATCGTCGACCGCATGGAGGCGCTGGGGGGCGTGCGCATCTCGCTTCTCGGCTGTACCAACATGGCGCGCTCGCATGTGCCCTTTGTGGGCCAGGAGGACTATTCGTACCTCCGGGCCAGCATCGACCGCGTCCTGGCCGTCAACTCGACGCCCGGCCAGGGCACCAGCCTGGGGCAGCCTGTCGTCGAAGCGATCGACAAGTTCACCCCCGGCGAGCCGGCCAAGCTGATCGTGCTGCTGAGCGACGGCGAGGCCTTTGTCGGCGTCTCGCGCGGCGTGCAGGGCTGCGAGCGCAGCGCCATCGAGGAGGCGGTGAGCCGGGCCACGGCTCAAGGGGTCAAAGTCATCACCGTCGGCGTCGGCGAGCGCAATGGGGCCTTGGCGCCCGTCTACGGCCCCGAAGGCGAGTTTAGCGGCGAGTATGCCCAGTTGCACGGCGAAGACCTGCGCTTCTACCTGGTGGAGGACGGCCTGCGCGAGCTCGCCGCGCGCACCGGCGGCCGCTACTTTGCCGAGCGCGACCGCGCCGCCCTCAGCAACTATGTCGCGCAGAACCTCGCCAACACCACCATGGTCGAGGTGGGCGAAGAGCGCCGCGCCGACCGGCCCATCGCCGATTGGTTCCTCCTCGCCGCGCTGCCGCTGTGGGCGCTGCTGGCCCAGCGACATTTGGTGTAGGCTGCGCTCACGACAGAGGATGCTGTGGCCGGCGAGCGCCCTCCGGCCACTGACAGCCTCGGTGAGCAACCGGCCGCGCCGGCTCGTTGGCAAGGACTAGATGCCAATAGCTCTCTTTAGCTACCAAACATGGCTCTACTGGACGGTGACTGCAGGGTCGAATGGGCGGTATAATAACTTTGTGCGGGACTTCACAAAGTGCACGGAGGAGGTGGATAGGGACGCAATCCTTGGCCACAATGTCGTTCGTCACGATGGTGTGTCTCAAAGGAAGGAAGGAGAAGCCATGAGGAGGTCACAGTATGCGCTCGTGGCGGGACTGCTGCTGACCAGTATCCTGGTCGCCTGCAGCCCGGCTGCGACGCCAACGCCGGTGCCGCCGCCACCCACGGCCGCCCCGGCCCTGCCCACGACCGCGCCGGCCGCTGCGCCGGCTACGGGTGAGACCGCTGTGAACTGGGAGCTGGTCAACCCCGAAGGCATCGTCAAGCAGGAAAAGGTCGAGGTCAACGCACACCCTGCCTCGCTGGAGGGCAAGACCATCGCCCTGCGCTGGAACGGCAAGCAGAACGGCGACAATTTCCTCAACCGCCTGGCCGAGCTGCTCACCGAGCAGGTCAAGGGCGTCAAACTCGTCAAGCTCTACGAAACCGACCCCTGGATGAACATCAGCCTGGGGCCACCGTATGGCTCGCCCGATGATGCCATCAAGGCAGCCAAGAAGATCAAGGACGAGTACAAGGCGGATCTGGTCATCGCCTCGCAAGCTGATTGAGGATCCTGCACATCGTGGCTTGTCCACGATATGGTGGAAGTTGAGAAGGCCGGTATCCCCGTTGTTCTGGTCACCACGACCGAGTTCGAAGGCCTGGCGAAGAGCTCGGCAGCGAGCTTTGGCGTCGAGGACCTCTGCATGGTCCCCGTTCCCCATCCCATCGGCATGATCCCGCTGGAAGAAGTGAGGGCCAAGGTCGACGCTGCCTTCCCCGAGATCCTCAAGGCCGCGACGGAGTGGAAGCCGCAGGCGAGCGGGTCTGTGCAGGCTCGGGAGCCCTACCCCGCCGAGACCCTCGAGATCCAGGGTACGGTCGACGACGTCGTTAACGTGTACTATGAGAAGGGCTGGACCGACGGCCTGCCCATCATCCCGCCCACCACAGAGCGTGTGGCCGAGATGCTCAAGGGCACCACGCGCAAGCCTGATGAGATCATCGGCAAAGTGCCCCCGCGCAACGGCATCCTCACGGTGGAAGTGGTTGCGGCCAACGCCGTCATGGCTGGCTGCAAGCCCGAGTACATGCCCGTGATCATTGCCGCCTGGGAGGCCATGCTCGAGACCAGCCATGGCTGGCAGGCGCAGACCACCACGACCAACCCGGTCGCCCCACTGGTGGTGGTGAACGGGCCTATCGTCAAGGAGCTGGGCATCCAGTACTCGACGGGCGCCTTGGGCGGCGGCCCTGGCTTCCAGCCCAACGTCACCATCGGCCGCGCCGTCAACCTGATCGGCGACATCGTGGGTGGGTCCAAGCCCCCCGAGGGCGACAAGACGACCCTGGGCCAGACGGCCAACATCATCGCGATGGTGCTCGGGGAAAACGAGGAAGCGAACCCCTGGACAACGCTGGCTGAGGACGAGGGCTTTGACCGCAACGCGAGCATCGTCACCGTCTTTGGCGCCAGGTCGCGCGTCAACTTCAACCTCCATGACTCCAAGACGGGCGAAGACCTCATGAGGGTTTTTGCCGACACCATGGCCTCGGCCGGCATGATGGCTGAGAACATGAAGCCCTGCTCGCCGGCGAACAAGGAAGTGCTGGTCCTGAGCCCGGAGCACGTGGCGCAGCTCGCCAACGAGGGCTGGACGAAGGAGACCGTCAGAACGTTCCTGTGGGAGCATACGCGCGTTTCGGTCGAGGCGCTGCAGCTCAGGTTCTCGGCCAACCCGAAGAAGGTGGACGTCCAGCTCGAGTGCTACGAGGACTACAAGAGCTGGGACGGCATCCCGCTGGTCCGCAAGCCAGAGGACCTGGCCATCTTTGTGTCGGGTGGGCCTGGCAAGCACTCGGTCTACTTTAGCACCAACGGCTATGCGCCGGTCGCGAAGGAGATCAAGAAGTAGGCCCGAGCGCAGGCGGCCTCGCGCGGTTCGGCTCCTGGCTGGTGCTGATGCAAGAGATCAACCCAATAGTCGCACCCTCCAGAGCTCCCTGGCTGTGCCTGCGCACGGCCAGGGAGCTGTGCTAGGGCTGGCAGCTGGGCACGCCAATCATCCCGCCGCCGGAGCGTGTCAGGGAGATGCTGGCCGCCACCAGCCACAAGCCCGATGAGGTCATCGGCTATGTCACACCGCACATGGGCGCGCTGACGGTCGAGCTGGCGGCCGTGCATGCGGTGATGAATGGGGGCAAGCCCGAGCTCATCGATACCGGCAAGGCCAAGGGCGTGCCCGACTGGGTGCTCCAGACCACCGACCCCGAGGCCATGATCCCTGTGCCCTTTATCGATCACCTGATGATCCTGATCTCGGGTGGCACGGGCGAGAAGAGCATGCTGGTGCCGGTGTGGGGCGCTACCGCGAAGGTGATGAGCCAGGAGGTCAGGCTGCCGTCGAATTGGGAGCGGCTGCTCGCACAGGCCCGTGAGACCTGACAGGTTTTCGAAAACCTGTCAGGTCTGTTCGGGCCATCCAGTCCATAGTACCTTATTGTTACCAGAATGGCCCCGTTGGGCGATGGTCTGCGGGGGAGAGCGGCGGTATAATGGGACTGTGCGCGTGGCTCCTGGCGCACACGCGAGTGGCGAGCGCGCCTGCAGGCAGGCATCCGCCGCGCGCCGCTCGTTTACGAGGGGCGTTCGGGATATCGGCCGCGCGAGGCTGTCTATCCCCTGGCGTGGGTGGTGTCTGCATACCCGTAGCATTGCCCCCCTTGGCCGCCGTAGGCGGCTTCGTGGGCGTCGCACGTGGCCAGACTGACGGCATCACGTGGCAGACGGGCGCAAGGCCACGGGCTACGGCGGCCTACTGACACGGCCTGATCACAGCAGTTGGAGGGAAGTGTGAAGAGGTTCAAAGGTACATGCATCGTGCTGGCTGCGCTGGCGCTCGTGGTGACTGTGGCAGCCTGCGCGCCGGCCCCTGCGGCAAGCCCGACGGTGGCGCCGGCAACGGCCGCCGTCCCGACTGAAGAGCCGACCCCGGCCGGCCTGCCGGTGCCGACCATGCAGGCCAAGGCGCCCACCAAGGAAGAAGATCTCCAAAAGATCTCGCCCGAAGAGCTCTTGACCCTGATCGAGGGCAAGGCCGATCTGGTAGTAGTCGACAACCAGCCCAAGGGCGCCTACGACCTCGGTCACGTGCCTGGGGCGGTCAACTTTCCCTGGGCCATGGAGATCACCGACCCGGGCGACCTGCCCAAAGACAAGCTGCTCGTGCTCTACTGCGCCTGCCAGCATGAAGAGGACGCTATCTTTGTGTCCATGGAGTTGATCACCAAGTTCGGCTACAAGAAGATCATGCTGCTCGATGGCGGCTGGCTCAAGTGGACCGAGCTTGGCCTGCCGGTGGAAAAGGGAGAGTGAGGCAGATGAAAAAGCTGCTGACGGCGCTCCTGGTGGCCTCGGTGCTCGTGACCGCGCTTGCAGCCTGCGCGCCGGCGGCCCCGAAAGCGTCGAGCGGAATCGAGAAGGTGGGCGCGGTCACGCTCAACCCACACCCGGCGAGCCTCGACGGCAAGACCGTCGTGCTGCGCTGGAACGGCAAGCCCAATGGCGACAAGCTCCTGACTCGTGTGGGCGAGTTGCTCAGCGAGCAGTTCAAGGATGTCAAGATCGTCAAGATGTGGGAGGTCGATCCCGGTACTGCGGCGAGCTCCGATGATGCCGCAGTGAGCGCCCAGTTCGTCGACAAGATCGTGGCGCAGAAACCTGATCTGGTGATCGCCTCGCAATGCGATTGAGGGCACTGCACTTCATGGCTGGTCGTTGACCAGCTCAGGGTCGAACAGAAGGGCATCCCGACGGTTACCATCGCTACCGACGCCTTCGAAAAGCTTGCCAAGACGACGCTGGAGGAGCAGGGTGTTGCCGATCTGGCGTTGGTGGTCGTGGCGCACCCTATCGCCGGGCACGACCAGGCCGGCGTCAACAAGAAGGCCGAAGCGGCATTCGCTGACATCGTCAAGGCCGCCACCGAGTGGCAGCCGGGCAAGTAGGGGAGGCAGAGCATGTTCAAGGCGTTGACGGCTGCGCCGGCGAAGCGTGGCGGACTGTGGGCTATTGTCGATAACCCGTATGTGATCATCGTTTGCCGTCTGATCCTGGCAGCGATCTTCCTGGTCTCGTCGTACGGCAAGCTGGTCGATATCGAGCGCTACTCGGTCGATGCGGTGTACAACTTTGGCATCCTGCCGGTGGCGCCGGTGAACCTGGCGCGCTTCTTTGGGCTGATCATGCCCTTCATCGAGCTGCTGTGCGGCCTGGGCTTGCTGGGCGGCGTCCTGACCCGCATCTCGGCCCTCGGCATAAGCCTCATGAGCCTCGCCTTCTTCATCTCCAAGGCAATCGTCCTCAGCCAGGGGCGCAGCATCGAGTGCGGTTGCTTCGGCGCCGTGGTCGATACCCTGGCTTCGGTGACGATCTACATGGACGTGCCGATGATGATCCTGGGGCTGATCATCATGTTCTCCAACGCGCGGCATTGGCTGGCCATCGGCGCCTTCCTGCCGCAGGCGTGGAAAGACAAGCTGAACCTGATCTGGTAGTCTGAGATTCTGTGGTATAATGATGGGCCTCCGGCTCGCAATGCCGGAGGCCCTCTCGGGGGTGGTTGAGTCCTGGTGGGCTCCGCGGTCTTCAAAACCGTCTGTGGCGGCGTTCCAGCGTTGCCAGGTGGGTTCGACTCCCATCCACTCCCGCCTATTGCGAGCAAAGCTTCGTCGCCGACTGACGACGACATGCACCGCAGAGGCGCAGAGGACGCAGAGGCGGTAGGGGAGACGTGACCTCGCCCGCACGGACTCTGCGCCCTCTGCGCCTCTGCGGTGAGGTCTTGCCTCAGTCGTAGAGAATCTGGCCTATGAAGCTGGCTGGAAGGATGGCACTGTGCGCGTTATTGGCACTGCCGGACATGTCGATCACGGCAAATCGGCGCTGGTCAAAGCCCTCACCGGTGTGGACCCCGACCGCCTCAAAGAGGAACAAGAGCGCGGCATGACCATCGATCTGGGCTTTGGCTGGCTGACGCTGCCCGGAGGCGAGACGGTCAGCGTCGTCGACGTGCCGGGCCACGAGGACTTTATCAGCAACATGCTCGCCGGTGTGGGCGGCATTGATGCGGCGCTCCTTGTCGTGGCTGTCGACGACGGCGTGATGCCGCAAACCCGCGAGCACCTGGCGATCCTCGACCTGCTGCAGGTCAAGAGCGGCATCGTCGCCCTGACCAAAGTGGACCTGATCGATGATCCGGAGTGGCTCGACATGGTCACCGCCGACATCGTCGAGCTGCTCGACGGCACCTGCCTGGCGGGGGCCGAAGTCGTGCCCGTCTCCGCCAAGACGGGCCAGGGCGTCGCCGAGCTGGCCGCCAAGCTCGAGCGCCTGCTGCAGGCCACTGCGCTCCGCCTGGACCTCGGCCGCCCGCGCCTGGCCATCGACCGCGTCTTTAGTATGGCCGGGTTTGGCACGGTGGTCACCGGCACCCTGATCGATGGCCGCCTGAACGTGGGGCAAGAGGTTGAGATCCTGCCGCAGGCGCTCAAGGCGCGCATCCGCGGGCTGCAGGTGCACAAGCACAAGGTACAGGAGGCGCTGCCCGGCAGCCGCGTGGCCATCAACCTCACCGGGGTCGACATCGGCCAGCTTACGCGTGGCCAGGTGGTCACGACGCCCGGCTGGCTCGAGCCTACCCACACCGTCGGCGTGCAGTTGCAGTTGCTCGCCTCCGCGCCCAAGCCGCTGCGCCACGGCGCCGAGGTCGAGTTCTTTAGCGGCTCGGCGCAGATCATGGCTCGCGTGCGCCTGCTGGGGGCCGACGAGATCGCGCCTGGCCACGACGGCTGGGCCCAACTCCTGCTGCACGAACAGGCCGCCCTCGAACGCAAGGACCGCTTCATCATCCGCCAGCCCTCGCCCAGCTTGACCATCGGCGGCGGCGTGGTGCTCGATCCGCACCTCACGCGACGGCTGCGGCGCAGCCGGCCCGAGACGGTCGAGCGCCTGGAGACCCTGGCGCACGGCACGCCCGAGGAGGCGCTGCTCGAGGCGCTGCGCCGCCAGGAGCCCTGCACCATGCGTGACCTGGTGCAGAAGAGTGGGCTGCCGAGCGACGAGGCCCAGGCCTGCATCGCCCGCCTGCTGGAGGGTGGCCAGATCATGGTCCTCGGCGGTGAGGCGCGCGACCGCAGCCAGCCGCCGGCCGCCAAGGCCAACCTCATCTCGGCCTCGGGCTGGACGGCGCTGCTCGACCGTCTCACCGGCCTGCTGGCCGAGTACCACCGGCAGTACCCCCTGCGTCCAGGCATGCCGCGCGAAGAGGTCAAGAGCCGGCTGCGCCTCGACGTCCGGGCTTTCAACGAGGCGGTGGAGCTGGCCATTGGCCAGGGCAAGGTCGCCGGGGCCGAGGCCATCCTGCGCCTGCCCGATCACGAGGTGCGCTTTGCCCCCGAGGATCGCGCCGCGGTCAATGCCCTGCTCGGCGCTCACTCCAAGAACCCCTACAGCCCGCCGACCATCTCCGAGGCCGAGGCCCAGGTGGGCGCCGACGTGCTGGCGGCGCTCCTCGACAAAGGCATGCTGACCCGGGTGAGCGCCGACATCTGCTTCCTGCCCCAGGTCTATGAGCGCATGGTGCAGCAGGTGGTGCAGCACATCAAGCAGCACGGCGGCATCAGCGTCGGCCAGGCACGCGACATGTTCGGCACCAGCCGCAAGTACGTGCTGCCGTTCCTCGAGCATCTCGATGAAATCAAGGTGACCAAGCGCGTGGGCGACGACCGCGTGCTGTGGTAGCCCAGACTGGCAGACAGGTTCTGCACCGGCGGCGTGACGGCCCGGCAGGTGCGGGCAGGCGGAGCAGGATGCGAGAGACTTGACGCCAGAACTGTCAGGTCTGCTGTCTCGCACTGCAATTGCTGCAAGATGCGTCATGTTGACCTCAGCAGCGTTGTGCGCTACACTGTTCTTCAGAACGGCATCGACCTCCAGGCAAGGAGCATGGCAGTGTTCACGTATCATCGCCGCACCTGAACTGTGCGCCGGGCGCCGGTGGGCGCCCGCACGCCAGCCTGCACACGTCAGGGCGGCAGTGGTGCGTCTGCCCCCTGAGGTCCGATCGGGCAGCCCTCTTTGGGAGGCCGCCTCCGGCGTGTGTGCCGGCGGCGGCTTTTTTGTTGGCCACGCCGTGGCCCGTTGGGCCGCGTGGACATCATATCCGCTTCTCCCAAGGAGGGACACGTCATGTCGGCACGTCTCAACCGCTTCTTTGCCTCGCGCTGGGGCATCATTGCCGCCGGGGCGGCCATCGGGCTGCTGGCGGCGTTGCTGCAACGGCTGGGCAACCCGCCCAACATGGGCATCTGTGTCGCTTGCTTTGAACGCGACATCGCCGGGGCGCTGGGCCTGCACCGGGCCGCAACTGTGCAGTACATCCGCCCCGAGATCATCGCCCTTGTTCTCGGCTCCATGGTGGCCGCGCTGCTCTGCGGCGAGTTCCGGCCTCGCGGCGGATCGGCGCCTGTCGTGCGCTTTGTGCTGGGGGCGGTGGCCATGGTTGGCTCGCTCGCCTTCCTCGGCTGCCCGTGGCGAGCGCTGCTGCGCCTGGCCGGTGGCGACCTGAACGCCATCTTTGGGCTCGCCGGCCTCGCCGTAGGCATCGCCATCGGAGTCTGGTTCCTCAGGGCCGGCTACAGCCTGGGCCGCAGCACCAAGACCGCGGCTGTGGCCGGCTGGGCCATGCCGGCGCTCATGATTGGCCTGCTGCTGCTGGCCGTCCTGCGACCCCAGTTCACCAAAGATGGCCCCATCTTCCTCAGCAGCAGTGGCCCCGGCTCGTTGCACGCCCCGCTACTCATTTCATTGGCTGTAGGCCTGGCCATCGGCTTTGTGGCGCAGCGTACGCGCTTTTGCACCATGGGCGCCATCCGCGACGCCATCCTGATGCGCGATACGCGCCTGCTAAGCGGGGTTGCGGCGCTCGTGGTGACGGCTTTCGTCGCCAACCTGGCGTTCGGTCAGGTGAAGGTGGGACTGGCGGGTCAGCCCATTGCCCACTCGAGCTACCTGTGGAACGTGCTGGGCATGGTGCTGGCCGGGCTGGCCTTCGCCCTGGCCGGCGGCTGCCCCGGCCGGCAGCTCTTCCTTTCCGGCGAGGGCGATGGCGACGCGGCTATCTTTGTGCTGGGGATGATCACCGGCGCAGCATTTGCGCACAACTTGGGCCTGGCCGCCAGCCCCGACAAGGTTGTTGAAGGTGTGGTGCAGGTGGGCGGGCTCTCTGCCGCGGGGATGTGGGCCGTGGCGCTGGGGCTGGTTGTCTGCCTGGCGATCGGTTTCGGCATGCGCGAGAAGCAGTGGTCAGTGGAGGCATGATGACGATGGCAACCGTTGTAGACGCACGTGGCTTCTCCTGCCCGCAGCCGGTGATCCTGGTGCAGCGGGCGATGGCGGCGGGCCGCTACCCGATCGAAGTGCTGGTGGATAGCGGTGCAGCACGCGACAACGTGACGCGCATGGCCGAGCGGGCCGGCTGCCGGGTACAGTGCGAGGCCGCCGGCGACGGCTTCAAGCTGACGCTCAGCAAATAACACCCTTGGCAGTAACGGCTTTAGCCGTTGGCCCTGCGGGGGAGCGGCTAAAGCCGCCACTACAAAGGCAAGTCGCAGGAGTCTGGAACAGTGATCTACCTCGACAACGCGGCGACCTCGTGGCCCAAGCCGCCCGAGGTCGCCCAGGCGATGGTGCACTATCTCAACGAGGTAGGCGCCAACCCAGGCCGCTCGGGGCACCGGCTCTCGATCGCGGCGGCGCGTATCATCTACGACGCTCGTGAAGTGGTAGCCGGCCTGTTGGGCGCGCCCGACCCGCTGCGCGTGGTGTGGACGGCCAACGTCACCGAGGCGCTCAACATGGCGCTCGCCGGCGTGCTGCGTCCGGGCGACCACGCCCTCACCAGCAGCATGGAGCACAACTCGATGATGCGCCCGCTGCGCGCCCTCGAGCGCCAGGGGGTCGAGCTGACGGTGCTGCCCTGCGACGAACAGGGCCGGCTGGACCCTGCAGCGGTCGAGCAGGCCATCCGGCCGAACACGGCGCTCATTGCGCTCAACCACGCCTCGAACGTCGTGGGCACCCTGCTGCCGGTGGCAGAGGTCGGGCGCATCGCGCGCCGTCGTGGCCTGCTCTTCCTCGTCGACACCGCGCAGACGGCCGGTGCCTACCCCATCGACATGGAGGCAGCCGGTATCGACCTCCTGGCCTTCACCGGCCACAAGGCGCTGCTCGGGCCTATGGGCACAGGGGGGCTGGTCTTTGGCCGGCGCGTGGACCTGGCGCGCTGGCAGTTGCTCAAACGCGGCGGCACCGGCAGCCGCTCCGAGCAGGAGGAGCAGCCCGCCTTCTTGCCCGATATGGGCGAGAGCGGCACGCCCAACGCCGTGGGCATCGCTGGGCTGCTGGCCGGTGTGCGCTATGTGGCGCAGCGCGGCGTGGCGGCCATCCGCGAACATGAGATGGCGCTCACCGGCCGGCTGACCGCGGGCCTGCGCGCTATCCCAAGCGTGACGGTGTATGGCAGCGGCATCGCCGCCGAGCAGACCGCGACCGTCTCCTTCAACATCGCCGGCCTGGAGCCCTCCGAAGTGGGCCAGCGCCTCGACGAGGAGCACGACATCATGTGCCGCCCCGGCCTGCACTGCGCGCCCGCAGCCCATCGCACCATCGGCACCTTCCCGGCGGGCACGGTGCGCTTGGGGCTGGGGGTCTTGAGCACGGCTGAGGACGTGGACGGCGCACTGCAGGCGGTGGCCAGGCTCGCCCAGGAGGTGCGCTGATGGCCTGCCCGCAGACGAAAGCTACAGCCTACGCTGTCGTGCTCCTGAGCGGCACGAGCCACGCCCTGCGGGCCGAGAAGGTGCTGCAACAGGCAGGTATCGTCTGCAAGCTTATCCCCGTGCCGCGGCACCTGAGCTCCGACTGTGGCGTGTGCCTGCGCATCGCTCAGGGCGACGCCGAGGCGGCCCGCACCGCGCTAGCCGCGGCGCGGGTGGAGGTAGCGGCGATTCAGATGTTGTAAGCTGGCGGAGGAGAGGGGAACATGCTCAAGCTGCCCGGCCTTATTGATGTGCATGTGCACCTGCGCGAGCCCGGTGGCGAGCACAAGGAGACGGTCGCCAGCGGCACGGCTGCGGCCCTGGCCGGCGGGGTGGTGGGCGTGCTGGAGATGCCCAACACCAGGCCACCGACCTGCGATGCCGCCACGCTGGCGCTCAAGCAGGCGATCCATCGCGCCAACGCCCGCTGCGATACCGGGCTCTTCCTGGGGGCCGATGGGCGCGACCTGGCCTCAGTCAGGGTGCTCGCGGGCCAGGTGGTGGGCCTCAAGCTCTACCTTGGCCAGACCTTTGGCGACCTGATCATCAGCGACGCCGGCCTGCTGCCGCCGCTGTGGGAGACCTGGCCCGGCCCCGGGCCGATCTGCGTACATGTGGAGAGCCCGCAGGCGCTGGCGCAGGCGCTGGCGCTGAGCGAACGCTACCACACGCCGCTGCACGTGGCCCACGTGAACGGGCGGGAGCTGCTGCGGCTCGTCCTCGACGCCAAAGGCCGCGGCCTGCCGGTGACCTGCGAAACGACGCCCACTTACCTCTGGCTGACCCGCGACGACGAGCCGCGCCTGGGCCCCTTTGCCAGGGTCAAGCCGCCGCTGGGCTCGGCGGAGGACCTCGCCGCCCTGTGGCAGCACCTCGACGACATCGACTGCCTGGCCACCGACCACGCCCCCCATACCCGCGAGGAAAAGCTGAGCAGCACGCCGCCGCCCGGCCTGCCGGGGGTCGAGACCCTCTTGCCCCTGATGCTCACCGCGGTGCATCAAGGGCGGCTCGACCTGCGGCGCCTCATCGCGCTCACCCACGATAACCCGCTGCGCATCTTTCCCATCACGCCGCCGGCCGAATCGTGGGTGGAGGTGGACCCCGACGAGCGCTACACGCTGCGCGGCGACCAGTTGCTCACCAAGTGCGGCTGGACGCCGTTCGAGACCCGCGAGGTCGTGGGGCGCGTGTTGCGCACCTGGCTGCGTGGCCGGCTCGCCTACGAAGCCGGCACCGTGCTCGCCGAGCCGGGCACCGGGCGTGACCTCGTCAGGCGCGCCTAAATGCCCAAGTTGATTGTGCGCTGTGCAAGCGTGCTCCGGGGCCGACCGGGGTGGGCCACGAATGGCACGAATTGCCACGAATTGGAGGGGAAGCCCATCGTCCTCACCATCCTGATGACAGCCGGGCACTCCACTCCGCTGCCACCCGGCCCTACGCCAGGAGGGGTTTTGGCGGGTTGGTTGGCGTCACCGGCGGCCCCTGGTGCGCCAGGGGCCGCCGGTGACGCCAACCAACCCGCCAAAACCCCAAGAGGGATCCGGACCGGGCTGGTGCGGAGCGTGTGAGCCGGTCGGCGACCCGAGGCGTTGTACTCTGACAAATTGTTGGCGCTTGGCCGCTTGCACAGGCACAGCTCTTGCTGGGCGGTGGTGTGGCCGAGACGTCAGGTAAGAGCGAGGTGCAGCGATGAGGCCCATCGACCCACTGATGGAGGAACACCGCGTCATCGAGCGCATGGTCGGCATCATGCGGCGCGAGAGCGCGCACCTGCGCGAAGCGAGCGTGGTCGACTGGCTATTCGTCGACGCCGTCGTCGACTTTTTCCGCACCTACACCGACCGCACGCATCATGGCAAGGAAGAAGGAATCCTCTTCAGGGACCTGGCCGGCAAGCGCCTGTCACCCGAAGACCGCGCGGCGATGGACCTGCTCATCGAGGGCCACCGCTTTGCCCGGCGCACAGTGGCCGAGCTGGATGAAGCCGGCGCAGCCTACCGGCAAGGCCGCTACACCGCCCTCGAGACCATCCTTGGCCGCATCAATGCCCTGGTCCAGTTCTTCCCCATGCACATTCGACACGAGGACGACTCTTTCTTCCCGGCCTCGCCCGCCTACCTGGCGCCCCAGGAGCAGCAGGCCATGCTCGCCGAGTTCTGGGACTGGGACCGCAGCATGATCCACGAAAAGTACCGTGCCATTGTCGATGACCTGGCGCGGACCCTCGAGACGATCCCCCAAGCGCCGCGGCCGCGCTAGCATCACTCCGCCAGCGTGACTCACAGGGCAGGCAGCCAGGTTCGTAGTTGGCGCTTGAGCGCCCGGCCACCCCCTCCGGCTGGCGCAACGCCCGCAGTTGGCATCAGTCCGCAGGGGCCGGGCGCTCAAGCGCCAACTACGAACGGGCTTCCGTCTCACCCGCGGGCCGTTCGTGCTGGCATAGAGATTGCTGAAGAAGAAGGAGGGTTCTCCATGCCCCCATCATGAACGAAGGAGGGTGACATGCTCAGGAGTCCGAGGCGGGGCAGAATGGCGCTCTTTGCCGCGGGCGTCGGGGCCATCGCCCTGCTGCTGGCAGCGGTATTCTGGCGGACGGGCGCTGCCCCATGGCTGCAGGCCGCTACAGCAACCAAGGGCGCGACAGCACAGCCCACAGCGGTGCCGAGCACGCCCGCCGCGGCTGTGGCCACGCCCGACATCTCGGCGGGCACGACCCCTTCACCGGGCCCCACTCGGGTGAACCCCAACACAACGCAGTTGGTCGACGACGGCAAGGTCATCTTTCGTTACGACACTTTCGGCGATGAGGCGTTCTGGGGCGGCGCGCTCAAGCTGAACCAGGCCATCCTCGGCTCCAGCCAGGGAGGCACCGGCCAGGGCGTCAGCCCGAAGACGGCCCTCGACGTGGGGCTGAAGGTCGATATGGATGCCCTGCCGGCCAGCCTGGTGCAGCAGCTCAAGGCCAACCAAGTGAACCTCGATGATCCGGCAACCACGGTCTCGCTGCTCAAGCTGAACTCGGTCGTGGGCGTGCGCGGCTTATTTGACGGGCAGGGGAACCTGGTGTCGATGGGTATCACCTGTGCCCTCTGCCACGCCACCGTCGACGACGCCTTGAGCCCGGGCATCGGGCACCGGCGCGACGGCTGGGCCAATCGCGACCTGAACGTCGGCAAGATCATCTCCCTTTCGCCGGATCTGACGCCGGTGGCGCAGCTCTTGGGCACCGACGTGGCCACGGTGCAGCAGGTGCTGGCGGCCTGGGGGCCCGGCAAGTTCGATGCCGCGCTCGCCGTCGATGGCAAAGGGTTCACCCCCGACGGCAAGACCGCAGCCACGCTGATCCCTCCGGCGTTCGGCATGGCCGGGCAGAACCTGCACACCTATACCGGCTGGGGCTCTGTGCCCTACTGGAACGCCTTTGTGGCCGTCTTGGAGATGCACGGCTCGGGGCGCTTCTTCGACCCGCGCCTCAACAACCCCGACAAGTACCCGGTGGCCGTCAATTCGGGCGAATGGAACACCAACAACCAGCCGGACCTGATCAGCTCCAAGTTGCCCGCGCTGCAGGCGTACCAGCTCTCGCTCCCCGCGCCGACGCCGGCGGCAGGCAGCTTTGACGCTGCGGCGGCCACGCGCGGCGAGGCCCTCTTTACCGGCAAGGCCAAGTGCTCGAGCTGCCACACGCTGCCTCTGACGTCGGAGCCGGGCTGGCCGATCCATACCGGCGCCGAGATTGGCATCGACGAGTTCCAGGCCAGCCGCTCGCCCGAGAACGGCTATCGCACGGGGCTCCTCAAGGGCCTGTGGACCCACACCAAGGGCGGCTTTTACCATGACGGGCGCTTTGCCACCCTCAACGATGTGGTCAACCACTACAACGCTGTCTTTGGGCTCGACCTGACCAGCGAGGAGATGAACGACCTGGTCGAGTATCTCAAGTCGCAGTAGTACGACAACCGTAACTGGCACACCGGAACGCCGGCAGCCTCTCGGATAGCGAAAGGCTGCCGGCCGGTCTGCAGCGTGCCTCATGTGGACCTGAGCGGCGTGGAGGTCACGGTGTTTGGCCGAGCCAAGAAGGGGCGCCGAGGCAGGGCAGCCCGGGCGGCAGCGCAGCAATCGTACCTGCAGGTGATGATCCCAAAGCTGACCGGCTGCAGCCAGGCGGTGGCCGCCATCGGCGCGCTGGTGCAGCAGTCGCGCTGGGATGACGTCGCCTGGCGCCACGAGCTGGAGCGGCAGGCCGCGGCGCTGCAGACCCTGCATGGCGAGCTGGCCGAGGTGAAGGGGATCCCGCAGGGTCTGAGGCAGGCGCACGGCGCCATCCTCGATGCGAGCCGCAGCCTGGAGGAGGCGTTCGCCCTCCTGGCCGCCAGGGGCGATGAGGGCCCCGGCGACTGGCCGGCGCTGATGGCCCTGGTGGCCGGCGCGGCCGAGGACCTTGACAGATGCGTCGAGTTGCTGTCGACCGGCTTGGCGCGACTCACCTAAGGCCAGCCCGGTTCGTAGTTGGCGCTTGAGCGCCTTGCCCCCGGCCTGGCGCCAACACGAACCTGTGGCACATGGCGAAAAGTAGCAAAGCAATACTGGGTGCGGCAGACTGGCTGAGAGCAGCGCAACAGCACGCAGGCGGGATGGGCACTGTGGACGAACAAGCGATCGCAGTCGTGGTGTCGATGATCCGGGCGCTGTCGGCCCTGGCGCGTTATCCCGAGGAGCAGCGGCGCGCCATCCTCGTGGCCAGGCTGGACCTGATCTACGCCATGCCCGAGGCGCGCGCCCAGATGATGATGGAGCAACTGCTCCAGGCCATGGCCGAGCTGCCGCCCGCCGAGGCCGAGCGCATCGAAGCGAGCCGCCTGGCCGCCCTGGCGACGTACCCACAGCAGAAGCGCGCCTGGCTCATGCGGCAGTACGAGGCTGCGCTGGCCCGCTTTCCCGTCGAGGTGCGGCTGCCCAACGAGGAGGCGTCGCGGCAGGCGCTGGCCCGGCTGCGAGAGGATGAGCGGCGGGCGCTCGCGGAGGTGGGCGCGGCTGAGGCGGGTGGCTGAAATCAGGCCTGGCTGTTGCCGACCAGCCTCTGGAATAGACCGCAGCGGCTGACACGCCGCCGCAGGTGGGCCGGGTGGGATTCGAACCCACACGGGCTTACCGCCCAGCGGATTTTAAGTTACCAGCACCCCGCCGGGCACGACGCCACAAGATATAGTATGTGATGCGCCCCAGAACCCCATATGTAGTGGCTCCAGGGCCCACCCAGCGCTGGCGCGCTCGCGAGTCCGCTGGAACCTGTTGGGTCAACTGCATGCGGATAGAGTCCGCAGTGCCTCGGCCTTACTCCTTACAGATGCAGTCCTAGCAGGTCGTCCGCAGTCTGGTCACATAACCGGACACCTCGCACCTGTTTGTGGATCTGACTGACCATAGCATGCAACCCCTACACGGTCAAGTCGAAGAGTCTCTGTTCCAGCGGATCACATCCTGCTGGCGGTCCTGGCATCTCCTGCAGTTGAGCAGCGCTAGCGATGATCGTAGGGCGACTGCATTGGATCGCGGTGGTCTAGCCGGCGGTCAGTCTACAGGCAGCCCGCCCCAGACTCTCAAAGCATCCTGGGTATATGCGCCTCGGAATTGCCGGAAACATCGCCCGAGCCGTGCCACAGTGGGTAAATCCGGTACTCGGTGTTTTTGATATCCTAAAAGGGAACCAGTCAGCCGGATTTTGATGATCGAAAAGGGAACCACCTGAGCCCAAATCTGCTATCATGGACTGACCAAGTTCATGGTGGCGGAGGAAAGGATG